>Ga0209212_1000190_pt1 | contig 128892 bp, 114 predicted proteins | sample RifGroC2_FD_183996 | JGI IMG/M metagenome (GOLD analysis project Ga0209212, IMG submission 183996) | Groundwater microbial communities from Rifle, Colorado, USA - Groundwater C2 (SPAdes) (version 2) | ecosystem: Environmental > Aquatic > Deep subsurface > Groundwater | place: Rifle, Colorado... | reverse complement strand
ATCGTCGCGCCCGTAACGCAGCCGAGCTGGATGCCATCTCACTTGCTTACGACAAACATATTTTTAAAGCTAAGAGGAAAAGAGCCGGTACGCAGTGGTTGACCGACGAATTTATTCGCCGTGTACACTTAGATATGTTTGGCGAGATTTGGGAGTGGGCAGGAAAGTATCGCACTTCTCGAATGAACATCGGTGTGGAACCTCATCTGATCCCCGAACAGATAAAGCTACTCTGCGGGGATTTCAGCTACTGGAACTCCCCTGAGTGCTCTATGCCCCCGCTTGAGATCGCTGCTCGCTTACAAAACCGTCTCACCAGGATTCACCCCTTCAATAACGGGAACGGGAGACACGCCAGACTTATGACTGATATTTTTCTATACTCCATCAAACATCGCTTGCCCAAATGGCCTCAGATTCAACTCTTGTCTCAGGGCGACAAAATTCGAAACCGATATATAGCGGCAATGAAAGCCGCCGACCAAGAGGACTATAGTAACTTAGTGGCATTCATCAAAGACTGCGTTGAATAATCAATAGTTATGCCTGACCTCAACTCTATCAGAGCCGTGTTGCTTCTGAGGAAGAAATATCCCCAGTACCGGCGCATGACGATCCAGGACAGACCGATGATCCAGATCCAACCGACCCGAGCGAAAAGTTGGGGAAAATTGTAAGGAGTGAACGCTTTCAGACAAATCAGGCAAAATCCGTAGAACACATGCCGGGAACCACGACAAGATTAAAGGGCCAGCGGGACAAAAGAGGCCACAAGACGCGACCCCAATTGGCGATGGCACAAGAAAGTTGACCGATGGGCTGGGCACTCTGGGCGTCGATGTTTTCTTTCACGCTACGAGTGCGAGCAGGTCTTCGTGGATTGCCTGCCAAGGTTGGCTAAGGTTAATGGTGAGGATACTAATTTTGTGGCCTCCGTCTGTGTAGGAGACAGACAAGGGGGCATCCACCGTCGGATAGAGGAGCACAGCCTCGCAGGTGTCGTTCAACGTTCCTTTTGGCAGGTTACTCAAATAGGCGTGGAGTTGGTATAGGTGCGAAGACCGAAGCTTCTCCGCCTCCGCCTTCGCTTCCGGGTGAAGCTGCGTAGTCTTGGACGTGAACTTGCAGTCGATGATGATCTTGCGAGTGTCTGAGATTAGGCTGATGTCGGTTTGCATCTTGGGCAAGAGTGTCGCTGCCGCCTTGTCTTCGGGTTTCCACAACCAGTGGATGTCCTCTCGCTTGACTCGGTATTCCTTCGCTTCGATATAGTAGAAATTGCGGACGAAACTCTCGAACAGGATCGCCATCTGGCGCTCATCCCGGACGAAGTCCATGAACTTGCTACTGCCGGACCTTTCGGAAATCAACAGGTTCCAGTGGATGAGTTCGCATACCCTCAGGAGAAAATCGTAGAACTGGTTATTCCGATGGAGCTGGACTTGGCCAAATACGCGGCTGGTCAATTCAATGTCCCGGATATCAGAAAACATGCGGCAGAGTTTGGCTAAGCCCTCCGTCAATTCCAGTGCCATTCCAGGCGTGCGGATCAGCCGCCACATCGTGGCCTTAAGAATCTGATTGTGCAGGACGTCATAACTCAGTTCGTCGTAGTCGCACGGCAATCTGCCCGTCCTGGTGAGATTTCTGCTGATTGCTTCCTGGAAACAGAGTCGGCCTCTAGGGCGGGGCGTCCACTCATGTTGCGAAACGTAGCCGCGATCAAATCCGCGCCTCACTAGGTGGTAAGTTCCTTTGATGAGCACCCGCGCGAACAGGTCGGCCAATAAACAAAGGGGTCAAGTCTGCTGTTGGCTTTTAGGCACGTCCTCAATCTGTCGAGCACGACCCACCACTGTACTATCTCGTTTCTACCTCACCTTTTACCGCTACGACAAAAAAGGTTGGCTGGATAAATCCAGTCCGGGCTATGATGCAGAATCAAAGATGTGACCGGATCGAGGACCCAGCCGAAGTTAATTGCGCATAAAATAGGGCAAAATCGGAAAACAGGCAAGAGGCACTAGACAATAGGAAAAAGGGCAAAATGGACAAGATGGGTGAGGCAAAAGGGACTATGGGGAAGCATGAAAAACGGCGAAATCGTAGCAAGAGAAACAGTTGCGCGGCTGGCGGCTTGTTGCTATCTTTGTAGCTACATGAGGAGGCGCCCATGGCCAAGTATGCGACGGTGAGAGAACTTAAAAACCAGACCACGGCTTTGATCCGCGATGCCGAGAAGGGCGAGCCGGTCGTAGTCACGAGAAGGGGAAAACCGGTGGCCACGCTGAAGGCCTTCGAGGGGAAAGATCTACAAAAAGAGGATAAGTATCCCACCACCGCCTTCGGGGCGTTAAGAAAAAAGATCCTGGAAAAGCACCCGCAATTAGCGAAGGAGACCCCCAAAGAGGCGCGCCGGCAATTTGACAGAATCGCCAGGAAGATGCGGCGCTCTCTTCCTTTCAAGACCTGGCGGGAAATGGATCGCTTCATCAAGGGGGACCGCTATGGTCTTGCTCGATAGCAACATCTTCATCGTGTCCTCACCCCAACAGCCTTCCTCAGACAACGTAAATGAAGCCTCGCACAGGTAAGCAGAATCGAAACAATACTTTCTCATAAAAAGAAGAACACAGGCTTGCAGCTTTCCTCCAAGCCCGTTAGCCTAAATGCATGGGCGCGCTATAGCCCCCAGCCCTTGCAGGTTTTACGCCGGACCATTAGTTTAGAGACATGGCTGATCTCCGCCGGATCCTTACCGCGCTGGGGCGACGGGATGAGGTAGAGCGACTCATCAAGAAAAGCCCCTCTCCTTCTCTTGCCCGTACCAACCTCGTCCGCTTGGCGGAGAGCGGGGGTTTAAAGTCTTTCAAAAAAATTCCCTGGGGGCAATTTCCACCCTTGTTGCAACTCCTCGGCGGCAGCGCCTATCTAAGCGATATTTTGATCCGGGCAGGCGCAGGTTGGCCCGACCTTTTCCTTCGGCAGATCAAGACGGCGCAGAAAACAGCCTCCGACCATCTCACCGAGCTTTCCTCTCAGATGAACGCAGCGATGTCCGCCGAACAGCTCGCGCAGCTTTTACGGCAGCACAAGCAGCGGGAGTTTCTCCGGATCGGCGCCCGAGACTTGTCCCCCTCCGTCCCGGTCGAAGAGACGATGAGAGAGCTCTGCGCACTGGCTGAGGCGTCCCTGGAAGCAGCTTGCCGTTCTTGCCGATCGGAGGTGGAAAAAGATTTCGGACCGCTCTGCCTCCCGGGCACGGAGAGACCAAACCGCTTCGTGATCATGGGCATGGGAAAATTGGGAGGCGAAGAGCTCAATTTCAGCTCGGATGTAGACATCATCTACCTTTACGAGGAAGACGAGGGCGAGAGCAACGGCGGCCGCAAGGGGAAAACAACCCCGCGCCAGTTTTTTCATAGCCTGGCAGAAAAGATAACCCGTGTTGTCGGCGATATCACGGAGGATGGCTTTGTCTTTCGCATCGATCTCCGTCTTCGGCCTCTGGGGAGCAATGGTCCTCTGGTTCAATCCCTTAGCTCCGCCCTTCTCTACTACGAGTCTTGGGGACAGTGCTGGGAAAGATCGGCTTTGATCAAGGCCCGGCCGGTTGCCGGCGACAAAGAGCTGGGAATCCAGTTTCTTCACGACTTGGAGCCTTTCATTTACCGCCGCTATTTGGATTTCACGACAGTCGAAGAGTTGAGACACATGAAGATGAGGATCGAACAGGAACTATTGAGTCCTGACGTCGGAAACCGGAATCTAAAACTGGGACGGGGTGGAATCCGAGAGATTGAATTTTTCGCCCAGGCCTTGCAGCTGGTAAACGGCGGCTTTGAGCCGCGCATCCGGGAGTGCAACACTGTGCGGGCTTTGGCCTCGCTCGCCCGCTATGGCTTCGTACCCTCTCCGGAGGCGAGCGAGCTAAACCATGCCTACCGTTTTCTCCGCGAAGTAGAGCACAAGATTCAAATGGTTCAGGAGGCCCACTCTCACTCCATTCCGGAAGGCGAAGAAGCGGAGCAGGCCCTGGCCCGTCGCCTTGGCTACCGCCGGAACAAAGAGGGTAACGAGCAGAAGACCTTTTGGCGCGACTACCGCAGGCATACCGGCTCCGTGCGCCACGCCTTTGAGCGGCTTTTTTACGGCGCCCAGAAGGAGATGTCTTCGGCAGGGGCATCCGCCCTGGGGGAGATATGGAACGATTTGGACCAGGAGAGGCTGATCCTGGAACACCTCGAGAGGCTCGGTTTTGCCGATCCCAAGAGGGCGTATCACAGCCTTCTCGCCGTGCGCGATGGAGAGGAGTATGCCCCGCCGAGTCCAAGGAGGCTGAAAGTCATGCGTACCCTGGGTCCGGCTCTGATAGCGGAGGTCGCCAAGTCCGCCGCTCCCGACCGGGCCCTCTTTAACCTGGCCGAATTCAGCCATCGAGTGGGCGCGCGCACGGGGTTTCTCTCTCTGCTCGCGGAAAACCCCAAGACCATGCGCCTCCTCGTCGATCTTTTCTCCAACAGCCAATTCTTAACAGAGCTCTTTCTCAAGCGCCCTGAGCTGCTCGACAGCCTGATACGGGTGGATCTCACTCAATTACGAAAACCAAAGGAAAAAATGTTGGCAGAGCTGTTACCCGCGCTGAATGAGGCCGCTGATCTGGAAGTCAGGCTCAACGTCCTTCGGCGCTACCGGGGAGAAGAATTTATTCGCATAGGCCTTCATGACTTGGGAGGCGCCCTGGAGCTTGAGGAGGTCACGGGCCAGCTCTCCGATCTCGCCGAGGCCTGCCTGGAAGGGGCCTTGACGCTTGCCACCGAAGAAATCGAGAAAAATTTCGGTAAGGTCAAAGGAGGTAGATTTGCCGTCATCGGGATGGGAAAGCTCGGCGGAAAAGAGATCGATTACAACTCGGACCTGGATCTCATCTTTATTTATGACGCCCCTGACGAGGCCCAAAGCGACGGAGAAAGCTCCGGTATTTTAGACGCCCATGAATATTACGTGAGACTCGGCCAGAAGCTCCTCACCTTTCTATCGGCGCCCACAGGGGAAGGAATCGTGTATAAGATCGACATGCGACTTCGCCCTTCAGGAAAGACGGGTCCTCTCGTCTGCTCCGTGGAATCCTTTCGTCATTATCACCAAACCAGCTCGGAGCTGTGGGAAAGGCAGGCCCTTATCAAGGCCCGCTTTGTGGCCGGAGACCGAAGCCTTGGGACCGATGCCGAACGAGTGGCCGAGGATTTCGCCTATGGGGAGGGACTCACGCAGGAGGGCATCGGTGAGATCCACCATCTACGCATGCGGATGGAACGGGAGCTCGCCCAGGAAGATTTATCGCGCTTCAACCTCAAGAAAGGCAAAGGGGGAATGGTCGATATCGAATTTCTCACCCAGATGCTCCAGCTCTCTCATGGCTGCCGCTTTCCCGGGATACGACAGCGCAGGACCCTGGAGGCCTTGGGATCTCTCCATCACCACAAGATCATCCGGAAGGCCGAATACCAGCTGCTCTCAGAAGGCTATCTCTTCTTGCGCCGCCTGGACCACCGGCTGAGACTCCAGCGCGATCAGTCCATCGACACTTTGGAGCGCGAGGCCGATGAGCTTCACGCGGTGGCACAGGCCTTAGGCTACAAAGGGAGCAAGAAAAACCATCCCGGAGCGCTCCTGCTGCGCGATTATGAGACGCGGCGTGAGCGCATCCGCGCATGCTATGACCGTTTCTTTTCCGTAAAAAGCCTCTCTGAAAACCCCGTCAACGTCTGAGGCCTCCGGGATAGGTCCCCAACGGGCCTTAGAGAATTGTTTCTTAAGGCTCTTCTAGGTTGACATCATTCCTGCGATTGAATAGCCTGCAGCCGCACGAAAACAGAATCTAATCACCATGCTCCGCAAGCTCCTTACGTTACTTTGCCTCACCCTTCTCGGATGCGCTCTCCCCGCGGTCAAACAGGACAAGGACCTTGCCGCGCTCATGGAGGCTTACAGAGAGCGCAACGCGCAGCTCCTCGAGCAACGCAAGAAGCGCCAGGAGCAGGGAATCAAGACGCTCAAGGTGGTCCGGTCCGACCCTACGAAAGAGTTCCTGGTGAGCGTGAATCTGGCTAATGCCTCCTTGCCTGTCGTGGTGGAGCGGCTCCTTGATGAGACGAATACGCCCTATCTGCTGGAAAGTGTCGAACTCGCCGGAAGAGTCACCGCCAGATTTGACAATGTCCCGTTCTCTCAAGCCCTTAATATTATCCTCGGGTCACAGGGCTACTCCAGCGTAAGGCGAGAAGGCATCCTGGTGATAAGGGCGGGACGGCAGGACGATGCGCTCGCCCCGGCGCCACCGTCTGCGGCTCCTTCCCCTGGCGCGTCTGCGGGCCCGGCCGCGGCTTCCACGGGACCGTCCACGCAGATCGAAATCCCGGTCAAGCATGCCGACATGACCACCCTGTCGTCTCTTCTGGATGCCCTCTTTCCCGTCAATCCGCAGACAGGGAGCAAGCCGGTGCTGTACGGGATGCAGCCGTTCACCAGCACGCTCTTTCTATCAGGCTCGCCTCAGGACCTGGCCAAGGCCGCGACAGTGATCAGAAGGGCGGATCGCGACCCTTCTCATGTCGTGCTGGAATTTCTGGTCGTGGAATTCGACAGCTCGGAGCTGGAGCAACTAGGGGCGGATATATCCAAATTGCGGCAAGGGCGGCTGAGCGATTTGACGACCGGCTTTGGCTCCTTGACCGACAGGGCCATAACCTTTACCAACACGGCAGGCGCCCACACGGGTCTCCAGTTTACGGCCGCTCTGGATGCTCTGGTTTCGCAGGATAAGGCCCGGATCATTTCGCGGCCGTACGTGGCCACCCGCAGCGGCAAACAGGCGACAATCAATATCACCCGGGATCGCTATGTGATTGTTCAGACCCCCCAACAAGGCACCCCCGTGACGACGACTACCGCGGTCTCGAGCGGGGTGTTACTGAACGTGACTCCCGTCGTGCTTTCCGACGGCATGGTCCGTATGGATATTGATGTTGAAGATTCGGAGTTCGTACCCACCGTGCAAAACGTTGCCGTGGAGGTAGACAAGAATAAGGCGACCACCAACGCGCAGGTCGAGAGCGGGCAGAGCATCATTATCGGCGGTTTAATCCTCAACCGCCAAAGCTATAGCAACGCCGGCTTTCCGTGGTTCCGGCGCATACCCCTCCTGAACATCTTCTTCGCGGATCAGGAGAGAAGCGATACCAAGCAGGAGGTGGTTATCTTCGTGACGCCGCACATCTGGACGCCCGACCTGGATGTCCCGCTTGCCGCAAAGGAGGCCTTCACCATCAAGGAAGAGGAGGGGATTTTAAAACCTTAAAACAGACCGCTGAAAAGTGCTGCAGTCGGAAGCTGCGCACGGCCCATGTAGTCCGCAACAAAGGAGGGTAGCATGTCGCGAGATAGCTACGGGGTTCTACTTTCTCGGAGCCGGGCCGGATTGATGTACTGTCTGGTTGCTCTGGCTTTCTTGGTTTCCGCAAAAGCCTTTGCTCAGACTGGTAAGCCCTCCGCCACCGGACCCGGCAAGGCGGTCTCCAGGCAATTGCAGGATCTCGCCGGGTGGAACGCCTATGGTCTTGGAACCAGAATCCTCTCGGAGGTGTCCGTGGCCGCGAATACTTTCAGCGGCACGCTGCAATATGAGAATCCTGCGTTGCCCAAGCCTACTGTCGTCGGGTTCAAGGCCGACAATCAGCGACCGTTCAACATAGCCTTTTTTTACCCTAAGCTCAATTTGACGGCCTTCTGGCCATCCCTGCGCGGCACGGCGCTCGATGAGATCGCCTTGGACAACGTGATCGTCTTCATCGTGCCACTGGCGAACAGCGGCGCGACGATCCAGCTCCCCACAGTCATAGGGTCGCTGCCGAAAGGGACTAATGTGACTCTCACCACTGGCGTGAAAGTCATGTCCGGGGTGTCCCTCACGGGCGGGGCGGCAGCCTTCGTTTCGGGTCTCGGCTCGAAAATCATTGGCCTACGGCTGACCGGCAGCGTCGATGCGCGAATGCTGTCCGGCTTGATGTCGAGAGACAGCACTCTGCAAACTGCAATCATCAATGGTCTCGATCTTCATATCCCCCTGGGTCGGGTAACTCCTCCGTGGAAGCCGGTTTATCTGGCGCTTGGCGAGAGCGAGCTTGCAATTAAGGGGGTATCGGGAAAGATTGCATGGGAGATTTCCACGAGCCTATCGGTGAATGTGGGGTCGGGGCTGAATTTTGGGCAGGTGGCGATCAGCCGTGACCCGGTGAAGAGAACCGTGTCGATCCAGAGCACCGAGATCAAGCCGACAGGGAGCTGGCTGTCGGTGCCGGTGGCTGGGGCGAACATCAACTCGTTGGCATTCGACGCGCTGGTGGATGAGCAGGCCTCGACCAAGAACCGCTTCACTCTGGCCGGGAAATACACAGTCGGCGGGGTTAGCCCGAAGAGCTTTACTGTGACGCTCTCCGGTGGCTCACCGGCGCGCTACGACGTCGCGCTGGACATAAAGATGACTGTTGGGCAGATGCTGGGCTGGTCGGTGCCGGGGCTGGACAGCCTTGAAGTGAAGGACTTCGCGGCAGGGACAGGTTACACCAGCGGGACAGTAAGCCTGCAGGAGCTGAACTTCACGGTGGTGATGTTTAAGGGCGAGCGGCAGTCGAAGGCGAACGCCGCTTTCATTCTGGACGGGACACTGAAGCTGCCGTCGCTGCTGAGCATTTTGAACGGCACGCCTCTGGCGGATGTGCAACTCGCGAAGCCGGGGTTTGTCCTGGCGCCGGCTGAAAATGCCGCGACAGGGGTGAAACTTCCGGCTCCGGTGGCGGCGCACCTTGGGGTGTCAACGCTGGATCTAAAGGCCGGGCTGAATGTCAGCGCGAACTTGCAGGCCTTAGGTCAGGTGGCAAGCCTGCTGAACAAGGTGGGCCATGGCCGCAGCACCTCCCTTCCGCTGAAAGGCATGATGGATCCCGGCCTTCTAACAGGCGCGGGGGCGGTGGGCGGACGATTGGCGCAGGCCTTCCTGGACATGCTCGATCTGAAGATTCCTTTGGGTTCCATCAATTTGCCCGGCGTGGAAAAACAGGTAACTGCCAGCAACGCATTCCTTGCCTTCAAAGGGGTCGGCAATGGCATCGAGATGTCGGTGGCCGCCACGCTGAACATTCAAGCGGGCACCGGAAAGCCGCTGGCCGTAGACAGCAAGATCACGCTGACCCAAGCGGCCGCCGGCGACACGCTCGCGATATCGGGCGCGCTGCCTGATGTCTGGCGCCAGCCGCTAGGCATTACCTGGCTGAACGTGCGCAATGTCAACCTTTCGGCCTCGTTCGGGGCGACTTCCTCTTTCACCCTCTCCGGCGTGACCGATCTCGGCAAGGTGAAGAACCTGACCGTCAAGCTGGAGTTGGCGGGGAAAGGCGGCACGGTCACGGATGCCGAACTGGAACTCACCGGCGCGGACATTCCGCTGAGCGATATCCCGGGGATCGGGCAGATCCCTAATATTAAGGGAGTGAGGTTCCGCGACCTGGTGCTGTCCAACCGCGCTATCGGCGGCACGCTCAAGAGCGACCTGGCGCTGCTCCATGATGTGACCGCTTTTGTCTTCCAAGGCGGTGGTGGCTGGAACCTGGCCGCCCTGTTTCAGGACGTCCCTTTGACCAAGTTCCTGCCGCTCCCGAGTTTCGCCAAACCGTTGCTCGGCGGCCTCAAGATGAACAAAGTAGCGCTGGTTTTGAGCGAGACGGGGGTAAACGGCTTCGTGAGCGACTTGCCGATGGCCGTGCAGCAGGAACTCATGAAGATCTATGGCACACCGAAGGGAAGAGTTCGGCTGGACAAGGGCGTGAATTTGGTTTCGGCCATTGATTTGTCCACAATGGGCAAGGGCGTCTCATCCTTGCTCGGCCAGCAAAAGACCCTGCCTTTGCAGGGCGCGATTGGCGGAATTTTTGGCGGCGCGCCCTCACTGTCGCTGGCGGCAGACATTCCTCCGATAACGCTGCCGGCCGCGCTGAAGTTCGCTGCTCTCCCCCAGAGCCCACAGACCTCCTTTTTCATCACATTGCAGGGGGTGAAGGTCGCCACGGGTGTGGCGATCGATACGGTCATCGATGTCAAGATGAAAAAGGAGACGGTCGCGTTTGACTCCACGCTCGCCTTCGAGCTGGATACCACTGGCGGATTCACCATCGACCTCCAGGGCAAAACCCTCAGCCCATGGGCCAACGCGCTCGGCATCAACGGATTTACATTGGATGCCGGCACACGCCTGGAAGTGTCGGTCTCTGCCACCTCAGAGGTTACGTTGACGTTCGTGGGGAAATCCCATATCGGCAAGCGAGAAGTGGATCTCACCGGCAGCGCCAGCGTGCTGGTGGCCGAGGGCGTCATCGACAAGGGAGCATTCGAGGGCAAGGTGAGTGAGATCGGCCTGGAGGACCTGGTTGCGCTGGCGAACGGCGTGGCGGCCGCGACGGGTGGCAAACCCATCCAGTCGAATTTTCCCGTGGCACGGCTTACCAATGCGGATGTCGCTTTCGCTTCCCCCGGCGTGTCCATACCGGAGATGAACCTGGACGGGGGTGGAATCAGGCTCGCGGGTGACCTGTGGCTGATCCTGAAATCGCAGCCGCTCGGCAAGACCTTGGTCCAGATATCGGAAAGCGGCCTGATCCTTTTCGGAGAGATGGCGGATTTCTCCATCGGGCCGGTCGAGTTTACCAAAAATAAGCTGGATGCCAAGGCGACGATCTCCCCGCCCGCGCCTCCCTATTTCAAGATCCAGGGCGGCGTGAAGCTTTTCAGCAAGCCCCAGGATGCCGAGATGGCGATAAATCTGACCAACATGGAGCTTGCCGCAAACCTGGATTTGGGCGAGCTGATGAAGTTCGATTTTCGCGCCGGGGCGGGCACTCCCCAAGGCGGTCTGAGCCCGCAGGAGCTGGCGAAAGCGGACATGAGCCTCAATGCGCGTCTTACCTCGGATCTTCCGGGGTGGCTGAGAAGCGGAGGGAAAAAACCGATCGAGCAGGTCATCAACGGCATCAACAAAGGACTGAACCAATTTGTCAGCCAGGTCGACGCAGCGCAGAAAAAGGTGGATGGCCTCAACAAGCAGATCGCCGAGGAGAAAGAACGAGCCAAGCGGTCGCAGCAAAGCGGCGAGAAGGGGCTGGAGGCCGCGAGAAAGAGGGTGAGCGACCTCCAAAGTCAAATCAGCAGCCTGGACGGGCAAATATCCGACGCAAAGGGCCATATCCACAAATGCGACTACAAGAAGACCGTCCGCATATTGGGCCGCAGGGTCAGCGTGGACGATCTCGGAAAAGACGCCGCGTGCGCAAAGGACAACATCTCGTACGGCGCGAAGGTAACCGGTCTACAGGCGCAAAGGGACGCGGTCTTGGTCGCAAAGAAGGCGGCAGACGCAACCCTGGCCTCTCTGGAGCAGGGTCTCAAGGATACGGACCTTAGCCAGATCGACCCGACAGTCGTGACCCTGGAAGGCGAGTTGACCGTGGCCACGGGCGCGTTGGAGGAAGCGAAGCACCTTGCCCAGGGGGTGGAGACGGCGGACAAGTTGTTCACGGCCGCGCTCGATAAATTCACCGAGGAAAACCTGTTTGTTTTGAAGGACAGCCTGATCGAAGGCAGCCTGCGCAAAGCCATAGCGGGCGATCCCGTCGTGATGGGGTTGCATTTTGAGGTCGCCGGCGCGGACCAGCGCATGGGGTTCGCTCTGAGCTTCACTAAACCTGCTTTTACGACAGATCAGCTCAGCGCGCTGGCGCTCTTCGTTTTCTCGAAGGCCGTCGAGGCGGCGGCGAAGGGCGATGACAACGTGCCGCCGGGTCTGGCGCAGCTTCTCCACGATGCCTATGTGAGCAAGGCGAATGCGGTCGCGGCGGAAGTCGACAAGGCTCTGAAGGCCAACGGGCTGGAATAAGCAGCGGGCGCTTCACTTGGTGGTGAAGCGCCACACCCCGTCCCAGTCGGAGGGAGGAGCAGCAGCCAACTGGCGGAGCCGCTCGAGAAAGAGCTGCGAACATTTGTCGTCGGGCGTGATCTGCAGGCACTTGACGAAGGATTGCTCGGATTCTTGCCATCGCCGGTCTCGATAAAGGGCCAACCCCCTTTCGAATTCATCCCGCAGAGCCAGGCAAGAGTCGGCGACCTTGCCCTTTTCTCCCAGCAATTCAAAGACACGAATCGGATCTTCCTTCCCCACGACCCGAATGGTGTCCACTTCCCTCACTTCGAATCGCTCGCCGGCAAGAAGGCGAGTAGCGTCGCACAGCAAAATTCGGGTGCCGTATTCCTTGTTGAGGGATTCCAACCGCGAGCCGACGTTGACGGTATCTCCAACCACCGTGTATTCATGGGTTATTTCCGAACCGATGGCACCCACCACAACCTCGCCTGTCGATATGCCAATGTGAATGTCAATGAGGGGTAGGCCTTTGCGCCGTCCGATGAGCTCCGGAAGCTCGGCTCGTAGTTGATCGAGCTGGGTCACCTGTGCGAGCGCCGTCACGCACGCGAGGGCAGCGTGCGCCCTTTCCTCCGTGAAGGGCGGTCCCCAGAAAGCCATCACCGCATCGCCGATGTACTTATCCACCACGCCGAGATTGGCGGTGACGGGGGCTGACATCAGGCTCAGGTAGCGATTCAACAGGACAACGAGGTTCGAGGGCATCAATTCTTCAGACAGGGAGGTAAAGCCCTTCATGTCCGTGAACATGACGGTCATCTCTCGCCGTTCGCCTTTGGCGCTGCCGGCGTCAGTTTGTTCGATCACCTTGGCGACGATTTTCGGGTCAATATATTTTCCGAGCGTTTCCTTGATGCGCTCCTTGGCGCGGAGATCCCGCACCATGGAATTGAAGGCTGTCGTGAGCGTACCCACCTCATCTCTGGAAGTGACCTGCAGCTCGATATCGCGCGCGCCCTTCTGAACCTGCTCGGTTGCCTTGACCAACCGGCTAATGGGGCGCGACAGGCTTCTGGAGAAAGTGTAAGCCAGCAGCACGCCAACAAGACCTGAAAGAAGGGTGACAACCAAGTTGAATCTGGAAGCGGCCTCTTGCTGGCGGGCGGCCTCCGCAGAGGAGGTCTCGGTCATCGCGTGAAGCTTCCGCGTCATGCTGTCCAGGGCGGCGTTGAGATCCGTCATTTCCTTCACGATGAGAGACAGGCCGCCGGGTGGCAACGCCTTCCGCGCCTGAACATCGCTTGCCAAGGTCAGAGCAGCAGTTTCGAAATCCTGGTGTTCCTTGTTGATCAGCTCGAAGGCGGGTTCCAAGCTGGCAAACTTGAGCCTGTCCAACTCGAGGGTCGCCTTCTCGATACCTTCCTTAGCCAGCCGGATCGCCTTGCCTGTGCCCTCGTCTATCAGGCGCCCCTCGCCCTTGATAGTGGCGAGCGGATCGGATGCTGGCGATCTTGGCTCTTCCATGCGCGGGCCGGAACTGAGCAACCGATGGAGAGCAATTTCCTGGTTTCTGGCGTGGATTTCAATGTCGCTCAGAATTCGGGAAAGGGGGGCTTGGTACATTGCCAGCGTGACGACTTCCTTGTTCACGCGGCTAATCCGGTCAAGCGAAAAAATGGCAACGGCAGTGGTCGCCAACACCAATACCGCGGCGACGAGAAAGAACTTGCGGCGGATTCTCATACCTTTCCCATTAGGGACGTGACAACAGAAAATAGTTAGGCGATATCGAACTCTTCTATTTTTCTGTAGAGGGAAGAGAGGCTGATATCGAGCAAACGCGCGGCCTCTTTGCGGTCCTGACCGACCTGTTCCAGTACCCGAATAAGATGCTGCTTCTCAAACCGTTTTAAGGCCTCCTTAAGATTTGGCGTATAGACGGGCAACGACTCCTTCCCCCCAAACAGCGATGGCGGCAAATCATCAAGCCTAATCCAATCCCCCTCGGCCAATATCATCGTGTGCTCTAAGACGTTGTCCAGCTCCCGGACATTGCCCTTCCACGGAAGCGACATCAATGTATGAATCACCGCAGGCTCCGCCCCCTTAAAATTTCTCTTTAGCTCCGGATTGTGCTTCTGAATCAAATACTCCACCAACAACGGTATATCCTCAGGCCTCTCCCTCAATGCAGGTATATGAATCTCCATCACGTTTAAGCGAAAATACAGATCATCCCGAAACCGACCCTGCTCTACATCCCTGCCCAAATCCCGATTGGTCGCCGCCAATACCCTCACATCTACCTTCCTCGGCGTTGTGCTCCCTATCGACAAGATCTCTCTCGCCTCCAATACCCTGAGCAACTTCACCTGCAAATGCTGCGGTATCTCCCCTATCTCATCCAAAAATATCGTCCCCCCTCGCGCCCGCTCAAATAACCCCTCCTGATTCGCAAATGCCCCCGTAAACGACCCCTTCATGTGGCCAAATAATAAACTCTCCAATAATGTCTCCGGCAAGGCTCCGCAATTGACCGGCAAAAAGAACTTGTCCCTCCGGTCACTATGCGAATGAATCGCATGCGCTATCAGCTCTTTTCCGCTCCCGCTCTCTCCGGTAATCAATACCGTCGATTGCGTCGGCGCTACCTTCTTCACCATCTCCAACAGGTCTCTCAGCGCCTTGCTCTTCCCTATAATATTCTCAAAATAATGCTCCATAAGAGTCCTAAGCCTTCTTCAACAGCTGAACTTAGAGCTGCCGGGCTGCCTGTAGCAGTTCCGGGTCCTGGCAGAACCGTTGCAAAGCGGACTTGAATCTCTGCCTCTGTACACTGGCCGGAACACCAACGTTCTCCATCGTCTTTGCCGTCTTCGGCCCCCCTATCAAAAGCAGCTTGCTGTATATAGCATCTATCTCCGACGTCTCTATCTCCAACGCTATCCTAAATGCCTCCTCCACCCCAATCGACGGAGTCCCCTTGCTCAAATATACGCTAATCCGTCCCTTAAGCTCCTCCGCCTTCTCCCGACTAATGCTCGGATCAAACGCCTCGTCCGTATAACCCTTGATCATCTCCTTACACGCCAAAAGAATCGCCGCATGCTGCTCCTCCTGCACCCCCATCTCCCACCAAAAATCCCTTAGCTCAGGATGATGCAAAAAAAGATGTGAAAAACGAAAATAGACCTTCCCTACCAAGCGCTCTATCTCCGCAAAACCCCCTAGAGGGTCAAATTGAGCCTCCATAACCATTGAATGAATGGACCTTTTTGGCTGATTTCTTATATCCTCTCATTTCTTTCTTTTCAAGCCGAACGGATGATTGCTTTCCGTTCCTGAAAATAAGAAAGTCAATCTAGATTTTCTCAATTTTAGTTTTTTTTCTCCTCCCATGGCCGCCATGCAAGGGGCAAATGCTGGCATAAAAATTGCGTTTCTCTACGTTCTCATATAGTATTTTTTATTTACCTTCTGCCTACGACCAATAAAGCGACAAGGGGAGGAAGACTGGATTAAACATGACCTACTACAGAGACTTGAGAGAATTCTTGGGGGAGTTGGAAAAAGCCGGCAAGCTTGCGCGCATCCGCCGTGCGATCAACAAGGACACCGAATTGCATCCTCTGGTGCGATGGCAGTTTCGCGGTCTGGAGGAGCCGGAGCGTTTCGGCTTTCTCTTTGAAAAGCTAACGGGAATCCACGGGGAAAGTTATAATGGTTCTTTGGCCTCCACCGTCATCGCTCCTTGCCTGGAGGTCTATGCGCTAGCGCTCAAGTGCGCGCCCAATCGTCAGGCTATCAATGACCGATGGGCCGCAGCCTTCCGTCATCCTATACCCCCGGTCAGTGTTCAAAAGGCGCCGGTTAAGGAGGAGATCCACGTTGGGGAAGGGCTACTTGCCCACGGCGGGCTCGGGGAGTTTCCCATCCCGATGACCGGAAATGGGTGGGAGGCCTTGCCGCGTCTTACCGGCTGCTGCTGGTTCAGCAAGGACCCGGAGACTGGAGAGGTCAATGTGGGGACCTACAATGGCGTCTATCTGGGTCCTGCCGAGAGCTGCGCTCGCGTTTCCCCACGGGGCCACATGAGAATCCATTGGCAAAAGTGCCAGGCAAAGGGGAAGCCTCTTCAGGTAGCCGCCGTGATCGGTCCGTCTCCCGCACTGGTAATGACCAGCATCACGGAGATCCCCTATGGGGTATCCGAGCTCGAGGTAGCGGGGGGACTCGCCGGCGAGCCAATCGAGATTATCCGGTGTGAGACGGTGGATCTGGAGGTGCCGGCAAATGCAGAGATCGTCCTTGAAGGTGAAATCCCTCCCGACTATATCCTCCCGGACCCGGCAAGCGGCGAGCACACCGGCTATACCTTCGTGGACCGCACCGCATTGCCCTTTCACATCCGCTGCATCACCCATCGAAAAAATCCCATATGGCACGATCTCGTGGATCAGTTTCCTCCCAGCGAGTCGAGCGTTATGGGAAACCTCAATCGCGAAGCCAACATGCTGAACTTTCTCCGCAATGCCTGTGGCATCCCTTATGTTAAGGATGTTGCCTTCCACCACTGCGGCGGTTCGCGCCGATTTTGTGTCATCAGGTTGCAACGCTTAGGTGCGACGAGCATCCCGAACCGAAACGTCTGGCATGCCCTGCAGGCATCGCTCGCGGTCTCCACCGAATGGCCCAAGATTACCATTGCGGTGGATGAGGATATCGACCCGTGGGATTTGGAGTCGGTTTTCTGGGCAGTTTCCTTCTCTTATCAACCGCACCGGGATACTCATATTGTCCTCGGTCGGGGCGCGACCGCGGATCAATCCGGCGGCCCGCGCACCCTGCCCCTTGATGAGCAAGAATATCCCCGGAGCCGCACCGGGCCTCAGGGAAATTCTTCGATCCTCATCGATGCAACCCGCAAGTGGCCCTACACTCCCACCTCCCTACCCAAGCGGGAATACATGGACCGGGCCAAAGAGATCTGGGAGGAGCTGGGCCTGCCGCGCTTAAGACCACGCGAGCCGTGGTATGGTATTTCGCTCGGTGAATGGCCGGAGGAATACCAACGCCATGCAGAAATGGGCGAACGGGGCGAATTCGATAAAATCGCCGCGGAGATTTTGCAGCAGAAAAAAAAGGTCTGAAGATGAAAAGAAAAAAATCAACCGTAGCAGAACTGGCTCAGCTGACCGGGAAGAAGCGCAGAGAAAATCTCATCCGAGGGGCCAAGGAAGAAGGAAAAGTAATATTTTATACCTCTACGGCCCCGGAGGATATCCAGTCCCTGCTGCTCGCCTTCGGCATGCATTACCCGTTCATTCAGACGGAAATGGTCCGGGATAAGGGTACCGTGCTGCGGGAGCGCATCATACAGGAGTATCGAGATGGCGGGTCACCCGCGGATGTCATTGAACTCAGCGATATCAATCTGGGGAAGTTAAAGCAGCGGGGATTAATCCGCTCCTATCTATCGCCCGAGGCCAAACCTTATCCTGATAGGCTGCGCGAAAGCGAAAGCTGCTGGGTGGCTGAACAGAGAAACTTCCTGGTCCTTGCCTGGAATACCCGCCTGCTCGAGGAAGCCCTCATCCCTGATAGCTATGACGGTCTCCTTAATCCGAGGCTTCAAGGCAAGATCGTTGTCGAAGCGCACGATGCCTCCTGGATGGCGGCCCTGACGGCTCACTGGGGAGAGAAAAGGGGGATCGACTTTTTCCGCTCCCTCGGTCCCCAACTGGGGGGCGTGCGTACCGGCCACCAGATTATCGCCGAGCAGATTGCCGCCGGCAGCGTCGTCCTATCTCCTACCATTCACAGCAACAATTCTGAGTGGTTGAAGCGACGGGGCCTGCCGATCGATTGGCGTCCCTTGAGCCCCGTGGTGACTGAGCTCGTCGGGGCCGCGCTCCCGGTGGATCCTCCTCATCCGCACGTCGCCCTGCTCCTGATCGATTTTATTCTATCAATCGAAGGGCAGAAGATCCTTCGGCTGTGGAAGCGGGTCCCGTGCCACCCGGGCGTAGAGGCCGATCCCCCCTATATGAATAGTGGTTTCGACACCATCCTCGTAGATGCCAAGTCGTTTTTGGCAAGGGAGAGTGACCTGGAAAAGCTCTGGCATGAGCTGATCCTCGCCCACTCCGGACAATAAGTGAGAGACTACAGCTCGGGAGCCAATGAGTAGCACAATGGACGCGTTGTCAACTTCCACCCGATCCGTTCCGAGCGGGGAGGATATCCGGATTCCCAGCGTCTGCAAGATGTGCGGCAACGGGTGCGGAATATTGATTCACCGCGTCAACGGCGTGGTGGTCAAGATAGACGGAAACCCGGACAACCCGCACAATTTCGGCAAGCTCTGCGCCAAGGGGCTCTCCGGGATCATGGCGCTCTATGACCCCAACCGCCTGCGTAGCTGCTTGCGCCGTACCAACCCGCGCAAAGGTCCCGGTCAGGATCCGGGTTGGAAAGAAGTAAGCTGGGAAGAGGCGCTAGAAGAGGTCGCGACCCGCATGCGTAAGATCAAGGCCGACGATCCTCGCAAGCTAATGTTTGTCAACGGCATCACAGAGATCGAGATGTCTCGACAGGTCGGGGCGGCTTTTGGCGAGTCCTTTCGCACCCCCAACTATACCACTGGTGTTTCCTTCGGAACCCATACGCGGGTTTCTTTTTTGAACACCGGTTCGATGCACAGCGAACCTGACTTCGACTACTGTCGCCTGCTTATTTTGTTCGGGTCGCAAAAAGGATCTATCAGCGGGCATGACACTATGAAGAGCGCCATGGGCATGGCCGACGCCCGGGAGCGCGGCATGAAAGTGGTGGTCTTCGACCCCCTGTGCACCCCGACCGCCTCCAAGGCGGACGAATGGATCCCGCTCATACCCGGTACCGACGGCGCGGTGGCGCTGTCCCTTTTACACGTGCTGCTTAACGAGCTCGGCATCATGGACCGGATATTTTTAAAGCAGCAGACCAATGGTCCGTACCTGGTTGGGCCATCCGGGCACTACCTGCGCCATGCGAAATCGGGCAAACCGCTGGTGTGGGACGTAACGGATCGAATGGCCAAGGCCTATGACGATCCTGGCCTGGCGGAACCGGCATTAACCGGCGAGTTTGAGATCGACGGCCAGACCTGGCGTCCGGCCTTAGACCTGCTCCGGCTGCACGTCGGCAAATTTCCACCGGAGCGCGTGGAAACAATTTCCACAGTGCCGGCTGGCACGCTGCGTCGACTGGCTCGGGAATTTGGCGAGAGCGCACAAATCGGCGCCACCATGTCGGTCGACGGCGTCCCGATGCCGCTGCGTCCGGTATGTTCCTTCGCGGACAGCCGCGGCTCCACCTGCCATACCCAGGGAGTCTGGACCGGCACTGCCATTCAACTGCTCAACGTTATGGTGGGATCTGTGGATGTCCCTGGAGGATCCATCAGCACCAGCATCGTCGGACCCGGGGAAAAACTGCGGGTCACGGAAAGTCCGGACGGCATGATCCTGTTCGGCGGCGGGCGGCCGGGGGGAGAGGCGCAGTACCCGGGCCAGCGGCCCCGCGCCCCGGAGACGGTGGAGCTTCACGAGCTTTTCCCCGTTGGCAAGCAGCCGCGCCCGATGCTTGGCCTGGCCCTGCTCGACTATCCTGAGTTGATCCCCTACCAACTGGAGATGTTAATTATTCTGGGAAGCAACGTTGTCATGAGCGGCGCTGATCCCAGGCGCATGGTCGAAGCCCTTCAAAGAGTTCCATTTATCGTCGCTCTCGGTGACAGATTGGATGAGACGCTCGAGTGCGCCGACTTGATATTTCCTACCGCCCAAGGCCTGGAACGCCTCGACTTCCCGGTGAACCGCCTGGAGGGTTGGGTCACCGGCCGTCACTGGTATTTCACCGCGCGGCTGCCTGCTGTCGAGCCACCGCCGGGCGTTCGGCACACCGTAGACATCTTCATGGAATGGGCCGACCGGATCGGCTTGCTGCCGGAGATAAACCAGCGACTCAATGCGCAGCTGGGGTTCTCCGAGAGCCAGAGGCTGGAGGCCGACCGTCGTTACTCAAACACGGAGATTGTCGAACGTCGCATGCGGTCGATGTTCGGCGCAGATCACGACATCAGCTGGTTCCAAAAGAACGGACTGGTGGCCTGGGAGCGGAGCCTGGCGGAGCGCTATCCGCGAGCGGTGCTTAAGCTGCCGCGTGTCCCGGTCTACTTTCCCGACATATTGGAGCGCGGTCAAGAGCTCAAGGAGGTACTGGACCGGCTGGGCCTGAACTGGGACCTGTCAAGCTACCAGCCGGTACCTGTCTGGTATGGATGTTGGAGCCACCAGACGCGCCGCCCTGAACAGCTCTTCGCCGTCAACTACAAGCTGCCGTTTCAGACCTCAACGACCACGCAATACAACCCATGGCTTGCCGAGCTTTCGGAGCGTCATCCGCTGGCCCTGTATGCTGCGCTGAACAGCCAGACGGCCCGCCGCCTGGGCATCGTCGATGAAGAGGAAGTCGAAATCGTCGGCGTCAATGGGTATACTGCGCGTGGTGTGGTGCGCGTCTCGGAATGCGTTCATCCCGACGTAGTCGCCATCGCCTCCTGCTTTGGCCACTGGTCGCGAGGGCAAACCGTCACAGCGCGTCAAGGCTTAAACTTTAACTCGTTCATTCCCTTGAACATTCGCGGAATGGAGATGCTATCCGGCGACTACGACCATTGCGCCCTGGTTACCGTTCGAAAACTAGTGTAGTGAGTCATAAGTCTCTTTACTTTGATTGTCATTCTGAGCGAAGCGAAGAATCTCGCCTTTTCAAATACATGAGACCCTTCACTTCGTTCAGGGTGACACGTAAAAAACCTTTTTCAGCATCCTGCTAGTGTAAAGAAGCGTTGGACTCACCACACTAGCAAAAGGCGGAGGTAGGAAATGAGGCAAGAAACTTGACAGCTCGAATTTTATCGATGAATTATACGGATCCATATAACAAGGATTAGAAAGTTAGAGATTTTACCATGCCCTATGCAGATCTGCGCGAATTCCTGAACCGCCTCGAGGCCTCCGGCAAGCTCCACAGGATTACCAATCCGGTCGACAAAGATTGGGAGATCGCTGCTGTCTCCAGGACAGTCTTTGAAAGCATATCGGAGACTCAGCGCCCCGCGCTCCTCTTCGAGCGGGTAAAGGGCTTTGAGATTCCCGTGGTTGCCGGCGTGCTCGGGGCATCCCGGTCGATCTATTGTCTTGCCCTCGAATGCGAGCTCAAAGACGTGCCCAAAAAATGGGGTGAAGCGGAACTGCGCCCCATTCCACCGCGACGGCTGTCCGACGGTCCCGTGCATGAAAACATTTTGCTCGGCGAAAAGGCCGATCTCACCTTTCTCCCTATTCCCACCTGGACCGTGGGGAAAGACCCCGCTCCGTATATCACTTCCGGTTATATTATCACCGCGGACCCAGGGTCCCGCATCCGCAATGTGGGGACTTACCGGCTTCAGCTCAAGGGGCCGCGCAAGCTGGGTCTCTTCATCAACTATCTCCAGGGCGGCAGACTCCACGTTGAAAAGAACAATAAGCTTGGTCAGCCAACGCCGGTTGCCATCGTCGTCGGCGCCGATCCGGCCGTGGGTCTGGTATCCGTCTCCCGTCTCCCTCAAGATATGGATGAGCTGGCGGTAGCCGGCGGTCTTAGAGGGGAAGCGCTCGACGTGGTGCGTTGCCGCAGCATCGACTTGGAGGTGCCGGCCACGGCCGAGATTGTCATCGAAGGGGTGATCAGGGCCAACGAACTCGAAAGCGAGGGCCCTTTTGGCGAATATACCGGCTACATGGGACCGAAGGCGATGTCCTATATTGTTGATGTGCAGTGCATCACGCACAGGAGCCGGCCGATCTTCCAGGCCTTCCTTAGCCAGATGCCCCCAAGCGAGTCGAGCTGCATCCGCTCGATCGGCAGAGAAGCCACGCTATACAAACATCTCGTCGAAGACCTCGGTCTTCCCGTCGGCGGCGTCCATCTCCTCGAGACCAGCGGCGCCGCGGCCTATCTGGTTATCTCGATTAAAAAGAGCCATCCCGTCCAGCCGCGCACCGTCATGTGCGGGGCCTGGAGTTTTGCTCCCCAGTTCGGCAAGATCACCGTGGTCGTGGACGATGACATCGACATCCGCGATATAAATGCGGTCAACTGGGCCCTTTCTTTTCGCGTCCAGCCCGAAAAAGATATCGTGCTTATGCCGGGCATGGCGGCCGTCTCTTTGGATCCTTCGCAGGCGCCGGCCGAGGTCCCGCAAGAGGACATGTCGCGCCGCGTCTCTTCGAAAATAGGCATCGATGCGACCCGAAAGCATGCCTTCCCCGATGTCGCTGTCCCGCCCGGAGAGCATCTTGAGCTGGTGCGAAAAAACTGGAAAAAATATGGCTTTCGAGAGAATATTATATGAAATGCTGCACTGACGTTGGAGGCACATTTACCGACTGCCTCGTTCTTGATGATCAAGGCGAGGTCCATGCATTCAAGTCCCCGACCACGCCCGAGGACCCCACGCTGGGACTAACCAATGCCCTGAGCAAAGCGGCGCGCTCTTTCAGCATGGACCTTCCCCGGTTCATGTCCAATGTGCATTTGCTCATTGCCCACGGGACCACGCTATCGACCAATGCCTTGTTAACCGGCCGGATCGCGAAAGTAGGACTCCTCGCCACTAAAGGGTTCCGCGATACGATCGAGATTCGTCGAGGCTACAAAAATATCAGGACCTCGCGTTTCAATGTTTTCGTGCCGCCCTACAAACCCCTGGTACCGCGCGACTTGCGCTTTCCGGTGGAGGAGAGAACCCTTTACACGGGAGAAATCTTAAAGCCGCTGAAGGAGGAGGACATCTACCCCGCCATCCAGAAGTTCAAGAAGGAGAAGGTAGAGGCGGTGGCAATCTGTTTCCTCCATAGCTACATCAACCCCGCCCATGAAAAACGCGCCCTGGAGATCTGCCGGCAGGAGCTGAACGGCGTCTATGTAACCGCTTCCCACGAGGTGCTCCCGGTCTACCGTGAATACGAGCGTTTCAGCACCACCGTGGTAAGCGCGGCGGTGGGACCGATCACCGCGCATTACCTCAAGGCTTTGGAAAATCGCTTGAGAGAGATCGGCTTCAAGGGAACACTCTACATGGTCCAGGGTGGAGGGCTTGTCCAGTCGGTGGAGGAATCGGCGCGCCGTGCCGTTTCCCTGATCGGCTCAGGCCCGGCCGCGGCTCCCGCAGGCGCGATCCGGCTGGGCCAGTGCATCGGCAGCAACAACCTTTTCTCAGTGGACATGGGCGGCACGAGCTATGATGTCTGTCTGATCCGGAATGGAGAGATTCCGACGACGGATTATAACTGGGTCGGCGATGAACGGGTGGCGATGAAGATGGTCGATGTCCCCGCCGTCGGCGCCGGCGGCGGCAGCATCGCCTGGATCGATTCCTTGGGACTCTTGCGGGTCGGGCCGCAAAGCGCCGGCGCCGATCCGGGACCCGCTTGCTACGGCAAAGGAGGTACCCGCCCTACGGTGACGGATGCAGACCTGATTCTTGGATATGTTCCTGCGGACTATTTCCTCGGCGGGGAAATCTCCCTGAAAACCGATCTCGCTGAAAAAGCGATCCGCTCGGTAGCCGAGCCTCTGGGAATCGATCTCCCCACCGCAGCCATGACGATCTTTATCACAGTGAACTCTTTGATGGCCGACAAGATGATGGAGATCTCCACCAAGCGGGGATATGACGCGCGCGACTTCGCCTTGGTCGTGGGTGGCGGCGCCGGACCGGTTCATGGGGCCTACCTGGCGGACCGGCTCGAGATTCCAACCATCATCATCCCGCGTTACGCGGCCACCTACAGCGCCTTCGGCATGCTGAACATGGAGGTGGGGCGGGACTTTGCCCGCTCGCTCATTTCGCGCAAGAGCCTCATGGATTTAGCGCGGGTCAACAGCCTATTTGCGGAGATGGAACTGGAGGCGCGGCAGGTCCTGGGCGAGATCGGTATCGCTCCGCAGGAGACCGTGTTCAGGCGCTCGATGGAAATGCGCTACCTGGGCCAGTTCCACGAGGTCGAGGTAACCGAAGTACCCTTGGGGAAGATCGGTCCCAAGGAGCTGGAAGGGATCACAGAGGCCTTTCACCGGCGGCACAAAGCGCTTTTTACCTTCGACATGACTCAGCGCGAGGTTGAATTTCTAAATGTGTGTCTTAAAGCCACAATGCGCCAGGAGCCTCTGAAACTGGCAGAGATCCCTCAGGGGTCCGGCAAGCCGGATCAAGCCCTCAAGCGCCATCGCCCGGTACTCTGGAGCCTCGCCAAGGGATTTGAAGAGACCCCGGCCTACGACGGCACCCGATTAAAATGTGGCGACAGGATTGCCGGTCCCGCGATTATCGAGGAGCCGGCAACCACGGTGGTCATCCCGGTATCTTACGACTGCACCGTGGACAAAGTGAAGAACTACATTCTCTCCCGGAGGTAAGAAATGGCTGCTGGCCAAGTGGACCCCATGACGCTCTCTACCGTGTGGCACTCCTTTCAGACCATCTGCAGAGAGATGCGCCACGTGATCGACCGGACTTCGCAAAACTACCTGATTGCCCAGCTCCATGATGTCTCCGTGGGAATCTGGGACGGCACAGGACGCACCGTGGCCATACCCATCGGCCTTTCGGTCCAGTATCTCGGGGGAAAACTTTCCGTCGAATACGTGCTGAACAAATTCAAAGGAAACCTGAACCCGGGAGATGAAATCCTGGTCAACGATCCCTACCATGGCTATTGCTGTCACCTGCCCGATTGGGGTTTCTACCGGCCCATCTTCTATCGCGGCGAGCTGCTGTTTTTTACTCTCTGCCGGGCGCATCAGATGGACACCGGCGGGTCCTACCCGGGAGGCTATTTCCCCAACGCCTACGATATCCACGCGGAAGGGCTGTGCATTCCCGGGATCAAGGTGCTGGAGGGAGACAAGGAACGGGAAGATGTGATGGAGTTGATCCTGAACAACGTGCGCTGGCCGGAGGGGACGCGGATCGACAATTACGCCCAGATCGCCGCCACCCGCGTTTGCGAGCAGCGCATCGTCGCGCTTATCGACAAGTACGGCAAGGAGACCGTGCTCGCTTGCGTGGAAGAAATGATGACGCGCACGGAGAAGGCGGTGCGGGCGGCTATCGAGAAGATCCCCGACGGCACCTATTACGGAGAGTCGGCCACGGATGACGACGGCACCGAGCTCAATGTGCCCGTTTGGGTCCGGTGCGAGATCACCGTCAAGGGTGATACGCTAAAAGTTGATTTTTCCAAGAGCGACAAACAGCGCAAGGGGTTCGTCAACTGCGTCTTCAATTCCACCTACAGTAACTCCCTGTCGGCGCTCTTTATGTTTCTCGATCCTGCGCTGGGTGAGTATCACAACGAGGGGAGTTTACGGCCGATCACGGTCTATGCCCCGCCAGGCTCAGTGCTTAACGCCCAGTACCCGGCCACCGTCGGCGCATCGCCGGTGAGCATGGGACATCAGATCATCGAGTCCGTTGTCAGCGCCATGTCCCAAGCGGTCCCCGAAGGGGCAATTGGTTGCTGGGGGAAACGCTACGGACACTACATTTTCGGCTACGATCCCCGCACGAAGGAACAGTACGTGGTGACCACCTTCGACACGGATGGCGGGGCCGGGGCGGTCAGGGGATTTGACGGCTACGAAGGCGCCACTTCCATTGGAACGCTCGGAGAGGTGAATAAGGGAAACGTCGAAGAGGTGGAGATGCGTTTTCCCTGGAGGACGGTGCGTTGGGAGTTCGCGCAAGATACGTCCGGGGCGGGAAATTGGCGCGGCGCCTCAGGAATTCATTGGGAAGTGGAGAATATGGGCGGTGACGCCGGAATTGCCACCGGCAGCTCCGACGGCGAGGTGGTCAGGGCGCCAGGCGCTCTCGGCGGCGAGCCAACACCAAACTCGCGCTCCTTTTTGACACGCGACGGGAAGACCGAAAGGATTCAAGGTCACCGCCTCTACCAGCTAAAGCCCGGCGATATTATTCTTAAGATCAGCGGCGGAGGGGCCGGAGTCGGAAACCCGGCCGAACGGGACCCGGAGCTGGTAAGAATGGATGTCGTCAAGGAGTTTATTTCTATCGAGAAGGCGCGGGAAACATACAAGGTAGTCATAGATCCCGTCACGCTGGAGATCGACAAAGAAAAAACCAGGCTTCTCCGCGCCCGCTGATAGTTATTCGTATATTCGTTATTAGTTAATCGAGTAAACGAGTCAACCAATAACAAGCAACAAAATCAAGGCGAGACGGTCGAACGCCACTATCATAACCGCCGGCCTGGGGGTAGCTCGAAGGACCGATGCACCGGACGTGGAGGGGCAAGCGTAGCACAGAGGTGCTATCAGCAGTTTGGCGAGCGTAAGACGATTGTATTGCATCGGGCCTGAGAGGTGCTCCCAGGCCGGCTGATGGCAGATAGGCCTTTTTCAGCAGGCTGCTAGTCGAGAAGGTCGTCAAGGAGCAAGACATCGAGGCCGGGGACTTTTTGAAACGCAGCATCATTCGACATGAATCCGGTGGCCCGGGAGGAGATAGCGGTCGCCGCCTGGAGCGCATCGGGCGTGCGCAAACCCTGTTCGGCCCTCAGTTTGGCTCCCAGGTCGGCGATCTCCAGTGTGGGAGCGACCCATTCAAGGTGCGGGTAGGTGGATAATAAAGCATAGAACCTGTTGACGCGGTCGATGTCGGAAAGCCTGTAGGGCTGGACAAGCAGCTCCAGCATGGTGATCGTTGATGTCACGGCCCGAGACCTGGGCTCCTCCAACCAATCGAAGATGGGATTGACCAGATCCTTATAGGTCGGATGGTCCTCCACCTGGAAAATAAAAAGGCTCGTATCCAGGCCGACCTTAAGGTGGCGCTCGAGAAAGGCCTCCAGCTTTCTGGTCTTTACCGCCAGGATTCTCTCTCTTCGTTTAAGTAGCCGGCGGGATAGAGTTCTTTGGCGATCCCGGCGATTGTCCGCGCGTACCGTTTGGGCTTGGGAAGCAGGATAACGGTGTCGCCGCGCCTGACTACCAGGAGCCTGTCCCCGGCCTTAACGTGCAGGGCATGTCTGATGTCGCGCGGGATCACGATCTGATTCTTGCTTGACAGCTTGACCTCGTGCATGGCTTTTCTCCTCGCTTTACCTTTTACAATAAAGTAAAGCGCAAGGCAAGCCTCCCCTTTCGGAGCAAAAACCGTTGACTTCTCGGACATCCCGGAGCTTTCCGGAAAGCAGCTCTCCCGTATGCGCCGCGTAAGGCGGCCGACCTTGGGAGATGAGCCAAGAAAGCTGATCGCCATCCGGCTCGATCCGAAGGTCCTGGGTTGGTTGCGCAGGACAGCCGAAAAGAAAGGATTGCCCTATCAGTCGCTTGTCAATCAGATCCTGGCAGAGGAGATGAGGAAGGCAAGCTAAATTTGGTCAGGTCCTTCGATAAGTCAATACTCAGGCACGACCCCAAAAATCCCCCCGACCCCAAAAATCCCCCAAAAATCCCCGCGACCCGAGCACAGGCGTGCTGACATCGTTGGGATAAAGACTCCCGACCCCTTTGATTCCAGCCAGTCACAGTGTAAGCCCTGACCCACGCCTTCTTACAACTGGACACGCTAGGTTTCGCCGAGTATCATTTTCTGGTTTGGTTAGACTAACTTCGCCTTCTTCTTCCAAGGAAGATTCCGGGGTCAGACACGACAGTCTTAACAATCTTTCTTGACCTCACCTTTTCCTCTGCTGATCAAGGTCCTTAACGCCTCGGTCTGATTTCTGGCCTTCCGTATTTTGCCGCTCTTTCTTTGACAAGAAATCCGATCTTCCGTTTCCTGGGCTCCGGTTGGGTCATGAGCCGCCGGATAGCTTCGAACAAGGAGCTGATGTGGGTATTGTGACTCGCGACTTTTCGTTCCAGCTCGGCCAGCTCGGACGTCATCTTTTTGTGCGTGGCGATCATTTGACGCAGTCGCACGAAGGCCCGCACTACAAAGACGCTCATCTGGACGGCACGGGGGCTGTTGAGCACGTTTGCCGCCATGATCGCCCCGTGCTCGGTGAAGGCATAGGGCGGGAAACGGGGGTCGCGGTGCCTCTGGGAACCGGTCGCAATTTGCGACCGGTTCTCCGGACGATCGGAATTCGCAATCCGGCCAACCAACCGCTTCCATTCCGCCTGGGTCAGACGGAATACGAAATCCGACGGAAATCGATCCGGGTTGCGCTTGACTTGCTCGTTCAGCCGCTTGGTGGTGACCCCGTAGATTCTTGCCAGGTCAGCGTCGAGGATAATCTTTTCCCCGCGCACGGTCTGGATCACGGATTCGATGGGTATTGTATTTCCAGATGGTCGAGCCATCGAAGCTCCATTATTAAAGGATGAATTATGAAGGACGAAACAACAGGTACACGGTCACCGCTTTCCAACCTTGGGTCGGCTTTGCCGCTCCGACCCGAGGCGTCTGCCTAAAAGTCAACAATTTTTACGATCTTAGGCGATTTGGCCGTGCTCTGACAAGGGCTCTCTTGAAGGACTCTCTTGAAGGATAAAGGAGAAAGGATGGGAGGTAGCGGTGTCAGAAGGCATGCCTAATTGACCTTTCGGCGGATAGTCACTGCATCCTGGAAACGCCTCACGTTTTCCACAAACAAAAAGCCCGGCTGGGAAGAGGCAGTCCGGGCGATGGTGCAGAATCCGAGATGTGACCGGATCGAACGACCCAGCCTAAATATGAGGCCCTTATTTTGCCAGGAATCTTATATGCCCTGGGATCTCTGTTTGTCGTAAGTCGCTTTTCCTCCTTTAGCCTCCTTATCTACGACGCCTTGGCCACCTTCCGGAATTGATGACAATCCCGGCACAGCCCCTCGGCGTTGTGGGCCTTCTTATCCTGATGACAGGTGAGGCAAACCTCCCTTTTGGTTACTTTCCACCCGTGGGGAAGATGACAGGTCGTGCATTCTGCCGCGGAGTGGGTGGGTTTCAGATGGAGTTCACTACGAGTCGGATGACAGGTGACACAAGCAGTGGTGGGTTTGCGACTCTGTTCCTTCAGGTGGCACTGGGCGCAGGGAAAGGCCATAGGGGCGTCTGCCGGACGCGCATGGCAGGAGGCGCATTCTCCTTGCAAGCCTCTTCCTCTCCAGTGACACTGATTGCAACTGAGCTCGGCATGCTTTCCACGAAGGGGCCATGGATGGTTGAATTTCTCGACCACTGCGACTTCCGTCGGGCTGGGGACCTTGGTTTCCTGCCCGATGATCGTATGACACAGCTGGCAATCTTTTCGAATAATTTTTCCTTCCCGGCTCACATGGTTCCCTTCGTGGCAGCGAAAGCAACCGGGGTATAAGGTGTGGCCGATATTGTCGGGATGAGTGCGCCAATCCACTTTCATCTCGGGGAAAAAATTGGTCTGATAGATCCGCTGAACCTCCGCGATGGCCTTTTTGATCGCCTCCCGTTTTACCGCGTAGATCTTGGGATATTGGGTCACATAGAAACTATCCAGCAATGTCGCGACGCCTTCTCTAGCCTTTTCCTTGCTCGGATAGGGCTGGCTTAAAACGCGCACCGCCTCTCTCTTGATGTAGGGAAGGTTACTGTCGATGAGGCCTCTAAGCAATGCATTGTCGACAGCGCTATCCGGGTCGCGGAAGATATGACTCGGGCGGTTATGGCAGTCCATGCAATCCATCCGCCTGATTTCCAGCTTCTTTATCTCTTCAGGGCTCAAGGGGGCAGTCCGATCGAAGTATTCAGTTACCCGCCCCTGTCTGTCCTTCATTCTCACCCAAGGAATCTTCTGCCGCTTGTGGTCCGCAGCCCCATACCACACCTCGTTGGCAATGTTCATATGCCAATGTATTCCCGCGGTAATGCCGGTGGTCGGACTGCCGCCCCCGGTGCGGATGAGGGTCCTGACCTGGCGCACGCTGTTCTTTTCGTCATGCCCGAATCGGGTAATGACTTTTAACTGAGCGCCAAAAAACTTTTCCGGCCAGTGACACTGCTCACAGGTCTCCTGAGCCGGGCGGAGGTTTTCAACCGGCGTCGGTATCGGACGGGGATACTTTTGGAAAAGAACGGAATAGATCTGGTAGGCGCCCGAAAGTTTCGACCGAACGTACCATCCCGCCCCCGATCCTACGTGACATTCTGCGCACGTCACCCGGGCATGGGGCGAGTCCTGGTAGGCCGTGTACTCCGGCTCCATCACCGAGTGACAGAGCTCGCCGCAGAAGGTAACTGAGTCGGTGAAATGATAGGCCTGGTAACTGATAGTAGAGATCATTCCCATAAGGACAAGCGATGAAAGAACGACAAGGAAAAGGATCCCGCGGGTTTTTGGATTATTCAGATCGATGCGGGGATAAAGCGGGAGATCCCCTCCCTTGACCCGCCGCCGCCGCTCCAATAGAGCACCTACGGGAATGAGAAAAACTCCGAACAGTAGAAGTCCGGGATAGATTATGTAAATGAAAATACCGATGTAGGGATTTGCCTTCCCCAATATCGCCTCAACCACCAGCAAGAAGGCGATTGAGAGAAGGCTGAAAAACACCAGCCCGGCGCCTACGAGGCTTAAAGGATGGTGCAGGAGACTGCGAATGCGACCGTCAGGCAATGGTTAACCCCCCTCTCGTATGAGCATAGGTACTTTTTCCCCAAGAAACAGGCAATTTTTCCCCGCTTTCCAGGGCATCTTCCGGATAGATTATTTTCTCCTCGCTGCTTATATTAACCTCAAAATAAACAGGCGAATACGCCTGGGGAAGCGAAAGGGGGATAAAACAATGACACGATATCATGGCGGCAAATGGGTCAAGGCGGGCTTTTACTGGAGTCCCGCACGATGGGAGATAATCACCATCCCAAAAGGAGGCAGGGCCCTCCCCGGCGGTGAGGAACTGAGCTATTTCCGAGTCCCGGTCCTTTTCATCCTGGTGCTCGGCCCCCTGATGGGAGCGGTCTATGTAATCTTTCTTCCTCTCATCGGCTTCGGCTTGTTCTTCGGCTTTGCCGGGAAGAAGCTCTTCCTCTTCTTCAGAAGGGCCGTCAAGAGCGTTATCGAAAAGTTGGCGGCGCTCCGCGAAGAAGAAGGGTAAGGGGTCAGGCAGGCACTTGAAGGCGGGGACGGCCTTAGTCACTTGACAATTCCTCGCTCAAGAGCGAACCGGATGAGTTCAGCTCTATTGTGGATACCGAGCTTCTCCGTCAGGTGGGCGCGGTGTCCCATGGCGGTCTTGACGCTGATCGCCAAGAGCTCGGCGATTTCCTTGTTGGTCTTCCCTTCGGCAACAAGTTTAAGTACCTGCTTCTCCCGGTCGGTTAAGTTCTCATAGGGGTCCTCATTCTCGGAAGGCTTAGCCCTGCCAAGGTACCCCTCGATCACGGCGGGGGCGATATCCGGGTGGAGGAAGGTCCCTCCCTGATAGACTGCCCTTATGGCGGCGACCAGTTCGGCTCCCGCAGCCCGTTTTACCACGTATCCCGAAACGCCTGCCTTGAGGAAGCGATAAAGGTATTCTTTATTTGCATACTGGGTGAGGATCAGGATCTTCACATCGGGAAAAAGCTTCTTGAGCTCCAGGGTTGCCTCCAGACCCCCTAATCCCGGCATCGCGATATCTAGCAGCACGATATCCGGGCGAAGCTTTTTTACCTGTTCGATTGCCTCACTCCCGTCCGCCGCCTCCCCTGCCACTTCCAGATCGTTGTAGCTCGAAAGAAGGGCCCTGATCCCCTCACGGAAGAGGGCATGATCGTCCGCAATGAGAATCTTGATCTTACCCATCATCGATGGCCATTTAACTTCATATCAAGTAGCCGTCCCCGGGAATTTCTATAGTGAGCCGTGTGCCTCCCCCCGGTTCCGAATAAATAGTAAAGGCCCCGTCCAGCAGGGCCGCCCGTTCTCTCATGCCAAGGAGCCCAATAGCTCTATCGGCAGACCCGACAACTTTTTCTGGTTCAAAACCCTTCCCGTTGTCCTCGACCTGAAGGCGAAGCAGTCTATCGCCAAACTCGATCACGATCCTCACGCTGTTAGCCTCCGCATGCCTGGCAATGTTGGAGATAGCCTCTTGCCCGATCCTGAAGAGTGTCGTCTCGATCTCAGGCTTGAGCCTCCGCTCCGTCCCGACGACCTCGAATGTAAGGTCAATTCCCAAAGGTTCCAGGCGGCTTTCGGCAACCCACCGGATGGCCGAAGGGAGACCAAGGTCATCTAGAACAGATGGCCTAAGGTCATATATCAAGCGGTGAATGCTATCTAAGGTCCTATTGGCCAAAGCCTTCATGCGCATGAGCCTCTCTTTAAGCGGCTCGGAAGCGCTGCTGACGCTCGTCTCGACCGAAAGCAGGAGGGTCGCCAGGTCCTGGCTGGTCTCGTCATGGAGCTCACGGGCGATCCTCTTCCGCTCCTCCTCCTGGACGCTGATCACTTTTCTCAAAAGCTCTCCCCGCGTCTCCTCCTTGCGCTGAAGTTCCTGATAGAGGGCCTTCAGCTCCTGAGTTCGCTCCTCAACCCTTTTTTCTAAATCTCGCTTCCCCTCCGCGATCGTATCCAAGGAGGTCTTTAGCTTCATCTGCATCTGATCCAAGGACAGTGCGAGAGAGCCGATCTCGTCCTCACCGAACTGAGGGATCGGCCTGTCGAGGTCCCCTTTGGCAATTCGCTTCGCAGCCTCAGTCAAGACTCCCAAGGGCTTGGTCACGCTCCGCGCCACTCCCCCGGCAAAGAGGAGCGCCACCACGATAGTCAAGGAGCCGAGAAACAAAAATCGCCGCTCCATAGCGAACGCCGGAGCGAGGGCCTCCTTTTCCGCCTGCCGGATGCTCAAGGCCCAGGGCGCATTGGTTAAGGGTGCAAAAGCAACGACCTCCCGCTCGCGCTCGGGAAAGCCCTTCTGTTCGTGACAAGTGTGGCAGGTCCCTACCACAGATCTCTTTTCTCGGATCAAGCCGGCCAAGAAGCGACCGTGGTCGCTATCGATGAAGGCGCGCTCCGGCTTATTGGAAGCGAGCACGATTCCACGGCCATCTACGAGATCCAGATAGGTCGTATCGCCCAGCCGGATCGGGTGGAGAAGAGAGCGGAAGCGGAGACTTCCCGGGTCCAACTCTCCTCCCACCGCTCCCACCAAATCGCCGCGCCAGTCACGGATCGGCACCACAGCGTAGATCCTCCTAACCCCATCAAGGATAAGGTTCGATACCTCCGGCCTACCCGCTTCAAGCGCAGCGCGAATCGGCGCAAGCAGGGAGAGGTCCTTATCTATACCGGCAGGTCGCCTAGGCTCCGCCCAGACCATCTTTCCTGTCCGGTCCACCAAGAAGACTCCTTCGGTAAAGATAGACTGTAGAAAGGCCTCCCTAAGCGCCGTTTTTACAGTTTTTGGCGGATCCTTTTCAAAACCAAACCGGGCACCCAATGCCACTTCCTGTAACAGGATCAGATTTGACTTCAGGATATAATCCAGATTGTCGGCCAAAGCCTGAACGAGATGCTGGCGTTCGCTCAAGGCTCGACTGGACAGCTCTTGGCTTCCCCACTGGCTGGAGACCAGGAGGATCGTCGCCAGGGCCACCATCCACAACCCAACCAGGAGGACGATACGCCCCCGAAGATTCCTCTTGAGGAAACGGAACGGGTTCACCAGACATCCCCTGTGATTCTAAGGAAACTAATACAAACGTATTAAGTCATGTTACATTATCGTCGATCCAGCGTTAGATGCTTCACTGCGTTCAGCATGACAAAAAGAGTGTCATTCTGAGCGCAAGCGAAGAATCTCATTCTTTTTAATGTCACTTTGTTTATTTCGTTTGTATTAACCGCTGTCGTCTTTCCGCGAGGAGCTCTCGGCTTTTTCCTCCTTGATGGTAGTCTCCCCTTCCTTTGCCTTCTGAGTCAGTTTCTCCCCCACCTCCTTTTCGGCGGGAAGCTCTTTTTGCTTCGCTATGAGGCGCGCATACTCGACGGGATGCTCCTTTTCCACCCGCTCCTCGCTGATACTCCCCGTGAAGATGCTGGCATCAAATGGGAAGACATCGGGGTTTAGGTGAGCATTGTAGATATGCCAGATGATGACAACCAAGAATGCCAGCAGCCCTTCGCTCGAGTGGGCCACATTCGCCGCTGGGATCACCTCGCCGGGCAGAAACCCCGTCCAGAAGGTCGGAAAATAGAGGATGAAGCCGGTTACGATCATCAGGTTTCCGCCGAGGACGAGACCCCAGTACTCGAACTTCTGTCGGTAGTCGTAGCGCTCGAACCGAGCCTGCTCCTCCGAAAACCCCAGGTAGTACCGGAGCGTGATGATGGCGTCTCGGAAGTCTTTCTTGGTCGGCACCATGTTGAGCTCGATCCGCTTCATCACGGCCAACGAGAGGACAACGCCAAAGTGCAACAGCGCTATCAAGGTGAAGAGGATACCCGAAAGGCGGTGCAGCCAGCGCACCCGATCAATCCCGCCCAGATGCGGGATGAGCCACTGGGCCCATCCCATCTCGTAAAATTTCTGCGGAAACCCGGTTAGGGCCAGCATGATAAAGAGCACCATGATCAGGAGATGCTCGCAACGCTGCCTCACGCTAAACCGAATCACATATCCCTGCTTTGCGCGCGCCATCTTGTTTACCTATTAACGACTACCCGCCAAACATGGAGGAGGATCTGAAGAAGTAATCCTAGAATAACAAAGGGAATAAAGATCTGATAGAAGAGCTTCACATAGTAGACCAAGGGGGCCTTATCTGGACTCGGTTCATAGTGGGAGAGCCAGGCCGCCGGGAAGTTTTCCGTGGCATTCGGATGACATTTCCTGCAGACCTTTACCAGATTTACCTTCATCACGGCAGACCTCGGATCCTTCACTGCCAAGATATCATGGACGCCATGACAATCGGTGCAGACGGCGGTAACGGCTGAACGCGGGATCTGCTCGCTCTTGTGGAAAGAGGAGGTCATCCCGTGAAAATCCCTGAGATACGTTTGCAGGACTTTCGTCGAGAGACCGTACTTTTTCATGAGCTTCTCATCGGTATGGCAGCGGGCGCAGAGCTCAGGCGTTCTCAGTCGAAATGATGCTGTCCTCGGGTCCACAATATCGTGAGACCGATGGCAATCCGCACAGACCGGGGCATCCACGTTTCCGTCCTGCAAGAGGACTTTGCCATGGACGCTCCCGGCGTACTGCCGGTACACCTCCTGGTGGCACCGGGAACAGGTCCTGGAGATTCGAGACTTGGGAACGCCCGGACGCGCCACGTCATGAGCTCCATGGCAATCAACGCAGAGAGGAGCCCTCAAGTCCCCCTTGGAGAGGATGGAGTAGTGGACGCCGTCCAGGCTTTTTGTGTAGTTGTCGAAGTGACACCCCTTGCAGCTCTCATAATAGGCCAATGTAAACTCGCGCAGATTCTTGAACGATCTCGTTGGATGGGGAAAGGTTGAGATGTCGCCGTGGCAGTCGGTGCAGCGCAGCTTATCCCCGTGGACGGAGCGGGCGAAACTATCCACATCTACATAGAGAGAGCGTTTTTCGCCGCTCTTTAAGACCAGCTCCAGCGTCTTGTTGCTATGGCAGCTTAGGCAGAACTGCACCTCCGGGGAGACGGACTCGGCGGCGGGCAAGATTGCCGGGAGCAGGAGAAACAGAGCTCCAACCAGCGCCCCGGCCAGCCATCCCACGGGCCGATGTTTTTCCGCATCCATCGTCATTCGCGCAAAAAAGCCAACAGGGTAAGGCCAAAAAGCAGAAAGCCGGTGACCACCACACTGAAGCCGATGATCCGGCCAAAGTTCCTGAGCCATAACGGCGGCGAATCGGTCCGTATGCTCTCCAAACTCCCTTCCTCCAGGAGCTCTTGGTACTCGGCTGGGCGTTCTTCCCGGAGTTGCCTCTCGCTCAGCCTCCCGGTAAAGATCACGAGGTCCATAGGAAATTTCTCCGGACGGAAGTGGCTGTTGAAGAAATGGATGGTAAAGATGAACCAAACTGCCAAGAGGGCTTCATCGGCATGAATCAGCAGTGTGATATTGAAGAGCCATCCGGGAAGGAAGCTGCCAAAGAAGGAGGAAAACCACATCACGTAGCCGGTGATCCCAATAATGGCCATCCCCCAAAAGACCGCCCAGTAGTCGAATTTCTCCCAGTAAGTGAAGCGTCCAAACTGCGGCTTCGGTCCCATTCCGAAGAACCAGCGAAAGTGCCGGAGCATTTCGACGAAATCTCTGGGCTGAGGAACCATTGAGGCAGATCCCCAAAAAACGCCCACCTCACCTCTGATGAAGGCCAGGTAAAAGACGCTCGCAATATGCAGGAAAAAGCAAAGCGTGAGAAGAAAAGCAAAGCTCTTGTGGAAAAAGAGGATGGCCCCGAATCCGCCCATGGCATGGGCAACCCCAACAGCCCAGGCCAAATCGCTGAACCTGAGCGGCATTCCAGTGGCAGCCAGCCCCAGGAAGCTTGCCATCAAGAGGCCATGGAGAAGCCGGTGGTAGAGGTGGATTCTAAGGTAGTATCTTTGTGCCGGCTCAAAATTCTGGCGTTCACTTTCCATTCTTTCCTCCCCCTTCGTCGGGATCCTGCCCTCCCTCGGGCTCGCCAGGAGATTTCCTCCGACGCCAAACCTCCAGGGTGGAGCGGAAAAGCCAGAGAGCGGTATGCAGGCCGAAGAAGAGAAAGACTCCGAACACGAGGATGTTCATGAAGCCCGCAATGTAGTAGAGCCCTGGGTTTCTCGCCTTGTCATTGGGGTCGGCGTGGGGAGAAAAACGGACAAAGTTGGCGTTTGCCTTGGGATGACACTTCTGACAGGTGGAGACCAGGTTTGCCTGCGAGACGGACGATTTGGCATCGGAGGACGGAAGAATCCGGTGGGAGCCATGGCAATCGGAGCAGCGCGCCACCCGGGTAAAGCCTAGACCCGTCACCTGTCCGTGAAAAGTGTCCCGGTAGGTTCTTAGCGACTCCCTATGACAGGTGCCGCACTCCTTGATGATCTCCAGCTTCCACGCCGGCGTCTCAACCCGGCGGATCTCATGGGTCGTGTGGCAATCGACACAAACGGGCGCCACCGAGCTTCCCTCTTTGACTGCCCGGCCGTGAACGCCATCGAAATATTCAGCCGCAACACCGGCGTGACATGCGCCACAGGTTGAAGGGATCTTGGTCCGATAAACCTTAGATTCAGGATCCGCCTTGGGCTTAATTTCATGCGACCCATGGCAGCTGGAACAATGGGCCGCAACCAGCAGACCGCTTCTCGTCAAGGCCCGGCCATGAATCGAATCCATGTAGAGCTGGTACGCATTGGCCACCGGAATGCGATGCCGCTTCGCGAGCTCAGGATCTCCGTGGCATGTGCCACAAGTCCGAGGCAGGTTAAGGGGATAAACTCTCGAGTCCGGATGTTTAGCGGGTAAGATATTGTGGCTGCCATGGCAGTCACTGCAGAACGCCACGTCGCCGTCGCCTTTTGCATGGGCCTTTCCATGAACGCTTTGAGAGTAGGCCTGGAAGGCATCCGTATGACAGGTGGAGCACTCTACGGGTTTCAGTTCTGGAGGATGGGGAACTTGAGAGGCATCTCTATGACAAGACGCGCATTCCAAACGGCTGTGGACCGATTGAGAAAACTTTTCCCGGTCGACATAAAGGGACACGGCCTTTCCCTTCCGAACCTTCTCCAACCCCTGCACCCCGTGGCACGAAAGACAGATCTCCTTGGATCCGGATTGCGCCGGCGCAAGAACCGGCAAAAGAAAAACAGCAATAAAGAAAATAGCGGAACTTAGGAGGGGCTTTCCCAGCCTTATGAACAGCGGTCTTGACAGACTAAGTGCATCCTTCTCAACCAAGGATCCCTCACATGCCGCAACCCTTCACCGTAGGATACTTCAACAGATAGATGTTTGAAAGAGCGAAGAGAAAAGGGGAAAACGTCATGAAGCAGCTCCTTCCTCAGCGCTGCCTGCTTCCCATGCCGGAAGTATTTTTAAAAGAATCGCGAGAACTATGAAGGGGAGAATAAGCAAAGCAATTGCCGTCAACAACCCCTCGATTCCCGCGACCTCCATCTTGTACGTTGTAAGTCCTCGGAAACTTTTGGAGAACAGTTGACCCCCAATGACGATATTCCATCTGGTGGCGAATATCCCTAACTGAATCAATATCACCGATATAAAATAGAACAGTTTCCTCAACTCCTCGGGGAGTTTCAGCGACTTCACCACAACCATAATCCCGAGAGGAATTAACATCCCGAGCAGGATCTGTATCACCCAGAGGCTGACAAACAACTTATCGGTGACGAGTTTCAAGAGTATCTTGATCGACTCCTCACTTTCGTAAAGACGATGAATAAAATCCAGCGCTTCCAAGGTGAAATCGACGATGACCGCGTAGAAGAGGTAAGAAGTAATCTTATCAAGACACCTCATATTGATGCCCTCTCCCCTCAGTGGTGTGATCACCATGTACAAAAATATTACCAGGGCAATCCCCGAAACGATAGCCGACATAAGAAACACGATCGGTATAAGCACGCTGCTCCACCACGGATTAGCCTTCACCGAGCCGAAAATAAAACCTACATATCCATGAAGAATAAATGCCGACGGTATGCCGATGACCGTGATCACCTGGATGGCTTTCTTATCAAATGCAACCGCTGCCTCGCTGATATCGCTCGAAAACAGAGATAGTCCCCGGTAGATCCACTTCATCGGGGCCTTCCCGCCCTTCGACCACACGATCAGATCTTTTCGGTATTCAAACCATATCTCCAAAAGAAGCACCGCCATCAAATACCAAAGGTAGACAAAACCAAACATCGCCATCGCCGAGCCGAGCTGCGGCGTAAGAAATATCTCGTAAGCACGCCCGGGGTGGCCAAGATGGAATTGGAGGGGTAACGGGGCGATCAGAAGAAATGCCAAAGCCGTTAACAGAGCCAGGCGATATGTCGGCTGCACTTCTTTAACGTTGAAGACCTGGACTAAAGAGGCAAGGATAAAGGCGCCGGCAACAAGTCCCGTAATATACGGATACACCACGATCAAAATCGACCAGTGGATCTCAAGCTCGTTGGGATAGATAAACCCGGTGACCTCCTGTGAAAGCTCTGACAATCTTTTTACCAATTCTGGGTTCATCGCACCTCCCCGTCGAGCTCGGCGTAATACACCTTGGGTTCAGTATTGAGATGGGGCTTCAGCACATGGATCTTGTTGATCCGCGTAAAGCGCACAAGCCGACTTGCCATGCTCTTTAAATCCCCGAAAATCCGCGCCTGCGTCGGGCACACCTCGACGCAGGCGGGAAGCATCCCTTTGACGATCCTGTGGTAACAGAACGTACATTTGTCTGCAGTCCGAGTCTCCGGGTGGAGATAGCGCGCCCCGTACGGGCACGCCTGAATGCAGTATCTGCATCCGATGCAGCGCTTGGAATCCACCAGGACAACGCCGTCTTCCGTTGCGAAGGTCGCCCCCACGGGACAGACCTGGACGCATGGGGGATTCTCACACTGGTTGCAGAGTTTCGGAACAAAGAAACTTCTTAGGACATCCGTCTCCTCCGCCCTGGGTTTTTCTTTTTGAGCCTCAATGCTCACAACCGTAACACTGCCATCCCTCTTTATGACGTATCGTTCCACCCAGGTCCGGCAAAAGAAGGGCTCCTTGGGCACATTGTTTTCCTTCTTGCAGGCCTCGATACACAAGCCGCACCCAATACACTTTCCTATATCAACGCCCATTCCGTAGAGGTGATTGGCTGGATCATATTTTCCGTTCCCGGGTTTTGCCTGGGCGTCCTTCAGAAGGTGCCGAAACACTCCGGCGGCGGGAAAAAACAAGATGGCATTTTTTATGAACTTTCTTCTATTCATAATCGTAATTACATCCTCTCGGGCCGATGTGGGTAATGGCATTCCCAGCAGAGAAATCTCTCTCCATGGGTGGCGAGGTCTATCTTGGGCGCATCCTTTCGGTCGGATTCCTTCCTGTGACACTTTCCACAAAATTCCCGTGTATCAGGCTTGGTCGGCCGGACACTCCTCGGACTGACCTTATGCTTCTCCGGAACGTTGTGACAGCTCGTGCAGCCGATGAGAGCGTGCGGAGAGACGGTTTTTATGCTGGCGATTTGCGCATGACAGGCGGAACACTCCCGAGGAGTCTGTGGCGGCACCGGGTCATGAGGGTTGTGACACGTTATACAAGCCTTAAGCGGATTGTGGAGAACCGGATTGATCTGGGGAAAGCCGGTGGGTCTTGACTGATCATAAGCATGACAGAAGACACAGAAGTCTCTTCCCCCCGACATTGCGGGCTTGTTGGCGGGATTCTCTATATGCGACTGCGCGGGCCCATGACACGTTTCACAGTTAACGGTCTTATGATAACCCGCCTTCTTTTTTTCCGCCTTGTCACCGTGGCAATTTCCGCAAATAGTCGCGCCCGCGAACACAATATTTTTCGCAGTTTCTCTTTCTACCGTGGATTGTCGATGGAATCGCCCGTCTGTCAGAGAGGACGGGAGGATGAAATATCTTATGGCGACGACACCGGTAATGATAACCGCGATGACCACCGCAAGCCTTTTGATCTGCTCAGGAATTCTCTTCAACATATCCTTCATCTTTTCTGTAACAACTGAACGACATGGCAGTCTGTTTTTTTCCATTAATCACGCATGATTTATGCCAAAGTGTAAAAACCTCTAAGTGGTGAATCTTACGAAAAAAAACAATCAGCCCGGAGCACTAGGATTCTCACTTTTGGGAATGGGCAATCCCGCCCTGCCTGAGCTGACTTAGCCGGAATGGCGTCGACAGCAGAAAAACGATCAAACAGCATCCGCGCTTTGAGAAGTGACTTGTTTTTGGGATCGCCAGAGGAAGAACTCCTTGGCGATCTCCGGGAACAGGGCATAGGAAAGCACATCCTCTTCATCGCCGGCCAGAGAACCGATCTCTTTTCGCGCCTGCTCCATCCCCGGCTTGAGAAGATCTGCCGGCCGACAGCTTATCGGCTCCTTTTTCCCCAGCACCTTTTGCCTGATCTCCTCGCTGATCGGGCCCGGCGGCTGACCGTATAGCCCCATCACGTAATTCCGGGTCTCCGTAGTGACCACTGAATAACGCTTGCCAGTCATGACGTTGACCGTAGCCTGGGATCCCACGATCTGGCTTGTGGGAGTCACCAGCGGAGGATAACCAAGATCTTTTCTCACCGCTTGCACCTCATTCAAAACCGCCTCCAGCTTATCCTCCGCCTTCTGCTGCCGCAGTTGACTGACCAGATTGGAGAACATGCCGCCCGGAATCTGGGATTCCATGATATCGGCATGGATCTGGCTGCTCACCGGACTATCGAAATCCGCATACTTGGCACGCACCGTGCGAAAATGTTCCGCAATCTCCCCCAAAAGCCTCAAACTCAGGCCCGTATCATAAGGAGTCCCGCGCAAGGCCACTACCGTGGCCTCGGTGGCCGGCTGCGAGGTCCCCTGAGACATGGGAGAGATAGCTGTGTCGATGATATCCACTCCTGCCTCTACCGCCATGATGTAGGTCATGGGGGCCATGCCTGTGGTGCAGTGAGAGTGGAGGTGAATCGGAAGCCTAATCCGCTCCTTCAACCGGCGAATAAGCTCGCAGCCCACGTAGGGCGAGAGCAACCCTGCCATGTCTTTCACGCAAAGCACATCCGTCCCCATCTCTACCAAGCGCTCCCCCAAACGCACAAAGTAGTCCACCGTGTGAACCGGGCTTATCGTGTAGCAAAGCGCCGCTTCGAGGATCTTCCCGCTCCTCTTGACGGCTTCAATCGCTGTCTTCATATTCCGCACATCGTTCATCGCGTCGAAAACCCTAAAGACATCGATGCCATTCTCAGCAGCCTTCTCGACGAAGCGTTCCACCACGTCATCCGGATAGTTGTGATAGCCGACAACGTTCTGACCCCGCAGCAGCATCTGCATACGCGTCTTCGGCATCGCCCGGCGAATGAGACGCAAGCGCTCCCATGGGCACTCCTTGAGATAGCGCAAAGTGGTATCGAAGGTGGCCCCGCCCCACATCTCCACCGACCAAAATCCCACCTGGTCGAGCTTCTCCGCTATGGGCAGCATATCCTCGGTGCGCATGCGCGTAGCCAGCAACGATTGGTGCGCGTCGCGCAATACTGTCTCGGTAAGCTCAATCTTCTTCGCTGTCATCGCTCCCTCCTAAACCGGGCCTTACGCAGCCTTCCTGGGTTTGGTGGGACTGGGTTCCCCCGCGCTCGCCTCCCTTTGTTCCATCCCCATATAACTCCGCTTGTCCGGCCCCAAATAGACCTGCCGTGGACGAGAGATCTTCTGCTCCGGATCTAATAGCATCTCTTCCCACTGGGCAATCCAACCCGACGTGCGCGGAATGGCAAAAAGCACAGGGAACATCTCTACCGGGAAGCCCATCGCCTGATAGATTATTCCGGAATAGAAATCAACATTGGGGTAAAGCTTTCTCTTGATGAAGTATTCATCCTCCAGAGCAATCCGTTCCAGTTCCAGCGCAATATCGAGCAAAGCATTTCTTCCCGTAATTTCAAAAACCTGATCAGCCACCTGCTTGATAATCTTCGCCCTAGGATCATAGTTCTTGTAAACCCTGTGACCGAACCCCATCAATCGACCCTCGCCTGCCTTGACCTTCTTGATGAACTCCGGAACCTTGCCTTTGGACCCAATCTCACTGAGCATCTTAAGCACCGCCTCGTTTGCGCCCCCATGCAAAGGTCCGTAAAGAGCCGCGGCTGCCGCAGCCACCGAACAGTAAGGATCTGCCTGAGAGCTTCCTACGCTGCGCATGGCATTGGTGCTGCAGTTCTGCTCGTGGTCCGCGTGGAGGATGAAGAGAACATCGAGGGCCTTTTCCAGGATTGGATCGGGTTGGTATTTCACCTCCGTCATCTTAAAGAGCATGTTCAGAAAATTCCCCGTATAGCTCAAGTCGTTGTCTGGATAGGCATAGGGCATCCCAAGGCTGTGACGGTAAGCAAAAGCCGCAAGAGTAGGCATCTTGCCAACAAGTCGACAGGTCTGTTTTTTACGGGATTCGGCATCGAAGATAAGTTTGGCATCCGGATAGAAGGTGGAGAGGGCAGCAACGGTACTCAGCAACATTCCCATGGGGTGGGCGTCGTAATGGAAACCATCCATGAACTTCTTGATGTTCTCGTGGATGATGGTATGGAAGGTGACGTCATGCATCCATTGATCCAGCTCCGCCTTCGTGGGAAGCTCCCCGTAAAGGATGAGATAGGCGGTCTCAAGATAGGTGCTCTTTTCGGCCAACTCCTCGATGGTATAGCCCCGATAGCGCAGGATCCCCTTATCCCCATCAACAAAGGTAATCCTACTTTGACAGGATGCCGTATTCATGAAGGCAGGATCGTAGCTCATGAGCCCGAAGTCATCCTCTGAGGCCTTGATCTGCCTTAAGTCTACCGCTCCAACTGCCGCTCCATATTCAGGGTATGTCCCGTAAAAAATGGCGGCTTCATAACTCTTGCCTGTGCGGTTATCGATCAGCGTAATACTATCTTTCGCCATGGCTCACCTCCTTTAACTCGCTTTAGCAACCTCCGATCTATGCATCAACTCCACCAGCTCCTTGACAGCAGCCGCCGACTTCTGGAGGGCGGCCATCTCTTCATGGCTGAGTTTGACCTCGATTACTTGTTCTACCCCTTTGGCACCGAGCTTGACCGGCACACCAACACAGAGACCACGAATTCCATATTCGCCCTCTAAATAGCTGCAACCGGGAAGAATTCTCTTCCTGTCTAAAAGGATAGACTCGGCCATCTCCACGATGGCAGCAGAGGGAGCATAGTAGGCGCTTCCTGCCTTGAGGAGTTTGACAATCTCACCGCCTCCATCCCTTGTGCGCTGGACGATGCGGTCAATCTTTTCCCCCTCCAGGAGATCCGTTATGGGCACCCCCGCCACTGTGGTGGTGTGAACCAGAGGTACCATCGTGTCCCCATGCCCACCCAGGACATAGGCCTGCACTTCCTCCACGGAAACGTTAAGCTCCTGAGCGATAAAGGTACGAAAGCGGGCCGTGTCTAAAACCCCGGCCATGCCAAAGAGCCGGCTACGTGGGAATCTACTTAACTCCAGGGCCGCCTGCGTCATCGCATCGAGAGGATTGGTGACCATGAGAATGATGGACTGCGGGGAGAAACGAACAACCTCACCGATGATGCTGCTAACAATTTTCAGATTGGTCAGAACCAGATCATCGCGCGACATCCCGGGCTTGCGAGGGACTCCTGCGGTGACGATGACCAGGTCTGAGCCGGCAGTCTCGTCGTAGCCGTTGCTGCCCACGATCTTAGCATCGGAGCCTACCAGAGGGCCCGATTCCAGGATATCCAGGGCCTTGCCTTGGGGCAGATCAGGAATCACATCCGTCAAGACGACATCGGCGTAGCCGAGCTCGAAGATTCTCTGCGCCGTAGTGGCCCCGACATTCCCAGCACCAACAACGGTTACCTTTTTACGCATAGCCCTCACCTCCTCTGAATCGTATTTTTGGACGCCACGATCCGCGTGACATCACGCTGCTAGTTGTAATTGCTTAATAGAAATCCGCGCCCCTCTCGGTGCTGACCCGCGCTCAAGGTTGAATAATGAGCAAATCTTATGCCAAAATAAGTCCATAAGAATTTCTAATGATATAGATAAAAAAAACTGCATGGCGTGTGCAGAAGATAGCGTAAATCAAAAAAAATCCCCACGATCAGGGCAAGGCGAAATAAAAGGGCGGTCCCTCACCTGTTCTATAGTAGAAACAGCTATTCGCAGACTTGCGAGATGGAAAGGGACATTTTCTCTCATGTGAGAAGAGCCGCTGGCGCCTGATCGCCCCGCATTACGGCCGATGAAGCGCGGAATGGCTGCCGGCTATTTCTTTATGTGACACCGGTTACAGCTCTTGGCGTCTTTGGTGGCAAATGCCTTTGTCCCGTCGTGGCATTTGCCGCAGGACTCGCCCTCGTTGAGCTTCGCCATCTTCATCTGAGCAGGATCAGCCATTTTTTTCATCTGAAAAATTTTAGTGTGGCAATCGGGACACGCGAGCTTCTTCTCCGTCACATGGAACTTGTGACTGAAAGGCACCGCTCCCAAGGGATTCTTCTCCCCGTAAGAGAAATCTTTTGGAACAGGGACCTCTGCCCCCACTGCGAGGTTTTGGCCCAGCCATAAAACAATAACGGCAAACGCCATTACTGCGCCCACAAAAGAGAGATGTCTGAAATTCATTGATGTGTGCTCCTTTCCATTTTTTTCTTCCCTTTTTTAAACCAGTGGTTCTGCGAACACAAGCCTAAACTTTCACTAGCTTCTCCTTCTTCCAAAGTGACGCGACCTCGTAAAAGAGAAAACGGTTACTTATAATCCTTCCGCGTTATGGCATGTTCCACACGCAGCAGTATACGGAATGGGCATCGCCCTGGCCGGCTCGACACCCTTCACGGCTGAATTGTTTTTTCTGGGGACATCGAAGAGATGCGATGTGATGTCGTTCACCCAGTAATTCTTGCCGTCCTTCCTCGCCAGGCCCTTTCCGAGACCGGCGCCTGTCTGCATGGTTTTGGGATTATGGCAGTCGACGCAATTAATCTGCATGGCATGCGGCATGCCGATCTTCGCAGCAGTATGGGCCTTCACATCGGCCGTCTCCTGGTGGCAACCGACGCATAGGGTATTCTTGCCATCCCTTACCGCTTGTCTGAGCTGGTGCTTGACTTCGGCCATGCCGTGGGGATCGTGGCAGTTCGAACAGGTCATGAGCTGCTTTCCGTTGATGTACTTCTTTGACCTGATGAAATCGGTCCCCTGCTGGTGATGGGATTTTGAGTGGACCTTGTCGGGCCAGAAGTCGGTCTGGGCCGCATCTTCTCTGGTGGTATGGTTGATGAGGTACTCGTTCCTGCTGATGCCGGGAATGAGCATCCTGTTTTCCTTGCTGACCGGCTGATCGTTTTTGAGGTTGCCCTGCGGCCTGCTGTGGCATTGGTCGCAGATGACTGTCGCCCTTTCAGAGGCGAGTTTTCCCGGGCTTACGATCGTCGAGGCCTTTTTCGCTTGCGGCGACCTGACGTGCTCGGAGCCGGGGCCGTGGCAGACCTCGCAGCCGATGTTCAACTCATTGGGTATGCCGTCGCCGTCGATATCGGCCTCGCCGTTGGGGTCATTGACCGCGCCGGCAACGAAGCCGCCCCCCGCGGTCGGGGTAAGGGTATATCCGGTGTAATGGCACGATGCGCAGTCAATCTCGAACGACTTCTTTGCCGGCGGATCGGTCAGCTTCTTCGTCGCCTCGTTGAAGAGCCAGTCCGCGTGATAGTCTCTCCACGGCTTTCTCGTCCGGTCGTTGTAGCTCTCGTTTCCGAGTGAATTGTACTGGACAAACGGGAAGAGAGAGCCGTTCGCCCGGAAAAGGTAGCGCTGCTTGTAAAGGCCGCCGCCGTAGGTCATCTCTACGGTGTAGACCTTTGGAGCGTCGGAGGGATCTTTCACATTTTCGGTTTTGAATTTCAGTTTGCCGTCGCTGTCTTTGAAAAATGTCGCGGTAAAGCTGACCGATGCGGGGTCCGCAGGCATCTTCTCGGACATCACATATTTGTCGAACCCTCTGCTTTTATCGAAATTGTAAAAATAGAACTTGATGCCCGCCATCAGCTTGTTCAGGCCGTCATTGAAATTGGGGAAGCGGGAATGATCCTGCAAACCGCTCGGTTTCCCGACCACGCTGATGCCGAGCTTGTGGAGCGTCTTCTTTTCGCTCCCGTACTGCTGATGGCACATCAGGCACTGCGAAGTGCCGACGTGGGTTGCGTTGTCGGGAATCCTGCCCGAAAGGAGTATCTTGACCGGCTTCCCGGAGAGAGCAGACGCCGACGCCGCCTTATTGGACTGGTCTCCGCCGGGGAGATGCTCTCTATCGGAGGGCTCGACATAAATGAAGTAGTTTCCATCAGCGACTTTCGCTATGGTGAAGCTGCCTTTCTTATCCGTCGTCGCTTTCTGGTACTTATCCCTGTTCGCCGCGAGGGTATCCTCCATCGGTTCATCATTAGGGGCATTTTTCTTAATGTCGATCGACGGCGGCTTTCTCAACGCCACTACATCGGCAGTCGGGATCAGGTAAACAGTGGCATTCGAAATGGCCTGACCGGACTTATCCTGGACCGTCCCCCTTACTGTGGCGCCGCTCGCCTTCTTCTCCGCTGCCTCGGCGCCGGACACTATCCATCCCAAGACGCAGAATGCGATACTCAACAACATGAGAAATCTTCGGCCCATGTTTTTTCTCCTTCTGTTTCTCCTTTTTGGTCTCCCCATGTTTGCCTCCCGCTTTAAAATTTCCTAATGGCTGCTTGCGGAGCCCGTCTCCTGGGAGGCCACACCGTAGGCTTGTCCTTTTTCCTGTGCTGAGATCTTTGACACAATGCTTAAAATGGTCGAACGAGACGATGTATGGTTGGAAATCCTGTATTCCTGCCCTTTGCTCAACTCAATACTATCGCCAGGCATGAGATCGTTGGATTCGCCGCCAGCCAAAACAGTCGGACTTCCCTCGATCACAAAGTGGATCACGGGGAACTTTCCTACCTCGTCTTTTTCCAGGGTGCTCCCCGGTTCCATCTCTGTGCGCAGAATTTCCAGAGAATCCCACTCGTAGATCACGCGCACGCAAACGCCTCGATGTTGACGGGAGCGCAGCGATTCTTCCCGCCTGAATATCTTCAGAGGACTGCCGCTGGTATCCTTCTTGGCCTCCATCGTCCGTTTCCAGTAGGTTCAAAAGCAAGAAAAAGACCAAGTAGCGGAAAAACCTTGGGCCGATAACTAGCTAATCTATCAAGGGATTTCTTGATCTGGATGCGACCCTGAGCGACGCCAGAGAAAAGAATTGCAATTTGCAATGGTTGATTTCCAACCTATTGGAATTACAGGGGCTTTTTGAAATTTCATTTTGCAATAAATTGCAAAATGAATGATCGTAGGAGGCGATGGGCTAAGAGAGCCTTGCCCGCCTATGATTCTTGCTGCAGTTTACGCCAGATGGTGGAGGGTGAAATACCGAGAACTGCTGAAGCCTTAGCTTTATTGCCGCCGCAGGCGTCCAGCACCTCTTTAATATAATCCAACTCCAACGCCTGCAAACTCTTAAATCCCTGTACGGCAAAAGGTTTAGGCTCACCACCCATCTCGGTGCGGAGCTGGGGCGGGAAATGGCTTGTTCGAATAGGCTCGCCGGGGCGCGCAAAAATGACCGCTCTTTCCACGGCGTTTTTCAACTCTCGCACGTTTCCCGGCCAGTCATAACGCATCATCAGGCTCAGCGCCTCCTGAGAAAAATCCGCTACCGGCTTTTTCATCTCTGTGGCGAAGAGCTTGAGAAAGTGGCGCGCGAACACGGCGACATCTTCCTTATGCTCGCGCAAGGGAGGAACCGCGATCTGAACGACATCGAGGCGATAGAAGAGATCTTCGCGGAAGCGGCCGGCCTTGACCTCTTCCCCTAAGTCCTTATTCGTCGCTGCAATAACCCTCACGTCTATCGCCGCCTCCTCCTCCGAACCCACTTTCTTAATCTTGCGCTCCTCGAGGGCCCTGAGGATCTTGGCCTGCATCTCAAGTTTCATATCACCAATCTCATCGAGGAAAAGAGTGCCTCCATTGGCCAGCTCAAAGCTTCCCCGCTTCATGTAGAGAGCCCCGGTGAAGGCGCCCTTCTTATGGCCGAAGAGTTCGCTTTCCAATAGGTTCTCGGGAATAGCCGAGCAGTTCACAGTAACAAGGGGCCCGCCAGCCCTATGACTGCTAAAGTGGATCAGACGCGCCAGGACCTCCTTGCCGGTGCCGCTCTCTCCCATGATCAGCACGGAAGAGTCGGTCGCCGCAACCCTGACTGCCAGGTCAAAGACCTGTTGCATCCCCTGGCTCTTCCCTATCACCACATCCTTTCCGTAAAGCTGCTTTAGCTCCCCTCGGAGATAGATGTTTTCGTCCGCAAGGCGTTTCCTCTCGAAGGCCCGCTCGACGAGCACGCGAATCTGATCCGGGGTAAAGGGTTTGGGGATGTAATCCTGGGCCCCTTTCTTGATCGACTCGACCGCAGACTCAATGGACGCATAACCTGTTATCATGAGAACCAGGGTGGTCGGGTTATGTTCCTTGATTCGATCGAGGAGCGCCATTCCGTCCATCCCCGGCATCTTGACATCGCAGATAACCATATCAAAGGAGCTTTTCTGAAATTTCTCCCACGCAACAAATGCATCCAGGCTGCTCTCTACGTCGTACCCGATCCGCTCCAGGGCCTTCTCCACTGCCTCACAGATGCGCTCCTCGTCGTCGACAACGAGGATTCTTCCCTTGATCTTCTTCTCGCTAGTGTCCATAGACTATAAGCTTCTAACCATCAGCGTTCAGCCCTCACGGCTCAATCCTTTTCTGGCCGACCGCTGATACTTGATTGCTGACGGCTCTCAACGGTATATAAAGGCAAATCGTCGTACCGACGGATCCTGACGAGCCTGCTTCCATCTCCTCAGCAGTTCGGCTCTCCACCTCGATCCTCCCCCCGTGTTCTTGCATTATCCTATAAACGATCGAAAGTCCCAAACCTGTCCCTGCTTCTTTTGTAGTGAAAAAGGGGTCGAAGATCTTGCCCCGGATGTCGCGCGGAATACCCGCTCCGCTATCTTGGACTGCAATTTCAACTAAGCCTTCACGCAGCGCGGTTTTCACGGTCAGGCTCCCCCCGCGAGGCATCGCCTGAATCGCATTGACAAAAACATTCATCAGAACCTGTCTCATCCGATCTGGATCGAACGACATCAGAGGGAGATCTGAAGAAAAATCCTGCCGGAGGGCGATCCCGTGGAGCTCCAGCTGGTGCTTAATCAACCCAAGAGTACTGCCGACCACATCGTTGAGGTCGGACGAGCGGATGTCGAGTTCATGGCGGCGCGAGAAATCTCTGAGATCGTCGATAATTCGCCGGCAGCGTAGGGTGTCATCGCTAATACGCTTAAGTTCCGTGTGAATATTGGCCTGGTCACGTACTTCCTCCATCAGCAGATTGATATTCATGAGGATGCTGGTCAGCGGATTATTCAGTTCGTGTGCAACCCCCGAGGCCAGAAGACCGATCGAGGCCAATTTTTCTGACTGAAGCAAAGACTCCTGCGCCTTCTTCAATTCCTCCGTTCGAACGCGAACTTTTTCTTCCAGGGAGCGGCTGTAATCGTCAATGCGATCCTTATAGTCCTTAAGCGTCCGCACCATAGCATTGAAGGAGGTAGCCAACTCTCCTATCTCATCACGGGCCCTGGCCTCTACCCGGTGTTCCAGATCCCCCTCCATAATCCTCCGTGTGCCGTGAAGGAGGTCGCGAACAGGGACCGTAATGTGCCGCGCCACAGCAAAGGCAACAGCGGCAGTTACGCCAAGCGACAGGAAAGTAAAGAAAAAGAAAAGCAGGATCGTCCCCTGGCCGATCTGCGCGGATTCTCTGCGGAGGACTTTAACCCTTTCAGATAGAGCCGACGACATCGTATCCATCAGGCCTTGAGTTTGGGTAGCCAAGCTCTCTACCTCTCCTCTCAGTCGGATTGGCTCTTGGCCCGCTTTTTTGCTCTCGAAAATAGCTGTGCCCTTCTCCTGGACATCGGCAATCAGCGGAGAGAGCACGGCTGCCATCTGTTGTGGCTCTTTAGCGGCGCCGTGGCACACAGCCGAGCCACAGCTCTTCAGGCTGGTCTTGACGACAGATAGGGCGTCACGGAACTTGTCGAGGGTCGGCGTGTAGCCGCCGCCTAATAGGTATTCATCTATGGGTTGTGAAACCCGGGATAAATCCAGGCTTAAGGACCGAGTTGCTTCCAGCGAGAGGCTGATCTCCTCCAGCTGGCGATTGATGGCAATGGCTCGACGGAGGAAGTAAAAGCCGACCGCCCCGAGGACCATTGCCTCAAGGGCGGCTATAATAAGGAATCCCAGGATCAATTTTCCGGCCAGGGATCGAGCAAGCTGAAATTTTGCCTCTCTCCACTTGGCCATATTCTGTCTCTGGGCCCCGGCCCATTTTACTTGCCTTATTTGCCTTTGGAGAGGTCTCGCACGTAGACTATGAGATCCTTTAGCTCCTTGTCGCTCAGGCCGGATTGCGGCGGCATTTTTCCCTTCCCTTTGGACAGGGCCTCTAACAGCTCTTTATCAGGTTTCTTTCCCATCTCTTTTGTGGTGAGATCAGGGATAGTAGCCTGCAAGGCCTTGGCCATGGTCGGACTACCTTTCCCGTCCGGGCCATGGCAGCCCTGGCAGCGGTTCGTATAAAGGCTCTTTGCCCCTTCTGCGCCGTAGGATAAAGGCGACAGCAGCAAAAGAGTTAGACCTGTCAAGACACCAGTGTAAACACGCATGAACTTCCTCCTTTCATCTCACCTCAATCTCTTACCGGGGAGATATCCCTTTAATCATTCCGCCGTCTTCTCAACCGAAGGCTCCCTTCCCTCCCTGGTCTCCCATATGGCGACGCCCGGATAGAGCCTGGTAAGACCACTCTCACTACTTCTTCCGGTGGCACTTCGCGCAGTCTTTGGCCTCTTTGGTCGAGAAAGCCTTTTTGCCGTTATGGCAGTTGCCGCAAAATTCCCCTTCGTTGAGCACCTTCATGGTCATTTGCGGAGAAGCGGCCAATTTTTTCATCTGGAAGGGCTTTGTGTGACACTCCGGACATTGGAGCTTCTTTCCGGTCACATGAGATTTGTGGCTGAAAGGGACCGGATCGAGCGGCTTGGTCTCTTCATAAAAAAAGTCCGGGGGGACGGGGACCTCGCCGCCCAGGGCCAGCTTCGCGTCAAGCCACAGCGCGAGCCCAACAACGATCACCGTCGCGGTCGTAAAGCCCATGAATTTGCTATTCATAGTTGTCTCTCCTTCCTTTTTTTTCTGCTGAACCTTTAGACGCTCCCGCCAAGCAATCCATTCTATCTCAATTTGTCGGGCTCACGGTGTAGCCCAGATAGGTGAGCACTACCATGTACGCTATGATGGCGATGACGATCCAAGTAAACAAACGGCTCGTCTCACCGCGCGCCGTCCGCCGGTCGAGAAAGGGTATCAGAGCCAGGAACAGACCGCCCAACCCGAAGCCCAAAACCCCCAGGATCTCACCCTCGATCCCGAGGATATAGCTGGGCAGAAACTTGAGCGTCTGAAACATAAACATGAAATACCACTCGGGCTTGATGCCTACCGGGGCAGGTTGGAAGGGATCCGCCTTCTTGCCCAACTCCGCAGGAATAAATGCCGCCAATGCAGCCAGAATGGCGAGGGCCGTTAGCCAACCCACCAGATCGCGCAGTAGAAAGTTAGGGAAAAAGGGCATCACTTTTTTCTCTTTGCTTTGCCGCTCCACGTCCGGCGGCACGCTCATCCCATGCTTCTGAACCAAAAAAAGATGCAGTCCCAAAAAGAGCGTGGTCAGCGCCGGCAGGATCGCCACGTGAATGCCATAAAAGCGCGTGAGCGTCGCGCCGGTGACATCGTCGCCGCCGCGCAGGAGCCGCCGCAGAAAGGATCCTACGAGCGGGACCGCCCCGGGGATTTCCGTTCCCACCCTCGTGGCAAAGTAGGCAAGCTCGTTCCACGGCAGGAGATAACCGGTGAATCCGAAGGTCAGAGCCAGTCCCAGTAACCCCATTCCCGAAAGCCAGGTAACCTCCCGCGGCCGACGATAGGCCTTGAGCAGAAGGACGCTAAAAAAATGGACGAACAGCGTAAAAACCATCAGATTGGCGGCCCAGGAGTGGATCGAGCGGATTAACCAGCCAAACTCGACTTCAGTCATCAGAAACTGGATCGACTCGTAGGCCTCCTCAGCGCTCGGACGATAGTAGAGAAGAAGAAGGATTCCCGTTGTCACCTGGATGACAAACAAAAAAAGCGTCATGCCCCCCAGGTAGTACCAAACGGTATGGGTGTGAACCGGCACATCTTTCTTCTTGACCAGCTTGAAGATCTCGGTCAGGCCGACGCGCTCGTCGAGCCAGAGCCAGATCTCTTCTATCTTACGATCTCCGTTCCTGAACATCATGCGCCCTTGCTCACCACGATCTGATCTCCGCGCACATTGACGACATACTGCTCCAGGGGCCGGGGAGGGGGACCCGATATATTCAGGCCGTTTAGATCAAAGTGGCCGTTGTGGCAAGCGCACCAGATATGGTTCAGGTCGTTACGGTACTGAACGATGCAGGCAAGGTGGGTGCACACCGCAGCGAAGGCTTTAAGCTCCCCAGCGGGAGTGCGCACCAGGATGGCCGGCTGGCTCCCGAATCGGAAGATTTGTCCGGTGTTAAACTTGACATCCGCGGGCTTCAGCGCAAGGGTTACCGTCCGGGAAGTCGATTCCTGCACCTTCGGCGGCACCAGGTAGCGGCTTATCGGATAGAAGACCGTAAACAAAAAAGCCCCCGCCGTCGTGCCCAGAAACCAGTTGAGAAATCTCCTGCGATCCACGATCCCGCCCATCGACCATTGTACCATCGCAACTCTCCTTGAACTCAATCTGCCCCGTTTACTGTTCTTTGCGTTCCATTCGCCGTATCTTCACGACGATGGCGCCGACCAGCGCCAGGATGATCGCCATGGATACGACCAGCCACCTGCGCCGAAAGCCTAATTCCTCGAGCGCCTTCAACCCCCGGGTATGAGCCTTTGCGCTGATCTGGAGCCCGGGATCGACTTCCTTTTTCACCACCACCACCGAGAAAGCGTGAATCGCCGCGCGCGCCTTAACCAGCGCTGTCTTCGCCTCGCTGAGCTCAAACTGGGCCTGGCTCACCTCCATGCCGGAGCGCTCGGCCTTAAGCAAGATCGAATGCGCCTTATCGTATTCTTTCCCCAGCGAGTCGATCAGCGTGCGCATCGCGGCAGCGCTCTTCCCCCCCCGATCCTCCGCCGAATGGCACCTGATGCACACGGCCGGTTCGCTGAGACCAAGCATCTCGTCGCTGGTCTGAAGAATCTGGTGGTTATCGTGACAGCTCGCGCATCCTGGCATCCCCATCTGGACGAACACCTTGGCATGACGGCTCTTATCGAAAAGCTCCGTATTCACCACATGACACTGCCCGCATACGTTCCCGACCCAAGAGATCCCCGGGGGAGTGGCGCCATGATTGCCATGGCAGTCGTTGCATGTGGGCGCGGAGAGATCCCCTTTGACTGAAAGCAGCGTCCAGTGCACGCTCTTTTTGTATTTTTCGAGCTGGTCCGTGGGGATTTTGTACTGTGCCATGATCTTGGCCTCGGCGTGACAGGAGCCGCAAAGATCGGCGACCTTAAGCGGATGGACGCTGGAGCGCGGATCCGAAGGTGGCCTGATAGAGTGGGTCCGATGGCAGCTCGAACAGATCGCGACTTTCGGATCACCCGATTCCTTCAGGCGACGGCCGTGAACCGAGCTATAGTACTCGGTCACCTGATCCACCCGCAATGCCGGATTGTACTGCCGCATGAAACGGGCGTTGGAATGGCAGCGGCCGCAGACCTCCACGATCTTCGTTCCCTTGGGTTTGCCGATGTAACCCTTGGCCGGACTCATGGCGCTCATTTCCGCGTCCGAGGCGTCACCGCCATGGCAGGAGACGCAGCCGAAGCCTTTGGTGGCATGGATATCTTCGGCGAAATGCTTCGCCGGCTCGGCAAGCCGCTCATCGCCGAGCGCCGTGTGGCACCCGACGCAATTATCCGGTTTTTGCTGCGCCGCTAGATAGGACGGGCTGAGAGAGACAATCAGCAGAACAAGTCCCGCGAGCCGACTAAAGCCGTCTAAATTCACTACTGGTTCCGCCCTTGGGTCTGGATAAAGAACACGAGGTCTGCCATCTCAGGCCCCTTAAGGAGCGGCCATTGCAAGGACATCTCCCGCATCTTTTGCTCCATCGTGCTCCCGTGGTTCCACATTGCTGAAATAATCGTTGCCGGCTGGTCCAGACCCGCCACTTTTTTGAAGTTAGGGCCGATCTGCCCACCCTTGCCGTCCACCTGGTGGCACCTGAGACAACCTTTCGCCGCCGCGAGCTGTTCTCCTTTCCGAGCATCTCCCGGCTGAGCGAAGTACTGGACGGCATAAAGGTAGGCGACGATATCCGCCATCTCTTCCGCCTGCAACTGGGGGACGGGAATATTTCTTCCTTTCATTTCCTTCAGCATCGCAGGCGCCTTGTTCCACATCCCCGCGGCAAATTCGACCAGACCCAACTGGACCTTGCGTTCAGCCAGCTCTCCCCCGACCTTCCCTCCCAGTCCCTTGATGCTATGGCAATCGCCGCAGCGCCTTCTGATAAAAAGCTCCCGTCCCTCATCCGGCCGACCGGGTAAAAGATAGAGTTTTTCCGTTCCTTGCCCTGGACTCGCGGACTTCAGATATGCTACCAGATTTTCCAGCTCCGCTCCACTGAAGTTGGGGCGCTCCATTTTTTTCGCCCGCATCGCTTCAGCCATGGCCGGCCCATGGTTCCACATAGCGGAGGCAAGAAAGATCGGCGAGCCTTGCTGGGCGAGGTTGTCGAGGCTCGGGCCAATCACGCCCCCGGTTCCACCCACTTGGTGGCAGGCAACGCATTGCTTTTTTAAGAAAAGCTGCCGCCCTGCCTTGGAATCACCGGGACGGCTAAAATAGTTCAACGTGTAAAGGAAAGCGATGAGGTCGCCGGTCTCGCCGGGGCTCAGTTGGAGCCTGCCAAGCCCCATCTGTTGCATCTGCTTGCCCATCCTTGGCAGATGGTTCCACATCGCCGCGGCGAGATCATAAAATGATCTGCGCCCGGAAATCTTCCCGAGGTCAGGGCCGACCTTGCCCCCAATCCCTTCAATAGCGTGACATTTTGAGCAGCCTTTAGCTCCGAAGATCCGGGAGCCCGCCATCGGATCCTGCGTTGGGCTAAAGAGCGGCTGAGCAGAAGCCTGCCCCGCCACCCAAAAGAAGATAACCAGGAAAAAGCAGAGCAGCATCAGAAAATCGACAACCCTTACGCTGCCTGAGAACAGCACTTGCCGCCGACCGTAACCTTGAGGCGCCATATATTTTGCCCCTCTCGGACCCTTCACGGCTCCGACGAATATAAGACTCACATGGGGAGTTGACCGCTTTCCAATACGCCACAATCCTTTCTGTCGAATACGCCCCCCCCTCACCCGCCTTTGCCGACCGAACTTTCCTTTTTAGCTGGCTGATCCGCTCCCTTGCGGAGCGAGAGCAGGTAAGCAATCAAGTCCGCCATTTCCCCTCCCTTGAAAACCGGCCATTCTACGGACTCCTGCAGCATTCTCTCTTCCATCGTGCTCGCGTGGTTCCACATGGCGGTGACAACCTCCATGGGAGTCTTGAGTTTTTCCCCTTTAGCGAGCTCTGGCGCCACGGTCCCGCTAATTCCCGGCAACGTATGGCACTTGCCGCAGTACTTCTCCTGGTACACCGTCCGCCCCCTTGCAGGAACGCCGGGCGGGTCGATGAACTGTAGGAAATAGAGATAGCTGATGAGATCCGACATCTCCGCCGTGGTGAGCGGGGGCATAGCGATGCCACGCTCGTTCATCCTTGCCCACATCTTCGGACCGTAATTCCACATCGAGCCAGCAATTTTCATCAGGCTGCCCTTGAGTCTGGCCCGGAGGTTGATTCCAGTCTTCCCGCCCTGCTCATCACTAGAGTGACACTCGGAGCAACGCCTTTCTGCGAAGAGCTTTGCCCCGCGCTGCGGATTTCCCGGTGGCACGTAGACGCGCTCAACGTCTTTACCCACGCTGCGCATGTAGGCCAAGAGATCGGAGAGATCATTCCTCCCAAAGGAAGGGCGCGGCACGCGTAACGCCTCCATGATCCCCGCCATGGCCTTTCCGTGATTCCAAAGGGCGGTCGTTAAAAAGACGGGAGAAGCGTACCGGCCGTAATGGTCCAGCTTGGGACCGACTTTGCCGCCTTTTCCCCCCAAAGAATGGCAATTCTGGCATCGCTTCTCGACAAAGAGCCGAGCGCCCGCGGCCGCGTCTCCGGGCGGGTCTAAGGATCCGACGTAGTAGAGAAAGGACAAGAGACTCGCCATCTCCGAAGGCTGAAACTGGGGCCGAATCGCCTGCTGCTCTTGAAAGACGTGCGCCATGCCGGGAGAGTGATTCCACATCACGCCGGCGATATCGAGCAGGGGACGCTTGAGAATTCCCTGGCCTAAATCGGGTCCTGAAGCGCCTCCTACGCCATAGATCGCATGACAACGAAGACACCCCTTTCCGGTAAAGAGCCGGCTGCCCTCTAGGGGATTACCCGGGAGAAGAACGGAAACGTTTTCCTCGGCGCCGAACGTTGAACCAGGCCCATAGACCGCACCGACCAGAAACGCCAGGGCAATGAATAGAATTTTGATCATCACCGATCCTCCCCGCGAAGCGTGACGTTCCAAAAAACGTAGATGACCACGCCCGAAAAGACCAGGAAGATAGGGATGGCAACCAGTGCGATGCCGATCGAGGCTGAAGGCACATCCTCAAGCCACAATGCCGTGAGGATCAAGTGGACGATCCAGGTCACCACTCCTCCGATAAGAAGCATCGCGCCTCCCACCCATACCCATTGCAACTTTCTCACAAGCCGATCGAAGTCCGAATCCGGAAGTTTCATCACGTTTCCTTTGAGTCTGCTACGTTCTTTTCTCCGCTTCATCCGGGAGATAGCTCATGAGCCGCTCCTCCACCTCTTTAACTCCGACTTCCCGACCCTCACGGATCTCCCAGATAGAGATGATGGGAAAGAATTTTGTGAAGAGCAGATAGAAGAGGGCAAAGAGGCCGAAGCTTCCCGCTGTTTCCCCCCACTCAACCCAAGTAGGCAAGTAAATTCCCTCCGGAAACGGCAACCGGGGGTAGGACAGGGTAGGCACAATGATGATAAAACGCTCAAGCCACATCCCCACGATGACCGCCAGCGAGGCGGTCAGAACCTTACCAACCGTTCGCTGGCCCAAACGCACCAAGCAGGCCAACGGGATAATGAAATTGCAAAGCACCATTGCCCAGAAGAAAGGCCAGAAGGGGCCGGAAAATTTAGCCCAGAACACCTTCATCTCCTCCGGCTGTGCCCCGTAGTAGCCCGTGAGGTATTCGGAAAAAGTAAAGTAGAACCAAAGCAGCGCCATGATGAGCAGGAGCTGTCCGAGATAGCGAAAATGAATCGGCTTGAGGTAGGGGTGAAGTCCGTAGATTTTTCTAAACACAATCATCGCCACAATGAGAGCGGCAATGCCGGAGAAAATCGCCCCGACGACAAAATAGGGACCGAAAATCGTCGAGTGCCACATCGGTTGAAGCGTCATCGAGAAAACGAAGGAGACGACCGAGTGGACCGAAATGGCGATGGGAATCACCAGGACCGCCATGATGGCGATGGCGCGGTTAAGGGCGCGTTGTTGGCGTTCCGTTCCCTTCCAACCCAGAGCCAGCACGCTATAGAAGAGCTTCCGTTTTTTGAGACGGTCCCTCAGTATGGCAATATCAGGAATCATGGGAAGGTAGAGGTAGGTGAGGCTCGCCATCAGATAGGCGCTGATACTGGTTGCGTCCCAGAGCAACGGCGATTGGTAACGGCCGTAACGCAAAACATTCATCATGCGGTCGGGCCGGCCCAAATCGACCAATATCTGGCCGGCGCCGATGAAAAGGACCATGCAGGTAATCACCTCGGCCATCCTGGTGATCGGGCGCCTCCATTCCGCCTTGGAGAGGCGAAGGATGGCGGAAATGAGTGTCCCGGCGTGGCTGATGCCGATAAAAAAAACGAAATTCGTGACGTAAAAACCCCATCCAACCGGTTGATGGAGACCGGTCACTCCCAGGCCTTCAAAAAACTGCACTGCGTAGGCCAGGGCTCCCCACAGGATGAATACGGACAGGACGGCCACACCGATATAAAAACCCCGTCCGGTCTTCTCGATCGGGGCCAGAAGGATATCCTCATGAGCATCGCGGATATCAGCCACCACCCTCTCCTTCCGTGAGGTAAATTACTTTTGGCTTTGTCCCCAACTCCTCCTGGAGTTTAAAGGCGCGCGGGCTGCGAGCGAGCCTGGACACCTCGCTGCCAGGATCGGAAAGGTCGCCAAAGACGATCGCCTGGGCGGGACAGGCCTCGGCGCAGGCCGGCACATATTCATTGGGCTCGAGCTCCCGTTTTTCCGCCAGGGCGCGCGCGCGCGCCTTCTGCAGGCGGTGGTGGCAGAAGGTGCACTTCTCGACGACCCCTTTTCCGCGCAGCGAGACGTCCGGGTTCTGTCCCTGCCCCTCTTTTTGGTAGGTGTACCAGTTGAAATATTTGGCGTTGTACGGGCAGGCAGCCATGCAGAAGCGGCAGCCGATACAGCGGGCATAGATCTGGGCGACAATTCCTTCAGGATTTCGGTAAGTCGCATAGACCGGACAGACCTTGGTGCAGGGGGGATCGTCACATTGAAGACACGGCCTAGGGATAAACCGCACCTTTTCAGCGTGATGCTCCTCGTCGGTTTCCGTCAGCACCTGCATCCAACTGATGACGCGTCCTTTGTGCGCTTCTTTGCTCCCCACCGCGGGAACATTGTTCTCCGCCTTGCAGGCCATGACGCAGGCTTGGCATCCGGTGCAGCGGTCCAAATCGATGACCATTCCCCACAGCGCCATGTCATGCCCTCCGGATCCTGACCTGCGTGGTGTTCAGAAGACCGAAGCCCCTGAAGATATCGGTCTCATTCGCGATCAAGTCATTGGGGTTGGGGCCCTCGCCTCCGAAGAGCGGGATGTGGACCACTTCTGGTCTGGTCCATTGGTAAAGTTTGACGCGTAGCTTGACCCGGCCTTTAGCCGACTCTACCCAGACCCAATCCTCGTCTTTGATCCCCAACCCGGCAGCCGTCTTGGGATGGATCTCTACCCACGCTTCCCAGGAAGCGCGCACATGTACCGCGGGCTGCTCAAGGAGCCAGGGTTGATTTCTACCCCCGCCCATGGGCCGACTCATGAGGCGATAGGTGTTCAAACGGAGAGGAAACGATTCCGCCTTTTCCGGACTACGAATCGCCACGGCCGGCAGAAAGAGCAAGTCTTCCGACTTTCCTGCGGCAAGGGTGCTGACAAAAGAGCTCTTCTTTCCCTCTTGCTTGGTCGCCTTGTCGACGAACTGCCTGAGAGCCGTTGAGTAGAACTCGAACTTGCCGGAGGGCGTTCTGAGTAACGCCTTTCGGCTCACGGGAAGGCCGGTAGGATCCCACCAGGCGCCCCGTTGCAGCAGCGCGTTCCAAAAAGCATCGTAGTCCTTAAACTCCGGCAGCCAGTATCCTTGGCGCTCCAGAACCTTTCTGAGAGCTTCTTCGGCATGGACGGAGACGACGTAGCCGCGGCCGGATTTGTAAAGACCTTGCGCCCCCGCGCGGAGCAGATCCTCGAACTTCTCCCAGGGAAAATTTTGCGCGACGCTGCCGCCGAGAGACCGGGAGATCTGCAGCACCGCGTCGGCCGTGTTGCGCGTATCATGAAGCGACCTAGAGACCGGTTGCGCGACGCTAAAGCAAGTAAAGCCGGCCAGGTGCGTCACCTGGTCGTCTTGCCACCGCTCCAGATAGGTCTGGTCCGGCAGAACGAGATCGGCCATGCGGCTCGACTCGTCGAGGAAAGGGGAGAAACTGACGATGAAAGGGATCTTTTTCATCGCCTCAGCCAAAGACTCTTTTGCCGGATGATTGGCCAGCGGATTGGTCGCGAAGAGAAACAGGGCATTCACGGGATAAGGAGTCCCGCTCATGATTCGCTCTGGCAGAAGCTGAGGCGTGTCAGAGACCATGAGATATTGCTTTTCGCCCGCTCCATCAATTCTCGGATGGTCTAACCCCCGTCTTGCCACCCCATCCTGTTTGACGGCTGGGAGCGGGGCCAACGGAAGTTCCCCCTGAATCAGCAGGCCACCGGTCACGCCGATGTTTCCCACCAGGGCATTGAGGCTGTGGATCGCCATCCGGGTATGCAGATCATCCGGCCCGTACGCGGGGCCGCGCTCGCCAATAACGACCGCGGGTTTGAGCGTTGACAGATTCCGCGCGATCTCGAGGATGCTTCTTACCGGAACTCCGGTGGCCGCGGAAACAGTCAAAAGGCCGTAGTCCTTCAAGACAAGATTTTTAAACCCAATATGTCGCTGACCCGACCCATCCACCCAATCTTCGAAGCCGAAGGCGTATCCCTCGACAAACTCTTCGTCGTAAAGTCCCTCGCGGATCATGGCATTAGCAATGCCGAGCGCTAAAAGACCATCTGTCCCCGGAGCGATGGGGATCCAGCGGTCGGCCTTGATTGCGGTCACCGATCGCCTCGGGTCAACCTGCACGAGCATTCCCCTGGGCCGATCGCCGCTGCGCCGCAGTCGGGCGAAGGCGCGTGAGGTGTGAACCGGCCCGAGCCAAGCCTCTAGCAGACCGGCGCCAAAAGAGAGAATGAACCGGGCTTCGGCCAGATCGTAGCTGAGAGGAGTCGTTACCCCTTGCATCAGCTGGTGCGTGAGCGCCGGCTTGTCCGGAGAAAAGCAGCGGACCCGGATATAGTTGGGCGTGCCGTAGGCTTCAGCGAATCGCCTCCAGACTGTGTCCCGGTAGCCGCGGTATTGCCCGCCGAGAATCGCTACGGTATGCGCAAGATCCTTGGCTCTGAGGTCCGACAAACGGGCGGTGATCATTGTTAAAGCCTCATCCCACCCGATAGGTCGGAACTTGCCGCGCTCGCCCGAGCGCGCCATGGGCCCTTTGATGCGATTGGAATCATAAAGAAGTTGCAGCGCCCCGAACGCCTTCGGGCATAGAGTCCCACGATTAATGGGGTGGAGCGGGTTTCCTGAAATCCCCGCCACTTCGCCATCCAGCGTGCGCACCATCAGGCCGCAGCCTCCCGGGCACTGTTGGCAAATGGATGGAAGCAAGACCTCTTCCGGCGTGGCCCAACGCTCGACGCTCTCAGCGGCCTGGCCAATTTTAGATAATTGGCCCCGGACCAAGGCGGCGGCGCCGACCGTTCCTCCCAACAACTGAAAGAATCGTCTACGAGAAAATTGCATCCTATGCCTCACCGATGACAGACAATACAGTCGGCAGATCTCCGCTCTGCCGCCAGTCTTGTGACCTGCGCTCTTTTCTTGTCGCTTTCCTTGGTCGCCTTCCGCTTCGCATGGCACTCGATGCAGTCGTCCATGGTAAATTCCTTAAACGCTCTTACAGGCGGGCGAGTGAGGGTTTCCATCGGGCCATGGCAGGTCTGACAGGTTAACTGGCCAACCGTGACGTGAACCTGATGGGAGAAGAAAACATGAGAAGGCAAACGCCACACCCGCTTCCACGGAATCTCCTGTCCCTTCTCCCCATAGGCCTTAAGCTTCTTGATCTCTTCGCTCTTAGAATCTCCCGCCATGTGACAGCCTAAACAGAGCGCTGTGGGCGGCCGACCAGCAACGATATCCTTTTCTGCGCGCTGGTGACAGGTCGTACAGGTGAGACCTAGAGCCAGGTGAGTCTTGTGAGGAAAGGCGATGGGTTGGCTGATACCGGACTCTACCCAGCCTGCCAGGTAGCCCAAAGCCAGGGCGACTCCCACAACCCCCAGGATTAAAAATAAGCGCTTCCAACCCACCCTCATCTAACTACTTTGACCTCTTTCAATTTATTATTCTCAGCAAGGTGTGATATAATTTCGCTTGCAAGGTATATGCCATGCGGCATCCAATGAAAATGTCTAATAGTTGATTGAAAGGAAAGGGATTTTTCTTATTTTCTAAATGGCTTTTTCCTAGCATTTAGAAATAAAAAGGGCTCATTCCTACACATAAGAATGAGCCCCTCTTTTAGGATTTTATTTTACTACTCTAACTTACACTCACGGAACTTGCGATAAATAGTTCCCCCTGTCCTAGAAAGTCAACCTCAAGCCCAACAGCCCCACATGTGCCGTGTAGGGCCTCTTGATCCGGTCGCCCAGCCAGACCCCGCGTTGGGGGCCAGCGCCAGTATCTACGTCGCCCATCCACGGCTTCATGATGTCAATGCCGACGTCCTTACTGTTGAAGCGGTTGAAGTAGTAGCCGAATCTCAAGGTGACATTTTTGTGAAGTTGATAGTCAAGGCGAGTTAGAAACTCGTGCCACCGATTGGTCACGTTGGGATAGTTAGTGGCTGGAGTCCCAACTGAGTCTCCGCTCGCCTTAACCAGGCTCGATCCCTCAGAAAAGGTGTATTGGATGCGGAGCCCCAAGAGATTTTCAATCAGTTTCATGTCGGTGCCAAGCGAAACGGTGTTGGTTTGATCCCGTCCTCGGCTTCTCCAGGTCCTCAACGGATCGGTAACCGTCGTTTGGGTCGTCGTCGTCCGGTTCATCGCCTGCATCTTCCAGTCAAACCGCTCCCAGGAATAGTTACCGAAAAGAGTCATCCAATTCAGTGGGGCATAGGTAAAGCCCAGCGAGGGAACGTAGGAGAGGTCGTCTTGTACACCGATCACCGTGCGAGGATATTCATCAAGGAAGAAATCGAATCCGCCGAAGAGGTTGAGATTCTGCCACGGCGTAATCTGTCCAAAATAGCTGAACTTATCCCGGGTCCTGGCCGCCTCGTCAAATTTTCTGAGTTCCCCAAGTACCTCTGCCCGAAGGTCCTCGACATCCTCCTCCGGATGAGTCGCCAGCAGCTGCCTCCCGCCGTCGTAGTCATGGGCGCCCCGCAAAGAGCGTTTGTACCCGAGCCGGAACAAAACCCAAGAATTAGGCTTGACATCGAACGTGGGACCGAAGGTGTGTTCAATTGAGTTTAAAACTTCCCTCCTCTCCCGGTGCATCTTCTCCCAGACATATCCCATCTTGGCGGAAAGCCAGCGAGTAATATCGTAGCTCGCATCCAGGCCGATGTTCTGCTTGGAATAGGCAAACGGGAACCCCCTTACATACTCAGTATCGACAGACGCATCAGCATGAACACGTCCATCAGGTAAATCGACCTGCTTACTCCTGTTGTCGAAGTCGTAGAGGCGGTAATAGGCCTTAAGATTCAGACGGTCAAAATAGCGATTGACCAGAGTCGCGTTGACCATCGTCGGGCGCACATCCCCGTCCAGGCTCTCCCGGCTAACACTCCTAAAGGCCAATGCGCTGTTTGTAGTCTGGGGAAGAAACGGATCATTCTGGAGTCTAAACCCATAGGAGGCCGTGCCCATGAAGTGGCTCTGTAGAGGGAGTTTAGCTGCTCCAGAAAGAGTCCAGGTGTGGGCCTGGTTCGACGGATAGAGATCCATCCGGCCGCGGCATGGTCCTCTATTGGCGTCAGTCCCGGTAGAGGTGTTCGAAAAACCGGCTGCGTCCGTGCATGCCGCGCCGGTGCCACTTAGGTTGGTCGGGTTGTCCCAGACCAGAGTGCTGGTGTTGTTGTGGAACAGAGAAGCATTATATCGTAGCCCAAGCGACCAACCATTACCTGCGTACTCGCCACCCAAATCGATGTTATGGATCTGATAGTCCAGCGGCTCGACAAGCTCTGTGACCTTATTGGTACCCCCAGTTGACCCAAAATAAGCCCCGATGGCCCTTCTCCCTGCCACGTTCTGGGAAGAGTAGCCTCCCGTGAAAGTCCAATTCGTGCCGGGTGTGTAGCGCACCTTGAATTTTCCAAATCCGTTAAACATTTTTAAATCCACGCCATTGGCTTCGGAGTTGAGCCATTGACATACAGCATTGGTCGCGCAGGTAGTGCCTCCGGCGGTGTCAGCCGGCTTAGTGCCCAGCGTGTAAGTCCCGCCCCTCATGGTATAGGGTGTGCGGGCGGTATTGATGCTGAAGAGATGCGGGTACTGGTCCCACTCAAACTCCACATCCAGGAGGCCGTATCTGCCGAAGCGCATGATATAGTTCTGATTATCCCGCCCCAAATTGCTGGAGTCGAAATTCAGGTAAAACTCATCCTTTTTTCCGCCGATCATGAGTTGGAGCTGCGGCACGATCGCGGTCTCGCTCAGATCACGGTACTCTTCAAACTTCTGCCGGGCTCCGTTCGTGCCCCTGGGCATACCACCCACCTCCGCCTCCCCGCTGATGACAGCATTGCCTATCTCGATTTGTGCCCCCGCCGGGAAGGCCAGCAAGAAAACGACTACAAAGCTTAGAGCCGAAGTGAAAAACATCTTTGTCCGTTTCATCTCTGTCCTCCTTATCGCGTAAAGCGTTTCCCTGCCGGATGGTTCGAGCCGTGGATCTGACTGTGACAGTTGGTGCAGCTCCGGTTAAAGAAAAATTGAGAAGTGCGTCCCCGCGGCGTGCCCGGATGGCGGTCGTATATATGACACGAGGTGCAGACCCTCGGATCGGTAAGTTTAAGGAGCCGGTCGTTGTTGGAGCCGTGCGGATCGTGGCAGTTGGCGCAGTTCTCCATAACCGGCACATGCTCCCACATGAAAGGACCTCGCCTTTCCGTGTGACATGAATAACAGTTTTCGTTGGTGCTCGCCTGTTTGAGCATGACGGGATTGGGGGTGCCGTGAGGATTGTGGCAGTCGCTACAGGCGATCTTTCCCTCCCGCATCGGCATGTGAGAGGAGCGCTGGAGCACGGCTTTTCTTTGGAGGTGGCACTGGCCGCAAACCTCGGTCTGGGCCCGCTTGTTAAAAAAGGGCGTCTTGTCATCGACTTTGGCAAGCTGGAAGCGGTCGGAGGTCTTCTCCATGATCGTATGACAGCTGACGCAACCGATTCCACGTCCGGCATGAGGGCTTGCCTCCCAATAGGTTTGCACTCCTCGCTGGTGGCAGGCCAAGCAGGCCTCGTTTTGAGCCGTAGCCGACTCTTCAGTGCCCTTGCGGAATGTAACTGGGATGCCGACACCCTTCCCGCCCCCCTTCGCCACGTGCTCACTTGCCGGACCGTGGCAAGATTCGCAGTTCTGCTTTTCAAGATCATTGCGGGGATTGGACGCAAAGATCTTCCCCATCACAGTCTTGGAGAATTTTTCAAATTGCGCGGCGTGGCAGGCTTTGCAGACGGCATCGCCCGCGTAAGTGGCTTTCTGAGCAGGTTGAGTTTGTGCTGACCAAACAGGATAGGTGAGGAGAAGAAGGAAAGACGCGACTAAGGCGGCCACAACTGAATGTCTCATATGATAGTCCCTCCGCTCATGCTTGCCGTTCTGCTGCTTGACTCTAGATAAATCGGCCTTTACCACAACTGCCAAGTGAGATGCAACTATTTTTTTATTTATTTTTACCGCTATGGTCTGTTTGCCGGTATGCTCAATCTTACGCTATCCGCTAACCATTCTTGACTGCTCTTACACCACTTCCAATATCCTTGTCTACTGGCCAGATGGCCCATTCCGCCTCTTTTGTTGCTCTGCCGCTTTGCCAAGTCGCCAATGGACAGTCCTTTGCCCTCAAAGCCAGAGGACAGGCCTTCATGCTCAAGGCATAGACTGCGGCCTCGATGCGATTCCTTAGCTGCAGCTTACTTAAGATATTCTCCATGTGCCGCTTTACCGTAGAAGGGCTGATGCCTAAAGCCACAGCTATCTCTTTATTGGTGTTGGCCTCCGCGACAAGTCTAAGCACATTTTTTTCCTGTGTACTCAGCAGAACATCCTGCTCATTCCTGTAAGCGCTCACCTAAGTTTATTCCTTCCTTTACTTTTTTTTCAGCTCCACATCCAAGGCGATATTTTCCCAGCGTTACGCCGGTTGAGCTGGTAATTGCCCCGGTCGGCAGTGGCGACACACGCACTCATTCACTTGAGCTTGGTCGCCTGGATGTCGGCCTTGGCGCCGAACCCGACGGCGACCGGGAATGACACGAAATGGCCGCGGGACGTGACGTTGTCGTCGTGCGCCGCGAAGGCGAAGTTGTACGCCTTGCCTTCCTTCAGCGCCTTGTCGTCGGGGTTGGCGAGGTTGAGCGGGCGCGCCCACACGAGCGTCCACGTGCCATCCTTCCACACGCCCTTGACCTGCTTGTTGTCCGCGGCCGATCCGGCTGCGTCTGCGCGGCTGACTACGTATTGAGAAAGCAGATCGCCCTCTTTCCACCCGGCGTTGGGATCAAACGGCACCGCACTCTCCCCGCGCACCAGGACGGTCGGCATCTTGCGCATATCGTCGATGGCGAGCGCTTTCTTGCCGACTTTCTTCTCGTCGTACATGAACTTCGGTTGCTTGGTCTTCGGGTCGACGTTCGAGCTGAACGGGTTCTTGCCGGCGTCGAAATTGCGGTATTCGAGCACGTAACCGTCGTCCGCCATGCCGACCGGATTGGATCGGTGCGCACGCCACTGGATCAGGTCGAGGAAGCCGCCGGCCGCCTTGATCTTCTCGATCTCTTCCACGCTCTTGCCCTTGTCCCAGGAAGCCAGCGCATCGGTGCGCGTCGAAGGCAGGTACTTACGCACGTCGTTCTTCTTCAGAGCCTTGAGGAGCGGGTTGGCTTGAACTTCGGCTGTGGTCGGCTGTTTCGGGGCGTCACGCAGGCCGTCGTGGCAGGTGAGCCAGCAACCTTGTTTGTCAAACCCCGGAACGGCTCCGTCGTCGATCATCATTGTCAGGCGGTCTTCATAGACTGCCGGCTGCTCGCCTTTGCGGACCGTCGCAGCCAGTTTCTGCGCGCCGTACGGTTTCCATTCCTTACCGTCGAAGCGCACGAACGGATACGCCTCGCCAGGAAAATTGTTCCGGGTTTTCCACTGGAAGCGGAAATAGGCGTTCTCGTTGTCGTAAGCGACCTGCACATTTAGCTTCACCACGCCATTCTTGCCGTCCACGGGCGTGGGTTCCAGCTTGTTTGCCTTGACCAGCTTGTTGCCAAGCTTCTCCTCCTGGTCCTTATGGCAGGTGACGCAGGAGGTTCCCTGGGTCACCACCGGCGCCCCGGGGTGCTCGGGGCTGCGGAGCCACTGATAGGTCGACTGCGCCGGATAAAAGAGAGTTAGCGTCTTCGTGGGAATGCTTCCCCAGTTGATGGTCGCAGGGTCGGCCGCCCACACCGGCCCCGCGAACAACGCGGTGATGCCTATTGCGATTTGCATAAGTCTGAACGTTTTCATGATCCCTCCGCTCTTGTTGCGTGACGAATACAGCCGAATTTTTATATCGATCTTCTTATCGCTATCACTACCTCCTCGTACCCCATCGCTACCCCTACATCCAGCACCAACACCAATAACCATATACAAAAGCTCAGACCCTTCCGGTTCCTTCTAATCATTGGCAGAGTAAAAGTAGCAAGTCTTATGCCAGGAATTTCCCTTATCTTTCAAAGAGATAGAAAGTTATTTTTCCCACAATTGCGAACAAAAGCAGGAAATAATCGCAAAACTCGGAAGAAAAGAATAAGGTTTATCACCTACAAGACAGCTATTAGCTTAGTTTTAAGCTGGTCTATGATGGCATGCTTTATGCTGATTTAAATTGCATAGAAATCAAAAAATACCAAAAATTAATGTAGGAGGGGCTTTATGGAAAAAATCAAAAAAATTCTCGCCCCAACGGACCTTTCGGAACTCTCCGAGGTGGGGGTGCGCTATGCCCTCGATCTGGCCAAGGCTGTCGGCGCCGAGGTGACGCTCTACCATGTCGTGACCTACGAAGAGCTCGTCAAATACGGCGAAGTGATGACGGAGAAGCTCGCCATCGGCTCGACCTTTCAGACCTCCGGCTCCGTTCTGGAGAAGTACGAGCGCGCACTGGCCCGACTCATAAAAGAGCGCTTCTCCGACCTGATCCCACCGGTCAAGGTGAACCAAAAAGTAGAGCTGGGAGCGCCGGACGTTAATATCGTGGAGCAGGCAAAAAAAGAAGGCGCGGATTTGATCGTTATCTCCACCCACGGAAGAAGCGGCTTATCTCACATCTTCATTGGCAGCGTAACTGAAAAGGTGGTGCGTCACGCCCACTGTCCCGTGCTCTCTATCCGCCCCGCTAAAGAAGAGAAGGCAACCTGAAAAGCTGCCGTTTTTCACTCCATAGGATCAAGAAGTTATTGCCGGCTGATATTTCCCGCCCTGCGAATCTGCGGGGTGAAGGGGGAAACGATTCGGCCATGCTCCACCTCAATCATCCGATCCGCTTGCCGGCTGATGTGCGGATCGTGGGTAACGAAGAGAAGGGTATGACCGGCTTTGTGAAGGTTGTGAAAAATCTCCATGACCAAATCTTCGTTCTTAGAGTCGAGGTTCCCTGTGGGTTCATCAGCCAAAATAATCTTCGGCTGATTAATCACGGCGCGCGCAATACAGACTCGCTGCTGCTCCCCGCCGGAAAGCTCTGAAGGGAGAAAGTCCATTCTTTCTCCGAGGCCGACCTGCCGCAAGGCCTCTGCGGCTTCTCCTTTATCCGTCATGCTGTGAAAATACTGGGCCAACATGACATTCTCCAGCGCGGTAAGGTAGGGGATCAGGTAAAATTGTTGGAAGATAAGCCCGACCTTTTCGCGGCGAAACCGCGCCCTCTTTTCCTCTTCGAGAGAAAGGAGATTGATTCCATCAACCCAAAGGGAGCCTGAAGTGGGCCGATCCAGAGCGGCGATCATGTTAAGCAGCGTGGTTTTCCCGGAGCCTGAGGCGCCCGTAACCGCAACCCATTCCCCCTGACGGACCTCAATGCTCACTTGGTCAAGAGCCCGGACCTTGCCGTTGTACTCCTTAGTGAGTTCCTTCAGCGAAATTAAAGGTTTCATTTCCTTGCCTCACTCTCCCTTCAAAATAACTGCCGGAGCTATTGTTGCGCTCTTCCGCACCACCGAGAGGCTTGCAAGAAGGGCGATGCCAAGCCCGATAGCGATCCCCGTCGGAAGACTCATGGCGCTAGGCAGAACTAAGGCGCGAAACACGCTCAGACCAATCACCTGGGCAAAAATAAGGCCCAACACTGAGCCCAGTAATCCTCCAATGCCGCCGATAGCCGCCGCTTCGGAAGCAAAAATCCAGGCAATTTCTTTCTTCTCAGCCCCCAGGGCGCGCATCAGGGCCATTTCAACTTTTCGTTCCAAGGCCGCCGTAGCCATGGTGGCAAAGACGCTGAGGCCCGAGGCAAAGAGAACGAGGAGACCAATCAGCGTAAGAAAAAGCTGCAAGCGGGATAGCACGGCCTCTTCGGCCCGGGCGACCTGCAACAGGGTTCTCACCTCCGCCCCGCGCCACTCCCGCTGCAAAAAAGCAACTGTTTGATCCAGTCCATTCTCTGCCCGGCTGCTTACCAGGACAGAGCTCAATAGACCGGGAAGGCCGGTTAGGAGTTGGAGTTTCTCCAAATCGACGAAAAGCTGATGTTCCTCAGCCCCGCCGGTGCGCACAATCCCTGCGATAGAGAAGGTAAGCCTGGACTTCGCCTGCGATACCGTAACGCTGTCTCCCACGCGGAGGCCCAGCTTGGAAGCCGCATTGAACCCCGCTAGCGCCTCACTTTTCCCCTGCGGCCATCTTCCGTCGACCTGCCACCACGGGCTGAGCTTCTTTATCGCGACCAAACCGGTCCCGGCTATTACGGTATCTTTTCCCCGGATGCTTGCCACTCTGTGTAGAAACGGAACGTATCCGATCAGGCGATCCTTGACTCTCTTGTCCTCGAGGATGAGGAGGTCTGTCTCGCGGAGGAACGGTCCGGTTTCCGGCACCAGGAGAAGATTGGCGCCATAGTTCCTAAGCTCCTCTGCAAGCTTTCCCCTTATGGATCCCCGCAGGTTAACCGCCGCGACAATCAAGGAAGCGCCCAGAGCAATGGCCAAGACGGAAACCACGGCCCGGCTCTTACAACGACGCAGTGAGCCAAAAAGGATCCTCCGTTTCATTTCCCTCATTTCAATTCCCCCTCAACGTCCTCACCGGCTCCAACCGGGTAGCCTCCCGCACCGGGACAAAAGATCCCAGGAGGGCCACACCGACGGCAGCAATCAGGGTAATCGGAAGGATCACTCCCTGAAGAGAAAGGGAAAGATTGAAACCGGTCAGGGAAAAGGTCCGGGCGGCAAGAAGCTGGGCAAAGACAAGTCCAACCAGGTAACCGAGGACTCCCGCGACAAGTCCACTAATCCCCGCCTCAAGAAGAAACAGCAGGCCGATCTGCTTTCCCTCCGCTCCCAATGCCTTCATCAAACCGATCTGCGGGCGCCTTTCATAGACGGCCGTGACCATGGTGGCCATCACGGCAAGGGAGGCTACCAGAAGGGCGACAGCAACAATCAGGACAATAGTGAGCTTCATCTTTCCGAGAAAGGCCCCTTCGGCCTCGCTTACCTGGCGGATAGCCTTCGCTTTAACATTAGGGATGGTCTCTTCGATTTGATGGATGATCGAGCCTAGATAAGGCGTGCAGTACCAGGTCTCATACTCTTCCGGAGGAAGCTTAGCCGGGCCGATCTTATTGGTCCTTATAGCGAGGGCGTTATCCGGCGTCACCAAGGCACTGACTTGAACCTTCTCAACTTTTTCCGGCAGACCGAAAAACCCCTGGGCAAATTTGAGCGGGACAAAGAGCTGCTCTTCCTCGGCGCCGCCGGTCTGCACGGTTCCACGAATAGGGAGCAAGACGGACCGGCCCTCATAAGAGATACGGATTTCCCCGCCCACTCCAACCTTGAGCTTTTGCGCCAACGCGCTTCCAATGAGAACCTCCTCCCCATTCTCCTCCGGCCACTTTCCCTTAACCCGCCACCAACGAGCGATAGCGCTCAGACCGGTACGAAACGTCCCTTGCTCCTGCCCCACCTCTTTTCGAGAGCCGCCGGCAAAGGAAAAAAACCGCTTTCCTGCGGGAATGGGGAGCTCTCTATCAAACCAGGTTCCAACCAAGAGGGCTCGTCTCCCTTCGACCTCGACGACACGGGAAAGGAAGGGCGTAAAAGCTACTATGTTGTGGCGCCAGAAGATGGTTTTGAGCTTTGGCAGATCGGACTCTCCTAGATAGGCCGCCTCTTCGGGCGAGACATATTTCATGCCTCCGATCTCGATCTCGAGAGGTTCTGTCTTCGGCACAAGAAGGATATTGGCGCCAAAAGACCTCAGCTCCATTGCCATCTCTTCCGTAATCGTGAAGGCGATGTTGAGAAAGGCGGTAACCAGGGCTGCCGCGGTCGCTACCGAAAGAAGGATAAGAGAGGTCCGGCTTTTTTGTTTCCATAAGGACTTTACGAGCAGACGACCAAGCATGCCTCTTCCCCCCTTCACATCCGTGCGTGGGCAAATCGGGCCTTGCCCTCGGCAAGAGTCTGAGCGGGAATGACAATCGCGTCTTCTTCCACAACCGCCTTTAAGGGCACAGGGTTACACCCCCCGGGGGTCCCGATCGTGTCAAAAGCGATAGGCGCATTACAATTGCGGCAGATTACCCTTTCACCATCGAAAAAATATCCTTTTAAGGGGCAGATATTGCAGGCATCCAAGGCTACCGCTATTTTTCCTTCCCGGCTGCGCACGATAAAGAAGCGGATATCGACTCCGTCCATCTTGACGAGGTATTTCACCATCGGTTGACCTTCGATCTCTTTCAACGGGATGCGGATCGACTCTTTAAGGGGCAAAAGTATCGGCGCCGGGTCATAACCACGTCCCGCTGAGACCACGAGGGAAATGCCGAGAAGGTAGCTTATCCCTAAAGCTATTCCGGCCGCGGCAGTACTCCATCTCCTCTGACGGCGAAACTCCGCCTTGATCTTGCGCTGCTCCGGCAGAGGAAGAGAGGAGTCCAACTGAAGCGGCGCTTTCCAAGCTTCCTGCAGCATGACAACAGCCGGGAGAGCGATCAAAGCGATAAGAATGAGAATCGAGGTGTTTTCCTTGGTGAGAAAACCTACGAACGCAAGAACGGTCTCAGTAGAGGGGATGAGGCCGATTTCGAAGAATTCGTGCAGGCCATTCGCGAGAAGCTTCAAGACGAGGAGCACCAAGACGAGGCTGGTCGTGGTGAAAAAGCTTTTCAGATTAATTCTCAGGCTCCCTTGAATCAGAAAAAAACCGAAAACAAACGCTAGCAGGAGGCCGAGCGCTCCCCCCACGATATTGTACATCGGATTAGCCCCGATGGTGGCCGAAAGGGCAAAAAGGAAAAGGACCATCTCGACCCCTTCGCGGAGAACCATGATAACGGTGAAAAGGAAAAGCCCGAGACCTGATCCTCTGGCAGTAACGGCATCCAGTTGGGCTTCCATCCGCTGCCCTAAGGTTCTACCTACCCGCCACATCCAAATTAGCAGAGAACCTACGAGGGCCGCTGCCATCAGCATGAGGGAGCCTTCAACCACTTCATTTTCCGCATCCAGGCCAAGCCTCTGAACGGCAATCGCAGCGGCCAAGCTTAATAGGAACGCCACCCACAGGCCATGGTAAACGTACCTCCGTAGATGGCTGCGCCCGGTTTTTCTAATGTACGAGAGAACGATGCCCACAACCAGGGCCGCTTCGACCCCCTCCCGTAGGGTTACCACCATCGCCTCAAGCATCTTGGACATGATTTCCATAGCGGCTTTGTTCCCTGAATTAGGAAAGCCCTTTACCGTAACAGCAAAAAACGGGCCAACGTTAGATCGCCCTTATTTATTATATTTTATCAGTAAAATATTTCAAATTCGTATAATCTAAGAAAATTGTTCCTAAAAATAGGAATAGAGGAGAACGAAAACGTCAAATCTGGAGATCAGGCCGATTTGAGAAAGCGCTTACATCCCGTGGCGCATTCCCATGGGCTGGTTCAGCAAATAGAGATTTATAAGGGTGAAGAGAAGCGTTAGGACGATCAACGGAATCAAGGCCTTTCCCTTAGTCATTTGCCGATCCCAGAGGGTTCGAGCGAGACGGAAGCCCACTACGAGAGAAAGGATTAAGCCGCCCAGAATGAGAACCATCTGCAACCAGTAAACAACCTCGGAGGAAACCCAGGACTGAGGTTGCCAGCCCGGATAACCAGTGTACCAGGTGGTGGTGCGGTTAAGAGTCTGTTGAAAGGCTGGGATGACGCCTGGCCCTTCCAAAAGAAAGTGGGAGGCATTGTGCGCCAGGTGCATGGCCAATCCCACAGGGATGAACATGTATCCCAAATGGACAAAGGTTTTCTTGAGTCCACGACCCTCTTCTGCGGCCATCCGATCGGCCACCCAGGAGACCCAGGATGGGAAAAAGCAAGAGTGACCCCCCGATGAAGATTAGAGACTCCGTAAAGGTCAGATAGGTCACGGGCTTCATCAGGATCCGGAGTTCGAGAGGAATAAGGCGCGCCATCCGGGAGATCCAGAGACCCCAACCGGAAAGCATTTGAGCGGTCACGATGGTCGTGATTCCTACCAAAACCAGGGCCAGATACGATTCATCCAGCCAACGTCTGCCAGAGGCCCAGAGATCTTTAGCAAAGGGACGCAGCCTTAAGGTCAAATTCCCCGGCGGGCAGCTCTTGACGCATTCGAAGCAGAAGTTGCAGTAGGTATTCCGCTCCATGGTCATGGGAAACTCAAACATAGGGCAGCCTCTTCCCCCCTCGTTTCCACGGTAGCAGTCCTGATGGCACTCCTTGAGGCATCGGCTTCGATCCACGGAACGAAGTTCCACGGGAGAGACCATGGAGTAAAGTCCCTGAAGGCCGGTGATGGGACAAAGGTAGCGGCAGAAGCTGCGCCGCTGAAAAATAATCCCGGTAGCAAAGGCGATAACGCCCAGGATAATGATTAGCCACGCGGTCATCTGGGGAGAGCGAATGATGCCGAGCTGCTCGTCGGCCCAGGTCAAAAAGACAAAGAAAAAGGTAGCCAGCCAGAGATTGCGCAGAAACTTGGGAAAGAGCCGGTTAGGCCGAACCAGATTCGCGGCCCATTCATTCAGGGTTCCAAAGGGGCACATGACGCACCACAGGCGACCTACGAGAATAAATGTGAAGATGATCCCCGGCCACCAGAGAATCCAGGTAAGCTTGGTGGCCAGGTTTTTCGCACCGTCCTGAACGTCAAAAAAGCCCAGAAAAATGATCAAGAGCGTGAGCAGGAGGAAGGGGATTTGCAGGAGCGGCAGGAATCCCTTCCATCGAACCCAGCGAGAAAACCAGCCGATCTCTAGTAGGTTTATGGGCGCCTTGGAACCCATAGCGGAAACCGGGCGCAGCGCAGCCGCGGTGATCCCGACCAGGCCAATGGCTAAAGCAGCGAGCGCAACCAGGATAAATCCAGGAGTGGCTCCTGTAGCCGAAGCCACGTTGAGACGAAACTCGACAGAAGCGGGGGGCTGGTAGTGTTTTCCCTCCAATTCCAAGAGCGCAACCCGTACCAGATAAGGGCCGCGCTCGTCCAAACGACTGACCAGGGCGTACTGACCGGCCCAAACAATCTCCGGGGCCGGAAGCAAAGAAAAAGAGTCAGCGGGTTGGACGGAAGAACGGTCTCCCGGACCCGAACGGTTAGGGGCCTGGATTGGAGAGACGCTAATAAGAACCTTGCCTCCCCGCACCGGCTCCAGAGAGCCGTTACGGACAATCTTGGCGATGATCTTGTTCTCCTCGCCGGCGCGCGCCGGACGAGGAGAGGTCAAGAGCTCAATCTGGTAATCCCCGAAGGTAACGAGGCTGACGCCGCCTTCAGCAGGGGCGGCATCACCATGCTCCCCATGGGCGGAAACTGAATTGGCACTGACAGCCAAAAACAGAATCAACCACAGAAGAACGGATGCAACAGACCAGTACTTCAACGTCGTCACCTGCTTCCCAGAACAATTTACTTCACTGCCTCTCACTGATGCCGCAAAGCCCATGCCAATATCTGAACGAGGGAGAATTCCCATGAGGAGGGCGAGGAAAAACTTCAGATACAGATTCCCCTCTTCCCAAGAATGAGAAATGAACAAGAGATAATATCGCATAGCTGGGAAACTGATCTTTCAACCGCGCCGAAGATAGCAGCGTTTACAAGAACCTTTGTGGCACCAATTAGGGGCACAATTTTTGCTCAGCATAGCAAAGGGAGCTTCTATAACGGCAAAAAAGGAGGGGATTGAAATGGATGCAGCCAGCCTGAGGCACTACCAGGAGAAATTGTTAAAACGAAAAGAGCAGGTCCTCGCTGCTATGGCTCACCTCGAAAAAGAAAAGCAGGAGCTGCTGGGACAAAAACATTTCGATTGGCTGGATCAGGCCTGGGACGAAAACGAGATGCGGGTCTTGGAGCGGCTCAATGACGGCTATCTACGCGAGTTGGGGAAAATCGAGATGGCGGAGGGTAGAATATCGTCCGAGAGCTACGGGGGCTGTTTGGCCTGTCATCAGCCGATAGAGAAGGCGCGGCTGGGTGCTTTTCCGGAGACTGAGTTTTGTCTGGAGTGCCAGGATTTGAGAGAGAGGTTTGAAAAGGCATCATGAACCTCTGCAGTTTTCCTTCGGCCAAATAAAATTTTGACTGGTAGAAGAAGCTATGTTATATTGTTCCCATGATAATTTACTGCCGGAAGGTTTTCATAATCGTTCTAGTTTCTATGTGGATTCTGTCTCCCTTCACCCTGGGCGCCGCAGAACCTGCCGCGGAAAATCCACCCCCCGGCCAGGCCGAGCCCTCGAGCGGAGAGGACTTGGGGTATGGGGTCGGCTCGGTCCTTGCCAGTATGTTCTACAGTCCTTTTAAACTCACTTATGCCGGCCTTGGACTCCTCACGGGCGGGCTGGGCTTTGTTCTAAGCGCCGGCAACACGGACGTGGCGAACAACATCATCAGCCCGGCGGTACGGGGCAACTATATCGTGACCCCGCGCCACCTCAAAGGGGAAGAGCCGCTCATTTTCGTCGGCCTGCCCCCTTCTCCCGAGCCCGCACAACCCCAGCAGGAATCTTCCGCCGCGCCTGCCCAGCGCTAAGCACCGAAGCAGACCCCCCGCTTCGAAGACTTGATGAACTCCAGGAGGGCAAGCACATCTACAGAATTGCTATCTCTGACCTCGATCTCCTTGAGCGCCAGGGAAAGATTTCTCCCCTTACGAAACAGGATGCGAAAGACTTCTTTGATCTCACGGATTCTCCGCTCGTCAAATCCGGCCCGCTTGAGCCCGACCGCGTTCACCCCGCGCACCCTGTGCTGCCAATCCACAATGGCATAAGGAGGGACATCTCGACTGGTGCCGCTAAGCCCGCGCATCAGAGAAAGCTCGCCCACACGGACAAACTGATGGACGACGCAATTGCCGGAGATAAAGGCGCGATCTCCGACCTCCACATAACCTCCCAGCAGGGCCCCGTTGGCAAGGACAATATGATCTCCGAGCTTACAGTTGTGGCCCACATGGGAGCCGGCCATCAAGTAATTGTAGTTCCCGATCAACGTGGACGATTCCGCTACGGTGCCTCGATGGACTTGAACGTACTCGCGAAAGACATTGTGGTCTCCGATGCGTAGGTAGCTCTTCTCCCCACGGTAAGCTTTATCCTGAGGGGCATCACCGAGAATCACCCCGGCATGGATTTCGTTGTCTTCCCCTACCTCGGTCCAGCCGGTGATGTAGGCATGGGCCATCACCCGCGTCCGGCTTTTAATCCTAACCGGCCCATCGACCACAACGTAGGGGCCGATCTCAGCGCCCGCGTCGATTTCCGCGCGCGGATCAATCACAGCAGTAGGATGAATAGCCACCGGAGAAAGCCTATCTAGAGGGATCCTTCCTCATCATCGCTATCTTCTCTCTCGGGCTCCGGCTCCACCTTCTCTCCTGGAACGCGGTAACGGCCTTCACTCCAAGCGCCGAGATCGATCAGACGGCAGCGTTCGGAGCAAAAGGGCCGGTGCGGACTTTCTTCCCAAGAAACCTCGGTTCGACAGATGGGACAGCGGACGATACGCGGCATAAAAACTCCGTTAGGTATCGTGGGTCATAGGAGCAAAAAGTTCCTCCACCGCCAGCTTTTTTTCCATCAGCCCCTGGTCCAAAGAGTATCCCATAAAGCGCTCCAGGTTGGCCCGGTTTTTCTTTACGCCGTAAGGCCACGGATCCTCACCTAGAATTTTTCTTTCCTCCTCAAAGAGATGGCGTCCCCAGGCCAGGCGAGACCAGTTAGGATCATCGTAATAGTGCTTACAGGCCTCCTTCGCCAGCTCAAATGCCGCCATCACGCTCTTCGCCAGCCACGGGTGTTGTTCAAGCAGCTCATCCTTAAAAGCCACTACATGCATAATGGGATAGAAACCGTTTTTCCGGAAGTAGCGGATCTCCTCCTGCTTGGCATCGGCAAAGAGACGACCGATCTTGTCCGACCCTCGCACCACTGCCTGCGGCGGATGGGGCATCATCAAGGCGTCGATCTCTCCGTTTTCCAGCATGGCGCCAATTTTCTTGCCCGGCGGAACGAGTTCGATGCTCACGCCCTCCTGGGTTTTAAAAGGAAGCGTCTCCTCTTTGGAGACGATCCAGTGAATCTTCCGCCAGGCGACGCCATATTCCGATTGCAAATCGCCCTTGGCGAGAACGGAGAGCGTAGTCTGAAAGGTGCTGAGTCCTACTTTCCGCCCGATCAAATCCGCGGGCGATTTTATCCCCGCGCCGACGTTGACCCACATCTGCGACAGGCTGAAAAGTCTGCGCGGAAAGACCGGAATAGCGGTGAAAGGCATCCCCCGGCTTTTCGCCATGAGGTACGAGGAGAGCGAAAGCTCGCAGATATCGAACTCTCCTTTCTGCAACATACGCTCATGGCGGTCCAAGCCGTGTCTCAGAGGGTAAGACTGTCCTACCTCGAGCACGGTCAGCTCGACGTCTTTAGGTACAACAGTACCATCGAAAAAAGGGATGTGGCGGTCGTAATGAGAAAGCGCCATCGTTAGTTTGAGTTTCGCCATCTTGAACCCCTCGCGCCTCCCCACTGATTACCCTATTTTCCTTGTCCCTGTCCACCTCCAGGGGCAGGATGGTTTGCATTGACAATTCAAATAATCATGATAATTTGAAGTACGTGTTCAAGCGGCAATTACGTCTGCCAGCGCCAGGGACCGAGACTTTCTTTCTTTGGGGGCCTCGGCAAACTGGCAAGACTACCCTCCTCCACGCGACCTACCCGGATGCGTTCTGGATCGATCTTCTTAAAGCGGAAGAGTTCCGCCGCTACCTCCATAATCCCGAGCTGCTTCGCGGCGAACTCGCGGCACGTGAGTCTGTTCGCCAGGTTGTCATCGATGAGGTGCAAAAGGTGCCCCAGCTCCTTGACGAGGCCCATTGGCTTCACGAGCACCGAGGGATTCGATTCGCTTTGTGCGGCTCAAGCGCCCGCAAGGTCAAACGGGGTCAAGCCAATCTCCTTGGCGGACGGGCGGTGCGCTACGAGCTTCACGGTCTGACGGCGCAAGAGATAGGACGGGACTTTGATCTCAACCGAATGTTGAACCACGGCTACCTGCCGAGCATATACCAATCGGATCGGCCGCGGCCTCTTCTGAACAGCTATGCCGCCGATTATTTAAAAGAAGAAGTGGCCGCCGAAGGGCTGGTGCGCAACCTGCCGGTCTATTCTGAATTTCTCAACGTGGCCGCCCTTTCCGATGCCGAGCTCGTCAACTTCTCAACCATCGCTCGCGATTGCGGCGTTTCCAGCCACACGATTAAGGGCTACTTCCAGATTCTTGAAGACACCCTGCTCGGCCGCTGGCTCCCTGCTTATACCAAGCGCCCCAAACGCCGGGTCATTGCGGCTCCTAAATTTTATTTTGGCGATGTCGGACTCGTAAATCATTTAGCCCGGCGAGGCGATCTCCACGCGGGCTCCGAACTATACGGTAAGGCCTTTGAAAACTGGCTCTTTCACGAGTTGAGCGCGCACAATGCTTATAGCGGAGCCTTCGCCAGGCTCAGCTATTGGCGCCTGGCCAGTGGTATTGAAGTCGACTTCATTATCAACGACATACAACTGGCAATCGAAGCCAAAGCCACGGCTAAGGTAACGGCAGACCATCTGAAGGGTCTCCGCGCTCTTGTACAAGACCACCCTCGAATCAGGCACCGAATAATCGTCTGCCTGGAGCCCAGCAGCCGCCGCACAGAGGATGGAATATGGATTCTTGCGGCTGCCGAGTTCTGCCGTCGGCTCAGCGCTGGCGATCTCTTTTGATCAGCACACCGAGTTCGTCGACTCGCGCGCGAACCAGAGGGCGCATGGAAGGGAGAAAATTGGAGCGGGCGACCGGGATCGAACCGGCGAAGTTCGGCCGGCTCGATTTGACAGACATTCGGGCATCCTATACCATGGGTTTAGTTGGACTTTCTAACTTTCCAGCAGGAGAATTCCCTATGGCCTTAGTCAAAGTCAAAGAGAAATACCAGGTTACCATTCCCGCAGCGCTCCGCGAAAAGGCGGGTGTGGAGGTGGGCGACATCATGGAGGCTAAGCTGCAGGGGAAAAACATTACCCTTATCCCCAAAAGCGTCGTGGACCGAGATATTGAAATCTCGCTCGAACAAATGCAGCGAGGCCAGGTTTCCCGTCCCTACAACTCGGCGAAGGACTTCCTACGCTCACTTCACCGGGAGGTAAAGAAGCTTAAGAAAAAACCTGCCTAATGCGCGTTCGGCGAACCCCGCAGTTTGTCCAGGCCTACGGTAACGCTCCCAGCCACATCCAAAAGCTCTTTGATCGGAAACTTGCCCTTTTGCTCCAGAACCTACGCCATCCTTCCTTGCGAGCCAAAAAGTACGACGAGGCCAACGATATCTGGCAGGCCCGCGTCACTCGGGGGTGGCGCTTTTATTTCAGCATTGAAGGTGACCTATACGTGCTCCACTCCATCCGACCGCACCCCAAATGACCTAGGACGGCGTGTCACCTTCCGTCTAAACCGGAAAATAGTTAAGTGGTTTATTAGTTTGGAGCGGGCGACCGGGAGCGAACCGGCGAAGTTCGGCTTGGGAAAATCAACCAAATTGGCCCACCCGACAGGTTCAAAACCTTACAAAATACGGAATCGCCGAGAGCAACAAACCGACTATCACGAGAACAACCGTATTCGACACAAAATAGGGGAAGACCATCAGCCCAAGCCCGCACACCAAGGGGACAACACTCCTTTGCTTCTTCCCGTACACGAAGTAGCCAAGTCCAATTGAGCCGAAAATCAATCCCCAGATTAATGATTGACTATCCACGACGCCCCTTCTCGTCGCCTAACGCTTGATTACTGGTTGGCATAGCGCAGTCGCCGAGTTTGACAGGACAGAGGCGATTCTCTTGCCACCTAAAAATGACCGCAGCGGACTGATTGTCACCTTTCGTTCAGAGCTATCGAACCGGCGGCGTCCAGCTTGGGAAACTCAACTGACTTGGGGCACTTCATACCTGCACTATCCGAAACCTTCCCGTGTCGCGCACTTGCGCAGCCAACCGTCCACCAAACTTTCCCACTGTCCCCCGTATTTTCCGTGTCCTTGATCCCAAATTTTGCCCGCATATCCGTCGCTCGTACGTGATCAATATCTCCTGATACTATTCAAGTAAAGCTCACATTCCAAAAGTAAATTTTTCCAAGATATCCAGAAACCTTGGATCGTAATCCTTTTCGACAAATTTACTATTCCAGAGCCCAGAAGAGCGAACTTTTTCGCTTCCACACGATCTACCTAGCCACGATGGAGAGGCTGGATCGATTTCCTTCTTTTTCCAGTTGCTTATCAGACTTATTGAGTTTCGTTCGATGTAGCCTCTAACACTGTCCTTTGAAGGTTCATCACCCGCCTCAATCCACAGAAATGGCATTGCTCTGACGCATCGACTCACCTCCTCCTCAAGTGAATGTTCCGAAAGTCGCACGTCTTTGGGAGCTGACTTGCCTTGTCCCCATGTAGAACATGCTAGGGACGGACGTTGAGCAGCAATAGCGCTCCCAACTATTTCACGAAACACTGAACCTCTATGATTACCGCCTCCTCCTTTGATTGTCCCCCTGTGCGTCGATAATCTCTGCCACAAAGTTGTCCGAGAACCGGTGGATACTGCGTGTGTACCAACTCTGACAACTCTCAACCCTTGTCCGGAAGTAGATCTCTCCTCTCCGTGTTCCAAGAAAAAGTAAACCCCGCGTTTTGGCCAGTTCATCCTCCCATTGCAAGCATTCAATATCATCTTGCCGCCAAGTCGTTGCTCAAGCAACCCTAGTATCTGATAAAAGCGGAGAATATGCTCAATCCTGTTCACAGGTAAATAGTCTATTCTTAAACCATTGGAGTTGTTTCCCGATCGGCAGGGACTTCAGCGGGACTTCCACAACACCGCATATCTTGCTGAGATCGTCTACGAGAAACTGTCGATAGCATTCGCCTGCAAATAACACAATCCTATCAGAATGAGAGACAACCTGTTTTAAATGACCGATCACTCTCGCCGCCCATTCGCGCTTTTCAGTGGTAGACATCTCGTTCAGCGTTTTGTTGTAGGGATCAATCGTGAAATCTGGATTTAGGAGACCATGCTTGGCGGAAAGAATGAACCAAGGTGTTGCCTCGGATTCAACATAGGCTCGTGCCTTCCGAAACCAATTCGAATCGTAGAGTTCTTTGGCAGGGAATGGTTTGTTTTTCTTCTTCTTAACGCAGGAGACCAAGTAAACAGTTCTCATTATGTCATGACCTTTAAAAAGGTAGTGAGACTATAAGTGTAGTCTCTAATAGTATTGTTCATTAGCCGCTTGTCCTCCCTCGATTTCAAGAATTGATCAAGGCTCCCTTGCTCCAACGGCTTTTCTCCATGTTCCCGGCACCAATTTAAATAGGTTGAAACTCGGCTCATGTGTGTCTTGGTGGTCCCGCTTCTTACTCTACATTGGGCGAGCTTCCTTTCGAATTCTCTCAATATCTCTTCCATAACATGCCCTTCATCTGCGCTTCCCCTTCGTCCAAAACCATAAACTAGCCGTCCTGTCGCTTTAGGTTAAAATCGCCCTGGCCCTCTAGCCCGACATCGCCCTATCAAACTGACCCTACGTCACCTTCAGGTACCATCGAACCACCCGTAGCTAGTTGGCTAATTCCAGAAGGTCTCGTTTCCTCGACCCACCAACGTTCCACCTTTCTACCGTCCGACCGAGCCATCTGTGGCCACCAACGCGCGTACCGTCGCCATAACATTTCAGCCGAAGTATGGCGCATCTGCCGAGACACCCACCCAGGACCCTCCCCGGCCCCCAATATAAAAACTGCAAAGGTGTGACCGAATCTAGCGATCAGCCCAAGTTATTTCGGCATAAAATAGGGCAAGTTCAGGATGGGAATCAAGGAGCGATAAAAATTTCGGAAAAGGAGTCTGCCCGCTTAATGCTCTGTCTAATGCTCGCGCTCAGCGCGCTTTTCGCCGTTGCCTGGAGCGGATCGTTGGGCGCCGCGCCGAGCGTGCGGGCGCCGGTGCGCCGCGTAGCAGGCCCTCCGTGCTGAGATCTTCGTCGAGGTCTGGCCAGTGGATGCCGTAACCGGCGGCGCATACCTTCCAATTCGACCGCTGTTTCGCCGTCCCACCAAACAGTCTCGGATACCAAACCAAGGGCACGGAGATAGTCCGACCGTCCATCAAATCGACCATCAACGTGTCTTCCGAGACGCGCACATCCCGTACCCGCTCGTCAGCGCTTAGCGCTAATATGCCCATACCATGCCTAGACTAAATTTAGTCCACCGACTTGTCCGTTGTCAAACATTTGTAGAGGAGAAAAAATTGGAGCGGGCGACCGGGATCGAACCGGCGACGTCCAGCTTGGGAAGCTGGCATTCTACCGCTGAATTACGCCCGCTCAGTGGGCGGCAGGGACTATTTTTATATTGGATTATCCTCGTCTTGTCAATGAACAGTCCGGGCCTTCATCGGCCGCCGGCGAAAGAGCCGAGCGCCCTCAGCACCGCCAGCGATGGCGCGAAGAACGTCGCGCCCGAAACTGCCCGGGTGTAATCCATTAGATGATCATGCATGGCGTCACCGGCAATTCCCATCATCCGGCTTAACATCTTTTCGGGGATGTCAGGATTTTTACTGTACGCGATGAAAAACAACCCGGACTCCGACACCGTGCCGTAGGGAAAACTATGGCGCACGATCTCGAGCTCCTCGCCGCGCTCTTCGATCACCACGCGGCTAATATGGGCAGTAGGCGGCTTGTCCCGGTCTGAGAGTTCCTTGCTGTCCCGCTTGCGCCGGCCGATCACCTTTTCCTGATCTTTCCGGGGAACGCCGGCCCATTTCTTCAGGTTGTGAATATAGCGCTGGGTAAAGACGTAACTGCCACCGGCGAAGGCGGAATCTTCGGCGCCGATCAATGCAACTTTTGCCCGCTCTTTACCCTTGGGGTTCTCCGTGCCGTCGATGAAGCCGGTGAGATCGCGCGAGTCGAGGTAACGGAAACCGTGGACTTCATCCATCACCTCGACGGTTTCCCCGAGCCGGTTCCTGACGCGCGTCGCCAGTTCGAAATTGAGGTCTGCGCGCTTGGAAATGATGTGGAAGAGCAGGTCTCCGCCGGTGCTTGGAGCGCTCCTCCCCCCGGCCTCGATCGCCCGGAACGGCCTGAGACCGAGCGGCCGTTTGCCGGGGGAGATCACATCCCAGAACTCCGGGCCGAGGCTTACCGTGCAGACGAGCTTGGCCGCAGGATCGATCGTTTCCGCCCTGCTGACCAGAGCCGGAACGCCGGCGACCACCCGCGCCACTGCCGGGCCATTGAAAGCGGGATCGCGGACCCGCAAGATGAGAAATAGCGCGTTCTGATGGGGTTGGGGAATGATACCGGACTGAGGCTGTGCCATAAACCAATCCTCCTTAAGAACGTTCAGCGGCGAGCGAGCAGCTTCTTTAGGATCCTTGTTTTGCCCGGCTACCAGGACACCCATTAACCTAAGCTGATAGAAATGTCCATCTCAGGGTGGGAGGTAATTCCTCGGGCGAACGCCTGTTGACAACCGGAGACCTCCCAAGTAACATATTTTTTATCTCATTCAGTATCAGGCCTTCTGAAAGGGAAGCAACAAAGAGTTAAAGGCCTCAGTCTGTCTCACCTTGTGAACGGGATTAATGGTTAGAGCATCCGACCAGAGCCGAGTTCCCACCATTTAGCTCTCATGTTCTTCTCCCATCAGCGATCCGTGTCCCAAGGCAAAGACCTTTGATGTTCTCAATTTGGAGGAGAATATGAGCACTAAGTTATACGTGGGTGGATTACCCTACTCGGTAACGGACGGGCGCTTGGAGGAGATTTTCGCCGCGCACGGCTCGGTCCAATCGGCGCGGGTAATTTCGGATAAATTCACCGGACAGTCCCGGGGTTTTGGCTTTGTCGAGATGGCCTCGGCAGAGGAGGCCCAGAAGGCCATGGAGGCCCTGAACGGCACCCAGCTAGACGGGCGGACCCTGGTTGTTAATGAGGCGAGGCCCCAGGAAAAGCGCATGGGTGGCGGCGGTGACCGTGGCGGTGGCGGCGGTGGGGGCGGTGGACAGCGAAGAGGCGGTGGCCGGGACCGCTGGTAATTCTTTTCTTTCTGACTAATGGGAAAGGGGAGCGACAGGTCGGGTCGCTCCCCTTTTTATTTCATCCCTCTGGCAACTATCTCCTCCGATGATCCGACGGACCGAGAATACCCTTTTTTTCCGTCGCTTCGATGTGGCGAATGAAGCGATATTTGTTCTCCAGCTCATCTACCCGGATGGGAGGAAGGACGGGCTGTCCTTGTTCGACCCTGGCTGCGATAAAGCTGATTTTGTTTCTTTTCCAAGCCTTGAGGAACTCCTCACGAAACCCCTTGGGACTCTTTACCCAGCAGGCATGCTTGTACCCGGCCCCTTTAACCAGGGCCACCGCATCTGCCCCCATGACGGTCGCGGTCTCGGTCGCGCCTGACGCCTCGTAGCACTGATTGTCGAACAGGAGATGGATCAGATTGGGTGGATTCTGCCAGGCGATGGTCGGCAGCCCGCAGAGATTCATCAGGAAGGCGCCATCTCCGTCAATCACGATGACCTTGCGACGGGGAAGGCCGAGCGCTATTCCCAAAGCGATCGAGGAGGCCAGTCCCAACGTGCGCGGCCTGAAGTTTCCATCGCCGCTCCTCAATGCCTGCCACTCCCGCGCCGCCCAGCCCGCGCTGACTACGAGCGCATCTCCGACGTCGCCTGCAATCGCTTTTAGATAGTCGTATCGTTGCATCATTTCACCCCCAGGACGCTTTTCGTAAGAAGCACTGCTACCGGTTTTTTAGAATCCTCCGCCAGGATCTGAGCGCCCCGCAGAGTTTCCTCGACCTCTTCCGTTCTTCTCAAGACGTAGGTGCGAATGCCCAGCCCTTCAAGCACTGGCTCGGTCACGGAGCCTACCGTCGTAAACCCTCGGTCCCCCAGGTCGCCGGCATAGTAAACGAGCAGGAGAATCGGGATCTGAAATTGCAGGCAGGTTGTGGTCAAACCATTGCAGCTGTTGAGCAACCCGCCGTTTTGCATAAGAAGGGCCGTCTTTTTGCCGGTAAGAGAAGCGCCGGCGCATATGCCCACGCCCTCCTCCTCCCGGCACAGAGGCACGTGCTTGATGTCCGGATCTTTGTCCACGGCCCTAATGAGCTCGACAATTTTCAGGTCTGGAAGCGTGGCGACAAAGTTTAGGCCCGCCTTTTTCAGTCCCTGTACAATGATCTGAGCGGCTTTTTTGCTATCCATAGTTTGTCCTTTGCGGAATCAGTGACCTCCTGGGCCCGATTCCTCTCCCCTTTACCACAACAAGATTCCTGTATCTATCTCCCCCACCACAGGGTTGTCAACTATTCGAACAAGAGATCACGGTACCAATTAAATTTGCCGTGTTAGTCTTGACAGAAAAAAACCAAGCCATATATGGTTGGCTATGGAGCGGATGCTAAAGGTCAGCCAGGAGCACGTCTGGATCGGCATTGAAGATCAGCACGTTTTTTTCGGCCTCACGAATTACGGCCAGAGCGAGCTGGGGCAGATTATCTCTGTGGACCTTCCCGAGGTGGGGGACAAAGTAGAAAGGGGGGAGCCGTTTGGAGAAGTGGAATCCACATCAACGGTGTCCGAGCTGATTGCCCCGGTGTCGGGCACAGTCCTCGCTATCAACCCTGAGTTGGAGAACCATCCCGCTGTCATCAATGAGGACCCTTACAGCGAGGGGTGGATGATCGAAGTGAGGCTGAAAGACGACTCCGAAATCAAGTCTCTGATGGACATGGATGAGTATTACCACTTTGTCTTTCCCGATCGTCAATAGAATTTTCCCCTTGAAAATATCACGGAGGTGTTTTTTGCGCCGATGACCGGGACAATTCAGAAGGGAGCTCGCTCAGGGCCTTTGCCCTGTCTATCTTCGACTCTGCGGAGGGAAACCGGTAGACAATCTCTCCCGGACGGACCAAGCCCAAATCTTCCCTGGCGATTTTTTCGAGGTAAAGGTCATCATGGCGCAGCCGGTAAATTCGCTCCCGGAGGAGTTCATTCTCCTTTTGCAGGAGAAAGTTCGTTTCGCTGAGCGCCCTCCGCTCTCCCCATAGACGCCAGAGGTGGAGCAGTCCTCTTTCGCCAAAAGTGGTAAAAAGAGATAAGGTCACAATAAAAGCGCAAAAGGCATAAAGAACCCAGCGTTGAGATCTGCTCGATTGGGACATAACGATAATCTAGGAAGCATGTGCAATATAGCATATTTTATTATTCTCTGCTTAACGAGGTGAAAGATGAAGATTCAACGAGTTCATGCCCGCGAGGTCTTGGATTCCCGCGGACAGCCCACCATCGAGGTAGACGTGGTCCTCAAGAACGGCTCTCTCGGGCGGGCTACGGTCCCGTCAGGGGCCTCCACAGGAGAGCATGAGGCGGTCGAGTTACGAGACGGAGATAAGCGCTTCCTGGGAAAAGGGGTGGAGCGGGCGGTAGGCAATGTCAATCGCATTCTCGCCCCGCGCCTGCGGGGCAGGGAGGCAAAGGATCAAGAAGGTATCGACCGATTGATGATTGAGCTGGACGGGAGCCCGAACAAAGGCAATCTCGGGGCCAATGCCATCCTGGGGGTTTCCCTCGCGGTCGCCAAGGCGCAAGCTCGGACCGAGAAACTGCCCCTTTACCGCTATCTCGGCGGCCCGCGGGCGAAAACTCTCCCGGTGCCGATGCTCAATGTCCTGAACGGCGGGGTGCACGCCGATAATAATGTCGATGTTCAGGAGTTTATGGTCATTCCCTATGGGATGGAGAGCTTTGCCGAGGCGTTGAGAGCGGCAGCGGAGATTTTTCAGACCCTCAAAAAGGTTTTGCAAAGCCGCGGCTATTCTACCAGCGTCGGCGATGAAGGCGGTTTTGCGCCTCGCCTGAAGGGCAACGAGGAGGCGATCGAGCTGATCTTAGAGGCAGTTGCCCAAGCCGGTTACCGAACCGGGGATCAGGTCGTCTTGGGGCTGGATGTGGCCGCAAGTGAGTTTTTTGAAGACGGTCGCTATTTTTTCAAAAAATCCGATGGCGTCAGAAGAGGCATCGAAGAGATGCTCCGCCTGTATGAGGATTGGGCGAAGAAATATCCGATTATCTCGCTAGAGGATCCCCTGGGCGAAGATGATTGGGATGGATGGAAGATGCTGACAGAGCTTCTGGGAGAGAAGATTCAGATCGTCGGCGACGATATCTTCGTGACGAATAAAGAGAGACTTCAGCGGGGAATTGAATCGGGGGTGGCCAATTCGATCCTGATCAAAGTGAACCAGATCGGCACGCTCAGCGAGACGCTGGAGACGATGCGCTTGGCAAAAAAAACCGGCTACACGACGGTGATCTCGCATCGCTCCGGGGAGACGGAAGATAGCACCATCTCCGACCTGGCGGTGGCGACCAATGCAGGACAGATCAAGACCGGGGCACCATGCCGCGGCGAGCGAACGGCCAAATACAATCAACTATTGAGGATCGAGGAGGAGCTGGGCAGAAGGGCGGTATTCGCAGGGAAAAAAGTTTTCAAAGCCTTTTGCCAAAGATAGGCAAATTGTGATAGCAGTGCTTGGCGAGAGACAGATATGATTCCCAAGGTGCCGAGAGAGAACTTGCTGGAGCTTTGCAGAAGGATGCTCCTCATACGCCATTTCGAGGAGAGGCTCATCCACCTCCATGACGAGGAGCGCTTCAGCGGACATTACCACGTTTACATAGGCCAGGAAGCGACCGGGGTACCGGCCCTTTCCTGCCTCGAGCGAGGGGATTTCCTTTTCACCACCCACCGCAACCACGGCCATCTTCTTGCGCGGGGTGCCGACCCGCGACGCCTCTTTGCCGAGATCCTGGGGCGAAAAGACGGTTACAACAAGGGTAAAGGCGGGACCTTTCATCTTGCGGCATCGGAGCTGGGTTTTTACCATACCTCCGGGATCGTGGGCGGGATTATCCCCTTGGCCACGGGCACAGCTTATGCCGCCAGGACGAAAAAAAGCGGCCAGATCACGGTTTGCCTTTTCGGCGATGGGGCGCTGGAGGAAGGCGCGGCGCCGGAATCATTCAACCTGGCCTCTCTCTGGAAGCTTCCGGTTCTTTTTCTTTGCGAGAACAACGGAAAGTACGGCGCAGGTCGGGCGGTGGGCGCGGCCCAGTCTCCCACCATGGCGGTCTATCCGCTGACGGATCTGCCGGCAACCTACAAAATCCCCGCGAAGCAGATAGATGGTACAGATGCTGGCACCGTTCACGTTGCTGTTTCTGAGGCGGTCGCGAAAATTAGGCGCGGAGAGGGTCCGCAATTCATTGAGACGCAGACGGTGCGCTGGCCGGGAAGCGAGACCAACTGGCCGGTCGTCCCGGTGGCGACGGACGCGGCCATGGCCTGGGATGTGAGCTCCGTGCCTGAAGCCGTGAGGGAATGGTACCGTTCCAGCGATCCTGTGCTGATCTTCATCCGGGAGCTCTGGGAGAAAAAACAGGCGACAAAAGAGGATATCGCCGAGCTTGATAGAGACGTGCGCAAGGCCGTCGAGCAGGCTGCAAACTTCGCCCTTGCAAGCCCGTTCCCCGAGCCCGAGGAAGCGCTCAAGGATGTCTTTGCTTGAAAGGTTGTTGAAAAACCCTGTTCTCAGGCTGTTGAAAGGTGACGCATGAGAGAGCTGGCCTATTACGAAGCGAAGCTCGAGGCGCTAAGCGAGCTCATGGCCGCGGACGAGAGCGTTCACTTGATCGGCGGATCTTTTCTAGGACTGAGCCCGCATAGAGGCCTCTTCAGCGCAATCGAAAAAAACTATCCGGACAGAGTGATCGCACCGCCCATCTCCGAGCTTGGCTACTCCGGTCTCGCCATCGGGGCCGCGATGGCCGGGCTTAGAACCGTGGTGGATCTCGGCACCGGGAGCTTCATTTACGAGGCCTGGCCCCAGGTGGTCAACGAAGCAGCTAATGCCTTTTACATGTCCGGAGGGCAGACCCGCGCGCCCGTGGTCTTTCACGTCCTCCACGGCATTCGCGGCGCGGGCGCGGCCCAGCACTCCCACAGCCCGCAGGCAATGCTTTGGAACTGCCCTGGGCTTGAGATCGTCCTGCCGTCATCGCCGGGAGATGTCAAAGGACTTCTCAAGACCGCCGTCCGTAGCCCCAACCCAACCATCTTTATCGACCACGCTCAACTCCTCGAAACGCGGGGGCCCGTGCCTGAAGGAGACGGAGCGATTCCCTTTGGCCGGGCGGAGGTCAAGCGGGCAGGCAAGGACGTCACCGTGATTGCCACCTCGATTGAAGTGCAGCGCAGCCTGGCTGTTGCCGAGCAGCTCGCAAGAGAGGGAATTCAGGTCGAGGTCGTAGACCCCCGCACTGTGGTGCCGCTCGATTTCGCGACGCTGCTTGAGTCCGTGGAAAAAACCGGGCGCGTGGTCATTGTGGATCAGTGCCACAAAAGCTGCGGGATTGCGGCGGAGATAGCGGCAAGGATCGCCGAGGAGGGCTTCGACAAGCTTAAGGCGCCCATCCGCCGGGTCACGACGCCGGATGTGCCGATCCCTTTTAGCCCTCCGCTTGAAGAGTTTGTCACTCCCTCGGAGCCGCGCATCATCGAAGCGATCCGCTCCGTGCTGCGCTGATTTCCACTAGATCTCGACGTTGACTCCGATTTTTCGCTCGATCGCCTTCCGATAAACGAACTGAGCCGCGGCCACGTCTTGAATGGCGACGCCTACGCATTTATAGACGGTAACCTCGTCGGCGTTCTTTCTTCCCGCCTTTTTGCCGGCCAGGATCTCGCCAATCTCGGCATAGATGTGATCCTCTGTGATCGCTCCTTCTTTAATGGCGAGAATAATATCGCCGCACTCCGCCATGATCGCTTCGCGTGAATCGACCACTACCTTCGCCCGCTGGAAAGTCGCGGCATCGATCTCCCTGAGATCGGGACGATGGGAACCCACGGCGTTGATATGCACCCCGGGCTTGAGCCAATCGGCGCTCAGGATCGGCTCCTTGGCCGTCGTTACGGTCACAAGCAGATCCGCATTGCGAACCGCCGCTTCCGCGGTTTTTACAGGCTCGATCTTGATCCCCACCTCCGGCTCCAATTCCTGTATTAAACTCTGAACGCTTTTTTCCACCAGGTCGTAAACCTTTATCGCCCTGATTTTTCTCACCCTGCACAGGGCCCGGATATGAGCCCTGGCCTGCACCCCGGCCCCGAGAATACCAAGCACGGGAGTCTCCGGATTTGCCAGTGCCCTAGTCGCAGCGGCCGACACACATGCGGTCCGAATGGAGGTGATGTAGGTCCCATCCATCACCGCCAGAAGTTTTCCAGTCTCTGTGCTGTAGAGAAAAACGGTGGCAAGAATCGTCGGCAGACCCTGCTTGGGATTTTCCGGGAAGTAGGTCACGACCTTCATGCCCAGCGCTTTATCCGCGCCGAGATAAGCGGGCATGCTGGTAATCCGCCCCTTGATCTCAGGCAGCGGCACGACCAGTCTCACCGGCATAACCGCCTTGCCGGTGGAAAATTGAACGTGCGCCCGTTCCAGCGCCTGAATCAATTCCTCGATATCGATGAGCCTTCGAACTTCTTTTTCGGATAAGACAAGCATCGCGCCTCAATGACCAGTAGTAAGAATTTTTTCCAGCTCCTCTCGCCTGATCTCCCCTTCTCGGATTATCTTTAGCTCATTTTGAACGATTTCAACAACCGTCGAACCTTTTCTACCTTTCAGTCTCCCCCCGTCGAGAAAGATTTCAATTCTGCTAGAAAAGTAGCTCATGGCTGCTTCAATGCTTCGCGCCGGTTCTTTTCCAGAGGGATTGGCGCTGGTGGCCGTAAGCGGGCGGCCCAATTCTCGCGCCAGCCGGGTGGCGAGCGGGTGACTCGATATTCTAATTCCCACACCGCCACCGCGGTTAAGGAGCGGCGCCGGGAGATTCTTTTTACCTGGAAGGACTAGCGTGAGAGGTCCGGGCCAAAACCGCTCCATGAGTTTTCGCGCCACAGTCGGCACATCCGTCACGATGTCCTTAAGCATCTCCCTGCCCGCGATGATGACCGGAATGGGATTTTCCGGCTTGCGACCCTTGAGGAAAACGACTTGCTCGACGGCGGTCTCATTGAAGGCATCGGCCCCTAAACCGTAAAAGGTCTCGGTGGGAAAAACGATCACCTCACCGCGCTTCAGCGCATCGACGGCCCGAGAGAAAACTTTAGCGCTAACGCCTTTTCTTTCTGAGTTTTCGATCTTTTTCCTCGACACCCGAGGCCATCTCCTTCTTGAGCTGCGCCAGTTTGGTAGAAATTCGTAAATCCTTGCGCGCAAGAATCTCCGCGGCAAAAATTCCTGCGTTCGCCGCACCTGCCTTGCCGATCGCCATAGTCGCGACCGGCACGCCCGCCGGCATCTGCACGGTGGAGAGCAGCGCGTCCAACCCCTTAAGACTGGAAGAGTCGATGGGCACGCCAATCACGGGAAGCGTCGTATGTGCAGCCACTGCGCCGGCCAAATGGGCCGCTGCCCCTGCCCCCACGATGATCACCTCGATCCCTCGCTTAGAGGCCGAGTCAGCATACTCATGAGTTTTCCCCGGGGTGCGATGGGCGGAAAGGATGCGCGTCTCATACCGAATGCCGAAATAATCGAGCCGCTTCTCGGCCTCCCGCATCACCTCTAGATCGGAGTCGCTGCCCATCAGGATCCCCACCCTGGGTTCAGACTTCTTCTTCATACTTCATCCCTTTTCCCATTTTGGATTTTAGATTTTCGATTTTGGATTATGGATTGAAACCCTTCAACCCTTGAACCCTTTATCCCTTCATCCTTTTCAAAGCCCTTTGGGCGATGTCCCTGCGATAGTGCATCCCATCCCACTCGATCTCGCCAATGGCCCGGTAAACCTCCCGCACCGCCTCCTGGATATTAGTTCCCAAAGCGGTCACGCCTAAAACCCGCCCTCCGGAAGTTAAAAAACGGCCTTGCTTTTCTGCGCTTCCGGCATGAAAGACAAAACCCCTCTGCCAATGCTTTAACTTCTCTAACCCTCGGATCTCTTGGCCCTTCTCGTAGGCACCGGGATAGCCGCCGGCACACAGAACGACGCAGACGGCAGGATCTCGATACCACTCCGCTTTCATTCGATCCAATTTTCCTTCAATCGTCGCTTCCAATAAAGAAACCAGATCGCTTTTGAGCCGCATCATGATCGGCTGGCACTCGGGATCGCCGAACCTGGCGTTGAACTCCAAAACCTTCGGTCCGTCGTCCGCGATCATCAGCCCGGCGTAAATCACACCGGAGTAGTGAACCCCTTTTTTCTTAAGGCCTCTCAGCAAGGGGTTAAGGATCTCATCGAGGATGCGGCGGTGAAGCTCCGGGGTCACGACCGGCGCCGGAGAGTAGGCGCCCATGCCGCCGGTATTGGGGCCGCGGTCGCCGTCGAATACGCGCTTGTGATCTTGCGACGAGGCCAGCGGGAGGATGTGCTCCCCGTCGGTCAGCGCCATGAAGGAGGCCTCCTCGCCTTGCAGGAACTCCTCGATCACCAACTTCTCGCCTGCCTGACCGAAGAGTTTGCGCACCAGGATATCCTCTATGGCAGCCTCCGCTTCTTTTCGGTCAGCACAGATGATAACCCCTTTGCCCGCGGCAAGGCCATCTGCCTTTACCACATAGGGTGGTTTTTGTTCCCCTAGATATCGTTTTGCTGAACTTGCCTCTGAAAAGGTTGCAAAGGAGGCCGTGGGGATACGGTTTTCTTTCAAGATCTCTTTAGCAAACGCCTTGCTCCCTTCCAGCCTCGCCGCTTCCCGATTAGGACCGAAGATTCTCAAGCCTCTTTTGCTAAAGAGATCCGCAATGCCCAGGGTCAAAGGGAGCTCCGGTCCGACAACGGTGAGATCGATCTTTTCTTTCGTCGCGAAGTCGGCAAGTTTTTCGATCTCCTCCGGCCCGATGGGGACCAGCTCCGCCATCTCGCCGATGCCGCCATTTCCCGGGGCACAATAGATTTTTTTCACCCTTGGGCTCTGGCTTATCTTCCAGACCAGCGAGTGCTCCCGCCCGCCACTACCAATGACTAGAATTTTCATGAATACTTAAGGACCGACATGGGCAACCCTTTTTGTTCTCTGTAAGGGAAGCTGTATTCCCTCATAGGATCAGGAGGTCGCCCTCGGAAATATTGACGCGACTATAGGGCACACAAATGGACAAATCAACCGCAGCAATTTTTGCCTGCGGAAGAGGTTCGGCAAGCAGCATGGATTAAGCGCGAGCAGGTCCGGGATCGATCCTTCGTGGAGCAATTTTCAGGAAAACTTGACCTGCGTAAAGCTGGCATAAAGCTGGGGGTCAGACCGAACTCTTTGACACTTTGCTGTGTCCATGATAAGTTCTTCCGCACCATGGCTCGTAGGCCGAGGATAGAATTTTCTGGGGCTTTTTATCACGTCATTGTTCGTGGCAATCAGAGACAGGAAATTTTCCACGACGAAGCGGACTGTGGTAAGTATTTGTCATTGCTCTCTGGTTACCGCGAGCGATACCAATTCAAGCTTTTTGCTTACACGTTGATGAGTAATCATGTCCACCTGCTCATTGAAACTGGAGGGGCACCTCTCTCAAAGATCTTGCAAGGGTTAAGTCAAAGTTACACTCAGTATTACAATCGGCGGCGGAAGACCGTGGGGCATCTTTTTCAAGGCCGGTATAAGGCCATACTCTGTGATCGGGATGCATATCTTTTGGCATTGGTCCGATACATCCATCTGAACCCTGTTCGTGCGGGGATTACTGAGGAAGCTTCCAAGTACCGATGGAGCAGCCACCGTTCCTATATAGGGATGGAGGATTCTGGTCTAGTAAGTCGCGATGAAGTTCTCAAGATGTTTTCGGTTAAGAAGGCTAGTGCGCGCGATCGCTACATGCAATTTGTAAGCGAAGGGAGAGAGGACGGCAAGAACGGACAGTACTATCGTACTGTGGACCAGAGGATTCTTGGAGGTGAAGAATTTGCTGAAGAGGTGGAAAGAGTGGGAGGTAAAGCCATTACCCTACCGGCTAAACTGCCTGGACTTGCGATCATCGCCCGCGTGATCTCGGAGACAAGCAAGGTGACAGTCTCAGATCTTCGCGGGCCTGGTGCCACGCGGATTCAGGCACGTGCCAGACGATTATTTGCCTTGGTTGCTAGGGAGACCGGACATCGAAACAGGACCGTGGCTGAGTATCTGAGACGGGATGAAACCATGATCTCAAAGTGGATTCGCGAGAAAACGGAGGAGACAACGCGAGTGACCACACGGCTTCTGATCGCGCTAAAGTAGCAAACTATTCGGTCTGACCCCGTACTACCCCTACCCCGTACTACGATTGCGCTGCGGAGAAGGCGTACGGCGAAAAAAACTGAATATGACTGAGAAGATGAAACGCCGACGATTCGCTGAAGAAGGAGCAAAAGTCGCACATGCTCGACACGTAGGCGACAGAATTCAAGAACAAGCCAAGGAGGATTAAACAATCGGGCTTTTAATCACAGTATTGCCGCTCTTGGAGATAGACCATGACCTGCTGCAGGCGGCAGATAGCAAAGACCTTGCAAACGGGTATCAGCTTGTAAAACAAGGACAACTCGGCAACTTAGAGATATTCAACAACGACCGCTTCAAACGCGAATTTGGTGAAACTGTGCTGGTCCAGGCTCATTCTGCAAACCTCTATGTAAGAGTTTCAGAAGAGATTGCAAGTCGGACGGACTTTGAAACGGCTGTGACCAGATCCAATGAAAAGATAGACCGCCTTTTGCTTGCGCTCAACGTGAATGAAAAGCTCTGGAATTTTAGTCGCGATATACGATTTAGCTGGCTTCAAGACGAGAGCCGCGGACAAATCACCATCAGACACGACCCGCCTCGTTCAACCGTTGAGGACAACCCGGAGTTTGAAAATTTTTCTGAGGCAGCGGAGCTAACTGTGACAATAGATGCCGTCTATTCAGGTGAACCTGAGTCCCGGTACGCCCCAGTGAGGACCGCTTTCGATGCTCTGCGGCTTGGTTTATATGCCTTCAATGTCTCGATGCGCTTTTTGCAGGAAGCCATCGCCCTGGAAGCTCTCTGTTCAGCGAGTGATACAGAGGTCACGCACAGAGTAGCCATGACATGTGCTATTCTAATTGGGACTGAACCGGAGCAAAGAAAAATGCTCTATAAAGAAGCAAAGCGGCTCTACGGCATCAGGTCAAGGATCATCCACGGGTCTGGTAAGCGGGCTACGATTCAAGACCTAAAGGACATCGAACAATTCACACGACAAATTTTGCGGCGCATACTGGCAAACGACATCCTCCCGAACTATGAAACGACTCTGAAGCAAAGGGAATTTCTTCTTCGACTGAGTCTTGAGAAAGATACCACCTGAAAATGAGGTGTCCTGCTGAATTTTCCGAAAACCGGCTTTAAGTCCCGTGTGAGAAAAAAGCCCAGCGAAAAAAGACGGCTCTAAGCCGACCGGTTGATCCCCCTCGTGAATAGTTCGGGAACAAAATTTCTTCAAACAATGACTTCTAAATGATAGGAAATTGTTTTTGAGCTGCCGCCACCGACAACTCAAATTCGGCCCCTTAGCGTCCGTGCCAGGCCCCCTTCCCCGGCTTCTAGCAACCATCAGAGAGGCCAAGCCGGACCCGGATCGCGATTTTGGAGCGGACAGTATCCGAGACTATATCCCGTCATATCATAGACCGAACTTGCGGTAGGGGCCGCCAATCTTAATGTCTAAAATGCCTCATGCCGGTGAAAATCATGGCTATGCCGTGCTCATCGGCCGCAGCGATCACTTCTTCATCCTTGATCGAGCCGCCCGGCTGGATGACCGCCTTGGCCCCCGCTTCTGCCGCCGCATCGACGCCGTCACGGAACGTACAACTTAAAAAGAGGGACAGGTCTTGCAATCCGACATTGTCGTAACGCAAGACTCGCCCCTCGCCCTTATCTCACACGCTCTTCAAACCTTTGCACCTGGCCTCCTGGGATTTGTTCCTTGTCGCTGTCTTTTAAAGGAGTCAATTCCCCGTTCCAGAAGTATTGCCGCAAGGTGGCCGGGATTCACTCGTAGCTTGCCGCTTGTCTCTTGTAAAAAATCCCAGGATGCTTTCTTAAGGGGGATCGCCCTACGTAAATTCCACTCTGGATCACTGGGTCTGCCTCCCCTGGAGCTAAGCCGAGCGTCAATTTCTTCTCGGAGTTGAACTAACGCAAGAGGGCCTGAAGCCCGCGTTTTTGGAGAAAATTGCCTCGTTGCTCCTAACGCCTTTCCAATACGATCCATTTTTTTAGCCATGGCTGCGTCCTCCTATGCCTGCGGGTTATCATAACGTGAGATCCCGTAATATTTACTGTCTATAACGACACCGACTTCCCCCTGCTGAGCTTCGCGCCCAAAGCGATGAAGGAACTCTCTCAAGCTCCGGAGCACAGGACCTGTCAAAAGCTTTCGATCTATATAGGACACAACCATTACAGTCTGTTCCTTGAGCAGTCTTCCTCCAGCCTCGTCGTCCCGCCAAACCCCACGGCCTGGAGGAAAAGCCGTCGCACCTCTAAAGATTTTTCCCATCACGTTGAGGGTTTCATCTACCCAGTGCTGTTGGTTAATAGGCTTATCCTCCCGGTCGCGGTTGGGGACGAAAAAAACAACCTGGGAAGCGCCCACCGGGTGGGTAGCCCCCAAGGTGCGCTTGATATTTGTCTTGGGCGACACTAAATATGTTTAGGACTTTCTATATAGAAAGTCAAGGGTCTCAGAGTATGGGGAAAGCCCTGTCTTGAAGCGGAACCGCCCGGGATTGGATTGTACGACGCTTCAACTACATCCTAGAGGGCGCCTTTTAGGCAGGTTAATCCTGCGACGATTGGGAGAAGATCTGTTTGTCCCTGTGGTTTTGCTAAAGGCGGGAGTCACCGCATCGTGGCAAAGGGACTGAGGCGCGATACGATACCTTTACAAGTCTCACTAATGTCTAAAATGTCTCATGCCGGTGAAAATCATCGCCATGCCATGCTCGTTGGCCGCAGCGATCACTTCTTCATCCTTGATCGAGCCGCCCGGCTGGATGACCGCCTTGGCCCCCGCTTCTGCCGCCGCATCGACGCCGTCACGGAACGGATAGAAAGCATCCGAGGCGACTACCGATCCCCTAAGATCGAGCCCGTGAGTCTGGGCGCGCATGACCGCAATTTTTGCCGAATCCACCCGGCTCATCTGCCCTGCCCCGACGCCCAAGATCCGGTCCCGCGAGGTAAAAACAATCGCGTTCGACTTCACATGACGGGCGATGCGCCAGGCAAAATCCAAGGCCTCGTACTCCTCCTCTGTCGGCCGGCGCCTGGTCACGACCTTACAGTTTCTGACATCAATGGTTCCCCGGTCGAAATCCTGAACCAGGACACCCCCTTTCACCCGGCGCAGGTCGTAACCACCCTCGTCCTTTCTTCCCATATCGACTTCGAGGAGGCGGATATTGAGAAGCCGCTTCGCAGACGAGAGAACCGCTTTCGCCTCCGCAGTGAAACTCGGAGCAATAACAATCTCCAGAAAGATCTCTTTGAGCTCCTTGGCGGTCTCCTCATCCACCGGGCGATTGAACCCGATCACGCCGCCAAAGATCGAGACCGGATCCGAGGAGCGCGCCTTGCAGAAGGCATCCGCAAGGGACTTCTTCGAAAGCGCCGCGCCGCAAGGATTGGTATGTTTGATGACCACGGCCGCGGTCTCGGAAAATTCCAAAACAGTGCCTAAGGCCGCGTCCGCGTCCAGGATATTGTTGAAGGAAAGTTCTTTCCCTTGAATCTGTTTGGCGCGCGCCACCGAAACGCTGCCGCTCTCACCGCTGGAGTAAAAGGCCGCCTGCTGGTGGGGATTCTCCCCGTAGCGCAGATCCTGGATCTTCGTAAACTGGAAGTTCAAGGTGCGGCTCCATGGCGTCGGTTTTTTGTTCTCATCCAGGGAGTCCAGATAGTTGGAGATCACTCCGTCATAGCGGGCTGTGTGCCGGAAAGCCTTGCAGACAAGACGAAAACGGGTATCGGCGGAAAGCTCGCCGCGTTGGTCCCGCAATTCTGCCAGAACTGAGCCGTAATCGCCCGGATCCACGACTACAGCCACGTGCTCGTGGTTTTTCGCCGCGGCGCGCACCATAGAGGGACCGCCGATGTCAATCTGCTCGACAATTTCAGCGAAGGCCGCCCCTCGCGCCACGGTCGCCTCGAAGGGATAGAGATTCACCACCACCAGGTCGATAGGCAGAATCCCGTGGCTCTTCATCTGGGCAAGGTGTTCCGGATGATCTCTGAGGGCCAGGATGCCGCCATGGATCTTGGGATGGAGGCTCTTCACGCGACCATCCATCATTTCCGGAAATCCCGTGATCTCCGAAACATCTTTGACTGCGATACTGTTCTGTCGTAGCAGCGTCGCAGTGCCGCCGGTAGAGACAATCTCAATCCCCAACTCCGACAGTCCACGGGAAAATTCGACAACCCCTTTCTTGTCGGAGACGCTGATCAGGGCCCTTTGAACCTTGGCCACGGCTTTTTATTCCTCCTTTTAACTGTGATAAATGCGAGGGACCCTCGCGCTGATAGAAGTGAGAATTTCGTAAGAGATCGTCTCCGCCCACAAGGCCATCTCGTCGGCGGAGAGCTTCTCTCTTCCCTGGTGACCCAGGAGAACTACTTCATCTCCCTGCCGTACTCCCCGTATATCGGTAACATCTACCATAGTCAAATCCATGCACACCCGGCCCACGATCGGCGCCCTTTTTCCCCGCACCAGCACAGCCCCGCGGTTCGACAATAGCCTGGGGTAGCCATCCGCATAGCCAACGGGAAGCGTGGCGATCAGGCTCCCCCGCCTGGTGACAAAGGTTTGCCCGTAACTGATGCTCGAGCCCTTCGGGATCTTCTTCAATTGCAGAATTCGAGTCTTCCAGGAAAGAACCGGCTTCAACGCTACCTGACTCGCCATCCCGGGCGATGGATAAATACCGTAGAGCATCAACCCCGGACGGACCATGGAAAAATGCGCGCTCGGAAGCGCGATCACCGCGGCGCTGTTAGCCAGGTGAACGAGAGGCGGATCATAGCCTGCGGACCTGAGACGCGCGACCAACCCGTGGAAGAGCTTCAGTTGGTTTTGCGTATAGATTCCACCGACGTTTTCCGCGTGAGAGAAATGAGAGAAAAGGCCTCCGAGTCTCAACGATCTTAGCCTGCTCAGCTCAGGCAGCCAGAAATCGATTTCTGAGGCGAGAAAACCGATCCTCCCCATGCCGGTGTCTACCTTGAGGTGAAAGCCGAGGGAAACCCCGCGTTTCCGCGCCAACGTTTCCAAACGGCGCAGCCCATCTGGTTCGATGGCTACCGGGATAAGACGGTGTCGAAGAAGCTGATCGAGCTGTGCCGGATAAAAACCGGCCAAGATCACAATGGGAGAGCGAATCCCTGCTTCTCTCAGCTCTATCCCCTCCTCCAGTGTCGCCACGCCGAAGGCATCGCTCCCCTCATGCTCCAGAGCCTTGGCGACTTCGCGCGCCCCATGACCATAGCCATTGGCCTTCACCACGGAGAGGACCTGGACCTTACGGCCAACTTTTTTTCTCACCTGCCGGAAGTTCCAGCGCAAGGCCGCCAGATCGACGGCGCAAAAGGTCGGGCGTCCTTTAGGAAGTAGTGTCATTAAAGGAGGCAAGATGACTTAACTCTCACGTCATGGCCATAACAAATCCGCCTTGGATTGTAAAGGATTTCTGGCCATGGACGCTTGCCCGCAATCATCATCTTTGGTAAAGTTTGGAACCTCAATACCTACTGGAGGGATTCGATGAAAAAATTTTTTCAGTTTTTTTCTTTCTTCCTTGCCTTGAGCCTAACGGTGGAAACAATAGACGCGGCCCAATCCGAAGTCGTGGAAAAAGCCAAACAGGAAAGGGCGCTCGCTTTTTATACCAACCTTAATATCGGTGAGAGCAAACCCTGGTTGGACGCCTTCGAGAAAAAATATCCCTTTATCAAGACCGAGCTAGTCCGGGTCGGGGGCACAGCCATAGCGAGCAAGGTGCTCACCGAGGCCCAGGCCGGCCGCCATCTGTGGGACGTGGCGGGTCCTCTCATGCTTTATGCCAAAGAGATCATTAAAAGGGGCTTAGTGGCGTCCTATCAGTCCTCAGAAAGAAAATTCTTTCGCGACGAGTTCAAGGACAAGGAGGGTCTCTGGACCGCCTTGGTCTTGAACAACTCAACGATGATGTACAATACCAAGCTCGTTCCTCCCCATATGGCCCCGAAGTCTTTCGATGATCTACTAGCTCCCTTCTGGAAAGGGAAGATCTCCATGGATACGGAGCTCTACGAGTGGTTTGAAGGGCAGTTGCGTGTGCGCGGCAAGGAAAAGGGGCTGGAGTTCATGAAAAAGCTCAAGGTTCAGGAGCCCGTCTTTCGCCGCGGCCGCACGGCACAGGCCGAGCTGGTCGCCGCTGGCGAGTTTGCCGTCACCGTGGAGGTCTATGGCCACCGGGCGCAGGAGATCAAAGAGAAAGGAGCGCCGATAAACTGGGTTGCCGTGGAACCCGTGCTGATCCATCCTTTGGTAGGGCTTATTGCGAAGAATGGCCCGCATCCCAATGCCGCTCGTCTCTTTATGGACTTCATTCTTTCCAAAGAAGGCCAGACCAAGGTCCGGGACGAGGGGCGCATTCCTGCCCGACCCGATGTGCCGCCCCAGCCGCCGGAGCTGATGCGCAAAGAATGGAAGGTAGAGATCGTAGGCCTGGCGGAAGATATTGCGGAGACGCGCAAGCTCTACGCCGAGATCTTCGGCCTGCCTAGCAGGTAGCCTCAGGAGACCTTAGCCCCCGGATGGATCTCTTTCTCCGGTGTTAAAATCACGATGCGCTCGCCATCTGACGCAGCCAGCAGCATCCCCTGACTTTCAACCCCGCGTAGTTTGGCTGTTTCCAAATTCGCCACCACGACGACCTGCCTCCCCACTAGTTCTTCCGGCGCGTAATGGCCTTTGATGCCGGCGACGATCTGACGCTCTTCGGAACCCAGGTCGATCTGAAGGACCAACAGCTTATCAGCATTGGGGTGAGGCTCGGCTTTCTTAATCGTGGCGACTTTAAGTTCGATTCTCCGGAATTCGTCGATAGAGATCATCTTCCCGCTCTCTTTCCCTGATAGAATCTTTGCGGCTGAAGATAGCACTCCCCTCATCCCTTGACAACGAACCACCTTGGTTATAAAGAATTGAGCGCATAGCATAAGGTAGAAAGGAGAGTTTTATGTCTATACGTGTCGGTGAGAAGGCGCCCGAGTTCACGCTCGACGGCGTCATCAAGGGAGATTTCAAAAGCGTAGCGCTGAAAGATTACCGCGGAAAGTGGCTGGTACTGTTCTTCTATCCTCTCGATTTCACCTTCGTCTGACCTACGGAAATCAATGAATTCTCCGACAGGTTGCCGGAGTTCGAGCAGCGCAATGGTGCAGTCGTAGCAGTCTCCACGGATAGTAAGTTTTCCCACAAGGCATGGCTACAAACGCCGCGCAAGAAGGGCGGGATCGAGGGATGCAAATACCCCTTACTCGCGGACTTTACCAAAAAGATGAGCGCCGATTACGGCGTACTTCAGGAAGCATCCGGAGTAGCGGTGCGCGGTCTCTTCCTGATTAATCCCGAGGGAGTTGTCGAGGCTATTCAGATCAACAACCTGCCGATCGGACGCAATGTTGATGAGGCCCTGCGCCTTTTGGACGCCTTCCAGGAGCACCAGAAGAATGGCGTGGTCTGTCCGATTGGATGGGCGAAGGGGAAAGAGGCGATCAAGCCATCCGAGGCAGCCGCCTGGTTCGAGAAGCACGCGAAGTAGGGCGCTAGCGCGTTGACATAACAGCGCTAGAGACTCCAAACTCCTTTCAGCTTTGCCTGATGTGGCAGGCTTCGTGAGCGCCTTCAGATCCTCAGGGGTTGAGAGGTGGCTGCAAAGGGCCAGCAATCGTCGAGGGGTATCAGCGGGGGCCACGCCGTCCAGCAGGGAGGTCATCTTTTCCAGTAGCTCGGCATCGCTCAAGGGCGCATCAGGATGGCCTTTAGGCTGGCGAACCACTGCTTCCTCCACGCGCCCATCCGTGAGTTCCGCCACGAGCCGCACCCCGAGAATCCCGTCTTTATCCATGGCCCTGTCCCTTTCAGGCTCCCTTACCAGCTCTATTTTCGACATCAGCGCCTTCACCTCGGACGTTTCCCAGGGTGACCCGTCATACTCTCGAGAGGTCAGCCTGCCGCGTAGCAGCGCCATGGCCATGACATACGGCGTACTGTGATCTGCCGCCTCCTGGCTGGTCGGCGCAAAGGCTTCCGGGGAGCCCTGCACGCCGCCGCAGACGCTTCGGTGGCCGTAGAGCGTCACCTTTCGGACTCTGTCGGCGCGGATGCCATTGCGATACAGAGAAAGCGCGGCCTCAATCGCCGCCTGCGTGTAAAGCTGCGCCGGATAAGTCTTGATCATATTTCGAGGGGTAGTCCAGCGGCTGCCGAGCTGCTCTACATAAGTCGGATCGATTGCCGAAGCTGACAGACGGCCCAATGAGGAGAAAACCGTCTCCAGGGCATCTTCAGTGGCCATCACACCCAATGCGGCCAGCTCGGCAGCCTCTAGCGCCCGCTCGAGAACCAACCCTACCGCCACGCCCTTGATCATCGGGACATTGTGCCCCGGCCTGAGCCACGTATTCAGGACCGTGCCTGTGGCGACGGCGAGACCGCAGGCGTGCACCGCTTCCTTCGGCGTTGCGCCCATGAGACGGGCGGCGACTATCGGAACAACCCACGCAACGTTCGTCTCCGCATGGAGCCCGCAGTCCCAGAAATTGAAGGATGCCGCCAGCGCGGCCTGGATCTCATAGGACGCGACCAGACAGACAAGTAGATCCTCTCCACTGCGCCCGTGTTTCTCAGCAAGGGCGAGGAGCGCGGGCGTGCCATCGCTAAAGTGGCCTGAGGGGCCGCCGCGGCTAAAAACGTAGATGTCGTTGGCATCCAGATAGCGAACCATGGTGCCGCCCACCAGCGCGGCCAGACCAACCGGAACTTTTTGTTCTGTGCCTATAATCGTCGCATCTTTACGGCCGCCCTGTTCGACGGCATATCTCCGCACCGCCCGAGCAGCCGCGCTGTTATAGGCCCCAAGGGCGCACGCCACGCTGTCGGCCAGGTGGCGGCGCGCGGCGGTCATGGCCTCCTGAGGTATGGAATCGTAAGTGAGCGAGAAGGCGTAATCCGCCATGATCTCGGCGAGGGTCTTCACATTTTCTCTCCCGTGGGGAGCTTATACAGGCAGAGCATCTTTGGTTCAAGCATGGGCGCAGAATCTTTCCCTTGACAGAGCGAGAGACAAGGTAGTATGGGGGAAGAAATCGCTTTGGAGGGTCTGCTATGAAAAAAGTCGGTTTAAAAGCTCGACGGTCCATGTGGAGTTTGCTCGCCGGCTTCGCGTTGTCACTGATACTGGTGGCCCAGGCGTTCAGCGCGGCTTCCTATTATGAGGGGAAAACGATCGAGATCATCATTCCCTTCTCGGTCGGGGGCGGATCGGACATTTGGATCCGCACCATCGGGCCCTATCTTGGAAAAAGCATCCCTGGGAACCCCAGATTCACCTACCGCAACATCGCTGGCGGTAGGGGAATCCCGGGCATGATGGAGTTTGCCCTCAAGGCCAAAAGCGACGGACTCATGATGTTGGTAAGCTCGGCGACTAATTATTTTCCGGTGCTCCTGGGAGACAAGGCGGCCAAGTACGACTTTCGCCAGTGGAAGCCGTTGCTCGTGAATCCCGTGGGCGGCGTCATGTACGCTTCCCCGGCCTCAGGCGTCAAAAGGGTGGAGGATCTCGCCAAGGCCAAGAATCTGATCTATGGCGGCATCAGCGCGATCGGGCTCGACATGATCCCGCTCATCAGTTTCGAGCTGTTAGAGATGGATGCCAGAGGGGTGCTCGGTTTCAAGGGCAGGGGCGAGGCGCGGATCGCGTTTGAGCGCGGGGAAACCAATCTCGACTACCAGACGACGCCCGCCTATAACGCCACCGTGGTCCCGCTGATTCAGGAAGGGAAAGCGATCCCGTTGATGAGCTTCGGCCAGCTCGACGACAATGGAAATATCGTCCGAGACCCGGCTGTGCCCGACCTCCCGACCGTTCCTGAAGTCTACGAGAAGATCAAGGGGAAGAAACCCTCCGGCAAGTTCTGGGACACGTACAAAATCTTCATGCCATCCGCGTTTGCCGTGCAAAAGATCCTCTGGGTGAAAGGGGATGCCCCGGCGGAGGCGATGCGGGTCTTTTATGAAGCCGCGGACCGCCTCGGGAAAGACAAGGAGTTCGTCACCAAAACGAGCAAGGTCCTGGGAGGCTATCCTCTCTTGCGCGGCGATCGGCTCGAAAAAACCATTCAACAGGCCTTCCAAATCGACGCGGAGACCCAGCGTTTCGTCAGGGAATGGGTGGGCAAGAAGTATCGCGTCAAGCTGGACTAACGCAAACGCGACCGCACTTGCATATCAGCTTGTTGAGAATGGAGCATTAGAGCATTGGACCGCAATGGAGCCTCTTTAGTCGAATTGACTGCTCCACTGCTCCACTGCTCCATTGCTCCAAAGCAAACGCTTTCATGTGGGATGCCGCCCTAATCGCCCTTGAGAGATTCGCAGATCCTGTCAATATCGGCATGCTCATGGCCGGCGTGCTGGCCGGCACGGTTATCGGTATCCTGCCCGGCCTGGGCGGCATCGCCTGCGTAGCGATCCTTCTTCCTTTCATTTACACGCTCGATGTCCACACGGCAATGGTCCTTCTGGTCGGAGCTCTGGCCGTAGTCCATACGTCCGACACCATCACGTCGGTCCTAATTGGAACTCCGGGTTCTGCTGCTTCCGCCGCAACAGTGCTCGACGGCCACCCGCTAGCCAAGCAGGGCCAGGCGGCCAGGGCCTTAAGCGCCGCCTTTTTGTCTTCGTTGATCGGCGGTCTCATCGGCACTGTTTTTTTGACCCTCTCCCTGCCTATCGCGCGGCCTCTGGTGCTGCTCTTCAGCTCTCCGGAGTTGTTGATGCTCTGTGTTCTCGGCCTCTCTTTTGCCGGCTTTCTAACAGGCGGCGCCCCGCTCAAAGGCGGCCTGGCGGCCTGCCTCGGACTCTTGTTGGGAAGCGTCGGCTCTGCTCCCGCTGATGCCGTCAATCGCTATACCTTCGACCAGCTTTACCTGCTCGACGGAATCCCTTTGGTTGGAGTGGCGTTGGGAGTCTTCGGCATCGCGGAGGTCATCGATCTGTTAACCAAAGGCGGCCAGATCGCCGAGCGAATCAGTTTAGGCCATGGCTGGGTCCAGGGAATTAGAGACGTGGTCCAACATTGGGGGATCGTGGTGCGCGGCTCCCTGATCGGCGTCTGGGCCGGCATCCTTCCCGGCATCGGCGCCACGGCCGGATCGTGGATGGCCTATGGGCACGTCGTCGCCATGGCCCGTGACCGAGAGCGCTTCGGCAAGGGGGACATCCGCGGGGTCATTGCGCCGGAGAGCGCGAATAATTCCGTTGAGGCCGGCGATTTTATCCCCACCCTTCTCTTCAGCGTCCCGGGCGGCGCGCCGTCTGCGATCATGCTGGGCGCGTTGTATTTCTACGGAATCCAGCCCGGCCCGCGCATGGTTCAAGAAAACCTCGATCTGATTTTTACCATTATCTGGAGCTTCGCCATCGCCAACACGGTCGGCGCCGCGCTGTGCCTCTTCTTGAGCCCGGCCCTGGCGCGGCTCACCTGGGTTCCCTTCGCCCGGCTGGCTCCGGCCATAGTGGTCACTATTTTTTTTGGCGCCTTCCAGAGCTCCCAAAACTTCGGCGATCTCTATGCCATGCTAGGGTTGGGACTCCTGGGCTGGCTCATGAAGCAACTGGGCTGGCCGCGCGCCCCTTTCCTCGTCGGCTTCGTCCTGACCAAGCCGACCGAACAGTACCTGTGGCTATCGATCAGCCGCTACGGCCTGGAATGGCTGCTCCGGCCCGGAGTCATTGTGATGGGTCTGTTGCTCCTGGCCTCCATCGTCTGGATCGTTGTCGGGAAACGCAAGGGCAAAGAAACCCCGGACGAAGAGTCCACTGAAGGGACGCCTCTCTTGGGAAAGAGCTCTTCGATCCTGTTCACCATTTTTGTCCTGTTTATTTTCGCGGCGGCGCTTTATGAGGCGCGCTCCTTTCCCTACCTGGGCGCGATCTTTCCCGTGGCGGCTACCGTTCCTGCTATCTTCATGGCCGCGGCCCAGCTCTTTTTCGACCTCCGCGCCCCGGGCGCGGCGCCGGGAGGCGAGGCGCGGACGAAAACCAGGCTCGCCCTCGGCTATTTTTTGGCGCTGGTCGCCTATTTTCTGCTGATCTTTCTTTTCGGGTTCGGCATTGCGACCGCCTGCTTCGTTTTCCTTTTCCTTTTCGGATGGGTCAAAACGCGCTGGACCTACGCCCTGATCTACACGGCTACTCTGCTCGGCGCGGCCGAGTTCATGGGCTGGATGCTCGACCTTCGCTGGCCCGAAGCGCTCTTGGGATGGTGGTGACGATTTCTTGTGCGCGATAGAAATTCCGCTGTGAATCTGACTCAGATCTTCGACGTCCTGGTCGTCGGAGGTGGCAATGCCGGCCTGTGTGCGGCAGTGACCTCGCAGCGAGGCGGCGCGCGGACGCTCTTGCTTGAGAGCGCTCCGGCGGCTTTTCGCGGCGGCAACAGCCGCCACACTCGTGACATGCGTACCATGCATGAGGGGGCCAACGAATATGTCACCGGCCCGTACACTGAGGAGGAGTTCTGGGACGACCTCCTGCGGGTAACCGGAGGGGAGACCAACGATAAGCTCGCCCGCCTGACGATTCGGGAGTCGAAGGATCTCGGCGAGTGGATGCCGACCAACGGTGTCCGCTGGCAGCGGCCTCTGCGCGGCACGCTGCACCTGGCCAGGACCAACCTCTTCATGCTGGGCGGCGGCAAGGCGATGATCAACGCTTACTACGACGCCGCCTCCAGGCTCGGCGTGCGAATCGCCTATGAATCGGAGGTGCGCGAGCTCAAGGTACGCGACGGTGAATTCCTATCGGCTCTGGCGCTGCTCAAAGGCGCGTTGCACGAGGTCAAAGCAAAGGCTATCGTCATTGCCAGCGGCGGCTTCGAAGCGAATATCCCGTGGCTCAAAGAGTATTGGGGAGACGCGGCCGACAACTTCATCATCCGCGGCACGAAGCATAACCAGGGACAGATGTTGAAGGAGCTGCTCAAGCACGGCGCGAAGCCGGTTGGCGATCCGCGCGGCTGCCACGCGGTAGCGGTCGACGCCCGGGCGCCGAAGTTCGACGGGGGTATCGTCACCCGCCTTGACAGCGTGCCGTTCGGGATCGTCGTCAACAAGGAAGTGAAGCGCTTCTACGACGAGGGCGAGGACTTTTGGCCGAAGCGCTACGCGATCTGGGGCGGACTCATCGCGCGGCAGCCGGATCAGATCGCCTACTCGATCATAGACGCCAAGGCAATGGCGTACTTCATGCCGTCGGTGTTCCCGCCGGTCGGGGCAGGCTCGATCTCCGAATTGGCCGCGGCGCTAAGTCTGAACCCACCAGCGCTGGCGGCAGTAGTAGATGAGTTTAACCGGGCCGTGCGGCCCGGCGCGTTCGACCCGGGCGGTCTGGACGATTGTCGAACCGAGGGACTCGATCCGCCAAAGAGCCACTGGGCACGGCGGATAGACACCCCGCCGTATTTCGCCTATCCCCTGCGCCCGGGCATCACCTTTACCTATATGGGCGTTACGGTGAACGAGCAGGCCCGCGTGATTATGCAGGACGAGCGCCCGGCAAAGAATATCTTCGCCGCGGGGGAAGTGATGGCCGGCAACATTCTCAGGAAGGGCTATCTAGCCGGATTCGGGCTGACGATCGGCTCGGTCTTCGGCAGGATTGCCGGCCGGGAAGCGGCACGTCATGCCAGAGGCTGAGCTGCTCAAAGAGGCCGAGCGGCAGTTGATGATCTGCAACGCCTGCCGCTACTGCGAGGGTTACTGCGCGGTTTTTCCGGCGCTGGAGCTGCGCCGAACTTTCACGAAAGGCGACCTCATCTATCTCGCCAACCTGTGCTTCGACTGTCGCGACTGCTATTACGCCTGTCAGTACGCGCCGCCACATGAGTTCGCAGTGAACATCCCGAAGCTCACGGCCGAGCTGCGGGTGAATACGTACCGCGACTTCAGCTGGCCGGCCATTCTGTCCGGTCTGTTCAAACGGAACGGGCTGGCAACGAGCCTGATCACCACTGGCTCGCTCATCGTCATCCTGCTCCTGGTGCTGGCCTTCAAGGGACCGGCCGTCCTGTTCGGAGCTCACGTCGGGGAGGGGGCCTTCTACCGGGTAGTTCCCTACGCCGCAATGACCGTACCGCCCTTGATAATCACGCTCTATGGTCTGGCGGTCCTGTTAGCGGGCATGTTCCGCTTCTGGCGTGAGACCAGGGGCGGTCTATCTGCAGTGATCGACCCTGGCGCACTCGGGCGGGCCACGCAGGACGCGTTTGGTCTCAAGTACCTGAGGGGGGGCGGGGTCGGCTGCAACTATCCGAACGCGAACTTCTCACAGTTACGGCGATGGTTCCACCACCTGGTCTTCTATGGCTTCCTGCTGGACTTTGCCTCGACGAGCGTGGCGGCCTTTTACGGCCACTTCCTCGGCTGGCCCGCGCCCTATCCGCTCCTGAGCTGGCCCGTCGTCCTAGGGACGGTCGGCGGGATCGGGCTGCTGATTGGGACGAGCGGTCTGCTTTATTTGAAGTTTAAGAGCGACCGCCTTCCGGCCGAGGGGCGGATGCTGAGCATGGACATAGCGTTCCTGGCGCTGCTGCTCCTGACTAGCCTGACGGGCATGCTGCTACTCGCCCTGCGCGAGACCCCGGCTATGGGAACGCTGCTGGTGATCCACCTGGGGACGGTCGGCGGCCTGTTCATCACGGCGCCCTATGGCAAGTTCGCCCATATGGTCTACCGCTACGCCGCACTTGTCAGAAACTCGATTGAGCAGCGGCGAAGGGATTACCCTTGACCTGGCATACTCCAAACGAGCCAAAGGTCCATCTTTGCGCTGTAGCTTGCATCTTCTTGTAAAGCTGCGGAACGAGATATAAACTCGTCCCCTGGAGGGAAGGAGATGGAGGCCATCTATATTCCTCCCGATTCCCAAAAGAGACTCATCTACTTCGCCCGCCAAACCCTGGAGAGCTTCGTGCTCGGTAAAGGGGGGCAAGAGGTAAAGATCGAGGATCGCCATCTTCTCACCACCGGATACGGCGCCTTTGTCAGTCTCCACAGAGGAAAGGAGCTGAGGGGATGTATCGGGACCTGTTTTCCGACACACCCCCTGTATCAGATCGTAACCGAGATGACGGAGGCAGCGGCCTCACGCGATCACCGCGTTTTCCCGGTGAGCGCCAACGAGCTTGCGGATATCGCCATTGAAATTTCCGTCCTATCCCCTTTAGAGCTAGTGCGCGATCCCCTCTCCCTGGAGGCGGGAAAACATGGCCTCCACGTAACCAGCGGCGAGAGCCGAGGAGTCCTACTGCCTCAGGTGGCTACCCAGTATAGCTGGGATATGGCGACTTTTCTGCGCCAGACCTGTGCCAAGGCGGGCCTGCCCGAGAATGCCTGGAAGTGGCCGGAAACCAAAGTCATGGGCTTTACGGCTTTGATCATTGAGGAGAAAAGATGAACAGGTAGCCCATGCGGTCTGCAACCCCTCCTTAGTCCGGCTGCTGGACAAGGGACAAGCGACGATTTTACATGACAGCGCTTTAGTGTTATTAAATAGAGAGTTGAACCTGGTCCTATCCGAGGTTTTGTGAACCAGAAAGAAGTAATTTTTTTCCGTCGTCTTCTGAACCGGCGCATGCGGGATCTCCTTTCCGAGGCCGGCAAAACGGTAGAGGGTATGGACGAAGAGGAAAATTTTCCCGACCCGACCGACCGCGCCTCTCTGGAGTCCAATCGGGACTTCACTCTCCGTATCCGTGAACGGGAGCGGAAGCTCATTTTCAAGATCCAGGAGGCCCTGGAGCGACTGGACGAGGGGGAGTACGGGGTTTGCGAATCCTGCGGCGAGAAGATCGGCATCGCCCGTTTGAAGGCTCGTCCTGTAACCACACTGTGCATAGACTGCAAGTCGATTCAGGAAGTCCAGGAGAGAAAAGACAGACACCTCGTCTAATCCCTTATTTTGCGCATGAAGATCAGGAAGGCTGTCATCCCGGTGGCGGGCCTGGGCACTCGCTTTTTGCCGGCTACCAAAACAGTTCCCAAGGAGCTTTTGCCGATCGTGGATATCCCGGCCATTCAGTACGTAGTCCAGGAAGCAGTGGATTCAGGAATCTCCGAGGTTATTTTCGTTACGGGCAGAGGAAAAGACAGCATCGAGGACCATTTCGATGAGATTCCAGAACTGGAGCAGGTGCTTGAGGAGCGGGGACAAAAAGAAGCGGTGCAGAACCTCCGGCAAATCGCCGCGATGATTGAAGTGGTATCCGTAAGACAAAAAAAACCCTTAGGTTTAGGCCATGCCGTTTTTTGTGCCCGGGATTTGGTGGGCGACGAACCGTTTGCCGTGCTCCTGTCGGACGATCTGATTGAGGCGCCCGTCCCCTGCCTGCGGCAGCTCATGGAAATTTTTGAAGAAAAGAGAGAGTCGGTCCTGGCCTTGCGACGCGTTCCGGAGGACCAGGTCCGGAGGTACGGGATCGTTCAGGGTAAAGAGCTAACCAAAGGGCTTTATGAAGTGGAAAATATGATGGAGAAACCGCAACCCCACGAGACGCCTTCCCGCCTGGCTATTATTGGACGCTATATCCTCCGACCCGAGATCTTCTCCCTTTTGGAGAATGTCACCCCCGGAAAAGGAGGAGAAATCCAATTGACCGACGGGATCTCCCAGCTTGCGCGCCAGAGAAAAGTTTACGGATACGAGTTTGAGGGAGAGCATTACGATATCGGGGACAAGTTCGGTTTTGTCCGTGCAACCGTGGCTTACGCTCTGAAAAGACCGGAGCTTAAGGAGCAAACAAGGGAGTACCTGCAAGCAGTTATCGATAAAAAGTGATTTTTGGGGCCGTAGCTCAGCTGGGAGAGCGTCGCGTTCGCAACGCGAAGGTCGGGGGTTCGACTCCCCTCGGCTCCACCATCTTGGGGCTGGTCATTGACCAGCCCCCTATTTTTTGCTGGCGAAGATGGAGCTTCTTGGTTATGTATAGAGCCTGTTCTTATCCTGCTTAACGGTCCTTAGGAGGACTTATGGTGAATTGGCTCTGGTTGGGTTCTTCTATCCTACTCTGCCTACAATGGATTGTTCTTCATCTTTCCGGGATTTCTATCTCCCCTGAATGGCAGGCCTTAAGCACCGGCATCGCTATCTTCGGCGCGGCCTTCCTCCTTTCCTGGGCGGCTGAATTGGCTCAGTTCGATATACCGCAGAGCCTGGCCCTGGCCTTCCTGGCGCTCATTGCCGTTCTACCCGAGTACGCCGTGGACATGTACTTCGCATGGAAGGCGGGGAAGGATCCTCAATATACCGCTTACGCCATGGCTAACATGACCGGGGCCAACCGTCTCCTGATTGGGGTAGGCTGGGCCGCGGTGGTCTTTACCTACTGGCTTAAAACCCGCAAGAAGTTTTTTAACCTAGAGCCACACCACAAGATCGAGATCTTGTACCTGAGCCTGGCTACCATTTACTCCTTTCTCATTCCTTTCAAAAAACAGCTTGATCTCTTCGATGCCGTCGTGCTGATTAGCATCTTTGTCTTCTACATTCGTGCCGCCTCCCGCGCCGCCCATGTGGAGCCGGAACTAGAAGGGCCTTCGGAAATGATTGCCCACTGGGGGGAGCAACCCCGCCGTGTAGTGACGGTGCTCCTATTTCTTTTCTCCGCTTATACGATTTTTATCTCGGCCGAACCATTCGCCGAGGGACTGTTGGCCACCGGTCGGACCTTTGGGATCGAAGAGTTTCTTCTCGTCCAGTGGCTGGCGCCGCTGGCTTCGGAATCTCCGGAATTCATTGTGGCAATTTTGTTTGCCTTAAGAGCCAATCCCGGGGCCAGTATCGGGACGCTGATCTCCTCCAAAGTCAACCAATGGACGCTGCTCATCGGCATGCTGCCGATCGTCTACATGATCTCGGCCGGACAGCTAACGCCGATGCAGATGGATAGCCGGCAGGTAGAAGAGATTTTTCTCACTGCCGCTCAGTCTCTCTTCGCTGTAGCCGTCCTGGCAAATCTCTCTTTTTCCCTTACTGAAGCAACTCTCCTGTTCGTCCTATTCTCGACACAGCTCCTGATTCCCGACCCAAGATTTCGATACTTCTATTCCTTCCTTTACATCCTATTTACCATCGGACTCTTCATCGTTAGCAGGGACTCCCGCGAGTCGTTTTTTGGCATGCTCTTTCACGGCCCAAGAAGGCAACCCGGAATCGAGAATAGAGAATAAAGGAAAAAACTCTCCACCGCCCGAAACGGACATGGCGGGCTAGTCATCTTGGGCTACGTGGCTCTAGCTGCAATGGCTTCTCTCCCTCTCTAAGCCCACCCCGGATCTTTTCCAAGTCCGCCTCTATGTTATCTTGAAGATCCTTGGCTTGCTCTCCTGTGCCCCCGCCTGGGCGAGAGTTTCTTTCCTGCTTTCTCTTCCCCTTTTCTTCTAGCAGGTCCACCAGGCTTTCTTTTTCTTTCAGCTGGCGCTCTAGTTGGTGGATTCGGTCGCTGAGACTTTCTATGACCTCCTGAAACGAAGCTGCCCTCCTGCCAAAGGATTCCTCCTGCGCCTCGAGCAAGGCCTCCAGGGCGAATGCGTATTCTGCCGCTTTGGGCCCTCTGTCATTATCCTCTGCATGAAGCGCCTCAGTTAGTTTCTCCTTTTCCTTTAGCTCGATTTCTAACTCGTGGATCCTGGCGGTTAGCTTTTCTTCCATCTCCTTGAATGGACGATCCTCTGCGCTAGAGACCTCCTCCATCTCTTGCGGTTGGCCCGGCAACCCCGTTACCCTTGCCTCTAGCTCCGCCCTGAGCTTCTCAGCCTCTCTCAACTGCATTTCCCGTAGGTTCTCCCCCTCCCGCAACTGATTCTCCAGATCATCCACCCTGGCGGCAAACTTTTCCCGTGCCTCCCTGAAGCCGGACTCCCTCCTACTTAAATCCTCCTCCACCGCCGATTTTAAATTCCTGAGTTCGTCATCCCGTAGCTTTAAAAAATCTTCCTTCTCTCGCAACTGGTCTTCGAGCCCACGGATTTGAGCCGTTTGCCTTGTCTCAAGTTCTTTGAAAATCGATCCGCTACTGCTAAAGGCCTCTTCTTTCCTCTGGAGCTGAGCCTCCAGCGGGAGAAACCTATCCTCTATCTTTTGTCTGAGGCAATTGAATTCTCGTACTTCGTTGACGGTCCTGGCCTCTGCTTCCAGAACAGCCGATTCCATCTTCTCCATACGCTTTAGGAGAATCCCTCGAAGCCGGCTTATCTCAAAGCCCGGCAAACCCGGGAGGGGGCCGCTTTCTCTGAAATAGAAGCAAGTATATAACGACAGCCCGGCGAGGGCCAAGCCAAAAAGAACGTATGCGATTAGCGCCAGGAAATTCCCGCTGGCAACGGAATAGAGATAATCCCGAAAAACATAATAATTCCAGTAGAGTACAAGGAGATAGGTCGCAACGAGGCCAACTCTGATCCTATAAGTCAGGATAAAGAAGCTGATCAGGCCGACAAAGAAAACCAGCTGCCATGCCGGGATGCCAAGTTCAGATAATAATAACCTCTGGAGATTCTCCACCTGGTTCGCACCCTCCCTAAACCTTTGGCTAGTTTTGAAATGCAATTACCACGCCATCTGTTTTGCTTTGATTTCCTGGAAAATATGGCCCGTGAAGTATCACTCCTTGGCAATTTCACGGAAAAATGTCGCAATACGGCACAACCGCTGAGCCGGGATTCTTTAGGCTGGGATGGGGCGAATGCGCTTGAACGATGGAAGAGCGGCCTAAAAGGGAGAGCCGCCTTTGGGCTCGGCCAGAGCGGTATAACCCGCGCCGTTAATCTGGATAATCCGCCACCCCTCGCTATCATCATAGCTGATATGGGTGAGCCCGCAGGGTTCGACACGGAAGGAGCGGTAGTCGTTTAACGGGGTCCCCGTGATGCGGCAAAGAATAGCCAGGATAGGAAAATTATGACTCACCACGACGACCGTCTCGTGGGGCAGGTGAAACTTGAGGATCTGTTCCATCCCGTTCCAAGCTCTTTTCTCCACATCGATTAACCGTTCACCGCCGGGAATCATCAGTTGTGCCGGCTCGCTCCGCCACAGCCTAAGAAAATCAGGATAAGAGTCGCGAATGTCGGAGAAGGTCAGCCCCTCGAACGCGCCATGATTCAGTTCGCGAAAGTCGCTATCAACCGTCACGGCCAAACCGTGCGATCGCCTAAGGATCTCAGCGGTCTGGAGCGCACGTTTCAGAGCGCTGGAATAAATCCCGTTGATCTTTTCCGTGCTAAGGTATTCGGCGATCTGCCTCGCTTGCCGCCTTCCCCGGTCGTTGAGATCCACGTCGGTGATACCCTGGCAGCGTCGCTGAAGATTCCAATCGGTTTCCCCGTGCCTGAGAAGAAATATCCGCATCAGCTTGCTCTCACACTCAAACGCTTTCCTGCATGAGGTCTATGCTGCGCTGAGAATCAACTCCCTTCGAGGGAACGGGCATTGACCACGATCCGCGCTTTAGCCTTGAGACCGTCAACAAATTTTTGCCGGGCCTTTTGCTTTTTCTCCGCCAGCGCTTGCGCCAGAAGCTGGCTTTTCTCTTTTTCAAAACGTTCCATATCCGCCTCCTGGCTCGCTTGAAAGGCAAAAAGGAAAAGAGCCGCCTTTTGGCTATAGATCCGATCGGGGACGGGTTGATGTGGAGAAATAGCTATCCCTCCGGGTTTGACCTCCTGCAATACGCCGATCTTCGGAATCTCAGGGGCATTACGGAGAAACCAGCCGGTCTCATCCACCGCGAGACCATGCTCGTTCGCGAGTTTCTTAATATCTTTTTCCTTTTTCAGTTGTCCAAGCAGCGCATTGGCCCTTTGGGACGCGAGCTCAAATGCCTTGGTCTCCTTGAGCTTCTTCTCGACATCCGGGCGCACCTTTTCCAGCGCCGGAACGGAGGCCTCTCTTCTCTGCTTGACCCTCAAGAGATAATAAGCATTGGGCCCCTCGATGGCAGGGCTGATTTCCTTGAAAGCGAGCGAGAAGGCAATCTTGTTGAACTCTTCCACCTTACCCACTTCCGGCAGCGCTTCAAAACTGGAGAAAAAGGGGCTAACCTTCAGTGGAATCCCTCCCTCTTTAGCGAGCTGCGCGAAATCTTTTCCGGATATCGCCTGCTCGCGGTCCGCGTCCGCCGCCCTGGCAGCCTCGCTTTTACCCCGCTCTGCTTTGATGGCGCGAACGATCTCTTCCTTTGCCTCCTTGAGCCCTTTGGTTTTTTCCTCTCTCGCCTCCTCCGCTTTAAGGATGTGATATCCTAAAGTGGTTTCCACCACCCCGCTGGTCGCTCCTTTTTTTAAGGCAAAGGCAACCTTTTCCAGAGAAGGCAACAGCTGGCCTTGGGTGAACCACCCCACATCCCCGCCTTGGGCTGCGCTCGGGTCTTCAGAGTACCTCTTCGCCAATTCGGCAAAATCCTTTCCTGACCGAGATTCCTGAAGCGCCGCTTCGGCCCTTAAACGGATCGTCTCCTTTTGTTTGGGCTCCGCTCCGGCAGCGACACGGAAGAGGATATGGCGCAAGCGCACCCCCTTAGGCTGGCGAAATCTTGTCTCTCGCTGGACATTGTAAAATTCCTCGATTTCTTTCTCGCTCACCTGGACCCGGGAGGAAAAATGGTCAAAGGGATACGCGAGGTACTCCACCTGAACCCTCAAGGGTTCCCTGAGCGCTTCCCGATTCCGCTCGTAAAAGTTCTTGATCTCATCCGCAGTGATCTGGACTTGAGACATAAAATCACCTGCAGACAAGCGCATGAAATAAAAATTAACCCTTGCCTGCTCCAGGCTGTACCGGTCCCTTAGCTCACCTTCCGTGATATTTACGGCATCCTGTAGGATGTCGTAAAGTTTTTGGATAGTGAGCTGTTCCCTCCGCTCACCTTCAAATTCCGCAGGGGTAAGCCGGTTGGAGCGCAGGGCCTGCAGATAACGATTTTGACTGAAGCGCCCGTTGACCTGGAAGTCCGGGACACGGGCAAGCGCATCCATGAGCTCTTGGTCGGCAACTTCCATTCCGAGCTTTCGCGCCTCCTGGAGAAGCAGGCGCTTTTGGATCAGCTCTTCTACGATAACGCCCCTGAGGTTCAGACCTTTGAGGGTCTCTTGAGTCAGGGCCCCCTTAAAGAGACCGCGATAGAACTCAACCAGCTTCTGATAGCGGAGTTCAAATTCCCTTTGACTGATGATCTCCCCGTTGACCTCGGCGATATTCTCCGAACGGGGTTCCTTGATATTACTCCCTACGCCCCACAGGACGAAAACCAGCACAATGATGACGAGAAAGAACATGACGACCCAGGATCTTCTTCGCTTACGCAGAAAATCGAGCATTGGCGATATGACCTCTCAGCTATTTTTATTTCGACGAACTCTCTTATGATAAGTAATGCTTTCAACCATTGCAACCATCCCGCTCCACGCCAGGATGATATCAGGGCCCGGAGATTACCTTGCTTGGCAGCAGCAAATCTGTTATTTCTTGAGTGGCCGAAGTCCGATTCTCTTAGAATAAGGAAGGAGCTTTAGATGCTGGATTCCCTGTTCGGCATTTTTTCCAATGACCTTGCAATTGATCTTGGCACCGCCAATACCTTGATCTATGTAAAGAACGAGGGGATCGTCTGTAACGAACCCTCAGTGGTTGCCGTGCAGCAAAGGAATGACCGTGGCGGGAAAAAAGTCTTAGCGGTAGGCGCCGAGGCGAAGAAGATGCTAGGGAGGACCCCCGGCAGCATCGTTGCCATTCGACCTCTGAAAGACGGGGTGATCGCGGACTTCGAAATTACCGAGGCCATGCTGCGTTATTTCATCCAGAAAGTGCACAATCGACGCACACTGGTGCGACCGCGGATCATCATCGGGGTTCCCTTCGGGATTACGGAGGTGGAAAAACGCGCGGTGCGGGAATCGGCGGAGTCGGCTGGGGCCCGAGAGGTCTACCTGATCGAGGAACCGATGGCGGCAGCGATCGGCGCCGGGCTTCCGATCACAGAACCAACCGGGAATATGATTGTCGACATCGGGGGCGGAACGACTGAGGTGGCAGTCATCTCCCTCTCCGGCATTGTCTTCTCGCGTTCGGTCCGTGTGGGCGGGGATAAGATGGATGAGGCCATTGCCCAGTTCATCAAGAGAAAATACAACCTTTTGGTGGGGGAGAGGACGGCGGAGCTGATCAAGATCACGATCGGCTCGGCCTATCCGGGGGATGAGATCCAGACCATGGAGATCAAGGGGAGAGATCTTGTCGCCGGCGTCCCGAAGACTGTGGTTATTACCGACGAGGAGATTCGGGATTCTCTGCTCGAGCCGATCAATCAGATCGTCGAGGCGGTGCGGATCTCACTGGAACGAACCCCGCCTGAATTGGCTTCTGACATTGTCGACCGCGGGATCGTCCTTGCCGGGGGCGGCGCCTTACTCAGAAACCTCGACCTGTTACTCAAAGAGGAGACTGGATTGCCGGTCATGCTGGCGGACGATCCCTTAACTGCCGTGGTTATGGGTGCGGGAAAGGCTTTGGACGAAATCTCCCTGCTCAGGGAGGTAGCCGTTCACTAGGCGCTGCAGGTATGCCCTTGGACCCCGCCCTCGATAGGGTTTGAGCTTTCATGCTCGCTTTTGTTCGTAGAAATCAGGTTCTGCTGGCCTCTTTTCTCTGCGTTTTGTTTTCTCTCCTTATCCTTTCTGCGGCTGCGCGGGGCCGTTTGCAGAGGGACCCCATCGGGCCTCTCTTGCTGGAGTTGATGCGGCCGTTACAGATAGGAGCCCAGGCAACTGTGGCAAAGCTGAAGGAGATCCAGCATAGATATGGTACCTTCAGGGGGCTCGCGTCTGAGAACGATAGGCTCAAGGGGCGCATTACGGAATTAGAAGCGGAAAGGAATCGGCTGCTGGAAGTTGAAGCTACCAACCGCCGGTTTCGCGAGTTGTTGGAGTTGCGCTCCCAGTTGCCTTCGGGCTCTTTGACGGCAACGGTAATAAGCAACAGTGCTAGCACTTGGTTCCGTAGTTTCGTTTTAGACAAGGGAAGTGCAGACGGCGTGCTCCAGGGCATGGCCGTGGTCTCCCCTGTGGGCGTAGCCGGTCAGGTGGTAGCCGTCACGTCGAGAAGCGCCAAGGTCCTGCTGGTGACCGACCCGCACAGCGGAGTGGATGTCATTGTCCAGAGAAGTCGCGCACGGGGAATCGTCTCCGGCTCGCTGGAGGGCGCGCCGATCATGAAATACGTCAAGCGCAGCGAAGACATTCAGGAAGGCGACCGGTTGATCACCTCAGGGTTGGATGGCACCTTTCCCAAAGGGTTGCTGGTGGGGACCGTGGCCAAGGTGCGCAAGAAGAGCTTCGGGCTCTTCCAATACGTGGAGGTGTCCTTGGCTGTCGACCCATCGCGGATCGAGGAGGTTCTGGTGGTTTCTGCGGAGACCCCCAGCCAATAAAACAGGCCGGCTTGCGTAGGAGCCTTGTTCGCATCTCGGATGAAATCGTCGTTGCTTTTTCTATTAGCTGGTTTTCTCGTGGTCCTGCTGCAGACCACTTTCCTGCATCTCCTTCCTTTAGGGCCGATCGTTCCAGATCTGATCCTCGTCCTCTGTGTCTACTGGGGATTGAACCACCCGACGGTAGGAGCCGTCTTAGGCTCCTTTCTCCTAGGCTACTCCGTGGACGTCTTCTCCAGTCCCGTTCTGGGTCTCAACGCCTTCGCTATGTCCTTGGTCTTCCTGGCCGTTTATTTGAGCTCTCGCTGCATCTGGATTCATAATCCTCTTTTGAGCGCCGCGGTGGTTTTTTGCGCTTCGTGGGTCAAAGGGATAGCCCTGATTTTGGTCGGAACGCTCTTCCTCGCCGTCGATGGTCTTTGGATGGGAGTATTGAAATATATCTTTTTAGAGGCCCTGGTTGCAGCAATGTTGGCCCCCGCCGTCTTCTCCCTGCTCCGCCACGGCCAGAGATATCTGGAAGAAGCTCGGATGCCTTTTTAGGTTAGATATGCTGCCGATACCTTTTCGAAAAGAGGTCGCCTCCGAGTTTCGCCGGCGCACGAATCTCCTGATGACGGTGGTTTCGATTGCCTTCCTTCTTTTGATCGGCCGCCTCTTTTTTCTTCAAATTATTCAGGGAGAGCGCTTTACCTATCTCGCTGAAAATAACCGCATCCGCCTCAAAAAGATCCCCGGGACCAGAGGGATGGTGTTTGATCGTAAGGGGCAGCTCTTGATCGATAGCCGTCCCTCCTTCGATCTTCTCTTTGTTCCCGAAGACGCGCAAGAGCCGGAAACCACCCTGCGCCGTTTGGCCGGCTTCCTGGGAAGGGACGAAGGGGAGTTGCTCGGTCTGCTCGAAGAAAATAAGGAACGACCGCCCTTCGAGGAAATGGTGCTGGGGAGAGACATTGACTGGCGCACTCTCGTGGCAGTGGAAACGCATCAGCTCGATTTGCCCGGCGTCACGCTGCGGATCCGACCCAGGCGCAGTTATCTGCTAAACAGTATGGCTGCCCATCTGCTCGGCTACATGGGCGAGATCGGCCCCAAACAGCTCAAGGCTCAGAAAGAAAAGGGGTACGGGATGGGGGACGAGATCGGCCAATTTGGTCTGGAGAGGAGATGGGAGGAGCTCCTTCGCGGTCGAACAGGAGGACAGCAGGTGGAGGTCGATGCCCTCGGGAGGCGCGTGCGAGTGCTGCACGAGGTCGAAGATGTTCCAGGCCATAGTGTTTTTCTTACTCTGGACCGTGACCTTCAAGAAACCGCCTATGAGGCCCTGCAGGGAAAGCAGGGGGCGATTGTTGTCTTGGAAGTCAACAGCGGGGCGATCTTGGCCTCGGTGAGCACTCCGGCCTTCGACCCCAACGTCTTCGCCAGGGGAGTCACTGGAGAAGAATGGCGCGCCTTGGGGCAGGATCGGATGCACCCGCTCAATAACAGGGCCATTCAGGGACAATACCCCCCGGGCTCGACCTTCAAGATCGTCCTGGCCATAGCGGCCCTGGAGGAGAAGGTTATCGATCCCGACACCCAGCTCCAATGCCGCGGCTCGATGGCGTTCGGCAACCGCGTTTTCCGTGACTGGAAGAAGGAAGGACACGGCGCCGTTGACCTTCATAAAGGGATCGTGCAGTCCTGCGACGTCTACTTTTACCAGTTAGGTCAACGGATAGGTATCGACCGGATCGCCAAGTATGCCCGCGCGTTGGGACTGGGAGAAAAAACCGGCATTGCGCTCGACGACGAGAAGCCGGGACTGATCCCGGACACCGAGTGGAAGATGCGGCGCTTCGGCCAACCGTGGTTCCCCGGGGAAACTCCCTCGGCGGCCATTGGCCAGGGTTACATCACTGTCACTCCGCTTCAGATGGCCAATCTGATGGCGACGGTCGCCAATGGGGGGACGCGTTATCGCCCATGGTTTGTCCGGAGAGTGGAATCCTTGGATGGCACTCTGATTCGCGAGTACGGCCCGGAAAAGATCCGTTCTTTGGAGCTGAAGGAGAATACCTTGAAACATGTCCGCAGTGCCCTTGCGGATGTGGTTAACAGCGGATCGGGTACCGGAGGCCGTGCCAAGTCTAATATGGTGGTGATTGCAGGAAAGACCGGAACGGCACAGGTCGCGGAGATGCGCGGTGCGTATGTCAAGAGCGAGCAACTCTCCTACTTGGTTCGCGACCATGCCTGGTTCGTCGCCTACGCGCCTGCCGAGAACCCGGTGATTGCGGTCGCAATCTTGGTAGAACACGGCGGCCATGGAGGTTCCGCGGCCGGTCCGCTGGCGAAGAAGGTGATCGAGAAGTATTTTTCCCTGCAGAACAATCCGCCTGACAGCAAACAGGCCGGCAGGCAGGGAGCAATCCGTGCAAATTGACCGTCGACTCGCTTCCCACTTTGATTGGACTCTCTTGGGCCTCGCCATCGGCCTGGTCTTGCTTGGAATTCTTACCATCTACAGCGCCACCTACAGCGTCACCGAGAAGCAAGCAAGCGGTTTAGCCACCAAGCAATTCTACTGGTTTATCGTAGGCATGGTTGCCATGTTGGGCGCCGTCACCGTCGATTATCACCACCTGGATCGCCTCGCTTATCCCTTTTATGGTGTGGTCCTGTTTTTGCTTCTCCTCGTCCTCTTCATAGGATCGGTGGGCGGAGGCTCCCAGCGCTGGCTGAATCTCGGCTTTTTTATCCTCCAACCCTCGGAGCCGGCCAAACTGGCGATCGTTTTGGCTTTAACCAAGTATCTCCAGTACGATGAGCCTCCCGACGGCTACCGCCTGCGCGATCTGTGGGCCCCCTTTCTTTTCGTGGCGCCTCTGATCCTATTGACTTTAGTGCAGCCGGATCTGGGGACGGCGATCGTTCTCTCTCTTATATTCCTGAGCATCACGCTGATGGGAGGCCTTCGCCTGCGCTCTTTCCTTTACCTGGCCGCGACCGGAGTGGCCCTCATGCCGATCGCCTGGCATTTTCTGAAATCCTATCAACAGAAGCGCATCCTGATATTTCTCAACCCGGATCTCGACCCTCTGGGCGCCGGCTATCATGTCATTCAATCAAAGATCGCGGTGGGTTCTGGAAGGCTGCTGGGAAAAGGCTACCTTCACGGGACACAGAATCAGCTGGATTTTTTACCGGCGCAGCATACCGATTTTATTTTTTCCGTCTTTGCCGAAGAATGGGGACTTCTCGGCTGCCTGATCCTGGTGGGGCTTTACCTGACGCTCATCGTTCTTTCCCTGCGGGTGGTGGCGCGCGCCAAGGACCGCTTCGGTTCTCTTTTGGTCTTTGGCGTGCTCGCCATTTTCTTTTGGCAGGTCACCATCAATGTTGCCATGGTAACCGGGCTCATGCCTGTGGTGGGAATTCCGCTGCCGCTTCTGAGCTATGGAGGCTCTTCGATGGTATCGATGATGGTGGCAGTGGGTCTGCTGATGAACGTGAGTATGCGCCGCTTTACATTCTAGAAAGCTGTGCTCGTGCTCGGCTCTCGTGCCCGTTTTACGAGCACGAAGCACAATTTACCCTTGACACCCACCATAAATTTGCCTTGTTTTACGCGGAAATAGCTTCGGCTGGGTCATCCGATCCGGTCACATCTTTGCTTCTGCATCATCGCCCGGACTGGCTTTCCCAGCCGGATCTTTCGTTCCTATGGTTTGAGGGGCGGATTCGACAGAGATGGTTCGGTGAAATGTGTGACTGCATAACCTGACCCCGGAATTTATGATGGTAGAGCAGACCTGGAGGACGGACGCGCCCAAATATCTTGGATTGGTTTTCTGCTGGTAAGCTGCTAACATAACAAAAACAGAAGAAAGCAGGTTCTTCAATGAAAGCTGTCACGATAGAACTCCCACCAGAAGTCCTCCAGTTCCTAGGGTCTGAGGAAGAGGCCAGACGAGAGGCGAAGGTCGCCTTGGTACTTGATCTCGTCCGCCGAGGAAGGATCTCCAGGGCAAAGGCAGCTGAGCTGTTACAGATGTCGTTGTGGGATCTTCCGGCCCTGCTGGCGCAATATCGTATCCCCTGGTTTGACTACTCCCCTGAAGACCTCCGGTGGGACCTTGCGGCTTTGCGCTCTGGAAAAGATACAACAGAGTGATCCTCGTCCTGGACGCCAGTGCTATTATCACCCTTGCTCGCGTTGGCTGTCTCAATCTGCTCCGTGAACTTGCGGAAAAGGTGTATATCCCGGAAGCAGTCTATGACGAGGTAGTCAAAAGTGGCTATGGTCGGCCGGGAAGTTTGGAGGTCGAGCAGGCGGTTTGGATCTCCAAGCAGAGTGTCCATGATCAATCAGTCGTGGTCCGTCTGGAGGTAGAGTTAGGGCGGGGAGAAGCAGAAGCCATTGTGTTAGCCGGAGAGTTGGAAGCAGACTTCGTGATTCTCGACGATGCAACCGCGAGGCGTATCGCAGAGGCGGAGGGGCGGAAAGTCTTAGGCTTACTGGGCCTCCTAATCAGAGCTAAGGAACTTGGGATAGTGCCAGCCCTCAGACCCGTTCTCGATCAAATTGTCGGGGCTGGTTTTTTCATTGACGATGCCCTTTACCAATCGATTCTTCGCCAGGCCGGAGAAGAACAGTCCTCATAGCCAGAAAAAACATCATAAGGCCTTGCCCGATTCTCTCGATGGATTTATGCATGAACCCGAGTCCCCTTCAAGCTCACCATCCCCTTCCCTAAGGGCATGATTCAGCTCGTGAAGGAGCGACGCTAGTTTGCCCGTTATTTCCCGTGGCCATGACGTGGCAGAACAGGCCTGGAGCATGGATCTCGGATGACGAGCATGGCGGAAACGTAGAAGAGATAATCAACCAGACACCGAATTTGCTTCTGTTGCCTCCCGCTTCTTGCCTTTGCCTGTTTCTTTTCCTGTTGCTTGTCTCCTATTGTTTCCTTTTCCTTACTGTTGCCTAATGCCTGTTGCCTTCTTTGTAAATTTGCCTTATTTTACGCAGAAATAGCTTCGGCTGGGTTTCCCGATCCGGTCACATCATCGATCCCGCATCTTCGCCCGGACTGGATTGCTCAGCCAGGGTTTTGTATTTGTGGTTTTTAAGCTGATAAAACTGGCAAGCTGAGCCAAGAGCAGACTTGACCCCTTTTCTTGTATTTCCTGGAAGCCTTTGACGACCTCCAGAACCGTGATAGCCGAGATCGTATAGTAACCAAAAGCGGCACGATAGGCCGTAGCTCTAGCTACGACCTGTGGATCGACACCTTTCAACACCTCTGAGAAGATGTCGGTGTCGAGTAAACTCTTATCCACCGTGCCTCAGCGGGTGTTCTTGACGAGCGCTCATGGCAGATTCAACGATCCGGTCCATGAGCTCGGGCTCTCGAGCAAGCATCCCCAAGAAGGGATCCGTCCCTGTTTCCGCTACGGCTAGTTGCTCAATCACTTCTTTGATTAGCTGTTCGGGTGAACAGCGTCGAGACTCAGCTAGTCTGCGAATTCGCTGTGCGGTTTGGTCATCGAGTTGAATTTCAATCTTTCCCATCAAACCCTCCCATAGATTATCCTCATTGCTCGCTCCAAATAATCTACATGACGCCTCGAGGAAACACAACCTGACCTTTAGGCTGGCCCACCGTGTCTATTGCCTGTTGCGTTCTTAGTAAATTTGCCTTATTTTACGCAGCAATAGCTTCGGCTGGGCCTCCCGATCCGGTCACATCATCGATCCCGCATCATAGCCCGGACTGGCTCCCCCCAGCCGGGCTTTTTGATTATCAAGGAGAACTGAGGGGGAATACAGAAGATTGTTAAGACTGAAAGGCCTATGGTAGACTCCAGAACCACCGCTGAGAAAACGCCAAGGAGGATATAATAGAAGTGGGCACGTGGCCGAAGATCGTAGAATCGTTTCCTCTAACAGTCGGACAGGTCTCCCGGCAGTACACGAGGATACCCGCCGATGCCTCCCACCTCTTTTATCACTACGCGACACATGCGGGATTGAAGGGCATACTTAGAAGTGGTGGGTTGCGGGCGATGTATCGGATGAAAATGAATGACACCGGAGAGTTTGACTACGCAAGAAATATAATCTACGAGGCATTAAATGAAGTTGGCAGGCGTCGTGACCTTCCGAACGTCGCACAAGACCTGATGACATACACCCGTAAAAACCTGGACAAATTCCTCGCTGACACTACTGAAATGAGTAGTGCCTATTGCACTTGCCTCACAGTCAGCCCCGACCACCCGGAACAATGGGGGACCTACGCTGAGCTTGGGAGGGGCTTCGCAATCGGGTTCAACATGCTTCTATTTCCGCATATGCAGGTTCCCGCGGTGCAGAAAGGGGAACCCTTCGTCTTCTGCGCTCCGGTGACCTACAACCAACGGGACCAACGTGATCTTGTGTGGCGGCTGGTGGAAGCCGGTATCTGCGACTTGCAGACTTTCGCGGCCACGCGTTCGCGACAGTCCGAGTATCTTACCGCACTTCGAGACCGAGTAACACGGGAGATTGTCGCCCACTTGCTCACTCTTATCGATTTTATAAAGGCACCTACTTACAGCAGTGAACGGGAGATGCGGTTGATCCTGGCCCCGAACGACGGCACCTTAAATGCGCCCCATATTCAGCATTACGAACGCGACAACGAATCGATGCCTTTCATTTTCATGGATTTTCGCAATCCAAAGACGGGACGGCTTCCTTTGGCGGAGATCAAGGTCGGTCCAAAGGCATCGTTTCCCGAGGAAAAGGCTTTTCTCGAAGACCTGCTCGATGAACTTGGCTACGGCAGCAACTACGGGGATCGGCCTCGGATCACCCAATCGGCGGTTGCGATGGTTGGCTGCCTTTAACTTGTGCCGTTGACGTGAAGCGTAACGCCCTTAAAATTTTGATTTAACAAAGTATGCTTTGAAGAGTAGGAACTAAGTGGGGCGCAAAATACCTGCCCAACAAAAATTTGCACCGGACTGCGGGGGCAGAGGCATGAATTTCATGATGTGGTAATTTGAACGTCCGATTTCTATCAAACGTTTTCGCGCCCCCGCAGCCGGTGAAATTTGGCGTTAGGCCGCAAATAGCACCAGGGAGAACAGAGTGTGGCTGAAGCAATCGTGGCGACTGTTGCGGGAGCTATAATAATCGCCGCTCTCTCCTGGCTGGTGAAGTCTATCCCACTGGTTCGGCCGAAGGTAAGTATTAGCTGGAAGCGAGGCCCGGCAGGCTCATCACCAGGACCGAACGATAAGCTTACTGTCGAGTGGTCCTACCATGTGGTCCTCTATAACGCCACGAAACACGAGGCCTTCGATCTGGGGTTCGTTCATACTGGCAGTCACGCAGCGGTATCGATTCCTGCCAGACATCTCAAAGGTCGCGAGCCGATGAAGATTCCATTGAAACTTACTAAGCTGATTGACAGAGAAATCGTCGTTCGCTGCCGTCACAATTTCGACGAGTTGCTGCCATCCGAGTTAAGGACAATTGAGTTTATCCTGAAGTATAAGAACGAGGGCGGCTGTGCCTTTTACACCCACTACAGGAAGGACAATGACTCGGAGTCATGTTCTTATCACATCCGCAGACCGCGACCATTGGCCACCTAATTCTCGTTAGGCCGGATCGGGTGATCTGGCGATAGTACTTCAAGGGCGCACGGTATGGCTTCGGATCTCAAGTGGCGGACGGGCTTCGGCTGGGGCGTCGTTGCTGTGCTCACCATTTCTGCCGCAGGCTTTATTCTCGCTGGGGGGGTGCTCCGGTGGATCAGCCTCTTAGTGGTCTTGGTCGCGGCGGCAGACATGATCTTTCAGTACAATAAATGGAATACTCAGGGTTGGCGTAAGGTTCACTTTCGCGCAATGCTGGCATATGCGAGTGTCGCGGGCCAGGAAATGGCGCGTTCGCAGCAGGAAGGCCGATCCTTCAGTCGTGTGAATGCTTGCCGGGAGTTGGGTCTCCTCGTTGCTGGGCGCGATCGTGCTGCGAACGTTGAGGCTATGGTCTTGGCACTTGAACAGGAACAAGGACACTATCTGGCAAATCTGCTTGAGACTCACAGTGAAGAGGTGCTGCCCAACGCGAGCGCCACACAGGTTTCCGAACTTGCCGACCACTTGCGTCGCTTAGAACTTGGACCTGTACTCATCATTGCAAATATCGTGGAGAATACCTTCGGAGGTCTGGAGGCAGCGCGTTACGCAGTAGCGGTTCTCAAACGTGAGGCGCATTAACCGAGGAAGAAAAGGTGTCACCCATTAGAAGGCTGCGGGGGGGCTTGGGGTCTGGCTTTGTAATCGATTCCGCTGAAAAACCCCGCTTTATGATCCGAGAATACGCTCTATCCCAAGCGAAAATATTGCGACAAATGAATTATCACTGCAACGGGCTCTTGAGACTGTACAGAGTATCCTCTCTTGTAGCTT
>Ga0209212_1000189_pt1 | contig 129058 bp, 122 predicted proteins | sample RifGroC2_FD_183996 | JGI IMG/M metagenome (GOLD analysis project Ga0209212, IMG submission 183996) | Groundwater microbial communities from Rifle, Colorado, USA - Groundwater C2 (SPAdes) (version 2) | ecosystem: Environmental > Aquatic > Deep subsurface > Groundwater | place: Rifle, Colorado... | reverse complement strand
GCACCATCGGGGTGAAGGTCTCGTGCTCCAGCAGGAAGGCGTCGTGGCCGTAGGCCGAGGTGATCAGGTGGTATTCCGGCTCCTTGCCGAGCTTTTCCAGCGAGGCCACCATCTGCTCGGTCTGCGCCGGAGGATAGAGCCAGTCCGAGGTGAAGGCGAAGAACTGCATCCTCGCGCTCACCGGCGCGAACGCCTCCTCCATCGACTCGCATCCCGATGAGACGTCGTAGAGGTCGAGGGCCTTCGCCAGGTAAAGGAAGGAGTTGGCGTCGAAGCGGTCCACGAAGTTGTAGCCGTTGTAGTTGAGGTAGCGTTCCACCTCGAACTGCCCGAAGAAGTCGAACTGCCCGTCCCGTGCCGAGAAGCGGCGGTCGAACTTGGCCGTCATCGACTCGTCGGACAAGAAGGTGATGTGCCCGATGCCGCGGGCCAGCGCCAGCCCGTCCTTCGGATTCTTGCGGTACTCCCCTTTTTTCCAGTTGGGATCGTTGAAAATGGCCCAGCGCGCCACGGCGTTCAGCGATATCGCCTGCGCCGACGGGCGCGGCGTCGTGGCCAGCACGATGGCCGAGGCGACCCGCTCCGGGTACTGGGTCGCCCACTCCAGCGCCTGCATCCCCCCCATGCTCCCCCCCAGCACGCAGAAGAGCCTCTCTATGCCGAGCCGGTCCATCAGGAGCGCCTGGGCCTTCACCATGTCCCGCACCGTGATGACCGGAAAGGTGAGGTTGTACCTTTTCCCCGTTTTCGGGTTGGTCGAGGTGGGGCCGGTGGAGCCGAAGCAGGAGCCGATGACGTTGGTGCAGATGACGAAGTAGCGGTCGGTGTCGAGCAGGCAGCCGGGGCCGACGATCTCGTCCCACCACCCCGCCCTCTTCTCGTCGGCGCTGTAGCGCCCCGCCAGGTGGGCGTTGCCGGTCCAGGCATGTTCGACCATGATGGCGTTGGAGCGCGCCTCGTTCAACGTGCCGTAGGTCTCGTAGGCGATGTCGATCGGGCCGAGGATGCGGCCGCTCTCCAGGCGCAGTTCGGTATCGAAGGTGGCGATCTGTTCTGTCACTAAGCCGTAGGACATGTCTCTCTCGTATGAAAAAAGCCCCGTCTCGGATATGAGAAGGGGCTTTTCTGGTGTAAATGGCTCAAAGCGCCTTTCTCATCTTCGCCTTTCGGCAGGATTTAGCACCTGGCGCCCTTTTCAGGGCCGGTTGCTGTGGCTTCGCAGGGCCTTTCCCTCCACCACTCTAGATAAGCAGGTCTTTCTATTTAATTTTCGAGCAGAATAAGGGAGGTGTTCCGTTTTGTCAACGCCAAACTGAGCGGCTCCCTGTCACAGATCGCGGCGGTACTTGACCAGCAGGTAGAGGCAGAACAGGCCCGCTCCTGCCATGCCGAGATCCCTCACCCAGGGAACGGGCTTCTCCATCCCGAGCTTGATCAGGGGGTCGAGCAGCGCGCTGGTGAGCAGTGTCACCGCGGACAGGGAGAGCAGCTGCTTCATGAAGCGATGGCGCGAAAGACGGCGCAGAAGTCGTTGTCAGAGAGCCCAAGGGCCTTTGCCTTCTTGAAGCTCTCATTGGCGGCGGCCGCGCTGAAGAGCGGCTGTCCCAGTTCGTCCCCGAGGGCTACGGCGAGGCGCATGTCCTTTTGCATGTGCTTCAGCGGGAAAGCGGGGGAGAACGCGCCCTGGGCGATCTGGGCACCCTTGAGCTTGAACATCGGGTTCGCCATCGCACCGGCGTCGACGACTTCGAGGAGGTCGAAGCCGGCAAGGCCGGCCTTTTCGGCCAAGGCGATACCCTCGCAGAAGATGGTCATCATGCCGCCCATGATCATGTTGACGACCAGCTTCATCTGAGCGCCGCGGCCCACTTCCCCGAGAAAGAGGCTCTTCTTCCCCATCTTCTCGAAGAGGGGTAGCGCCTGGTCGAACAGCCCCCGGTCGCCGGCGGCCAGGATGATCAGCGTGCCGTCCTCCGCCGGTTTCTTGCTCCCGGAGACCGGCGCCTCCAGGAACCTGCCACCCTTGGCGGAGACGGCTGCGCCGATCTCGCGTGCGGTGGCGGCATCGACCGTCGACATGTCGACGTATCCCCTCCCTGCGCCGATCCCCTCCAGCGCTCCGCCCGGGGCGAAACAGACCTGGTGGGCCGCAATCGGATCCGCCAGCATGGCGATGGTGATGGCGCATGAGGAAGTCACCTCCGCGGGGGTGGCGGCCACCTCGGCGCCCAGCGCGGCAAGCTCGGCGCACTTGTCCGGCGAGCGGTTCCAGACGGTGACCTTGAAGCCGGCCTTGAGCAGGTTCTTCGCCATCGGGGTTCCCATGATCCCCAGTCCCAGAAAACCGTATTTTTCCATGTTGTTCCTCCTAGTTATTGATGTTCGAACTCCCTCCCCCTTCAAGGGGGAGGGAGTTGTAGCGGAAACCTCTCGTTCCCAGGTAGGGGCGAATCATCATTCGCCCCTACAAGCGAGGCGGCAAGGGTAGGAGCGGCATTCCTGCCGCGATCAGTGCCCTCACCCCCGCCCCTCTCCCGGAGGGCGAGGGGAGAAGTCTACACGAGCCTTGCCCGGCGCCACTTGCGTACCGAATTTACCAGGAAAAGGGCCTCCGCCTGCTCCAGATCGCTCCTGGTCAGGACTCTCTCCTTGATGCTTCCGCTTTGCAACAGCTCCTCCCGGAAGGTGCCGCCAAGAAGTCCGCTGGAAAGGGGAGGGGTGAGATGCTCGCCGCCTATGAGCGCCACGATGTTGCTGTTGACTCCCTCGGTCACCTCGCCGCGCTCGTTTTCGAAGATCACTTCGGTGACGTCCGGCCGCCCTGCGAGTTCCCGGGTGTAAAGGTCGCGCCGGCTGGTCTTGTGGTAGAAAAAGGGATCGGAGGAATCCACCCTCATCCCGGCGAAGGCGGCGGTCGCATCGCTCGACGACTCCGTGACAGGGGATGACTCGCAGTCGATCCTGCCGTCATTGAAGAGGAGCAGACGGACCTTGTGCCTCCCCCCTTCATCAAGCCCCGCTGCCACCTGTTCCAGGGCACGCCTCGCCTGGTCCTTTTGCAGCGGGAAGGCGAAGTAGGCGGCGGAACGCCCGAGCCTTTCCAGGTGCCTCTCCAGCAGAAAATAGCCGCCGTCGAAGAGCAGCGATTCGATCAGGTGGAACTCGGGCGGGATCTCCCGCGCAAAGCGCCCCTTGGCGAGGCTCTCCGCGTACTCGTCCTGCGCCACCGAATCATAGGTGATGCCGCTGCCGATGCCTATCTCTGCGCAGCCGGAGTCGAGATCAAGCACCGCCGTCCTGATCGCCACGCTGAACCTGGCCTCGCCGCCGGGCGAGAAATAACCGATGCAGCCGGTGTAAAGACCGCGCGGGTCCCCCTCCAGGTCGGCGATGATCTCCATGCTCCTTCTCTTGGGAGCGCCGGTCACCGAGCCGCAGGGGAAGAGCGCCCGGAACAGTTCCGGGACGCCTACGCCTTCCTTCAGCTTGGAGGCGATGGTCGAGGTCATCTGGTGCACGGTCCGGTGCGTCTCCACGTCAAAGAGCGACGAGACCCGGACCGACCCCGTCTCCGATACGATCCCCATGTCGTTTCTCAGCAGGTCGACGATCATGAGGTTCTCGGCCCTCTCCTTCGGGCTTTGCTTTAGCTGCTCCTTCCGGGCCTGGTCCTCCTCGAACCACCTTCCGCGCGTCGCCGTCCCTTTCATGGGACGGGTAGTGAGCACGCCGCGCTCAAGAGAGAAGAAGAGCTCGGGCGAGGCGGAGAGGACACGGTATTTCCCGGTCTCGAGGTAGCTGCAGTAAGGGGTGGGCTGGCTGCGGCGGAGTTGGCTGAAAAAAGAGTGCGGGCATCCGGAAAAGGAGAAACGCTCCCTCATGGTGAAATTGACCTGGTAGCAGTCCCCCGCGGCTATCAACCCGCGTATCGACTCCACCGCGCCGCTGAACCGCTCCCGGTCCAGGGACGGCGTGAAACCGCCGCAGTGGAAGGGGAGGGCAGGATCGGGGAAAGGGTCACACGTGCGCGTCTCGAACAGGCCGAACCAGAGCAGCGGGAAGCCGCCGGGGGGGCAGGTGGTCAAGTCGCCGTTCAGGGCGCGGGCCGCCTCGTAGCTGACGAAGCCTGCCGCATGCAGCCCGCTAGCCACGTGCCGTTCCAGCGCCTGCAGCGCGGGCGCCACCTCTTCCTGAGTCGCGGCCGAGACTTCCGCTGCCAGCGACGAGAAGGAGTAGCCGTGGACGAATGCCGGGGAGCGCCGCATCAGGAAGCTCCCTGCGAGCAGATTCCGGCGATCGGGCAGGAGAGGCATTTCAGCCTGTCCTTCCCGTCGCACCCTTCCGAGATCCCCAGGTGGCAGATGGAGAAGTCGTACTTGACCGGGTCGGCCGGGTCGAGTTCACGCAGGCCGCGGGTGATCTCGCACGCCATGCGCCAGTCCGCCTGCTTGCGGTGGGTGAGGCCCAGAAAGCGGCAGATGCGCTGGATGTGGGCGTCGACCGGGATCACCAGCTTGTCGGGCGTGATCCCTTTCCAGATGCCGAGGTCGATCCCGTCCGCCGGGCGCACCATCCACCTCAGGTACATGCAGAGCCGCTTGCAGGCGCTTCCGGAGGCGGGAGAGGGAAACATGAAGGGGAAGTAGGAGTCGACGGGGATTCCGGCAGTGCCGAAGACCGGGGAGAGATCGAGGGATTTCACGGCGGCGGTGAAGCCGGCGAGCGTTTCGGTCAGGTCCTCTCTCCGCTGGTCGTGGAAGCGCAGGAGCCACTTTTCGATCGAGCCGGATTCCCGCAGCATGGTCCGGGCGGCGAGGAGCAGGGCGCAGAGGTCGCGCCCGTCGTTGAAGCGGTGCTTGAATCCGGCGTAGAGGCGCTGTCCCTGTTTCGGGTCGAAACGCTCCACGAAGAGGCGCGGGGACTCCCCCATGGTGTCGAAGATGGTGGCGAGGGTCTTCTTGATGATCTTCACGTTGCCGTAGGCGAAAGACGAGGCGATGAGCCCGACCACCTCCTGGTCCTCGGGAGCCGGGTAGCGGTGGCAGAATGAGAGCGGGTCGTTCGCCAGGTGGGCCTGTGAGCGAGTCGCATAGAGCCCTTCAAGTATCTCTTTCAACTCCACGTGGGTTTCCATTCCTTTGGTTGCACCAAGATAGCTTTCGCCGTTTTAGCCTCCCCCCAGCGGGGAGCGCTCTGGCCGTTAGCCTCCCCCCAGCGGGGGGAGGTTGGAGGGGGGAAGGTTCCTTGCTTCGGACAGGCCAAGTCCCCCTCCCTGTCCCTCCCCCTCCGGGGGAGGGGATCGGACACCCAGACCAGCTCCCTCTACGGGGAGGGGATCGGCCACCCCCGGGGAGGTTCATCCGCAACCCGCTCTAATGGGAACAGTGGACAATGCGCACAGGCCTGCTAGATTATCATAGTTGGTTGGACAGCTTAAAGGAAAAAGGGGGCGACACACATGAACCTTGCTGAACTGTTTCCTGAGGGTGGACGCGGCATTATCGGGACCGCCGACGCGAATGGCGTGGTGAACCTCGCCGTCTTTGCCATACCGCACGTGGTCGACGAGGAGACGCTGGCGTGGGGCTTCAGCGAAGGGCGCAGCATCGCGAACCTGAGGGAGAACCCGCATGCCAGTTACCTGTACCTGGCTCCGTCCAGGGGGTACAGCGGCTGGCGGTTGACCTTGACCATGAAGGAGGAAAAAGGGGAGGGGGAACTGCTCGAGCAGATCAAGGAGCAGACGTTCAAGGTGGCGAGCCCGCAGGCGAGCGCCGCGGTCACCAGGGTGGCCTACTTCACGGTTGACGAGGTGCGCCCGCTGATGTGATCAACGGCCGGGCGGGGTCTCCAGGATGAACGTTACCGGGCCGTCGTTCACCAGCGAAACTTCCATGTCGGCCTGGAAGATCCCGCTTTGCACCGTTACCCCGAGTTCCCAGACCTGTCCCATGAAATAGTTGTAGAGGCGGTTGGCCTCCTCCGGGTCGGCCGCCGTATCGAAAGAGGGGCGGCGCCCCTTGGAGCAGTTCCCCGCCAGCGTGAACTGCGATACGGCCAGCATTTCACCCCCCACGTCCTGCAGGGCCAGGTTCATCTTTCCCTGCCCGTCCGGGAAAATCCTCAGGTTGACGATCTTTTCGGCCATCCAGTCGGCCTGCTTGCGGCCGTCCCCCATCTCGACGCCCAAGAGGACCAGGACGCCGGTACCGATCTCCCCGACCACCCTTCCATCCACCCGCACCCGCGCCTCTTTAACCCGCTGGATCACCGCCTTCACGCAAAAACCTCCTGCATCGTCTCCTGGTACATCTGTTCCGCCTCCGGTGAGAAGGCGACCAGGATCACCTTTTCCAGTTCCGGGTAGGCGGAGAGGGCCGACTTGGTCTCTTCCAGGGCGGTCCTCGCTGCGGGTTTCATGGGGTAGCCGTAGACGCCGGTGCTGATGGCGGGGAAGGCTATGCTCTTGAGGCCGTGCCGATGGGCCAGCCGGAAGGAGTTTCGGTAGCATGAGCGGAGCAGTTCCTGCTCTCCCCTGGTGCCGCCGTGCCAGACCGGCCCGACGGTGTGGATCACGTGCCGTGCGGCAAGCCGGTAACCCGCGGTGATCTTCGCCTCGCCGGTGGCGCAGCCGTCGAGCGTCCTGCATTCGGCGAGGAGTTCCGGCCCCGCCGCGCGGTGTATGGCGCCGTCGACCCCTCCGCCGCCGAGAAGGGAGCTGTTCGCGGCGTTGACGATGGCGTCGACGTCGAGCCTCGTTATGTCACCCCGCCATATCTCGATCTTTTCGCGCATGTGCACTCCGTAAACAATTGACAATGGACAATTGACAACGAAAACCGATCCGGAAAGCGAAAAGCTGCAGCGGCCGGATATTGCTACTCTTCGACCAGACTCCTGAGCAACTTGAGGTTTACCGCGTCCATCTCGTCGGAATCCCCTTTCGGGGTTTCTATGAATTTCGGGATCTGCTTGAAGTGCGGGTCGTTAAGGATGAAGCGGAACGGCTCCAGGCCGAGGGTTCCGGCGCCGATGTGCTCGTGGCGGTCCACCTTGCAGCCGAGCCCTTTCTTGGAGTCGTTCAGGTGGAAGCTCATGAGCCTCGATATGCCGAGCGCGTCGTCGAAGGCCTCGAAGGTTCTCTGGTAGCCGTCCCGGTGGGTCAGCTCGTAGCCGGAGGCAAAGGCGTGGCAGGTGTCGAAGCAGACGCCGAAGCGGGTAGGGTAGGAGGACCCCTCGATGATCGCCTTCAGGTGGTCGAAGGTGTAGCCGAGGTTGCTCCCCTGGCCCGCCGTGTTCTCCAGGAGCACCTTGCCGGTGAACTGCGGCACTTGGGAGAAGAGGATGTCGAACGCCTCGCAGACGCGCCTGATGCCGACCTCCTCGCCGTCTCCGTTGTGGGAGCCGGGGTGCATCACGATCTTGTCTATGCCGAGCCTCGCGCAGCGCTCCAGTTCGTCCCTGAAGGCGATGAGGCTCTTGTCGAGCACCTCGCCCGGCGCCGCGGCAAGGTTGATCAGGTAGATGTCGTGGCTCACCACGTCCGCCAGCCCCGAGGCCGCGAACTTCTCCCGGAACAGCGCCGCGTCCTGGTCCGAGACCGCTTTGCCGCGCCACTGGTTGGCGTTCTGGGTGAACACCTGGATGACGCTGCAGCCGGAGCTTACCCCGCGGTCGATGGCGTTGTGGATCCCCCCTGCGATAGATACGTGTGCGCCCAAGAGGTCCATGCTCATCCTTTTTCCAGGTGCGACCTGATCAGTTCGGCCCGCTCGAGGTATTCCCCGTCCGGCAAGAGGAGTTCCTGGTGCGGCTCGCTCCAGTGCGGGCGGGGCCACAGCGGGTCCGTCGAGCGGCGCGGAACGATGTGCCAGTGCATGTGCGGCGCCATGTTCCCGAGCAGCTCGTAGTTGATTTTATCCGGGCCGAATGCCTTGTAGAGCGCCTTGGCGACTGCGGTTACCTCAGCCATGACGCCGTTTCGCACGCCTTCGTCGAGGTGAAAAAGTTCGGTGACGTGGGTCTTGGTATAGACGAAGCAGTAACCGGGAAAGAACTGGTCCCGGTTCAGCGATACCAGGGTGTGCTCCATCTCGATCACCCGCTGGTTCTCGTCGTCTTTCCACTTGGTGCAGATAGGGCAGGTCATAAAAATCCTAAATCAATTGTCAATTCGGTTTAAATACCTATTTCGCCGGTGAAAACCTCGACCGCCGGGCCGGTCATGTAGATGCTGCCGTCGTCGCCCCACTCCATCTCCAGATCGCCGCCGGTGAGGTGGTTCAGGATCTTCTTCTCGGTGAGGCCATTCAGCACGCAGGCGGCCGTGACGGCGCTGGAGCCGGTGCCGCAGGCGAGGGTCTCGCCGGCGCCGCGCTCCCAGGTGCGCTGGCGCACTTCGGTGCGGGAGATGATCTGGACGAACTCGACGTTGGTGCGGCGCGGGAAGAGTTCGTGGTTCTCGATCAGCGGACCGTACTTCTCGACCTGGAACGACTCCACGTCATCGACGAAGATGACGCAGTGCGGGTTTCCCATCGAGGCGCAGGTGATGTCGAAGGTCGAGTGGAGGATGTTGAGCGGCACGCCGATGACCTGCTCGTCCGGGTTCCCGACCATCGGGATCTCCTTCCTGGTCAGCCGGGGAGGCCCCATGTTGACCCGGACCTTCGCCACCTTGTCGTCGGCGCCGGTGACAAGCTGCAGGGTAAGAACCCCCGCGCCTGTTTCCGCGCTGATCTCCTTCTTCCCGACGATGCCGTGGTCGTAGGCGTACTTCGCGACGCAGCGGATGCCGTTGCCGCACATCTCGCTTTCCGAGCCGTCCGAGTTGAACATCCGCATCCTGACGTCCGCGACCTCGCTCGGCATGATCAGGATCAGGCCGTCCGAGCCGATGCCGAAGTTGCGGTTCGATACCTTGATGGCGACCGTCGCCGGGTCCTGCACCGTCTCCTCGAAACAATTCACATATACGTAGTCGTTTCCGGCGCCCTGCATCTTCGTGAATTTCATAGGAAGCCCCCCGGGTCGAAAGTGTCTTTCTCTAATAACAAAAACGGCAGACGGCAACAAGAAAAAAACCGGAGTTGCTTGACCGCCGGGGGATCTTTTAAGTAAGATCGTCGGAAAAAGAGGACGGAGGAAATCAATGGAGCTGAAGAACAGGATGTGGATGAACGGTAGTCTCGAGTGGTACGCCTACATCGGCGATGCCGAGGTGTTCCTCGGGGGGCGGGAGGTCCCTACACCCCTGGAAGAGGGGGACAAGTGGACCAACGCCTACGGTGACGTCTTCCAGATCATCGACGGGAGCATCGTCCTTCTCGAGAGGGTGGAGCCGCCGCAGAGATACTGGTAGCATGCCTCGCGGAAGCGGTCAACAATGAGGTGCCCCTCCGTGTTAATTCTTGACATGATATCTGTGGTATTGTAATCTCGCTTATCCATCAACACGGGGGGAATACCATGAGACTTTCCACCAAGAGCCGTTACGGCCTGCGGGCTCTTTTCGACATCGCTTACAACGCCGGGTCCCAGCCCGCACAGATACAGGACATTTCGCGCCGGCAGGACATCTCGCCCCGTTACCTGGAGCAGATCTTCCAGGGGCTGAAAAAGCACGGCATCCTGAAGAGCAAGCGCGGTCCGCAGGGTGGGTACTGTCTCGCCAAGAGCCCCGAGGAGATCACGGTCCGCGCCGTAATCGAGGCGACGGAGGGGGACACCCTCATCGTCGACTGCGCCGGCAGGAAGAGGGGCGAGTGCAGCTTCGACGGGAGTTGTGTCACGCAGACGGTATGGGAGGAGTCCAACTCCAGGCTGAACGAGTTCTTCGATTCGGTAACGCTGAAGACCCTGTGCGACCGGGGCGAGTCGCTCGGGATCAAGCGGGAGCAGGATCACCGCTTCATGTACTTCATCTGACGGCACGGCAAAGGCGAACAACCGCGGCGGCCGCTGTGCAGGCGGCGCGGCGGGATGTCATGCCGAACCGCCTGCCGCCCGGTACCTGAGGCTTAATGGAATCTGCAAAAGACAAATACGCGAAGCTGCAGGGAATCCTCCGCGAGATGGGTTCTCTGCTGGTCGCCTTCTCCGGCGGCGTCGACTCCACCTTCCTCCTGAAGGCCGCCCATGACACGCTGGGCGGCGCTGCCGTCCTGGCGCTGACCGCCACCTCCCCCACCTATCCAGAATCCGAACTGGAGGAAGCCAAGCGTCTCGCCGCCATGATAGGGGCGCGGCAGGTCCTCATCGAGTCCAACGAGCTGGAGATCCCCGGTTTCAGCCACAACCCCAAGGACCGCTGCTACCACTGCAAGAGCGAGCTGTTCCGGCTTTGCACCGACAAGGCGCGCGAGGTCGGGCTCGCCTTCGTCGCCGACGGGAGCAACACGGACGACCTCGGGGACTACCGCCCCGGGAGGACCGCCGCGTGCGAGCTGAAGGTCCGTTCGCCGCTCTTGGAGGCGGGGCTCTCCAAGGGGGAGATCCGCGAGCTGAGCCGTGAACTCGGCCTCCCCACCTGGGACAAGCAGGCCTACGCCTGCCTGGCCAGCCGTTTCCCCTACGGGACCGAGATCACCGGGGAGAGGCTGAACCAGGTGGAGCGCTGCGAGGAGTTTCTGAAAGGTGAGGGTTTCACGGTGTACCGGGTGAGGTTCCACCAGGAGAGCGCGCGGATCGAACTCTGCGAGGCGGAGCTTTCGCGCATGCTGGAACCCTCCCTGAGGAAAAGGACGGTCGATTTCTTCCGCGCTGCCGGGTTCACCTACGTCTCCGTGGATCTGCAGGGGTACCGCACCGGCAGCATGAACGAGGGGTGACGGGGTTTATTTCACCTCGACCGTCAAGGCGGTGCCTTTCTTGGGGATGGTGATGGTGAGCACGCCGTAGTCGCAGCTGGCGCTGAGCCTCGACGTGTCGAGTTCGGGGTGGAGCGAGAAGCTCCTCTGGAAGGGGCCGAAGTAGCGCTCGATCCTGTGGAAGCTCTCCTTCCGGATCTCCTCGCTCTGTTTTCTCTCCCCCTTCACGGTCAGGGTCTGTTCCTCGACCCTGATCTCGATCTCCTTCTGATCCATGTCCGGAAGCTCAACCTTGATGGTGACCGCCGCGCAGTCCTCGTAGACGTCGGCCGGCGGGTGCCAGACACCCTCCTTGATCTCTTCGCCGACCTCCCTGGTCCATGCCATGTCCAGAAGCCGGTTCATCTTGTCCTGCATGCTTCTGAGTTCGCTCAACGGGTTGTACCTGACGATCGCCATCGCTTCCCTCCGTCTCTAGCGCCGTGACGGCGCGTTGGTGAAAATGTCAAGGGGAGGGAGCCGTATGTTCAAGCCCCCTCCCCGTTGTTCGCTTGCTTAGAGCCTCCAGGCCCTCAAACCCTTTTGCCCTTGGGTACGGTGTGTTTCAACTTCTTGGAGCCGTCATAGAGGTGTTGCTTTACCTGTTCTCTCTGCGCCTTCTGGTCCTTCTTGTCGTAGTCCATTGCCAGGTTGATTTCCACCTGCTGCGCCAGTTCGTCGATGGTTTTTTCTTCGTTTTGTGCCATGCTGGCTCCCCTTTTGCCTGGGTTGACGTCGATGACTCCTATTGTTAGAACCTGCCGCACCCCCTTTTTAGTTTTCCAAAGCATAGCAGTTTGACGCATTTTTGCAACAGAACATTTCGCCTTGAACCACAGGGGGTTATGGGATAATATGGGCGGAAATTCGCCTGTTCGAGGAGTGGTTTTATGGTGCAGTACAAGGTCGTCGAGCTGAGTCACGTTTCCGAGGACTCGATCGAGGAGACGTTGAACGAATGGACGAAACAGGGGTGGAAGTTCGACGCCATCCAGTTCGCCATGCGCGACGCGAGCAGGCGTCCCTCCATGGCCTTCGTCGTCTTCACCAAAGAGGAGAGCTAGGTGACGACAGAAAGAGAAACGCTTTACCTCCTGGACGGTTCCTCATACATCTACCGCGCCTACTTCGCCATCAGGCACCTGAGTTCCCCCACCGGCTTTCCCACCAACGCGCTGTACGGTTTCACGCAGATGCTCCTCAAGGTGATGAAGGACCGCGCCCCGGCCCACGTCGCCATCATCTTCGATGCGGGGAAGATCACCTTCAGAAACGAACTCTTTCCCGCCTACAAGGCGACCAGGAGCGCGATGCCGGAGGACCTGGCCCAGCAGCTCGAGCCGATCAAGCAGATGGTGCGCGCCTTCAACATCCCGGCGCTGGAACTTCCCGGTTTCGAGGCGGACGACATCATAGGGACCATCGCCAAGAAGTGCGAGGCCCAGGGGATGGCGTGCGTCGTCGTCACCGGCGACAAGGACCTGATGCAGATCGTCACCGAAAACGTGACGCTCCTGGACACCATGAAGGATAAGAGCTTCGGCATCGCCGACGTGCGGGAGAAGTTCGGGGTCGGCCCGGAGCGGGTGGTCGACGTCCTGGCCCTCTGGGGGGACAGCTCGGACAACATCCCGGGGGTGCCGGGGATCGGCGAGGTGACGGCGAAGAAGCTTCTGCAGGAGTACGGTTCCCTGGACGAACTCCTTGCCCGCGCCGGCGAGGTGAAGGGAAAGACCGGGGAGAGGCTGGTCGAGTTCGCCGACCAGGCGAGGCTCTGCCGCACGCTCGCCACCATCGACTGCAACGTCCCCATCGAGTACAGCGTCGACGACTTCGCCGTGGCCCCGCCGGACAACCGGCGCCTGTCGGCCCTCTTCAGGGAGTACGGCTTCGCCACCCTCCTGAAGGACCTGACCAGCTCCCCCACGCTCTCCTGCGAGAAGTACCAGGTGGTGCTGACCGAGGCGGAGTTGAGGGAACTCCTGGCCGAGCTGGAAAAGGCCCCGGCGTTCGCCATCGACCTGGAGACCACGAGCCTCAACCCGCTGGACGCCTGCATCGTCGGCTACGCGGTGAGCTGCCGGCCGCACGAGGCGTGGTACATCCCGGTCGGGCACCGCTACCTGGGCGCCCCCGAGCAGCTGCCGGAGAAGCTGGTGCTGGAACTGCTCGCGCCGCTTCTCACCGACCCGGCCAAGCCTAAGATCGGCCAGAACCTCAAGTACGACTACCAGGTGCTCCGCATGGCCGGGGTGAAAATGGAAGGGGCCTGGTGCGACACCATGCTGGCCGCCTACCTGGTCAACCCCTCGCGCAACAGCCAGGGGCTGGACGCCCTGGCACTGGAGTACCTGGACCACCGGATGATCTCCTACTCCGAGGTCGTCGGCACCGGGAAGTGCGAGGTGAACTTTTCCGAGGTCGACCTCGACCGCGCCGGCCCCTACTCCTGCGAGGACGCCGACGCCACGTACCTGTTGCACGAGATACTCCTCCCCAAGGTGCGGGAGCAGGGGATGCAAAGTCTCCTCTTCGACGTCGAGATGCCGCTCATGGAGATCCTGGCCGAGATGGAGCTGCACGGGGTGAAACTGGACGTCCCCCTGATGCAGGAACTCTCCGCCGGCTTCGGCAAGCAGTTGATCGAGCTGGAGGCGAAGATCCACGAGCATTGCGGCGGCCCGTTCAACATCAACTCGCCCAAGCAGCTGGGCGAGATGCTTTACGAGCGGATGGGGCTTTCCGTGGGGAAGAAGACCAAGGGGAAGACCGGATGGTCCACCAACGTGGAGGAGCTGGAGCGGCTCGCCGAGGAGCACGAGGTGGCGAGGCTCCTTCTGCAGTACCGGACCATCTCCAAGCTGAAGTCGACCTACACCGACTCGCTTCCCAGGCTCGTCGATGCGTCCACCGGCCGCGTGCACACCTCCTACAACCAGGCGGTCACCAGCACCGGGAGGCTCTCCTCCAGCGATCCCAACCTGCAGAACATACCGATCCGCGCCGAGGAGGGGCGCTCCATCAGGCGCGCCTTCGTTGCGGAGCCGGGCTCCCTCATCCTCTCCGCCGACTACTCGCAGATCGAGCTCCGGGTCCTCGCGCACCTCTCCGGCGACCGGGTCTTCTGCGAGGCGTTCGCCGCCGGGGAGGACATCCACCGCCGCACGGCGGCCGAGGTGTTCGGGATGTTCCCGGAACTGGTCACCTCCGAGATGAGGCGTCAGGCGAAGGTGATCAACTTCGGGGTCATCTACGGCCAGGGGGCCTTCAGCCTCGCCAAGGAGCTGGGAGTGACACCCAAGCAGGCCAAGGCGTTCATCGACAACTACTTCGAGCGCCACTCCGGCGCCAGGAGCTTCCTGGACGGCTGCATCACGGAGGCGGAGGTGTGCGGTTTCGTCACCACCATCCTGGGGCGCAGGCTCGGCATCCCGGAGATAGCGAGCAAGAACGGCAACATCCGCGCCTTCGCCCAGCGAAACGCCATCAACTACCCGATCCAGGGCTCCGCCGCCGACATCATCAAGGCGGCCATGCTCAAGGTGAGCCGGCGCATGCAGAGCGAGGGTGTGGCAAGCCGCCTGATCATGCAGGTGCACGACGAACTGGTGTTCGAGGTGCCGCAGCGGGAGCGCGAACTGATGGCCGAGCTGGTCCGCACCGAAATGGAGGGGGCGATCCCCCTGTCGGTGCCGCTCAAGGTCGATCTCAACTTCGGCCTGAACTGGAGCGAGGCCCATTAGAACGCGTTGCACCCGTGCCGCCGGCACGGTAGACTGGTCTGATTCAAAAAAGCGGGTAACGGCCGCAACGCTGCGGGGGAGAGATGACTGAGGAACTGGCACAGTACGCTGAGCACTTCCCGGAGGGTGGACGGGTAAGGGTGAGCGTCCCGTTGGAGGACGGGGGGGTCTTCCCCGAGTGGGGGGTGGTCGCCTCGCTGGAGCGCGATCTGCTGCAGGTGGACCTCTCCAGGGACGCGCTCCCTGAGCATGCGCTCCTCGAACAGGGGCAGACGCTCGACCTCGGACTTTCCACCAAGACGGGGGGGATGAGTTGCCGCGGGGTGCTGGTCGGCGAGGAGCTGGACGGGCACCGCCTGGTGCTCCGCCTCATCGAGGACGTCCTCCCGTTCGAACCGCGGGAGTTCTTCCGCCAGGACGTGTACCTGCCCCTCGACTACCGGGTTCCCCCCACCCAGTTCCCCGATGACGCCAGGATGCGGTGGGAAGAGCGGCGCCGGGAGATCGAGTTCGCCGCCCAGAGCCCGGAGCCCGGGGAGCCGGAGGAGCTTGAGGACACCAGGGAAGAGATCCGCGCCCGGCTCGAAAAACGAAAAGCCGCACCACCGATTGCCGCCAACATCAGCGGAGGGGGGGTGCGGCTGAACATCTCGGAAAAGCTGATGCCGGGGATGCTGGTGGAGCTGAGCATGTACCTGCCCCACCCCCAGAGGATGCTGGAGATCGTGGGGGAGGTGGTGGAGGTAGCTCCCCTTCCCGACGGCGTCCGCTTCAGCACCGCGCTGCAGTACCGCTTCATCGACGAGGCGGACCGCGACCGGCTGATTGGTTTCATAACCACCCGGCAGCTCCTGCAGCTGTCGCAGATGGCGCCCCGGGACAACTTCGAACCGCCGCCTCCCCCCTCCCCCTGGGGACGCCGCCTCGGCGTCTTCCTCTGCATCGCCTTCATAGCCGCCGTCGCCGCCTTTCTGGTGCACGCCAACATCGTGAAGAGGGAGGCAGGCGAGAAGTGGGAAGTGCAAAGGGTCTTCGACGAGGGGATCATGAAGTTCCTCAGGCAGCAGAGGTGACCATTTCCATGGAGTCCTCGATCATGATCTCCAGTTCGGCGAGCGTGATCTCCTTTATCCCCATCTCCTGTGCCTCCGAGGTCGCCGCCAGCATCAGGTTCGGCTCCGCGGTGCACCCCAGCCCGAGCTTCCTGCAGGCGCTGTCAACCAGCCTCACCAGACTCAACAGCACGTTGCCCGGGTCCCCCTGCTCGTCGTGGTGGTCCCTGACGATGGTGCAGTAGACATCGGGGAGGTTCCACTTCCGCATCAGCTGGTATCCGGATTCCGTGTGCATGGCCACCATGATCTCCGTGGTCAGCTCACGCGACACCCCCTTGTGGTCGGTTTCCCCCAGCAGTATCCCCTCCAGCACCTTGAGGATCAGGAGGTTCCCTATGTCGTGCAGGAGCCCGGCGATGAACCCCTCCTGGGCCAGCTGCTTGTAGCCGCTTCGCCCGCAGAGCCAGCGGGTGCCGATGGCGCAGCCGATGGCGTGCTTCCACAGGAGCTGGGAATGGCTTTTCAGGTCGGGGAGGGTGAAGCTGTTGTAGCTGCTCTGCTGCGAGGCGAGCATGGCGATGCTCGCTATTTCGCTCGCGCCTAGCCGCACCACCGCGTCCGTTATCGTGGTGACCTTGGCGAGCCCGCTGAAGAAGGCGGAATTGGCGAGCCTCAGTATCTGGCTGGTGAGCGCCTGGTCCTTGACGATCAGCGCCACCACCTGGTCTATGGTGAAATCCTGGGAAGAAAGGATCCCCTGCAGCTTCAGGGCGATCGGGTGGAACACCGGGAGGTTCAGCGTCTCGGACTCGAGCTGCTCCTTCACTATCTCGACAAACGGCTTGGTATGCATGTCTCATTCCCCCAGAAGGCGCCTGATCTCGGCGATCGGGCGCGGTTTGCCGATCCTCGGCAGGAGCCTCACCGTGTCAAGCAGCGAAACTTCCCCCCGTGCCGCCTTGCAAAGCCCCGACTCCAGCAGGGTGACCATGCCGGTGCTCTCGGTGGAGATCTTCCTGATCTCGTAGGAGGTCTTCTTGCTGAGGATGGCGTCCTTCACCAGTTCGTTCAGTATCAGCATCTCGAAGACGCCGACCCTGCCGCGGTAGCCGCTGTACCGGCACTTGGCGCAGCCTCTTCCGCTCTTGAAGTCGGCGCCCCTCAAGTCGGAGTTGCTGTAGCCGATCCTCCTCAGCTCGGTCGGCGTCGGGAGGTACGGTTCGCTGCACTCGGGGCAGACGCGGCGCAAAAGCCGCTGCGCCAGGACGCATACCACGGTGGAGGCGATCAGGAACGCCTCGATGTTCATGTTCATCAGGCGCAAAAGCCCGCCGACGCTGTCCTCGGTGTGGAAGGTGGTGAGCACCTTGTGCCCGGTAAGGGCCGCCTGGATGGCGGTCTCGGCGGAGAAGGAGTCGCGGATCTCCCCCAGGACGATGATGTCCGGGTCCTGGCGCACGATATGCCGGAGCGTCTCCTCGAAGGTGACCCCGATCTTCTGGTTGATGGAGCACTGCGCGATCCCCTCTATCACGTACTCCACCGGCTCCTCCACCGTCACGATGCTGGCGCTCAGGTCGTTCAGGTGCTGGACGCAGCTGTAGAGCGTCGAGGTCTTGCCGCTGCCGGTGGGGCCGGTGACGATCAGGACGCCGCTTGGCGTGTCGAGCGCGTCGTCCATGAACCTCTCCAGCATCCGCCCGGGCATCCCGATCTCCTTGAGGTCGAGGAGTTCCCCCTTCATGCTCAAAAGCCTGAGCACGATCTTTTCCCCGTGGATGGTGATGTAGAAGGAGACCCGCATGTCCAGGACCGCCCCGCTCTTCGCGCTCTCGTAGCAGATCCGGCCGTCCTGGTGCCTCCTTCTCTCGGCGATGTCGGCCTCGGCCATCACCTTGATCCTGCTGCTGACGGGAAGCGCGAGTTCCTTGGCGAAATCCTTGTAGAGGATGAGCATGCCGTCCCGGCGGAAACGGACCCTGAGCGCCCCCCGCATCGGCTCGATGTGGATGTCGCTCGCCCCCTCCTTGAGCGCCTCCTCGAAGATCGAGTTGACGATTCCCGTGACCGTGTGCTCGTCGGTCGCCGTCCCGTCCCCCTGCACCATCCCCCTTTTGAGGGAGGTGACCGCGTCCCGGATCCCCTTCATGGTGGAGATGGCGAAGACGGTCCCCTGGCCGAACAGCTTCTCGGCCGTCTTTCTCCCCTCCATGTTGAGCGGGTCGGCTATGGCCACCAGGACCTGGCCGTTCTCCTCCCTGACCGGGACGAAACAGTGCTGGGCCAGCCAGTGCGGCGGCACCTTCGACATGAGGCACCGGTCGATGGTGGCCGCGTCGAGATCGAGGTAGGGATAACCGAGCTGGAAGGCGAGCACCTCAGCCAGGGTGTATTCCTCGATGAAACGCTGCTCCACCAGGATCTCTCCCAAGAGCTTCAGGTTCTCGCCGTCGCGCTGGATCCCCAGCGCCGCCTGGAGTTCCGCCGGTTTCAGGTAGCCAAGCTCCACCAGCAGGGCGCCCAGCTTCACCGACACCATGTTACTGCGGAGCGTTTCCCTGAGCTGCTCCTTGCTGAAGAAGCCGAGCTCGAGAAGCACGCCGACCAGGGTGCGCGGGGAGACCAGCTTCGATTTCACCCGCTGCGCGTAGCTGAGCTGCGATTCCGCCAGGTACCCGGACTTCACCAGCAGGGTTGCTATCTCGAGACCGGAGCCGTCCACGCCTTCCTTACGAACATCCATGCTGTCATTGCCGTAGCGTTCCATCCCCTTCTCCCGCGCCTGCAGGCGTCGCCATCCCTTGTGGACGGCCCAGCCGCAGACACTCTTCATTGACATCGCCCCCAGAACCTTGGTAGTATACCATGCCGATTGGAGCGGGCTAATTTAACTCCTGTGTGCGAAAAGAACGCCGATATCTCCGGGGAAAGGGCGCAAAGGCATGAAAAACAAGGAGAAGCAAAAACAAAAGGAAAAGGAATTCACCTCTTCCCCGTTCAAGGGGCTGAAGGGGGCGGGGCTCGATCTGCGTGCTCCCGCCGCCGCGCCGCCACCTCCGCGTAAAAAGCCGGAACCAAGCCCCCAGGAGGCGGACGACGCCCTCCTTTTTCTCAACGCGGTGGAGGACGTGCGCCGCATCCATGCCCCCTCCCCGACGAGGGTAGAGAAGAAGGGACGGGAGGAAGTCAAGAGCCGGGTGGACGACGAGGAGCAGCGGATCTTCCTGAGGGCGTTGGAGGCGCTGAAGCTGGACGTACGTTTCGACGAGGAGCTTCCGGACGAGAAGCTGCGCCCGGCCGCGGTCAACCGCCTGAGGCAGGTCCGCCGCGGAGGCATCAGGATCGACCTGCAGCTTGACCTGCACGGCCTGACCCGGGAAGAGGCGCTCGAGAACCTGGACCGGTTCGTAAAGGGGGCGTACAACCGCGGTCAGAAAGGGGTGCTGGTGATCACCGGTAAGGGGAACAACTCCGCAGGCGAGCCGGTCCTCAGGGGGGCCGTGGCCGGTTGGCTCAGGGAGCACGGCAAGGGGATGATTTCGGAGTTCGTGCAGGCTCCCAACGAGATGGGGGGAAGCGGCGCCTTCGTGGTCTTTCTGAAGGAGAAGAAGACGCCGCCTGATCAGGAAAAGCCGGAGCAGTAACCGTAAATTCAAAAAGGAGTAGACATGCCCGGCGCTGACGTGAGTCGCATCGGAATCGACCTGGGAGGGACCAAGACGGAGGCGGTGCTTCTCGACCCGGCTGGCCTCGTCCTCTTCCGCGAGCGCCGGGCGACCCCGCTGGCCGACGGCTACGACGCCATCCTGGCGTCGGTGGCGGAACTGGTGCGTCACGCCGCAGCGCAGCTTCCGGTCGGGAGCCGCTACAGCGTCGGGATAGGGATACCAGGCTCCGTAGACGGGGAGACCGGCCTGGTGCGCAACGCCAATTCGGTCTGCCTGATAGGCGAGCCGTTCCAGTCGGACCTGGAGCGGATGCTGGGAAGGCGAATCGGGGTCAGAAACGACGCCGACTGCTTCACCCTTGCCGAGTGCCGGGCCGGCGCCGGGAAGGGATACGGCCTGGTCTTCGGCGTCATCATGGGAACGGGTTGCGGCGGCGGGATCTGCATCGAGGGGGAGGTGCGGGAAGGGCCGCACCGGATCAGCGGCGAGTGGGGGCACGTGTCCGTCGACCCGGCGGGAACCGCCTGCTACTGCGGTAACCGCGGCTGCGTCGAGACCAAGATCAGCGGCTCGGGGGTGGAGAACTCCTACCTGCTTAGCTTTGGCGAAAAGCTCAGCATGGAGGAAATCGTGGCGGGAGCAAGGAGGGGCGAGGAGCGCCCACTGGCCGCCTTCAACACCTTTCTTGACGATTTCGGCCGCTGCCTGGGCGGGTTGATCTCCATCCTGGACCCGGACGCGGTGGTGCTGGGGGGAGGGCTCTCCAACATAGAGGAGCTTTACTCGGCAGGGATGGAGCGGGTGAGGCGGTACGCCTTCCACAACGACCTGCGCACCCCGGTCCTGAAGCACGCCCTGGGCGACTCGGCCGGGGTTTTCGGCGCCGCCTGGATCGGGATCTGACCTCACCGCGTTCGGGGGTTTGGATTGTTTGAAATAATTAATCTTGCTGCTATAGTTTGATTTTCGTGCCCGGAATCCGGCAGGAGGCCCCGCTTCCGCCAGGCCCGGCAAACAACCGAAAAAACAGGCGGTGCGGCATGGAAACCGGGAACGGCAAACGGGTGAGCATCAGGTACAAGTGCCGGGTGGAGGATGGCAGGCTCTACCTGGTCGGCGAGCACAACACGCTGGAGTTCGTCATCGGCGCCAGGAAGGTGCCGCCATCCCTTGAAGCGGGGTTGCTCGGCATGAAGCAGGGTGATCACCGTATCGTGCGCGTCCCCGCCTCCGAGGGTGACCTCTTCCCCTTTCCCGCGGGATCGCATCTGGCCTTCAACGGCGCCAGCACAACAACAGCGTACGACTTCGGCCCGGGCAATGGCGGCGACGTTTCTTTGCTTCTGCCAGGGAAAACCAGGCGCCACCGCGAGCCCCTCCCCCCCGGCCAGGATCTCCTCTTCGAGGTCGAGATGCTTTCGGTCGAGGAGGGGGAATCGCCGAAAGCCGGATAGCATTCTCCCCGACCTGTAATGGTTTCACGATGACAGGCCATACTAGGTACATATGCTCTAGTTTTGCCCTCAGACTTTTCCCTCACGCTTTTTACCTTGTCTTCCATGCTCTGCTCGCGGTCGGTCCTGGTGCCGAGCTTCACCCTACCAGCACTTTCATCTCTTTTTCTCCTTTTGCCCTTGGGTTGAATGCAGTGAACGCTAAAGGCAGCGTTGCTCAACGGGTCTACTTCGTGGCACCGCCCTCACCCCAACCCTCTCCCGGAGGGCGAGGGAGCTTGGACGCCTCCTGCAAGGTTCCTATCTTAGATCAAGGCCTCCCTTTTGGGGGACCGGAAAGTTAGCTTCTGACAATTCCACACCTTCCGCTGCGGCCCTTCCCTAATCCAGCTGGCGCCCCTGACGTTGTCTTTGACAGTCCAAACCTGAACTGAACCAGTTGGCGCGAACGCTGGTTGAGTGGCAGCGCAGGGAAGACAGAATGACTCAAGATTAATTGAGCGCACCCGAAGAGTGCAGTATCACCAGGAACCGGAGCGGGACGGAGGAGGGGAAAGGGACCGGTGTCGGCCTGTACATGGCCAGGAGCATCGTACACAGGAATATGCGGGGGAAGCTTTCCGTCGCCAACGTGGCGGAAGGTGCCGGGTTCAAGATCGTCATCCAGGGGGCTGCGGCCTGATCGCGGCAGCAAAGGAGAGTCATGAAGTGTCTCATCGTAGAGGATAGCGAGTTCGCGCGCGAAGGGCTGAAGTTCTTCCTGGCGGATCACGCAGAGATAGAAACTGCGGTGAACGGCCTGGAGGGGGTGGCGCGGTTTTCCCGGGCGCTCACGGCCGGTGAGGGGTTCGACCTGGTCCTGCTCGACATCGTCATGCCCGAAATGGACGGGCATCAGGCCCTGCGGTTGATGCGGCAGGCGGAAAAGGATCACGGCGGGGACCCGGCGAAGAAGGCGGTGATCATCATGACCACCGCGCTGAACTCTCCCAAGAACATGGAAGAGGCGATCTGGGACGGTGACTGCACCGACTACCTGGTCAAGCCGATCGTGCGGGCGGATCTTATGGGGATGCTGCGCAGGTACGGGCTGCTCGAGACGTGATGGAATGGGCGATGGTCCCCCCCACGCGCAGGGGATGATATCCCGTTTCATCTTTCAGCGCCAGGTTGACCTCAGCAGGGAGCTCAAGGAGCAGAGCTGAGATGCTCTGCCCCTTCCGAGCCATCTTCCTTGCCCGCCTATTTTCTTTCCTGCATCAAACTTAATGCGGAAAAAAAGTCAGGGGAAATTGCTCCTGATTTTTTTGAGAATCCTGACCATCTCGTTTTGCTCCGCCGGATCGACGCCGCGCCAGATCCGGCCGATCAACCCCGCCGAGATCTCCTCGAATACAGGCTTCAGAGCCTTCCCCTTCGCGGTGAGGGTCACGTAGACGGTGCGCAGGTCCTGCGGGCTGTTCGCCTTCTCGACGTACCCGCTGGAGACCAGTTTGGCTATCAGCGCGGTCACCGTGGACTTGTCCCTGCGTACCGCCTTGGCCAGGTCCTTCATGGTCACCTGCTCGTTGTTGAAAAGGTGGTAGAGGATGGCCCCGTGCGAGGGCGCGAGTCCTTCCACTCCGTTTCGCTTCAGCTCCTCGATCAGGTGCCTGTTTATGCTGGTGCGGGTGTCACTTATGAGTGCGGCGATCGCCTTGGATTCCATGGTCGCCAATTTAGTTTGATAACAAACTGTTGTCAAGGGGAAAGTTTGGAACTTCTATCGGCATGCGGGGGAGGGCGTTGGTTGCGGAACGGGTTTACAGGAAAAGGTGCTTCTGGATCTGCGGCAGTATTTCGGTGGCGCGTTCCGAGACGAGGTCGTGCGTTCCCCCCTCGATGACCAGCAGTTCGGCCCGGGGCAGAAGTTCGGCGAGCCTGCGTCCGACGGCGACGGGGCTGATGGGGTCGGCGTCCCCCCACAGCAAAAGGACCGGGAACGGGAGTTCCTTCAGCCTGCCGGAGAGGTCTTCCCGTTCATTCATGAACCAGTCGGGGTACGTCGGGTTTGATTCACGGTAGCCGGTGCGCCAGTCGGCCCCCCCGAGGGCGGAGACGTCGACTCCTCCCGAGGTGACGGAGAGGACCATGTGCCTCACCAACGCGGGTTTCTGCAGGGCCGCCCGGATGGCGATGACTCCCCCCATGGACTGGGCGAGCAGGTCGACCGGCCCGGTGATGGACGCGACGACGCGCCGCACCAGGTCGTCGATCCCTTTCACGTCGGGCTCCCGCGGAAATCCCCCGAAACCGGGCCAGGCGAAGAACTCCCTCTCCCCCGGGTGGCTGAGCCCCTCGCTCACCGGCCTCCACAGCTCCAGGTTCCCCGCGGCGCCGGGGAGAAACAGCAGCTTATCGGCCAGGCAACCTGGCTCAGGCAAGCATCTTCTCCAGGAGTTCACCCGCGGTCTTCACGTACTCCGGGCAGCGGTTTTTGATGAGCCCCTTTCTGCTTGCCTCCCTCATCCCTGCCTTGGTCCCCATGTCGACGCCGAGGAGTTGCGAGCAGCCGAGCTCGCGATGGCGAGCCTTGAATGCCTTGTTGAAGGCCTCAAGCTTCGGGAAAACTTTCTTCTCCTTCGGGCCGTTGGCGAGACCGAGCACCATGTAGGCTGCGGTGACGGCGCCGCACTCGTGCCCCATCCCCATCCCGCCGGCGAAGCCGGTGGCAAGCTTTGCGGCGTGGTCGGCTTTCATGCCGAAAACAGGAGCATACGTCTCGAGGATCGCCTGTGAGCAACTCATCGATTTGATGAAATGCGCCTTGGCGGCCTCGGGACGGTTTCTAGACGTTGCCTTCGTGTCTACGGCGGCCGCCGCTTCAGTCAAGGAGCCTCCCGCCGCAAGCGCCACGCCTGCGCAGAAGGAACATTTCAGCATCTCCCTGCGACTGATCCCCTCTTTTTGTCCCTCTTCTCCCATGGAACCTCCGGATATTTGCAGCGGTGAAAGAAGCCCTAACTTTTTCGCAGCTTGAGGACGCCATATATATCACGATATCTGCATTATGGAAAGGATCTGTTTTGAGCAATCCGGGGAGGGTTGGGTGGGAATGGTGTGACGGGGGACCATGCTGGCTGGGGGGAGACCGGCGCCGGCGCAGGGAACCGGCGTCGTCCGCGCCATCACTTGAACGTGGCGAGGACGTACTCCGCTATGAGGGTCGCGTCCCGGTCGGGAATGGCCGCCGGGTCGAAGGAGGTCATCCCCGGACCCGGCTTCCGCATTACCCGCACTATGTCGCCGGCGCTCTTTATGCCGTTGTCCGCGAGGACCCGTGCATGGAGCGTCTTCTTCGGATTGATCCTGTTGCCGCCGTCGGGGTGGCAGGGGGCGCAGCGCTCCCTGAACAGCTCCTCACCCCTCTTTGAAGCAGTGGGTGGAGGGGCGCTTCCGGTTGTTTTGGCGCTCTCTTCGGAGCATCCTGCCAGAGCCGCACCGAGCGTCACGGCTCCCACCCAATATCCGAGACGGCGGGCGCTCACTGGTCCCACCTGTAGGTCTCTGTCTTCGACAGGGATTTTACGTGCGCCCCCATCCGCTCCAGCTCCTTCAGGACCGCCCCTTTCATGCTTTCCACCTGCATGGAGACTTCGGCCGTCAGCTCCGCACCGACATCGATGGAGCAAGGCTGGACGCCGATCAGGACCATCTCGGCGGGGGCGTGCCCCATCAGCCGGGCCACCGCCAGGAGGTCCTTGAGCCCCATCTGGTGCGGCGAGAGTTTTGTCTCCAGGGCGATGGGGAGTTCCTCTCCCGTAAGCCTCACGCAGCTTCCCGGTTTCTTCCCCGTCTCCACCGCGTCGACCATGATAAGATGGCTCCTCCCTTCCAGGAGCGGGAGGAGGTCCAGGCCGAGCGTCCCGCCGTCGACGATCTCCACGCCGACCGGGAAGTGGTATTCCCGCTGCAACTCCTGGACGATCCTCGCCCCCACCCCGTCGTCGCTCATTATGATGTTGCCAATCCCAAGCACCAGGATATTCGGCGCCGGCCTCTTGCATGACCCCATGTATCCTCCTGTTTAAGACCGGGCTTGGCTTCCTCGATCTTGTGTCTCAGTCACCTTTTTTAATGGTGAATTTGTAGCCGCTGAACATGCTGGATATCTCGCCGCCGTGCTCCTTGATGTCCATCAGCCAGGCGCTGTAGATGTGGTTGATGATGAACCCTAAGATGAGCCACATGCCGAAGTGGTGCGCCAGGCGCATCCCCTGCAGGCTGAAGGCCGAGTACATGAACCCGACCGACTTGAACATGATCCCTCCGGGCGCATGAGTGGCGTACATGGCGAAGCCGGTGAGGACCATCATGACGTAGACGAGGAACAGGGCGAAGTAAGCGGTGGTCGCCAGGGGGTTGTGACCGACGGTCTCCGGGACCTCGTGGTCCAGGAACAGGTAATATCTCAGCATCCGGACCGACTTCTGCCGTCCTTCGGCGGTGAGCATGGGAAAAAACGCCTTCCAGCCGGAATACTCGTTACCGATCACGGACCAGAGCAGGCGGGACAGGAGGCTGATGGTGAAGGCGTAGGCCGCCACGAAATGGACGAAGCGGATCCACCCCATGGCGTACCGGGAGGTCGAACTGCCGAAATGAGGGGTGCCGATCAGGAAGCCGGTGACTGCCAGGATGGCTATGGCGAAAACGTTGACCCAGTGGCAGCAGCGGACCGGCAGTTCCCAGACATATCGCTTGAATTTACAATGCTCTGACATGGCCGCCTCCCTTGGCTAGCATACCTTGACCTGCACCGTCTCCTTCCCGGTGGCGTCCAGCACGTGCACCGCGCAGGCAAGGCAGGGGTCGAAGGAATGTATGGTGCGCAGGATCTCGAGGGGCTTGCCCGGGTCGGCGATTGGGGTCCCGATCAGGGCGGCCTCGTAAGGGCCCGCCTGACCCTTGGCGTCGCGCGGGGATGCGTTCCAGGTCGACGGCACCACCGCCTGGTAGTTGAGGATCTTCTGGTCCTTGATCTTGATCCAGTGCCCGAGCCCGCCGCGCGGCGCCTCGTGCCAGCCGTAACCGTGCGCCTCGGCGGGCCAGGTGGACGGGTCCCACTTCTCGTTGGCGTGGATGCGGTAATCCCCCTTGGAGATGTTGCCGATCAGCTCGTTCAGCCAGGTGGGGAGCTGCCGGGCGATGAGCAGGCAGTCGATGCCGCGGGCGCCGGTCCTCCCCAGGGTGGAGAAAAGCGCCGTAGGGCCGACGCCGAGCTTGGCGAGCACCATGTCGACTGCGCCCTTGGTCTCCTTGTGTCCCGATACGTAGGCGACCAGCACGCGGGAAAGCGGGCCCACCTCCATCGCCTTCTCCTCGTAGCGCGGCGCCTTGACCCACGAGTACTTCTTCGAGGTGTCCAGGAATTCGTAGGGAGGCTTGGGGCCGGTGTATTGCGGCTCGGTCGACCCTTCCCACGGGTGCAGCCCGCCGGCCCCCGGGGCGTCCTGGTACCAGGAGTGCTCCACGTGCTCGGTTATCTTCTTCTGGTCCAGCGGCACCACCTTCGAGATGTCCCGGTTCAGGATGGCGCCGCCGGGGAGCCACGTTTTCCCCGAGGCGTCCGGGAACTCGGGGTAGCACATGTAGTTCCCGACGCCGCTCCCGATTGCGGCCCAGTCCTTGTAGAAGGAGGCGACGGCGAGGAGGTCGGGTATGTACACCTTCTCCACGAAATCCTGGGACTTCTTCAGCAGGCGCTTGATCTCGATCAGCTTGTCCGCGTTGAGCGCGTTCTGCGAGTCCGGGTCGATGGGGATCGACATCCCCCCGACCAGGAAGGTCTGCGGGTGGGGGTTCTTGCTCCCGAGGATGGCGTGGATCTTGATGACGTCCTTTTGCCACTCCAACGCCTCCAGGTAGTGGGCGGTGGCCATCAGGTTCGCCTCGGGCGGGAGCCGGTAGGCCGGGTGTCCCCAGTAGGCGTTGGCGAAGGGACCGAGGCGGCCGGAAGCGACGAAGGTCTTCACCCTGTCCTGGATCGCCTTGAAGTAGGTCGGCGAGTTGTTGGGCCAGTCGGAGATGGACGCCGCCAGCTGCGCCGTCTTGACCGGATCGGCCTTGAGCCCCGAGGTGATGTCGACCCAGTCGAGGGCGTGCAGGTGGTAGAAGTGGATCACGTGGTCCTGCACCGTCTGGATGCCGATGATGATGTTGCGGATCAGCTGCGCGTTCGGGGGGATCTGTATCTTCAGGGCGTCCTCGACGGCGCGGATGGAGGCTATGGAGTGCACCGTGGTGCAGACCCCGCAGAAGCGCTGGGTCCAGAACCAGGCGTCGCGCGGGTCGCGCCCCTGCAGGATCTTCTCGATGCCGCGGAACATGGTGCCGGAGACCCAGGCGTCGCTCACCTTGCCGCCGGAAACCTCCGCTTCCACGCGGAGATGCCCTTCAATCCTGGTAATAGGGTCTACAACGATCTTGGTCATAAGGCTACCCCTCCTTGGTGTCGTCGCCCGGCTCTTTGTCCTTTCTCATCGCGGCCAGCGCCCCGTGCACCGCGAACCCTCCCGCGACGCCCGCGGCAAGACCCAGGCCGATGACGTCCGCCGTGTGCTCGATGCCGAACCCCGGCACGTTGGGGAGGCGCCTGTACATGGGCGACATGGTGTCCCAGAAGGCGGGCTCGGCGCATCCCGCGCAGGGGTGCCCCGCCGCCACGGGCCAGCTGGTCTTCTCGTTGTAGCGCTGGGAAGGGCAGTTGTGGAAGGTCGCCGGTCCCTTGCACCCCATCTTGTAGAGGCAGAAACCCTTGCGGTGCCCGTCGTCCCCCCACTGCTCGACGTACTGCCCCGCGTCGAAGTGCGGCCGGCGCTCGCAGTTGTCGTGGATCCTTTTCCCGTAGGCGAAGAGGGGGCGCCCGTGGCTGTCGAGCGCCGGGATCTTGCCGAAGACGAGGTAGTGCACCACGGTGGCCGTGAGGTTGTCGGCGTTGCACGGGCAGCCGGGGAGGTTGATGACCGTGGCGCCGGGGACCGCCTCCATGACGCCGACCGCGCCGGTCGGGTTGGGGGCCGCCGCCGCGATCCCGCCGTAGGCGGCGCAGTTGCCGATGGCGATGGTTGCCGCAGCCCCGCCGACCACCTGCCGCGCCCTTTCCAGGTGCGACTTGCCGCCTACGCAGCCGTAGATCCCGCCGTCCTTCATCGGGATGGAGCCCTCGATGACGCAGAAGTATTTCCCCTTGTAGTCCGTGATGGTCTTGTCAAGCGCAGCCTCGGCCTGGTGCCCGGCCGCCGCCATGATGGTCTCGTGGTAGTCGACTGAGAGGATGTCGAGCACGATCTCGCCTACCGTCGGGTTCGCCGAGCGCAAGAGCGCCTCGCTGTCGCCGGTGCACCCCTGGAACTCCAGCCACACCAGGGGAGGCCTTTTCACCTCGTCCAGCGCCTGGGCCACCTTGGGGGCGAAGGTAGCCGGCAGAGCCATGGCAGCCGTCACGGTCGAACAGAACTTGAGGAAGTCGCGGCGCGAGACGCCCCGTTCCTTCAGCAGTTCGGATATCGAGTAATCCTCCTTTTTACAGCCACCTGAAACCGTCCCTTCTGGCTCTTCCGTTTTCGATTTGCTCATGCTGACCTCCCTCAGCTCGGAGTGAAACGATAGGACTGGCTCGACTGCAGACACTGCGCGCTCTTACCACCGTAAATTGTAGTAAAAATATGTTCTAAAGCAAGCATATAAAAAATGTATGCAAAAAATAAGTCATAAAATTTCATGGGTTTTGGGATAGAACGGCCATTGACTTGCGGACGGGTGTGCCTGTGAGCTTGCGTGGGTGGGGTTTTGATACTCAGATATTCTTGTGCTGTCCCTCGGGACGGAAAAGGTGTGCGGCGGGCGGTGCGGGGTCGAACGGTTCCCGCTAGGCACTCTCCGGTACGGTTTTCCACCCCTTCTTCGACTTCACTTTGGTGGTGGTTTTGACCTTGCCGTCCTTACCCGTTTCACGGGAGACTTCCTTGTACAGCTCCACCTTGCCTTTTACGACCTTGAAAAAGGAGGTGGAACCCTCGGCGGCTCCGTTGTCCGAGGAGCCGGACCGGATCTCCTTGCGGTTCTTGTCCAGGGTGTAATTGCGTAGCGGGGAAAGCAGGGGGGATTTTTCGAAGGCGATCAGGTTCTTGTTGTAGATCCAGACATCGTAGGAGTTCCCTTCCGGGCCCCATCCGGTAAGGACCAGGACGTCCTGGTATCCGTCGAAGTTCAGGTCCTCGAAATGCAGCAGTTCGCACTGGTCGGAGGGTGGGGTGTCGTACTGAACCTCCATCCACTGTACCTCCTTGCCATTCTTCAGTACCTTGATCCTGTCGACACTGTTTTCCTGCTCATTGAGGGGGGTGGAAAGTGTGAACTGCACCTCTCCTATGTTCTTGCCTATGTACCGGGTGACAGAAGATCCGCTGTTGATGTCTTTCCAGGCAAAGGCGGGGAGGACTGCAAGAAGATAAGCAGAAACTACCAGCAATAACATTCTCATTTAAAGTCTCCTTTCTGGATTTCTTCCAGGCTGCGCTTGGGCAATCGTTTATCCCTTACAAGGAGGCAGAATATATGGCAAAGCTCTCTTTGTGTAAATAAAAACATTAGTCCACGTTGTGTTGAGAAGGCTGAAAAACTAGAACTGAGCCTCCTTCCACATGTCGCTGGTGAACCTGGCGCACTGGTTTCTGCCGCGGTCCTTCGCCTTGTAGAGCGCCACATCGGTGAAGGCGCCGTTGTTCGGCTCAATCTGTCCTCTGAATCTCCTGTCGCGGGGCCTTCAGCAGGTATGCTTGCCCTTGCGCATCCCTTACTCGTACGACGACATCGACTTTGATCCCCGGCCCCCATTTCGGCCCATTCCTAACCACGATCTCCATCTGCGTTGAGTCATCCCCCTTGTGTACTTCCATGGGGGAGGGCGACCACACCGCCTTGTCGTTGACAACCCACACCGCTTCGACTTGAACCCCAGGTGGCAGGCACGCTTTCCCAATCGTTTGCAGTACTAACGAAGCAATCAGCGGCTTTCCGTCAGGCGGCGAGATAGGCATGAAGTCCCGCCATAATTCGGCCTTGAGGATAAGACGACAATCGGCAACGGTGATCACCTCAGGCGCTGCTCTCAGCAATTCCATCGGTGGAGTCTCTGCGGCGGAAACCGCGCGGCACATCAGAATGAACGCGATGAAACAGAAAAGTAGCTGTGCTCTAAGGCCCATTGTTGTGATCCTTTCCTTCTTGAACGCTCTCGGTGCCCAAACCTTACTTCAGCAAGTCATGGAAATCAACTACCCACTCTGGCAGCCTCTATCCTTGGGGGCGTGGCGGCAGCGGATTCCTGAGAAGAGTGGCGGGGCCTTCCTTGACAATACTTGCCACTAAATGTACATTGCATCTGTACATTTGGAGGCGGATATGATCAAGGTAAATGTCACGGAACTGCGAAAACATCTGCCGAGTTATCTGGGAAAGGTCAAAACAGGCGAGGAAGTGGCGGTAACCTCTCGGGGCAAGGTCATCGCCAGGCTAGTGCCTGAAGTCGACGAGTCGAGCGCAGCTCGTCTGCGTCTGGAGGCTGCCAGAAAAGATAGTTGGGTTGGGGATGTGGTGTCGCCAACTGGCGAGGTGTGGGAGGTGGTGGATGATTCTCCTTGATACCTGCGTTATGATTTTTGACGCCCTGGCGCCTGAGCAATTGAGCAAAAAAGCGCTTACTGAACTGGAAAAGGGAAGGGACATGGGCAACTTGGCCTGCAGTACGATTTCCCTTTGGGAGATCGCGATGCTCATGAACAAGGGGAGAGTAAAGGTAGCGATTCCTCCGCGTGATTTCCTTGCCGACATCATTGCTGCAAGCAGATTACAGGTGTTGCCAATAACCCCGGATATCGCCTTTTATTCCTGCTATCATGCCGACTTCGCCCACGGTGATCCTGCAGACAGGATCATTGCCGCCACCGCGCTGCACCATAAAGCTACTCTGCTTACCTCCGATACAAAATTGCGGGAGATGAAGGTCCTCAAAACCGTGTGGTAACGTCCCCGTGCCGTGCGACATCGCCACGCACTTCGAAGGAAACCGTGTCCTGCACCTTGCCGGCGTTGTCGGCAAGGGCAAGATCGTATTTGCCGGGGCGAGGCGCCCAACGTCTCCCTTGTTCCCCCGGCGGCAGGACCTCGCCGTTTAGTTTCCACCTGATATCTGTGCTCCCTGCGTTGTCGGCTTCAAAGAAGACCAGCTGGTTTGCTTCAGGGATGTCAGGATCGATCACTATGATTGTCCTCTCGGGGGGATAGGCAATCCGCGGTATGCGCCACCGTTATTTTCTCAGCAATCTTCGGGTCCGAAGTTTTCATCTGCAGAAGGGTGTCTTTGTGCAACTGGTAAACCAGGGTAGGAGTGGTTGACATGGAAGGCTTGCCCATAGGTGGCTGATAACGTTCGGATTCGGGCTCATCCACGGCTTTGGTTTCGCGAGCGGACTTCAGGAACTGATTGCGGGTACGTCGGATTTGCTGGTCTCGGTCCTCTCCGGGGTGGAAACGGGGCAATTGCTGATATTCTTCATTCTGCTCCCCGTTTTGCACCTGCTCAGCAAGAAGGTCGCCTTCAGAACCATCACAGCTGCCACCTCCGTGCTGGTCTTCGGCATCGGGTTCACCTGGCTGATAGAGCGGGTATTCAGCCTGAAACTGGTATCGTTTTAATTTCTGTCAGACCCAAGTGAACAATCTGGATTGGAGGGGGAAAGGAAGGTGTAGGCACAGGCCCCCGAGGGGCCCCATGATAAACCCGATGGCCAAAACCTTAAAAGAGTGATTGACCCCGCCGAGGTAGATCCGGAAAAAACGCTTGACACATTGGACCGACTGGTCTAAGTTTCAACCATGAAACGAATTCACAACAAAGACCATATTGTTCAGGTTGGGCTCGACCTCGTGTTAAGCAGGGGGTTCAACGCCACCGGTGTCGAAGCGATTCTGAAGCAGGCGAACGTTCCAAAGGGCTCATTTTACAACTTCTTCTCCAGTAAGGAAGAATTTGCCCTGGCCATAATTGACAAATTTGTCGCAGACCGGGTTGAAGTTTTCTACCCCATTTTCAGCGATGAATCCTTGCCCCCGCTGGAGCGCGTCAAAAGAAGCTTCGAAACCATGATTGCGACATTTGAAGGTGCTGACTGCTCCAAGGGGTGCTTGCTCGGCAACCTGGGCCAGGAGATGGCTGATCAATTCGAGAAAGTCCGGCAAAGCCTTGAGAAATCTCTGCAAGAGTGGGCCAGGGCCGTGTCTGGTTTACTTTCGCAAGCACAGAAGGAAAAAACAATCGCTCCGGATCTGGACACAGACATGCTGGCGGAAAACCTGATTTCGTCATTCCAGGGAGCACTGCTCCGCTCGAAAGTGAAGAAGTCTCCTGAACCATTGAATGATTTCATCCATTTGTATTTCGATGTATTTCTTGGTCAAAGAGAAGCGAAGTAACAAACATATATTTTTTTGACAAGTATTACGTAGACCAGTCTAGGCATAAAAATGGTGAGGATTTCAAATGAAAATAAAAGCTTTCGAGGCGTTTGGAGGGTTGTCGTACAGGTACCGCATAGCGCTCCTCATAGGTGCATTGGTTGTCATTGCCTTCGGTGCTGTTTCCGGTAGCGACAGGAAGCCGTCGCCTGTTGATGCGACCTCACCCCGCATGATCCGCGCTGTTACGGTAATTCCCGCCGGTGGCGACTCCATGGAATACACCGGTGTGATTCACGCTCGCACGGAGAGCGATCTCGGTTTTCGGGTGCCAGGCAAGATCATCGAGAAACTGGTCAAAGCCGGTGACCACGTCAAACGCGGACAGGCATTAATGCGGCTTGATCCCACAGACCTGCGGCTGGCCGCCAATGCGGCCAGGGAGTCCGTCGAAGCGGCCCGGGCCCAGAACAAACGCGCCCTCGCCGATGAACTGCGCCAGCGTGGGCTGGTTGCCATAAAGGCCGTATCCGTACAGGAATACGAACAAGCCAAATCGGCGGCAGACGCGACAACCGCACAGCTCAATTCCGCCGCTGCATATTCCAGGCAACTGGAAAACCAGGAGGGGTATGCCGTGCTCAGGGCTGAAGCGGACGGTGTCATCATGGAAATACCGGCTGACGTCGGACAGGTGGTGGGTGCGGGAAGCGTGGTGGTCCGTCTCGCGCATGACGGCGCGCGGGAAGCGGTCGTCGACCTGCCTGAAGGGAATACAAAGGTTGCGAAATCCAGGGCAGTTGCCAGTCTCTATGCCGATTCAGGCCGGTCTTTTCCGGCAATACTGCGCGAACTGTCCGCAATGGCCGATCCGCTCACACGCACCTACCGGGCGCGTTTCAGCCTGGACGGAGCCGGCATTAACGCTCCGCTTGGCGCAACGGTCACGGTACGTCTGAATGGCGAGACCCGCAGTGACTCGTTGCAGCAGTGCGAAATCCCGGTCGCCGCGCTATACGACGGCGGCACTGGCACAAGCGTCTGGATCATAAATCCACAAACGTCGTCCTTATCGCGCCGACCGGTCGAGGTTGCGAAGCTGGGCAGCGAGACCGCTCTGGTCAGCAAAGGCCTCAAACCGGGTGAGCGGATTCTCGCTTTGGGTGCCCACCTCGTCAAGGAGGGGGAAAGGGTAAGGATCCTCTCCGGAGCGGCGCAGGAGCAAAAACAATGAGCCGCTTCAATCTATCCGCCTTTGCGGTCCGCGAACGGGCTATCACCCTGTTTATGATTATTGCCATCATGGCGGCCGGGGGATTTGCCTTCCTGAAACTGGGGCGGGCAGAGGACCCTAAATTCACGGTAAAGGCAATGACTGTATCGGCCATATGGCCTGGTGCTACCGCAAAGGAAATGCAGGAGCAGGTGGGCGACCGACTGGAAAAACGTCTTCAGGAACTCGAATTTTACGACCGGGTGGAAACCACCGCCTATCCCGGGATGCTCGTGATGAAGCTCCAGCTGAAAGACTCCACGCCTCCCAAAGACGTCCCGGATGCATTCTACCAGGCGCGAAAAAAGCTGGGAGATGAAAAGATCAATCTACCGAAAGGGGTGATTGGTCCGATCCTCAATGACGAATTTTCCGATGTGTATTTCGCCATGTATGCGTTGGAAGCAAAAGGCCTTCCTCACCGCCAGCTCGTGCTGGAGGCGGAAGCGCTGCGTCAGCGGCTTTCCCGGGTAGGCGGCGTAGAGAAGGTCACCATTCTCGGGGAGCAGGCCCCAAAGATCTATGTCGAGATTTCCTACAAGCGCCTGGCAACTCTCGGCGTAAAAGCTGCCGATCTGTTTCACGCACTGGAAACCCAGAACGATCTGACCCCTGCAGGATTTGTGGATACGGACGGACCGCGGGTCTATCTACGGCTTGACGGAGCCATCAACGGGGTCGAAGCGGTCAAGGCGATTCCCCTGGCAAGCGGGGGGAAATTGCTGAAGATCGGCGATGTGGCCGAGGTCACTCGCGGCTACGAAGATCCAACGACCAAACAGATACGCCATCAGGGAGAACCGTCGCTCATCCTGGCCCTGGTCATGAAAAAAGGCTTCAACGGCCTGACCTTGGGCAAGTTGCTGAAAGCCGAAGAGACTGCGATTCGCAAGGAATTGCCCGTGGGACTTGTATTGTCCAAGGTATCGGATCAGTCCCATGTGATTTCGGAGTCCATCGACGAATTCATGATCAAATTCGTGGTTGCGCTTGCTGTTGTCATGGTGGTGAGTCTTGCCACGCTGGGGTTCCGTGTCGGGATCGTCGTGGCTGCCGCCGTCCCTCTGACACTCGCCGCCGTGTTCGTCATCATGCTGCTTACGGGAAGGGATTTCGACCGGGTCACACTGGGGGCGCTGATTCTTTCATTGGGGCTCTTGGTGGATGATGCGATCATCGCCATCGAGATGATGGTGGTCAAGATGGAAGAGGGATTGGATCGAATCCAGGCGGCTACCTTTGCCTGGACCTCCACGGCCAGCCCCATGCTGTTCGGGACGCTGGTTACCATCGCCGGTTTCCTGCCGGTCGGCTTTGCCAAGTCGACGGCAGGGGAATACGCGGGAAACATATTCTGGGTAGTGGCGTTCTCATTGATCACCTCGTGGTTTGTCGCAGTGCTCTTTACCCCCTACTTGGGCGTCAAACTCCTGCCTGACATCACACCGGTCTCGGGAGGACACGCTGCTATTTATGCAACCCCGAACTATCGGCGCTTTCGCGGCATGGTGCGGAGAGTGGTGGATCATAAATGGGTAGCCGCCAGCGTTACGGTTGCTTTCTTCCTTTTGTCGGTGCTCGGGATGGGATTTGTGGAGAAACAGTTTTTTCCCAACTCGGACCGCCCAGAACTGACGGTCGAGGTCAACCTCCCCCCCGGTAGCGCATTCGCCGCCACCGACAGATCGGTGAAACGCATCGAAAAAGCGATCCTTGCCGAATCGGAGGCCAAGGTGGTGACCAGCTATGTCGGCCATGGGGTGCCGCGCTTCATACTGCCGCTGAATCCGGAATTACCCAACCCGGCCTTTGCCCAAATTGTAGTCCTGACCGAAGGCACGGCTGCACGCGATGCGCTCAAGATGAAACTTCGCCGAATCATAGCACAGGGTGCTTTCCCCGAAGCACGCGTACGGGTGAAACAGTTCGTATTCGGCCCACCCGTCCCGTTTCCGGTGCTTTTCCGCGTCATGGGACCGGACCTCGATGAACTGCGCAGGATTGCCGGTGCTGCCCGAGCCATCATGGCTGAAAATCCGAACCTGCGTGATGTGCACCTGGATTGGGGTGAACGGACTCCGAGCCAGCGATTGGTCCTCGATCAGGATCGCCTGCGCCTGCTCGGCCTCACCCCGCAAGAATCCGGGTTGCAACTACAGGCGATTCTGAACGGTGCTCCCACCACCCAGATGCGCGACGGCATCCGTTCGGTCGACGTTGTGGTTCGTGGCCCCGGTTCCGAGCGCCACGGCCTGGAAAACATCGCTGATGTTTCCCTGACCTCAAAAGACGGGCGCTCAATCCCTCTGTCACAGATCGCGCATTTCGAATCCCGGATGGAAGATCCGTTGCTGAAACGCTACAACCGCGAGCCATATATCGCGGTCCAGGGGGACGTTGTCGACGGGGTCCAGCCTCCGGATGTAACGGCGCAAATTCTACCCAAACTGGAAAAGCTGAAAGCAGCCCTCCCCGCCGGATACCGCATGGAAACGGGTGGTTCCGTGGAAGAGAGCATGAAGGCCGATAAGGCGCTGGGGCTGCTTTTCCCGCCGATGGTATTTCTGATGCTGATCTTCATCATGCTTCAGGTCCGTTCATTCGCCACCATGTTCATGGTGTTTGCTACGGCACCGCTTGGCCTGGTTGGGGCGGTACCGACCCTTCTCATATGTCATCAGCCGTTCGGGTTCAACGCAATTCTCGGGCTGATCGGACTGGCGGGGATCATCATGCGCAATACGCTGATTCTCGTCGACCAGATTCGCCACGATCAGGCAGCGGGGCTAAGCGATTACGATGCAATCGTGGAATCCACCGTACGTCGTGCGCGCCCGGTAGTCCTGACCGCCGTGGCTGCCATGCTTGCCTTTATCCCGCTGACATTCTCCAGTTTCTGGGGATCGATGGCCTATGTTCTGATCGGCGGAGTCGGGGTCGGAACGATCCTGACGCTGCTCTTCCTGCCGGCCCTCTACGCGATCTGGTTCAAGGTGAAAAAGCCCAATGAGGCCACTGAAGAAGGAGCCCTGATATGATCCGCACAATAGCGATCTTGAGCATAGCAGGCGCCTGCCTCGCGGGCTGTGCGACCATGGCCCCGCGCTATTCCCGGCCGGATGCGCCGGTTGCCGCCACCTGGCCCACAGGCCCGGCCTACAAGAACAGCGGCGCTCAAGCGGGTGATCCTGAGGCCTCCGACTTGAACTGGAACGAATTCTTCGTCAATCCGCAGATTCGGAGGCTGATCACCCTGGCTCTGGCCAATAACCGCGATCTGCGCGTGGCTGCGTTCAATGTGGAAAAGTCACAAGCCATGTTCCGGATTCAGCGCGCGGCTCTCCTCCCGACCATAAACGCCGATGCCGGCGGTAGCGTCCAGCGCCTGCCGGCAGATGTATCCGACACCGGGCAATCCGCGATTTCCAGAAATTACCACGTGGGTCTAGGTATGAGCGTCTACGAAATCGATCTATTCGGTCGCGTCCGGAGTTTGAAGCACCAGGCTCTGGAGCAGTATCTTGCCACGGATCAGGCACGACGCAGCATACGGATAAGCCTGGTATCGGAGGTCGCAAATAACTACCTGACACTGGCCGCTGACAGGGAACGGCTGAAGCTGGCCCTTGACACGCTGGAAAGCCAGCAATCTTCCTACCAGCTGATCCGGAGCCGCGTTTCAGCCGGTGCCTCATCGGAACTGGATCTGCACCAAGCCCAGACCAGCGTGGATTCGGCCAGGGTGGACGTTGCCCGCTTTACCACGCAAGTGGCCCAGGATGAAAACCTGCTGGCCCTGGTTGTCGGCGCGCAGATACCGGCGGAACTTGTGCCCACCGGATTCAGTGCGGTGGGAACCCTGCGGGAACTGCCGACCGGCGTGCCGTCCGAGGTGCTCCAGCGCCGTCCCGACATCATGCAGGCCGAACATCTCCTCAAGTCCGCCAACGCCAACATTGGCGCGGCACGGGCCGCTTTTTTCCCGAGGATCACACTCAACACGAGCATCGGGACTTCCAGCGACCAGTTGACCGGACTCTTCTCGCCCGGTTCCCTGGCTTGGGGCTTCGCGCCCCAGCTCGCCCTGCCGATTTTCGATCATGGACGGAACAGTGCCGGCCTCACCGTGGCCGAGCGGGACCGGGATATCCTTCTGGCCCAGTATGAAAAGGCCATTCAGGTCGCCTTCAGGGAGGTTGCCGATGCCCTGGCCCGGAACGGCACCGTGGCGAAACAGCTGGAGGCGCAGCAGTCTCTGACACAGGCCACGTCCGAGAGCTACCGTCTGTCTCAGGTCCGCTACCAAAGCGGTATGACCAGCTATCTGAACGTGCTGGATTCACAGCGCTCGCTCTACGGTGCACAGCAGGGGCTGATCAGCGTCAACCTGACACGTCTCGGCAATCTGGTGACGCTCTACAAGGTGCTTGGCGGGGGGGGGTAGCAAATTAAATGAGCATGCGCGGCAAGAATTGTAGGTACGGATTCAGGGAACAGTGCCCTGAAATAATCAAATCGAAAAGGAGTAAATCATGAAAACAACTGCTTTGGTAGTAACGTCGGCGTTCGTGATGTCTGCTGCGGTTCCGGTTTTTGCACAGTCGCACCAGCAACAACTAGCCTGTGCGTGGACGGCAGGCAATTGCCTGGATGAGGCCAAAATCCTTGGGAAGAGGATCGTGGAAATCAAAAATGAAATAGCCAGGAATGCTGATAACTCATCGGAGGAAGTGAAAAAGCTGGAGAAAAAGCTGCAGGATGCCATGGGCGAGCTCAAACGGGTTGAAGACGAAAACTAGCCGTCTGCAGTTCGGTCACACCTTGCCATACCCGGTTTTCCATCCAGTGGAAATTCTGGCAATGGCATCGCATGTGAAGTGAAAGAGCGAGAGGTTGTAAATCTCCCGACACATCCTGGACGTCAAAAAGTTCGCTCAAAGAAAAAGGGCTCACAGTGGTTAGCTGTGAGCCCTTGTCCGATACTCACGCGAAGTAATAGACCACTTTCCAGATGGGCTAGGGCTATGACGCTCGGTTCGGTAGGCCTCGCACGATCAGGCAAGAAATGGACAGGATCGATCTACCTGTCGTTGCACGTTCAGGGGTACGATCCGATCATCAGGAAGGGTGCAGATGGATATTGGGAACGTATAATTAGACGCTGGCCGGTTCGGCCGAAACCTGCGAAAGGAGAAAACAAATGCAAAAGCGTAAGTTGGGAAAAAGCGGTCTGGAAGTCTCGGCCCTCGGCCTGGGCTGCATGGGGATGAGCAGCGCTGCGCGAGATCGATAGCGCGTCCTCAAAGATCACGGTGGAAGGGGCTCGGTACCCCGAGAAACTGGAGCAATTGACCGGTCGCTAACCGCCAGGATGGGAACTGTTCAGAGACGAACAATGCAAAGGTCGATTCAACTAAAACGAAATCGAGCAGGAGGATATTCACATGTTCAACGCCAAAGCTTACTCCGCTGCCAGTGCTACTTCGCCGCTGGCCTCCACCACGATCCCGCGACGCGATGCGACTGAACGCGACGTGCAGATCGAAATCCTCTTCTGCGGCATCTGCCACTCCGACCTCCACTCCGTGCGTAACGAGTGGAGCAGCCTGATGCCGACGGTTTACCCGATAGTCCCCGGCCACGAAATCGTCGGTCGTGTAACCAAGGTCGGCTCGGCAGTTACCAAATTCAAGGCAGGCGACCTTGTCGGCGTCGGCTGCCTGGTCGATTCGGACCACACCTGCCCCAGTTGCCGGGATGGTCTCGAGCAGTTCTGCCCGAACCAAACGCTCACCTTCAACTCTCCGGACAGGCATCTCGGAGGCGTCACCTACGGCGGATACTCCGAGAGCATCGTGGTGGATGAAAGCTTCGTTTTGCGCGTCCCCTCCAACCTCAATCTTGCCGGGGTCGCGCCACTTCTGTGCGCCGGCATCACGACGTACTCGCCCATCCGCCACTGGGGCGTCACGAAGGGGAAGAAGGTCGGCATAGTCGGCCTCGGCGGCCTGGGTCACATGGGCGTCAAGTTCGCCCGTGCCTTCGGAGCCCACGTCGTCGTTTTCACCACCTCGCCCAAGAAGAAGGAGGATGCGCTCCGCCTGGGGGCACACGAGGTCGTCATCTCAAGCAACCCCGAAGAGATGAAGGAGCATGCCGGCAGCTTCGACTTCATCCTCGACACCATCGCCGCGGATCATGACATCAACGCCTACATCCACCTGCTCGGCCGCGACGGCAACCTCACCCTCGTAGGCGCCCCGGAGAAACATCTCGCCGTCTCAGCCTTTGCCCTGCTGCTCGGACGCCGCAGCCTCTCCGGCTCGCTCATCGGCGGCATCGCCGAGACACAGGAGATGCTCGATTTCTGCGGCGCACATAACATCACCGCCGATGTCGAGGTCATTCCCATCCAGAAGGTCAACGAAGCATACGAGAGACTTCTCAAGTCAGATGTGAAGTACCGCTTTTCCATCGATATGGCTTCTCTCAAATCCGAACCCTGATTAAAATGACCTTCCGCTACACGTACCTCCCCCTTCAAGGGGGAGGACGTTTCTTGTCGTGATTGCCTTAGTTATTTTGTGGGTTTGGCAAAGATTGCTTCCAAGGGTTCATCCGGTAAGTGAGCCCAGTGCGGTTTCTATGAAATTAACCCCCGATCGGAGAGGTTTGTTGCTTGATCGGCAGCCTTGGCGCGCCACTCCCCAATGGCGAGGTTGTATTCGTCGGAGCCCCTTCGTCTTACACATTCAAAAAAACATATTATTGAATGAATTTCCGTGCGAGGAGGCGCTATACTGCCCCTGTCTGGTCTGCGGTCGCAAATAAAAGGGTCAAGTGGGGACAAGCTGGCCAACACAGGAGGGGATATGGGAATATTCGGTTAGGACGTTGACAGTGCCCGTCGAAATGGATACTATGGTGTGCATTGGTCTCTTAAAGCCTACTATGCTATCCATATGGTGAAACTATGCCGTCTCCAAAAGACAGAACATACCTCCCCGCAACCCAAGAGGCGACCGAACTCCTGGGTAAGCTCATCCGATTGGAGCGGCGAGAGCGCAGAATGCCCGAAGAGGACCTCGCGGGGCGCGCGGGCATAACGCGACGGACGCTACAGCGGATCGAACGCGGTGACCCGCGATGCGCCATCGGTTTGTATTTCGAGCTGGCTGTCCTGGTTGGTGTGAAGCTGTTCGACGTTGGTGACCGTGCCTCCCTCGCTCTACACCTCGGCCGGGTGAACGACAAACTTGCAGTTCTGCCCAGCCGGATCCGCTCTTCCGTGAAGGTTGATGATGAATTCTAACCTGCATCCCAAAGACCTCTATGTCTGGATCTGGCTTCCTGGAGAAATAGAGCCGGTCGTGGCAGGAAAATTGACAGCCCACGGCACGACATACGTTTTTAACTACGGCCGCAGCTACCTCGACCGTGACAACGCCATCTCCATTTATGACGCTGAACTGCCGCTCCGCCAAGGTTTGATCCCACTCCTTCCTGGCCTTGCTATGCCAGGCTGCCTGAGGGACGCCGCCCCTGATGCTTGGGGGCGCAGGGTGATCCTCAACAAGAGGTTCGGCAAAGCAGCCACAGATATAGACCCGGGTGCCATTGACGAACTCACCTATCTGATCGAGTCCGGCTCGGACCGCATCGGCGCGCTCGATTTTCAGCTTTCTCCCACGATATACGAACCGAGATGTGCGCCGGGCGCCCCCCTCGAGGAGTTGCTTGAAGCGGCAGACTTCATTGAGAGAGGGATTCCTCTGACACCCGAACTCGCGCAGGCGCTCCAGCATGGCACTTCCATCGGGGGGGCACGGCCGAAAACCCTCGTCGAGAGCAATTCTCAAAAATACATCGCCAAGTTTTCCACTTCAGCCGATCTGTACTCTGTCGTCAAGGCTGAGTTCATCGCCATGAGACTGGCGGCCCTGGCAGGTCTGGAGGTGGCCCCAGTCTCGCTGCTGAATGTTGCAGGGAAAGACGTGCTGATGGTAGCTCGCTTCGATCGCGTCCATACCGCTGCCGGCTGGCAGCGAAGGGGGCTCGTCTCGGCACTGACAATGTTGCAGTTGGATGAAATGATGGCGCGCTACGCAGGCTATCAGGACCTGGCTAATCTGGTGCGGGGAAAATTCACGGACGCCCCGGGGACGCTTCGGGAACTCTTTTCCCGTATCGTATTCAATATCCTGATTGGCAACACCGACGATCACGCCCGCAACCATGCTGCCTTTTGGAACGGTCGTATGCTGCAATTGACCCCGGCTTACGATATTTGTCCGCAGCCCCGGCACGGGCGGACCGCGTCGCAGGCTATGCGGATCGCTGGTCCCGATAACTCGAGCCGGATCGTCACCTGCCTGAACGCTGCTCCGCATTTCCTGCTCCAGGAAGCGGAGGCTGTCCGGATTGTTGAACGGGTGATCAGTGCCATCGAGGAGCATTGGACAATGGTGTGCGCTGAGGCGGCTTTGAGCGAGGTGGACCGAAACCTGCTATGGCGTAATCAAGTCCTCAACCCATTTGCGTTTGAGGGGCTGGGAAATGGCCCCTTGAATGTGTTGGCAGACAGGTACTGCTGAGGATGAGGGAAAACGGCGGGTACTTGCTGTGCTCGTCAGAGGCTCCAGATTTTAATTGGAGGGGCATAAAATTGAAGGAGGCAGGGGACTTCGCCCCCTGCCCCGCTGATGACGGAGACGAGCTGTATATCAATGGCATCTTCGAGCCTGACTCGAACTTCTTAAGTTGTTGAAACGGCACGGCTTGCGGTGGTAGGGCAGGAGGTTGAATGTTGGGGGAATGAAAGAGGGCCGATTCCCTTGAGAAAATCGGCCCCTTAAAATTTGGCTCCCCAACCCGGACTCGAACCAGGGACATGGTGATTAACAGTCACCCGCTCTACCGACTGAGCTATTGGGGAATAATTGTTCCACGAGGCGTTACTCCCGCGGCTCTCCGCCCCGTTGCGCGAAGAGATTACGTGTATAGCATAGCGGTTTTTGGCTGTCAATATTAAATCTTGCACCACATCTGTCGCCACCGCAATTTTCCAAAGGCCTCCCCAGTCTGGGTCCAGCGGGAGAACCGGTCCGGCAGCAAGGGGACCCGAGGCAGGAAAAGGGGCACTGTAATCGGAATGCTGGGACAACGGAGGTCCGGCCGCCGGAGTTGACTTTATCGCGCGCGGCGCCTATATTCGGGTCTCTGAATGCATGGCAGCGAATGGTCTGAATAAGGAAGATATGGACTTCTCACGGGAAAAGTTTTACCGGACCGCAGTGCTTCTCGCCCTGATTACCATCGCATATAACATGGTCGAGGGGGGGGTCTCGGCGTGGTTCGGATTCGAGGACGAGTCGCTGGCGCTCTTCGGCTTTGGGCTCGACTCCTTTGTCGAGGTTGTCTCCGGCGCCGGCATCTGGCACATGGTGCGCCGCCAGAGGGAGAACCCGGCGCAGGAGCACGACCAATTCGAGCGCCGCGCCTTGAAGATCACCGGAGTCGGGTTTTACCTCCTGGCCGCCGGGCTCCTGGTCACGGCCATCTACGACAGATACCGCGGCCATGCGCCCGAGACAACCTTCTGGGGCGTCGTGGTCTCCTGCATTTCCATCGTCTCGATGTGGCTGCTCATGCACGAAAAGGTGAAGGTGGGCAAGGCGCTCGGGTCGCAGGCGATCCTGTCCGATGCCGCCTGCACCAGGGTCTGTCTCTACCTCTCGCTGATACTCCTCGTCTCCAGCGCTGGTTACGAGCTTACCGGCGTCGGGTGGCTCGACTCCGTCGGCGCACTCGGCATTGCCTGGTTCTCTGTGAAGGAGGGGAAGGAGGCTTTGGACAAGGCGCGCGGCATAGCGTGCAGTTGCAGTTGAAGCTGCAGCGAGTGACCCGTGCGGTCACAACGACTCAGCTCCCCTCGCAGCGATATCAGTACCCCACCGATGGCGAAGTTCCTCTCTCATTCAGCTAAACCCCCTCTGTTTTGAAGCGTCTGGAAACCTTCTTGGATTAGACATAAGTAGAGTCGCGGAAAGGATTGTGAAAACGTTTTAATCTGTTGCGCCCCCATGGAATGGTGGTAGCCTTTCATCTGTTTTTTGGCCGTCATTCCCATTCATGGCGGACTCACATGCCGTTTTGCTGCTCCACGATCCCTCTCAAGGCCTCGAAATACTTCAGCCCAAAGTGAAGCCTAAATCCAAGATAGGAGGTGTCACAGATGAAAAAGTACCTGCTGCTTGTATTGGTTCCAGCGCTGCTGTTAGGCATGCTCCAGAAGGCGGAAGCTGGGGTGTTGGCCGAGAGTTTCTCGGTCTCTCCATACGTGGGCGGCTACAGTTTCATCGACAAGGACCGGCTGGAAACGGGACCTACCTTCGGTATCCGTGGCGGCTACAACTTCACCACCCACTTCGGGCTGGAGGCGGCGTTCGGTTACATCCCCACCGAAGGTAAGGCCAACAGCGGCATCGGCGATGCGGACGTATTCAGCTACCACCTGGACGCGCTGTACCATTTCATGCCCGACGGGCCGTTGGTCCCTTACCTGGCAGCGGGGTACGGCGGGAATTCGCGGGAGTATGAGGGCGGCGGCGATGTCTCTCGTTCCACCGTCAACTACGGCGTCGGGGTGAAGTACTTCTTGCGTGAGGCGATGGCGCTCAGGGGGGATGTCCGGCACCTGATATCGAGGGACGTGGGGGAGACCTTCCACAACTTCGAATATACCGTCGGGTTGGACTTCCTCTTTGGCGGGGTGAAGCCTGCTGCCGTGGCGGCCCAGCCTGCCGAGGAGCCTTCTCTGGAGCCTGTTCCCGCTGCGGAGCCGACCCCAGGGCACTACAAGTACTGCGTGACGCTGCACGGCGAGTTCGACATCGACAAGGCGCAGGTCCGTCCGGAGAACAAGGACGAGATCGCCATCGTGGGCAATTTCATGAAGAAGTACCCGACCACCACCGCCGTCATCGAGGGGCACACCGACAACGTCGGGAGTCCCGAGTATAACCTCGACCTCTCCAAGCGTCGCGCACAGGCCGTGGTCAATTACCTTGCGGAAAACTACGGGATAGATCGTTCCCGTCTGGAGGCGCGCGGCTACGGCCTGGCGCGTCCGGTGGAGCCGAACACGACCGACGAGGGGAGGCAGGCGAACCGCCGCATCGAGGCGATCATCGACTGCGCCTTCGACATCAAGGAAGCGCAGCCTCCGCAGCGTCTCTGCATGGCTCTGCTGGTGGACTTCGACAGCGGCAAGGCCGACATCAAGTCGCAGTACAGGGGCGAAATCGCCAAGGTGGCCGAGTACATGAAGAGGTATCCCACCACGACAGCCGTGATCGAGGGGCACACGGATAACGTGGGCGGCTACGACTACAACATGAAGCTCTCCATGCAGCGTGCGGAAAACACGGTCAAGTACCTGGTCGACAACTTCGGCATCGAGCGGAGCCGTCTAGCCGCCAAGGGGTACGGCTACACAAGGCGCATCGCCTACAACAGCACCGCCGAGGGGCGGGCCAAGAACCGCCGTATCAACGCCGTCATCGACTGCGTGATCAAGAAATAGATAAAGATAAAGATAAAGATAAAGATAAAGATAAAGATAAAGATAAAGATAAAGATAAAGATAAAGATAAAGATAAAGATAAAGATAAAGATAAAGATAAAGATAAAGATAAAGATAAAGATAAAGAAAAAGGGGAGGCCGGCCGGCTTCCCCTTTTTCTGTAGTCAAAGCGGCAACGTCAAGTGCGCCGCTTCTTCTTAATCTTTATCTTTATCTTAGTCTGCTTCTACCCAATTTCCTTCGAGACGAACTTCTGCACGCCGCGCAGCATGTCATCGACGTCGGCCGCCCCGTACCGGTCCCCCTGGCCCTTCAGGAAATCCTCCTTCATGTACCACCAGTCCTTGACCCTCTGGTAACTCCCTATCTGGTACGCCTTCTGCTTGAAGAGCGCCTCGTTCATTTCGTTGATGCTCCCGACCGGTAACGACCTGTTGCCGCATATGAGCTGCAGCGCCTGCTCCAGGAGCACGGAAGCCAGGATGCACGCCGTGGTTTTGTCGCCGCGCTGCAGGTAGTCGCTGGTCCTTCCAGCCAGGTATTCCAGGACGGCGTGGTCCAGGAAAAGCCCGATCTCGGTGAGACCGCCCCCCTCGAAGTCGTCCCGGGCGGACTGCACGATGGCACGGCAGTTGTCGAAGCTCTCCTTGTAGGTGATGTTTATTATCTTGGAGTAAACGGACTGGAAGCTGCGGAAGTAGGCGCTCTCCTCTCCGAACACCTGCTGCAGGAGGCTCAGTGCCGAGGTCGCCCATTCGCGGAAAAGTTTGGCGTCGACCGTTGCCGCTATATCTGTGATGAGCTGCGAGGAGTTGACCTTCTTCGCCTTCTCGGCCAACTCGTCGAACTTCCTGGTGATGGTGAAGTCGAGTCTTAGCATGGCGTGCTACTCCATTGGATTGGTGGATCAAGCCTCTGTGAAGTTATAGGGTTACAGGGTAAAAGTCAAGAAATTGGCGAAGCCGGCGGCGCTCTGGAGGCGTCTGCGGAGGCGCCTTGCGCTTCAGGCTGGAGTCACGCTGATGCGCGGGGCCTGCAGGCGTCTTGCGACGATGGCGCTGTGCCGGGAGCGGAGGGAGGCGAGGTCCCCCTCCAGGAAGGAGAGGGAGCCATGGTCCGGGATCAACTCCAGGTACTCGTCGACGAGCTTCCCCATGAGGAGGTTGTAGCTCTTCGTGGAGGAGCCGTGCGCATAGTTTCTGCCGGGGAAGCGTCGGATGTCGCCGTCGCAGTCGGGGGAGATGTGGTACAGCTCGTGGAAGATGGTGATCATCTTCTCGCGGAAGGGGAGTTCGAGGAAGCGGGGGACCAGGAAGTAGATGACATAGAGCATCTCCTCCCCCTGGTGCTTGATGCTCGGCATGGTGCAGAGGACGCTGCGCCGCCCGCGTCTGGCCTGCACCGATCTCTCGCCGCCGGCGAAACGGAGCGGGTGGATCTTGGCGAGGCTGCCGCCGCGGCCGGGGCGGCCGGAAGAGACGCAGACCAGCAGCTTTTCGGGGACGATGTGTTGCAGTTCCGGCGAGCGGGCGGTGATGTCGCGGATCAGCCGTTCCAGCTCGCCGGTCAGGTTAAGCGTCCTCACACCCCGGCAAGCCTCAGCTTGTGGCAGAACAGGCAGCGCATCGGGCCGTCCTTGGGCTTCACCGGATGCTTGTCCGGGAAAGGAACGCCGCCGGGTTGCAGGTTGTGGCAGGCGGGGCAACCCTTGTCCGCCTCCATCTTGCTCCCGGTCTTCTTGAACAGTTCGTAGGAGGGTTTGTGGTTGTCGTCGAGGGGAACCTTCTTGGTTTTTTCCTCGCCGGAAATGAGATAGAAGATGAGAAAAACGGCAGCGATGATGCCGATGAAGATCCAGTCTTTCTTGCCGATACGCATACGCCCTCCAGGGATAAAAGTTACCGGGCGAGGGTAAACGTGCCGCGCTTAAAATTCAAGGAAAAAAGCTGGCCCTATCCCAGAGAGGCGCAGCCGATGGCGCCGTTGTGCTGCGGGTGTTCGGGGATGATGATCTCCAGGCCCCACTCCGCCCGGAGCAGGTCCGCCATGGCGCCGTTTAGCGCCACTCCGCCGGTGATGACGAGCGTGGCCGAGGGGAAGCGCTTCAGCATCGGCAAGACCCTCTTCACCAGGGTCAGGTTAACGCCGGCGCAGAGCCTGGAAACGGGGAAACCGCGCAGTATCTGCCCGATCAATTCGCTCTCGCCGAAGATGCCGCAGGTGGCGTCGAGAGCCACCGGGTCGGCGGAGTAGGAGGAGAGTTCCTCCAGCGAGACCTCGAGCACGGCCGCCATGTTCTCCAGGTACCGGCCGCTGGATGCTGCGCATTTGTCGTTCATGACGAAGTCGGTAAGCCTTCCTCCCGCCACCTGGGCCACCTTGGTGTCCTGCCCACCCATGTCGAGCAGGGTGAAGTCGGTAAGCCCGGTCTGGGTGCGCGCTCCGGCGACGTGCGCCTTGATCTCGGAGATCACCCGCGCTCCGTGCAGGTTGATGCTGTTCCTGCCGTACCCGGTGACCGTGATGTCGGCCTCGGCGAGTTCGCCCGCGCTGAATATCCCGCTTCCCTGCAGATCGAGGGAGAGTTCGTCCTTCACGATGCTGCCGTATTTCTTGTAAAAGGCGATCGTGTCCAGGCCGGCCAGCCTCACTATCTCGCTGCCGCGCATGAGGGCGAACTTCGCCTTCCTGCTCCCCAGGTCTATTCCTATTTTAAGCTTGTCTGACACCGGTATCCGCTTCTCCTGTCATAGCGCTCCCGCCTGTCTCACTGCGGGGCTATTGGTATCATCTTTTGTCTTTGCTCTGCTTGCCAAAGAAGGGCGACATTGTATATTTCAGTCACGGTCCTCAAGGAGTTCCAGAAATCCTTCCAGCCTGATCTTTGTCCTGGCGTCTATCGCGCCCGGTTTGTCACCCTCTAGCGTGAGGATCGGAATCCCGATGCTTTTCCTGAGCACCATGTCCTCTATCTGCCGGAAACAGAATGACTGCACGTAGTGGATCACTCCGTCCACCCTGCGCGCCTCGATCTCCCGGGAGATGTCCTCTATCCGGTGGAAGATGTCGTAGGGATAGCTGTATTCGCGGTACTGCTCGACGAGGTCGTCGATGCCAAACGGCATGGAAAACTGCCGCTGCGTCTCGTTGAAGACCACTCTCGCGCCCACCTCTTCGAGAAAGCGGTACAGCCCCGAGATTATGGGGGGGACGCCGACAAAGGCGAGCCTGATCCGCTCTTTTCTCGCCGGCCGCGCGGCGGCTTCGGCCAGGAAGGCGTCCACCTCGGCCTCGAAGGCATCGGGGTCGCCGTTCATGTCCGAGGTGCATACCTGGAAGTAGTGGTTCTCCTCGCCGGTGACCAGGTCCTTCTCGAAGGTGAGCCGGTCTATCTCGTGTACCTTGGTCCGGATCCGGTCCAGGCGCTTTTTAGCTTCGTTGACCTGGTCCCACTCCACGCCGAAGTGCGCCATGAGCTTCTCTATCTCGGCCCGCAACGCCTCGCTCTGCCGTCCGGCGGGGTAGGCGAAGGGATGGACGCGCACCCCGTTCAGGGAGAGGACCTCCATGAGCGCCTTGGTGTAGCTGCAATCCCCCTCGGTGACGGCGATCATCTCGGTGACCCCGCTGGCCACCACGGCGCCGTAGATCCCCTTGATCCAGGCGCAGACGTTGCGCGGGAATCCGGTCAGTTCGGCGTCCTCTATCAGTGCTGGGCTGTTGGGGTGGGTGATGAAGACGTTGTTCAGGTCGATGGGGACCACCCCCGCCGCGATCAGCACCTCAAGCGGGATGGTGGTGGTAAAGCCTACTCTGCGCAAATGGAATCACTCCGTCTTGATGAAATTGAGGTAGATGAGAACGGCGCCGATGGCGAGGCCGCCGAAGGCGAAGGGTATGGTGGTGGACAAGGCAAGGGAATCCCCTTCGGCCGGCATGGTGTAGCGGAGCAGCAGCAAAATGGAGCAGAAGGTGAACAGGATGCTGAGCACGAACTTCGAGCGTTTTACCACGGCGAAAAAGGCGATGACCAGGAAGATCCCGACGAACCATGGGTTGCTGATGGCGCTTTTCACCGTCAGGTGCTTCATGAAGTCGACGATGTTGGCCGTTTCAAAAGGGGTTAATATCTCGGTGGCTTTTTTTAAAAGGGCATCCTTGTCCATGGAACCTTCTCCCGATAGAGCTTAGATTATAAGGATATCGACCTATTTGGCAAGAACTTAAAAGAAATTGCCCCCGCTGTTCATTGGAAAAAATGTGAAGAATGTTGTTTACAAAGAACACCGTTTTTCTTAAATTTGTCTGCCTGCCGGTACAAAAGGAGGAATACATGGAAGATCTGAAGGCGACACCGCTGCGCGCGCGGCACGAGGAACTGAAAGCCCTGATGGCCCCGTTCGGGGGGTGGCTGATGCCGATCCAGTACGCGGGGATCATCGCGGAGCACAAGTGGTGCAGGGAGAAGGCGGCGCTCTTCGACATCTGCCACATGGGAGAGTTCCTGTTCCAGGGGGACATCGAGGGCGAGGGGCTGGAAAATGTCTTCACCTTTTCGGTGAAGGGGATACCGGTCGGCCGCTCCCGCTACGGCTTCCTTTTGAACGACAAGGGCGGCGTCATCGACGACCTGATCGTCTTTCGCCTCGGCGAGAACGAGGTCATGATAGTGGTGAACGCCGCGACCATCCCCAATGACTTTTCCGTCATCAGCTCACGCCTGAAGTATCCCGCCAAGCTGCGCGACATCTCCGCCGGGACCGGCAAGCTCGACCTCCAGGGGCCGCTTTCCCGCGAGGTGATGGTCGAGCTTCTGGGAGCCGAGATCGGTCCCATACCCTTCTTCAAATTCATCAGGACCCGCATCCTCGGGGCCGACGCCATCGTGAGCCGGACCGGCTACACCGGGGAACTGGGCTACGAGATATTCCTGCCGTCGGAAAAGGCGGTGGAACTCTGGGATCTCCTGCTCAAGGACCCGCGCGTGGCGCCGGCAGGCCTTGGCAGCCGCGACCTCCTTCGCCTGGAGATGGGTTACTCGCTTTACGGCAACGACCTCGACGAGACCATCACCCCCCTTTCCGCAGGGCTGGGAAGCTTCGTGAACCTGGAGAAGGAATTCGTCGGGAAGGATGCGCTTTTGAAGGAGCGGGAGTTGGGCGAAGCGATGGTGAAGATAGCCTTCCGCGTCGGTTCCCGCAGGGCGCCGCGCCACTACTACCAGATCCTCATGGAGGGGAACGAGGTAGGTACCGTGACGAGCGGCGCCTTCTCCCCCATGCTTTCCTGCGGTATCGGCCTTGGCTACGTGCGCCCCGAGGCGGCGGCGCTGGGGACCAAGCTCGTGATCAAGCAGGACCGGGTCGAGATGGAGGCGGAGGTGGTCGAACTCCCCTTCTACACCGGCGGGTCGCTCAGGGGATAGCCGCAGCGGGAATCGGTTCCCTCCCCCGGAGGGGGAGGGTCAGGGAGGGGGAATAACCCCTGCCGAGAAAGGCCAATCTTCCCCTCGGAGAAGGGTCCGAACGATATTCAACCACACCCGCCGGGGCGGAGCACGAGATGCCGGTGCGTTAACTTAGATAGTCTGCAATTTACAATACACGGAGGTCCAAAATGGCAAAGTTCTTCACCAAGGAACACGAGTGGGTAGAGATCGAGGGAGCGCTGGCGACGGTCGGCATCAGCGAGCACGCGGCGCATGAACTGGGGGACATCACCTTCGTCGAGCTGCCGCAGGTAGGAAAGAGCGTCAAGCAGTTCGACACCCTGGCGGGGATCGAATCGGTGAAGGCCGCCAGCGACATCTACGCGCCGCTCTCCGGGAAGGTGGCCCAGGTGAACTCGAAGCTCGAAGACGCGCCGGAAACCGTCAACGAGAGCGCCGAGGGGGAAGGCTGGATCTGCAAGATGGAGGGTTTCGACGCCGCCGAACTCGGGGCACTCATGGACGCCGCGGCCTACGCCGAGTACCTGAAAGGAATGTAACCATGGGATACTGCCCGAATACCCCGGATGACATCCGGGAAATGCTGGCCGTGATAGGGGCTGCGAGCGTCGAGGAGCTGTTCTCGCCGATCCCCGCCGAACTGCGGGCCAAGTCCTTCGACCTCCCCGCCGGGATGTCCGAGTTCGAACTGATGCGGATCATGAGGCAGAAGGCTGCCACAGGCGGCGCCGACGTCACCCCCTTCATCGGCGCGGGGATCTACGACCACGTCATCCCCGCGGCGGTCGATCACCTCTCCGGCCGCGCCGAGTTCTACACGGCCTACACCCCCTACCAGCCCGAGTGCTCTCAGGGGACGCTGCAGGCGCTCTTCGAGTACCAGACCGCCATCTGCAGGTTGACCGGCATGGAGGCTTCCAACGCCTCGCTCTACGACGGCGGCAGCGCGGTGGCGGAGGCGGCGCTCATGTCGCTTCGCATCACCGGTAGAAACCGCGTCGTGCTGGACGCCTCGGTGAACCCGCTGCACCGCGAGATCGTCCGCGGCTACCTGCACGGACTGTCGGCCGAGGCGGTGGAGGTGGCGCCCGCCGGTTGCGCCTGCGACCTGGAGCGGCTCATGGGCTCCATCGACGCGGAGTGCGCCGCGGTCATCGTCCAGAACCCGAACTTCTTCGGGAGCGTGACCGACTTTTCCGCGCTGGCGGAGAAGGCCCATCAAAGCGGGGCGCTCCTGATCGTCTCCTGCTACCCGATAGCGCTCGGCCTGGTCGCCACGCCGGGCGAGATGGGGGCCGACATCGCGGTCGGCGAGGGGCAGAGCCTCGGCAACGCGCCCTCCTTCGGCGGCCCCTACTTCGGGTTCATCGCGACCAGGAAGAGCTATATCCGCAACCTCCCGGGCCGGATCGTCGGCGAGACCGTCGACAAGCAGGGAAGGCGCGGCTACGTGCTGACCCTGCAGGCGCGGGAGCAGCACATCAAGCGGCACAAGGCGACCTCCAACATCTGCAGCAACCAGAGCCTCTGCGCCCTGCGCGGCCTGATCTTCTGCGCCGCCATCGGCAAGAAGGGCTTCTCGGACCTGGCCCGGCTGAACTACGACAAGGCGGAGTACGCCAAGGCGGTCGTCTCCCGCATCAAGGGGGTGAGCGTCCTCAACTGCGGTCCGACCTTCAACGAGTTCACCGTCTCGCTCGGCAAGGACGCAGCCCCGGTGGTCGAGCGGCTTTTAGCCTTGGGCGTCGCGGCAGGCGTGCCGCTTGGCGGGTACTACCCCGGCATGGAGAAGGCACTGGTGGTCACGGTCACCGAGAAACGGAGCAAGGAGGAGATCGACCGCCTTGCCTCCCTCCTTGAGGAGGCGCTATGCAGCTGATATACGAGAAATCCATGCCCGGCCGCACCGGGGTGAGGATCCCCCTTTGCGACGTCCCGCAGGCCCAGCCGTTCCCGGAGGCGCTCAGGAGGAAGGGCGCGGCAGGGTTGCCCGAGGTGAGCGAACTCGACCTGGTGCGCCACTACACCAACCTTTCCCGGAGGAACTTCTCCGTCGACACCAACTTCTATCCGCTTGGTTCCTGCACCATGAAGTACAACGCGAAGATAGCGGAGGATGCGGGGGGGCTGTTCGCCCAGTGCCACCCGGTGCTCGCGCTTCTTCCGGGAGGAGAGAAGCTGGTGCAGGGACCTCTGTCGCTCGTCCACGGCCTTGAGCAGCAGCTGGCCGAGATAACCGGGATGGACGAGGTGACCACGCAGCCTCTGGCCGGCGCGCACGGCGAGATGACCGGGATCATGGTAATCGCCGCCTACCACAGGGCGCGCGGCGACAACAAGCGCAAGTACGTCATCGTCCCGGATTCCTCGCACGGCACCAACCCGGCCAGCGCCGCCATGGCGGGGTACCAGATCGTCACCATCCCGACCGCCCCCTACGGCGACATGGACCTCGACCTGTACCGCGCGGCGATGAACGACGAGGTGGCCGCGGTGATGATGACCTGTCCCAACACGCTGGGGCTCTTCAACCCGCACATCGCCGAGATCTGCGCCATCGCCCACGAGGCCGGCGCGCTCACCTACTACGACGGCGCCAACCTGAACGCCATCCTCGGCAAGGTCCGTCCCGGCGACGTCGGCTTCGACGTCATCCACGTCAACCTGCACAAGACCTTCGGCACCCCGCACGGCGGGGGAGGTCCCGGGAGCGGCCCGGTCGGCGTCAAGAAGGGGCTGATCCCCTACCTGCCGACCCCGCGCGTGGCGAAGAAGGAGGACGGCAGCTTCGGCGTCGAGGCGCACCCGGAGGGGATCGGGAGGGTTTCCGACTTCTTCGGCAACTTCGGCGTCATGGCGCGCGCCTATGCCTACATCACGCTTCTCGGGCGCGAGGGGCTGATCGAGGTGAGCGAGCAGGCGGTCCTGAACGCCAACTACATGATGGCGCGGCTGAAAGAGGCCTACGACCTCCCCTTCGACAAGACCTGCATGCACGAGTGCGTTTTCTCGGCGAGCCGGCAGTTGAAGGACGGTGTGCACGCCATCGACATCGCCAAGTACCTGATCGACCGCGGTTACCACCCCCCCACCGTGTACTTCCCGCTCAACGTCAAGGAAGCGATCATGATCGAGCCGACCGAGACCGAGAGCAAGGAGACCATGGACGCCTTCATCGAGGTGATGCTGGAGGCGGCGAAACTGGCGCAGGAGAAGCCCGAGCTGCTGCACGAGGCGCCGGTAACCATGCCCGTCGGCCGTCTCGACGAGACCCGCGCCGCCAGGGCCCAGCAGGTCTGCTGCGAGCAGTAAAGTAAAAGGAAAAGCCACGGAGAAAGTCAGGGCAGTCAGGCTTTCTCCGTGGCGATTCCTAACTCCCATGATTCCCATACTTCCCATGATTCCCATAGCTCCCATGATTCCCAGGTCCAAAACCCTATGACCCACCCCCCCTCTCCCTGGCGCCTCATCGATACCGGCCCGCTGGACGGCCCCGCCAACATGGCCCTGGACGAGGCCCTTCTCACCTGCTTCGACAGGAAGAGCTCGCTCCCCGTCCTCCGGCTCTACGGCTGGGACCCGCCGGCCCTCTCTGTTGGCCGCTACCAGGACGCGGCCGCCGCGCTGCACCTATCGCGCTGCGAGGCGGACGGAATTCCGGTGGTGCGCCGGATGACCGGCGGCGGCATCATCTTCCACGCGCAGGAACTTACCTACAGCATCGTCTGCGCACCGGAACAGGTGGGTCAGGTCGCAGGGGTGAAGGAGGGTTTCCGCAGACTCTGCGGCTTTCTGCTCGGCACCTACCAGCGGCTAGGGCTCACCGCCTCCTTCGCCACCGACCTGAACCCCGCCGGCGAGCGCCTGGGAGTCCGCGCCGCCTTCTGCTTTGCCGGCAAGGAGGAGTTCGACGTCCTGGTGAACGGGCGCAAGATCGGCGGCAACGCACAGCGGAGGCTCTCCGGCGCCATCCTGCAGCACGGCTCCATTCCTCTCGAGAGCCGGGTGCAGGACGGGCTTAGTTACCTGAAGGAGGCGGCGCCTGCCGCCGCTGAGTCGGTGAGCCTTGCCGAGCTGGGACTTCAGCCCGACCCGGACCGGCTGAAACAACTCCTCGTCGAATCGTTCGAGGAGTGCCTGGGTGTCACGCTGGTCCCGGACCGGCTGAGCCGCCGCGAGTACGAGGCGGCAACGCTTCTGGAGCAGAACAAATACCGCTCCCCCAGGTGGAACATCGAGGGGCAGGCGTAACATTCGCTCCGGGATTCCCGGGTCACCTGAAAAGAGGGCGACGGCCAAAAGGCCGCCGCCCTCTTTCGTCGTCGGCGCCCCTCCCGTGCCGCTGTCCCCGTGCCGGACCAGCGCCTTGGCCGAGCTTTTGCACAAATTGTGATCTGTTTGCTATGCAGTTCTCCTGAATCTGCCGATAATGAGAAAATGGGGCCTGTTCCCCCAATGAGAAACCGGGCTCCTGTCCCGCCGGACGGGAAATTGCTTCAACAAAAGGAACAACCATGCCGTACCGTAAAACGATCTGCATAATCTCCTGTCTCCTGGTCCTGCTGCATCTCGGGGCGGAGCCGGTCTTCTCGGCCCAGAAGCCGCTGGTCTTCTTCGGGATCAACCTCCGCTACAGTCCGCGGACCATGTATCTCCGCTACCAGCCGCTCATGGATTACCTGACCCGCAACACGCCGTACCGCTTCGAGCTGAGGATCAGCCGCGGCTACCGGGAGGCCCTGAACGACCTGGTACAGGGAAGGACGCTGATCGCTTCGCTGGGGGACGGGGCGGTCGTGGAGGCGATACTGCTGCACGGCGCGGTTCCGCTGGTGCAACCGCTGAACCCGGACGGGAAACCTTTCTACAGGGCCGCCATAGTCGTGCCTCGCGGCTCTGCGATACGCGACATCAGGGACCTGAAGGGAAAGCGCTTTGCCTTCGGGTCGTACCACTCCGTCACCGGAAATCTGTTGCCGCGGTTCATGCTGGAGCAGGGCGGGGTCCACATCTACCAGCTCGGTTACCTGGTGAGCATGAAGAACCACGACGCGGTGACCAAGGCGATCCTGAAGGGGCAGTTCGACGCCGGGGCGGTCAAGGACCTGTTCGCGACCAAGTACGAGCAGTACGGCCTCAGGGTGCTGGCGTACTCGCCTCCCATCGCCTCGGTGCCGCTGGTGGCGCGGGGTAACGCGCCCAGAGCGGTGAAGGAAGCGGTGGCCTCGGCCCTTCTCAAGCTGGATCCCGGCAATCCGCAGCACAGGAGCATCATGGCGCAATGGGATGACGAGTTCAGGCACGGGTTTGCCACCGCATCGATCGACGAGTACCGGGAACAAATCCGGATGTTCCAGTCGATTCCGTTTGGCTGCGGCGTGGGGTGCCATTGATGGAAAAGCGACTGGTCTTCGGGATCAAGATCAAGTTCATCCTCATCTCTACCCTTATCATGGCGCTTACCTCCGTCACCTGGGGGAGCTGGTCCTGGATCAACGAGAGGGAACATCTGATCGAAAGGCTGGATGCAGAGGGGCGCCTGCTCCTGACCTCGCTGCAGGCCCCCATCGTCGACGCGATCCTCTATGAAAGGATCGGGGTGGTGGAGGAAAATGCCGGGCTTTTGGACAACTTTATCGAGCAGGTCATGGAAAACCGCGAGATGAAGGTGGTCTACGCCTTCATCATCGACACGGACGGGAAGGTGGTAGCCCACAGCGATTACCGGCAGTTCGGCAAGATGTATCACGATCCGCTCACCGCAATCGCGCTGGCCCAGGAGGGGTTCGCCGCACAAACGGTGCAGCAGCGCTCCGGGCCCCCCGTATTCGACATGGCCCTGCCGCTGCAGGTGGCCGGCAAGAGCCTCGGCGCCTTGCGCGTCGGGGCCTCCATGGAGTTGTTGCAAAAGGAACAGTCCCGCCTGGGTCGGGAGATCCTCATCTTTACCTGCCTCTTCTTCCTGGTGAGCAATGCCGTCTTCTACGTGGTCGGCCTGACCATGTCCCGGCCGCTCAAGAAGCTCTCCAGCGCGATGGCCAAGGTGAGCCACCACTCGTTGCAGGCGGCCCCACTCGCGCACCGAAACGACGAGATAGGGCAGTTGCAGGAGAGCTTCCTGGAGATGCTGGACCGGCTCAAAAAGAGCGAGGATGAACGGCAACACGCCGTCGCCCGAATGATGCAGAACGAAAAGATGGCGACCATCGGCAAGATCGTCGCGGGGGTGGCGCACGAGATCAACAACCCGCTGATGGTCATGTCGACCAGCCTGTTCCACCTGGAGCGGAAGGTTCCTCCCGAGCTGGCGAGGTTCCTGGAGACCCACAAGGAAGGGATGCAGCGGATCGAGGGGATCGTGCGGCAGCTGACGGATTTCAGCAGGGCGGGGAGCCTCGACCTGCAGCGGGTGGCGAGCGACGACTTCTTCAAGGATACCGCCCGCTTTGCCTCCATCGCGCTGAAAAAACAGCAGATCGTGTTCGAAAGCAGCGACATGGCCCCCCGCACGCTCCTCTCCATCGACAAGGGGAAGATGCACCAGGTGGTCCTGAACCTGCTGCTCAATGCGGCCGACGCCTCCACCGAGGGGGGAGTGGTCTGGCTGACCGCCTACCTGCAGGGGGGGAGCTACCTCCTGGCGGTCCAGGACCACGGGGCGGGGATCCCCCCCGAGGAGATGGAGAAGATCTTCGAGATCTTCTACACAACGAAGCCGGGAGGAGAGGGAAGCGGCATAGGACTTGCGATAAGCAAGAGCATCGTCGAGATGCACCACGGAGAGATCACCTGCACCAGCACCCCGGGCGACACCACCTTCCTGGTGCGTATCCCCCTGCGGCACGGAGAGAACGATGGCTGAGACCAAGATCCTCATGGTGGAGGACGACCACCTGCTGGGAGACCTGATCCGCGAGTCGCTGGAGGAAGCGGGGTACCGGGTGCGGCTGGCGAGGACCGGGGCTGAGGCGCTGGAGGCGGTGAGCGAGGAGAGTTTCGACCTGGTGCTGCAGGACATCCAGCTCCCGGACGCCAACGGGCTCGACCTGCTGGACGAAATACTGCGCCGCCACCCGCAATGGAAGGCGCTGGTGATGACGGCCTACGCGACGGTGGACAAGGCGGTGAAGGCGATGAAGATCGGCGCCTTCGACTTCCTGGTCAAGCCCTTCGCCATGGACCTGCTCTTTCTGAAGATCAACAAGGCGTTGGAATTCAGGCGGATGGAGAGGGAGATCGAGGAACTGAGGGGGGGCGGGGAGGACCCGCCGCTGGTGACCCGGAGCCCCGCGATGACCTCGCTGCTGGAGATGGTGCGGACCGTGGCGCCCACCGATACGGCGGTGCTGATTCTCGGGGAGAGCGGCACCGGGAAGGAACTGGTGGCGGACATGATCCATTCGCTCAGCAAGCGCGGCCGCAAGCCGTGCGTCAAGATCAACTGCGCCGCCATCCCCGAAAACCTCATGGAAAGCGAGTTCTTCGGCGTGGAACGGGGAGCTTTCACCGGCGCCGACCGCAGCCGTCCCGGCTACTTGGAACAGGCGGCCGGTGGGACCCTCTTCCTGGACGAAATAGGGGACCTCCCGCTTTCCATGCAGGGGAAACTGCTGAGGGTCCTGCAGGAGAAGAAGAGCTACCGGGTGGGCGGCACCAGGGAGATTTCGGTTGATTTCCGCCTGGTTGCGGCGACGAACTGCGGGCTGACGGAAATGGTGGCGCAGAAGAAATTCCGCGAAGATCTCTACTACCGCATCTCGGTGATGCCGATGCAGGTCCCTCCCTTGAGGGAGAGGAGGGAGGATATCCCTCTTCTCATCGCCCTTTTCCAGAAGCGCCTGCTGCGGGCGGGGGTGGGAGGGAAGGTGGAGTTCGCCCCTGAGGCGTTCGAACTCCTGCACCATTACGACTACCCGGGGAACGTCCGCGAGCTGAAAAACATCGTGGAGCAGATCACCATCCGGTACCCCGGCGCGACCGTCAAGGCGAGGCAGATCCCGGTCTCGCTGCACAGGGACTCCTGGGTGGGGAGTCTCTTCGAGAGTTTCAATGTGGACAGGCCGCTCAAGGAGGCGGTGCTGGAGTTCGAGGAGAGGTACATCGCCAAGGTGCTGAAAGGGACCGGCGGCAACAAGACGCGCGCCGCCGACATTCTCGGATTGTCGCGCCAGATGCTCTGGGAGAAGACCAAGCGTAAACCTTAGGGTTGGGTACGTGCAATAACCGATGTGTCAAATTTATTTGACGCTGGGCAAGGCAAGCATCGACTGGGTTTCATGTGCCAGTCGCACGGCTTGTCTTTTTTTTGCTCGATGGCAGAAAAACGACATCTTTAATGTAAAATAATTTCTCGCTGATCCTCTACTGTAAATCCCCGTCTTCGACGGCTTTCTGAAAACTTAAGCCCTATCGCCTCACAATAAGCGTGGGAAATCCCTTTGAGCCTTTCTTTGTTTACCAGAGTTGCGCTGCTGTTGGACCGAATCATGCTCAAAGTCCGAAGACAACGAGCTGAAAGGAGGAGGTGGCTACACTTGCAGTTCCCTGGCAGCAGGGGTTAATTTTTCACCACCAAAGGAGAACTATCTGATGACTAAAAGATCGGTACCAAAAAAGCTGTTCGTTTTGTCTGCATTGACGGGATTCTTGCTCTCACTGGGGGCGCTCGCCTTTGCTGTTGACGGGGGGCAGGTCCAGGGCGAGAAGTGCAAGGATTGCCACGCCGCGACGGTTGATGCCTTTGCCGGCAACGTCCACTCGAAGGCGGGCGCCTACGGTTTTGCCGGGGCCGGCTGCGAATCGTGTCACGGCGCCGCAACGGCTCATGCCGCCTCCGGCGACCCCGCAGCTATCAGCAACCCCGCCAAGGTAGACGTCGAAGCTGCTTCGGCCGGTTGCCTGAACTGCCACTCCAAGGGTAAAGGGCTCACTTTGTGGCACGGGAGCATCCATGAGGCCCAGAAGCTTGCCTGCGTGGCCTGCCACAAGATCCACGGCGGCAACGACAAGCTCCTCGCCAAGAAGACGGAAACCGAACTCTGCATCTCCTGCCACACCGACGTCCGCGCAGACATGTTCAAGCGCTCGAAGCATCCGATGCGCGACAGTTCCTCCCCTTCAGGCGAAGGGAAGATGACCTGCTCCTCCTGCCACAACGTGCATGGCGCCAAGGGCGAGAAACTGATCAGCGCCAACTCCTTCAACGACAAATGCTACGAGTGCCACCAGGAGAAAAAGGCTCCGCTGCTCTGGGAACATTCCCCGGTGAAGGAAGACTGCATGACCTGCCATACCCCGCACGGCTCCTCCAACGACAAGATGCTGGTCGCCAAGGTGCCCCGTCTCTGCCAGCAGTGCCATATGCAGGGACGCCACCAGACAGGCGCGCTGGGACCCAACTCCACCTACGCGGTCAACCGTGGTTGCCTGAACTGCCACTCGCAGATCCACGGCACGAACAACCCGTCCGGTACGGTGCTTCAGCGTTAAGGGACATGACATTTAAAAAGGAGGAGGAACGATGATGAAGCGGAATAGCAACTTTACACATACGGCCCTAGCGGTGCTGGTCACCGGCATGGCTTGCAGCACAGTGCTCGCGGAGACGGGCAAGGTGAATATCAGCGGAGAAGTCAACGCCGGCGTGCAGCAGACCAAGGTCGACGGCTTCCCCGACAAATTTCAGGAGTACCGGGATCTTCAGGAAGGAGTCCGGGTCAACGACTTCCGCCTGAAGGTGGACGGCGTCGACTCTCCTTACTACCTCGACCTGAAGGCGAAGAACCTGGTCCAGGACGACGAGTATTACCGCGTGAAGGGAGGGGTTCACGGCAAGTACAACTTCGGCCTCTTCTATGACAAGACCCCGCACAACTTCAGCAGCGGCAGGCTGCTTCTGAACCATTTGGGCGGAGGAAGGTACGGCATAGCCGACGTCATTCAATCCAACCTGCAGGCCGAGGAAGTATTGCGGTCAGACCGTACCCCGACCGCCACAGGGACGCCGGCTATAATCAACCCGGCGGATGCCGCGAACATGGCTCTCGATGCCGACATGGTCAACATCGTGAACAACCTGTACCGCGATTCCGCCAACACGGTGAAGTACGGGCTCAAGAGGAGCAAGACCGGGTTCAACTTCGACTTCGCCCCCGTCGAAGATGTAAAGGTGTGGACCAAGGTGAACAGCGAGAAGCGCACCGGCACCAGGCGCATCAACCAGGGAACCTACGAGAGGTACACGGCCGGCTCCGGCGCCACCCACCTCACCGACTACTTCCTGGTAGCGGGGGTCGAACTCCCGGAGGTGATCGACTACCGCACCACCACGATAAGCGTCGGTACCGGCATCTACAAGAAGAAGTGGCTGGCGGACGCCGAGTACACCTTCACCGACTTCGAGAACAAGGTCGGCTCACTGGTGTGGGACAACCCGTTCAGGTTGACCTCGGCGCAGGCCTCCGCGGCCGACAACACCACTACCGCCTTGGGCTCCAACGGCTTCAACCGCGGGCGCTCGGCGCTTGGCCAGATCACCCTTACGCCAGACAGCAAGTCCCATGACGTAAACCTGAGCGGCTCCGTCGAACTGCCGCTGCACAGCAGGTTCACCGGCAATGTAAGCTACGGATGGGTGACCCAGGATGAATCCTTCGATCCTTACACCCTGAACACCGCGATCGGCACAAGCTTCCCCGGCGCGCTCGCGCCGTTCGCTGCCGGACTGGCCCTGCCGCAGAACAGCCTGAACGGGAAGGTCGCCACCTTGTTCCAGAGCTACCAGCTGACCAGCAAGCCGACCGAGTCGCTGGCTGTGACCGCCCGCTACCGCTACTATGACTACGACAACAAATCCGACAACATCAGCTTCCCCGGTTACGCCGCGTTCGGCGATTCCTTTTGGCGAACCGAAAGAGCCGACGTAAGCTCCAGCCTTACAGACATTCCGGTGCGCAACGAGGCCCTTTCCTACACCCGCCAGAACGCTGAAATAGCCGTGGACTACCATCTTTTCAAGCCTCTGACCCTGATGGTGGAGGGGTTCTGGGAGGATTGGGATCGTGAGCAGCTGCGCATCGACGGCACCACCGAGTTCGGCGCAGGGGGCGGATTCGTCTACCAGCCGACCAGGACCGCGAAACTCAAGGGTAACTACCGTTACTCGCACCGCACCGTTGACGGCTACAAGCCGGGCAACAGCAGCGAGAACCCGGAGGCGATCGGGCTTCAGAACTACGACTGGGCCGAAAGGACCCGTCAGAAGGCTGACCTCAGACTTCAGACGACGCCGATCCAGGCAGTCACCGTGGGGCTTTCCGGGCGGTATCTCAAAGACGAGTTCGGGGGCGACAACAGGTTCGGGCTCAAGCAGAACGACAGCCTGACCGGCGGCATCGACGTCAACTACGCAGTCACCGATGCAGTCTCGCTGTACGCAAGCTACGCCAAAGACTACCGTAAAGGTTTCATGCAGTCGGCGGCCAAGGACGACGTCTTTAACGCTGCCTCCGCCATCGACGACGCCTTCACGACCGGCGCCGCAGGGGGCAACTTCAACCCGCTCAACTACTGGAACTCCAGCATCTACGAGAAGGTCGACACGGTCGGTCTGGGCTTTAGCCTCCAGGTGATTCCGGAGAAGCTCACCCTGAACACCAGCTACAACGTCTCTTACAGCAAGACGGACATCAACACCTACAACCCCAACGGGATCCCCAAACTGACCAACGCCACCGCCCAGGATTTCGGCACCATCACCAACAAGTACCAGGAAGTGAAGGCGGACCTCGGCTATAACTTCACCAAGAACATGAAGGTGGGCGTTACCTATCTGTACGAACTGTTCATGCAGGACGACTTCAGCAACACCGGGACCTACACGGCCGGCAGCACTTACGAGAACAGCACCAAGTACCTCTATACCGGCGCCAACAACTACAGCTACGACGCACACGTGGTCGGCGCCTACCTGAACTACAAGTTCTAGAACACTACTCCCAGGATGGTATCGGGGCGCCGGCAACGGCGCCCCATTTTTTTGAGCTGCTGTTTCCTCCGCACCCCTCCAGATCGACCGCGATTCGTTGTAAATTCTAATTGAAATCATATAATCTATGGGTTCGCTGCTGCGGGCTCAAGAGCAGTCTGTACTTTCGCGAGCCGATCTCCCATTAAAGTAGGAGGGCTGGTGCATCAATTACTGGTACTGCGCCTTTACGACCGGCGCTATGCGCTGCGGCTTCTGGATGTGGAGCGGGTGCTGCATATGGTCGAGATAACGCCGCTTCCGGGTGCGCCACCTGAGGTGCTTGGGGTGATCAACATCCAGGGAGAGGTCACCTCCGTGATAGACCTGCGACGCTGCTGTACGCTGCCGCCGCTCGAGGTGGGGCCGGAACAGGTGCTGGTGCTGGTCCGGCGCGGAGGGGGGATAGTGGCCCTTGCGGCGGATTGGGTAGAGGTGACTGTCGGCTGGCAGGAGGAAGGGGTCGTCCCGGCCGACGAGATTCAGCCTGCTCCACCATTCCTCGAGGGGATGGCGAAGCTCGCGGATGGCCTGGTGCCGGTCCTGGACCTGGACCGGCTGCTGCACGACATTCTTCCCCCCTGAATCCGGCACCCTGTGCCAAAGGGCGAGGCGTTCCTTCTGCTTTTCGGGAACTTTCTCCCCTGTGAAGAGGTCCTGCGCGGTGCGCGGTGCGTAAAGGCAAAAGGGTTCGTTAGAGAGTGCGATGGGCGACGACAAAAACGAAATAACGCCTCCCGGCGTGGAACTTCAGGCGGCGGAGCCGGAACAGACGCGGGAGCAGCGCGGCAAGATCCTGCATGATCGCGCGCAGCGCCTGGCGCTGGAGCGGAAGGTGGAGGAGCCCGGGGAGAGGATCGAGGTGGTCGAGTTCCTCCTTGGCACGGAACGCTTTGGCGTGGAGACCTCCTTTGTCCGGGAGGTCCATCCGCTCAGGGGGCTGACCCCGCTCCCCTGCGTCCCCCCCTTCGTCCTGGGGCTGATGAACCTGCGCGGCGCCATCCTGTCGGTGGTTGATCTTAGGAGTTTCTTCGAGACGGGGAGGGAGGAGGTGGCCGAGTCGAGCAAGGTGATCGTCCTGCGCCTGGCGGCGATGGAGTTCGGCATCCTGGCGCAGGCGGTACTCGGCGTACGGGCCTTGAACGCGGCAGATCTGCAGCCCCCTCTCCCGTCCATGACGGGCGCGCGGTCCGAGTTCCTCAGGGGGATGGCCGGGCGCCTGCTCCTGCTTGATGCGGCGAAACTCCTTTCCGACCGAAGGCTCGTGGTGCACGAAGAGGCGTGATGGCGGGGTGGTCAGTGGCTGTTGGTATCCCTACAGGGGGTGTTTCATGGGATGGTTTGGACACGGTTCGGGAAGCAAGGGCTTTTCTGAAAGGCAGTGGGAACGGTACGCCAGGAGCCTCATGGAGGCGAACCTCGACCCGATGGTCAGCATCGCCCCCAACGGCAGGGTAGCCGACGCCAACGAAGCCGCCGCTCGGAGCACCGGCTTGTCGAGGGAACAGCTGATAGGAACCGACTTCGGTGACTGCTTCACCAACGCTGAGGCGGCGAGGCAGGCCTACCGCCAGGCGCTGGAGGGGGGGCAGGTGAGCGACCAGCCCCTCACGATCCACGCCAGGGACGGCAGGCTGACCGACGTGCTCTACAGCGCCTCGATGTTCCGGGACAGCGACGGGACCCAGCTCGGCGTGCTGGTTACGGCGAGGGACGTCACGGAACGGAAGAAGGCCGAGGAGAAATTCCGGGCCCTTCTGGAAAGCGCCCCGGACGCCATAGTGATAGTGAATCCCCAGGGGACCATCGTCCTGGTGAACGCCCAGGCGGAGCGGCTCTTCGGCTACGGCAGGGAAGAGATGCTGGGGAACAAGGTGGAAATGCTGGTCCCCGAGAGGTACCGGGAGCGCCATCCCGGCCACCGCGCCAGCTATTATTCCGATCCGCGGCTGCGCCCAATGGGAGCGGGGCTCGAGCTGTTCTCCGTCAGGAAGGACGGGAGCGAGTTCCCGGTCGAGATCAGCCTGAGTCCGCTGCAGATGGACGAGGGGCTCCTGGTGATAGCGTCGATCAGGGACGCCACGGCGAGCAAGAGAGGGGAGACGAAATTCCGGGGCCTCCTGGAGAGCGCGCCCGACGCGATGGTCATCGTCAACCGGGAAGGGAACATCGCCATTGCCAACGCCCAGAGCGAGCGGCTGTTCGGCTATCCCCGCTCCGAAATGATCGGCAAGCAGATCGAACTCCTGGTCCCCGAGCGTTTCCGCGAACGGCACCCGGCGCACCGCGCCGACTACTTCAAGGACCCGCGGGTGCGGCCGATGGGGGCGGGCCTGGTCCTGTTCGGGCGCAAGTGCGACGGGAGCGAGTTCCCCGTGGAGATCAGCCTGAGCCCGCTGCAGGCGGAGGAAGGGATCCTGGTTATAGCGGCGATCCGGGACATCAGCGAGCAGAAGCAGGCGGCGCTCTACACCAGGAGCCTGATCGAGGCAAGCATCGACCCGCTTCTGGCCATCACCCCGGAGGGGAAGGTGTCGGACGTGAACGAGGCGGTGGTCAGGGTGACCGGGGTCGCGCGCGAGGCGCTGGTCGGCTCCGATTTTTCCTGCTACTTCACGGACCTCGAAGAGGCGCGGCAGGGGTACCGGAAGGTATTCCAGGAGGGATCGGTCACCGATTACCCGCTGACCATACGGCATCGCGAGGGAAGGGAGACCGACGTGCTCCTGAACGCCTCCGTGTACAAGGACGTGCACGGCGCGGTGCTCGGCGCCTTCGCGGCGGCGCGCGATGTCACCCAGAGAAAGCGGATCACGCAGGAGCTGACCGAGCTGAACCGCACCCTCGAACAGCGCGTCGCGGAGAGGACCCAGAAACTCTTGAGCCAGAACCAGGAGATCCTCGAGGCCGCCGGGATACTGGCCTCGTCGTCCGGGCAGATCATGACGCTCATGACCCAGATAGCAACCGGGGCTGCGGAGACGGCGGCGGCGGTGAGCGAGACCACCACGGTGGTCGAAGAGGTGAAGATGACCGGGCAGGTCTCCAGCCAGAAGGCGCGCAAGGTATCCGAGGTGGCCCAGAAGGCGGTGGCGGTGGCGAAGACCGGGCGAAAGGCGGTCGACGAGTCGGTGACGGGGATGGGGCACATCCAGGACCAGGTCTCCTCGATAGCGGACAGCATCATGAGACTCTCCGAGCAGAGCCAGGCGATAGGCGAGATCATCGCGACGGTGAAGGACCTGGCGGAGCAGTCGAACCTTTTGGCGGTGAACGCCGCCATCGAGGCCGCCAAGGCGGGCGAGCAGGGTAAGGGGTTCGCCGTGGTGGCGCAGGAGGTGAAGAGTCTCGCCGAGCAGTCCAGGGAGGCGACCGCCCAGGTGCGCTCGATACTGAACGACATCCAGAAGGCGACCAACGCTGCGGTGCTTGCCACGGAGCAGGGGAATCAGGCGGTCGGCGTGGGGGTGCGGCAGTCGAGGGAGGCGGGCGAGGCGATCCGGCAGATGGGAGAGAGCATCGAGGAGGCGGCCCAGGCTGCGGTGCAGATCGTCGCATCCAGCCAGGAGCAGACCACCGGCATGGACCAGGTCGTCATGGCGATGTCCAACATAAAGCAGGCGAGCGAGGAGAACGTTTCAGGAATGAAGCAGGTGGAGCAAACCCTGCAGAACCTGCACGATCTCGGGCAGAAGCTGAAGCAGTTGGTGGAGCAGTATAAGACCGATTGATCGGACCGATCCGACCGATCACCGGAGCACCTAAATGGAAAAAGACGCTGAATTCCAGAAACGCCTGCTGGCGACGTTCACCGTCGAGGCGCAGGAGCACCTGAAGGGGATCACGGATTCGATGATCCTGCTGGAACAGGTGGCGGGGACGCCGAGGCAGGAGGAGGTCGTCGAGGCGGTATTCCGGGAGGCGCACAGCCTGAAGGGGGCGGCCAGGGCGGTGGGGCGCAGCGACGTGGAGTCGCTTTGCCAGGCCCTGGAAGGGCTCTTCTCGGCGCTGAAACGGGGTGAAGTGCAGCTCTCCGCGGGGCTCGTCGATCTGATGCAGCGGGCGCGCGACGTTCTCGCCCGTCTGCTCGTTATCCAGGCGGCGGCGCGCGGGGAGGGGGACGGCGACCGACGCGCCATCGCGGAGGAACTGATCGATGCGGCGCGCGGAAGGACGCCGGTCGCCCCGCCCGGGGCAAAACCGGAACCGGCTGTCAGCCCGGGGGCGGAGGAGCCCGCTCCTCCCCTGCCATCCTCCTTCATGGAGGACACGGTGCGGGTCGCCACTTGCAAACTCGGATCACTGTTGTTGCTGTCGGAGGAAATGGTGTCGGCAAAGCTCTCGGCGGGGCTGCATGCCGCCAGGATGCGGGAGCTCAGGGAGGTTTGCGGCGCCTGGAGGAAGGAGTGGGCCCGGGTGCTCCCCGCGCTGCCGTCGGCCTCGGTGGCGCTGAAAAGGGTTGCCGGAGGGAGGGAGGACACTCTCTCCCCGGAGGAGGCAAAGGCTGTCCTGAAAATACTGGAGTTCGAACAGTGGAACGTGGACTTCCAGAAATCGCTGGAAGGGCGCGCCCTGAACGACCTCAAGGCCGCCGAAAGGGATAGCCGGTCTCTGGGAGGTATGGTGGACAACCTCCTGGAGGAGGCCAAGAAGCTGATGATGTTCCCTTTCTCCGCGCTGCTGGAGGCCTTCCCCAAGATGGCGCGTGATCTCGCCAGGGATCGCGGCAAGGAGGTGCATTTCGTCGTCAGCGGCGATGACCTGGAGATCGACCGGCGCATACTGGAAGAGATGAAGGACCCGCTGCTTCATTTGGTGCGCAACAGCATAAGCCACGGCATAGAACTCCCGCAGGATCGGGAAGCAAAGAACAAGCCGCGCCGGGGGAAGCTTTCCATCCTCATCTCGCCCAGGGAGGGGAGGGCGGAGGTCGTGGTGGGCGATGACGGCGCCGGGATCGATGTGGCGCAGTTGCGATCCGTCCTCCCCCGTCTCGGGATCGTTGCGGCGGACAAGGCGGCGGAGATGAGCGACGCCGAGATCCTCCCCTTCATCTACCACTCGGGGGTCTCCACCAGCCCGGCCGTCACCGAGATATCGGGGCGGGGGCTGGGCCTTGCCATCGTCCGTGAGAAGGTTGAGAAACTGGGTGGGAGCATTTCGCTCGAAACGGTGCGGGAGCGCGGGACCACCTTCCGTATCGTGCTGCCGCTCAGCGTGGCGACCTTCCGAGGGCTTTTGGTGCGGGTGTCCGACCGGCTTTTCGCCCTTCCGTCGCTCCATGTCGAGCGGGTGCTGAGGGGACGGTGGCAGGATGTGGCGACCCTGCAAAACCAGGAAGTCATAGACCTGGAGGGGAGGAGCGTGTCGCTGGTGCGGCTTTGGACGCTGCTGGAACTCCGGGCGCCCGAGAAGTTGACCGAGCAGTTGCAGGCGGTGCTGGTGACGGTGGGGGAGCAGAGCATGGCGCTCGCCGTCGACGAAGTGCTGAGCGAGCGGGAGATCCTTATGAAGGGGTTGGGGCCGCAGTTGTCGCGGGTGCGGAACATCGCCGGCGCAACCCTTCTTGGCAGCGGGAATGTGGTGCCGGTACTGAACCTCCCGGACCTGGTCAAGTCAGCCCTGCGTGCCACTTCTCCCGGGGCGCCTTTAGCCGCGCCACCTGCGGAGGTTCAATCCCGGGTCGTGCCGCCGGCGAGGCAGCGCAGGATACTCGTCGTCGAGGATTCGATAACATCGAGGACCTTGATGAAGAACATCCTGGAATCGGCGGGGTACAGCGTGTCGACGGCGGTGGATGGGCTGGAGGCGTTGACCATGCTGAAGAGCGAGAGCTTCGACCTGGTGGTGTCCGATGTCGACATGCCGAGGATGAACGGATTTCAGCTGACCGAGAGTCTCAGGTCCCAAAAGGAATTCGCCGACCTGCCCGTCGTGCTGGTGACAGCCCTGGGGTCGCAGGAAGACAGAGAGCGCGGCATAGACGTCGGTGCCAGTGCCTACATCGTGAAAAGTCGTTTCGACCAAAGCGACCTCCTGGAGACCGTTCATCGCCTCTGCTGACAACCGTTCCCATCAAAAGCTTTCCCATGATTCCCATGATTCCCATTTGGCTTTCGTCGAAAGAAAAGGTATATTCCCTCCGCCCACACTCCACCCAAAGGCAAACCAAAAGGCAAACCAAAAGGCAACCCCATGGACCCCATCCGCAAGCCCGAGTGGCTGCAGAAGAAGATAACCCCCTCCGCCCATGCGGGCATGGAGGGGCTTTTGAAGGAGCTGCGCCTGAACACGGTCTGCCAGCAGGCCCGGTGCCCAAATATCACCGAATGCTTCAGCAAGCATCAGGCGACCTTCCTCATTCTCGGGCGCATCTGCACGCGGCTCTGCTCGTTTTGCTCCGTCACCAAGGAGACCCCGCTCCCCCTCGACCCGGCCGAGCCGGCGTCCGTTGCGGAGGCGGTCCGCCGCCTCGGGCTCTCGCACGTGGTGATCACCAGCCCGACCCGCGACGACATTGCCGACGGGGGGGCGGCCGCGTATGCCGAAACGGTCGCGCAGATCCGCGCCGCCTCGCCGAAAACCAGGATCGAGCTGCTGGTCCCCGACTTCCTGGGCAACGAGGCGTCGCTTGCCGTGGTAGTCGCGTCCCTCCCCGACATCCTCGGGCACAACCTGGAGACGGTGCCGCGACTGTACGGCATAAGGTCGGGCGCCGACTACAAGAGGTCGCTCGACCTGCTGGCAAACGCACGCCGGCTCGACCCCCGGCTCAAGACCAAGTCGGGATTGATGCTCGGGCTGGGCGAGGAAGAGGAGGAACTCTTTTCCGTGCTGGAGGACCTGCTGGAAGTCGGCTGCCGGTACCTGAGCCTCGGGCAGTACCTCGCGCCGAGCCGGATGCACTTCCCGGTGCAGCGCTACGTGGAGCCGGAGTTGTTCGAGGCCTACAAGAAGCGGGCGCTGGAGATCGGTTTCGAGCACGTGGAGAGCGCGCCGTACGTCAGGAGTTCCTACCACGCCGAGAACTACAGCCCATTGCCGTAGTTTTTCCCGATTTTTGCAGTGAATAAAAAAATCCCTGCCGTGGAGACCAAACCGGCAGGGGAAAGAGAACTGCTAGGAGAAGCTTTTTTCGTGCTTGTTACTCCGCGAGGAGCCTCTTGATGGTGTCCTCCATCGCCTTCGCGGTCTGGTCGGAAAATCCCTGGAACCTTTCCGCGATCTGCCCTTTCTTGTTGATCACGTACACGGTCGGAATGGAGCGGAGCCCGTAGTCGTTCTGCGTCTCCTCGCCGGCAATCGCCACAGGATAGCTGATCCTGCGCTCGGCGATGAAGCTCTTCACCTCGCGATCTCCCCCCTCGTCAACGCTCACCCCCAGGACCTGCAGCCCCTGTTTGCCGTACTTCTGCCGCAGCGAGTTCAGGTGCGGGATCGATTCCTTGCAGGGGATGCACCAGGTTGCGAAAAAATCCATCACCAGTACGTACCCCCTGTAATTGCTCAGGGAGATCGGCTGACCGGATGTGGTTACCAGTTTGATCGGGGGGGCTGCATCGCCCCTTTGGATAATGGCGGAGGCCGGTTGCGTAGTGAGGAGCATGCCGGCCACTGCGAGTGGAATGGTCTTGAGAGCGAACTTCTTGAACGGGATCCGCATTTTCATGATTAGAGAGCCTTCTTGATCAGAGCCTCCAGCTGCGCTTTCGGTATTGCTCCGACTACCTGGTCGACCACTTTGCCGTCCTTGATCAGGATGACGGTCGGGATACCGCGCACGCCGTATTTGCCCGGCGTAGCCGGATTGTCGTCAACGTTGACCTTACCTACCTTCACACGTCCTTCGTACTCGGATGCCACGGTATCGATGAGGGGAGCGATTGCTTTGCAGGGGGCGCACCAGGTGGCCCAGAAGTCGACCAGTACGGGAATGCTGGACTGGAGCACTTCCTTCTCAAAGTTGTCGTCGGTGAATGTGCATACGTTTTCGCTGGCCATTGAACCCTCTCCTTTAATAAAAAAAGTGACTCCTACTATAAATGAGCGGATGAAAAAAGCAAGGGGTAATTGCCCGCTTAGAGCCGCTACAAACACCTCAGCAGTTGTATTCACGGTTGACACTCCCGCAGCTTAGGGCCATATTGTGCGAACTCAGGTAACCGGGAGTAATCATGCGCTATTACCCGATAAACATCGACCTGCGTGACCGTCCGGTGGTCATCATCGGAGGGGGCGCCGTGGCGGCGCGCAAGGCAAAGCGGCTCATCTCGGCCGGAGCACGCCTTACCGTGGTCGCGCCGCGGCTTGACGCGTCCCTTGCGCCCCTGGCTTCCGCCGGAACCCTCACGCACCTGGAACGGGAATACCTCGACGGCGATCTGGCAGGCGCCTTCCTCGCCTTCGCGGCGACGGACGACCCGGAGCTGAACCGGAAGGTGGCAGCCGAGGCGGCAGAGCGCGGCGTGCTCATCGATGTCGTTGATGCGCCAACGGCAAGCGGTTTCACCACGCCTGCCTGCCTGGAAAGGGGAGACCTGCTGGTGACGGTATCGACAGCCGGCGCGAGCCCGGCCCTCTCCCGACGCATCGTAAAGGAGCTGGAAACGAGGTTCGGGGCGGAGTACGCCGAGGCCGTGGCCATTTTAGGTGCGGTTCGTGAAAAGATGTTGACTGAAAAGGTGGGGAGCGCATACAATGAGCGGGTTTTTGCCGAACTTGCGGCGCTGGACCTCCCCTCGCTGATCAAAAACGGCCAGAGAGATGCAATAGACCAGATTCTCCTGAAGTTCTCCCCTTCCGGGGCTAACCGCCCGGGAAAAAAGGATCCGTCATGAATGCCTTGCTCTTCAACAGCACCCTGGTCGTCTACGCGGTAGCCACCGCCATCTATCTTACCTACCTGGTGAAGCCGAAAGAATCGACCGGCCGGGCAGGGCAGTTGGTCACCCTGGTCGGTTTCCTGGTGCATGCCGGTTTCACCCTGACCCGCTACCTCGCGGCCGGGCACACCCCGATCACCAACCTGCACGAATCGCTCTCCTTCTTCAGCCTCGCCGTCGTCGGCATCTTCATCCTGTTCGAGAGACGCTACAAGGTCTACATCCTCGGCTCCTTCGTGATGCCGCTGGCGCTCCTGATCCTTGCCATTTCCGCAAGCTTCTCCTCCGTCATCCCGCCGCTCAACCCGGCGCTGAAGAGCAAGTGGCTTGTCGTCCACACGGTCATGGCCTTCCTGGGCTATGCCGCCTTCGCGATCTCGTTCGGCGTCAGCATCATGTACCTGATCCAGGCGCACTTCCTGAAGAAGCGCCGGCTCGGACCCATGTTCCAGAAGCTCCCGCCGCTAGACATGCTGGACGATATCAGCTACCGCTGCCTCACCTTCGGCTTCCCGCTCCTCACCTTCGCCATCATCTCCGGCGCCATCTGGGCGGAGACGGCCTGGGGGACTTACTGGAGCTGGGATCCCAAGGAGACCTGGTCGCTCATAACCTGGTTCATCTATGCAGCGCTGCTGCACGGCAGGCTCACCACCGGCTGGCGCGGCCGCAAGGCGGCGATGCTCTCCATCTTCGGCTTTGTCATAATGCTGTTCACCTTCCTCGGCGTAAACCTCTTGCTGCCGGGGCTGCACAGCTACAAATGAGAGGCATCGAGGCGACAGCCGCAGTGTGGTGTGATTCTCAAGAAGGGGCAGGACTTTTATGAACATTATTGTGGTTGGGCTTTCGCACAAAACTGCCGCAGTTGAAATAAGGGAAAAGGTCGCCTTCGCCCCCACCCAGATGGAGAAACCCCTCAAGGCGGTGGTGGCGCTCCCGGACATCACCGAGGCGGTCATCGTCTCCACCTGCAACAGGGTCGAGATCTACGCCACCACCCGCGACGTCGCGGGCGGCATGGCAAGGCTCAAGCGTTTCCTCGCCGACTACCACAACCTGCAGCTGGAGACGCTGGAGAAGCACCTCTACAGCTACCACGGCGAGGACGCCACCCGCCACGTCTTCCGCGTCGCCTCAAGCCTCGACTCCATGGTGGTGGGCGAACCCCAGATCCTCGGGCAGATCAAGACCTCCTACGGGTACGCCGCCGAGTACAAGAGTTCCGGCGTCATCCTGAACCGCTTCCTGCACAAGGCCTTCTCCGTCGCCAAGCGCGTCCGCACCGAAACGAAGATCGCCTCCTCCGCGGTATCGGTCGCCTTCGCCGCGGTCGAGCTGGCCAAGAAGATCTTCGGGGAACTCTCCGACAAGACGGTCCTTCTGATCGGCGCCGGCGAGATGTGCGAACTGGCCGCGAAACACTTCATCAACGTCGGCGTGCGTGGCGTCATGGTCACCAACCGTACCTTCGAACGCGCCGAGAAGCTCGCCGAGGAATTCGACGCCAAGGCGATCAGGTTCGAGGACCTGATGGACCAGCTTCCCAGGGCCGACATCATCCTCTCCTCCACCGGCGCCCCGCACTTTATCCTGCACCAGAAAGACGTCCACGACGTGCTGCGCCGCCGCAAGATGAAGCCGATGTTCTTCATCGACATCGCCGTCCCGAGGGACATCGATCCCAAGGTGAACGACGTCGAGAACGCCTACCTCTACACGGTCGACGACCTGAACGGCGTCGTGGCGACCAACCTGGAGCAGAGGAAGGTGGAGGCGGCCAAGGCCGAGGCGATCGTGGAGCAGGAGATCGGGCAGTTCTTCAAGTGGCTCTCCTCGCTGGAGGTCACCCCGACCATCGTGGCGCTTCGGGGCCACTTCGACGAGATCCGGAAAGCCGAGCTGGCCAAGACCCTCTCCGGGTGGAAGGACCTCCCCCCCGGCGCGGAGAAGAAGCTCGACGCGCTCACCAACGCCATCATGAACAAGCTGCTGCACCAACCGACCAGCCTGCTCAAGAAGTCCGAACAGGGGAACCGCAACGACCTCTACGTCGACGCGCTCAGGAACCTCTTCGACCTGGACGTGGCCGGAGCGCCGCAGGATAACATGATGGACTTGGATACAGATTAAACAGGTTAAGGTTGAGGTTAAGGCTGAGATCAATCTCATACGACCTTCAACGGCTGGGACGACAATCTCGAAGAGATCCACTTATAAAGGAGAAGAAAGACCATGGCGCTTAAAGAGCTGAGAATAGGGACCCGCGCGAGCCAGCTCGCACTCTGGCAGGCAAACTGGGTCAAGTCCGAGCTGGAAAAACGTTACCCGAACATGACGGTCACCCTTACCAAGATCAAGACCATCGGGGACAAGATCCTCGACGTGCCGCTGGCGCAGGTGGGTGGCAAGGGTCTGTTCGTCAAGGAGATCGAGGAGGCGATGCTGCGCGGCGAGATCGACATCGCGGTGCACAGCATGAAGGACGTCCCGACCGAGTTCCCGGAAGGGCTCGGCCTCTACTGCATCACCGAGCGCGAAGATCCCCGCGACGCGGTCATCTCCCGCGGCGTCAAGTTCGCCGACCTGCCGCAGGGCGCCCGCATCGGCACCTCCGCCCTCAGGCGCCAGGCGCAGCTCCTCAAGGTCCGCCCGGACCTGGAGATGGTCATCATCCGCGGCAACGTCGAGACCCGCATGAACAAGCTGGAGACCGACGGGCTCGACGCCGTCATCCTCGCCGCCGCCGGCCTGAACCGTCTCGGCTTCGCTGATCGCATCACCGAACTCCTGCCGGTCGAACTCTCCCTCCCCGCCATCGGCCAGGGCGCCCTTGGGATCGAGTGCAACCTCTCCAACCAGGACGTGAAGGATGCCATCTCCTTCTTCAACCACGCCGACACCAGCCATGCCGTCCGTGCCGAGCGTGCGCTCTTGTGGCGCTGCGAGGGTGGCTGCCAGGTTCCCATCGCAGCCTACGGCGAAGTGACCGGCGACGAGCTGAAGCTGACCGGCTTCATCGCCTCCGTGGACGGCAAGGTTTCCGTGAAGGGGAGCCTGACCGGTCCTGCCGACGAGTGCGAGAAACTCGGCGTGAAGCTCGCCGAGCAGCTGCTGGCCGAGGGTGGCCACGCCATCCTGGCCGAGGTGTACCAGCGCGAAGTCTCCAGGGAGAAGGAAATCCCGGTCTAAACCGAAACCTTCGACCCGAAAAGCATCAACCACAGAGCTCACACGCCGCCGTGGACAGCTCCGTATCGGTAACGCCCCTCCCCCCGGAGGGGGGAGGTTGGGAGGGGGGCCTGGCTGGCCTCCCCCTCCCTAGCCCTCCCCCTCCGGGGGCGGGGACATTCGGACATCACTTTGTATGGTGGTTAAGGTCTTTGTTCTCAGGTGAAAGGCTAATGGATCTTCCTTAGCCTTTTGCCGTTTGGAATCGGTGCATGTTATGAACGCTGAAAGAGGGAAAAAAGGGTACGTCTACCTGATCGGTGCCGGCCCGGGCGACCCGGGACTGATCACCGTCAAGGGACGGGACTGCCTGGCCAAGGCGCAGGTGGTGATGTACGACTACCTCGCCAACGAGGAACTGCTCCGCCTGGCGCCCAAGGGGGCGGAACTGATCTACGCCGGGAAGGTAGGGGGACAGCACAACCGGGAACAGAGCCAGATCAACGAACTCCTGGTGCAAAAGGCCCTCTCCGGAAAGGTCGTGGCGAGGCTCAAGGGGGGCGACTCCTTCATCTTCGGCCGAGGCGGCGAGGAGTGCGAGGCGCTGGTCGAGGCCGGGGTCCCCTTCGAGATCGTCCCCGGCATCACGGCGGCGGTAGGCGCGACCAGCTACGCCGGCATCCCCCTGACCCACCGCGGCATCACCACCTCGGTCGCCTTCGTCACCGGCCACGAGAAAAAGGGGAAGGCGAGTTCCGAGATCGACTGGGAGGGGCTCTCCCTGGGAAGCGGCACCGTCGTCTTCTACATGGGAGTCACCAACCTCCCCCATATCGCCGAGAGCATGATGGCCCACGGCCGCTCGCCCGAGACGCCGGTCGCGCTGATCCGCTGGGGGACGAGACCCGAGCAGGAGGTGCTGGTCGGCACGCTTGCCGACATAGCCGCGAAGGCGCGCCAGGCAGAGTTCAAGGCGCCCGCCATCACCGTCGTCGGCGAAGTGGTGAACCTGCGGGAGACGCTGCGCTGGTTCGATAACCGGCCGCTCTTCGGGCGCTCCGTCCTTGTTACCAGGGGCGCCGACCAGGCGGGCGACTTCACGTCGAAGCTGGAGCAGCTGGGCGCACGCGCCTACTGCTGCCCGACCATCGAGATCACCCCCCCGGAGAACTACGCCGCCCTGGACGAGGCGATCGAAGCCCTGGACAGCTTCCACTGGATCATCTTCACCTCGTACAACGCCGTCAAGTACTTCTTCGGAAGGCTTGAGGAAAAGGGGCTCGACAGCCGCGCCCTTGGACGCTGCCGCGTCTGCGCCGTTGGCCCCAAGACCGCGGCCGCCCTGTCGCCGTACGGCATCCGTCCCGACCTCGTTCCCGCCGATTACAAGGCCGAAGGTGTGGTCGCCGCTTTCTCCGAGATGGAGATGGCGGGGAAGTGGGTGCTCTTCCCTAAGGGAGACCGGGCGCGGGAGGTGATCCCCGAAGAGCTGGGACGGCTGGGAGCGCAGGTCATGGCGCCGGTTGCCTACGCGAACCACACGCCGGAGGAGATCCCGCAGGAAGCGTTGCTGGCCCTCGAGGAGGGGCGCCTCGACTGCGCCACCTTCACCTCCTCTTCGACGGTGCAGAATCTCGCCGCCATCCTGGGCGAGAACCGTTTCCTGCACCTGATGGAAAAGGTGAAGGTCGCCTCCATCGGTCCCGTCACATCGAAGAGCTGCCGCGAACTGGGGCTCGAAGTACACATGGAGCCGGCCGAGTACACGCTGGACGCGCTCTCCGCCGAGATGATCAAGTACTTCGCTGCCGAGTAGAACCAAGCCTGGCATCCCGCCCCCGGAGGGGGAGGGTCAGGGAGGGGGGAAGCCGTCAGGAAGAAGAGCCATTCAGTGAAGAGCCGAGCCCCGCGTCCCCTCGCCCTCCGGAAGAGGGACAGGGTGAGGGAGGCTCCGGACTCAAGTAAAAGCCAATAAGCCGCACAACCCAAAGGAGAGAGCAATGTTCTACCCACTGTACAGAGCGAGAAGGATCCGGGGCAAAGAAGTTTTCAGAAACATGGTCAGGGAGACCTCTCTCTCCACCAACGACCTGATATACCCGATGTTCTCCGCCTTCGGCAAGGGGATCAAGAAAGAGATCTCCTCGATGCCGGGAATCTATCAGCAGTCCATCGAGAACATCGTCGAGGAGGCGCAGGAGGCCTACGAGCTGGGCGTTCCCGCCGTGATACTCTTCGGCATCCCGGAGCAGAAGGACGCCATGGGGAGCGACGCCTACTCCGACACCGGCATCATCCAGGAGACCATCCGGGCCATCAAGAAGAGCGTTCCGAACCTCGCCGTCATCACCGACGTCTGCATGTGCGAGTACACCGACCACGGCCACTGCGGCGTGATCAAGAACGGCGACGTGGACAACGACTCGACCCTGGAGCTTCTGGCCAGGGAGGCTCTTTCCCATGCCAAGGCAGGCGCCGACATGGTCGCCCCTTCCGACATGATGGACGGGCGCGTCGCCGCCATCCGCGAATCCCTCGACAACAACGGCTACAAGGACATCCCGCTGATGAGCTACGCCGTCAAGTACGCGTCCGGCTACTACGGGCCGTTCAGGGAGGCAGCCGAGTCCACCCCGCAGTTCGGCGACCGTCGTTCCTACCAGATGGATCCGGCCAACAGGCTGGAAGCGATCCGCGAGGCAAGGATGGACGTCGAGGAAGGCGCCGACATCCTGATGGTGAAGCCGGGTCTTCCCTATCTCGACATCGTGCGCGAGGTGAGGAACGAGTTCAACCTGCCGGTAGCGGTGTACAACGTCTCCGGCGAGTACTCCATGGTGAAGGCCGCGGCCAACATGGGCTGGATTGACGAGGACCGTGTCATCATGGAGACCATGATGTCCTTCAAGAGAGCCGGTTCCGACCTGATCCTCACCTATCACGCCAAAGAGGTGGCCAAGCTGCTCAAGAAAGGGTACGAGGCCGAGCTGAAAGGGCGTTGCGGCTGCGGCTGCAAGTAGAATAGTGAGAAAAGTAAAGGCCCGCTGAGAAGCGGGCCTTTTTTATGGATGCATTTAGTGTCCCCTCCCCCGGAGGGGGAGGGCTAGGGAGGGGGAGCGCCAGCCAGTTCTTCCCCCCTCCCAACCTCCCCCCTCCGGGGGGAGGAGCGGTTACTCATTGATAAGGGGCTGCCCAAGGCGACGTGGGGCGCTCTGTGGTTTTTAGGCCCTGATCATGATCAGCAGCATCTTGAACCGCTTCGCCGCGCGCATCGAGTGGGGCCTGTTGGCCGGCATGATGATGATCTCGCCCGCGGTTACCGTCTGCACCGTCCCCTCTATGTTGACCTCCGCCTCGCCATCCAGTACCTGCACCAGCGCGTCATACGGCGCCGTATGCTCGCTCAACCCCTCTCCGACATCAAACGCGAATGCGGTGACGGTCCCGACCGGCTTGTCTATGACTGCCCTGCTCACCACCGCACCTTCCTGATACCCCGCCAGATTCGCCAGATTCAGTTTCTCTCCAAGTGCAACACCCTTTTTCTGTGACATATAGACCTCTCCTTGTCAGATAGCGCTCTTTGTTGATAGGAACTTTAACCCGTTCAGAGAGTCGTGCAATTGATGCAAGTCAATCTAATGGTAAAATTCTGCGCATGCCCAAACCATTCCGCTACCTGGAGCCGACGTTCTTCGCAGGGTTGTTCGACGACCCGCTGCTGCTGGTCCGGGTGCGCCCCACCGGCCGCGCCATTCTCTTCGACTGCGGCAAGATCCACCACCTCGCCAAAAGGGTCTACACCTCCATCGATGCGATCTTCATCAGCCATGCCCACATGGACCATTTCATGGGGATGGACAGCGTCATCCGGCACAGCCACGCCTCCCCGCGCACCATCGACGTTTTCGGCCCCCCCGGCCTTTCCGGTCGAATGGCCAACAAATTCGCCTGTTACGACTGGAACCTCGCCGACACCTTCTGGGGGAACTTCAGGGTCAGCGAGGTGAATAACGACGGGAGCATAGCAAGCACCCTCTTCAGCGGACCGCAGGCCTTCGCCGCAACCCCGGAAGGCGAGCGTACGGGCGTCCTCTACGGCAACAGGCATCTGACAGTTACCGCCGTCCATTGCGAGCACAGGATCGCGGTGTTGGCGTACCGCGTAGATGAAGGCGCCGCGTTCGTCATCGACGATGCACGTATCGCCGATGAGGGAGTGAGGAAAGGAGAATGGCTGAAAACGATGGAGAAGATGTTCCACAACGGCGCCATGGAAGGAAGCCCGATCCGCTACCCGTGGAGCAGAGGGGACATTGTAGAGGAGCGCGTGGAGCACGATGCCGCAGCACTCTACCGGCGCATCAGGAAACTTGAAAAGCCGGCCAGCATTGGGTATGTGACCGACATCGGTTTTTCAGAGGGAAACATGGAGAGCATTGCAGGGCTTTTGGAGGGAGTGAGCTTGCTTGTTTGCGAATGCGCCTTCCTGGCATCGGAGCGGAAGAAGGCGCAGCTCTCCCGCCATCTCTGCAGCACCGAATTCAACATGATGCTGGATCGGTTGCGGCCGAGTTACGTGTTGCCGATGCACTTTTCCAAGACCTACCAGAGGGGGAGCGAGCCGTTGTACCGGCAGATCGAGCCGCCGTCGGGGGTGACCGTCTTGAAGATCCCCGACCGTCTCACCCCCCGTCCCATAATGGAGAGCGAAGTTCCGAAACCGGAGGAACTTTAGCTCACGCAAAGCCGCAAAGGCGCAAAGAAAGGCAAAAAAACCAACCATTCGCCACTGAGAAAATCTGAGGACAAAAAACTAAAATCTCGAGGGGAAAAACCAAACATCTTGTTTCTCTATCTCTTGAAGGTTTTGAAGTCTCAGATTTTTCTCAGAAGTTCTCTGTGGCCAATGGTTCTGGGGGATGCGGTTCTCTTTGCGTCTTTGCGCCTTTGCGTGACACGCAGTGGCTTTTCTGCTAAAAAGGCAGCTATGAAAAAGTCCACCTCCAGCGACGCCCCGGTAGTCTACACCTCCGAATTCGGCCGCATGTGCCCCGGCTGCGGCAAGCCCGCCAAAGACTGCATCTGCCGCAAGAACTCGGCGGCCCCCGCCGGTGACGGCGCGGTGCGCCTGAGACGCGAAACGAAAGGGCGGGGCGGCAAGACCGTCATCGTCATCACCGGTGTTCCCGTCGACGCCGCGGCTCTGACGATCCTGGCAGGGGAATTGAAGAAGCGTTGCGGCTGCGGTGGGACAGCAAAAGACGGCGTGATCGAGATACAAGGCGACCACGCCGACGTGCTGCTGGCTGAACTGACCAAGCGGGGCTACAAGGCGAAGCGCGCCGGAGGGTAGTCCCGCCTACTCCACCAGGAACTCATTCCCGCCCACTTCCACTGCATCGCCGGGACGCAGTTTCCTGCCGCGGCGCAACTCCACCTCGCCGTTCACCGAAACCATCCCCTCGGAGATGATGATCTTTGCCTCTCCACCCGAGCAGACCGCATTGACGGCCTTCAGGAAACTGTCCAGCTTGATAAATTCCGTATCAATCTTCACACATCCTCCACATCCAAAAATCTCGCGCCTCATGGCGGGTTGAACTTATCACAGAATTCTGCTAAAAAGGGACATTTCGCAAAGGAGAACCGTGCATGTACACAACCAACGATTTCAAAAAAGGGCTCGTCATCCAGTTGGACGGCGCACCCTGCGTGCTAGTAGACGTAAGCTTCCAGTCCCCGTCCGCCCGTGGCGCCAACACCATGGTGAAGACCAAGTACCGCAACCTCATCACCGCCCAGGTGCTTGAGAAGACCTTCCGTTCCGGTGACAAGGTAGACGAAGCCGACTTCGAGCGTCACAAGGGTCAGTTCCTCTATGCCGACGGCGGCCGCGGCATCTTCATGGACCTGGAGACCTACGAGCAGTTCGAGATGGAAGAAGACAACTTCGAAGCCATCGCCCCGTTCCTGCTGGACGGCACCGAAGTGCAACTCGGCATCTTCCAGGAGCGCATGGTGAACGTCGACCTCCCCATGGTCGTCGAGCTGACAGTAACCGAGACCGCTCCCGCCATGAAGAACGCCACCGCCACCGCCCAGACCAAGGAAGCAGTGCTGGAGACCGGTCTGCGACTGCAGGTGCCGCCGTACCTGGAGAGCGGTGAAAAGATCAAAGTAGACACCCGCGACGGCCGCTTCATCTCCCGCGCGTAGTCCTGGCTTAGGAAAAGCTTCCCTCACCCTGTCCCTCTCCCGAAGGGCGAGGGGACGCGGGGGCAATGGCTGTGACTAAAGGGAAAGCAGTTAGGGTGATGTAACACTTTTTGTACTACCTGATAGCACAAAAGGGTTGACACAATCCGCGAATCACAGTATAAAGTTGGTCTCTTGCCCAGATAGCTCAGTCGGTAGAGCAGAGGATTGAAAATCCTCGTGTCGGCGGTTCGATTCCGTCTCTGGGCACCATAAAAATCAAGGGGTTAGTCGCATGCGGCTAGCCCCTTTTTTTGTTGCGCGTGGCCTCTCCCGTGGCCTCTATGCAACCGCGTCTCCAGGAAACGAGTCGGCTGCAGGGCAGCTACCGTTCCAGCTCCAACTGCGGCGTGGCTTTCGATCACCAGACGCAGCCCTTCGGGCTGCATCCGAGTGGAATTCGTGTAAACACAGGCACTTGCGCGGCACCAGAGTCGGGAAAAAGACCGATAACGGGCTGTTTTCATTGCGGTACCGCTGGTACCGCGTGCAAAGGAGACGGGTATGGAGCAAAAAACGCACCTGCCGGCCCGTCTGGAGCCGGAGCTGTTGGAGAGGCTGAGAAGCGCTGCGGCCTCCCTTAACGCTCCTATTCCGGAGACCATCTCGCTCGCCCTCGACGCCCTGGATAAGGAGGAATACCTGACCGAACGGCTGGAAAACAAAAACCGGCAAGTGTCTCACGGTCCCCCGCCGACGCTTTGGTGTGACAAGCTATTTCCTCAGGAGCGGGATACTCTCCCTCTGGTTTTCTCGGACTACCCCGGATCGGCTATTGTGGCGTGCCTGATGTCCTTGCCGTGGACCATGAAGATAACCATTTCGGCAATGTTGGTAGCGTGGTCGGCGATTCGTTCGAGGAAATTCGATATGGAGGTTATGCTCATGGCTCGCTCCACCGTTGCCGGATCCTCCATCATGAAGGTAAGCAACTCCCTCTGCAACTGATCGTTCAGCTCATCAACCACCCTGTCATCCCGGCAGATCTGGTGCGCGGTGGATGCATCGCCGCTTACGAACGCATCGAGCGCCAGCTTGACGGCACGGTTTGCCGCCTCACCCATCCTGGGAAGGTCGATGTAGGGCTTCAACTGCGGTACGAGGTTCAACGCCAGAGCTTCCCGGGCAATGTTGACGCACTGGTCTCCGATCCGCTCCAGGTCGATCACGATTTTCATGGCAAGGGTGACGAACCGGAGGTCCCTCGCCGCCGGCTGGCGCAGTGCCAGGAGATGGAAGCACTTCTGGTCGATCTCCACCTCCATACGGTTGATCTCCGCATCGAGGGCGATAGTCCGGCCGGCGAGGTCGGAATCCCGCTCCACCACCGATTTCATCGAGGTGGCGATCATCAGCTCGACTTTCCCACCCATCTCCAGAAGCCTCAATCGTAGTTCACTCAGTTCGGCATGGAACTGGCTGCTCATATGCTCCTTCCCCATCAAGTACCTCGTTTGTCTTAGTAGGCTGTGCTTGCCACCCCTCGTGCCATCTCTAGTATCCACAAGGAATGTGTAGGGCTTGTGCCATCCGCTGCAAGATCGCGTGAAATTGTACGCCTCAAGCTTTTTTCAAGGTAACGAAGAAGGTGGATCCTTGGCCGGAACTCTCGACGGATACGGTGCCGCCCAGCAGTTGGACGATGTGCTTCACGATGGAAAGCCCGAGACCGGTCCCCCCTTCCTCGCGGCTGCGGGCCGTGTCCACCCGGTAAAACCGCTCGAAGATGCGCGGCAGGTCGCGCGCCGGAATGCCGATGCCGGTGTCTTTGACCGCGACCGTCACCCGGTCCCCCTCCGCAGAGGCGGAAAAGGTGATGGAGCCGCCCGCCGCCGTGTACTTCACCGCGTTGTCCACCAGGTTGACCAGGACCTGCTCCAGGCGCCCCGGGTCGCCCAGAACTGCGGGCGCTCTGCTCAGCCCGGAGATGTCGACGCTGATACCGCGCTCCCGGATCTTCTGCTCCAAAAGGGCCACAACGTGTTCTGCCATGTCGTGCAGGGATACGCTTCTGGATTCCAGCGCAATGGTGCCTGACTCGAGCTGCGACAGGGTCAGCAGATCGCCGATGAGCGAGGCCAGCCGGTCGGCATGGGAATACACGATGTTGACAAATCGTGCCGCCTGTTCCGGGTTCTCCAGCGCACCGCCCAGAAGCGTTTCAGCATACCCCTTGATGATGGTGACCGGCGTACGCAGCTCGTGCGATACGTTGGCGACGAAATCCCTGCGAATCTTCTCCAATTGCCTGATGTCCGATATGTCATGGAAAACGGCGACCACCCCGCTCAGCGCCCCGTTCTCAAGCAACGGCACCCAGTGGGTCAGTACGGTTTTCTCCTTCGGCGTATGGAGTTGCAATTCCTCGACACGTTCCTGGCCCGACCCGATCACCCCCCTGAACGAATCTTGCAGCCCCGGGTGCCGGGAAATGTCGATCAGTTGTTTCCCTTCCACATCGTCGTGCAGGGCGAACAGATCTCTGAACGCGGGGTTCACCAGCGTGATCACGCCCTGCGGGTCCGCCACCATGATCCCCTCTCCCATGCCGTGCAGTATGGTGTCCAGGCGGTTCTTCTCGGCGGCGAGACGCTCCAGTTGCTCCTCTGTCTTTTGAGCCATGTTGTTGAAAACGCGGGCCAGTTCACCCACCTCGGAGCCGCTTGCCACCGGGAGACGTGTTCCGATCTCGCCTTTGTCGATTTTTGCCGCCATGGCGGCTACCGTGTGCAGGGATTTGGTACTTACCGAGGCAAGGAGAGAACTGAAAAATACGACGGTGGCGCCCGCCAGAAAAAGCGACCATATAAGGACGGCATTGAACTGGTCTTTGGCCTCCTTGATGGAGGAGAGCGACAAAGCCACGCGCAGCACGGCGTCCTGGCCTGCTGCCGTCTTGAAGGGGAGTGCAGCATACAGCATATCCCTGTGCACAGTTTCCGAATAGCGGATGGAAGAGCCGTTTCCCTTGGCCATGGCATCTCGGATCTCGGGGCGGTCGAGATGATTATCCAGTTCCGCAAGCTTCTTTGCGGGAACCTCGGAATCTCCCATAACGTCGCCGTTCCAGGCGATGACAGTTACTCGTTGCTTCAACTCCCGCCCTAGGGTTTCAACCAGGGCAGGAGCATCCCGGCGCAGGTCGCGGATTTCCCGCGCGGCTACGATTCTGGCCACGCCCGCTTCCTGTAACAGGTGCTGAGCCATTTCCGTCGTCTGGTACCGTTTCAGCAGGTGACCGACATAGCCGTAGATCACGGCGCCCAGCAGCAAGACGATCATCAGTTGGATAGCGATGACCTTCGACCTCATTGCTCCTCCAACTTGTAACCGAAACCGCGTACCGTTTTTATCATGTCTCCGGCCTTCCCCATCTTCGTTCGCAGGCGGGTTATGTGGGTGTCGACAGTGCGGGTGTCCTCGACGAAATTGTATCCCCATACGTCACGCAAAAGGACGTCCCTGCTCTGGACTCTCCCCAGTCGCATCACCAGGGTGTGCAGCAGCTTGAATTCGGTGGTCGTGAAACTTATCTCTTCGCCGTTGACCGTTACGAAGTGACGCTCGGTGTCTATGCTGATCGCACCGACCTTTATGAACTGGTTTTGGGGGGCCTCGGTGACGCTTCGCCTGAGTACGGCCTTCACGCGCAGCATCAGTTCCCTGGTGGAGAACGGCTTCACGACGTAATCGTCGGCGCCTACCTCGAAACCGACCACCTTGTCGATCTCTTCCCCTTTCGCGGTCAGCATGATCACAGGGATCCGCGAGGTCCTTTCGGACTTCTTGAGCCCCTTGCACACTTCCGTGCCGAGCATCCCCGGCAGCATGAGATCCAGGAGCACCAGATCCGGCTGTACCTTGCCCGCAGTCTCGAGACCTTCCGCACCGTCCAGCGCGATGATCGTTTTGTAACCCTCCCTCTCAAGGTTGAAGGCAACCAACTCGGCGAGGTCCTTCTCATCTTCAATGATCAATATTGTTTGCATGGCACCCTCTCTGATGTTCCTGGATATACAGTAGATACAACTGTTTTGTGTAGAAACGGTTACAGTCAGGTAAAATGTGTCGGAAATATTCTTGTCCCTGGTTCCGCTGGCGAATCGGCGCCCAGCTTCGTGGTGTTGACGCATGTAAGCGCATGACGGGTAAGCGACTGAAAAGAGGGGGCAGCGGTAGCAGACAAAGGCCTGGGTATTTGTTCCGGATGGCGGGTTGCAGCGACGCCCTTTTTATCGGCAGGTTCGATATTTCACAAATTCTTGTTAAGGTTGTAACGAAACTGCAACACGGCAGGTATATATTCCCGGAAAACCGCAAAAGGAGGTAACAATGTTAAAAAGCATGAAAATGGCAATAATGGCTCTGGCCCTGATAGCGACGGTGGGTACAGCGGGACAATCCTCGGCCGAGACCCTGATAAACGGCGCCGGCGCCACCTTCCCCTATCCCCTTTACTCGAAGTGGTTCAGCGAGTATGCCAAGATTGACAAGAGCGTGAAATTCAACTACCAGTCGATCGGAAGCGGCGGCGGCATCAAGCAGATCACCGCCCAGACCGTCGACTTCGGCGCCAGCGACAAGTTCCTTTCCGACGAGGAGCTGAAGGCGGCCCCGGGCAAGCTGATCCACATCCCGACCGTGATGGGGGCAGTGGTCATCACCTATAACCTGCCGGGCGTAGCGAAGGGCCTGAAGCTCAACTCCGAGGATGTCGCCAACATCTATCTCGGCAAGATCACTATGTGGAACGACCCCAAGATCGCCGACGACAACAAGGGGGTCAATCTCCCGGCCAAGCCGATCATCGTCGTGCACCGCTCCGACGGCAGCGGTACCACCAGCATCTTCACCGATTACCTGAGCGGGGTCAACGCGGAGTGGTCGCAGAAGGTGGGGAAGGGTGCCTCCGTCAAGTGGCCGATCGGTCTCGGCGGCAAGGGTAACGAGGGTGTCGCCGGCCAGATCAAGACCACACCGTATTCCATCGGCTACGTCGAGCTTGCCTACGCCTTCGAAAACAAGCTTCCGTACGCCTTCCTGAAGAACAAGGCGGGCGCCTTCGTGGAGCCCTCCATCAAGACCACCAGCGCCGCTGCGGCCGGGGCTGCCAAGCAGATGCCTGCAGACTACAGGATCTCGCTGGTGAACCAGCCGGGCAAGGATGCCTACCCGGTCGTAGGCTTTACCTGGCTGCTGGTCTACGAGAAGCAAAAGGACGCGCTCAAGGGTAAGAAGCTGGCCGAGTTCCTGAACTGGAGCATGACCAAGGGGCAGAAGATGGCCGCCCCGATGCTGTACGCGCCGCTGCCGGCAAATGTGGTCCAGATGGTGCAGAAGACGATCAAGACCCTCAAGTAAGGATTCGAACATAACCTCAAGGATGAGCCCGGGCGGACGGCAACAACAGGTCCCCCGGGCTTTTTTGTTTCCTTCACCCATCCCCACCTGACCCTCCCCTTGAAGGGGAGGGGGACCCGCCGCAATATTTCAAAAGCTACAGAACATTATCCCCACTGCCACAGCTCCGTAACGCTCCTTGTTCATAATGAGAAAAAACGACAAGGAGAACAGAGATGACCGGATCCGTTTTGCCGCGGGTAATGAGAAGCATGGCCGGACACCCCGCGCTGGTTGGAATGGCCTGCGCGGCCACTGGACTGCTGCGCCAGATGTCCATAAAGCCCTTCGTCCCCAAAAACAGGCGCAGGGAGTTTCTTCTGAGAGAAAGGGTCAGCCTCCATGCCTGCCGCGCGCAGATCTTCAAGGAAAAGGGGACCGGTTCCGTCCCCACCATAGTGGTGGGCGGCTTCGTTCCCGACGCCACGGAGCAGGTGGAATTCCAACGCGCGCTCTTCAGGGATTACGGCAGCATCTACTACGTCAACTACCCGCGCCACGGCTTCTCCTCGGAGATGTTTTTCGCGCAGTTGGCAGACCTGATCGAGTGGCTCAACAACCGGGACCAGAAGCCGATCCTGTTCGGGGTGAGTTTCGGCTGCGGGTTGATCGCGCGCTTTCTGCAGGAGAGCCCGGAGGCGCCCCTGCCCAGGATCAGGGGGGTGGTAATGGCTAGCCCCGTGCTCTGCGCGGATGATCTGATCCGCCCCTCCCACGACAAGGCAGGCGGTGTCAGGATGCTGGAAAGCAACCTGCGCAGGATCCTGAGCGCCGGGGGGAACGACAGCGAGGTTCCCGGTCGCCAGATCGAGAGGGCGAGGCGATGCTTCCAGGCGCTTTTCGAGATCGGAGCCCAGAACCGTGTTCTTTCCAGCAGGCATCTCTCCATCAAGAAGAAGATCATGCAGGTGATCGAGGACACCCCCGCGACCGGCGGTTACCAGCGGGTCCTTGCCCTGAAGCAGTTCACCCGCCCGGGAGACGGAGGTCCCATCTTCGCCGGTCCGGCCCTGACCCTTCTTGCCGAGGAGGAGGAAAACCTGCTCGTACCCAGTTCGCCGACGCTCCAGATGCTGTGCAATCCGCATCGGAGAAAGGCCCTCTTCCCGAACGGCATCTTCAGGAGGGTCACCTCCGACACCGTCGGAGACGCGGTCGCCCATGCCTCGCTCATTTTCCACCACCGCTGCTACAACCCCCTGATCGGGAGCTGGTATGAGAAGCTGCATCCCGCCAGGCTGAGCGAGGCGGTGTGACGATGCTTCGAGACAGCTTGAGATCCGCCACCTTCCCGGTTCTGAACCGCGTTCTGAAGGCGGGAGCGGCGTTGCACGCCTCCCGTCTGGAGAGCAGGGATCCCTTTGCCGCCCAGCAGCGCATCTTCAGCCACCTCGTGGCTCGGGGGGCGTCGACCAGATTCGGGGCCGACTACGGGCTGTCGGAGCTGGCAACTCTCCCGTTTCCGGAGGCCTACCGGCGCTTCCGGTCGCGCGTGCCGATCAGGACCTATGAAGAGTTCTGGAACGATTACTTCAAAGAGGGGGCTAGAGAATCCGGGGGGAGAGTGAGCCTGTCCCTGCAGGACGTCACCTGGCCCGGGAAAGTGCCGTTCTTCTGCGAGACCTCCGGCACCACCGCGCCCAGCAAGTACATCCCGTTCACCATGGAGATGTTTTCGGCCAACAGGCGCGCGGCCCTTGACCTGACCTCCTGCTACCTGAGCGCCAACCGCAGAAGCAGGCTCATGAGCGGCAGACTGCTCTATATGGCGGGGAATACCGAGCTTGCCGATATGGGGAACGGGGTCAAAAGCGGTGATATGAGCGCCATCACCCTGCGCTACCGTCCCGGATACCTGAACCCGTTCATTGCCCCTGATGCGGCAACCGCCATGCTTCCGTGGCAAGAGAAGCTGGAGAGGCTCGCCGAACTGCTTCTGACGGATCGTACCATCCGCGGCATATCCGGCGTTCCTCCCTGGATACTGCTCCTTCTGAACCGTTGCGCTGAACTGGGGGACGCTCCCGTTTCCCGGCTCCTCCCCGACCTGGAATTGATCGTTCACGGCGGCACCAGCATGAAACCGTACCGGCAGGAGTTCGCTCACCTGTTCGGAAACGCCGCACCGCATTTCCTCGAACTCCTCCCGTCTTCCGAGGCATTCATGGGGTTTCAGAGGCTCGGGGAGGCGCAGATGCGTCTCGAGCCGTACTACGGGGTTTTTTTCGAGTTCGTGCCGTGCGACGAACCGGACGGCAGGGGGCGCCCGGAGCCGGATGCCGGCTGCGTGCCGCTTGAGGAGATAGAAACGGGACGGCGCTACGCCGTTATCGTGACCACCTGCGCCGGTCTCTGGCGCTACCACATCGGAGACACCATCCGCTTCACGGAACGCGACCCTCTCTTTATCGAGTTCACCGGCCGCGACAGGTTTCTGGATCGGTTCGAGGAGAAGGTCACCCAGGGTGAAGTCGAGGAGGCGGTCAGGCTGTTGAACGAGGTGCCGGGAGTGGAGATCAGGGAGTTCATGGTCGGGCCGCAGATCGCCGACCGGCGCCATTTCTGGGTTCTGGCGGCCGGCAACGGCTCTTCGGCTGACTCCGCCGCGCTGGCGCGGCATATCGACGAGGCATTGGCGGGGATGAACGCGGACTACCGTGCCTTCCGCGACCAGGGGAGGATCGGGCCGCCGATGGTCCTGGTGGCGAAGGAAGACGACATATACCTGTGGTCCAGGGATGTGCGGGGCAAACTGGGGGGGCAGAGCAAGATCCCGCATGTGGATCCGACCCTGGAAGGGGAGTTGGTGGCGAGCCTGGCGGAATATTGCAAAAAAAGGGACCGCCGGTAGCGGTCCCTTAAGAGGAGCGTGTCTTTGGATTGCCGGACGGCGGGCAGTGGGCTTCCCCGGCGTCGGCTGCCGTCAGGCGATGGTGTGGCGGATGTCCTTCCCTTTGACCATGAAGATGACCATTTCGGCCACGTTGGTGGCATGGTCGGCGATCCTCTCCAGGCATTTCGAGACGTGGTTGATCTTGATGGCGCGGCTGATGGTGGAGGGATCCCCCATCATGAAGGTCAGAAGCTCGCGCTGGATCTGCTCGTTCAGTTCGTCGACGAACTGGTCGTCCTCGCACACCTTGATCGCCAGCGCGTCGTCGCCGCGCACGAAGGCGTCCAGCGCCTCCTTGACCATGTCGGAGGCGGCCTGGGCCATGCGCGGCAGGTCGATGTACGGTTTCAGGGAGGGTTCCTGGTTCAGCTCCCTCGACCGTTTGGCGATATTGGCGCACTGGTCGCCGATCCGCTCCAGGTCGGTGACGATCTTGAGCGCCAGGGTGATGAAACGGAGATCGCGCGCCGCCGGCTGCCGGCGGGCCAGCACCTCCAGGCATTTCTCGTCTATCACCATCTCCAGGTTGTTTATCTCGTGGTCGAACGCGATGGTCTTCTCGGCGAGCTCGGTGTCCCGCTCCACCAGGGACTTCATGGCGTTGGCGATCATCACCTCGACCTTCCCTCCCATCTCCAGGAGTTTTTCCCTTATGTCGTTCAGCTCGGTGTCAAACTGCTTGCTGAAATGCTCTCTCTCCATATATTTCTCTCCAGGGTCTCATGAAATGGGAGTCGGTATCTAGATATCACTTGAGCCCCGAAGGCGCAAGGAAAACCTCCCGTGCCGGGGGAACGCGCGGTCGCGACAGGCTCCAGCCGTTAACCGAAACGACCGGTTATGTAGTCCTCCGTCCGCTTCTGCTCAGGGGTGGTGAATATCTTCTTGGTCTCGCCGCACTCCACGAGGTCTCCCATGTACAGGAATGCCGTGTAGTCGGAGACGCGGGCGGCCTGCTGCATGTTGTGCGTGACGATGATGATGGTGTAGCGGGTCTTCAGTTCCTCTATCAACTCCTCGATCTTCAGGGTCGAGATGGGGTCGAGAGCGGAGGCCGGCTCGTCCATCAGGATGACCTCCGGTTTGACCGCGATGGTGCGCGCGATGCAGAGCCTTTGCTGCTGACCGCCGGAGAGCGTCATGGCGTTGGTCTTCAGCCTGTCCTTCACCTCGTCCCAGAGCGCCACGCGTTTCAGGCAGCTCTCCACGATCTCGTTCGCCTCCTCCCGGGGGAGCCGCCCGTTCAGCTTGTAGCCGGCCACGACGTTGTCGTAGATGGACATCGCCGGGAACGGGTTCGGTTTCTGGAACACCATGCCGACGCGGCGCCTGATGGAGACCGGGTCCACGCCGCGCCCGTAGATGTCGCCGTTATCCACCAGGATCTTTCCGGTCACCCGCGCCGACGGGACCAGGTCGTGCATCCTGTTCATGGAGCGGAGCAGGGTCGACTTGCCGCACCCGGACGGCCCGATGATGGCGGTGACGCTGTTCTCGGGAAAGCTCATGCTGACGTCCCGCACCGCGTGGGTCTTGCCGAAATGTATATTGACCTCTTCCAGATGTACCTTGTTGCTCATCGTTCCCTCTTGTTTAAATTCGATCCTCATCGGTTGTCACTGCGGGGGCGCCCGGTTCTTCGTTACCCGTCAAAGGTTCTTTGCGTCCTGCGCGGATACTTCGTGCTCTTTCAAGCAGCCTGCCCGGCTCTTAACCGCTGTGCCTGCTCCTGCCGAAGAAGCGGGCGGTGAGGCTCAGCACGAACATGACGGTCACCAGCACCAGCGCGCCCGCCCAGGCCAGCTTGTGCCAGTCCTCGTAGGGAGCGATGGCGAAGCTGAATATCTGCAGGGGGAGGGCGGCCATCGGCTGGCTGATGTCCCTGCTCCAGAACTGGTTTCCCAGCGCCGTGAAAAGAAGCGGCGCGGTCTCCCCCGAGACCCTGGCGACCGCCAGCAGGATGCCGGTCAGGACGCCGGACATGGCGCTTCTCAGGGTCACCTTGAGGCTGGTGCGCCAGAAGGGGACCCCCAGGGCGAGGGAAGCCTCCCTCAGGGAGCCGGGTACCATCTTCAACTGCTCCTCGGTGGTGCGCAGCACGATCGGGATCATGATCAACGCCAGTGCCACCGATCCCGCCAGTCCCGAGAACCCCTTCATAGGCACCACCAGAAGGGTATAGGCGACCATGCCGGTGATGATGGAAGGGGTGCCGGAGAGAACGTCGGCGCCGAACCTGATCACCGTCGACACCTTGGAACCGCCGAATTCGGCGAGGTAGATGGCCCCGAGGATGCCGATCGGAAGGCCGATCAGGGACGCGCCGCCGATCATGATCAGCGAACCGAGCATGCCGTTTGCCATGCCGCCCCCCGCCTCGCCGGTCGGCTTCGGGATCTGGGTGAAGAAATCGAGGGAGAGCGAACTGACTCCCATCTTCAGGATATGGAAGAAAATGAGCCCGAGCGGTATCAGCACCGCCAGGGTGCAGGCCAGCATGACCAGGTTCATCAGGTGGTTCTTGGCTTTGCGGTACGCCATGCCGTGCATCATGCCGCACCTCCGTTGGCGCTCTTGGAGACGCTCCAGATCAAAAGCCTCGCCAGGCCGTTGACGATGAGGGTGACGACCATCAGGATCAGGCCTATCTCCATCAGCGCCGAGCCGTGCAGCTTCGACGTCGTCTCCGCGAACTCGTTCGCTATCACGCTCGGCATGGTGTAGGCGGGGGAGAGGAGCGACAGGGAGATGTTCGGCGCGTTGCCGATCACCATGGTCACGGCCATGGTCTCGCCGATGGCCCTGCCGAGTCCCAGGATGGCTGCGCCCAGGATGCCGGATTTGCCGTAGGGGAGGATCGCCATCTTGATGGTCTCCCAGCGGGTCGCCCCGAGCGCTATGGCCGCTTCTTTCTGGCTCAGCGGCACCGCCAGCAGCACCTCGCGCGTGATGGAGGTGATGATCGGCACCACCATGATCATCAGGATGAAAATGGCCGCCAGCATGCTGACCCCGTAGGGAGCCCCCTGGAACAGCGGGATAAAGCCGAAATGCTCGATGAGAAAAGGCTGGACCGTCGACTGGAGCCAGGGGGCCATGACCAGCACCCCCCACAGGCCGTAGATGACGGAGGGAATCGCAGCCAGGAGCTCGACCAGCGGTGCTATGATAGTCCCCCAGCGCGCAGGGGCGATCTCCGTGATGAAGAGGGCGGCGCCGATGCTAAGCGGCGTGGCTAGCAGGAGCGCCAGGACCGACGACACCACCGACCCATACAGATAGGGGAGGGCGCCGAAGACCCCTTGGACCGCGTCCCAATCGCTGGAACTCACGAATTTCCAGCCGAAGGCCCTGATGGAGGGCATGCTCTCGCCGGTCATTTCGTACAGCATCAGCGCAAGGATCGCCAGTATGCTGAAGGCAAAACAGGTGGTCAGGTAGCGAAAAACCAGGTCGCCTTTCATCCCCTTCGCCTGCTCTTTTTCCCGCTTCGTTACAGTTTGCAAAATGTTCTCCGTTTCCGGCGTGCCGCGTAATGCAGTTTCAGACGCCAAATCCCTCTGCCGGGAATGCTGCGCCCCCGTGCTGTCAGTCAACATTGCCCCGGCTCCTTCTGCGGCGTTTGGCCCAATCGTTTTCGCGCCTTTAACGAATGGCGCGGACGGCTCGGCTTTCAGGCCGATCTGCTCACAGACAAGATGCCCTAAGAATGTTACAACTCTGTTACGATTTCGCTAATTTCTCATGAATCATTTTCGCCCTCCTCGTGGATCTGTCCGCCCCTGCTTCCAGGCAAGCCTATCATACGTGGCCGATGAAAGCCGAAGGCAGCGTGATATCACCGTTTAGGGGAGCTCTTCCCTTCAGCTTACCCGACGTTTCAGAATCGTTACCTTTTAGCCACACTCTTGTAATGGAGAAGGTATATCTTTCATTGGACAGCCGAGGCTGCTGATCGGCAACGTGAAGAATCGGGAGAGAATAGATGCAACCGAGCCCGGAGCCGAAAAGCCTCGTCGCAATTATGAAGTCTCGTTCAGTTGCTCTGATGCAGAGCGGGCTTTCCCCCCGAGAACTCTCGCTCACCCTTTGCCTGGGTACTGCCGTCGGGGTGATGCCCCTGGTGTGGGGCACGACCGTCCTGTGTGTGGCGCTGGCAGCCAAGCTGAAGCTGAACCAGGCGGCGATGCTTGCGCTCAACTACCTCTGCTACCCGCTGCAGTTGGCGCTTTTTCTCCCCTTTTGCCGCCTGGGAGAGTTTCTTCTCCCTTTAGGGCCCATGGTCGGCCGCGAGGTCCTGATGGATGCGCTGCATGGCGGTCTAGGGGCGTCACTGCGCCTTGTTGCCTGGGCCACGGCACGGGCCCTGGGGGTATGGTTCCTGACGACTGTGCCGCTGGCCCTGCTGGCGTATCCAGTGGTGAAACGTCTCCTTTACCGCAAAGAGAGGCGGAGCGCTGCCCCCGAATATTGAGAGGACGCAGCCGTCCCGATTGCCGGAGATTTTCCAACAACCCGACACAGATGATAGATGATCAAGGAGGAAGTATGCAGAAGCTAAAAGTGTTGTTCATGTGCATTCACAACAGCGCCCGCAGCCAGATGGCGGAGGCGTTCTTGAACCATCTCGCCGGCGACCGATACGAGGCTCAAAGCGCGGGGATAGAGCCGGGTCGATTGAACCCCCTGGTTGTCGAGGCGATGGCGGAAGAGGGGATAGACATCTCTCGCAAGGAGACCACCGGCGTCTTCGATCTGTACAGAAAGGGTGCGGTCTTCAGTTACGTGATCACGGTCTGCGACGAGGCGACCGCCGAAAGGTGTCCGATCTTTCCCGGCGTCACCAAACGGCTCCACTGGAGTTTCCCCGATCCCTCGGCACTCCAGGGGACCGAGGAGGAAAAACTGCAGGGTACGCGAGAGATTCGCGACGCCATCAGGAACCAGGTGGAAGAATGGTTAAAAGAATAGAACGAGCTGAGTGCTTCAAGCCACCGCCGGCAGCAGGCCCTTCTGCTGGTCTATCACCTGTCTGGCCAGGATGAGCAGCTTTTCCGGCAGGATCGGCTTCATGAGAAAATTGGCGCCGTCCTCGCTTATCCGCTGCCTGTCGATGATGTCGCCGGTGTAGCCGCTGATGAATATGGCGGGGATGTCGCTTCTCATGGCGCGGATCTCGTCGAAGGCGTCCCCGCCGTTTTTCTTCGGCATTATGACGTCGAGAATCACCAGCGATATTTCCTCCAGGTGGCTTCTGAATTTTTCCACGCCGTCCTCGCCGTCCACCGCCTCGATCACCCGGTATCCCTTTCCGCTCATCACCTGGGAGATAAGGCTCCTCACGGACTCGTTGTCCTCCACAAGCAGTACCGTTTCCTCCCCCCTCGGTATCTCCCTTGCGACTGCGAGCGCCTGCTTGAGTGTGGCTGTAGGCTGGATCCTCGGAAGATGTATGGAGAAGCTCGTCCCGCGGCCGCTCTCGCTGGCGACGGTGAGGAAGCCGCCGTGACGCTTGACGATGTTGTAGCTGATGGAGAGCCCGAGTCCGGTCCCTTTCCCTACCTCTTTGGTGGTGAAGAACGGCTCGAAAATCCTTCTCCTGGTCGCCTCGTCTATTCCGGAGCCGGTATCGGCGATGGTTATCCTGACGTAGGGTCCGGGCTTCGCGCCGTCGATCCCTGTGATCTCGTCGCTGCCGATCTCGACGGGGGCCACCTCAAGCGACAGCCTTCCCCCTTCGGGCATGGCGTCGCGGGCGTTGGTGGTGAGGTTGACCAGCACCTGCTCTATCTGCCCCTGGTCCGCCAGTATGCCGTGCGGCTTGTCCGACAGCTTCATGACCAGCTCTATATCCGCCCCGATCAGCCTTTCCAGAAAGCCGATCAGGTTGCGCACCATCGAGTTGCACTCCAGCTTGCTGGTCTGCACCGGGTCCTTTCTGCTGTAGGCGAGGAGGTTCCTGATCAGCGCCACTGCCCGGTTGGAGGCGTCGCTGATGCTCTGCAGGTAACCGCCGAAGGGAGCGGGAGGGTTGAGGCCGACCGACACGAGCTCCGTGTAACCGATCACCGCGGTCATGATGTTGTTGAAGTCGTGGGCGATCCCTCCTGCCAGGGTTCCTATCGCCTCCATCTTCTGGGCGTGCAGCAGCTGGCTTTCCAGCTTCTTCAGCTCGCTTATGTCGTGGAAGGTCCAGACGCGCCCGGCGGCTTTCCCGTCGCGGAACTGCGGCCTGGAAAACCGCTCGAAGCATCTGCCGTCGCTCAACTCGACCAGGTCGTAGCTCTCCTGCTCCGGTTCCCAGTAGAGCTGGGTCACCTTCTCGAAGAAGAGCACCGGGTCGCGCACCTGCCCCAGCAAGGATAGGAGCAGCTTGTTGGAGTCGCCGCTGGCCAGGGCGTCATCTTCGATCCCCCACATCTCGACGAAGCGGCTGTTGCACGCGACGATTTCTCCGTGGGGGTCGACGGCCATGATGCCGTCGAGGGTGGATTCTATGGTCGCGGAGAGCAGCGAACTCGCCGCGGCCGTGGCCTGCCTCGACTCGAGGCGTTCGGACACCATCCGCGTGTTTTCCAGGGCGACCGCCGCTCCGCTGGCGAGCCCCTGCAGCAGCGCGCCATCCTCCTCCTCGAATTCTCTTCCGCCGCTTCTGTGGAGTTCGAACAGGCAGAGGACCTCGCCCGAGCTGCCCAGCACCGGGACCGTTATCCGGCTGGTTGCAGGCGGTTGCGAGCCGGGGTACATGCCGTGGGGAGCGCAGCCGTCCTTGTCGATGAAGATCTCCCTGCTGCCCAGGACACTTCCGGCGGAGCCCCCGCCACCCGCCGGTCGATGGACCGGGCGGATTTCTCCCTGCTCCAGCAGCACAGTCACCGCCACTTCCCCATTCTGCACCAGACCCGCACTGCCGCCCGAGGCCCCGGTCAGTTCGGCGGCTGAGCGGATCAGGGTCCTTAGCACCGCCCGCTCATCGAGAACGGCGTTCAGCTGACGGTTGGCGTCGATCAGGATCCCCATCTGCCGCTGCCGCCGGATCAGTGCCCGCTCGGCCGCACGTCTCTCCCCGACTTCCTGCTCGAGCTTCGCCTGGGACAGCTCCAGTTGGGATCTCTTTTCCGCCAGCCGGCGCAGCGCTTCCTCGGCCTGCAGGCGCTGCGATTGCATGCCGTTGAACCGCTTGAGCGTGAAGGCGGCGCAGACGGTGGCCAGCAGGCTGCTGAAAACGATGGTGACCGTGTGTGAGGCCCAGATGCCTATGTCCGGCTTGATGAGCTGTTTCAGCGCCTCGAATCCGGTCATCACCAGCAGTGACGAGGCGAGCGCGATGGAGAGTGCCTTGAGGATGGAAGGGTGCGGACCCTGCTGTTGAACGGGAACCGGTTCGTAGTCCGACATAGAGATGTTTCTCCGTGTTTTTTTTCCGGAGCGGGCGCTAAAAATCGTTCAGGATGCGGGCCATATCCTCGCCGTAGATCTCGACGTTCAGTTGCCGGTAGGAATCCCGGATCTCCTCCAGTTTGAGAATAGGTTCGTCGAGTTGACGGAAGAGCCGCCCGAAATATCTGTTGATCAGCCTCATGCGGATACCTCCTTGCCGTCCTTTGCGGGCGACGCCAGCAAAAATACCCCGGTCATCTTGAAGAGCGTGCTGTGCATCGGGCTCAGACCCTCCAGGCGTATCTCGGCTTTGGCCCGGATATCCTTGAAGCAGCGGAGCAAAAGGGCGATTCCCATGGAATTGATCCGCCCTGCCTTGCTGAAGTCGAAGGTCACCAGCGGGTGCCGGACTTGCGCCGGAAGTCCTTTCAGAAAGCTCTCCGAGTGGGCGTCGATGGTTCCTAAGAGGACGAAATAGTCATGCTGGAACTGATTCATTTCTTTCGGGGCGTCGGATGTTTTGCTCATGCTGCCATCTCCTTTTCGTGTTGCGATATGTGGAAGCCGCGTGGCGACTCCGGATCGAGGCTCGAACAGAGCTGCAGGTGTCCCCCTACCGCCGTCTGCCGCCCCGGTTGCACGTCGATGTGAAACCGGTCCAGGAAGCGCCAGATGATGAACAGACCGCGTCCTCCCGTGTCGTCGGCGATGCAGTCGCATTCCTCGTTCCTGGCCAGATACTCAAGCACCTCGTGCGGATCGAGGCTCCCCCAGTTGTCGGTCAGCTTGAGCGCAAGGGTCTCCCCGTCGAACCCGAAGCTGAACACGATCCGTTCCTGCGGCAACATGCTCCGCCTTTCCCCCTTTCTGAACAGCCGGTTGCCGTGGGCGCCGCGCGGGGCATCGTACATGGCGTTTTCCAGCAGTTCGTCCGCCAAAAGCGCCCCCTTCTGGCGCAGCATTTCCATCTCTTCGCCTTCTCCCTGCAGCGCTGCTTCCAGTGCGCAGATCAGGGCTTCCTTCTCCTCGCTGGAAACGAGCTGGTAGGAGTGGACGGCGGTACCCTCCTTCAGGCAGGAGCCGACCTCCCATGGACGCCGCTCCACCAGCATGGAGACCACGACCGGCAGGTACTCCCGGCTCCCCCCCTGCTGCTGGGAATCGATCGCCAGATGCCTGATATCGTCCGCGAACAGGGGCTTGAGCGGGGGAGACGAGTCGTCCCGCGAGATAAGGAGGATTTCGATACCGGGACAGATCTCGCGCAGGCGCTCAGCAACTTTGGGGTGACCGGAATAGGTCGCTGCCGAAAGTATCGCGACACGCAGGGTGCCCCGGAACGGGCGCAGCGTTTCCAGCGACGCGGGGAGGCTCCCCTTCACCGTGATGTTCAGGAGCCCGGGGATTCCTGCCACGGCCTGATCCCAGAGCTTCCGGTCGTTTTCATCCGCATAAAGCACCGCGACGGTTTGCATCTGAAACACTTAATTCTCCTTTGAAGAACTGCTTTCAGTGGTGTCGAACCGGGCGACGAGCGTGGTTACATCGTCGTCGAAGACGCCTGTCCTGGTGAAGGCGGCTACCCTGTCCAATAAGGTGTCGTGCAGCAGGGTAGGATGGACGTCTCTTTCCCGGAGCAGAAGATCCATCAGACGGTCGTAGCCGAACTCCTCGCCGCCCGCGTTGGCGCTCTCTACGATGCCGTCGGTGTACATGAACAGGGCATCCCCCTGGAAAAAGCCGGTGCGCACTTCCGGGAACTGCGCGTCACGCTCGAACCCGAGCGGGAAGCCGGCGGTGGTTTCGAGCATTTCCGCCTTGCCGGCTCCGCCCCGCAGCATGAGCGGGAAGTTGTGCCCTGCGTTGGCGATGGTGACGGTATGGCTGGAGAGATCGATGCTCGCGATGAGGCAGGTCATCAGGAGGGTGCGCCGCGTCGTGGCGAGGATGGCGTTGTTCATCCCGGCCAGGAGGCCGGAAGGTGTGGTGACCCCCAGCGAGATCAGTGTGTGCAGGCTTGCCTTGGCGGCCGTGGTCACCATGCCCGACTGCACCCCGTGACCGCTCACGTCGGCGATGACCAGGCCCAGGATGTGGTCGCCGATGCTGAAGTAGTCGAAGAAATCTCCTCCTATCTCCGAGCAGGTGGTAATGCCCGCGCCGATGGTGACGGCGCCGAAACTGAAATCCGGCGCAGGGAGCAGATCCTGCTGGACCTTGACGCCGCAGGCGACCTCCTCGCGGATGCGTGAACTGAGGCGGTCCAACGCGTGGAGCAGTTCCCTCTGCTGCTCGGCGACCGCCATCATCAGGTCCGCCACCGCCACCGTCGCCGTGCAGCGGCCGTTCTCCACCAGGGGAAAGGCGTCCGTCTGCAGGGTCGGGTCGAGGGAGAGAAGCTGCACCGCCGCCTCGTTGATCTCCAGGTCCGGCGGGAAGGCGATCTTTTTCCCCTTGAGGTCCTCCAAGAGCGCGAGGACCGGCTTCTTCGCGTACAGCTCCATGGCGAAAGGACGGCTCAGCAGGTTCAGGAAGTCCTTGCGGCTTACGGTGCCGAGGAAGGCGCTTTCGTCTATGATCGGGATGGTCAGCAGGGCGGGGTCGTCCTGAAAGATACCGAGCAGCGCTTGAACCTGGAGGTCTTTGGCCGCGTAGACGCACTTTTTGCCTATGCCGGCAAGCTTTGCAACAGATGTTTCCTGGGACATACCGATGCCCCTCCTTTGTTTTGCCGCAGCATAAACCACAATCTTTGAGATCATGTTACAGCCCGGTAAAGGTTTAATGAGGATTCGAGCGGCAGGTCCGCGGTCACTTTCGGGGGGGGCGGCCCTACGCCTGCCAGGGGCCGGTCTGAACCCAAAACCCGCAGATATAGCACTTGATGCAGTGGACCGCTCCGGTGCTTACCGTCTGCGTATGCCTCATTATTCCGATCTTCGCCTTGCACTTGGGACATTCCATGGCGCATCCTCCCTTTTTTTTGGTTGAAAGACATTCTCACCGTGAAACCTGCTTCTAGAAACCGGCCGCTGCATCGGCCGCGCCAAAAGCTTCAGTCCGCGCCCTCATGCAGCGATACCATCCGCAACGAATAGGGGCCGCTTTTTCCTTTGCCGTCCTGGCGGACGATGACCACGCCGTGCTCGGTGCTGACCCAGCGTCGGGCAGTGGTGTTTGGGTCGCTCAAGTCGACCACCCTGCAGCGCAGGCGCCTGCCGCCGACTTCGATTACCTCGCTACGAATCCAGTGCAGCTTCCGCTTGACGACCCTTGCCTGCTCGAGGTCCAAAAGCCGCACCTCGATGCTCTCCCCCTCGCTCCGCATGGTTGTTTCGGGGCAGTCCATGGTGGTGAAGTCATAGCTCGACCTTGGGACCGAAACGGTCCTGGCCGTGCCGTTTTCGTTCAGCCTGAATCGGAACGCCTCCCCTTCCAGGGATGCCGCCACGGTGGAACTCCTGCCGTCTTCCTCCCCCTGGCGACGGTAGCTGAGCGTCCCTTTCTCTCCGATCAGGGCGTCCTCCCGGCTGTGCGACGACACCTTGAACAGGACCAGGTTGGCGTCTATGGCGAGATCGGATTCGAACCTGACGCCGCGAGTCCCGGCCTGCGGGGCGGGTGAGAGGGCCGTCTTCAGCTCTCCCACGCCGAATCCCCTGCTCGTTATCCTGTAGCGGGCGGTCCTGCGCCCCTTGCTCGGCTCTTCGGCGTGGCTCAGCAGGTACGATGCTCCCAGCAGCATCAGGAGCAGCAGGCTAGATCTTTTCAGCATTGACATGGAACCTCAAAGTTGCGCCGGTGACCCTGCTCAGGCCGGTGTAGAGGAAGATCCCTATCCACAGGGACTGCAGAAGCAGAAGCGGCACGGGGGTCCACAGGGATGACAGTCCCGCCGACAGGTCCGGAAGCGGAAAGGAGTCGCCTCCAAAACGGGCCGCCACACCGAAGCTGTAGCAGATGCCGGCGATCCCCATCACCTGGTAGGCGGAGAGCCGCCCGGCGCCGCGGTGGTCGTCGCGGAAGAACTCGGAGACAACGCGCCACCCCTGGGTGACCGCGACCGAGACCAGGAAGGCGGCGCCGTAGCGCCCCTCCAGGAAGAGCAAGGTCGAGGCGACACCTGCGGCGCAGTAAAGAAGGTAGGTGATCCCCTGGACCGGGATCACCTTGACCCCCTCCAGACCCGAGGCGTAGGCGATTTTCTTGGTCTTGCCGGTGAAGGTGAGTGCGACAGGGGAGAGCAGGGAGGCGACTTTGGGGTGGCAGGCGGCGAGGGGCTTGCCGTAGCAGCAGCCGAAACTGACGCAGGCGAGCCTGCCGAACCCCTCGCCGAACGCGTAGGCGATGGCGATCGCGGCGAGAGCGGCAAGCGGCTGCACGCCTGAGGGACCCCCGAGCTGCAGCCGGTTCACCAGCGCGATGATCCAGGGAGCGATCAGGGTGCCGACGAAGACAGCGCCCCCCACCGTGAAGGTGTTCGCCTTCCTTTCCACGACCTGGGCCACGAGCCGCGACGCGGGGACGCAGGCGGCCAGAAGCAGGACGACGGTGGCGGCGACCGCCCGCAGGGAAACCCCGGCCGCCCCCATCAGCACCAGCGCCAGAAGGGTCGCCGCCAGGTAGGCGTTGGCGGTGAGTATGCCGTACCAGGTCAGGTTGATCCCGGACCAGGAACCGTCGCCTCTTTTTTCAAGGGGGACCGCGGCGGCGATCTGCCAGCGCTCGGCCGGAAGGGTCTTTACCCCCCATATGAGGTACAGGGCCGAAAACGCGGCCAGCGCCGACACGAAAACGATCTGGGTCACTGTTGTTTTCTCCTTTTTATGAAATCCACCGCTTACCGCCTCACTGCCTGGCCCTGCCCAAAGGCGCCCGGACCCTTATGTCGGTCTCCACCAGGGGGGAACCGAACCCCTTGGAAAAACGGCTGATGGCGTCGGTGCGGGTCTGGTTTTCCAGGAGATCCGGGGCAAACTCGACCCGTCCCCGCTGGAAGACCAGGATGTCGGTGCTGCTCCCGGGGCGGTACAGCGACTTCGGCTGCCCCTTCTCCAGGAACATGCGGGGAACCACCGGCCTGGGGTCCTCGTACCGCTTTTCGCTGTAGCACTGCACGATGTCCCCAATCATGAGCGCGACGACCTCGATCATCGCGACCAGGCCGACGCCGGTTCCGCCCTTCACGTCGGTGTCGATGATGGTGACCACCCGCCGGTTCTTGGAATAGGGGGTGGCGACGGTGACGATCGCCCCGGGGTTGCAGGAGTTGAAGGCGCCGTCGATCTCGTAGATGTCGGCCACCTCTCCGGAGACGGGGGAGTGGTTGTAGTGGTACTTGTCGGGAGTGAGGCGGAACAGGGCGAAATCGCCGTCGCGCATCGCGGCGCGCCAGGGCCGCTGCTCCCCGCCCAGCAGCTCGTCGAAGCTGAAGAACTTGTCCTTGATGAAAAGGGCGGAGGTCTCGCGGCAGGAGCCGACCAGCACGCGCGCGTCGGCGGGGGAGACCACGGCGTCCGGCTCGCCGGGCATGGGACGGCAGTCCCAGTAGCGGATCCTGCGCTCGAAGACCTTGCGCGGGGTGTCGAGTTGCTCCGGCCGGGCCAGGCACTCGGAGAGGTCGACGTTCAGCTGGCGCAGGAACTTGCCGCAGGCCGATCCGCCGGCCCCGAAGGGGAGGTCGTAATTTATGTAGCCGAGGATGTCCGTCATCCTCGGGCTGGTCAGGAGCCGGAACAGGGCGGGGGCGTTCTCCCTGACCCTGTGGTACATGAGCCGGATCAGCCGGTCGGCAAAGAGCGGCTCGTCGCACAGGGCGCCACTATCCCGCGCTACATACTGGTGCTGCGTGTTCAGCATCGCTTTTTCTCCTTCGCAAAAGTGTCTCGGCCGCAGTCTGGTCGCGCCGGACCGAAAGGAGCGCAAGGTTGATCAGCCGCCGCAGCGAGCCCGCATCGAGCCGCTCGGAAAGGAGTTCTCCCCTCACGCTCGCCAGGAACGGCGCGGCCCCGTCGGGTTCGCCGAGCGCGCGGAGCAACTCACGCTCGACACCGCCGCCCCTTTGCGCGGCCAGGTCGAGATCGCGGAAATCCTCGGCCAGGATCGCAAGTCCCTCCTCCATGTGTTTGCGGCGCAGTCCCTCGCGGTAGTAGCGCTCCGCGCCCCTGTTGAACTGATCGGCCTGTACCCGCATGGGGTCGGATGCGTTCAGCTCCCCCAGGATGCCGCGGGTGAGCTTCCCTGCGGCGGAGAAATTCCCCGGGTCGGTCAGGCGCCGTTCCAGGTCGTCAATGGTCTCGCCGAGTCCCATCATCTCGATCAGGTCTGCTGCGTCCTCTCGCAAAAGGCGCAGCAGCGCGAGCCGGTATTCCTTGACCTTCACCCTGACGTAACCGGGATAGCGCCTGCTGCCGCGCACCTCCTTGGTCCGTTCCACGATCCGGCGCAGAAAGCGGTTGGAGGTGTCCTTGGCCACGAAGAAGGTCGGGTTCCCAATTGCCGAAGCGAAGAAGATCTGCCTTCGCTCGCTTTCCAGGGTCGGGTCGTCCGGAATCTCGCCGTGGTTCAGGCTCCCTGCAGCCATGTACTTGAAGGCGAGGGCGTTGACCAGCATCTGCAGGTCCGTGGCCCTCCCCAGATCCTCCTGGAGCGAGTCGAACTGGCTGTAGTGTCGCCCCTCGAAGCCGGAGAAACCCATCACCCCGAACTCGCGCAGCTTGTAGAGGAGGTAGAGGGACATCTGGCTGTCGAACACGCCCATTTCGGTCAGGTCGCGCTTCAGTTTGTCGCTGTTGCCGATGCGGCCGTTCAGGGCCGGGCTCTGCGGCGTGCTCATCAGGCAGATCAGGTAGTCGACCAGGCGGTAGTCCGGTACGAAATCCCCCTTCAGGCCGAAGAGGCCGCTCACCATCCTGTCGATCCAGGGGGGGCCGAACGGCGTCACCGGCTGCCCGAAAACCGAGATCCCCGCCTTTTTCTGCCACCGCCTCCAGAGCATGCGCAAGTGGGTGTAGTCGAGCTCGTGCGGCAGAAAGCCCAGGGCGCGCTCCGGGTGGAAGTCGGTGTACCCCAGGCGGTAAGGGGAGGCGGAGTAGGTACCGACGAACAGCGGCAGGAAGTGCTCGGCCATCTTGATGGTCAGGTCGCCGAGGTACTTCTCGTGCGCCTGGGTGAAGCCGGAGGCGGGGTCGGAGAGGAGCGCGCCCAGCCTTTTGCTCCCGAGGCTGACGTGGGTCCCGTTGTTGGCGAGGCTCACGTTGGAGACGTTGGGGAGCACCACCAGGTTGTTGCTGACGATCCCCGCCTCGCGCAGCTTTGCGACTGCGTTCAGCTGGCTGCGGGAGAGGACCTGGTGGCAGAGCTGCATGTAGCGGTGCTTCTCCTCCCCCCTGTCCCAGCCGGAGAGGCAGGGGCTCATGAAGAGTTCGCGGTAGAAGGCGTCGGCGACATGGTCGTTCAGCTCCTTCTGCCTGACCGGCGGGTGCGGTGCGAAATAGACCATGGCGCGCTGACCGCTCTCCCTGAGCCCGAAGCTTTCGTTGGCGTACATGACCAGCAGCTGGGTGAAGAGAAAGCGCTTAGAGGTTTCCCGCGCCAGACCCCGCCCCATCCCCCCCTTGAGGGTGAGCGGCACCACGTGGAAGGAAAAGGTCTCGGGCGACGTGTTGTCGTTCAGGTAGTGCCCCATGAGGCGCCTGCCGGTCTCCTCCAGGGGGCGCGGGAGCATCTGGGAGCCGAGCAGGTCCGCCAGCGAGAGCTTCAGGAGATAGCTTATGGGAAGCCGCAGCAGGCTTTCCCCGTCCTTTCCGGTCAGGAAGAAGCGTCCGGCGTCGCTGCGTCTGCCGGCTCGGGGATTTTTCTTGTCGCACAGGAGGTCGTCCTCGAAGACCTTCCGGGCGAAAGGAGAGAGCCTCCCCACGGGGAACCGGACCCAGCTGTTCTCCCAGACGTTTTCCTTGTTGCCGGCCAGATAGCGCTCGAGATCGGTAATCAGCCTTCTCGGGGAGTCTCCGGCCGCGGCGCGCTTGGCGATGTTGGCGAAATAGTCCGACTGCTCGATGGTCAGCGGGAGATCCGTCTGGTCCCTTGCCCCGGCAACTACCGCCTGGAGCTCCGTCTCCGTGCCGCCTGTGGTGTCACCGGTGCAGAAAGGGAGACTTTCGAGGTCGACGGCACCGCCGGCATCCGTGCCCATCAGGTGGGTCATTATGTTTTTTAGGAAGAGGGGAGGTAACTCGGTGACGGTAGCCGAAGGATGGGTCGAAGAGGTGTTCGAGGGGGATGGTTCCTGCTGTCGGGACAATGCAGACCTCCTTCATGGTTGATGCTATCTGCTGCACCTCTATTTACCCTACGAATATTGAGATCGTGTGTACATCAGGTAAAACCTCCGTTAATCCCGGCGCCCGCACCACGAACATGCGCCGGAAACAGGATCGCCGAGGAAGACGGCCTCGGCGCGGGCGCGGCCTTCGAAAACGGAGCCGTACTCGGCAGCCTTGGGTGGAGTCGATTTAGGCCAGATTTAACCTGTCGGCAATGCAGCCGCAATATCTGGCGGGTATAGTGCGGGGGAACGATAAACGTACAGGGAGGGATTATGAAGCTGATGCCGTCGGGGGACCATTACCTCTGGTATTGCGAATGGTGTGACACGAGGAACATGACGCTGTGGACCAGCATCGAGAAGAACCAGCTCTGCTGCACGGCCTGCCAGAAGAAGTTTCCCGTCTTCGAGGAGACGCGGCCGGGCAGGGGAGGGAAGGGGCGCTGCTACCAGCTCCTCTGAAGATGAGGGGGCGCCGGCGCAACATGGCCTCCCGGCTCCCTCGTCAGTTGGAACAGGCGCCGGATTTCCGACGCCACCCGCAAGGCGTTCTCCCTGTGGGTGACCAGCGTCACGTGGTCCGCACCCTTGACCACCAGATGTCTGCTGCAGGATGAGAGCCGCGCCAGCTCCGCCTGCAATTCGGCTGAACCCGGCCTCGCTCCTTCCCCGGCACTGATGACGGCAAGCGGCTTTTTCCCAAGAGGGGCGGTGCCGCGTACCTCGGCACAGAGGGCATCCCAGTTGGAGGCCTCGAGGTCGGTCGTCTTCAGGTGGCTGTAGGAACAGAGAAACATGCGGGCCTGGTCCAGCTGCAAGGGGGGCAACCCTTCCGCCTGCGAGGCGAAGAAGTCGCTGATTCGCACGTAGCCGATCCCTGCCAGCAGCGGCGCCGCCCTAAGTATGCGGAAGCCCGAGTTCATGTGGTCGCGTATCGCCCGGCTGCGCAGACGCTGGTCCGGGTGGGATGCGTCGATCAGCACGACTCCGTGCACCTCGTCCGGGTACAGGTCGTGGAATACGCGGATCAAAAGCCCCCCCATGGAATGCCCCACCAGCAGATAGGGGGGCTTGAGGCCGGCCTTTTCCAACATCGCATGCAGCGTGCGCGCGTGCCGCGCGGCGGACGGCGGGGCGGAATCCGCATGGCTCCAGCCGAGCCCCTCGCGATCATAGGAAACGACCTTGGCGAAACGCGCCACCTCAGGCTGAATCCACCCCCATGCCGAACTCATCCCGCCGAGCCCCGTCTCGAGCAGGACGACCGGGTCCCCGTCGGCGCGCCGCTCGCCGCTTGCCAGCATGTGCAGCCTGAGCCCGTCCACCGTCACAAATCTCCCCGGGGGCGCCACCCTGTGGCGGTCCCACAGGGTGGAGGCGGCCTGGTAGAGCGCTCCCGCAGACACTGCCGCAGCGACCATCGTGGCGAGCACCGCTCCCGGCCGTCTGATGTGCCGCAAAAAGCGAGCGCCGACCCAAGCAGGCTTGGCTATCCGGCGGCTATCGCGGTTCCCGAGATGCTCGCAGTCGAGCCGATTCCCCATGGTTGCCTCCCATGCCAGGAAGATTGCGATGTTGTCATGACGATTTATTAAAGCAGGGGGGAGGCTGATTGCAAGGTGTGAGACCAACAGGCCGGAGTGAGGTGGGGCTCTAAAACGACAACAGTTTCAGGCTGAAGACACGTTCGATGAGCCAGGAAAAGCCCAGAACGAAGATGGCCACGGATGCGCCGGCGGTCACGGTGCTGAATTGCCTGGTGCTCTTCAGCAGATGCAGAATGGGAAGTAGTGCCAGGAATATCATCATCTGCCCGATTTCGACACCTATGTTAAAGGAGAGCACCGAGACCACAAGGTTCGACTTGCCGACTATGAAGTCCTGGAGAACACTGGCAAAACCGAAGCCGTGTATCAATCCGAACCCGAATGTCAGCAGCCAGCGATATCTGACTTCCTTCTTGAACAGGTTTTCCAGAGCAACATAGCAGATGGAAAGCGCTATCACTGTCTCAACCAGCCGTGAGTTCAACCTGACGACCTGCATGGCCGCGAGAAGCAGGGTTATGCTGTGTGCTACGGTGAAGGCGGTGATTATCTTCAGAACTTCCCTGACGGAGAGCCCTATTACGATCAACGCCAACAGGAATGCTATGTGATCGTACCCGATCAGTATGTGCTTCACCCCGAGCGCTATGAACTCGCTTATGCTGGCCCAAATGGACTTTTCCACACCGCCATGCAATACGAGGCGATCCCCCTGGCCAGCGCTTTGCCGCTTATCGTCAGCAGTAGCATCTGAAATTTTCCTGCTCGGGGTGATCTCACCGGTTATCTCAGGGGCAGCAATTGCTCCGGACGCGGCCACGACTTTCGGGCTGTTAGCCGGCAAGGAGTCTGTTGCCTTTCTAGCAGCCGTCATGGCGGCAGCGCTATTTCCCGCCGGTGCTGCGACGCCCCGCATACCTCTCTGCCCAGTGCCGCCGGAGTTGACGTTTCGCGTGGGGCCTGCCTGTCCGGACGCGGCCGCTGGATCATTTGCGGCGCCTTTGATCAACAGTTCCCAAACCCGGGCGTTCGATTCGAAAGAATGCTGTGCCACTGGATGGGTATAATCGAACACCTTCTGCAGCGCATCAGCCTCGGCTTCAGACTGGTACATATAAGCGATGTTTATGTGAGCGTTGTTCGTCTCTTCAAACAGCAACTTGTACTCGATCTTTACCCTGTTCTCGGGCTTGCTGAAGCTCACATCACCCACCGAAAGCCATATTCTCCACAAGCTTCCTTCCAGGACGACTTTAGTCACCTTTACCGGAAGCACCTTCTCGTTGACCGATACGGACAACCTCCCGGCGATGTAAGGCTCGATCGTTTCGGCTGTCAGTCTCTTCAACTGTTCATCGGAAAGAGAACGAAGATCGTATCCCCCCTCTTTGATCCCCTTTATTTCCGGAAACAACGACGCACCAAGCTCAATGGCGGCCTGGATGCGGTTTTTGCCGAAACACCACTTCGATCCCCCCAGGGTCGCGTCGTGGGCATACGCTGGAACGGCAAACAGCACCGACAGCGCCGCCATGATGAGTAGGAAAGTTTTTCTGATTGAATGCGCAGGCACGGCAAACCCCCGAAAGAGGCGGCCGCAGGGTCAACTGCCGGACCCTGCGGCCGCCCGTTTGTGATGCTCAAATCAAATCCGCATTACTGGTAGGTGATCACCAGTTTCGCCGCCTTGGCGGCGGCCGATTCGTATGCCCTGGCGGTGCGCTTGCCGGTGCCGGTGACGATGAAGGCCATGGCGTTGTTCTGCGCCCAGCCGGTGCGGTTCACGATCTCCTGGACGATCCCCTTCAGATCCGGTGTCCTCTGGGCGGTGCCCGCGGCGTCAACCGTGCTCCAGGAGGCCGGAGACCAGGCGACGGAAGCGGCGGTCTTGGCGCGGGAGGAGACGTTGTAGGTCGCAGTGGTGAAGGTGGCCGCATTGTCGGCGGCCTGTCCCTTGACGGTCAGGCTGGTGGCTGCGGTGGTGACCTCGTCCACGGTGAACTGGATGTAGGCGTTGGTGATGGTCTTGCCTTTCGGCACGTTGACGCCGGTGAAGCGCAGCCCGACGTACTGGTTGCCGGTGGTGGTAGTGTCGTAGACCAGCTCGATGTCGGAGCTGTTGTTGTACATGGTGCCGCCGCTCTGACGCTCTTCCACGTCGTCATTGCCGCTGGTTACCTGGGCGGTGACGGTGACGGGGGTGCCGCCGCCTGCCGCGTTCACGGTGGCGACGACCGTATCGGTGGCGGTGGCGCCGGCGTTGTCGGTCACGGTGAGGGTGATGGTGTGGGTGCCGACGGCGAGGGTCACGGCCGGGGTGGCGCCGGTGGCGATCTGGGTGGTCCCCTCTTTCCAGACGTAGGAGGAGATGGTGCCGTCGGGGTCGGAGCTCGCGGAGCCGTTCAGGGTGACGCTCTGCGAGCCGTTGCCGTCGCTGTCGGTGACGCTCTGGTCAACTCCGGCATTGGCTACCGGCGGCTGGTTGCCTGTACCGTGGTTGACGGTTACCGTCTCGATCACCGTGCCGTCTGCCCGGCGGGCAACCATGGTGAGGGTGGTGTCCTGGATGTCCACCTCGGTGTGGTGATACGACTGGTCCACCTTCACGATATTGGGATAGGAGGGGTCGGGGGTGTACAGGGACGCACCGCCGCCGCCGGTCGTGACGTAGTTTTTGGCTTCGACAAGGGCCCGGGCGTAGTTGTGGTTGTGGCCGTTGAGGATCAGGTCGACCCCGTACTGCTTGAAGAGGGGATGCAGGGCGCTCTGGATGCCGGTGTTGTTGGCATGGGTGCCGGCGCCCCATCCCGGCTCGTGTTCCAAGATGACCTTCCACGGCTTGGTGGTGGAGGAGAGGTCGTTCACCAGCCAGTTGTACTGGGCCGAGCCGGCAGTGAAGCTGGCGTAGTTGTCGATCACGGTGAAATGGACCGGGCCGTAATCGAAGGACCAGTAGTAGTTGGCGGCATACGGGTAGGGGAAATACTTCTTGTAGACCGCGCCGGTCCCCTCGTGGTTCCCCCTGGCCCCGACCATCGGCACCTCGGCCTGGAGGGCGCGCATCTGCGGATAGCTCCCCCCGGAGACGAAGTAATGGGCCGTCCAGTCGGCCTCGGTATCGGAGCCGACAAAGTCTCCGTCGTGCAGCACGAGGGTCTGGTAGGCGGGGTCGGCGGCGTACTTGGAACGCATCCTGGAGGCGACCGTCTCATGGCTTGCCGGGTAGCTGCGGCTGTCGCCGTAGGCAAGGAACTTCAGGGAGGTTGCGCTGGACGCCGGCGCGGTGCGGAAGGAACCGGTCCCGTAGCCTGCCACCTCGTAGTAATACTTGGTGTCCGGCTGTAGCCCGGTGATGGTGTACTTGTGCTGGAAGTCGGAGCCGTAGACCCCGACCGTCGCCTGTCCCGTGGTGTAGGCGGTGTCGGTGCCCCAGCGCAGCGTGTTCGACTCGGTCGCGTCGGTCTGCCAGAGCACCGACATCGACGTGTTGGAGCCCTCGAACATCAGGTACGGCGCTTTCCTTATGCCGGCGAATGCCGCCGTGGCGCACAGGACAAGGGCCAGTGCGACAACGGTACTTCTCAATGCCGATTTCATCTCTCTACTCCCTCCTATCGGGTTGAAATGCAGGTTGAATCGAATTGCGGTGGTACTTCAGCCATTTCCGTTACTTTCCTTTTGGATGCCTCCTTATCCTCCTTTCCCTCGTGGTATCCGCAAATTGGACACAAAAAAACCGGACCAAGTGCGGCAAGCTCTCGATCCGGGCTTTCAGGTTCCTGAAGGGAGAAGAATCAGGACTGCAAAGTACCCAGTGATTTGATGCTGATTTAATGAACTGACCGACCCTGCCGGTCCCCTCTCGGAGTCGGCATAAGGGTGGTCAGTCTTCAGTGGCGGTGGACGGAACCTTCGCCCTCAGGAATGAAATCAAGCTCCCCAGCATCAGGCAAAAGCCGAGCAGGGTGATGGGCGGCAACCCACCGTGCCACTTCTGGACCTGCAGCCAGCCGCCGTAACCCATGATGAGCAGATGGCTTGCCACCAGGGCGCAGGCCAGCGTGGTCAGGGACCGTCGAACGGCCGGCAGGATCTCGTCCGCCGCCAGCCGCCAGAAACAATAAACCGCCAGCACCCCCATGAGCAGCATCCCTTCTCCCGTCAGGTTCAGCCGGTCACCCTCAAACCACTTGGCGAAATAGCCCTTGGAAAGGATGACCAGCGAGAGCAGGACGTGTACGAAAACCAGATGCGAGCCTGCCCTGCTCCAGAAACGGTACCTGTCACCCTGGGTACGCATGAAGCCGAGCGATGCCAGGAACAGCGACACCGCCGCAGCGAGGGCTATCGATTTGTTCATCAGGTAGCCCGGCAGGTGGGTCAGCGAGACGTCTCCGAAGGCGGCATAGCGCATCACGGCGTAGGTGGTGGTGCATAGCAGCACGGTCAGAAGTTGCCTTATCATCGTAGTCGCTCCTCATTTGCTGCCGGTTCCCCGGCCGTCACGGCATTTCATGAGTCCCCCCTCTCCCCCCGGCTCCCTCACCCCGACCCTCTCCCTGAGGGCGAGGGAGAGTTTATGGCCCTCAGGAGGGTCCATCTGTTCACTGCGCGCCGTCGGCAAAGGGGCACTCGGGATCGGGAGCGTAGCGATCGCCGGCGACGAAACGGGAGACGGCGCGGCACCCCCCCTTGCAGATGTCGAGGTAGCTGCAGGACCGGCAAGGCTCCGGCGCCCGGTCGATCCAGGTGCGCAGGCGCGACAGGTGGACCGAGCTGTTCCAGAGCTCGGGGAGTTCGAAGATGCTCTCCTCGCCGGCCAGGAACGAGCAGCCGGCGAACCGGCCGTCGGAGCGTACCCCCAGCAGAACGTTGCCTGCCTCGCAGCCGTACACCGAGAACTGCTCCATCAGGGTCTTGTCCGGCCGGTGCCAGCAGAACATCGGCACGAAGGAGCAGTCGATCTTCGCCGGGACCGCGTGCTGCAGGGAAAGGTCCCTGATCATGGGATAGAACTCACGGTTCTGGGTCGGCGTGAGGCGTCGGTAGAAATAAGCCTGAGTCCCTCTTCCGGTCGGTTTGAGCCGCAGCAGTTCCAGATCGGTCAGCCCGCGCTCAGCGGCGAAGGAGAACACCCCTGGCAACCGGTCGAAGCTCTGCCGTGCCACGACGCAGTTCAGGCCGACTTTCACCCCGGCCTCAATCAGCAGGTCCACCCCCCGCACCGCCTGCCCGAGGGCGTCCTGGTCACGGCCGCCCCCCTGCAGCGCGTCCATCCCGTCGATGCTGACGTTGACCTGGCCGAAGATGCTGCATTTTGCGGCGAACTCCCTGGTCATCGGCAGGCCGTTGGTTGTCAGGTTGGGGACCATGCCGCGGGCGCGGACATAGGAGGCGAGTTCGAAGAAGTCCGGACGCTCAAGCGCCTCCCCGCCGCCAAGCGCCATGTGAAATACGCCCATCCCTGCCAGCAGGTCGACCGCCTTGCGAAATTCCTCGCTGGACAGCTCGCCCGCATCCTTTTCCCCCGAATCCATGTAGCAGTGCCGGCATTTCAGGGAGCAGGCGTTGGTCACCGAGAAATGAACCTCCAGGGGGGCGGTGAGAAGAGACGTTTCCGGCTCCCCCCAGAGCGGACTCGGCTCGTGACCCAGCCCTTGCATGAAGTCCCGGTCTACGTGCACCAGCAGGGGGGGATTCTCCAACGCCAGGATGCCGCCGAACGATTCCATGCGATGTTTCATTACGCTCATTCCTGTTCCTCCGCGCTTTCCGGAGCGGGCCGATGCTGCGGCTCTTCCAGGGGGGTGCCGTCCTGTGCCTTCGCGGCACAGACGATTGCCGCAACCGTGTTGAAGAGCAGGGTGACCGCCGCACCTGCGGTGAAGAAGACGACTATATCGACGCCGACGCTGCTGGAGTTCGGGTTGTAGCCGGTTTTTATCTTCAGGATTCGTCCTTTCATTCGACTCACTTCCTTGATCGGAATAAGGGGCGTTGCGGTGGATTCGGTGTAGGGGCGAATCATCATTCGCCCGACCTTGGCAAAGGGGGGCGAGTCGGGCCCCCTGCCGGCGGGGTTTGCCATTCCTCGGCCCAGTGCCGGTACTTGGCGCCGAAGGCGTCCAGGATCTTGGCGCCGTTTGGCTGGTGGATCAGGAACAGGTAGCAGACCGACGTGGTCATCAGCAGGGTGAGCACCGGGCTGAGCCAGCGGAGCGCCCGCGGCCGTTTGCGCCAGAACTCTCCCCTGGTCAGAAGCAGCAGCCAGCAGAGCACCGGCAGGTTGATGGCGGCCGCGATGTAAACCGCCGCGTCCGGGAAAAGAAACTCGTCGCCGCTGGTATCGATGGCATAGAAGGACGGTATTCTGGCCGCGGAGAGCAGCAGCCAGAGGGCGGCCAAGATCAGGAAAGTTCGGATCGAGGCCCGGGTCATGCGCTGCCACGGCTTCATCAGAAAGACTGCCACCCAGAGGATCGCGACGATGCTCCAGGCGATGCCGCCCCAGGCACGGGTGAGCTGCCAATGGCGGCCGGCCTTCTGGCCGGGGAGCCGGTCGTCTACGGAGAATTGTGCGCCGGCGCTGCTGGAAAGGTTCCGGAAGGCCTGATAGCTTTCTTGACGCTTATCGAGGCGGGCATAGGCATATCCCAACTCCCGCTGGACCTCGGCCTTCAGCAGGAAATCGGGATGTCTCGCCATCAGGGCCTCGAACTTCGCCACCATGACCTCGTCGCCCTCGTTGGCGAAACGAATGGTCTGATAGGTGGCGAAAGCCTGCTCCTGGTGCAGCAGCTTCTGGAGAGTTGCCAGTTTCTCCTTGTAAAAGGGGACCTGCTGAGGGTCGGCATATCGATCCAGGAACTCGCGGTGCCACTTGATCGCCTTGCCGACGTCGACCAGGTTGTTTTCATACAGGGTTCCCAGCATCTGCACGGCGTAGCGGCGAGCCTCGCTGTCGGGATGCTTCGCTGCGATTTCGAGGTTGCCGGCTGCGGCCTCGGCGTAGCGCCCTGCCAGGAAAGCCTGCTGGGCCTTCTTCTTCAAGCCGTCCGCCACGGGGTCCTCCTCCGCAGCGACTCCGGCGAGGGGGAACAAAAGCAAAACCCCGAAGAGAGCCAGGAGCAGAAAAGGGAACAGCTTAAACTTCGGGCTGAAGGTGCCGGCATCGAGCCCGCCCGATGTCGCTTTCCTGTCACAGCGGAGCACCGAGGCACCCCGATTTGATTTTCCCATAGCTATCGAGTCCTTCCTTTCCCCCCGACGCCGAACCGTTCGGATCTGCAGGTGCCGCAGCCGGTCATCGACCATGAGGCGCGGGTCACGGGATGGGCCATCTTAAACGGCCCATGTTTCATCCGTATGAGAGATATGTAAAAGTTTCGCAGTAATTTCCCTGCCGTTTACGAAAAAGACCCGGACCGGTGTGGTAACCCGGTCCGGGTCGTCTTTCAGCGCGGAGTCGTCAACCCCAATGACGCTGCGGCGTCTGTTGTATTTGGCGGGTATTGACACCGGGCGGAAAGAACTGCTGATGTGAACAAGATCCCGTCGTCCCTTTGGTTTAGCAAAACTACCTTTTGGTGACGAACGAGAAGACCGGACTGGTGGTCGAGCCGTTCGCGTTGGTGGCGCTGACCTTCCAGTAGTACGTTATTCTGCTTCCCAGGGTGGCCGTGGCGGTGTAGGCGCTGGAGGTCAGCCCGGCGACGTTTACTTCCGGGGAGGAGAAGTCGCTGTTATCGTCCACGACGATGCTGTAGTTTGCGGCGTTCGCTGCATCGCTCCAGTCGAAGGAGGGAGTTTTCGATACGTTGGTCTTGTCGTTGCTGGGGGCAACCAGGCTGAAGCTCCCCGGGGGGGTGGCTCCCTGCACCGTGACGATCACCGTGTCGGTTGCGGTCGCGCCGTCGTTGTCGGTCACCGTAAGGGTGATGGTGTGGGTACCGGCGGCGAGGGTCACGGCCGGGGTGGCGCCGGTGGCGATCTGTGTGGTCCCCTCTTTCCAGACGTAGGAGGAGATGGCGCCGTCCGAGTCGGAGCTGGCGGCGCCGTTCAGGGTGACGCTCTCTGAGCCGTTGCCGTCGCTGTCGGTGACGCTCTGGTCGGCGCCGGCATTGGCTACCGGCGGCTGGTTGCCGGTGCCGTGGTTGATGGCGATCGTCTCGATGACCGTGCCGTCGGCCCGGCGGGCGGTCATGGTGAGGGTGGTGTCCTGGACGTCGACCTCGGTGTAATGATAGGACTTGTCCACCTTGACGATGTTGGGGTAGCCGGCATCCGGGGTGTACAGGGGCGCACCGCCGCCGCCGGTGGTGATGTAGTTTTTCGTTTCGACAAGGGCCCGGGCGTAGTTGTGGTTGTGGCCGTTGAGGATCAGGTCGACCCCGTACTGCTTGAAGAGGGGATGCAGGGCGCTCTGGATGCTGGTGTTGTTGGCATGGGTGCCGGCGCCCCAACCCGGCTCATGCTGCAGGATGACCTTCCACGGCTTGGTGGTGGAGGCGAGGTCGTTCACCAGCCAGTTGTACTGTGCCGAGCCGGCGGTGAAGGTGGCGTAGTTGTCGACCACGGTGAAGTGGACCGGGCCGTAATCGAAGGACCAGTAGTAGTTGGCGGCGTACGGGTAGGGGAAGTACTTCTTGTAGACCGCGCCGGTCCCCTCGTGGTTACCCCTGGCCCCGACCATCGGCACCTCGGCCTGGAGGGCGCGCATCTGCGGGTAGCTCCCCTCGGAGACGAAGTAATGGGCGGTCCAGTCGCTCTCGGTATCGGAGCCGACAAAGTCGCCGTCGTGCAGCACGAGGGTCTGGTAGGCGGGGTCGGCGGCGTACTTGGAACGCATCCTGGCGGCCACCGTCTCATGGCTTGCCGGGTAGGTGCGGGAGTCGCCGTAGGCGAGGAATTTCAGCGCGGTGGCGCTTTGCTCGGGCGCGGTGCGGAAGGAACCGGCCCCGTAGCCTGCCACCTCGTAGTAGTACTTGGTGCCCGGCTGCAGCCCGGTGATGGTGTACTTGTGCTGGGAATCGGCGCCGTAGACCCCGACCGTGGCCTGTCCCAGGCTGTAGGCGGTGTCGGTGCCCCAGCGCAGCGTGTTGGACTCGGTCGCGTCGGTCTGCCAGAGCACCGACATCGACGTGTTGGAGCCCTCGAACATCAGGTATGGCGCTTTCCTTATGCCGGCGAATGCCGCCGTGGCGCACAAAAGGACCAGCATGACGCAGAGACTTCTTAAAGCTGTTTTCATCTTTTTTCCTCCTTTGGGATAAAAATCACTCGAAAACCAAAAACTGCACCGGACACTCCCCCTTCGACAACCCCTTCTCACCCCCTTTCGTGCTTGCCAGCCTTGAGATCCAAAAAAAATAGCCCGAACCAAGAGCGGCATGCTCCCAATTCGGGCTTCCAGGTTCCTGTTGAATCAGGACTGCGAAGTACCCGTTGCTCTATGATGTTTTTCCCCCGACCCCCAGTCCCTCGCCGCCGGGGGAGGGGGCGAGGGGCTTATCCCCGGTCACTTCCCGGCGCCTTCTCGTGCAGCCAGGTAGTTGGCGGTGTACAGGTATTCCCGCAGCCAGAGAGGGTATTTCGACAGCGCCTTTCCGGGCTTGCCGGCCAGGAAACTCTGCAACCGGAGCATGTAACTCTTCTCCTTGATCTGCGCAAGTTTGCCGCGCGGGATCCCGATGGCGGGGGTCACGGTCAGTGGGAAATCGACCACCGCGTTGGCGAAGGTGGCGCTCAGGCTCACGTCCCACCAATTTTCAAAGGGCTGCACGACCACTATCCACTCCTCGCCATCGCTGCCGCGTTGCGCGGAAACCAGCATCCCTCCTCTTACGGTGAATGCGGGAGGGCCGTCGCCCGCTTCAACCCCGCTGATCGCGACCCGTGCGGTTCGCTTGCCGTCTGCGATGACTATCGAAGGGGTTTGACGACAACAAACGTCGACGTCGGCAAACAGTTCTCTGAATGCGGCCAGGCTTTTGCCGCCGCTGAAATCCCGGAAGCGCTCAAACACAGCCTTCGTCTTCTGGGGCGCCGCCGGCGGAGCGCTCTCTGTCCGCGGCACGCCCAGCTCACGGCGCAGCAATTCCGCGGCTTCTTCCTGAGAGGAGGGGGGCGCGTCGTTAGGCGGGCTCGTCGCCGCGGGGACTTCTTCCTGCGGCAGATTGACCGGCGCCGCCATCTGAACCGGCACCGGGCTCACGGCGCCCGACGGGTCGGTGGCCTCAGCCGTCACGAAGTTGATGACCGGAGGGTAATCGCCCCGTTTCTGGAAGAAGATGGTCGCTTCGAAGGCGGCGTTGCGGTCTTGGTTCAGGATGTGGAGTCGAAGTTTTCCGGGCGGTGCGGATGCGCCGCGGTCCTGCTCCAGCAGGTTTCCCCCCATGACCGTCACGTCGGGGGCGAAGAGATAGGCGGTGTCATAGTCGACGGTAAAGGTAAGAGCGGCCACCCCGTCGAATCCCTCCCCCTTGAGGAGATACTTCGACTCTTCGATGGGAAGGAAGCTAAGGGAGCATTCTGCACCGGCCAGGAGCGGATTGACCAGGTACACGAGCATGCCTATGGCAACCAGAAAAGATCGCTTCGAGACAGGAGAGAGGCGCCACATGGATTGTCCTCCTTATGCGGATTCGCAGTTTTGAAAAAGCGGAGCATGGCTTCTTACCTGCCCTCTCCGTAGAACACGGTGCGCGCCATTTCCCTGGCGGCGACCTGAAAGGTCTCCTGGGGGTGCATCTTGCAATAGCGCTCCAAAAGCAGGATGCCGGTCTCGCCATTGGCGAGTTCCAGTTTGGGTATCCTGTTGATCTTTTTGTCGTAGGTCGCGAGCCCGGTCAGGTATCCGCTCAGCCAGAACTCGAAAGGCGCGGTCTTTCTTTCCGCCCGTGCTTTCAGGTATCCGGCGCAACCGACGTTTCCCGCCATGTTGGTATGGACGGGTTCTGCCCCGTGGACGCTACTGCAGAGTACGGCTGACAGCGTTGCCAGGCACGCCGCTGTTTTCATGAACATAGTTCTCCCTGGAACGGCGCTAGATCATTATTCCGGATAAGTATCTCTCAGGCTTCCTGCTTTCCTCCCGCACAAACGACGTCATTTCGGCCCCTCGCACAGGCCCCGCTTCAGGACCGATTCTATCAGTCGATTTGCACGGTGCTGTGACAAAAGGCTTACAATTCGGTCAGCGAGCAGAATCTGCGGTGGTCGGCGAAGCGGGACGGCATTGCTTTGACGGAACACCGGAGGTGGACGGAGATGTCGGTCCGGAACCGGGTGACTCAAGTGGGAGTCTGGGGTTGAAAGATTTCCACCCCCTTTGTGGATAAGGTCTTTGTGGCTGTGGATTTGTTTCCGGAATGTAACGTATCTATAGCTACTTCAGCATTTTGCACAGTCATTGATCAGTGGGCGCAAGTTGCCGTAATCACGTGGTGATGGATGGGACGTTACTTTTCGTGCGGTGCGAGGGGCATGAAGTGGTCGTTAGAGATCGTAACAAAGGGAAAAACGTGGATAACTGCGGTGGATGACCTCGTTTATGCACAGGTGGAAAGCGGGGGACTTTAAGGCGGAGCAAGGCCGCCTTGAATTTGCAGCCGTTCACGGCTGACGGGGGGCGGGGGACAACTCCATGACCAGCTTGAGCCCGGTCGCGGCCAGGAACAGGTCGCTCTTCTCCTTGGCGCCGAAAAGCTCCACGGACATGTCGTCCTGGCCCACCAGGCCGAGCCGCAGCGTGTCCCTTGCAAGCATCGGGCGCACGGTTTCCACCACCTTGTTGCGGCGCCTGTCCAGGCCGTCGCAAAGGCGCACGATCCCTCCCAGCAGGGAGACCCGCGCCTGGTCCTCGCCGCTTAGTCTCGCGTACTGTTCGTGCTTCTTCTTGGGAAGCGATTTTCTGTGGTACCTAGCTATGTTGGCGATCAGTTCACGCTCGCGGGGGGTGAAGCCGAACAGGTCGGCGTGGCGGATCAGGTGGTAGGAGTGCTTGTGGTGCCCCGAGTAGTTTATGAAATAGCCGACATCGTGCAGCAGTGCCGCCGCCTCCAGTAGACGCCCATCCTTCTCTGTCAGGCCGAAGCGGCGGGAGATCGTCTTGAAGATCTCCCGCGCGAGCTGCGCGATGTGCTGGGAATGCTCCTGGTCGAAATGGCAGGAACGCCCGAAATCGAGCGCCGATTCGCGCCATGAGCGCGTGCTCTTTCCCTGCGGGAGTAGCAGCTGCCTGCGCAGCCCCCGCAGGATCAGCCCCTCGCGTATGCCGCGCTCGTTCACCCGCAGCAGGTTCACCCGGAAAAACCCCATCAGCTCGTCGATAACCGTCACGCCGGCGACGATGATGTCGCAGCGGTCCGGACTGAGCCCCGGTAGCGAACGGCGCTCTTTCTCGCTCATCCGAAGCAGCCCCGCCAGCAGGTGCACAACCTCCGAGCGGAGCAGTTCGTAGCCGTGAACCGATTCGTGGCGTTCGCTGCGTGCCGCCATCGCCATGGAAGCGACCGAGGTGGCTGTTCCTCCCGAGCCGATCATGCACTGCAGAGCCGTCCGCTCCTGCGAGTCGAACGCCTCCCTCAGGGTCCTGCGGATATGCCTGCGCAGCTTGCGATGCTGTTCCGGGGCGACCGGATCGCTTTTCAGGAATTTCTCCGTCAGGAATACGGCGCCAAGCTCCAGGGAGAGAACCTCCTCGATGTGCGTCCCGACGGCGGTGACCAGTTCCAGGCTCCCGCCGCCGATGTCGAAGATCAGGTGGCGCACCCCTTCCAGGTCGAAGTTGTGGAAGGCGCTCAAGGCGGCGAGTTCCGCCTCGTCCTCGCCGCTGATGACCTCAACCTCCAGGCCGGTGCGGTCCCTGATGGCGGCGATGAACCCGGCGCCGTTGGACGCCTTGCGCACCGCGCTGGTGGCAACCGCCTCGATGGAGCGGACCCGGTAGCCGTCGATGATCTTCTTCTGGCGGGTGAGCGCTTCGAGCGCGCGGTCCCAGGCGGTTGCGGCTATGCTGCCGGAGCGGTTCAGCCCCTCGCCGAGCCGGACCGTCACCTTCTCGTCGTCGAGGATCCTGTATTTTCCGGCGGCGTCGACCTCTATGATGATGCTTCGTATGGAGTTGGTGCCGATGTCGACGGCTGCGAGCCGGTTTTGCTTCACGAAAGGAACTCCTTTGCCGCTTCGAGGCGTGAGTCAGGTCGGCTAGAGAACCTTGAGCACCGCCTTTCTTGCTTTCTTGAGCCCTTTCCTTACCTTCTTCAGGCTTGCTTCCTCAAGCCCGGCAATCCGTTTCTCCGCCTTGCCGAGCGCCTTTGCGGCACGTTTGGAGCACCTCTTGCCTGACTTTCCGGACTCGCCGATCTTTTCCAGGACGTTGAGTACCTTGTTCAGGTCGGCGCTCAGTTTCTTGCCGGATTTTCCGGCAACCTCCTCCTGGAAGCGCGCCCTGGTCCCCTCGGCCAGCGTCTGGACCTTCTCGCTTACCTCTGAACGCAACTGCTTAAGGGCCTTGACGCGCTCCTCGCGCGCGGTCGGCTCGGCTTCGGTTAACTCCCTCGCCTGGTCCAGTATCGACTTCACGTTCCGGTGGGTGATGCCCCTGACCTTGCTCAGTTCCTCCTCTCCGGTCTGCGCGATCTTCTCGAAGCTGTCCAGCCCCGTCTCGTAAAGGCGCTTGCCGAGAACCCTGCCCACCCCTTTAATCCGTTGCAAATCTGCCGGTTTCGTCACCATGTCTGGCCTACCTCCCTCGTTACCATCTTGTTATTTTGCTTCTTCAGAACGTCTGGTAATTAACAGTCTGGCGTCGTGTTTTTAATGTGAGTATTCACTGTAGCGAAATAGATCCAGTTCTGCAACCTGTTGCCCCGTGCATCGCAAGAGTTCACAAAACTGTAACATTCGAGGGAGGCTCCCCGCGGGGGAGCGAGCTGGGGGCCGCAGCCGGAAGCGGCGAAATTACGCAACATTCACCGGGCCGTAACCGGTATTTAATGTTCCCTCCGTATAAAGGGGATGGGGGATGCCCCGTGATTTGGAGGTCCTATGCCGTGTTCCCCGAGATACGCTGCCACCATTGGCGTGGCCATTCTGGTTCTCACCTGTTACTGCCCCTCATTCGCCGCCGGACAGGGTGAAGGCGCAGTCGCCGAAAGCCCGTTCGCGCCCGCCGGATCAGCCGCGGTCAAGGCACTGACGGAGCTGAACGTCGGTCGCCCGCAGGAACTCATCGTACTCTTTGACTCGGACCTGATCGAAGAGGAAGCGGCGCAACGTCGCCGCCAGGGTGGCCTCGTCTTCGACGACGATAATGTGCTCCGTTTCAAGGCTCAGAGGTTCCGCCGGCTGAAGGAGGCGCTGGCTCCCGGCGTGGGTTCCGGTCAGACGGAGATCGTAAGAGACTACGGCCACCTCCCCATGACCTTCGCCAGGTTCCGCACCAGGGGCGCCCTGGAGGAGCTTTTGCGCCGGCCGGAGACGGTGGCGGTCTACGAGAACAGGGAGATGTTCCCACACCTGAGCTACAGTCTCCCCTTCATCAACCAGCCCCCCCTGGCCGGTGCCGGCATCACGGGGAGCGGTCTCGGCGTCGCGGTCATCGACTCGGGCATCGACTACACACTTCCCGCCTTCGGCTCCTGCAGCGCACCGGGAGTGCCGAATGGGTGCCGGGTAGCCGCATCGGTGGACGTCACCGGCGATAACCTCACCCTGAACCAGGCGGCCGACAACCACGGCACCAACGTGGCGGGCATCGCCGCCGGCGCAGCCCCGGGGGCGCAGATCGTGTCGATCAACGCCTTTTCAGGGGGCGCCTCCACGGTCAGCTGGGTCCTTGCCGGCATCGACTGGGCCATAGAAAACCGGAGCGCCTACAACATCTCCTCGCTCAACATGAGCCTCGGCGACGGGGGGAATTACACCTCCCCCTGCGACCGCCGCGGCACCAATCCATTCCTGGTTCCGCTATCCAATGCCCGTGCGGCCGGGATCCTGCCGGTCGCCTCCTCGGGGAACGCTGCCCTGACCTCAGGCATGGCCAGCCCGGCCTGTACCCCGGGCGTAGTGTCGGTTGGGGCGGTGTACGACGCAAGCTGGGGCGGTCCTTACGCCTGGGGAGGGCCGCCCTCCGTCTGCAGCGACTCGTCGGCCTCGGCCCCGGACATGATCCCCTGCTTTTCCAACAGCGCCTCCTTCCTCACCATGCTTGCCCCGGGCGCCTTCATCACCGCCGCCGGCATACAGATGGCAGGGACCTCGCAGGCGGCCCCCCACGTCGCCGCGGCCGCGGCGCTGCTCCGCTTTGCGCACCCCTCCGACACCCTTGAGCAGACGGTAGCCCGCATGACCGCTACGGGGACGCCGGTCTCGGATGCGCGCAACGGCGTCACCACTCCGCGCCTGAACATGCTGGCCGCGCTGGGGGCGCCCGCCAACGACAACTTCGCCGACCGCATCGTGCTGCCGGAGGCCTCGGGGAGCCGGGGCGGCAACAACCTGAACGCGACGAAGGAGCCGGGGGAGCCCGCACATGCGGGGGGGCAGGGGGGCAGGTCGGTATGGTGGAGTTGGACACCGTCCGAGTCGGGGAGGGCATCCATCGACGGCGCCGGGAGCGGCTTCAGTCCGCTCCTCGGCGTGTACACCGGATCCTCCCTGGAGAGCCTCGAGAAGGTCGCCGACGGCTCCGGCCAGGGGGCCGCCGCCACTTTCGACGTCCGGAAGGGAACGGAGTATCTGATAGCCCTCGACGGCGCGGCCGGCGCCTCGGGTTCGCTAAACCTCAACTGGCAGTTCGCGTTACAGGCCGACCTGCTCGTGGCCATGGCTCCCCCTATCTCCGCGCAGGCGGGAAGCGAAGCCGCCTATACGGCGACCGTCACCAACAACGGCCCGTCCATTGCCAGGGAGGTCACGCTGACGAGCGCGCTCCCCTCCGGGGTGCAGTTCGTTTCGGCCTCGTCCGGCTGCAGCATGGCCCAAGGCACGATCACCTGCGCCCTCGGCGACCTGGAGTCGGGCGCGCAGGGGGCGGTTCAGGTGGTGGTCACCCCCGATGGGGCCGGGGCATTAGAGTTTGCCGCCACCGTCGCCTCCAGCACTGTCGATCCCGTTTCCGGCAACAACGCGGCTATCGCCTCCTGCAGCGTGAGTGCCGCACCCGAGGCGGTGCCGGCTCTCTCCAACTTCGGCATCGCGGCCCCTCATCGGATACCTGAAATTGCCTATCTTTTACCCGGCCGTAACGGTTCCTCCATATAGACGTAGTATAAGAGTCGGCATGTACCTTCCCCACAAGCGCACCTTCTCGGCAAACCTCATCATCGGTGGCGCCATCGCACTCTTCGTCTATTTCCTGAAGGAAAGCGCCCTGCTGGAGTTCCTGCTGGCCCATGCCGCCCAGTCGCTGGCCCGGCTCTGCCTAGCCCTGTCGCAAAACCGGCAGGGGCATGCGAGCTTTTCCATCGGCCTTTTGAGCGACGCTGCATGTATCATCCTCGCCGCTTCCCTTTGGACCTACCTCAAATCCTCGTCCCGCAGGCTTCTGGCGGTTCTCCTTCTCGGAGCGATCCTGGTGCCGATCTCCATCGCCGCGTACCATGCCCGCGGCGTCATCCTGACCGCTCCGCTGATCATGCCCGGGGTCGCGCTCGCCATTGCTGTCGAGGCCGCTGCCAACCTCCTCTCAAAGCAGCTCCGCGCGCGGATCGCGGACGAGAAGCAGGAGGCGGAGTACAGCATCCTGGGGCACCTGGCGCACAACGTGAAACCGAACATCCAGATAGCGAAATCGCCGCTGGTCGCGGTGCTGGACTTTCTGGAGGCGCGCGGGGTAAGCGACGAGGTGCTGGCCCAGCGGCTGGACGGGAGCGACGAGACCGTGGGAGCCGCGCTGCAAAAAGCGGTGCTGAGCCTCGAGCAGATCGGGGCCATCCTGGAAAGCACCAGGAAGCTGGTAACCCACCAGATCCGCAGGGAGGATTTTTCCGAGACCGCCGTCGTTCCCCTGTTAGCAGACGAGATAGTGCCGATCTACGCATCCCGGCTCCGGATCGTCGTCAGCGGGGATCGGCAGCTGACGCTCCCCTTGCACCGCGACTCCTTCGTCGAGGCGATCAACAACCTGATCAGAAACGCCCTGACCCACGCCTTCACCGCGGGACATGCGAACCGCGAACTCCGTTTCACGCTGCGCGAGACCCGCAACAGGGTGACCATCGACTACACCAACAACGGCAAACCTTTCCCGAACAACCTGAGCGCCAAGGAATTCCTGACCTGCGGCAGGAAAAGCCACGACAGTCCCGGGGAAGGACTGGGCGGGGCCTGGATCGGCAAGGTCGTGGCGGCGCACCATGGAAGTTTCGAGATCATCCGGGACGAGCACCCGCTTCATTTCAGGATCACGCTCCCCAAAAGAGGAATCTGATGACAGTTCAGCGCCCCCTGCCGCTCACCATGCTTATCATCGACGACGCAACGCCCTATGTGGAATCCCTGCACCGTGACGCGCAGCGCCGGGACATAAGGCTCTTGCATGCGAGGAGCCTGGAGGAGGGGCGCGAGCTGCATGCAGGGGCCAAGGGGAGGGGGGTGGCCGGCATCATCCTGGACGGCAAGTGCCTGAAGGAAAAGGGACAGGAAGTCCCGGACAACAGCTTCCTCGGTGCGGCGATCAAGTACTTCGGCGAGAAGGCGCCGCACATACCGCTGGTGGTTCTGACCGGCGAGACGGACCTTTACCGAAGCCTTAGCGAGCTGTACGCCGGGACGGTCCGGGTCTATTCTAAGGGGAGGGACGAGGCCGAGATGCTCGGCCATCTGCTGGACCAGGCGAAGCAGCTGGAATGGCTGAAGGTAGTCAGGGAGCACCGGGAAGTGTTCCAGGGGCTTGCCGAGCGTCTGGGCGAAGATGCCGAGCAGGAACTGATCAGCTCTCTTTTGAACATGGCAAGCGACGACCCGACCGTCATCAGGAACACGCTCATCTCACTGCGCAGGCTGCAGGAGAAGATCTTCATCGCCCTGCACAGGGCCGATCCTACGCTGGTGCCGGCCCATTTCGTCTCGGGCGAGGTGAACGTGGTCGGCATCTACAAGCACCTCGCGGAAAAGGGGGCCATAGAGCGCTACAAGGTCGTCGACCGCTTCTGCGAGCTCGTCTACAAGGTGACCAGCGACAACGGCGCCCACACCCCCTACCAGAACCCCAAGTACCCTCCCACCAGGTACACCGTGCAGGCGGTGACCTTCGCCATGCTCGACCTCATCCTCTGGTTCAAGTCGGTCCACCCTCGGGAAGGCAGGGGGGTGCCACAGCGTAGGGGCGAATAATCATTCGCCCCTACTGCCGGCCGGACGAGGGAGGGGGATGTTCGGAAAAGAAGGCTGCCTAGCGCTGGTATTCCTGGTCCGCCTGCTTGACGAGCAGCGGTGTGACGTCGGTTTTCTTGCCGGCGTAGAAGACGCCGGAGTTGCGGTCCAGGATGGCGGAATAGTCACCATCCGCGCCGAGCTTCTCCAGGATGACGCCGAACTTGGCGATGATCTTCCTGATCGAGTCCGACTCCGCCTGCTTGATCTCTTCCTGGGCCTCGCGCTGGCGGTTCTGGAAATCCCTCATCTTCTTCTGGAGCAGCCTCTGCTTCTCGGCCCGCTCGTCGACGGAGAGCTTCCCGCTCTCCTTCTCCAGTTCCGCACGGACCTTCTCGGCGTCGGCCAGCTGTCCCCTCAGTTCGGCGTTCAACTGCTCCGTCTTCTTGAGCAGATCGGCGCGGGCGACGCTTCCCTCCTTGCTCTCCGTGACCGCCCGCTGCAGGTCGACCGTCCCGATCCTGTTCTCCGTTGCGGCAGATGCCGTACCCGCCATCATCAGTCCTGCCAAAAGCGATGCTGCTAGCAATCTTTTCAACTCTGTCTCTCCTCTTTTCGCTGGGTGTGTGCTGCAGTTCAATATACCGTTACGCTCACGCCGTTTATGGTGGCTCCGCTTGCGTCGGCCGCCTTGATGTTCCTCACGCTGAAGGCCGAGGGGGACGGCGGGGCGTAACCGGGCATGACGTCGCAGGTGACGGTGGCGAGCGGTCCGGAGCCGATACCGGTGCCGGTCATCAGGCCGAGGCTCAAGAGGCTCACGCCGGTCGAGGTGGCGAAGGTGGTTACGAGGTAAGGCTGCGTCGCGGCGACCGCCTGGGAGGTTGTTACGATGCCCGGGAGGGTCGCACCGGTTGAGGCGTTGTACCTGACGGTGAGCCCATCCGGTATCACCAGTTCGAACTGGATCCCCTTCACGGCGCTCGCGGCGGACACTCCCTCGAGGGCGAGGGTGTAGCTGGCGGTGGTGGGGATTTTGCCGGTCATCGCGGCGAGGCTCGTCTCGGAGAGGTCATGGACGCCGGTGGTGTTATGGGTGTTGACGATGATGAAGGTAGCGGCGGCGCTCTGGAAAGTAGACAGCGTCTGGCTGTTCATTCCCGCCGCGCCGATGCCGCCTGCCACATCGGCAAGCGTTTCGTCGAGCGGTTTGCCGAGCGTGCTGCAAAGCTGCGACAAGGCGGCTATCGCGAGGGTGTAGTCCTTCTGGCTCTGAGTGGCCGATGCGACCGCAGCGGCCGTGGGTGCAACCGGCGCGGTGCCGATTATGTCGAAGTTGAAGATGCCGGAGATGAGCTTGTTGCCGGCCGTGATTTCAGCCTCGGTGAGTGCCCCCGATTTTTGCACGGCCAGTTCGGTAAGAGGTGTCACGGCCACGGTCACCGGGCCGGAGGCGCCGGGCAGCGCCGCCCGCAGCGGCGCAGTGGACGCGATGGTGCGTGTTTCGCCGGTCGCCTCGTCCGTGTAGCTCCCGGTCGCCTCGATGAGCACGGCCCCGACATAGCTGCCGATATTGGCGGAGTAGCTGCCGTTGTTGACGGGGACGCTCTTCAGGAGGCTTCCCTTGCCGCCGCTGCTCACCGCGTAGATGTTCACCGTGCCGGTGATCGGCCCCTTGGTGGCCATCCCCGATATCACGGTCCCGGTTCCGGTGTCCGTCCCGGCATTCGTGGCCCCGCTTCCCCCTCCGCAGCCGCCAAGGGAGAGTGCTGTAAATGCAACTGCTGCCAATAGCCTGAGTCTCTTCATATAAGGCACCTCATCGCGTAAATGTTGGTGGTTTGCGTTACCAGGTCAGCTGTCCGACCGACCTGAGCAGGAGTGCGACGGCGTCCCCGATGTCCAGAACCTTGTCCGGTTCCGACTTGCCGTTCACGATGGGTGCGACGTCTCCGGTGGCTACCAGCGCCGCGGTCCGGGGCTTCTCCCCGACGGCCAGCTGCAGCGCCAGCAGGGCATCCGTCAGGTCAAGCTTCCCGTCGCCGTTCAGGTCCCCCTTGAGGACAGGGGTAGCCACGAAGGTCGCGCTGACGGAGCAGTCGCCGAATATGGGGGCAGTGCTGAAGATGTTGCCGCTCAGGCTCCCGCCGCACCCGGTGACGCCGGCGACCTGGTAGCCGGCATTGGGGGTCACGGTGAAGTTGACGCTCCTGCCTGCGTCGACGGTCTGCTTGGTCGCCGGGCTGATAAGGCCGTTGGCGCTGGCGGTTGGGGTGACGCTAAAGGTTATCCACCGGAAGGTGGCGACCACGGTGTGGTTCTCCCGGACCCCGGCGATGGTGTAGGTCCCGTTGGCGACGCCTGCGGTGACATCGGCGCCGTTGTCGGTGAGGGACTCCAGGTGGTACCCCGCTGCGGGTGCGACGGTGAGGGTGGCGCTGCCGCCGTAGTTGACCGTGCCGGCTAGCGGGGTGATGCTGCCGTTGCCCCCGTTGACCGAGGCTGTGACCGTTTTGGTGTCTATGGCGAAGGTTGCCACCACGTTGTGGTCGGCCGTTACGCCGGTGACGGTGTAGAGCCCGCCGCTCACCTTCGCGGTGACATCGGCACCGTTGTCGGTGAGGGTAGCCAGGTGGTAGTTGGCAGCCGGGGTGACGGTGAGGGAGGCGTTGCTGCCGTAATCGACCGTGCTGGTTGCCGGGGTGATGCTGCCGTTGCCGCCGGTTACCGAGGCGGTGACGGTTTTCCTGTCGATGGCGAAGGTGGCCACGACGGTGTGGTCGGCCGTTACGCCGGTGATGGTGTAGAGGGCGTTGTTTACCTTTGCCATGACATCGGCCCCGTTGTCGCTGAGCGTGGCCAGGTGGTAGTTCGCAGCCGGAGTGACGGTAAGGACGCTGTCGGCCCCGTAGCTCACGCTGCTGCTTGCCGGAGTGATGCTGCCGTTGCCGCCGGTTACCGAGGCGGTGACTTTTTTACTGTCCGGCGCGAAGGTGGCAACCACGTTGTGATCGAGGCTCACGGAACCGATGGTGTACAGTCCGCCGGTGACGCTTGCCGTGACGTCGCTGCCGTTGTCGGTGAGTGTAGCCAGGTGGTAGTTGGCCGCCGGGGTGACGGTAAGGACGCTGTTGGCGCCGTAGTTCACGCTGCTGCTTGCCGGGGTGACGCTCCCGTTGCCGCCGGAGACCGAGGCGCTGACCGTTTTCTTTTCTATGGCGAAGGTGGCGACCACGGCGTGATCGACGGTTACCGCCGAGATGGTGTAGCTCCCGCCGCTGACCCCTGCCGTGACGTCGGCGCCATTGTCGGTGAGGGTCGCCAGATGGTAGTGGAGTGCCGGGGTGATGGCCACGGTGGCGTTTGATCCGTAGCTCACGTTGCCGCTTGCCGGAGAGACGCTCCCATTGCCGCCGGACACTGTGGCGGTGACCGTCTTTGTGTCGATGGCGAAGGTGGCGGAAAGGGTGTGGTTCGCGCTCAGGTTGGCAATTGTGTAAGAGCCGGCTGTCACGCTTGCCGTGACGTCGACCCCATTGTCGGTCAGCGTAGCCAGGTGGTAGTTGGCCGCCGGGGTGGCGGTAACGGTGGCGCTGGCGCCGTAGTTCACCGTGCTGCTTGCCGGCGAGATTGTCCCGTTGCCGCCGGTGACCGAGGCGGTGACGGTCTTGGTGTCGATGGCGAATGCGGCGACCACGCTGTGGTCGGCACCGATGCCGGTTATCGCGTAGGAGCTGCCGCTGACGTTGGAAGTGACGTCGGCGCCGTTATCCGTGAGGCTTGCCAGGTGGTAACCGGCTGCAGCGGAGATGGTGAGGTAGGCGCTGCCGCCGTAGTCGACGCTGCTGCTTGCCGGGGTGATGCTGCCGCTGCCGCCGGGAGCGGAGGCAGTGACCGTCTTCTTGTCTATGGCGAAGGTGGCCACCACGTTGTGGTAGGCGCTGATGCCGGCGATGGTGTAACTGCCGCCGGCGCTTGAGGTGACATCGGTTCCGTTGTCGGTGAGCGTAGCCAGGTGGTAGTTTGCCGCAGGGGTGATGGTGAGGGTGGCGTCGCTGCCGTAGTTGACCGTGCTGCTTGCCGGGGTTACCAAGCCGTTGCCGCCGGTGACGGAGGCTGTGACGGTCTTGGTCTTGATGCTGAACGTGGCATTGACGGTGCAGTCGGCCGTGACGGGGTCGCTGACGAAAACGGCGCCGGTGAGCGCGCCGCCGCAGCTGCCGGTCACCGATGCTATATCGTAGCCGGCGTGCGGAGTTACGGTGACCGAAGCCGCCGCTCCATCGGCG
>Ga0209212_1000187_pt1 | contig 129139 bp, 138 predicted proteins | sample RifGroC2_FD_183996 | JGI IMG/M metagenome (GOLD analysis project Ga0209212, IMG submission 183996) | Groundwater microbial communities from Rifle, Colorado, USA - Groundwater C2 (SPAdes) (version 2) | ecosystem: Environmental > Aquatic > Deep subsurface > Groundwater | place: Rifle, Colorado... | reverse complement strand
GACCTTCCGGAACAGTGGGCGGCGCTGCTGCGCCGCCCGACAAGTCGCAATCGGGAGCCCAAAGTGGGAATCGGACCCACACTCTAGCCCTTACCAAGGGCTTGTTTTACCACTAAACTATTTGGGCATTACTGTTTGTTTTATTTACCCACCGTAGCTTTAGCGAAGGTGGGCCACTAAACTATCAGGGCAATCTTACTTATTATAAATGATTATTTCCTCATTTTGAAGTCATATAAGCTATAATAATGATACTGGTGGTCGTAGCTCAACTGGTAGAGCGTCGCCCTGTGGAGGCGAATGTTGGGGGTTCAAATCCCCTCGATCACCCATAATGATAATCAAACCACTTGAAACAAAACCAGATCGGTCAGTGCTTTTCAAAGGAGTATTTTTAGTTACTATAATTACCACCGGTATTTTGTTGGATAAAATATTTTTGAAAAAATCTCAAGACATTCCCAGTATTTTAGGTAAAACTCAGGAAATAAAATTACAAACCCAGGAAAAAATGGTTAAAAAAATTCAAGAAAGTGATTTAATAAATGATTCAATAAAAAAAGCCGAAGAAGTTGGAGGGACTATTTTAGGAGAGGCAACCAATACGATAAATAAATTAACTTCTGATGCCGGATCTTTTGTTTCCGATGTTATTTATAATAGTTCAATAGGTAAAGTGGTTGATCAGATTGATAAGTTACCGAAAGACCAACAGGAGAAGATTAGAGAACAGATATGTAAGTGACTAAACAGTTAAACGGTTAAAACCCTGCCTGCCGGCAAGCAGGTTAAACAGTTAAATAAACATTTAAACTTTAAACATTAAACATTTTTTAGTAGTTTAGTGTTTAATAGTTTTTTTAGGTTCTAACAGTTTAATACTTAACTGTTTCAATAATCATTGAATTACCATTAATAATTTGTTATAGTTTTAAACACTTATGGATATTAAATACTTGGGTCATTCGGCTTTTCTAATTAAAACAAAAACTGCCAAAATCGTTACCGATCCTTTTGATCCGGAGATGGTTGGTTTAAAATTCCCAAAAACTGAAGCAGATATCGTTACTATTTCTCACCAACACAAAGATCATAATCAATTTAAAAATGTCTCCGGTGTTAATAGTGTTGATCCTTTGATTATAGATATGCCGGGGGAATTTGAAAAAATGGGCGTCAGGATTTTTGGCTTTCAGTCTTTTCATGATAAAACCCAAGGCGCAGAACGAGGCGAAAATATTCTTTATAAATTTGAGTCGGAAGGAATTTCCGTCCTTCACTGTGGAGATTTAGGTGTAATTCCAGAAGAAAGTTTTTTGGAGACAATCGGAGAAGTTGACATTCTTATGATCCCGGTCGGTGGAATTTACACAATTGATGCTGAAGAGGCGGTTAGTTTAGTAAAAAAAATTGAACCTTCAATAGTTATCCCAATGCACTATGGCTCGGGTAAATTAGCCCCTGTCAGCGAATTTACAAAAAAATTCGGGTTAGATAATCCAGTTCCACTACCAAAATTAGTTTATAAAAAAGAAGAAATCGAGCAGGAGATGAAGGTTATTGTTTTAGAAATTTAAATTATGGCTACTTCAGAAGGTCTCAAAACCCCTCCTCATGATCTTGATGCGGAAAGGTCAGTCTTGGGCGCTGTCCTGATTGATTCCGGTTCTATTAATTTGGTCGCTGAATTTTTGAAAGCGGAACATTTTTATAGTCGGGAACATCAACTGGTCTATTTGGCCATGATCACTCTTTTTGAAAAACAACAGCCTATTGACGTTGTCACCATCCAAGACGAGTTAAAAAAAACCGACTCGTTAAAATCGATTGGTGGAAAAAATTACTTATCTGATTTAATTAACGCCGTTCCCACATCTGCCTACATTGAACAATATGGGCGAATCGTCAAAAATCACTTTGTCAAAAGACGTTTGATCCAGATGTCTTCGCGGTTGGTCGAAAAATCATTTGATACCAAAGGGGACGTAAAAAAATTATTGGATGATGCTGAAACGGAAATATTTGCTCTTTCTCAAGAACATCTTCACCGCGACTTTATCCAACTGAAAGAAGTTCTGGCCGAAAGCTTTGAACGGCTGGAGGAATTTGTCAAAAAAGGTTCTCACTTACGAGGTGTTTCAACGGGGTTTGTTGATCTAGATAGTAAGCTGGCAGGAATGCAGGATTCAAATCTATTGATTCTAGCGGCCCGACCAGGAATAGGAAAAACAACTATGGCTTTGAATATTGCTTTGCAAGCGGCCACAAAAAACAAAACTCCGGTTGGTTTTTTCTCTCTCGAAATGAGCAAGGAAGAATTAGTTGATCGGCTTTTGGTAGGGCAAGCAGACATTGATGCATGGAGATTAAAAACAGGTAGGCTGTCAGAAGACGATTATAAAAGGTTAACTGAAGCGATGGGGGATCTATCTGAAGCGCCAATTTATATTGATGATACGCCAGGTTCTTCGATCTTGGAAATGAGAACTAAGGCGAGAAAATTAAAAATGGAAAAAAATATTAAACTTTTGATTGTTGACTATCTTCAATTAGTTGATGCCGGAAAACGTTTTGACTCTAGGGTAAATGAAGTTTCTTTCGTTTCCCAGAATTTAAAAAATTTGGCCCGTGAACTGAAAATTCCAGTATTAGCTATTTCTCAACTGTCACGTGCGGTTGAACAACGGGGCACCCGCAAGCCTCAGCTTTCAGACCTTAGAGAAAGTGGAAGTATTGAACAAGATGCAGACGTAGTTATGTTCCTGTATTTGGAGCAGGAAACTGAAGATATTTTGGATCAGAATAAAAAAATCGTTAAACTCTACATTGCCAAACACCGCAACGGACCTACCGGAGAAATGGACCTGATGTTCAGAGGGGACCGCGTTAAGTTTTATAGCGTGGAGAAGTAAACTTCATTAACGACTACTTGACAAATTTATTTGATTTTTGTATCCTGGGGGGGAGGATTAAAAATGAAAAACAACAATCAAAAAGTTTTGCAGAGAATGAAAATCGCTAGAGGACATTTGGAGAAAGTGATTGATATGGTTGAGAAAGGGGAGTACTGTCTCAATATTATCCAACAGTCTCAGGCTGTCCAATCGGCGCTTTCTAAAGTAGATGAAGTGATATTGGAGAATCATTTGAAGACCTGCGTCAGAAACTCTATTGAAAGCGGGAAAGATATTGATGAAAAAGTTAGGGAAGTTATAGAAGTGTTTAAGAGGAAATAAAAAAATTGTAGGGGTCGGGTAACCCGACCCGTACATAAATAATAAGAAATATGAATTCAAAAATTTTAATAATAGGGATTGTGATTTTTTCAATAGTAGCGATTGTTGGAAGCTATTTTTTCTTAGTCAGTGGTCAAAAACCGCCAACTACAATTATTTCTTATTCACTAAGTGATAAAGAAAGACCAAAAGTTGAGGCCAAAACCACCTTTTTCGATTTGGGGACAATGAAAGTATCGGAAGATAGATCAGCAAATTTTAAGATTAAAAATGTTGGTCAGAAATCTTTGCAGTTAAGTAATATTAACTCAAGTTGTAACTGTACCTTTGGTCAAGTAGTGATTGATGGTAAAGAGTCAGAAGTTTTCGGAATGCACAATGTTTCAGATTTTGCCGGAGAAGTATTACCGGGAAAAGAGGTAATTATTAAAGTAACTTATAGACCTTCAATAATGCCTGTTTATGGGGTAGTTGAGCGGGAAGTTTATGTCAATACTAATGATCCGGAAAATCCAAAATTAGTATTTAAAGTTAAAGCAACAGTCAATTAAAAAGCTTAATAAATAAAAAGTTCGATACATAATTTTTTAACGGAAAACAACAAACCGTAAAAAATTACGTATCTTCACTTTTACAAAAAAATATGGCTACTAACTTTTTTTTCGGAATTTCATTGACGGGCTCGTTTTTGGCCGGAGCTTTGGCTTTATTTGCCCCATGTTGTATTACATTTCTATTTCCTTCATATTTAGGGACGATATTCAGGGAACGTAAAAATGTCATGTTTTATACGTTGGTTTTTGCCTTAGGACTGGCTTCTATTTTAATTCCGGTTGCCTTGGGCTTTCGTATATTTATTTTTTTCTTTGATCAATTTCACCGGACGATTTATTTCTTAGGCGGATTATTTTTGATTTTTATGGGTTTTATGACAATCAAGCCAATTTTCAATTTTCAATTTTCAATTTTCAATAATCTAAAAAAACCGAAATTAGACAAAAATATTAATGTAATTTCCGTTTTTACATTAGGTTTAGTTTCGGGACTTTCTTCTTCTTGTTGCGCGCCGGTTTTGTTTGCGGCCGTCACTTTAACTAGTTTAGCACCAAACACTTTTCAAGCGATAGTTGTTTCTTTGGCTTATGTCCTGGGAATTGTTTTTCCGCTTTTTATTATGTCCTTATTTTACAAAAAATTGACAGGAAAAATTTCTGGATCAAACCGCCAAAAAATATATAACATTTTTAAATATTTAGGCGCATTCATTTTTATAATTAGCGGAATTTTAATAATAATTTTTGATGCATTGAATAAAATTCAGATGTATCAGATGGAAAAATATACGAAACCCATAAGGTTACTAGTCTTTGAGCTATCAAAATACTTTCAAAATCCAGTCCTTGACCTGTTAATATTTGGTTTAATAATCTTTGTTTTTTATAAGTTGATAGCCAATAAAAAATAAAAAAAATGGATAAAATACTTGTTTTGATTTTTGGATTATTATCAATATTATTTACCTATTGGTATTTTTTTATGAAAAAAATTAATACAGTTCAAGCAGAGGGGATAGTCGAGATTTTGGTTGATGGCGGTTATAAACCGGAGCAAATTTCTATTCCATATGGAAAAACTACCAAGCTAATTTTTCACAGGAAAGACAGTAGTAGTTGTTTAGAAGAGGTTGTGATCGCTGATTTCAAAGTCAGAAAATTTTTACCGCTCAATGAAAAGACTGAAATCGAAATTAATCCTACCAAAAAAGGGGAATTTGATTTTTCCTGTGGGATGGGGATGTTTCATGGAAAATTAATCGTCAAATAATATGAAAACAAAACAAACTTTTGCTATAAAGGGAATGCACTGTGCCTCTTGCGTCTATACAAGTGAAAAAGCCTTAAAGACAATTTCCGGAGTAACCGAAGCAGTTGTCAATTTGACGACTGGGAAGGCAACTTTAACTTCAGAGACTCCGATTGAAAAAAATAAAATTATTGATGCAGTCAAATCTGTTGGCTATCAGGCGATGTTTCCCACCTACGCCAAGGCTTCGGTGGGCAAGGAAGAAACGCTTGATGATAAAATAAAAACGGAAAAAATAAGAGAACTAAAAGATCTCAAAATCAAAGTTATTGTCAGTTTATTTTTATCAAGTTTTATTGTTTGGGGAAGCTTTCCAGGATTGATGAATACCGCTCCGGATATCGTAAAAAACATGTTTTATCATTTTTTTCTGGCATCAATTATCCAGTTTTGGGGAGCGTATGATTTTTATAAAGCTACTGTTTCGTCACTTCGCCACCGAATTGCCAACATGGATACACTGGTCGTGATTGGAACAACCGTAGCCTATCTTTATTCTACTGCGGTAGTATTTTATCCTGGCTTTTTTGAAAGACTAAATTTAAAAGTCGAACCATATTTTGATGTCTCAACCGTTATTATTGGTCTGATTTTATTGGGCCGGTTCCTAGAAGCTCAGGCCAAAGCCGGAACGGGAGAGGCGATTAAAAAATTAATCGGCCTTCAAGCAAAAACGGCCCGAGTAATTCGAGATAAAAAAGAAATTGATATTTCAATCGACGAAGTTGTTGCCGGTGATTTGATTCGTGTTCGTCCCGGAGAAAAAATTCCTGTTGACGGAGTTATTGTTGAAGGAGAGTCGGCCATTGACGAGTCAATGGTGACCGGAGAAAGCATGCCGGCTTCAAAATATAAAGGAGATACTGTAATTGGGGCGACGATGAACAAATCTGGGAGCTTTGTTTACAAAGCAACAAAAGTAGGGAAAGATACAATGCTTTCCCAAATAATAAAATTAGTTGAAGAAGCGCAGGGAAGCAAAGCCCCAATCCAAAGATTAGCTGATATTATTTCTTCTTATTTTGTTCCCATTGTCATAATGTTGGCAATCGCCACATTTGTTGGTTGGTATGTTTTTATACCTTCTGGCGGCTTAGTTTTAGCAATGCTAAACTCAATCGCAGTTTTAATTATTGCCTGTCCTTGTGCGATGGGATTGGCAACTCCAACGGCCATAATGGTTGGGACAGGAATCGGGGCGCAACATGGGATATTGATTAAAGATGCTGAAAGTTTAGAAACTGCCCATAAAATCAAGGCGATAATTTTTGATAAAACTGGAACATTAACGAAGGGACAGCCGGAAGTGACAGACGTCGTAATAACTGACTCAAACGCTCGACACCGTGTTTTTTCGACCGCCACACCCCAAAGGGGCCCCTGGCGATTGTCTCAAAAACAGGTGTCTTCGCTTTTAATTTTTGCAGCTTCAATCGAAAAACATTCAGAACATCCTTTAGGTGAGGCGATTGTCAAAAAAGCCGAAGAAGAAAAACTTCAATTAATTAAAGTCAACAAATTTAAATCAATTACAGGAAAAGGAGTTGAGGCATTAGTTAATGGAAAAAAAATTTATGTAGGAAAGTTGTTAAAAAATTTATCAATCAAAGAAGCAGATAGATTAAAAAATCAAGGGAAAACAGTTGTTTATGTTTATGTTGAAGATAAATTGGCGGGGTTAATTGCGATTGCTGATACGGTTAAGGAGACGGCTCGCGAGGCAGTCCAACAGTTGCAAAACCTAAGAATTAATGTCTTTATGATTACCGGAGATAACAAGCAAACTGCTCAAGCAATTGCTGTCCAAGTTGGGATTAAAAAAGAAAATGTTTTAGCCGAGGTTTTGCCGGAAGAAAAAGAAAAGAAAGTTAAAGAATTGCAAGGTAGGGAACAAAAATTTTTGTTCCGTACAAAAAATACAGTTGCGTTCGTCGGCGATGGCATTAACGATGCGCCGGCTTTGGCTTCGGCTGATGTTGGGATTGCCATGGGTACCGGTACCGACGTGGCCATTGAAGCAGCCGGAATTACATTAGTTAATAAAAATTTAATGTCTGTTGTTTCGGCGATTAAATTATCAAAACAAACGATGAAAACAATTAAGCTTAATTTATTTTGGGCTTTCGCGTATAACGTAGTTTTAATACCAGTGGCCATGATGGGTTTAATCAGTCCGATTTTAGCGTCAGGAGCAATGGCAATTTCTAGCATTTCGGTCATTACAAATTCGCTTTTCCTAAAAAAAGCAAAAATAATATGAATTTTGATTACACGGTTTCCACAAAAAAATCATTCGACGAGGCGGTAAAGTCAGTGGAGGAAGAAACGAAAAAGGCCGGATTTAGAATGTTACATATCCACGATGTTACCGCTACCCTGGCGGAAAAAAACTTTCAAATTGAGCCGTTTAAGATTATTGAAATCTGCAACGCCAAGAGCGCTTATGTAGTATTAAAAGCTGATATTAAAATTGGATTATGTTTACCCTGCAAGATAAATGTTTATGTCAAAAATAAACAAACTTTTATTTCCGGTATGAGACCGGTTATTCTATCTCAATTCTTCCCGCAAGCAAATCTTGGTAATTTACCAACTGAAATTGATCAAATCATTCAAAACATTATTAATAATTCAAAATAAGAATATGAAAAAACAGTATTCATCGCTTTTTATTTTTAAAATTGGTCTAAAGAAAACATTTTCAAAACCGTATTCTTGGGCTTTAACTATTTTTATTGCCTTGAATGTGCTTCTTCTTTATTATTTTTTGTTGATCCAAAAAACAACCTGGGCGGCTTTCTGGCAGTCAAATACCGCCTTCTATAGCTGGGCCCAGATAGTTTTAAGTATTGTAAATGCTGTCTTAATCGGCGCTTCAATATCAATGATTTTTGAGGTAATTAAAGAAAAGAAAAAAACTTCAAAGACTTCTTTTTTACAAACTTTTGCCTCGTTACTTTTTTCGGCGGCCGCGACCGGTTGTTCGGTCTGCAGCGCCTTTCTTCTTCCTCTTTTGGGAATTGCCGCCTCTTTGACAGCTCTGCCATTTGGAGGTTTAGAGGTCAAATTATTATCCGCTTTACTTCTAATATATACTATATACGAATACGCAAAAATCACCAGCGGGTTATGTAAAATACCAAAAGAAAAAGTTATTTCATTTGAAAAAGGTCAAATAGAGCTTAAATTTAATAAAGAGACCTTGCCTCAGCTCCTGCCTCTTTTATTATTAACTATCTTTATTACCATAGTCTATACTCTTCCTCGACTGCCAAATGCCTGGCGTTTGGAAACACAGAGGAAGATCATGCCGACGACCGCAGACATAAAACAAAGCCAATCAGCCGGAATCTTCGCCCAGATCAATCCTCCGGAAGGATATGAAATGAAAACGAAATATAACGATATTGGGCCGTCGATGTTGGAAATGGGTGTCATTGATCTTGAAAAATTCAAACAAACCTATGAAAAATCAGGTCAGCCATTGACCCCGGAACAGCTTGATATTTTGACCAAGGGTTCTAACAAAAAAATTAGAATTACTTCTGACAACTCCTACTTCCTGTTGAATTTCTTTTGGGCATTTGGGTTGGCCAACAAGACAAGGATTCTTGAAGAGGGGGATATGATCAAATACGGCGAAGGTCAGACCGGCAGTTTTGCCTCAACCGGTGGCTGGAGCCTGACAAAAAGCGGTGACTCAATGGAATATTATTCAAAAAGAACCATCGTTCCCTTAACAAAAGAGCAGGAAGATTTAGTCAACAAAGTCGCCTCAGGAGTCTATAGACCGTGTTGTGGAAATTCAACCGCTTTCCCGGACTGTAATCATGGCATGGCTCTGCTTGGAGTATTTGAACTGATGGCCTCACAAGGAGCAACAGAATCAGAGATGTTTCAAGCAGGAAAATATATTAACTCCTACTGGTTTCCAAGTACAGCCTTTGACACCGCTTTATATTTTAAAAATAAAGATGGAAAAGAATTTAAAGATATTGATCCTAAAGTATATTTGAGTAAAGATATTTTTTCCGCCTTTGGGGCGCAGACGGTAAAAAAATGGCTGATTGATAAAGGAATTCAGGAGAAACCTCCGGCTCAAGGAGGAGGGTGTGGAGTATAATTATTTTTTATGACTAAAATCAGCAAAAAAACTCTCTACATTAAGGGTATGCACTGTCCCTCTTGTGAGATCTTGATCACCGATAAATTTAAGGAAATGTCTAATGTTACGACTGTTAGTTCTAATTTTCAAAAACAGGAGGCAGAGGTTTATTTTACCGGCCATTTAGATCAGGAAATTCTCAATAAAAAGATTCAGCCATATGGATATGAGATAAGGGATAGGGAGAATAAAAATGAAGACAATGAATCTTTAGGAAAAAAGATTTTTGAAACATCGTTAATTATCATCGGTTTAGTCTTAATTTACTTAATTGCCAAAGAAATAAATATTATTCCAAATATTAACATTACCGATAATTTGAATTTATTATCTGTTTTGTTTCTAGGCTTAGTGGCGTCTATTTCCACCTGTATGGCCACTTCTGGAGCGTTGTTTTTATCAACAATAGGCAAAAAAACCAATAATTTAAAACAGGCAATTTATTTTAGTCTTGGGAGAATTATCTCTTATGCAATATTTGGTTTTATAGCGGGACTGGTCGGCAGTGTCATTATCACTAATTTTAAATTCGGAACGGGACTAACGCTCCTTGCGGCCGTTTTTATGATTTTACTGGGCCTTGACATGTTAAAAATTCTCTCATTTGCCTCAATTATTCCATATAGCGCAACCTCAAATATTTTTAGAAAATTAGAAAATAAATTAATTAAAGACCCTCATAAATCAGCCTTTTTCTTAGGGGCGATTACTTACTTTTTGCCTTGTGGATTTACCCAGGCAACTCAGGTTTATGCTCTTGGATTAGCGTCCCCCTGGCAAAGTGCTTTAACGATGGCCGTTTTTGCTTTAGGAACAGCACCGGCCATTTTATTCATCGGTAATTTAAGGGGCTTATTGAAGAACACCGTCTATCAGTACTTTATGAAAACAGTCGCGGTTGGTGTTTTGATTTTAGGTCTTTACTATGCGAGTAATTTTCTTTCTATTTATGGAATTAATCTAGGTTTCAATCAAATTAACAAAGAAACTTATTCAGATGTAAAAATAAAAGACGGAAAACAAATTATTAATATGGACGTTATTTCCGGCGGTTATCGTCCTAATTATTTTACCGTCAAGAAAGGAATTCCAGTTAAGTGGATCGTTAACGGTAAAAACGTCTTCGGCTGCCAGGGATATTTTGTTGTTCCAAAATTAGGGATATCAAAAGCCCTTGCCGAAGGTGAAAATATCATTGAATTTAATCCGACTGAAACAGGCTTCATCAACTTCTCCTGTGGGATGGGAATGTATCGGGGACGGATTGAGGTCAGGGAATAGGGATTAGACGGTTAGGGATTAGGGAATAGTTTGAGAGTAAATTTACTTATTAAATAGCCAAGCGACGCTCCAGCTACTACATCAAAGAAATAGTGGCAACCCATATAAATCCTTGAATAAGAAATGAAGATTGCCACTGAATAGTAAAACCAACTTCGTTTTTTATCAAAATAGGTAAGTACGCCGGCCGCAGCGAAGGCAGTCGCCGCATGCGCGGAAGGGAAGGAGAAATCAAGCGGGCAAAGAAAAGGTTGTAGGTTGTAGGGGGTAGGGAGTAGGGGAAACGGCCTACTGCGCATGAAGATGTTTTTCAAAATAATATCAGTTAGAAAGGCGGTTAGTAAAAAAGAAATCGAAAATAAAAAAATAAATTTTTTATCCCTAATATTTAATCCGGGATTTTTTTTCTCTTCTAAAATAATTACTAAGGCAATTACCAGGATCCAAATGAAGATAGAGGAGCCTTTTAAAGAAAAAAATGAAAAAAAATAATCAAAAAAAATATTATGGGGAATTATTTTGCTAAATAAATTGGTTAATAGGTAATCGAATGGGATGATTTTGTCCATTATTAGAATTATAATTGAAATCTTATGAAAAAAATTAAGTTTGTTATTTTTGACTTTGACGGAACAATAGCGGATACACTTCCTTTTAGTTTTCAAAAATTTTTAGAAATTGCCAAACTTCTCAAGATAGACGATCTTAGTGATAAAGAAATAATCAAGGAGATCAGATCTAAAAGCTATCAGGAGCTTCTAAAGGGAAGCTTTAAAAGGGCTTGGTTAAAACTGCCATACGTTGTTAATATGATTAAAAATATGCAGGTAGAGTTAGAAAAAGAAATGGAGAATATTAAATTTTTTTCCGGAGTAAAAAAGTTTCTTTTTGAATTGAAAAAAAAAGGATATAAATTAGCGATTATTTCATCAAATAGAGTAGAGAACATAAATAAATTTATCAAACACAATGACCTTGATATTTTTGATTTTGTTCATGGAAAGACCGATCTTTTTGGCAAATCAGGTTACCTTGGAAAATTTTTAACCGATTTTAAGTTAGATAAATCAGAAGTGGTATATGTTGGGGACGAAATCCGTGACGTTGAAGCCTGTAAAAAAGTTGGTATTAAAATGATTGGTGTCTCCTGGGGTTTACATACAATTGAAGCCTTAAGGAAAGCCGGAGTTGATTATATTGTTAAAAAACCGCGAGAAATCTTTGAATATATCAATAAATAAATATTTTGTTTTTCCCTTGAATTATTTCCTTGCCCTCCGAAGCCTTGGCGAAGGAGGGTTTCCTTGTTAACGACTTCACTGGATACATATAGCTGACGACGGAAAACTTTTCATTTTTCATTTTGCAGTTTTTAATTACTCTCTCTATATACCACGGGGAAATATATAGATAAATTGTTACATTGTTCGATTGTTTCATTATTAATGATTCAAAATCCATTTTGAAAATATCATCACGAATGATCTTAATATTCTTTCTGTTTTTGTGAAATAGGCGGCGGAGATAAAGAATTAAGATTAAAACCGGATTGATTTCAACGGCAACAAACTTAGTGTTTAGGTCCTGTTGAAAAGCTTCTTCTGCGGCTTTAAAAATCACAGTTCCGTCGCCAGCCCCAAGATCAAAAATTGTTTGGTTATTTTTTAAACTCAAAGCCTTAATAATCAATAGCATATCTGCAGGTTGGGAAGGGAAGTAGGGAATGGGAGAGAATTTTTTCGAGGAAAAAATAAAAATTATAACGGTTATAAAAATTATAAATGTTATAAAAAATCCCATTGACTAATTCTATCAATTATTGTTAATATTAGGAGGGTTTGAAATCAATATTTTCAAATTTTATATGATTCAACTTGTCATCGGCAGTCAGTGGGGGGATGAGGGAAAAGGTAAGATAGTTGATATAATGGCGGCAAAAGCCGATTTGGTTGTTCGTTTTCATGGCGGAAACAATGCCGGCCACACGGTCGTTATTAATGGGCAAAAATTTCCTTTTCATTTGATTCCTTCAGGGATCCTGCAAAAAAAACCAACTGTGGTTATAGCCGATGGAACCGTGATTGACCCGGATGTTTTACTTGAAGAGATGGATATTTTTGAAAAAATGGGCATTAATTTAAAAAAGAAATTGCTGATTTCTCCCCGTTGCCATTTAATCATGCCCTATCACAAAGAACTTGATCAGGCGTATGAAAATGCCCGGGGAAAAAATAAATTAGGAACGACTAAGCGGGGAATTGGACCGGTTTATGCCGATAAAGTTAGTTATAATGGAATCAGAATTTATGAACTTTTAGATTGGCCTTTATTCGTCGAAAAGTTTAAATTTCAGGCAGAGATTAAAAACAAAATTTTAGTTGCCTTCGGAGTTATCCCAATAAAAGTAGAAACTTATTTATCAATTTTTAAAAAGTTGGCGGAAAGAGTCCGCCCTATGGTTAGAGATACTTTCGCGATATTTCAAAAAGCGATTAAACAGAAAAAATATATTCTTCTTGAAGGCGCTCACGGAGTGATGCTTGATAACAGTTTTGGACTATATCCTTATGTGACGGCCTCAAATGTTATTGAAGGAGGAGTCAATATTGGTAGCGGTGTTCCCTCAAAAAGAATTGATGAAGTTTGGGGAATAGTCAAAGCCTACACTTCAAGAGTCGGTGGCGGCCCATTACCAACGGAATTATTTGATAAAATTGCCGAAGATATTCGAGAACGAGGATACGAATACGGGACGACGACGGGTCGACCGCGCCGGGTTGGTTGGTTAGATTTGCCGGCTGTCAAGTTCGCATGTCTTTTATCTTCAATTAACAGAATTGCAATTACTAAAATTGATATTTTATCAGGGCTTTCCCAAATTAAGGTTTGTGTTGACTATAAATTAGATGGCAAAAAAATTGAATTTAGTCAGTGTGGGTATTTGGAGCTGGAAAAATTGACTCCTATCTATAAGACTTTTTCCGGTTGGAAGAAAGACATATCAAAAATAAAATCTTTTAAAAAATTACCAATAAACTGTCAAAAGTACGTCAGATTTATAGAAAAATATTTGGATGTTAAAGTGAAAATTGTGTCAGTAAGCCCTGAACGAAAAGCGAGCATTTTTGTTTGATAAAAAAGCTCGATATTAAATTTTGAAAATTCAATGAAAATTGAAAATTATAAATTGAAAATTTATTTTTTATGAACATCCGCAAGCAGATTGGCTTGACCTTCGATGACGTTTTATTAGTTCCCCAAAAAACAAATTTGGTTTCAAGGGGCGAGGTTGATCTTTCTACAAATTTAACAAAAAAAATAAAATTAAAAATTCCAGTTATTTCGGCCAATATGGATACGGTGACTGAGGTTGAGATGGCAATTGCACTGGCCCGAGAGGGAGGAATTGGGATTATTCATCGATTTGCAACGATAGAACGTGAAGCGGAAATGGTTAGGAACGTCAAAAAAGAAAATCTTTTAGTTGGAGCCGCCGTTGGAATCAAAGATGATTATATCGAAAGAACTAAAGCTTTAATCAATGCTGGAGCTGATGTGATTGTTATAGACATTGCCCATGGTCATTCAATATATTTAATTAAAGTTTTAAAAGAATTAAAGAAGAGATTTTCCAATATTGATATCATTGCCGGAAACGTGGCCACTCCAGAGGCGACCGAAGAATTGATAAAAATCGGTGCCTCGGCTATTAAAGTCGGAATCGGTCCTGGAGCTTTGTGCATTACCAGGATTGTGGCTGGCGCGGGAGTTCCACAACTGACGGCAATTTCTGAATGTGCAGCGGTCGCAAAAAAATATGACATTCCAATTATTGCTGATGGTGGAATCAGAAATTCCGGAGATATGGTTAAAGCATTGGCCGTTGGCGCTTCAACCGTGATGATTGGAACCTTATTTGCCGGATGTGATGAATCACCAGCTTTGACTTTTTTTAAAAATAACAGAAAATTCAAACTGACTCGTGGAATGGCTTCCCTTATGGCTAATCATGATCGACAGAAGAATGATATAAAAGTGAAAAAGGATCTGAAAGAATACGCGGCTGAGGGAGTCGAGGCAGTTGTTCCGTATCGGGGTAATGTGGCCGAATTCATTAATCAACTACTTGGCGGGGTTCGTTCAGGCCTTTCATATTCAGGAGCCAGAAATATTAATGAGCTTTGGGAAAAGGCTGAACTTATTCAAATCACTCAAAGTTCACTCATCGAATCAAAACCTCATGATGTTGAACAAATATAGCCTTGTGACGGTCTAAAGTGGGTGAGGAGGGAGTCGAACCCTCATGGAAGTGAATCCACTAGTTTTTGAGACTAGCCTGTATGCCATTCCAGCACTCACCCGATCGTGTTAGCTATTATATCAAGGGACTAGGAAACTTACACGGAACTTCTAATATTATATATTTCTAATAATGAATTTTTAATACTTGGGTATAAGTTCTCCAAACTTAATGTTTTAAGTATTAAGACATCAAAGAGTTTCCTGTCCTCTTGTTGAAGTTCTTTATAAATTGGATAGATTGGGCGTGATTTAATTTTTTCAAATGCTTGTAGTATTAGTTTTTGTGTTGATAAATTAATTAAATCTGAGTTAATTATCCTAAAACCGGCTTCAATTTTATCTTTACTAAGGTCTAGGGCACCTTCGCCTCTTCCCGTTCCCATCGCTTCTAAATAAAATAATCCCAGCACGCTATTCATTAAAGCATGACATAGATCAAGATTCAACTCATTGTTCTTTTTGGTAAATCTTATTAACCGTTGATTAACAAAAGTAGAATCCTCAAATTTAGCAACAAACAATCTATCACCAAAATTGATATTTATAACAAGTTCTCCCATAGTATTAGGTGACATTGTATACCAATTTGTATTGGCTCTTGCCAAAGCTAATGGTAATAAAATACCAGTTTCATTTGTGGTTTTTTCAAATTTTTCTATCCAACTTAATGCTCCAAAATGTTTTTTTTGTTTTAATTCTTTAATAGACTTATCACAATAAAAAGCAAGAGCATCGGGCTTTGCAATGAGAGAAGATATAGATCTTGGAGTCTTTAAAACGGGTTTTAAGTACAGATTTTCTATATTATGTTTGCCTTCAGGATAGAATAAATTATCCCATCCACGTCTCTCTCCTCTTGCTATAGAAAAAATATCAGAAACTCTAATGAGTTTACCATTAAATTTTTTTAACCACAAATTATTTGCAAATAAACTATTCAAATTTAAACCATTCTTAATTGTTTCCTCAATATCTGAATTGTAATATGTTATTAGGCTTAAATCCGTTTCATTCACATTTTCCTTTTCTGTAATTAATGCACTTATTTCATTAAGCTCCTCAATAGAGTAATCTGTAAGTTTCTTTTTAAGTACCGCAAATTTAGCCTTTTCGTTTGGCTCAATTTTTATTTTTGATTTCTTTTGAAGTATTAATATATTAGTTACAACTTTGGCATTACTAAACCACCTTCCTTTGCCTGAAGTTACGATAACAGCAACTTTATAAAATCGTTTAAGTAAGTCATAGAATTTTTGCCCCCATTTAGTTCCAAGCCAAGAGTTTGAAATGATGATACCTAAATATCCGTTATTTTCTAAATTTTTCCAAAAATAAAAAGGCAAATAAGCATATAGGTCACTTCTTCCATCCAATAAAAAGTTACTACCCAATTTTTTGTTTATAAAATTATTTATTTTCTTTATGTTCGGATTTAAATCTTCAATATCTTCGTATTGAACAAAAGGTAAATTTGAAATGATATAACCAAATGTAGGAAGTTTTCTATTTACTTTTTTCCCACCAAAAGGTTCGTTAAATTCAATAACTTTATTAGTAGAAAGATTTACAGCATCTTCTTTAAACATTTGAATTAAATAACCCAAGACTTCAGGATTAACAAAGTTGAACATTGCCATCTGAAGTGGTAGAGAAAATTTGTCACTACCCCATAGAGTATTTAATGTTTGATTTACTGAAAGGTTGCTTCTTTTTAAATCATATACTTCTTTCAAAATCGTTCCAGAACCACAACAAGGGTCAATGGTATTTAGGCTCCTATCTTTTACTGTTAATAAAACCAGTAATTTAGCAAGTTCTGGAGGAGTAGTAAATTGGCCTGCTAATTTTCTTTTGTTTTTGTAGACTGTGTGTCCGATTAAGTCGTGTAAAAGAGACTTATCTATCTTAAAAAAATTAAACTCTTTTAATAATAGGTTAAAACTAAGTAAATCTTCAAGAACAGGTTTAGGAATGACTTCTTCTCCCGTATGTTGTTGAAATACATTCCAAAAATCACATTTTTTAGAAATATTCTTGAAAATTTTAATAACATCTTTTATGGTTGAATTTTCGTCTAAATTATCAACAATTGCTGCATCTTTTTGATATGACTTTAAGATATGAGCAAATAAAAATTTATTAGTTATAAATAAGAGATTATTTCTTGCAAGAACAATAAATTTATTTGATTCTTCAGGAAAATCGTTTTTAGCATATCTCCACCATAAGATAATTTCATTATTAAAAGAATTATTATTTTGCGACGTTTTCATTAAAGCAGTTGTATAGGAACCTAAATTATTTTGAATTAGTTCAGCTAAACCTTCGCTTCCAAGTAAATTTGTAAAGCTTGAAGGCTTTATTTGACCGTTTTGTAAAAAACCATTTATTTCATTAAGGATTTCATAAAGCATTATTTTAATTTTATCCTTTACAGATGCAACAACAGACCTATCTCTTATGTCAAAAAGATTATTCCAAACTTTGATTAATTTTGGAACGTTTCCTTCTAAAATATATAGTGCCGCCGATGAAACATTCCAGAGAAGAAAACTATTTAAGGAAAGGTTTAGCGCTTTAGTTTTTGCATTATTAATAAATTCAATATCATTGATGGGAGTATCGGGCATTTTTAATTCCCAGCCTTGTAATATTTTACCTTGACTATCGTCACCAAATAGTAAAACATCAGGGAATAGGACTTTATTTTTAGCCTTAAGAGTATTTTCACCGCCAGCTCTTTTAATAAGTAGGCTTTTACCAACTAACCATAGGTTAATTTCTGAAATTAAATCAATCGCCCAACTTCTTTCGTTGTAATTAACTTTGATCATATATTTTTATTTTTGATTTAGATAGAAGCGTTAAAATTCGTTTTTTTGTTATTTCGATCAAATCAATACTCTTTTTTTTATGTAATAAAGTTTCTTTATTAAGTTCAATTCCAACAAATTTTCTATCTTCAAGTGCAGCAGCAATTAAAAAACTTCCACTACCAGATGTATTATCTAAAATTAATTCGCCTTTATTGGTGTAAGTCCTAATCAAATATCGTCCAAGTGCAATAGGTTTTTGAGTTGAATGAAAAATCTTTCCTTCACTTTCAGCAGTTTTAAAATATATAACATCACTTGGATATCTTTGACCGTTACTTTTGACTTCAGTTGAACTAAATTCTCCATAACTGCCAGTTTGCTGATTTTTTCTATTTCCCTTATTGTACGGTTCTCCCAAAGTCATTTGAGGATTATAAGTTGCCTGATACGTGTGATTTCTGTAAAAAATACAAATATCTTCAGATTTCCTTAATGGCTGTTTTTTTGCGTTAAGAAAATTTGTAGCTTTAGATTTAATCCAAGTTAATTTATATTTGAATAATTTTGTATTACTCATTATTAGTTTTGCTGTGAATACGCCTTGTGAAGTTAAAGCAATTACACCGTTTTTTTTTATAATACGCTCGTATTCTTTCCACAGGAGGTTAAGAGGAATTATGCTATCCCATTTGTTTTGGGTAGTTCCGTATGGTAAATCGCACAAAATCATATCGATACTATTGTTAGGGAATTGAGGCATTATTTTCAAACAATCACCTTCAAATAAAACATCTTCGAGTTGTTTTTTTGTAAATTTATGAATGCCCATTAATATATCTTACCAGTTTCCACTTGCTTTTTTTCTTAAATAAAATATAATGGTATTCTCAGAAGCTATGAAAAACTCTGAGATTTTTTTTGGGAAAGATATTATTTCCCTCGATCAGTTTAATCGAAAATCAATAGAATTTTTGTTTCAGCAGACAATTAAAATAAAAAAAATCTTCATGAAAAAAGGGCGACACGATGGTCGCCCCTACAGACCACTTGATGGGAAAATCATTACTCTTTTATTCTTTGAACCATCAACAAGAACTTTCAGTTCTAATTCTGCTGCGGTCAAACGCTTAGGCGGTCAAACAATTGAACATCAAAACCCGATGCAAAATTCTTCGGTTGTCAAAGGTGAGACTATTGAAGACACGATTATGATGATTGAACAGTATTCCGATGCCGTCGTTATTCGTCATCCGCAAGTTGGAACAGCCGAAAAAGTGGCCAAAGTAGCTAATATTCCAATTATCAATGCCGGTGACGGAATCGGGGAACATCCAACTCAAGCACTACTTGATATGTTTACGATTTACGAAAAGTACGGGTATTTGGATAATATCAAGGGTTTAGTGGTGGGAGATCTCCTAAACGGTCGGACTGTCCATTCATTAATCAAAGGCCTTTCAATTTTTAAAAATATTACGCTTTATCTTTTATCACCAAAACAGTTGCGTTTATCAAATAAAGATTTGGAAAAGGCAAAAAAAAGAAAGATAAAATTAGTCGAAATAAAATCGTTTGAAGAAATTCCGACCGACTGCCACTTCTGGTATTGGACGCGGGTGCAAAAAGAACGCTTTATTGATAAAAGTGAGTATGAAAAACTAAAATTAAGTTTTATTTTAACTAAAAAATTAGTTGATATGAAGGCGGGAAAGAATACGTTGTTGATGCATCCGCTGCCTCGAGTCGGGGAGATAGAAACTGCGGTTGATTCCGATCCGCGGGCTGTTTATCTAACGACCGAGGCGAAAAATGGCATGTATGTAAGGATGGCGTTATTTAGCCTAATATTAAAATCATAAATTTTAAATACCAAATAACAAATAAATTCGAAATTATAAATATTAAATACTAAACAGTTTTTAATTTAGAATTTTGATTTTAAAATTTATTTGGAACTTGGAATTTAGTATTTAGTATTTTATGGAAGCCAAATTAATTCTTAAAGACGGCTCAACATTTTTTGGTAAGAGCTTTGGATATGAACAACCTCGTTCCGGTGAGCTCGTCTTTTCGACCGGGATGGTTGGTTATCCAGAGTCGTTGACAGATCCTTCCTACGAGGGCCAAATTCTTGTTTTAACTTACCCAATCATTGGTAATTACGGAGTTCCTGATAAAAAATTCTGGGAATCAGACCGAATCCATGTTTCCGGACTAATCATTTCTCAATATATTGATACGCCTTCCCACTTTCAAAGTCAGATGACACTGGGTGAGTGGCTGAAAAAAGAAAAAGTTCCAGCTCTTGAAATTAAAGACACCCGCTATTTAACTCAAAAACTCCGGGATGGGGGAGCGCAGTTGGCAAAAATTATCTTTAGTACTTCGACTCCTTCGACGTTGCTCAGGACAAGTTTGCTCAGTATGAATTTTGATGATCCAAATAAGAAAAATTTAGTGGCCGCCGTGTCCACCCCAAGGGTGTCCAGAGAAGGAGCGGGAAGTAAGACCGTTGTGGTAATAGATTGTGGAGTTAAGAAGAATATTATAAAAAACTTATTAGTTAGGGGAGTTAAGGTAATTACCGTACCTTGGGACTATGACATATTTACTTTAAAAGAAAAAATTGATGGTGTAGTGATTTCAAACGGTCCTGGTGATCCAAAAATGTGTGACGCAACAATTGAGACAGTTAAAAAAGTTATGGCAAAAAAAATTCCGTTGCTTGGAATCTGCTTGGGAAATCAAATATTAGCATTGGCAGCCGGGGGAAACACTTACAAAATGAAATTTGGACACAGAGGACAAAATCAACCGTGTATTATGGTTGGAACCAAGAAATGTTATTTAACCACACAGAATCATGGTTTTGCCATTGGTAAAATTCCTAAGGGTTTCCAACCATGGTTTATCAATGCCAATGACAATACAAATGAAGGTATTATCCACGAGAAGTTTCCTTTTATGTCAGTTCAATTTCATCCGGAGGCATGTCCAGGGCCGGTTGATACTGGCTGGGTGTTTGATGAGTTTCTGGGAAAAATATAAAATTATAAATCACAAATAACAAATAAATCATAAATATTAAATAATAAAACTTAATCAGTTTAAAATTTAATGCTTAGTATTTAAAATTTATTTGGAACTTGAAATTTAGAATTTAAAATTTTATGAATAAGATACTAATATTAGGTTCGGGAGCACTTAAAATCGGTCAGGCTGGAGAGTTCGATTACTCTGGGAGCCAGGCCATTAAAGCTTTCAAAGAAGAAGGTATTGAAACTGTTTTAATTAATCCTAATATTGCCACCATCCAAACTTCTAAAGAATTGACTGATAAGGTTTATTTTCTACCGGTGACGACGGAATTTGTTGAGCAGGTAATTAAAAAAGAAAAACCGGACGCCATTGTTTTATCTTTTGGCGGTCAGACAGCCTTGAACTGTGGGATGGATCTCTACAAAAAAGGCATTTTAAAGAAATATAATGTTCAAGTTTTAGGAACACCAGTATCAGCTATTGATTTAACAGAAGATAGAGCGAAGTTTGCCAATCATCTGCACAAAATTGAAGTTGCCACTCCAAAGAGTTTTGCCGTAACTACGGTTGAAACAGGCATAAAAAAAGCTCAAGGAATTGGCTATCCAATCATGGTTCGGGCCGGTTTCTCTTTAGGTGGGCAGAAATCAGGAGTTGTTCACAATGAAAAAGAATTTAGTTTCTTAGCTCAAAAAGCTCTGGCTTTTTCGCCACAAATACTAGTTGAGAAATACTTACACCATTATAAAGAAATAGAATATGAGGTTGTCCGTGATCAATATGATAACTGCGTCACAGTCTGTAATATGGAAAACTTTGATCCACTGGGCATTCACACCGGCGAATCAATCGTTGTTGCCCCGAGTCAAACGTTAACTAATTTTGAATACCACTTCCTGCGGGAACTTTCGATAAAAATAGTTAGGAGTTTGGGGATTATTGGCGAGTGTAACGTCCAGTTTGCTTTAAGCCCGAATCCGTCGACGGAAACGGCGGGTGTCGAGGCTCCAGGGATCCTGACAGCGTGGAGGCGACCTATTGAGAGCCGAACCCTGGCGGGAAAGGAGACGAGACAGGCCCCGTCGTTAGCATCTCCGTTAGAGTATTACGTAATCGAAGTCAACGCCCGCTTATCACGTTCATCGGCTCTGGCTTCTAAGGCAACAGGTTATCCTTTAGCCTATGTAGCAGCCAAGTTGATTTTGGGAAAAAGTTTGATTGAAATTAAAAATCAGGTAACTCAGATTACCCAATCGTTTTTTGAACCGGCTCTCGACTATATCGTTGTCAAAATTCCCCGCTGGGATATGGATAAATTTAAGGGGACTACAGAAAAGATCGGCAGTTCTATGAAGTCTGTTGGTGAGATTATGGCGATCGGTCGGACCTTTGAAGAAGCAATCCAAAAGGGCGTCAGGATGCTTGATATTGGGGCTCAAGGAGTGACTGATAATAATTTTGATCTGACCATAGACGAAATTTTAGCCAAAATCAAACAAGCCAATTCCAAAAGAATCTTTTTTATTACCAAAGCCTTAAAATTAGGAATAACTGTTCAAAAAATTTATGAATTAAGCGGGATCGACCCATGGTTTTTACATCGATTAAAGGCAATCGTTGAGGCGGAACGTGAATTAACGGCTGTACGGGCATTGCGCGCAATGCCCCAACATCAATTATTACGCCTGAAACAATTAGGATTTTCGGATAAGAAGATTGGAGAGGGATTGGGGATTAGAGAATTAGAGGTTAGGGAAATCAGAAAAAAGCACAAAATCATTCCTTCGGTTTTTCAAATCGACACCTTGGCTGGGGAATTTCCGGCCAAGACAAATTATTTGTACACAACCTATAACGGTAGTCATCATGACGTTACTCCGATTGGGGAGAAAGGTGTGATGGTTTTAGGCTCTGGGCCGTACCGAATTGGTTCTTCAGTCGAGTTCGATTGGACTTGCGTAAATACTGCTTTGAAGCTTAAAAAATTTGGAAAAAAATCAATTATTATAAACTGCAATCCGGAAACCGTCTCAACTGACTACGATATTTCTGATAGGTTATATTTTGAAGAGCTGAGTTTTGAGCGAGTAGCTGATATCTATGAGTTTGAACAATCTTCATCAGTGGTTGTTTCCGTCGGAGGGCAAACTCCAAATAATATTGCTAATAAAGTTGATAAATACGGAATAAAAATATTAGGAACATCAGCCGTTGATATTGATCGGGCCGAAGATAGAAAAAAATTTTCCCAGCTTTTAGATGATTTGGAAATAAAGCAGCCTATTTGGAATAGTTTTGCTGATATGGAAGTGGCTTTAAAATTTGCCCGTGAGGTTGGTTATCCGATTTTGGTTAGACCGTCCTACGTCCTGTCCGGAGCGGCGATGAACCTTTGCTACAATCCAATCGAGTTAAAACATTTTATTGAAAAGGCCACCAATATTAATAAAAAACATCCGGTGACGATTTCCAAATATATGGTTAATGCCCGGGAAATTGAGTTTGATGGAGTGGCCGAATCCGGCAAGGTCAAAGTTTTTGCCATTTCCAATCATATAGAACATGCCGGTGTTCATTCGGGCGATGCAACGATCGTCTATCCGGCCGAGCGAGTCCGATTTTTTAGTGGGGAAAGAATGATTGAGATTGCCAAGCAACTGTCAAAATCACTAAATATTTCCGGACCTTTTAACATTCAATTTATGGTCAAGGACAACGAAGTTTATGTAATTGAGATGAATTTGCGAGCTTCAAGAACTTTTCCTTTTATTTCCAAAGTGACCGGGGTTAATTTTGCCGAAGTCATTGTTGATAGTTTTTTTGGAAAAAGTCGCGAATATAAAATCAAATATCCAAACTATGTGGCCGTCAAAGCACCCCAGTTTTCTTTTGCCAGAATGGAAGGGGCTGATCCGGTACTCGGAGTCGAGATGGGTTCGACCGGGGAAGTAGCTTGTTTTGGCGAAACAGCCGAAGAAGCCTATTTAAAATCTTTATTATCAACAGGTTTGTCCTTAAAAAATAAAACCGCCTTAGTGACGATCGGGGGCGACGATTTTAAACTTCGTTTTGCCGAATCAATCTGGCGATTAAAAAATCTTGGATTCAAGCTTTACGCAACTAAAAAAACCCATCTGTTTCTTAAAACCAAAGGAGTCCGGACAAAAATAGTTTACAAACTTTTTGAAAAAACCAGCCCGACCGTCATCGATCTTATTGAAAAACATCAAGTCTCACTGGTCATTAATTTGAGTGAAGATTATAATAATGAAGGTTCGTTTAAAAGAGTGATCACCGATGGATATTTAATCAGAAGAGCGGCCATTGATAATAATATTCCCTTGTTTACTGATTTGAATTCCGCCCGTTTTTTTGTCAATTCGTTAGATAAGTATAAAATCAGTGACTTAAAAATTAAGAGTTGGGATGAGTATTTGTAAAGAAAGAATAGACTAAAAGCTTTTCGTTTTTTCTTTTACCGAATTTATTACCGTCGAAGCATATTCTTTTTCACTTACAATTCTAGTTTTGGTAGACAGGTTATTTTCGTCTTTCAAATTAATAAACGCTATTAATTGTTCTTCAGCATTTTCTGCAACATTTAATTCCTTATGAATCGTTGTAATCAAGTATTTCCCTTGATTTATTAATGAAGGTCTAGCAACGGAAATTTCACTTCCACTATCCCAAATAATCACAGGAGACTGTACTTCAAATTGATCCTTAGGTGCTAAGGATGGTTTTACAGGGTTTAAAAAAATTGCCTGTCTCGGACGTTCAGATTCATTAAATTTTACTTCAATAAGTTCGGTCTTAAATTCAGTTATACGTCCATCATCTTTTGTTCCGCTTAGTTGACCGAGCTGACTTAGAAAATTCCCAGCATTTTTATTACTAGTAGTTTTACCTAAAAAAGCAAAATCAGCCACAGAATCGGCCAGTTCTAAAGGGACTTTACTACCCAGATTAGACATTCTATCGGCGTTTCTTTGAGGTAAAGAGCCACGGAACTGATTTCTTAAATCATGTAGAGATAATTCATTAACCTGAGCAGATAGAATAGTCATTAGGACAATCTTAGTCGGTGTAAAACATTTTGTCAAATTAGTTTATCTTATAGTTGATAAAATATTCTTTTTATGCTATTATGACAGCATAATATGGATAAATTAAAACAGATATTAAATGGAAGTCCAAATAATACTAGGGAGAATATTACTCGAGCTAGAGCTACCGCAATAGTTTTAATGACAACGGGTGTATTAGGGGGACTATATAAGTTTGTGACTTCACCTGAAACAATGGTTCTTAATTTGGCAACTTTACTAGTGCCAGTAGCAATCGGACTCGTGGAAGTGATCCGTCAGGGAGTAGTGGCTTCGAAGAAAGAATTAAAACTGTCAATATAATAAGGTAAAAACTTCGTTTTTTTAAATAAATTCATTTGATAAATAAAAATATTTTTTATATCATTTCCTCTAATGAATTTGTCATTAGAGTCTTCACTAGTTATTAGTACCTCATTTATTTTATGATTAAACTTCCCGGTCTAATTGATGTTCATGTTCATCTACGCGATCCGGGACAAACGGAAAAAGAAGATTTTTTTACTGGAACTTCGGCCGCAATTGCTGGCGGATTCACGACAGTTTTGGACATGCCAAATAATAAGATTCCGATCACTTCAATTAAATCATTAAAAGAAAAACAAAAAATTGCCAGGGAAAAAACCGTTTGTGACATTGGTTTTTATGCGGGAAGTTTGGGAATTTCTTTGGAAGAATTAATGAAGATGGAGCCGTATGTATTTGGATTAAAATTATATCTCAATAAAACTACTGGAAATTTTATTATCGATGAAAAAAAATTAATAAAAATATTCGTTGCCTGGAAAGGCAAAAAACCGATTCTCGTGCATGCCGAGTCGGACATGATAGAGAATGTTATTAAATTAGCAAAAAAGATGAATAAAAAAATTCACATCTGTCATGTTTCAACAAAATTTGAATTAAAAACCGTTATTAAAGCAAAACGCCATGGATTAGTGGTTACCTGCGGCGTTACTCCGCATCATTTGTTTCTTTCTTGGAATGATACTAACAAATTGGGTCCCTTTGGAATGATGAAGCCTAAAATAGAGAAAGGATACAAAGAATTTTTGTGGGAGAATCTCAACTGGATTGACGTAATTGAGTCTGACCATGCGCCTCACACAATTGAAGAAAAAAATCATCCGCCAGCTGGCGGAAACCCACCGTTCGGTGTTCCGGGTTTGGAAACAACTTTACCGCTTTTATTAACAGCTGTTTCCGAAAATAAATTATCGATTAATCGATTAATCGAACTATGTTTTGAAAATCCGAAAAGGATTTTTAACATAAAAACTAATAACAATACTTGGGTAGAAGTTGATGAAAAAAAAGAGTATATTATTGATAATAAAAAATTATTGACAAAATGCGGTTGGTCACCATTTAATGGCTGGAAAGTAAAAGGTAGGGTAAAAAGAGTTTTTATTCGAGGAATAAAAGTTTTTGAAGACGGAAAATTATTAGTTAAATCTGGTTTTGGAGAAGTGATTAAACCAATATGGTAGATTTATCAGTTAATCTTGCCGGAATAAAACTAAAGAATCCAACAATACTTGCATCAGGGATTCTTGGTTTAGATGTGGCGACTTTAAAAAGAGTGGTTAAAGGAGGAGCCGGCGCCGTGACAATTAAGTCGTTAACGAGCGAACCGAGAAAAGGCCATAACAACCCAATTCTAATCGAAGCAACTGAAGGCGTTTTTATGAATGCAGTTGGCTACGCCAATAAAGGCATCGACCATGGTATTGAAGAGTTCAGGAAATGGGATGAAGAAATCCCATTAATTGGGAGCATCGTTGCCGCTGATGCTTTTGAGTTTGCTAAATTAACAGAAAAAATCCAAGAAACACCAATCAAGGCACTGGAAATCGTTCTTTCCTGCCCTCACACACCAGGTTATGGACTTTTAGCTGGACAAGGTAGTCCAAAAGCAACAGTAGAAATCACCAAAGCGGTCCGAAAAAAAACCAAATTACCTCTTTCAGTAAAGCTTTCGCCTTCAATTGAAGCCATAGGAGAAGTGGCCAAGGCAGCCGAATCAGCCGGAGCTGACATAATAAATATGGGAAATACTTTAGGACCGGGCATGAGAATAGATATTAATCGCGCTTTTCCCATTCTGGCATTTAAAATCGGAGGGATGAGCGGGCCGGCAATTAAGCCGATTACCATCAGATCGGTTTTTGATCTTTACAAAGCGGTCAAAATTCCCATTATTGCCACCGGCGGCATAATGACCGGTGAGGATGTGATTGAAGCGGTCATGGCCGGTGCGACTGCCGTCGGTATAGGTACCGGAATCTATTACCGCGGTTTGTCAGTTTTTCAAAAAGTCTGTCAAGAAATTGAGAGATGGTTAAAGACCAATAATTTTAAAGACCTTAAAAGTTTACGCGGAATTGTGCATAAAACATGAATAATATTTATCAAACAGCAAAAATAAAGTCAGTTGAGATAGAAACACCTAAGGTTAAGAATTTTATTCTTGATAGTTCAATCAGGGCCGAGCCGGGACAGTATGTCATGATTTGGCTTCCCGGATTCAATGAAAAACCTTTTGGTATTGTCAAACCTTCGCCTTTAATGTTGTCCATTGCCAAGATTGGTCCAACTACAGAAATAATTCATAAATTAAAGGTAGGGGATAAAGTAACGTTCAGAGGCCCTTACGGTCAATCTTTTAAAATCAAAAGCGGAAAAATATTATTGATTGGCGGTGGTTATGGAGTTGTTCCTTTATATTTTTTGGCCTCATCAATTTCACCTGAAAAAAGAAAAAATATCACTGTTGTCATTGGCGCCAGGACAAAAAAGGAACTGCCTTTTGTGACAAAGTTCAAAAAGTTAGGTTGTAAAGTTTTAGTGACAACCGACGACGGATCCGCCGGATTTAAGGGTTTTACCACCCAACTTACCGAAGACCTTTTAAATAGAAAAAAATTTAAGGCTGTTTATTCTTGCGGACCGATGATTATGATGAAAAAAATCGCCCAGCTATCTCACACTAAAAAAATCTTTTGCCAAGTAAGTCTTGAAAGTTTTTTCAAATGCGGTGGTTTTGGCATTTGTGGAGAATGCTGTGTTAACGGCTTAATTGTTTGCAAAGAAGGGCCGATATTTGAAGGTAAAGTATTATTATGAAAATTATTCATTTTGACGTTGATTCGGAAATAAAAAAGTATTTAAGTGGTAAATTGTTTTCTTTTTCATTAACTCTCGACAACCTTGAAAAAGTTGTTAAAAAAGAAAATATTGAAATAATCACTTTTAAGTCGCAATCTGTCATAAACGAAAAAATTTTAAGTGAATTTCCGAAATTAAAGTTAATCATTACCAGAACCGTTGGGGTAGATCATGTTGATTTAACTGCTTGTGAAAAAAGAAAAATTATTGTTAAAAATATTCCTAATTATGGAGCCAGTAATATTGCCGAGCATGCATTGGCTTTACTTATGGCAGGTGCCAGAAATATTGTTCAAGCCAACAAAGAAGTTCATCAGGGAAAATTTTTCTACGAATTTTTTTTAGGAACTTCTTTTAAGGATAAAGTTTTAGGAATAATCGGAACAGGTAAAATTGGATTAGAATTAATTAAATTAGTTAGTGGTTTTGGTTTAAAAGTGATAGGTTACGATATTGTAAAAAATGAAAAAGCGGCTAAAGAACTAAATTTTTCCTATGTCTCTTTAGAAAACCTTTTAAGAAATTCTGATCTTATTTCCATTCACGTGCCTTTTTTTAAATCAACTTTTCATCTCATCGGGGAGAAGGAAATAGATTTAATAAAAAAAGGAGCAATTTTAGTTAATACGTCGCGGGGAGAAATAATTGACACTAAAGCTTTAATTAAACAAGTAAAAAAATTTAAAGCAGTTTGTTTAGACGTGGTTGAAGGTGAAAAATCTTTTAGTAAAAAACATATTTTACTAAAACACAAAAATATTATTATTACTCCTCATATAGGTTTTTACACCGATGACTCAGTACAAACAATCGCCAAGATAACGGAAAAATATATTAAAGATTATTTGTTTTGAGTTAGAAAAATTATTAGTTTTAAAATAAAATCTTATGGATAAAATTTCCCAAAGAGAAAAACTAATTCTCGATTTGTTTTCTGTTAACGGGGTTAAGTTTGGTGAATTTAAGCTTAAGTCGGGAATGATATCCCCGTATTACATTGATCTTAGAGTTTTGGTTTCTTATCCTTATCTTTTAAAATTGACGGCTGAAGTTTTTTGGGAAACAATGAGAACCTTATATTTTGATGTAATTGTTGGTGTTCCATATACAGCCATTCCAATTGCCACGGCTATTTCACTTAATGAAAATCAGCATATGATTTTTATCCGCAAAGAAAAAAAATCCTATGGAACGGGAAAATTGATCGAAGGTAATTATCACCAGGGACAAAAAGCAATTATAGTTGATGATGTAATCACCAATGGTGATAGCAAATTCGAAACCATTAAGCCAGTCTCGGATGCAGGATTAAAAATAAATGATATTGTTGTTTTGTTGGATCGCATGCAGGGTGGTCCGGAGATTTTAAAAAAAGGCGGTTATAACTGCCATGTTATTTACAATGTCAAAGAAGTTTTTCATATATTACTAAAGCACAAAAGGATAAATGAAGAAATGGCTAAAAAATGCTTAAGCTTTACCGAGGAATCAAGGAAAGAAATATTGAAAAAAAACAAATAGTATGCTACAATAGGCTAATCAAAAAATATGAACATCTTTGATTCGAAAATGAAAGAAAAGATGATCCTTGATCTTCACGAGGTACACATTATTGATTTTGGTAAATTCAAATTAAAATCAGGGATTTTAAGTCCTTATTACATTGATCTTCGTCTTTTAGTAACTTTTCCACATTTACTCGAACTGGTTGCCGAAGTCCTTTGGGAAAAAATCAGATTAAAACCGTTTGACTTGATTGCTGGAATCCCATATGCTGCACTCCCTATGTCAACAGCTATTTCTATTCGTTATGGGCGGCCAATGATATTTTTGCGCAAAGAAAAAAAAGATTATGGTAAAGGGAAGATAATTGAAGGTATTTATCATAAAGGACAACACGTTGTCATTATCGACGACGTTATTTCCGACGGAGCCAGTAAATTTGAAACAATCAAACCAATTGAAGAGGTCGGTCTGGAAGTAAGTCAAATTATAGTTTTACTTGATCGAGGCCAAGGCGGGCCACAAACAGTCAGAAATAAAGGCTATGATTGTACTGCAATTACCAATATGGAAGAAGTTTTGGAAGTTCTTTATAAACATGGAAGAATTACTTATGAGCAACTTTCAGAATGTCAAAAATTTATTATGAAAACCTCATCTAACGCTGAGTTAAAAAATAATAAAAATTTGCCGAAGCATAAACAGACGGTTAAATAAATATATGATAGATATAAAATCAAAACAAAAACTAATCGATTTACTTTATGAGACAGGAGCGATTACTTTTACAAAAAGTAAAAATCCGGATAGCCTTCCTTATGAAATAAAATTGCAATATTTGACTTCACAACCAAAGGTCCTTACATTTGCCGCCAAATTACTTTGGTCAGAATTTAAAAACGAAACGTTTGACTTGATTGCCGGTCCACACACTGATATACCTTTAGCAACAACAATGTCTCTTGAATATAATTGGCCAATGATTTTTATTCGTAAGGAAAAAAAACAATATGGAATGGGAAAGTTGATTGAAGGAAATTATAAAACCGACCAGAAGGTGGTTGTTATCGACGATGAAATTAGCGACCCGGCGAGTGCTTTACAAGTATTAGGCAGACTTGAAGGTAGTGGTCTAAATATCGTTGGAGTCTACGTCTTAATTGATAGGGGACTTGGTAATAATCTAGAAGCGATTAGAAACAGAGGCTATAAATGTGAAGCACTAATTAATTTAAACGATATTTTCATTCATCTTTTTGAAACCGGAAAAATTTCTCCTGATCAGCTAACCCAAGCCAAAGACTATTTCAAGTCCAAAAAAATCGCTTCGTATTTATAGTCTGATTTAATCTTTACATTCGACTAATATTCGACTATAATTAGACTAATGTTTAATCCAAAATTTATCATTACCAACAAGCTTCTTGAAAATATAAAGAGGATAACTTCAATGGTGAGTGGACTGAATAATCGTCGCTTTCCTGATCCGGTTTTAGTCGAGTTAAGAAAAAATGCCGAGGCGACTTCGACCCATGCCTCAACCAGTATTGAGGGTAATCCCTTACATTTGACAGATGTCAAACAGATTTTAAAAAATAAACCTGAGTATATTAGAGACAGTGAGAGGGAAGTCCTAAATTATAATAATATTTTAAAAAAAATTAATGAAAAAATTGAAAAAGGATCGGTAAAGATTACTGTGAATTTAATTCTGTCAATTCATCGGGAGATCACCAACAAGCTTTTATCAGATTCCAAATCAGGGCATCTTCGAGCCGAACCAGTCTTCGTTAATAATCCCATTTTAAGAAAAACTATTTATTGGCCACCTGATCACCAGGATGTTGACGGTTTAATTAATGACTTGATTAATTTTGTTGGCACTAATAAGGAGAAAATTGACCCATTGATTATAGCCGGAATTTTTCATAAACAACTGGTTATTATTCATCCTTTTACTGACGGTAATGGTCGGACAACCAGACTTTTGACTAAAATTTTAATGGCGGCGATGGGTCTAAATATTTTTAATCTATTTAGTTTTGAAAATTATTACAACCAAAATGTCAGCCGCTACTTTGCTATGGTTGGAATAAAAGGAAATTATTATGAAGTTTATAAAAATATTGATTTCACCGAATGGTTGGAATATTTCACCGATGGAATCATAGATGAATTGCTGCGGGTTGAAAAGATTTTACCAAAAATTAATATTAACCCTCAAACTAGACTCTTACCTTATCACCAAAAGTTATTGAAATTTATTCAAGATATAGGTTTTATTACTGATAATGACTATTCTAGGTTAACAAATCGTGCAAAGGCAACTAGGCGGCTTGATTTTAATAAGCTTATTAGTTTAAAATTGATAGAACGAATTGGAAAAGGAAAACAGACTCATTATAAATTAAAGGAAAAATAATTATGACCTTTCAAGAAAAACTAGATAAGATTGTCAAAAAGAATAAATCATTGGTTTGTGTAGGGTTAGATAGTGATGTAACCCGCCTTCGTCAAGACTTCGGCGAGGCAAAGCAGCTTTCGTTCAATAAGACCATCATTGAAGCCACCCATGACCTCGTTTGTTCATACAAGTTGAACACGGCCTTCTATGAGTCTATAGGACATGAAGGAATCAATGCCTTAAAAGACACCTGTGATTATTTAGTACAGAAATATCCGGAAATTCCAATCATCGTTGATGCCAAGCGGGCGGATATAGGCAACACAAACAAGGGGTATGTTCAATTTATTTTTACATACCTTGGGGCTGACGCAGTTACCCTTCACCCATACCTTGGAGAAGAGGCTATAAGACCATTTTTAGACTGTAAAGATAAAGGAATAATTATTTTATGTAAAACTTCCAATCCTGGTAGTGATGAATTCCAAAACCTTCAGGTTTCGATACCATCTCTGTACGATCGAGCAAAGATGGTAAGACCCTTGTATCAAATCGTTGCAGAAAATGTTATTAATAAATGGAATAAGAACAAAAATTGCCTGTTGGTAGTTGGAGCAACCTATCCAGGCGAATTAAAAGAAGTAAGAAAGATAGTCGGAGACATGACTTTGCTTGTTCCAGGGATTGGAGCTCAAGGAGGCGATCTAGAAGCAACTTTGAAAGTTGGCTTAAATTCTAAAAAACAAGGTTTAATAATAAATTCTTCCCGCGGAATAATTTTTGCCGAAAATCCACGAGAAGAAGCGATGAAATTGAGAAATGAGATAAATAAATATCTTTAATTATTTATTAATTTATTACGAGTTTAGACCTGCCTGCCGGCAGGCAGGGAGTTTAACGAGTTTCAAACTCGCTAAATAAATAACTCGTTAAATAAAAAAATAACAAATAGGTAATATATAGGTAATATATATGATTTTCGATAAAGTAGTTATCCAATCAGGTAAAGACGGCCACAAAATTGATGTCGAACCACTTCTTTTGGACCCTGATAATTTTTTTGGCGACCACAATGTTGACCACCTGGTTAAATTCAAAGATACTTATACAAAAATTATTGGCAAATATCACGGCCAGTTTGGTAAATGGAACTTGAAAGAATTGGAGAAAAATAAAATCTTCGTTTTGGAAAATTATTATGATAATGCTAAATATTTGATGGACAAGATTAATGTAATTGCTCAAAAAATTGTTTTTAATTCAGTCTTTTATCATGACACTGGAATTGCTAACGAATACTTTCTTTTGGCTAAAGAAGGCTATGAACTACTTAATAAACATGAAAAACAGTTTAAGATTGAAGACCGAAATTTACCGGCAATCAGTTTGGAGCGAGCCGGACTCGTGACGACTAGATTGGCATTAGGGAAAAGTAAAAACGCTAAACTTAAAAATGAAATTCGTGTGGTGACAAAAAGAACTCATCTAAAAGATGAGCCAACGACGAATTTATCAGTAACAGTTTTATGGCGAAACAAAGAACAATTAAAACAAATTAATAACAAAGAAATTTTAATTAGCGACTTTGTCAATCCGGCTTCCGGTGCTTCGGCGGCCGCCTTTATTTTGGCCACCAAGAAGCTCGGGATAAAACCAAGTAAGATCTTTCATCGGTCAATTAGCCTGACTCAAGCAGGTGTTTTACTTATGAAAAAAGCCTTGATGGAAATGGGAATAAATTCGGTATTCTATAGCGTCGGTGTTGCCTCGGAGCTTAGTCCAAACTACTACTTGATAGGCAATCGCGCAGTCGCTGATGCCGGCCATATCCTGCGCCACTTTTTACCAAAAGATTAAATACTTAAATTGATATAATTAACTATTAATTTATTTCGAGTTTAGACCTGCCTGCCGGCAGGCAGGGAGTTTTGCGAGTTTTTTTAACTCGTCAACTCGTTAAACTCGCTAAATAAAAAAATAATAAATATGTATACACCGGATAAGAAAATCCTTGAAAAATACGCAAAGGTTATGATCGATTTTGCGTTGGGTAAGGGGAAAGGGGTCAAGAAAGGAGAAGTTGTATATCTTCAGTACGATTCAGAGGCCCTTCCACTCGCGCTTGCGGTTTATAAAAGAATCCTAGAAAAAGGCGCTTATCCGATGGTCAAGGGAATAGAAGAGAGTTTTCAAAAGGTCATGTTTGAAAATGCCTCTGATGATCAGCTAAAGTTTTTTCCCAAAAAATATACAAAATCTTTAGTCAATACAATTGACCATAGAATATATTTAATCGCTCCAACAAATCCGTTTCTTCTAAAAAACATTGAGCCCAAAAAAATCATAACTGCAAACTCAGAAAAACAAATGTTGCGCCGCTGGTTATTTGAAAAAGAGGACAAAGGAAAACTAACTTGGACGCTTTGTCTTTATGGGACAGAGGGAATAGCCCAAGAGGCAGGTTTATCATTAAAAGATTTTTGGCAGGAAATCATTAATGCCTGTTATTTAGATCAAGAAAACCCAATAAAGACTTGGAATTCAACCTTTGAACAAATAAACGGCTTAATAAAAAAATTGAATTCTATGCCGGTTGAGAGTTATCATTTGATTTCTGATAAAACTGATATTTATATCTCCCTTGGAGAAAAAAGAAAATGGCAGGGGGCTAGGGGATTTAATATTCCTTCGTTTGAAATCTTTACTTCGCCTGATTGGCGTGGAGTTAATGGTAAAATATTTTTCAACTTTCCACTTTATCGTTATGGGAATATTATTAAAAACATTCAGCTTGAATTTAAAGACGGAATTGTCATCAAAGCGACGGCTGATAAAAATGAAAAACTTTTACAGGAAATGATTAAACAAAAAAACGCCAATAAAATCGGCGAGTTTTCTTTAACTGATAAAAGATTTTCAAAAATTTCTAAGTTCATGGCCAATACTTTGTATGATGAAAACTTTGGGGGAGAGTACGGAAACTCTCATTTAGCCGTTGGTACTTCTTTTCACGATTGTTACAATGGTGATACAAAAACAATGGTGAAAAAAGATTGGGAAAAACTAGGATTTAATGAATCGGTCGAGCACTGTGATATCATCAATACTAATAAAAAGACTGTCGAGGCAATCTTAAAAGATGGGTCAAAAAAACTCATTTACAAAAATGGCTTATTTGTGATATAAATTTAGTATGCGGCTTTTGAATATTTTAAAAGAGAACGATATTATTAAAGTTTCTCCAGAAGATCATCTTTCCAAAGTTCTAAGTAAACTGTCAACCTCGCACGATGCTGCGTTCGTTTTTAATGAAGATGATAAGTATATAGGTATTGTTAGTCCATACTTTACGATGATCAAAACCTCACTACCAGCAAATACTAAAGTTGAACATTGCCTAACTCATACGGCAAAAATTTATCTTAACTATCCACTATCCAAAGTTTGCGAACTTTTTATCCAATCAAAAATTCATTATTTACCGGTTTTTGATCCCTCACCAATAATGGTGAGGGACAAGTCCTCAGAAAAATTTTTAGGGATTATCTCCGCCCGCCGAATATTATCTTATTTTAAAGACCAACCGATTTTTAAAGTGAAAGTTGAAAAAATCATTAGTAAAAGATGGCAGGGTTTGATTACAGTTTTTGAAGATGATACTATCACTCAAGCGATTCATCTTTTTAAAACTAAAAAAATCTCTAAATTAATTGTCATCAATCATGATAAAAAACTAAAGGGAGTCTTGAGTTATTATGATTTGATTAACCTAATGATTAGTCCAAAATATTCCAGTCATCACGGAGAAAGAGGTAGGGAAAATATCAGCTTTTATAACTATCGGGTAAAAAACTTTGCCAAAAGCTACGTATTAACTTTATCAAAAGAAAATCATTTAATAGAAGCGATTAATCTTATTTTTAATAAAAAGATTGGAAGTGTAATTATCACTGATAAAGAAAGACGGCCATTAGGTATTATTACGACTAGAGATATCCTTCGTTTTTATATCGATAATGAAAAATTTGCTTTTATAAAATCCTTAAATCCTTTTAAGAAGATGTTTAAAAAGTAATTATTTTGATTTTGGCAAATTTTGAAGCGCTTCCTTAAGATTTCTAAATTTATATTGATAAGAAATATATTTATCTAATATATTTGTAATCCAAAAGATTTTTGCGTTAGTATGATGATTTAGTTTTTGGACTATATCCAAATTATCTTCAATATAAATATCAAGATTCAATTTTTTTATCATTTTTTCTTTAAACTCATTCGGTTGTAAATCATCCTTATTCTGATAACATTTCTCAAATATTGAATCTGCATTAATTTTTTTTAACCAAACTTTATAATCCTTTTTTAAAAAACTATATCGTCCAGTTATTATATAAGCTTTAATTTTTTTTGATTTTACTAATAATTCTATATCCTTTAGTGCAGGGTCAGCCATAAAGCTAGTTTTATGAAGGAGACGAAAAAGAAACTGTTCAACGTTAGATTCGGGATAATAAAAAAATTCTTCTTTTTGTTTTAAAATAAAAGATTTAAGTGGTTTTAATAATTTAGCAATTGGTCGAACAAATCTTATAGGATTGTATAAAATAACCCCATCAAGGTCAAAGCCGACTTTTAAAATTTTTTTCACAGATTCAATATGTTATCATAAAATCCTATGAAAATATTGATTACGGGGGGCGCAGGTTTTTTAGGACTTCATCTTGCCCGTTTTTTTTCTAAAAAAAAATATAATGTCTACCTCTTAGACATTGCGGATTTTAATAAAAAAGAATACCCGAAAAATTGCCATTTTATAAATGCTGATATTAGAAATAACGCTTTGATGTATCGATACATCAAAGGTATGGATTTTGTTATTCATGCGGCGGCGGCTTTACCTCTATGGAAAAACGAGGAGATCATGAAAATAAATGTTGGCGGAACAAATAACATTTTGAAAGCATCTTTTGAAAATAAAGTTAAATGGGTTATATATATCTCATCAACCGCAGTTTATGGTGTACCAAAGAAACATCCAATTTATGAAAGCGATCCTAGAGTTGGTGTAGGTCCTTACGGGCAATCAAAAATTGATGCAGAGAATCTTTGTTTTCAATATATAAAAAAAGGTTTGAATGTTACGATTATTAGACCAAAAACTTTTTTGGGCACCCATCGTTTAGGTGTATTTGAAATTCTTTTTGACTGGATACATGATGGAAAAAAAATTCCAGTAATCGGGTCGGGGAATAACCGTTACCAACTTTTAGACATTGATGATTTATGTGAAGCGATTTACTTGTTTACTAAGGTACGTCCTCCTTATAAAGGACGGACCTTAAATACAGCTTTTAATATCGGAGCCGAAAAATTTACCACTATCAAAGGTGATTTCAAAATAATGTTTGAAGCCTTAAATTCAAAATCAAGAATATTTCCAACTCCAGCATTTCTGGTTAAAAAAGCTTTATGGTTATTTGAAAAACTTAAACTATCTCCCTTATACCAATGGGTTTATGACACTGCAGATAAAGATTCTTTTGTGTCAATAAATAAACTAACTAAGGCTCTTAATTGGCACCCACGGTATTCAAATTCCGACGCGCTGATAAAAGCATATAAATGGTATTTAAAAAATTATAAAGAAATTAAATCTCGTGGCTCCGGTGTCACTCACACCGTCGGCTGGAAGCAGGGGATATTGGGGTTGATTAAAAAGATTATGTAGTTTAATCGGTTTTATAGATAATTCCGATTAAATCCTTATTATCATTTTCGACTTCAATCAATGTACCTTTAGGATACTTTTTTTTGATTTCCTCAATATTTTTTAAATATTCATTTAAAAGTATAAATATATATTTTTTACTCGCTGGAAAAGATTGTGAGAATTTTCCGAATTCGGTAGATCTATCCTCACAATTCAAATTAGGAATAATAAATTTTATCGATTCATAATTACAATCCCAGCGGGACGAATAGAATAACACTCTATCTTTAGGAGTATATATATTTTTGAGTTTTAAAAAAGTTTGCGTTAAGTCTTGAGTAAAGACCCAATTTGTTTCTTGATCATTCGGAATTTTTTTAAAATAAACAAATAAATTAAAACAAGAATTATAAATAACCAATATGATTATTAATAAAAATAAAAATTGCCTCACCAATTTTTTTTTGGTAATTTTATTCAAAACAAAATCGATAAAAATTGCTAAAAAGAAAAATATATTAATAAAATTTAAAACCTGTCTTCTATAAATTCCATTGAATGTTAGAAAATTAGGAGCTAAAAGGAAAAATAAAAAAGAACAAAATACAAAAAAACGTTGACGATATTTTTTAATAAAAGATATCACCAAACCGAAAAGGGCAAAAATAAGATAAGAGTAATTAAAAACGTAATATTTTCCAAAACCGTCTATATAATCTACATTCTTCCCTATAAAAAATATTTTTATTTTATTTATTCCGTGATAAAAAAATGCTTGTAATCCGATAAAAGTTATCGTACTATTCTTTGTCAAAAGTTCTTTAATGGTCGAGTAGGATTTAAAATGATCAAAATAAAATTTTGATTGGAAAAAAATAATCCTTTCGAATGGAATACTAAACAGAATAAAAAAAAGAAGAAAAATTAATAAATATTTTATTTCCTTAAAAGAAAATTTAGTTATTAAAATTTTTGTTAATAAATAAACAATTAAAGTAAATGGAAACAGAATAAATACATAATAAGAATATAAACCTAAACCTGTGCAAATTGCACATAAAATCAGTGAATAGAGTTTCCTATTTTTGTCAAACTGAATAAAAAATATTAGTGACAAAATTTGGAAAAATTGAGCACTAATTACCATAAAAGTAACACGTGAATAATAAATATGAATTAATGAAAACGACATGGCAAAAGCAGTCAAAAAAGATATTTTTTTATCAAAAAAATATCTTAAAAAAACATAAAACAAAGGTATAGCTATTATTCCCAATAATGCCATTGATAGCCGTAAAGAATGGATTGAATTACCAAAAATTTTCAAAATAAAAGCCACCAAATATAAATTGCCAGTAGGAGTACCCTGAAGATCGCCAACAAAGACGGGTGGAGCATAACCATCATTGATTATTCTTAACGCATTAATACCTATCCACCCCTCATCACCATGAATCCCGGGAGGAATTTTATCCAATAATATTAGTCGAGGGATCACTGCTACGATTAACAAAAAAAATATTATAAAAAAATCAGTTTTAATTAAATCAATTATTCTTTTCATTTTTTTTAAAAATCATAATTTTCGGATGGTCGTAGACAGTGAAGGATTCATCCGCGACGTCGTCACGAATTTCCAATTTCCAATTTCCAATTTCCAATTTTGGGTATGTGGTGAACTCTGCAACTTTTTTAAATCCAAGTTTTTCGGAAAATAGTTTTTGATAATATTTTGAAGTTATTGGATAGCAAGATTTATATTTTTTGCAATCATTAAGTTTTTGTAGGGGAATATACAGTCTATTAGAGGCGATAATTATGTAATCGGTTTTTCTTAATTTTTCATCTAATATTTTCCATTTATTTTCACCATCTGGTTGATCATAAAGAGTAAGTTCTTGACGAAGATATTTTTCACCTCCATAAAGAGGCATACCATCATCCCAGTGTTCAGTAGCAATCGCTGCTCCTTCAGGAACATTTTTTAATATCCATTCAGTGGCAGCAATTCTTGTATGAGGCAATGAATAGATATTAATAAACGTAAAAGACCATAATAAAATACAAGTTACTAACATATAAGCAAAAAGTTTATTACGTTCATAAATTTTATAAAGACCATAACCTGCTAAGAGTGCAAAAAATGGATAAAGAGGTAACATATAACGCATAAATTTAACAGCAGAACGCCCGATAGCCAAGAAATATAAAAAATAAAATATTAAAAATAAAATGTTTTTACTTTTTGATATTTGATATAAACCAACTATCGATAGAATAGAAAAAATCGGTCCTAATCCCCAAAAGAATATGTTTTTAAGATAATAGAGGTAGGGGACAGTCCCAACGTATTGCAGGGTATAGGGAAAAATATATGGGTTAGAATTCATTTTGAGCTGGGTTGATAAATCGACAAAAAATTGCTGATGCTGAATAAAGGCATAAGGCATGAAAAGAAAGTAAAAAGTTAAAAGTGAGAAGTGAAAAGTTATTAAAGAAATTGCTGAATTTTTCCATTGCTTCATTGTTTTCCATAAAATAACAACAATTATTATTGGCAAAAAAATTATGGCAGTGAATTTAGTAGCCATCATGGCGGCAAAGACTAAACCAAGAATGATTGCCTTTTTTATTGACGGAGACTTTGAATAAACAAGTAATATATATATTAATCCAGTGACAAAAGTATTTAAAAAGACATCTACAACGAAAAAATGAGAATTTTGAATCGGAAAAAAGGCAACTGTATAAAGTAAACTGGATAATAAGGAAATTTTATTTTTTTTAAATAGTAATTGCCCGATCCTATAAATCAAAATAATTGTCAATAAATCAAATCCGACCGATAAAATTCTTCCCGAGATTAGTAAGCTATCATAATGACCATTGGGAGCAATTATTCTTAAAAGATATATTGGCAAACTGCCGTAATTAAAGAAATCCGGGTTTAGATTAGAAAAAAATTTAATCCTTTCGGCTACCATTATCAGCATTCTTTCATCGGGATGAAGATGAAAGCCTTGGTCCCAATTAATACCATAAAAACGTATAAAAAATGCAGACAATAAGATTAAGATAAATGTAATCTTACTTTTCATAAGTTGAGATTTTATTAACAATAAATTATACTAAAAACCATGCTACCGATACTGTTAAATTTAGGATTTCTGAAAATCTATACTTTTGGGGTATTTTTGGTTTTGGGATTTTTTTGGGCGATTTTCTTACTTTGGAAAAATATTCGCTTAACATCATTCAAAGAAGAAGATGTCTTTGATGGATTATTTTTATCTATGTTCGGCGCTCTTTTTTTTGGACGGCTAATTTTTGTTTTTTTAAATTTTAAAGATTTTGGTTTTAATTTATTGAAGTTTATTCTTATCAATGGTTATCCTGGGTTATCTCTTTACGGATCAATCTTCGGTGGTCTTTTTATTTTGTATTTGTTTACCAATGCACGAAAATTAAATTTTGCTGATTTAATTGATTATTTAATTACTCCTCTTTTTATTGCTCTGGCTTTTGGAAAAATTGGAGCATTTTTTTCCGGAGTGGAAATTGGCACAAAAACAAATTTTTTATTTAAAATAAAATACGTGGGCTTTGATGGCTTTAGGCATTTAGTTGGTCTATATGAAGGTTTGATGTTTGTAATCGGTGTTTTGATAGCCTACAAAATATTATTTGAAATAAGAAAAGAAAGGTACTACAAAGGTTTTCTTTTGAAGTTCTTTCTTTGGTTTTTAGCTTTAACTATTTTTCTGTTTGACAAAATCAAAGATAATCGTTTATACTTCGTAGGTCTTAGTTTAAACTTTTTGGTTTCATTAATAATTCTGTTGACAATAAGTTTTCACTTTGTATATTATTTTAGGAATGGAATTTTAAGTTTTATAAAACATTATGGACAAAAAATTTTCAAAACAATTCGTGTTGGGACAAAAAAAAAGGTTGGAGGAGGAAAGGAGAAAAAATCTTAATCAGATAGAAGATCTTAAAAAAAATGATCCCTTTGCCGATCCTGACCATGCTTCGGATAATGCGGCTGTTGACACTGATGTCCGTGAACAGGTTGGACATGATACCATAGAGGCTGAAATTAAGGACTTACAAAAAAGAGCCACTGAAATAGATAATGCGTTAAAAAAAATAAATAAGAACCTATATGGTTACTGTGAACGATGTAAAAAATCAATTCCTCAGGCAAGGTTAAAACTGATTCCAGAAGCTTCATTTTGCATTGACTGCGAAAAACGTCTTAGAAAATAATAAACAAGCAAATTATTTATTAATTTATTACGAGTTTAGCGGGTTTAACGAGTTTGTTTTTAACTCGTTAAATAAATAACTCGCAAAATAAAAAATAGATAATTCTTCATTATAAAACAATGCTATACTTTTGTTTATGGGTGAGATTTCGTTATCTTTAGTACTAAATTTCTTTATATATTTATCAATTCCTTTCGCCTTAGCCATTATTGCAAAAAAAGCTAAGTTGTCTCCTCTAATCGGTTATATAGCTGGTGGTTTAGTAATCGGAAATCTATTTCCGACGATGGTAACCAGCGAAGCCATAATAAATTTTGCTTACTTTGGAATAGTTTTTTTACTTTTTACTTTAGGGTTGGAAACAAATTTTAATAGGATTTTTATCCTAAAAAAATTTATCATTATAGGAGGGTTACTGCAGCTTTTTTTATCAATGTTTCTTGTCTTTTTATTTAGTTTATTATTTAAATTTTCTCTGCTTGAATCCTTTTTAATTGGAATAGCCTTATCATCTTCATCAACTACAATTGTTGCAAAAATAATTCAGGATAGGGGAGAAGAGTCTTCATTTATTGGGGAGATTGCCATGGGTATTCTAATTTTTCAAGACATTGCTTTTATTCCATACCTAATAATATTTACCTCAATAACCAGTAAAGATATTTCAGCCTGGACAATTATTAAAGACACAGCATTTGGTTTAATTAAAGCAACTGCCATTATTACTGCATTATTTTATTTTGGACAAAAAATTGTACCCAAAATTTTTAGTAAAATCGCTAGGATTTCAAGAGAATTATTTGATCTTTTTATCGTTGTTTTTATTTTTTTTGTGGTTGGACTGTCAATAGTTTTGAAAATCCCGACTTTAATTGGGGCGATGCTGGCCGGGGTATTATTAGCGCAGACAATAGAGCATTATCATATCTTTTCTGAAATTAGGCCGCTTCGCAATCTTCTTGGAGTAATTTTTTTTGTCTATATTGGCAGTCATATTGAACTACGCTTAGTAATTCCGTATTTACCATCAATATTGTTATTTACAGTTGGAGTGATAATTATCAAGGCTTTAATAATTTTAATAATTTTTTTATCTTTAAAGTTTCATTCAAAAACAAGTTTCAATCTATCGATGTATCTATTCCAGATAGATGAAGACGCTTTTATTTTAATGTCATCGGCATATCTAACTAAGATAATTACACTTGAAAAATATCTGTTTGTAATTACTTCAGTACTAATCACTTTTATTCTTACGCCAGTATTTATTAATAATAAAGAGAAGTTTTATAGATCAATAAGAGGATTTATAAAAAAATATGTACCTTTTTTGGAAAAATTTATTGCCTATAGAATCGATAGTAATCAATCTCCAATTGATACTTTGGAAATTAAAAATCATGTCGTGATATGCGGTTATGGCAGAATAGGAAGTTATGTTGGACGCTCATTGATGCTAGCAAATATACCATATGTAGCCATTGACTATAATCTTTATCAAGTGGAAAAGGCAAAAAAACGGGGTGCCAATATCATTTATGGAGATCCAGCCGATATTGATATTCTTGATTATGCCCAAGTTGATGTAGCAACAATAATAATCTTAGCCGTTCCAGAAAGATCGGTGCAAGAGGCCATTGTCCTTAATGCAAAAAAACTTAATAGAGATATCTATATTATAAGTCGAGTTCACAGACAGGCAGATCAAGTAAGAATGAAAGATATGGGTGCAAATTTGGTTGTTCAACCGGAATTTGAAGCATCTCTTTCAATCATAAAAAGAATCTATCATTGGCATAAATTAGACAAAGAAGATATTATAAATAAGATAAGAAGGCTTAGAATAGAACATGGAATATCATAAGAAAATTTTCAATTTTCAATTTTCAATTTTCAATAAAAAGAATTTATTTATTCTTTTTGTTACTTTGGGTCTAACCTATTATTTGTTTAAATCCATTACTTCCTCAGTGTTTTTGAAAGGAAGAGATAAGATTAATGTGGTTTTTTATGGAGAAAAAACACGATTTTATTCGTTAGACCAAAAAAACGTCAACTATCTATTATCCTTTTCTAACTTAGTTAAAGTAATTGTTCCGGGCGGTTACGGTAAATATAAAGTCGGGGCAGTTGGCAAATTGGCTAGTTTAGAAAAAAAACCGGACATTATAAGAAAAACTTTTTCGGCAACAACTTCGACTTTAGTAGACCTGTATTTTTATCAAAAAAAAACCACTATTTATTATGATAACTCAATTTTAAAACAAACACCTACCGTTATGGAAATTCTTTTAACGAATTCTAACGCCAACCTAATTGATAAGCTTTTTCTTCTCTATATTTTTTCAACCAATGGCAAAGAGAGCTTTCAGATAATTGATTTAGAGCCTTTTGAATCAGAGGGTAGCAATAGTATGTTTGACTATAATTCTTTTTACAAAAAATTTCAAGGTAGTTTCTTTCAAAGAGCCTATAGAAATTATGATATCAATGTTCAAATTGTATATACAAAAAGTTATAAAACCGCCCAATTGATTGGTCAGATGATTGAAGGAGAGGGAATTCGTGTTGTAGATTTGTTAAATCAGGAAAAAATTATTACCGATTGTTTATTAATAACTGACAAAAAAATAAGCACAACAAAAACTTATCAACGTTTAGCAGATTTTTTTAAATGTAAATTGAAGATAGGGGAGACAACCGTATCTGATATAATTTTAGAGTTAGGGGATTTAGAGAAGGAATGGGCGGTTAACTAAATAATAAATAACTAATAACAAATATCAATTGAATTTTAAATATCAAATAACAAAACGTTTTAAATATTTATTATTTGTTATTCAATTGTTATTTGATGTTTGATATTTGTTATTCAAAATATAATATGTTATTTACTTTTATACTGATTCTATCTCTATCTTTTATTGTTGCTCTTCGTTCAATGAAAGATTTTAATGTTCCGGGAGAAATCACACGAATAGTTCAAGGAAAGAAATTAAAAGGTAAAATAGTTTTTTTCAAAAATAAGGTAGTTCATTACCGAGCAAAGCGAAGCTAACCGTTACTCTTCACCCTCCTCACTTTTTTCTTCATGATCAAAAGGTAGGTAATCTTTTTCTTCATTATTCAAACTTTCGGCGAGCTTTTCTAAATCAAGCAAACTAATTTCTTCGCTATCTTCCTCATTATTTTCTTCCCCGGAAGAATTTTCCATTTGAGAAAGATTAACACCTAAATCTGATGGAAAGGCAATATATTTTATCATTTTGGCACCTTTTTTTTCCTCCTTGATAAGGACGATAGTATGCTTTAAAGAGGTTTCTTTAATATAGACGGAGAAAATACCACCGTTTTTAATAAATATTGCCAATCTTTTTGAAAGATCATCAGGAAGGCAACCGGCATATTCTTTATTTTCCGTTCTTATTTCTACTCTTCTTTTTTTGTTGATTAAAAAAACTTTCTGTCCAACTGCGAGCTTTGCAAGAACGTTTTTTGGACCGCAATTAACTAAACTGACAGTTTTAGTTTTACCGGGAATATCGACAAAAAGTAAAGGATCGACTGGAGGAGCGTTTAAGTAGGTTAATTTTTTTGCTTCTAAAATTTTTATTTTTTCAAGATTTTTTTTAACAAAAATATTATTAGGTTGAATTTTTAGAGCTTGTAAATAGTATTGTTTTGCCTTTTTTATTTTATTTGTTTGAAGATAGGCAAATCCAAGTCGAAGAAAAGCTTCAATATTTTTCTTATCGATTTTGATAATATTTTCGTTAAATTTGATGGCTTCCAACCATTGACCATTCATAGCATTATTTATTGCCTGCTTTTCAAGAGCTGAGAAATCTTTCATAGTTGTTTATGGACAAGTATATTTTAAAATTATTAATTGTCAAGTATAATGGGGGGAGATATGTCAGGACATTCGAAATGGGCTAATATTAAAAGAAAAAAAGGGGTAAATGACAAGATAAAAGCAAATGTCTTTGCTAAGATGTCTCATTTGATTACAATTGCCGTTATAGAAGGTGGGGGAATTATTGATCCAGTTAACAATGTTAAACTGCGTTTGGCAATGGATAAGGCTAAGTTTTCCAATATGCCAAAAGAAAATATTAAACGGGCGATTGAAAAAGGATTTGGACCTAATAGAATAATGCTGAAAGAAGTAATCTATGAAGGCTTTGGTCCATACGGCGTTTTTTTACTAATTTTATCTACCACTGATAATTCAAACAGAACAACATCTGAGATTAGGAATTTCTTGGAAAAAAATTCCGGTAAACTTGGAACCCAAGGCTCAGTCGCTTATCTGTTTAAAAAATGTGCATTCGTCAGTTTTCAGAAAACAGAAGTTAATGAAGAGGCGGTTTTCAAGATTGGAGAAGAATTACAGGCTTTTGATATTAATGAGGATGAAAGTCATTTCTTTGTTTTTTTTCCTTTCAATAATTTTGGCTTACTAAAAACCCATTTAAATAATATAAAATATGACTTAGCTGAGATTGATTATCTACCTTCGACTCCGATAGTACTTGATTCAGATAAAGAAAAAAGAATTTTAGACATCGTCGAAGCCTTAGAAGACTTAGATGACGTTCAACGAGTTTTTACCAATTTAGGTTAATCATTTATGTTCGGTACAAAAGAACTAAGACAGTTTTTTGAAAAAAAAGCAATGAAGATTGACAAAAGAATCCGTTTGGTCATTTCTGTTTTGATTTTAGGCTTATTAATGCTTTTTTCTACATTTTTTAATTTTGATAAAGTTATTTTTTTTATGCCGGTTTTTATAATAACTACTTATTTATTATGTTATTTTTCCTTGCTGGAAGGGATAAAAAAAATCGGTTGGTTTGGACTCTTTTTAATACCGGAATTAATTACTTTATTTTTTTACTTGTTTTATTTTCTTTTTCCGGCTCGATGGTTAACACGCTTGCCATTTATTTTTATTTATGAAGTGTCAATTTACGCTGTTTTGCTTTGTGCCAACATTTTTAATGTTGGAGTAGAGAAGAACCTTCAGCTTTACAGGGCTGCTTTTTCAATCAATTTTTTTTATCAGGCGGTCGTTTCATTTTTATTTTTTAATGTCCTTTTTTCCTTCAAATATAATTTTCTAATTAATATAATTGGGGCGGGGATAAGCGCTTTTTTATTGAGTCTTCAACTATTCTGGTCTATCAGGCTTAATCGCTATCTTGATAAGGACGTCCTCTCTTACTCTTTTTTTACAGCTTTAATAATGTTAGAAGCGAGCTTAATAATTTCTTTTTTGCCTTTAAAAACAGCCGTATACGCACTATTTTTGACGGCAACCTATTACAGTGTTACAGGAATAATCCATCATCACATTGACGAAAAATTGTTTAAAGAAACAATCAGAGAGTATGTGAGTGTATGGGTTTTCGTATTGGCTATCACCCTGCTTTCACTCAGTTGGTAGAGAATAGCCTCAAAATATTAAATCTTAAACAGTTAAATGTTAAATAAACTGTTAAAGATTAAACAGTTAAACATGAAAACGTTTAATATTTAAATGTTTAATATTTCTTTAACCTTTAATATTTAAAATTTAATACTTAACCAAGTCGGGGAGAGGGGAATGGCATTCTCACGAACGTGAATAAATAACCTATAGTAATTATGTGGATAATAGTAAAAAATCAAGGCTAAATTAACTATTTAGATTATAAACACGCTCTAAATATGATCAAACTACATTATAAAGTTATAATGTAGTAGCCTCAAAAACACTTATTTATATTATTATTACAATCTAAACCTCGTATAATACGTTCCTCTCATAAATAGATACCTTCTGTTTCTGATACTTTTAGCCTCAAAAACGCTAGTTTAGGACTTTAAAACGCTCTAAATATTTGTTTGTTCAAACGACACAGAGAGAAGTGATCATCTCTAGCAATTATTTGTTAATTAATTCGTTAACTCTTTAACTCGCTAACAGTATTATTAACACGCTAAACTGAGAGAAGGATATGAACTTGTTTCTCCGGAAGATAATTACACAAATTATGCCAAACCGATCGGATGACGTATTAATGGATATATATAGTCGGAGAAAAGAACCTATACAACGTCGTAAAATGAAGCTTTTACGACGTTAACCACGACGGGAGGAAGAGAAGCGGCATGTTGGTATAACAATCTAAATTGATAATAATTATTTTTTTATTATTTAATTAATTCTTAATTAATCAGTAATTAATCCCCAATTATTCCCTTTTCCGCTTATCAGTCCTTGTCCAGGTTTTATACGCATGAATCCCCTATTTAATTTAATAGTTTATATTGTCATGAAGACCTAAAGATAATAATTAATAATTAATTGCTGGGACTTCTCTATTCTTTTGAGGTGGGAGAAGTGCTGGAATTAGAAAAACTTTAGAATTTCACTTTTTAGCCGTGGATGGCAGGATATGGTATTGTATGCCAGCTTGGGGTTATTCAGATCAAAGTTGACTGGTAAGCCTTTAAAATCCATCATAATACCTCCAGATTCTTCAATGATTAATTTTGCTGCGGATATATCCCAAATAAACGTATGACCGTTGACGACGATATTAAAGATATTTTCTGCCAATAAACAATTACTTAAGGCCATGGAAAAGATAGACCTGAAACCGGAAACATAAGGAAAAATTTTTTCAAAGCTCTTAAATAGCCCTGGATACTTATCTGGTCGAGAACTAACAACCCCGTCAAATAAGCATTCTTTTAATGGTTTTTTAACTATTTTTAAAGGTTGGCTATTTTTATAAGCTCCTTTATTTTTTTGGGCATAATAAAAATCTTTTGTGGTTGGACGATAAATTAAGCCGGCAGTTGATAAGCCTTCATAGAAATAACCAATTGAAATGCTAAAAAAATCAAATCCGGAAGCAAAGTTAGTGGTGCCGTCAAGTGGATCAATAACGAAAAGATGTTTTTTATTCACAGACACGTTCAAATTTTCTTCACCGATAAAACCAATTTCTGATTCACCGATAGCTTTCTTGAGTAAAAGCTTAGTAATTATTTCTTTAATAACCTTTTGGCTTTCAACATCTGCTATAGTATAAAAATCCTTGTGAGATGTCTTATAGTTTAGAGTAAGATTCTTCTTATAGTAATTTAGGAGGATAGTCCCAGCCTCAGTTGCGGCTGATTTCATCACGTTTATCATAGACACTATTATATACCATATTATTTATAAGGGTATCTATCGTCATTTTTATGTTGCTCTAATAATCTAAAACTGCATCTTTGTAGGTTATAAGCGGTAGACACTAGTTTTATAGTATTTTATGATTGATTTATTATTAGTTATTTGTTTAAATAAAACCCTATGATTACTGATGCGGATGTAAAAAAATTAGAAGATGGTTTTGCTACAAAAAAGGACTTAGATGGTTTTGCTACAAAAAAGGACTTAAAAGATACTGAATTAAGATTAAATACAAGGATTGATAGGATGACAAAGTACGTTGACTTTGAACTAGAACCGGTTAATGATTTCAAAAAAGAATTTAAAGATTTTAAGAATAAGGTTTTTGATAAGCTTGACTGGTTAATTGGAAAATATAATAAATTTGAGGCAGAACACACTGTTTTAACAGAGCAAAATAATCGAACGAACAATAAAATAAATAATCATGAAGAACGAATCTTAAGCTTAGAACAAAGGGTAATTACTACGTAAATTTTATAAGAGAATTATTAGAGGAACTAAGATTATTCCCAGAACCATAGTAAAGGCGACCAAGGCGCTCGCAAATTTTTGATCCAAATCATGTTCAACAGAAAAAGCTACCGCAAGTGCGGCTGCCGGTGAGACAGCAGAAATTAAAATTACTTTTTGACCGATTCCGCTAATATCAAATAGCGAGGTAAACATAAAAGCTAACAAGACTGAAACCCCCATAATAATACCAGCAGAAAGAAATAGTTTGGTTAGATTTTCTTTTGATAAAAAATATTTAAAATCTAAGAGAATACCAATGGAAACAAATAACAATGGGTTGATGAATCCTGACAGTGTTGTTTTAAATTGAGTAAAAAACTGAGGTAATTTTATATTTAATAAACCAAAGATAACTCCAAAAAATAAAGCAAAGATCATGGGATTTTTTACAAAAGATATTATTCCCTTTTTAATCCCTAACTGTTTTTTATTTCCCAGATATCCGGTTATCAAGTAGACAACTGTCCAAGCCATGAGACCGTTACCGAAATCATACATAAATAAATACTTTAGGTTTTCAATTCCATAGAAAGCCTGAATAAAAGGCAGTGCGAATACTAAAGTGCTGGTGATACCTGATGCAGCGATCAGTGTACCGATCGTTTTATTATCAAACTTCAGTAATTTTCCAATAAAATAACTAATCACTATTAATATACTTTGAATAATTATTGAAATTATTGGGTAAATTCCTAAGGATATATCTAGTTTAGTTGTGGCAAAAGATAAAAAAACTAAAATTGGTAAAGGAAGAAAAAATAAAAACTTAATGGCTTTTCTCGCAAAATCTTCATCAATTATTTTAAAGGCTTTAGAAATATAGCCAACAAAAATTAGCGAAAAAACAGAAAGAAGAATTTGAAAGTTGTTGAAGTTCATATTGTATTTTACTAAAATTTTCGAACTAATCTTTAGATAAAGATAAATTATATTCTATTAATTGATTGGCTAATGCTTCAGCTGCATCATTAATTTCACTTACATCAAGACCAATGCAAACTCTAATTTCTTTTTGAGCTTGTTCAAAATCTCCTACTCTGAAACTTGCAGAGCTACCGTCAGGAAAAGTAACGGCCATTGGTACAAAGGAAGTAGCATGTTTCTTGTCAGATATGTTATGACCAATAAATTGATTCATCGAAAAATCAAAAAAATCAAGAGCGTTTACCTTATTGCCATCCAATAATAAGGGTATATACAAGCCACCCTCAGGTTCTCTTGACTTATTCAATACATGGGCTCCCGCATTTTTGTAAAACTGCTCGTAAAATAAATGCATTTTATGAAAATATAACTTTCTTCGTTCTTCTAAAATACTTTTTTTTTCAGGTGATCTATTTTGCGTATAATCTTCAGTCAGACGGTCCAAAATATAAGATGATTGTAGTTGACCATGATTTTGAGGATTACCCCTAACACTTAAAGCTCTTCCTAATTGATCTCTTAAATTATCATTAGGGACAAAGTTTATTCCGATTCTTTCTCCTGTTGTTGTTGCTAATTTTGACATACTGTCGAGGAAGACTAATTTGTTATAAACTAATTTTCTTTTATCCTCAAGAAGGTTTTTTAAATAATCCATTAATGTAGGGTTATTGCTGTAGTTGTAAAGGGAATATACTCCGTCCATAACAATAAAAAGGTTGTTTCTCAATGCAAAATCGACCAAAATATTAATTTCTTTTTCTGTGTAAACTACTCCAGTTGGATTTGCCGGACTATTAATATAGACTGCTTTAATTCTTCCTAAAGGCTGATTTTCCTTTTTTTCTTTAAAGGCTCTTGATAAATCATCTTCATTAAAGTGAAAACCATTCTCTGCTTTAGTTTTAATCGGGACCCAACCTGCTCCTTTCATAGCTAAATCAACGTCAAATGGATTGTAATGAGGGTCAAGAGTCATAACTAAATCACCCGGCGCTAATTGAGAGGCAACAAATCTTTGCCACATTTCCGATGCGCCATTCGAAGCAACGACCCAACTCTGATTTATGTTGAGGCCCCAAAATTTTTGATAAAAATTAGCAACAGAATTTCTTAATTCAGGTAAACCCTGAGAATTTGTATATCTTTGATATTTAGAGTGTTCGTTAATAAAATTGGCTGCGTCAAGATTAGCTTGATCAATTATAGGTTGAATTTCTAGATCTTTATCCATCGGCATTCCGATGTCAGCATTATGTAGGATGTCAAATCTTTGTCTACCTGTTTCAATAGCTTTTGTTATTTGTTCTGCTCGCATGATATTCTGCGGGATATCAGCTCCCAATTTCATCAATTTGGAAATTCCCCATATTTGCGTCTCTCTCCGTAAAATTTCTAAGGATCCTCCCATAACTTGAAAGCCCTCTTTTTCATTTGGAAGAGGTTTATAATTAAATGTCTCATTTTGTATAGTCATGTTATTGATTGTATTATATCACCACAACGCTCTTTTTTAAAGTTTCTACCTATAAATAAACTGATATAATAAAACTATGGCAGTCCTACAAATAAAAAATCTAACTAAACAATTTGGTTCGTTTACTGCGGTAAATAATATTTCCTTTGATTTAAAAGAAGGAGAAATATTGGGTTTGCTTGGGCCAAACGGAGCCGGGAAGACAACAACGATTCAGATGTTGCTTGGCATTACTACTCCTAATTCAGGAAGCATCAGGTATTTTGATAAGGATTTTTCTACGAATCGTCAGGAATGTTTACGAACGATTAATTACACATCGGCTTTTAATGCACTTCAGGGAAGAACAACAGTTTGGGAAAACCTGATTGTTTTTGCAAATCTTTATCTTGTAGATGATCCTAAAAAAAAGATTTTAAAATTAGTTGACTATTTTGAAATTAAAAATTTATTAAATAGTCAATATAAACATTTATCATCTGGTGAAAAAACCCGGGTTAATTTTATCAAAGCTTTGCTAAATGACCCAAAAGTAATTTTAATGGATGAACCAACCGCATCTCTTGATCCGGATATTGCTGATAAAACTTTGAGTTTAATTGAACAAATTAAACAAGATAATAAAATTTCTATACTTTATACAAGCCACAATATGAATGAAATAGATCGTATTTGTGATCGGGTAATTTTTTTAAGTAATGGAAAAATAGTTGCCGAGGATACCCCGATTAATTTAACTAAAAAAATTGAAACAACGACTTTGCGATTAACATTTGATAAAGGTAAAGAAATTATTGAAAAATATTTAACAGAAAATAAACAAGAATTTGAGTTTAGTAAAGACAACATTGTCATCATCAAAACAAAAGAAAAATTGGTGCCAAAAATTATTTTTGGTATCAGTAGTGAGGGAATTTGGATGACTGATATTGAAATTCAAAAACCAACCTTAGAAGATGTTTTTTTACAAATTTCCCGATCAAAATAATATGTCTTGGAAGCGAATAAAAGCTATAATGTTACACGAATTTTTTATTACAAAAAGATCGTTAGAAGTAATAAATGATATTATTATATTTCCACTTTTGTCAATAATTATCTTTGGTTTTTTAACTAATTATTTATCAGGAACCACAGGGTTAATAATTAGTAAACAAGTTTTAATTGGGATGATTTTATGGCAGGTTATCAATATGACCGAATATTCGATTGCCGTAGGTTGTCTATGGGATGTCTGGGCAAGAAATTTAACTAATATTTTTATATCTCCAATTTCTAATCTGGAGTACCTAATTGCCTATACGATTTCCGGATGTGTAAAGTCGTTAATAGTATTATTATTTGGAGGTATTATTTCCTTCTATTTTTTTGGTACCAATTTACTTGATTTAGGAATAATTAATCTAATTATATATTTTGTTAATTTGGCCTTTTTTGGTTTTGGGTTTGCAATCGTAATTCTTGGTTTAATTTTTCGTTTTGGAACCAATGTTCAAGCACTTTCTTGGGGTTTAATTGCCGTTCTCCAACCACTAATGGCGGTGATTTACCCGGTGTCAATATTACCTAAGCCTTTACAAATGATGGCTTATTTATTACCACCAACTTATGTCTTTGAAGCAGCACGAGCCAATGTTATAGATAAGGGAATTCAATGGCAACTTATCCTTATGGCTTTTTTTCTCAATTTTATTTTTATTTTTTTAGCAATAACATTTTTTAACTTTATGTTTAATCAATCAAAAAAAACCGGCCAGTTTGCCCGGTTGGAAGGGTAAGCTCATAATCATTTTAAAGAAAGTTTATTTGATGAAGCTTGGGTCAAAATATTAGAATTAAAAGTATAAGTTATTTGTTTTTTCTTTTGATATTTTTCTTCGGCAAAACCGATAAGTTTCTTTAACAAATCTTCAAATTCAATTCCTGTTTTTTTCCATAAATGATGATATAAAGTTCCGGGTAAAGTGTTAACTTCATTGGCATACCATTTTTTCGTAGTTTTATCGTAAAGAAAATCAACTCGGGCAATTCCAGAACAACCAAGTACCTGATAAGCTTTAACGGCAGCGTCTTGGATCTCTTTGGTAACTTTTGAATTTAGTCGAGCTGGAATAATGATACTTTGAGTTGCGTTTCCTGTTTGAGCTCCGCCACCTTTTAAATATTTATCTTCATAAGAAAAAAATCCGCTGGAAAAGACCGATTCCTGGAGAAGAGATGGTGTTGGGCTGTCATTGCCAATCAAACAACAAGTAACATCCATTAAATTTTCTACTGCTTTCTCAACGATTACTTTTTCATCGTAATGAAGAGCAACTTCTATGGCAAACTCAAGTTCTTTTTGATCCTTAGCTTTTGAGATTCCAATTGATGAACCTAATCTCGCCGGTTTAATAATGACCGGCCAACCTAAAGATTTTATTTGTTGAATAACATTTTTTTTGTTGACTCGCCATTCATTCAAATTAAAATAAACAAAATCAACGGTGGGAATGTTATTGGCTTTATAGATCATCTTGGTCAAAACTTTATCCATCGTAATTGCCGATGAAGTGACATCACAGCCGACGTAAGGAACGTTTAACATTTCACATAGTCCCTGGAAAGTTCCGTCTTCTCCATTTTGACCATGAAAAGCAGGAAAAGCAATATCCAAGATAGCGTTACCTTTTAAAAATCCCGATTGTTTAACAATTTTGCCAGTTGACTTATTAAAGTCAATATTGAATGATTCAAGTTTTTTATCTAAATCAGTTGGATTTTGAGTAAAGAATTTCATTGAGGCAAGCCTTGCATCAGAATACCACTTACCTTTTTTGTCAATATAAACAGGAATGACATTGTATCCGCATTTTTTTAATCCGGAAATAATCAGTTGCCCAGTGAGGATAGAGACATCATGCTCGGGACTGCGACTACCAAAAAAAACTCCTATTGTTTTCATTCTTTATAAACTTTATAACTTTATAAACTTTATGAACTTATTATACATAATTATCCGGCCAGTCATTTTGGAAAAGGACTACATCACCGGACTTTAAAATTGTCCCTAAATTATTTTGCGCTTCCATCATTGAATCAAACCAGATAATATTTTCTTTATCAAAACCTGATTTTATCAACCCTTCTTCAATGTTGGGTGAGACAGAATCTTTGATTAGTATAACAATATTCGCAACGTCGTTTAATCTTTTTCCTATCTTTTCGTGGACTTCCCTGCTTTTATTTCCAATTTCAACCAGTCCTGGGGTAACAAAAATTTTCCTTCTTTTTTTGAATAATGATAAAGTTTTTATGGCCTCCTCTACTCCGTCGGGATTGCCGTTATAACTATCGTCAATGACGAGAATATTTTTTTCACGATTCAGGATTGGTTGTAGGCGGTGGGCCGGTGTTTTTATTTTTTTCAAACCAGCCTCAATTTCTTGGTGGTTTAAACCAAGTTTTTTTGCCAAGTAAATTACCCCGTCAACTTTATCTAAATTATACTGTCCTAAGACCGGGAAAAATATTTTCTGATAGATAAACCCGGGAGCATCTTCATTAAATTCGATCTTTCCTTTTGAGGAATAGAAATATATTTCTTGATTTATCACAAATTTTTTATAGTTATTTTTTATGTGCTTATCTTTACCATTCAAAAGCAACAAGCCGTTTGGTTTCATGTTTTGGGCGATCTCAAAAATAGTCCCAATGCTGTTATCGATCGATTTTAATCTTTCTAAATGAGCTTCATTAATTCCAGTAATAACTCCAATTTGGGGTGGAGCGATTAAACAAATATTTTTGATATCTCCTGGATAATACTCCCCTATTTCAACAACTAAAATTTCTGTTTTTTCATCGACCTGACTTAGAATAGTTCTTGCAATTCCAACCGGAGTATTGACGCTTTCCGGAGTTTTGACAACCTGGTATTTTTCTGCCAAAACTGTGGCAATCAAGTCCTTCATCCCCGTTTTTCCATAACTACCGGCAATACCAATAATTTTCAAATTATCAAATTTTTTTATCTTATTTTTTGCAAAAAAGATCAATAATTCTTTAATTAACATATCAATAGGAAGAAGTAAAGCGTTAATTATGATCAAAAAAATATAACTAAAATATAGTCCTAGGCCGAAAACAAGAACTAAAACGATCATTTTTGTTGAATTATCACTAAAATTATTGCTGATAAAAAACGCTATCAGAAGAATTAAAAGAGAACTTAGGGCTGTAATAAGCTTAATTTTGGCAGTATATTTCAAAGGCTTACGAAAATCACGCCTAGGCGGAATGCCTTTAGTATTGACAACCACTTTTATAAAACGCGCCAAATCATACTCTTCAAGCTGAAGAAGTAACAGGTGAAAATAAAAAAATCTGATTGGATTATAATAGTTCATGTATACGATAGGTTCTTCTAACATAATTCTATTATAGTAAATAATTTCTTTCTTTATTGATAATGCGAAGTAATATTAAGAATCTCTACGGCATTTTTTTCTTTACTAAAAATGAATAAAGCTCTGTATTTTTGATCTACTCTAAAACTATAGATTCCATATTCTTTAGGAAGTAAAAGCTCTGTATGCAAGCTTGGATGACGAGAATCTTGAGAAAAAAGAGCCATCTGTTTTTTAAATTTTTTCTCCAAACCAAAAGCTTTTATTTTTTTCAAAACAATTTTGCTATAAGGCAAAATTTGAAGCATATTTTTATGAACTAAAATAGTCACTTTGACTCAGGCCCTCTTTAAGATCTTTCAAAAATTCTTTTGAATAGCGATTACTTTTAGAAAAAGCAGTTATTATTTTTTTTGCCGATTGTTCTTTTGGAACCACAAAAGGAAAAGTGGCCGCCTCTTCAACTAAATCAGGTTTATAGACAACCAATCTAATGATTGAACGGATAAATTCGCTCCTATTAGCAAAACCATATTTGCCAACGAGCATATCAATATAATTAGCCTGCTTCTCCGGTAAAGAAATGTTGACTGTACTCATATAGGTAGTATATTAACAAACATTGCCAATCTTTGTCAAGAGGAAATTTTTAATTTATCTTCCATGCGGCCGTCGATAAGATAATTGTTTTGTTGATTATACCATCTCCTCTTCCATCTTTGTTTGGACGGCATTTTTTTATTACATTATCATTATTCCTCCAACTGTTCTTTTACCGAATGATCTTGGACCAGCTTCATCACCTAATTCAACATAATGATCACCTGTTGCTGATTCAGTAATATCAAGATTATCAAATAGCTTTTCAAATTGTGGACGTAGTTCTTTAATTGGAAGTAGGGTATTTATCATAAATTCACTTTAATTATTATATTTTAAGTATAACTTTTTATTATCTTAAGACAATAGATTATTATAGCAATATAAATAAAAAACAAAACCCCCCCATATTTCAGAGGGCTTTATTAAGATAAAAGCTCCTAACTCAAAAAGGCTTATTTATTTCCAAATAAACAATATCTTGCCTTAATTTACAATTACACAACTACTTACGTCAATAACTCCGATAGTTTGAGTTCCAACAATACCTCTAACAGTTACAGTTTGACCATTTTTTAGAGGAAGTAGCTGCTGTTTGTCTTCTATACGACAACTTATTTGTGCCATTGAAAAATCCTTAGTAGTCGGAATTCTAGAAAAAGACAATCCGCTATCAGTAATGTTAGTTATTTCCGCTGAAAACTCTACTAATTTTTCCTTCCATTTAGTTTCTGCGGCGACTTGATTATTATCAAAATCATCTACGAGTTCTCTGGCAGTGATTTTCATTGGTATTGGTGACGGTTCACTTGTAACTTGATTTGATTGATTGCCAGTCTGCAAAGTAGTTGTCTTTTTTCCTCCCGCTGACACAATACTGATAACAATTAAAACTAATATCACGGTAAGTATTGGGTGTTTTAAAAACCAGTTTCTTAAGTCGGTTTGACAAAAAGGACATTTTTTTGCCTTAGAATCAATTTCTTTTTGACAATTTTTACATTTTTTCATTATATTTCACCCCTTCCAACAATTCTAAATTTATAATTAGCGTTCTATATCTATAGACCAATCTCCGTCCGCAGCAATATCAAAAAGGTAAATTCCATTATCTTGGACACCTTCCGCTTTACTGCCATTAAACGAACCGATTTCGTTAACTAAGCCGTCAACTTGTTTTCCATTACTGTCAAGTAAACTAACAATAAAATTAGAGCTTCCATTATGCGTCATTTTAATTGTCTTTAATCCACTTTTCATATAAAATAATTTTGTCGTTTGTTGCCCTTTACCACTAAAGCTTGTAGTATCAGGTGCAGTAATTTGTCTTGGCTGTTCAATTATTACTGTCCAATTTCCATCGGCAGTAACATCTAAAATGTATGTTCCAGATTCTTGGATATTCTCTGCCTTGCCACCATTGAATGAATCGATTTCGTTCACCAAACTACCAACCTGTTTACCGTTACTGTCAAGTAAATTAACAATAAAATTTGAGCTTCCATTATGTGTCATCTTAAAAATTGACAAACCCTTTTGTAATTGGAATTTATTTGATGCTTGCTGTCCTATACCGTTTAGAGTAATAACTTCAGGTGTTTTTTCAACTATTATTTTTTTATTTTCACTTTTTTCTGAATTGCTAAAATCAGAAGTAAAGTTATTAACCGATTGATTATTTTTATTATTCATGCCAGAAACAATAATCAAACCAGATATAAGAGCACCTACCACTATTAAAATCTTTTTTTTCATTTGTATTTTTCCACCTCCTTTATTTTTTTCATGTTTTAAATATTATAGCTCTAATTATATAGTTAATTTAATCTAACCTTAGTTATCTAATTCTTTGATATTTGAATTCTCGCCACAGTCAGTCTGTTTTCGACTCCGATCGGGGGCGGGAATGACATTTGTTAGTCATTAATAAAATTAATTAATTCCTTACTAAACTTCTCCGGTTGGTCAAGAAAACTAAAATGGCCGGCTTTTTCAAAAACAATCAGTTTTGATTTTGGAATAAGTTTACTCATTAACTGTCCATAATAAAGGGGCGTTATCAGATCGTTTTTTCCCCAAATAATCAAAGCCGGTTTTTTGATGTGCGTCAGAAGGCGGGTTAAATTTTCCGAAACAACTTTAGAAAAAATTTTTGAAAGTTTTTCATTTTCCAGATATTCGCTTCCTATTAAAAAATATAACTTTCTTCTAAGGGGCTGCATAAAACTGGGTTTAAAAATTGGACCAATAATTTTAGCAATTAAAGCTGATAGTTTTTTTATTTTTGATGCGGTAACAACACCGGCTGTGTCAACTAAAATTATTTTGTCTAAAAAATCAGGATTTTCGGCGGCTATTTTTATAGCAATCCTTCCTCCAAAAGAATGGCCAATCAAATTAATGCTTTTTAATCCAAGTTTTTTGACAAACTCGTAAACAATTTTCTTATAATCATCAACATCATATGTGGTATTTGGCATTTGAGATTGACCAAAACCAGGGAGGTTTAAAAAATATAAAGAATAATTTTTATTGATCAATTCAGGGATTAATTTAAACCAAAGCTTGCTATCGACTCCCCAACCGTGGAGGAAAATAAGCGTTTTGTTGGAAGATTTTTTATCCGGTAAAACAGAATAGTAATTTATAAGAAGATTATTGATTATTATTTGCTTGTTAGAAATTTGATTATTGGTCACTTTATATCTTAAAGATTTTTTAACAAAGTTTTAAATTCGTTAAAGTTATTAACGTCAACCTTTTTCCCGTTTAGGAAAAAAGTCGGAGTTGAGTTGACACCCATTTGTTCGGCCTCTCTTAAATCTTTATTCACCCGATTTTTGACTTCAGTTGAATCAGAATCTTTTTTAAATTTAGCTATATCAAGTTTAAGCTCTTTAGCGTAGTTGACGAAATCCTCTTTTTGAGGATTGTTACTTTCTTTCCAGGTTTGTTGGTTTTCAAATAGCAAGTTTGTCATTTCCCAAAATTTACCTTGAATACCCGCAGCTTCAGCGGCATAAGAAGCCACATTGGCTTTATTATGAATTTGATAAAGAGGAAAATGTCGATAGACAAAAGTAACTTTTTTGGTAATATCAAAATCAGCACTGCCTGAAGCTTCAATAGTTTTTAAAAAGTCATGCGCACCTTTACAGGACGGACATTGAAAATCACTGTACTCAACCAAAATATTTTTTTTCTCAGATGACCATTTGATATGATCCGTTGATTTTAATTCTTTAGTTTGAGGAAAGTCGGTAACCACAGGTTGGTTAATTAATTTATAGACACCGAAAAGAAGAAGAAAAGTCCCCAGTACTGAAACTATGGATATTAAAATAGTATTTCTATTCATATTTAAACATTTAATTGCTTCATTGCTTCATTGTTCGACCTGCCTGCCGGCAGGCAGGTTGTTGTCTTTAACAATGTAACAATAGAACAATTGAACAATTATTATTTTATTATCCCACAATCAACAATCCGTACATAATAGCGATTCCTAAAATAAAAGTAAAAATCTGTATAAGACTTTTTTTTAGCTGGGTTTCTTTGTGAAGTTCGGGAATGAGGTTTGTGCCGGCAATATAGATTAAATTAGCGGCGGCAAAAGGAATAAGTACATTGTTTATTCCAACGATGTATTGACTTAGAACTAAGGCAAATAAGGTTCCCAAAATGGCGGTTAATCCGGAAACAAAATTGTAAAAGATTGCTTGTTTTTTACCCAAGCCGCCGTGAATTAGAGCGGCAAAATCACCTATTTCGTGAGGAATTTCATGTAAAATAACAGCTAAGCTTGTGGCAATTCCTACAGGAATGCTGACCAAAAAACTGGCCCCGATTGCCAAACCATCAATAAAATTATGAACTCCATCACCAAAAAGAATCATGAAAACAAAGTGTTTTACCTTATTACCTAAAATGGACGAAACATGATTTTCTCTCCAATAGATAATTTTTTCTATTAAAAAAGAAATTAAAATTCCTGAAAGAAAAAAAATCGAAGTGTAGACAGTTGTTCCCTCTTTATAAACTTCCGGAATTAAATGAATAAAGACGTCGCCAAATAAAGCGCCGGCAGAAAAGCTGACAAAATATATCAAAATTTTATGAAGGATTTTTTCTTTGATTCCCAAAGTAAAAACTCCCAAAAGAGACAGGAGGCTAACGATGGTAACACTTGATAAAGAATAAATCCAGATTTGCATACCAACAATTTTACCAAATTTTATTTATTTTTTAGCATAGGAAATAGATACATGATAAGACCTGTGATGAGCATTCCCAAAAAAACCACAGCGAAATAAGGACTGAGATTATTATGAAAGGATCTTATTAAACTCAAATCAATAAAAATTAGTTTTTTGCTAATGAAAGTATATTTAAGTAAAATTCCGGTTCCGGCCATCAAAACACCAATAACGGCAATTATAAGCACTAGCAATCGATGAATCTTTTTTGCTAATAAATACAGATTCGTAGACATCATTAAATTATTTTAACTTATTTTTTGGTTATGTACCAGAGGGGAGAGTTGAACTCCCACGCCCTTACGGGCACAAGTTCCTAAAACTTGCGTGTATGCCATTTCACCACTCTGGTTAGTTATCAAACAATTCTCTTATAATTTCTCTTCCAAATCCACTTTTAAAATATTTTTCTATTTTTCTTGCTTCAACTCTAGTTCTACTTATTTCAACATGAACTAATTTGAAACCTTTCATATCACTAGTTGTTTCACTTTGACCTAATTCATGTTGGTGCAATCTTTTTTCAATATTATTAGTAATGCCTTTATAAAATTTTCCGTTACTTCCTTTTAGTATATAAACATAATATTCTTCCATATTGGACAAATTCCTAAAACCTGCGCGCCTGCCTGCCGGCAGGCAGGTCTGCCAATTTCGCCACCCCGGCTTTGTGTGGTAATTATATCAAGAAGTTAGGCTCTTTTCTTAGACGGAGATCTTGTATATTCGGAGAGTTGTCATTCAACAGCTTTTAAAGTATAATTCGCCACAATGAAAATAGAACAATCAAACAATCAATCAGACAATTTTAGTAGGCTAATTTTTAGGACGGACCTTGCTAAAGAACACATAAGAATGGGCGGAGTTGGCGTGGATGCAAGGTTTAAAAAAAATCCAAAAACATATTTAACCGCTTTTTTGAATCCGGCAAAAATAAGAAGGGACTTAATAAGTAAAAAAGAACCAAACGTAAACTTGACTACGTATAAACTTCAATCATTTGTGACGATTGGCTTGAATCTATTAATAAGCGCAGAAGCAGGAGCAAATTTTGGTTACTTGACTTCAATTATAAAACAAGGAGACATAAAAACAGCATCGACCATTGGATTTATAGCTTTCATATTGTCCTATTTATTAATAAATAGTTTTATAATGAATCCGATTGATCATACATTTAATGATAGCAACCAAAGAGATATCTATTAGATTTTTTTCTTAGTTGTAGATTTTTTAATAATTTTTTTTTCCTTTTCAGTTGAAAACAATACCACCAACATCCAAACCAAAAATATTAAAATGTAAAATCCTGGTAACAAGAAGCTTAACAATATTGGTAAGGTGACGGCGTGCATACCCATTTTGAACAAAGATCCATAGCTATATCCTTTTTTGAAAATCAAGTTTATAATCCAAACAAAAAAGGTTAAAAATAAAAGTCCAAATATTACTCTGCCCGCCCAGAACAAAGAACCAAATATTGGAAACAAAAATAAAAATATTAAAGCCATGTAATCGACGAAAAAGAGAGCTCGAAAAGTGTAAGGTCGGGCAACATTAATAAGATTGTCATAAATATTTTTGTTTAAGGTAAAGTCTTGTTTTAAATTTCGAAAATAAAATACCAACGTCTCCCCTACTCGATTATTTTCTGATTTAGATGGATAGACGACGGCATTTTTGGTAGCCAAGATATAAGAATTATATTGAGGATAGTTTTCTATAGATCCGCTGGTATCAATGATTAAAAAATGTTTTTGTCCGGTTTGCAATTTTGTTTTTTCTAAATCAAAAACATAAGGTTCACGGACATTAGTTGACAGTTGACCTTTTTTAATTTTTAACTCAAGACCGCTTGGGTAAAAATTTTCGGCATAAGTTACAAATTTGTTTATTTCCGGTTGGATTTGAGGACGATTTTTTAGATATTGCCCACCAAGTGTAAAGCCTTTTATTAATGTGAGAATGAAAAGCAAAAACCAAAGATACTTAAAAGAAAACCAAAACCTTACTTTGGCAACATCCTTATAATATTTTGGATTAAATAGCGACTTGGTAAAAGAGTAAAAAAAAGTTTTTAATGGGTTCATATAATAATATTACTATATTTTTTTTCCTGTTCAAACTTTTTTTTTGCGGAGCATTCGGGTCTGGAATTAATTAATCCTTATATTGTATCAAATCTTAAGTGGTCTGTTCTATAATCGAGGCTAAATGGTATAAATGGGACACTATAAAAAAGGGGTGTCCCATTTTATTTTTCTATGAAATAGATTACTGAAGAAAACTTTCTTGAAAATGAATTTGTGCCGATGTATTTTGACAAACCTTAAATTCTGCACAATCTTGCATGCTGTCTAATATCAATACGGCACTAACGAGCGGAAATTTTATTAAGAGTTGAGAAAAATTTACTTGATCAGAAAATGCAGTGAAATCAAAACCTATGGATACAACAAAAGGTTTCCCTTCTTTTACTATTTTAAAACCGTTTAAATCAGAATTTTCATACTGGTTTACAGCTTTAATTAGTCCCTCTCTAACTTTACTTTCAACATTATCATTGTTATAGCTATGTTCGCGAATACGTTTCCCAACCGAATTCCAAAACTCATTATTCCGAGAACTTATTTGTGTTTTTTCTTCTTCATCAAACCCAACGACATTGACAGATTTAGCTTCACATAAAAATCCATCTTGATACGCAGACTTTCTGTGTACGTAAAAATCTATACAGCTTTTTTTACTACCTTTTCCTTTTCTATCAAGTAATTCAACATTTAAGTTCAATTTCTTAAACCTTGCTTCAATTTTATCTTGCCAGTCATTCCCAGCTTTATCACCATCAATGCCGAAAGCTGCGAGTGTTTTGTTTTTCATTGGCTTAGCTAATTTTTTTATATTTTTCGAATACAATTTTTTTAATTTTTTCGTGTGCGTTTTCATCATCCTCACTGTTTTCTAAACTTATTAAACCATCTTCATAAAGTCTTTGAGCTATTGTTGTGATAATTTTGTTGAGAACAGAGTAGTTAATTAGATTTCCTGTCTTAATTAATGCTACTAAATCATCTTTTTTTTCATCTACAAGATTATTAATTTCTCTTTCAATACGGTTATTCTTTACTTTCCAAGGGAGCCAAAAACTAATTAATATTAATGATGAGAAAGTATAAGCAATATCCCATCCAAGTAATTTATTAAAACCGTAAGACGTAATATAAAAGACTACAAGAATACCGAAATACATACTGATTTTCGTAAACCATGGTATAAATCTGCACAAAAACCAATCCTCTATTTTATTTTTCATAATATTTTTAATTAAAAAATATTGATCGCATTACCCAAACAACTAAACCAACAACGCCGATAATAATTCCTAAGTTTCCCCACATTAAACCAACACCATCTACTATATTTCTAATACGTTCTTTTGTTCTCTGAAAAGCAACTACAGGAGCGGCAGAAAGCAAACTAATTAAAAGTCCAACGATAACACCATAAAGACCGAATACCAAAAAGCTTTTTTTGAAAACTAGTCCCCAAATACCTATGGCAATTCCGTAATATGCCATTAATTGCAAAGAGACAAAAACAGCAGTCATTATAGATTCACTTCTATGAAGTGGTTTACCCGTAGCGTGTATTTTTTCGCCCAATTCTTTCATTATATTTGAGTCGGTCGTATCTTTGCCTTGTGATTCGGCTTCTGCGATCATTTTGTCAGCTAAGTCTGCTCTCATTCTCAATGTTTCTAAAAAGAACATATCCTTACTCCTAGTATCTTCCAGCTCCAAGCCAAGTCCGCAAGTTTTATATTTTCCATTTATAGCATTTGGCCTTGAACATATATCCGCTCTAATTAGGTCTCCTTTGTTTAAATCTTCAATTTTTTTCATGGCGGAGGAGGCGAGATTCGAACTCGCGATAGCCTTTCGGCCATACAGACTTTCCAGGCCTGCGCCATAAACCAGCTAGGCGACTCCTCCTAACCCAAAGACCTTGTTTATTATACCTTTAATTTTTAAAAAGTGCTCTTTATGGCTATACCTAATTTTCATCGTTCCTAGGGGGTTTGCTTTAAAAGCTGACACTTTCTTTTTAAGAAAAATAGTTTTTTGAAACCTATTTAATGGAATTTTTGTCACTTTAGACCAAAATTTTTTTAATTTATCTTCATTTAGGTCTGGATATAAAAATAATTCTGCTTTTATTCTATCTTCATCAGAGCCGACTATTTTTCTTAGGAATCTTAGAAACATTTTAATTGCTCTGGGATCTGTGTTTGTAAACTCAACAGCAAAAATTTTTCCACCTTTCTTGAGAAGTCTTTCTTTTGTTCCTTCACATAGATATAGTGCGGCTCCAATTAAACTAAGTTCATGGGCAGAAACGCGCATATAATCATGCTAACAAAGCATAAAAATAAAGGCAAATAATTTCAGTTGCTTGAAAAAATTCCAGGGGATCATTGCGTAGATTATTAATTTTGAGCTTGACGCTTGAAAAGAAATAGTTATAATTAACTTGTAACCTATGGAAGAAACTGCTTTTTCATATTCTAGTCAGCCGAAAAAAAATAAAATGTTCCCAACAGTTGTTGTTGTGGTAGTTCTTTTAACTGCTATTATTGCCAGTTACTTAATCATCAATAAGCCAAAAAAAACTGAAGAAAAAAAAGAAGCAGTCGTTGTTGAAAATAAGATGCCATCTCCTACTCCCCTACCAAAGATAGATAAAAAAACAGTTAAGATTCAAGTTCAGAATGGGACTGGAACTCCTGGTCAAGCAGGTATAGTTGTCAAAGCTCTTGAGGACGCAGGATATAGTTCAGACAATATCAAAACAGGTAATGCGGATAAGTTTGATAATTCGACTACCTCAATCACGGCACGGGATAATTTTGAAGAAATCGTAAATGACATAAAAGAAGTATTAAAGTCAACGTTTGATAAGATCACAGTCGTCTCGCCAAATCTTGATAAAGACAGCGAGTTTGATATTGTTGTGGTTACGGGCGGCAAAATATTCGAGTCAGTGACTCCCACTACTTCAGTAAGTCCAACTCCAAGCCTTACAACAACGCCTACAACTACCCCAAGTCCTACCCCAACCCCATAAATATGAAACAAAAAATAGAAACAGACAAATCTCCAAAAGCAGTTGGTCCTTATTCTCAAGCAATAATTAATGGTAATTTAGTATTTACTTCAGGACAAATTCATCTTACTCCGGATGGTAAGCTACTTGATGGAACAATTGAAGAACAGACGCATCAAGTAATGAAAAATTTAAAAAATGTTCTTGAAAAAGCCGGCATTACTTTTAATGAAGTTGTTAAAACAACAATTTATGTCACCAACATGTCTGATTATGGAAAAATAAACGAAGTGTATGGCGGTTACATGACTGAACCTTTCCCTGCTCGCGAGACAGTTTGCGTCAAAGAGCTTCCACTAGGCGCCAAAGTAGAGATAAGTATGATTGCACTCAAGAAATGACGATTTTTACTACATTTGCTTATATATTTTTTTCTGCTATACTTATTCCCAGATTGTAAGGTTTGCTTTTAAATTATTTTAAACAACTTTTGAGTTCTTCTTCATTATTTTTTAGAAGAGCTTGACCGCTCTTACATCTAATTAAAAATTTCTATATTTTATTCTTATGTATTCGAGACGTTTTCAGACATCAAGTAGATTCAGTCGTTTTAGTAGGTCTGCCGGGCCATCCCGTTTTGGGTCAGGTCGTGGTCGCAATATGAAAGGTGGTAATATTCACGAATTTATCCGCAGAGCCAATGTAAAAAGTATTCAAGCTTCCCCTACTCAAGTAGTTAATGAGGTTTTATTTTCCAGCCTCGATTTACCAGAAACATTAAAATCAACAATTATCCGTCATGGTTATGTAAACTTGACTCCGATTCAGGCGCAAGGAATTCCGGCCATTCGAGCCGGCAAAGATGTGATTGGTATTGCCAACACCGGTACTGGAAAAACTGCTGCTTTTTTGATTCCGCTAGTTGAAAATATTTTAAAAGATTTTAATTATAAAGCGCTCATTATTAGTCCGACTCGTGAATTAGCACTACAAACTCGAGACGAACTGAGAAAATTTTCCGGTAATATGCCGATTTTTAGCACTTTATGCATAGGTCAGTCTTCGATGCAGATACAAATTTCGGGGTTAAGACATAATCCACACGTCGTCGTTGGAACGCCGGGTCGACTTAAAGATCTGATTAATAGAGGAATTTTGAAATTGGGAATGTTTAAGATGATTATTCTAGATGAAACCGACCAAATGCTTGATATGGGATTTATCCACGATATCAAAGAAATTATTTCCTATTTGCCAGAGACGCGTCAATCATTATTTTTTTCAGCAACAGTTTCTCCGGCTATTAGTTCATTAATTTCGTCTTTCGTAAAAAATCCGGTTACTATTTCTGTAAAAACTCAGGAAACTTTAACCAATATTAAACAAGATTTAGTAAGACTTGACAAAAAAATTGGATCAAAAATGGAAAAGCTTTCTTCACTTTTAAAGCAAGAAGAATTCAAGAAAGTTTTGGTTTTTGGCCGGACCAAACATGGAGTGGAAAGAATGGCGAGAGACTTATTTCAAAAGGGATTTAAAGTCACTTCAATTCATGGAGATAAAGCCCAGTTTCAACGTCAACAAGCAATCCGCATGTTTAAGGAAGACGTTGTTTCAATCATGGTAGCGACTGATGTGGCCGCTCGAGGTTTAGATATAGCCAATGTCACTCATGTCATCAACTATGATATTCCCCAGACTTACGAAGATTACATCCATCGCATAGGAAGAACTGGCCGGGCCAATCTAAGTGGCACCGCCTTGACGTTTGTTGAGGAATAAGTTTTCAAAAGTCAAAATTTAAAAGTACCTTGTGTCATCCCCGTGAAGACAGGGATCCAGACTAAATAATCTTCTTGTATAATTGGCTTATGGTCAACCATGGTGACGAACTAGAATTCGCCAAGCAGTTAGCTCTCAAAGCCGGTGAAATTATTACCAAAAACTTTCTTCATTCAACAATCACTACAAAATCAAACTTAACTCCGGTAACAGAAACCGATTTAGCCGTTTCAAGATTGGTAATTGAAGCAGTTAAGAATAATTTTCCAAATCACGAAGTCTTTGATGAAGAATTTCAACATGAAAAACATGATGCAGAATACTTATGGGTTTGCGACCCGGTTGATGGAACGACCCCCTTCTCTCATCACATCCCAACCGCAATGTTTTCACTAGCCCTTTGCCATAATGACGAGCCAGTTGTTGCAGTTACTTATGATCCGTTTATGAAAAGAATGCTTTATACAAAGACAGAGTCACCTTCTTTTATGAATAAAAAAAGAATTTGCGTAAAACCTGGTAAATTTATTGCTGGAGAATATATATTTGGAATCCCTTATTGGAACCGAAATTTTAATACAAATAAATATTTAGATTTAATCTTTAAAAAGAAAGTTTGGGTTACTTATGTAGAATCAATAGTTTATGAAGCGATGATGGTTGCAACAGGGATATCAAAAGCACTAGTGACTGTTGCCGCCAATCCTTGGGACAGAGCTGCTGCCAAAATGATCATTGAAAATGCCGGTGGGATTTGCACTGATGAAAATGACAAAAGACTAACCGTCTTTGGCAGCCCCCAATATTTTATTGCCACAAACAAGGAAGTCCATGACGAAGTAATAGAGATCGTTCAACAATGCCTTCATAAATAGCTTAATGGTCTTTCGTCAAAAATATATTTTTGTGACAATCTAAAAACATACTTTTGTAGGTTATAAGCGGTAGACAAATAAAAACTTCTTATTTATTCTTTATTTATGAAGCTTGACCTTAACAAAAAACAATTAAATCGATTATCAGAATTTATTGGAAACGTTGGAATTGTTTTATTTGCAACCATCGTGACACCTATACTAACTGGAACTATGGTAAACTATTTATTGATAATTACTGGATTATTTATGTCGATGTTTTCATTATTTATAAGTTTATACTTACTAAAATGAACGTGAATGATTTGTCTTGGTTAAAAGTATTTTATATTGTTAGCGCGATTATGCTTTTAACTATCTCTATCTTAGTTTATCCGACTTTAAATAAAAAAAATAAATAAGATTTTGCTATACTGTCTTTGACGTGAAAAACCAATATGTGATTCGTCAAATGACAAAGTCCGACTTAGACCTCGCCATCTCCTGGGCTGCTGCTGAAGGTTGGAATCCCGGGCTTCATGATCGGGATGCTTTTTATAACACTGATCCTAAAGGATTTTTCATGGGCTTCCTTGATGGTAAACCAATCTCATGCATTTCAGCAGTTTCTTATGGTAAAGACTTTGGCTTTATTGGTTTTTATATCGTTCATGAAAATCATAGAAATAAAGGATATGGAATAAAAATTTGGAATAAAGCCACAGATTATTTAAAAACTAAAAATATTGGTTTAGATGGAGTGGTCGCACAACAAGAAAATTACAAAAAGTCAGGATTTAAACTTGCTTATAGGAATATTCGTTATCAAGGTATTGGAAATAAGTATGAAGTAAAGAACAATGATATTGTTAAAATAAATTCAATTCCGTTTACAGAATTAGTTAGTTATGATAGTCAACTCTTTCCTGTTCCCCGTCCTCAATTTCTTAAATATTGGATTTCTGAACCGGAAAGTTTAACTTTAGGTTTTTTGAAGAATGATAAATTATTTGGATATGGAATGATACGAAAATGTGTGACAGGTTATAAAATTGGTCCTCTTTTTGCTGATAGTAGTACAATTGCTGAAGAACTGTTTAAACAATTAAATAACTTTGCTGTAAATTTTCCTATATTTTTTGATGTTCCAGAAGTTAACAAAGAAGCACTTAAACTAGCTAAAAAACACAATATGAAACCGATATTCGAAACTGCTAAAATGTACACAAAGAAATCGCTAATTATTAATTTAAATAAAGTATTTGGCGTGACCACTTTTGAACTTGGTTAAAATATTATGGACAAAAATAAAAGTTTGTTTAATACAATCACTCAAATTGCCATTCCTGTTTTGACAGTCGGAACCCAGATTGCCATTGCCTTAAAATATCCCCAGTGGGGGTTAGTAATTAATTTAATTTCCTAACCTTTTTGGCTTTATTCTTCCTGGAAAGCATATAAGAAAGCGGGTCAAATAGGTTTGTTAGTTACAACAATAATGGTAACGGTAGTAATTATTCTTGGAATAATTAACTACTTTTTCCGCTAAATTCAATATTAGTGGTCTATCATCAAAAATATATTCTTGTAACAATCCATAAATCTATTTTTGTAGGTTATAAGCGGTAGACATTTTTTTGCAGGTATATAAAATAAGGACGGACCTGATTTAGGTCCGTCCTTAAATATGCCATCAAAAAACATAATTAAAACATATATAGAAAATGGGTTCTATCATATATATAACCGTGGAGTTGAAAAGAGAAGAATTTTTCTTGATGAACAGGACTACAAAGTTTTTCTTTCGTATCTCAAACTATATCTTTTACCGAAGGAAGAATCTGCAAATGAAATCATTAATCATGATTTGAAGATTGACAATAAAGAAAAAATCATTTCAGAATTATACAAATTAAATAATTTTTACAATAAGATTGAACTCATAAGCTATGTACTAATGCCAAATCATTTTCATCTAGAATTAAAGCAAAAGAATAAAAAGGAAATAGAATCTTTTATGCGGAGTTTAATTACTAAATATTCAAAATATTTTAACAAAAAATATGAACGAGTCGGCCCACTATTCCAAGGGAGATATAAAGCCGTGTTAATAAATAATACTGAGTATCTATTATATTTGAGTAGGTATATCCATCTTAATCCGACGGAACTATTAGTTAAAGGTCAATCATTAATTGAATATCCTTGGAGTAGTTATCCTACTTATTTAGAAAAATTAAATATAAGTTGGTTAAAAATAAATTATATATGTAATAGTTTTTTGGAAAATAAAATATTTTCTGCTGCCTTATATAAAAAATATGTCGAAAAAGTCAAAGACGAAGATGATGAGGATTTAAAATTAGTTAAAGATTTATTTATCGATTAAGGGACTCTCTTAGATGAGGTCCGTCCTCATTTAGGACGGACCTTAATTAAATAGTCTATAATAAAAATTATGAAAGACGTGAAGATTGACGAAACATGGAAGAAAGTTCTAAAAATGGAATTTCAAAAACCTTATTGGGAAGAATTGACCGAGTTTGTTCGTCAACAATATTTATCAGGTAAAGTATATCCCCCAGCGAAAAATGTTTTTCGGGCCTTTGATCTTTGCCCCTTGGATAAAGTCAAAGTCGTCATCGTCGGACAAGATCCATATCACGGAGAAAAACAGGCAAACGGTTTATCTTTTGCAGTTAATGATGGAATAACGCTTCCGCCGTCACTCAAAAATATTTATAAGGAAATTCAAAATGACATCGGGATAACCCCGATGTCTACAGGCGATCTTTCCCGCTGGGCAAAACAAGGAGTCCTGATGTTAAACAGTGTTCTTACGGTTGCTGCAAATAACCCAGCTTCGCACAAAGAAAAAGGCTGGGAAAAATTTACTGATGCAGTAATAAAAACACTTAATGAAAATCGTCAGAATATTGTTTATTTACTTTGGGGAAAATATGCCCATACAAAAGGCGAAGTAATAAATAGAGAAAAAAATCTGGTTCTGATATCAGCCCATCCCTCACCATATTCGGTGCAATTATTTTTTGGACAGCATCATTTCAGTCGATGTAATAAATACCTTAAAGAACATAATTTAAAACAAATAAATTGGCAATAATTATATTTATTATTATTTTATTTAGCGAGTTTAACGAGTTAACGAGTTAAATAAACCCGCAAAACTCACTAAACTCGTAATAAACTAATAAATAATTGTTTTTTGCTATAATTTGGCCATGAACATCAAGGACTTATCAGATGAAGTAGAAAAAATTTCGCTAATTTATTCTAAAAAGTTTGTCATTGACCGTGACGGTAATTGGTTTGTCCTTAAACTTCAAGAAGAAATGGGTGAACTTATTCAATCTTATTTAATGATGATAAAACAAGGACGTCATAAAGGTAAAACAGAGGAAGAAATAAAAGATAATTTTCGTAAAGAAGTCGCCGATGTATTCTCACATGTTTTATTACTGGCAAAATTTTATAAAATTGATTTAGAAAAAGAGGTTGAGGAAAAATGGCTAAAGTGGAAAAAATAATTTGTTACAATAACTAAGTTATGTTTAAAAAAATTAATTTACAGATAAATAGACTTGATTTAGTTATTGCTGTCTACATAGCTTGCATTGCTATAGCCGAACTTATGGGAGGAAAAACATTTCCTTTACTTCATATTGGAAAATTTACATGGAACGCCAGTGTTGCTATTTTTGTTATCCCAATAATTTTTTCCATCAACGATGCCATCGTTGAAGTGTTTGGGGTAGCCAGGGCAAAAAGCGTTTACCGGTCAAGCTTGGTCACAATTGTTATATTTATGTTATTTTCTTTCTTAGCAATTAAACTTCCCCCATCCGTCCGCTTTAAGGACAGCGAAGGCGCTTACGATTTAATTTTTGGTCAATCTATTAGAATTGCTTTTGCCAGTCTAACTGCTTTTGCTATTGCCGATTTTCTTGATATTATTATCTTTCAAAAAATAAAAGAAAAAATTGGAAAAAAAGCATTATGGTTACGAAGTAATCTTTCCAATTTTGTTTCTCAATTTATTGACACTTGTTTATTTATATTTTTGGCCTTTTATGCTTTCAACCGAGGTTTAGGTGATAATTTTTCATTTCTATTCAGCCTGATAATCCCCTACTGGCTGCTTAAGTGTTTCATGTCAATAATCGAAACTCCATTTGTTTATTTGGCAGTTCGTTGGCTTAAGGGAGAGCAAAAAAAATGAAAGTAACGATGGTAATGTTATCGTCTATTGACGGGAAAACTACTCAAGGAAATAATAAAAATGTTTATGTCTGGTCTTCAAAGGAAGATCAAAGACACTTTTTTTCCTTAATTAAAAAAAATAATTTAATCGTTATGGGTCGGGCAACTTATGAAGCGTCAAAACCGGTAATTAAATTAGAAAAAGGAAAACTACGAATTATATTAACAAGAAATCCCAAAAAATATTCTGATCAAGTTGTTAAAGATCAACTGGAATTTTCCGGTGAAAGTCCAGAAAAATTGCTAAAACAACTATCATTGTTGGGATACAAAGAAATATTGTTAGTTGGGGGTTCAGCTATTAACAGCTTATTTTTAAAACAGAATTTGATTGATGAATTGTATTTAACAATAGAGCCAAAAATTTTTGGAAGTGGGAAAAATATTACTGAAGGACAGTTGTTAGATAAATGTTTGCAGTTAATCAGCATCAAGAAGTTAAACAAAGCTGGGACATTGCTTTTGAAGTATAAAATCAATAAATAATTAAAATTTTTGTATTATACTTTTCACTATGAATAAAAAACTGCTATTATTCGTATTTTTTGGAGTTATAATAATAGGAGTTGTTGGACTATATTTTTATAATATAAAAAAAACTACTAAAACAAATAAAGCAAAAAAATTAACAGCAGTTTTACATACCGAAAAAGGTGATATAACTATTTCTTTGAATTCAGATCAAACACCAAAAACAGTCAGTAATTTTGTTACTCTGGCCAAAAAAGGATTTTATAATAATACAATTTTCCATCGGATTATTAAGGGATTTATGATTCAGGGTGGCGATCCAAAGGGTGATGGAACCGGCGGACCAGGGTATAAGTTTGATGATGAACCTTTTACTGGAGAATATACACGGGGAACTGTTGCTATGGCTAACGCCGGACCAAATACAAATGGAAGTCAATTTTTTATTATGCACGCTGATAATCCCCTACCAAAAAATTATGTGATTTTTGGAAAAGTTACTGCGGGAATGAACACAGTCGATGCAATTGCCGAGTCGCCCGTTCAGCCTAGTTTTTCCGGAGAAAATTCCACTCCGATCACACTAGTAAAAATTATTTCGATTGATGTAAAATAGTCCATGGGGATAATAAAACGCTATAAAATCATTCTTTCATTAATAATTTCTTTAGCTCTCACCTTAATTATTACCAGAGCAGTTTTTTTTGCAGGTGTACCAAAAGTTAATTCGGAAAAAATTAGGAGAACAATCAAAGAGACTAAAGATAATCTGACAATTTTTAAAAACACTTTTGCATATAAGATGTCTCCTAATAAAATAAATTATCAGCAAGTGTTTACGGATGTTCCGACGGTTAATTTTGAAATGGTTGCAATTGAACCGACTTCAATCTCGACAAACCCGTTCCCCACAATATACATTAATCCAACGGAACCACCCGTACCAACTCAAGCGGAAATTATTTTTGTAAAAGCTACTCCAACGATTCATAATCAATTACCAACGGTTTTTCCAACAGTCAAAAAAAAGCTAACTCCAACTTCTAAACCAAAGCCGACGCCAACCATGGCAAAGCCGACGCCAACAACAAAACTCATTAATGATCCTTTAAAAATAAATAATCCTTTAGATCAACCCTACTACAAGCCAAATCTTGCTTATAAATGTTATAACACAGATAAATTCATAGAGGTTTATGCCGATGGTATCAGTCCGGTTAGCTGTTACTCAAAAGTTCAATCTTTTGTTAGTTCAAATTTAACATCGGTTTCGATACTCGGAAAAAGTATTTCGATTAACAAAAAAGCTTATCCGGCTTTTAAAGCCGTGTCAGATGCGTTAAGTAAAAACAACGTGGCCAAAAAATATAAAATCAACACAATTGGAGCATATATTTTTCGTTGCAATGTAAACGCGTCAACTTCTGGTAAAAACGATCTATGCAGTGAAGGTTGTGTATTATCAGCTCACTCTTTTGGAATTGCTGTAGATATAAATTGGGATGAAAACTGTAACGGTTGTTCTAATTACACTATGCCTATGGAAATAGTAGATATCTTTGAATCTTATGGATTTCGCTGGGGTGGACGATATAAATCGATATTTGGATCCCGAATCGATGCGATGCATTTTGAATATATGTACGATTTGTGTAAGGATTTGAAATAATGCCTTGCGTCGTTTAATATTAATTCATGGAAATTAAGGAAGCTATTTTGCGTTTTTTAGAATACTGTGAATTAGATAAAAACCTTTCTCTAAAGACTGTCAAAATGTATGCCTACTATCTAAATTTTTTCCAGAAGTGGTTATTTTTGACTCAAAAGGTAGAAGATTTTCAAGTTATTAAAATTGATGATAATGTTGTCAGAAACTTCCGTCTATATCTTTCTCATGAATATAAGAATCCAGATAAGGGTGCTCTGAAGCGCCAAACTCAAAATTACTTCCTAGTAGCACTCCGAAGCTTCCTCCGCTACCTGGTTCGTCAGCGCGTCCAATCGCTCTCTCCTGATATGGTTGAGCTCGGAAAAAATCGCGACCGAATAATAAAATTTTTGTCGCCAGCTGAATTAAAAAGATTGTTTGAAATTGTTAATCCAAAAGATGAGCAGGGGCTTAGAGATAGGACAATTTTGGAGGTTCTTTTCTCAACCGGTCTGCGAGTTTCAGAGCTGGTTGCTTTGAACCGTGAACAAGCCAATATTCAGTCCGGAGAGTTTGGTGTAATCGGGAAGGGTGGGAAAGCCCGAGTGGTATTTTTATCAAAGCACGCCAAAGAATGGCTGAATCTTTATTTGACTAAAAGATCCGATCCCTATAATCCTCTTTTTATTCGTTACTCAGGTCCCAAGGGTAAAGAGGGATTAACGAATGAAAGGTTAAGGCTTTCTGCCCGTTCGATTGAAAGGATGATTGATAAGTATCGAAAAAAAGCCGGAATTCTTTTTAGAATTGGTCCACATATTCTTAGACATTCATATGCAACAGATTTATTATCTCATGGTGCAGACCTTAGATCGGTCCAGGAAATGTTAGGACATAAAAATATCGCCACCACCCAGATCTATACCCATGTGACAAACTTTGGGCTAAAACAAATACATGAGAAGTTTCACTCAGGCAATAAATAAGTTTATAAAGTTATAAAGTTCATAAAGTTTATAAAGTGAAGAAATATTTTTTTCAAATTTTACTTTCGATATCTATTATTTTTTTTATTATAATTTTTTCTTACCTCTCTATCCGTCGTTATCGAACTCTTAACTCATACTACTATGATCTGGGCATCATGAACCAGGTTGTCTACAATACTTCACGTGGGCGATTTCTTGAGATGACCAATCAGGATTTGAAAAAAAATGTTTCCCGTTTGGCCACTCATTTTGATCCGATTTTAACGGTCTTTGCACCCTTTTATAAATTATATGAAGGGCCGGAAGTATTACTTATTGGGCAGGTAATAATATTGGGTTTGGGAGCTTTAGCAGTATTTTTGATTTCTCAAAAAGTTCTGAAAAAAAATTTAATCAGTCTTATATTCGCTCTTACGTATCTCTTTTATTTTGCCATTCAAAGGGCGGCGCTTTTTGATTTTCATGCTGTTACTTTAGCAACTACTTTTTTCCTTTTTGCTTTGTACTTTAATTTAGTGAAAAAAAATAGCTGGTACTATGTTTTTATTTTTTTGACTCTTTTAACTAAAGAACATGTGGGATTAGTAGTATTTTTTCTAGGAATATATTTATTTTTTGTAAAAAAAGAAAAAAAGACAGGAATGATAACGGCTATTCTAGGAATAATATTTTTTATTGTAAGCGTATATTTTATAATTCCCTATTTTAGAGGAAGCGAGCATTTTGCTACTGGATATTTTGTTGATATAAAATCGCGATTACCTAACATAATCAAAAATGGAACGAGTTACTTTAGATTAATGATTAGCCCATTATTTTATTCGTTATTTTCTCCGTTGACATTATTAACCAGCTTACCGGAATGGGCGATTAACATTCTTAGTATTAATTCAAACCAACGATCTATTTATTTTCACTACAATTCTATAATTGTTGCCTTTTTATTTTATTCACTGATTTTAGGTTATAAAAATTTTGACAGAATAATTAAAAGCAAAATTTTAAAAGTCATAATTTTTTTAATTTTTATATCAATTAATATTTATTCAATTTATCAATACAATCCGATCCCGTATTTTGTAAAGCAACCAGTTCATTATAATGAGATTGATAAAATTAAAAGTGAGTCTATTAAATTTTTAGTAAATAAACTTAAAGATGAAAATATAAAAGTAGCCACTACTCCAAAACTTGCCCCTTTTTTTACAAATCGACGCTTTTACTATAATTTTCTTTATGATTCGGCATTTGCCAGTATAGGAATAACTGAAGATAGAATAATAAAAAACGAAATTAATAAATATCGTTTGGCTGACTATGTTATTATAAATAAGCAAGAAGTTAAGCAAAAGTTAAGTAATAAGTTTTATAATAAATTAAAAAATGATGTTGATTATCAAATGATTTTTTTTGATAATCAAGAAATAGAAGTTTTCAAAAAAATATGATTTCAATAATAATTCCATTCTATAACGAAAAAGAAAGTATTCCTGTATTGATTAATCGATTAATCAATACATTAAAAACAATTGATGAGAAATGGGAAATCATACTCGTCGATGATGGCTCAAACGATAATTCAGAATTCAGAGTTCAAAATTCAGAATCTAATAAAAACATAAAACTGATTAAACATAAAAAGAAATTAGGGAAGGGCCAGGCTTTGAAGACTGGGATTGAGAATTCAAGTGGAGATACGATTGTTTTTATGGATGGAGATTTGCAAGATGATCCGGTTGATCTGCCGAAATTAGTTGAAAAAATTAATGAGGGATATGACTTAGTAAATGGAATAAGGGAAAAAAGAAATGATAATCTGCTTGTAAAATTTTATTCAAAAATCGTTTTCTGGTTTTTAAAAATCTTTTTGAACTCTCCGTACATTGATATTAATTGCGGGTATAAAGTTTTTAAAAAAGAAGTTTTAAAAGATTTTATTTTTTACGGTAATAATTTCCGTTTTTTTCCGCTGGCCGTATATTATAATGGATTTAAAGTGACTGAAATAAACGTAAAAAACAACAAGCGAAAATTTGGAAAATCAAAGTTTGGTCCAAACAAATTATTTACCGGTTTACTTGATACTTTAACGGCATATTTTTTATTTAAATTTTCAGAAAAACCTCTTCACTTTTTTGGAACGATAGGCGGAGCCTTATTTTCTATTGGTTTTTTAATTAGTTTTTATTTAACGATAGAAAGACTTTTTTTTGGAGTTCTTCTATATCAGCGTCCACTACTTCAACTTGGAATTCTTCTGATAATCGTCGGCATTCAGGTTGTCATGACGGGAATCATCGGTGAGCTTATCGTCTATCTTAATAAAAAAACTAATTAATTTATTTTTTATTTAACGAGTTACTTATTTAGCGAGTTAAAACAAACTCGTTAAACTCGCTAAACTCGATAATTAAATATTTATAATAATGAATCCAGTTTTAGCTTTAATAATCGCCAACATCATCTGGGGTATGGCCTCGCCAATCTTTAAGTTTGCCCTAACTAATATTCCCCCTTTTACTTTGGCGTTTATTCGTTTCTTTTTTGCCGGACTAATATTTTTGCCCCTGGCTTTAAATAAATGGCAAAAACTGACAACCAGACAATGGCTTGAGATATTGTTAATAGGCTTTTTTGGTATTACAATAAATATTTCTTTTTTCTTTTTGGGATTACAAAAGACAGAGAGTATTAATGTGCCGGTGATCGCCTCCTCCGGGCCAATATTTATCTATCTATTATCAATAATGTTTCTTAGGGAAAAGCCAAAATTAAAAGTATTATCAGGAATGTTAATTGCTTTGGCCGGGGTTTTATTTATTATATTATCACCATTAATAATGGATGGAAAAAAATTTACTTTTGGAGCAGTAGAAGGAAATTTGTTTATATTACTGGCAACTTTCGGAAGCGTCTTACAGACAATTTTTGGTCGTGATGTTTTAAAAAAAGTAGATACTCTTCAAGTTGCGGCCATTACATTTCTATTTGGTAGTTTAACTTTCATACCATTTATACCAAAAGAATTTGCCAGTTGGGATATTTCTTTTCTTAATATAGCCGGATGGACCGGAATAATATTTGGAGTATTTTTTTCTTCCGCTCTCGCCTATTTTTTATTTTATTATGGTGTTTCAAAACTTAAGGCCCAGGATGTTGGGATCTTTACGTACATTGATCCGCTGGCCGCAATTCTCGTTGCCGCTCCCCTGCTTCACGAATATCCGAATATATTTTATATTTTTGGAGGGGCCCTAATTTTTGGTGGAATTTATTTGGCTGAAAGAAGAGTTCACTGGCACCCGTTTCACAGGTTGAGAAAATAATAAATCACAAATAACAAACATCAATTGAATTTTAAATAATAAATAGCAAATGTTTTAAACATTGAATATTGGTTATTTATTATTCAATTGTTATTTGACATTTGTTATTTGTCATTCTTTGTTAAAATAAGGTATGTCCAAAATTTTAATCACCGGTGCGGGAGGCTATATTGGTTCAGTTGCGACTGATCTATTCTTAAAGTCAGGCTATCAGGTTGTAGGGATTGATAATTTCCAAACAGGATACCGGGAGCCTCTTGAATTTCTGAAAAAAAAATATCCGGAAAAATTCCGCTATTATGAAGCAGATTTGGTGAGCGATCTTTCCCCTATTTTCAAGGAAGAACCAGATATCTCTGCCGTTATTCACTATGCCGCTTCATGTTTGGTTGATGAGTCTGTCCGACTCCCTGGAAAGTATTTTTTAAATAATGTGGCAGTTACTTCAAACCTTCTTACTACAATGGAAAGATTTGATATTAAAAATATTATTTTTTCTTCAACTTGCGCGGTTTACGGCGAAGCGGAATACTATCCAATTGACGAAAAACATTCTCTAAACCCAACGACTCCTTACGGGGCATCTAAAAAAATGGCTGAAGAAGTAATTCAATGGTATGGAAAATTAAAAAAATTTAATTATATGATCCTCAGGTATTTTAATGTTTGTGGGGCGTCAGAGGATGGGACAATCGGCGATTCCAAAAAACCTTCTTCGCTTTTGGTACAAAATGCAGTTCGGGGGACTCTTGGGATCGAAAAATTTTTTCTTACCTGTCCTGAAGTTGCGACTCCTGACAAAACTCCAATAAGAGACTATATTGACGTAGTTGATTTAAATGAAGCTCATTTGAAAGCTTTGGAATATCTTATTAAGACTAAAAAAAGTGAGATTATTAATTTAGGAACGGGAACAGGAAACTCAGTTCTTGAAGTTGTTAATAAAGTTAAAAAATTAACCGGTGTCGAAATTCCGATTGAAAAAGCAAATATAAGACAGGGCGACGATGCAAAAAAAATTGCCGATATTACAAAGGCAGAAAAAGTTTTGGGTTGGAAACCAAGCAAAACGATTGAAGATTCAGTCAAATCACTCATTATCTGGTATAAAAGCCATCCTCAGGGGTGGGGAAAATAAAATTGATAAATTAGTTTAAGTCTGTTTTTTCAAGTTTTATGATTCTTTGTTCATGATCTTCGATCATATCTCTGTAACCGATTACAACTGTTATATCATCACGTAACTTTATTATTTCCTGAAGAATTTCGTCTTTAAAAGAAATGATATTATTCTTTATTTCTTTAAACTCATCTTTTGTGGCAAACACTTCTCTAAGTTTGCTGATATCAGTTTTTGTTAGCATAGCATTACTTTAAACTTTTATAATGATTTTGTCAATTCCATGTATTCGCTCACTTAAAATGTTACCGAAATTGAAACGTTCGCTCAAATAATTTTGTTACCGAAAATTCATTAGCATTCCCTTATTTGTTATTAGTTTTTTAAGGAGAATACTATTAATCTCAAAGAAAAGTTTGCCTACGTCAAATTGTTAAAAGTTCAATATCAAAAATCATCTAAAAAGAAAAATCGCAAAAGTGGTCTCATTTAACTAATTGTAACATTCTAGCAACTTTATGTGTTTCTCCCATTTGACAGGAATAAAAGATGATATAATATAAATACAAATTCCCGTAAGGGACGACCCGCTAGAAATAGCGGGGTTATTTTTATAAACATATGGATCCCCGCCTTCGCGAGGATGACAACAAACACACATTCAAAATTAAAAAAAATAATTGGTATAATATTATTCACAAGCGGGATTAGTTCATCGGTAGAATATCTGCTTTCCAAGCAGAGGGGACGGGTTCGACTCCCGTATCCCGCTCTTTAGGTTGATTTGACGCTCTAAAGTAATGTTAAATAAAAAAATCTTCTTTATTTTTCTCTTTGCTTTTCTTGTTCGTTTGATTGCTCTTAATCAATCCCTTTGGCTGGATGAAGCGGTGACAGCTAAAGTAGTTATGAATTACGGATTTACAGAAATTGTAAGTAAATTTTCACCGACAGACTTTCATCCACCTTTATATTATTTATTCATGAAATTATGGACAAATATGTTTGGATATTCAGAAATAGCATTGAGAATGCCGTCAGTTTTGTTTAGTCTAATGACGGGCTATGTTGTTTATCTGATTGGCGGGATTTGGGCGGCCTCCTTTTTTTTATTTAACCCTCTGATAGTTTACTATTCTCAAGAGGCGAGAATGTATATGATGACAACATTTTTCTTAACTGCAGGACTATATTATTTTTTTGAAAGTCAAAAGTTAGAAGTCAAAAGTCAAAAATACAATTTAAAATTTAAAAGTTTATTATTGATGAATATTTTTTTTATAGCAGCTTTTTTTAGTTTCTACGGCTCAATATTTTTAATCGTTACAATATTTATTTATTTGCTTTATAAAAAACAATATAAAGAATTTTTTGTTTCTTGTTTTTTGTTCCTTGTTTCTTTTGCTTTAGTTAGTCCTCTACTTTATCAGCAGTTTGTTAATTCTAAAATCGCCCTAATCAATGTAGCTAATTGGTCATTAGTTTTGGGAAAAGCTAATATAAAAAATTTATTATTAATTCCAATAAAATTTTCTATTGGCAGAATTAGTTTTTATCCTAAGTGGCTTTATTGGGGAATAGCGGGAATGTGGACAGGGTTTGTTTTGTTTACAATAAAGACAGTCTTAAATAAGACAGTCTTTATTAAGACTGTCTTTTATCTACTTATTTTTCCATTAATTCTGGGATTTTTAGTTTCATTCTTTACCCCGATGTTGCAGTATTTTCGGTTTCTTTATCTTATACCACTGATGAGTATAATTTTAGGAATTAATACTTTACAATCTCGTGACGATCGTTCCAAGATTGTAATGAAATATGTTATGTTATTTGGTTTTATTGTTTTTTCGTTAATCTATTTATTACTACCACAATTTCATCGGGAGGATTGGAAAAGTTTGGTTAAAAATTTACCAAAAGATAAGCTAGTCTACATGATTACTGCGTCGAGCGATCCGGTTTCGTATTATGACAAACAATTAAATATTAACGAATTGGCAAATTACGAATTAAAGGCAAGGGAAATCAATGTCATTCCTTATACGACTGCAATTTATGGATTTGATTATAAAAGTGTTTTGAGCAAAGCAGGTTACAAACTGAAAAAAGAAGTTAGTTTTCGTGAAGTCACTTATGAACAATGGACTAAGAAGTAACTATCGATGTTTTCTTGAATTCATAGATAGACGCGATGATTTGGACAATTCCTCCAAGGATAAATGCGATCGCCAAGACATAAGGTGGACCGGTAACTCCGAATTTCGGTATGCTATAAACACAACCAATGACAACCGCGATAAAAGTAACGATGTTTGAGGTCAGAATATGGATTGGTTTTTTGGCAGTATATAAAAGATAAAGCAATGGAAGATTAAGAATAGGATATATAAGAAAAGCAAGACTTAAAGCTTTGGTGATTGAAGCGGTTGGTGCAAATTTTTCCGTAAAAAATAGATAAAAAACCCAATTTGGCGTTAAGAATAATAAGAAAAACAAACCGGTTGGAATTAATAGGTAATAAATACCAACCTTGAATTGATGTTTTATTTCCTCCCTTGTTTTAATGTTGGAGAAATTTGGAGATAAAACTTGAGTGATTGATCCAATAGAAGCCATCACAGTTAAAATAATTTTTTGTGACAGACCATAATAACCTATTTCCGGGGAGCGGGATAGAAAATAAGAAAGTAAAAATAAGTCCATTCTCAAGGCTAGATTAAAAAACTGCGAAGCAATAAAAAAAGTCAAAGTGTAGCCCAGTCGAAACTCGCTTTTGACAATTGGCGCTTTAATAATCTTCAAAAAAATGTGCTTTTTTTCAAAAAACAAGAGTAGAAAAAAAGTTAATGGACCTAAAATTCCAAAAGTAAAGATGATTGTGCCAACGTTGACAGCCTTAAAAGGAATTAAACCAATTATGATGACGGTTTTAATAAGATTTGACAGGTTAAGATATAAATTAGCCTTAAAGAATTGCTTGGCGGCGTTTAGCGCATTAATGGTATAGTTTTGCCAAACAAAAAACAAAACTGAAAATGTTGTGATGTAAAGTTCCCACGATGGAGCGTTGGTTTTAAAAAATATTTTATCGAGATATGGAAAAAATATTAAAAGTAAAGTTATGACGATTGCGGAAAAACCGGTTTGATAAGAAAAAATAGTTTTTAAAAATATATAGATATTTTTATGTTTTTTTTCAATCATTACCGGAAGATAAGAATAGATGCTGGCGGTTGTGCCAAAATCAAGTATGTTGGCGAGAACATAAGCAATTCCAAGCTGCTTTTTTAATACTCCATACTCTGAAGGTTGCATTATCCGGACCAACAAAAAAGCAAAAAAAGCAATAAAAACAACGTTTAGATAATTGCCGATTGTGTTAATGACGATATTCTTACTAGTTGGTTTTTTAATAAAATTAAGAAGTCTTTTAATCATTCTATAATTATAATTGAAATTAAAATAATCTGTTATAATTTACACTGATATGGCAAAAACTGCACTGATCACAGGAATTTTGGGACAAGATGGTCCTTATTTAGCTAAGTTATTACTTGAAAAAGGCTACAAAGTCTACGGATTAATTCGTAGGTATTCAAATCCAAACTTCAGTAATTTGGATTTTTTGGGGATTACAAGGAAAATAGAACTTGTAGAGGGAGATATGTCTGATGAATCCTCGCTTCTTCATCTCATAAAAAGAACTATGCCTGATGAAGTTTATAATTTAGCCGCTCAATCATTCGTTGGTGCCTCATGGCAACAGGCTAAATTGACGACAGAAATCAATGCTCTTGGCGTTTTATATTTACTCAATGCAATTAAGTTTTTTTCTCCGACGACCAAATTTTATCAGGCTTCAACCAGCGAAATGTTTGGAACAAGCCACGATGATGGATTTCAAGATGAAGATACGATTTTTCATCCCCGTTCGCCCTATGGAATTTCCAAAGTCTATGCCTATTGGATGACAATCAATTTTAGAGAATCATACGATATCTTTACCTGTAATGGGATTCTGTTTAATCATGAGTCTCCGATCCGCGGCATTCAATTTGTCACTCGCAAGATTACCGATGGCGTTGCTAAAATAAAAACGGGACTGACAGATAAACTTTATCTTGGAAATTTAGATGCTAAGCGTGATTGGGGATTTGCCGGAGATTATGTCGAGGCGATGTATCTAATGCTTCAAAGCAAAAAACCAGACGATTATGTTATTGGAACCGGCGAGAATCATTCGGTTAAGGAATTTGTCCAACTGGCCTTTAAATACGCAGGAATTTTAGATTGGGAAAAATACGTTACCATTGATGCCCGATTTAAAAGACCGGCCGAAGTGCCAAATCTTAGAGCCCGCTCTACCAAAGCTCAAAAACAACTAGGATGGGAGGCTAAGACCTCATTTAAAGATCTGGTCAAAATGATGGTCGAGGCAGATTTGAAACGCTATCAAAGTAAATAAATTATTTTATTATTTATTACGAGTTTTGCGAGTTTAACGAGTTTGTTTTAACTCGCTAAATAAATAACTCGTTAAATAGATTAATAAGTAATCCTTATATTGTTGAGATTATCTTCAAAAACTTCTTCGCCGTTTTTTCCCAATTAAATCGATCTTGAACTTCTTTGGCATTGATTTTTATTTCATTACTAAGTAGATATTTAATTTTCTCTAGAATTTTGTTTTTATCACTGACGTCAACTAAAAATTTCGGATCAATCGTTTCAATAAGCGAGGAATTATTTCCGGCAATCACCGGCGTGCCACAGGCTAATGATTCAAGAGGCGGCAGACCAAAACCTTCGTATGATGATAAGTAGACCGTCAAATTGGCAGAATTATATAGATATGCCAGATCTTCGTCCGCTACAAAACCGATAAATTTTACTTTGTTCTCCAACTTCAATCGTTTAATCGATTGAAGTATACTTTCTTTTTCCCATCCGGCTTTTCCAGCGATTACAAAATTAAAATCAGAAAATTTATTATCTTTGATCAGGTCACTAAAAACTTCAATTGCTAAAGTAAGATTTTTGCGCGGCTCGATTGCGCCAACATAGAGCAAGAATTTAGAATTAAGAATTGAAAATTGAGAATTAGAATATTTATTAAGAACCTTTTGAATTTTTTGATTGCCATTTATTGGTTTAAAGCTCTCACTAATTCCTGGATAAATTACATTAACTATATTTTTATTGATCTGAGGATAAAATTTTAGTAGATTATTCCTTGTACACTCAGAATCGGTAATGATCGTATCACCATTTTTAATAGTTTTTTTTATTTTTAATTCTTGAAAATATATAATTTCCTCACTATGTTTTTCCGGAAAAAGCTTCCAGATTAAATCATGAATGACGGTTATTCCCTTGGTCTTATAAAATGTTGCTGGGCGTAGATAATCAGAAAATAAAAAGACGTCTACTCTGCCGATCAATAGATCAATTGGCAATAAATTGTTTTTCCCCCAAAGAAAATGAAGTAATTTATGAGGAATCGGGTAACGATAAATCTTTGCTCCTAACTTTTCAAATTCAAAAATAACTGATAAATTAAATTTGTGAAGACTGGCATAAAAAAGCCGGTACTCATTTTTTTTATCTGTCTCAAGTAAATTTTTTACCAGATTATAAGTGAAGTTAGCTACCCCGGTTCCTTCGTAATTTAATTGTGATACATCAATTCCGATGCGCATAGTTTAATTTTATCATGATTTTATGTTAATATGATTTTATGAATAATAAAGTTGTTTACATCTGTGTTGGGACTTGTAAAGCTGAGATTTCTGAGGAACAATATAAAGGCGGGTTAACCAAATGCGGGGGTGAGGGTTGCACGCTCAAAGGTCATGAGTTTGAGAAAAGATTAAAGTGTGAAAAGTGTGGAGCGGTTTTTAGAGAGGAAGAGATCCACGCCCATTAATAATATCTACTAAAAACACTACTAAAGGTTGCGGATATTAAATATATTATTATCAATAAATAAATAATATTTTTTATAAACTCATTAATTTTTATATTCCGTGGGAGTTTTATTTTTTGCGTATATTGAATAATAAGTAAAATTATAAAAGGCAAGAAAGGAATAAAATACCTTCCTTGAATTCCGCCAGCCACAAGTGTGGCTTTCGATGTATAAAAAACAAAACCTAAAAGAATAATAAAAATATAGGAAATTATTAAGGCAATAAATAATAAAATTGTTTTATTTTTTTGTAGAGACAAGGCATGCCTTGTCTCTACATTGATTAACACATAAATAAAGAATAATCCGTATAACAAATAACTTAAAGGATCAAGTCCGTATTCAAGCCAGCCGAAAATTCCAATCAAGCTTTGCAAATAAAAACTAAATCGTTCAACAGTTGTAACAGCAATTACTTTAATAATATTTATAGGATTTGAAAACAAAAAATTTATCTGACGTATGGGGTTAAAAATCTGACTAGTTGAAAAATATTGTAAATCGTAAGTTCCCGTAACTTTTAATAAAAAATAAAAAGGAACAAATATTAGACTTAAAATTATCATTGGTTTTACTTTATAAGGAGTTAAGAAAAGAAATAAAAAGAATGCTTCATAACCGATCTTTTTACTTAGCAGAAATAAAAATAATACGAAGAATAATTTGAAATATTTTTTTGTCATTCCCGCGGAGGCGGGAATCCAGGCGTTAATTATTAGTGTAAAAAATGTTAACGCCAACATAATGTGAACAGTGTCGTAACTGAAAGAAGAAATTTGATGCAAAGTCATTGGAAGGGCAAATGTAAAAAGAAGGATTAATTTATAACTCTTAGAAATTCTCCTGTATAAATATAAAAACCAAAAGTATCCAAGGATGCTCATTAACATTCTTCCAAAATATAATGACACAATAGGATTAAGGTTGAATATTGAACTTATTGTTAACGAGAATGCTTGAGGTAGATAAGAGATAATTGGAAAACTGCAGAGATGATCAATATTGAAATTTATTTTTTTATTATCTTGTTTGTTGGAAAACAAATCATTTAAAAATGTTACAACTGGTAATTTTCCCTTGCCATGAGTTAGTAAGTCTAAGTACGGGGTTTTGATAAAATTGATATATTTTTTTTCAAGTGGAATCATGTTGTTAGATTTTTTTTGACAGGATAAAAATCCTTTGCTGATTATTAAAGATTGTTCAAAATGAGTCTGTTCATCCGGCTTTTGAAATGGTGGAACCAAGAATGTGAAGATAAATAATTGTGTTGGAACTAATATATATAAAATTAATTTAGCTAAGGTTAGTTTAGACATAGAATAGTTATATTATATATAAGTTATAATAGTTTCAATGAAACTCGCAAATAATTCGGTATTAATTCTTCTTCCGGTGTTTAATGAGTCCAAAGTAATTTTTTCTGTCATCAGATCAATTCAGAAAGAAGGTTGGAAGAAAATCCTGGTAGTAGATGATGGTTCGACCGATAATACATATGATAAAGTAAAAAAAACCGGTGCAATTATTTTACGTCACATAATAAATAGAGGAAAAGGCGCAGCCGTAAAAACAGGACTTGAGGCGGCAAAAAAAATGGGTTCAGAAATTGTCGTAACACTGGATAGCGATGGCCAGCATAATCCAAAAGATATTAAAAAAATGGTTAAGCAGATAAAAAAGGGATCGGACGTGGTGCTGGGAATACGTGATTTTAGGAAACGAAATATTCCCCGCTATAAAGTATTTGTAAACTATCTTGGTAATATCCTCACATGGATGTTTTATGGTTTATGGGTAAGCGATAGTCAATCGGGATTTCGCGTGTATAATAAAAAAGCATTGAGCCTTATCCAGACTAATAACGACCGCTATGAATTTGAAACGGAAATTGTCCGTGAGATCGTCCGCAATAATTTAAAGTGGACGGAGAAAACTATAGATGTCCGTTATAGTGACTACGACCAAAACAAAATTAACAAACAGTCGTTCGTCAGCGCTATTAAAACAATTATTAAGTTAGCCCTATTTGGATAATATGAACATCACTCCCCTATCTTTGCTTCTTTTATTTTTCTCTCTCTATTCAATTGGAGAGAGATTAATAAGATTTATCCATAAAGAGCAAGGGCAATCAACTTTCAAGATGATGGCAACAATCTTTATATGGGGCGGGATTTCTTATGTAGCTTTCTTTAAACTCGGATCGGAAGATAATTTGAATACCTATATTTTTATAGGATTTATTATCGTATTTTTTATTCTATTCAGACTCCTTTCTATTCTTGAAAAAAATGAACGACTACTTACAGAAATAATTAGAAAAGAAGCCTTAAAAGATCTGAAATAAAAATATGAACCAGAAAGTCGGAGTTTTAATATTGGGTTACAACAATTTTGGCTATCTTAAAGAATGTTTTGATAGTATTTTAGTCCAGGATTACAAAAATATTTCTATTTATTTTGGAGATAATGGATCAAAAGATGGCTCAATATCTTTCGTCAAAAAAAATTACCCAAAAATAAAAGTTCATGATTTAAAAATAAATAATGGTTATGCTCGAGGTAATAATCTTCTTCTTGAAATCGCCTTTAAAGATGGAATGGACCTATGTTTTATAATAAACCCTGACACTGTTCTTAAAAAAAATACCATTTCAAACCTAGTAAATTCATTTAACTATCAAAAAAATAATGGTGTAAAAGTCGGCCTTATACAGCCTGTCATCTTGCTCTACGAAGATAAAACCAAGATTAATACGATCGGCAATGCTGTTCATCTGATGGGGTTCGGATTTTGCAAGGATTATATGAAGGCATATGTTTCGATAAAAAAAGATAAAGAAATATTATCGGTAAGCGGTACGGCAATGATGATACCAAAAGATCTATATGAAGATGTAGGTGCATATGACGAAGATTTTTTTATGTACTGTGAAGATGAAGATTTAAGCATTCGGTCTTTTTTATTTGGCTATAAAAATTTTCTTTCTTCAAAGTCCGTTATGTATCACAAGTATTCTTTTTCAAAGAACAAAGATAAATGGTTTTACACAGAGAGAAACAGACTGTTAATTATGTTGAAGAATTATCCAGCCAAACTATTACTTTTATTAACAATCCCCTTCTTCATCACCGAAGCATTAGTCATAATCTATTCATTATTTGATGGTTGGTTTTTTCAAAAAATAAGCAGCTATATAGACATAATAAAAAAAATAGCTCAGGGATATAAAAAAAGAAAATCATTAAGGATTGGAAAAAATTATATTAATAAATTAGAATATTCCCTGAATTTTGCACCGATAAATAAAGTTTCAATAGTATTTAATTGGATGTATTTATTTTTCAAAAAAATAGTTTTATTTTTATGTTAAAGTTCACCCCACTAGAAAAATTAGAAGTTCAGAAACCCGTAAACAGATTATCTTACGTGTCACAATTTTGTAAAAATAAGAAAGTATTGGACATTGGTTGTTATGATGAAACGGCCATAAAACTAAAAGAAAATAACGGTTATTGGCTGCATGGTTTAATTGCCAAGCAGGCAAAAAAAGTAATTGGGATCGATTCCTCTGAGAAAATAAAATTTGAAATAAAAACCAGTTCAAGATCAAAGATAATTAGATTAAATTTATATGATATTAATGAGTCTTTTTCTAAAAATAATAAGGTCGAGGTAATCGTAGCGGGAGAGTTGATCGAGCATATTCCTGATGTGACAAAGTTTTTACAGTTGCTAAAAAAACTATATCCAAAAAAAATCTTACTATTGTCAACTCCCAACGCAACATCCCTTATAAGTATTTTTTTAGCAATTTTTAGTAGAGAGTCAAATCATAAAGATCATTTACAAATTTTTTCGTACAAGACTTTACATGCTTTATGTATAAAGAACGGTTTTAAGAAATTTAAAATTATTCCCTACAATGTTAAATTTTCAGAAATGTATTTAAAGAGCTCAAGAGTTACTGGTTTTTTTATTCTGCTATTAGAAAAAATAATAAACATCGGGGAAAACATTTTTCCAATGCTTTCCGGAGGATATATTGTAAAGGTAGAACTATAAATAATTCAAAATTCAAAAGTTAGAAGTCAAAAGTTAAATTAAAAAGTTAAAAGTAAAACAAATGTCATCCCTGACACTAATACCATTTTATTTATTTGACTTTAGATACTTAGAATAAAGAAGAAAATCGTAGTACGCTCTCATTGAGCCGGCTTGTATTCCAACTAAACCGTCTCGGTAGCCGTGGTGATATATCATCCACCTTAAGAATATATATGGTGGAATAAAAATAAGTTTAAAAAATGCTGAAAGCTTAGTTTCCTTTAATTCCCGAGCCTCAAGAGTGGTATAAGAATCAAATTTCTTAAACAGAGTTTTTTTATCTGGATGAGAATAGTGCAAAAGCGAACTTTTCAAATATCCGATTTTTCCATTTACTTTAAACTGTTCATGGACTTTAACGATTGGGTCATAACGGCAAAACTTTGGTCGGAATAATCGCACCAATCTATCATAAGCCCAGTCCCCGCCTTTAAGAAACGTTCCTAAAAAATTTTGTTGTCTGGGAATTCCGTATGCAACGATATAATCAGATGAAACTGGATTTAATCGGATAGAATCGGTTTCTTTTCCAATTTTATCTGATTTTATCTGACTTTGTCCGATTATATCTTTTATTTCTTCCTGTAATTCAGGCGTCACTACTTCATCAGCGTCGACTCGGAAAATCCAATCTGTCGAACATGTTTTGATCGCCAAGTTTAGGTTTTTTTGGACTTCCTCAAAATCATCTTTGTCCGATTTATTTTTCTCAATAACATTCACTCCAAGTCCACGGGCTATCTCTGCCGTCCCATCTGTCCCCGTTGAGATAACGAGCACTTTATCACACCATAAAACGCTCGTTATACATCTCTCAATATTTTTTTCCTCATTTTTAGCTGGGATGACAGCGGTAATTGTCTGCATACTAAGTTCCAATATACCAAAATTTTAATATCCAAAAATTTCTCATCAAAATCATAGTATAAAAAGCGAGATATAAAGAGATGTAGAAAAGATATTTTTTATAAGGCATAATTCCTTTTATAAAAAAATATCCAAAAGGTATAACTCCGCTTATCAAAAAAACGCCCTTGACTGTCGAATAATATGGCAGGCGAAAGTTATATGCTACATAGCCAATAAATAATAATGTTGAGTAAAGTAGAAAAATTATACTTTTATTTTTCTTTACAAAATATTCTTTCAAATATCCAATAAGAAAAAATATGAAGATCGGTAACGAAAACAAAATAAGAATCACCCCAATTTTAGAAAATTCTTGAACAGGAATAATTATATTATGTCCATCATAAAACCAAGAAAAAAAAGTTCCTGACAAAAAAGAATAATGATGAGAACGAAATAAATCCATTGTAAAAAAGCCTTTTAGTGAAAGAAAAAAAGATAGGTTTCGGGGAACGATAGTTTGCATAAGCGGATATATTTTTGGAAAGTCGTAGGAAGAGATGAATGGACCACCAAATAAAATCCAATTGCGTAGGTAAAACCATCCGCTCATCAAAAAAGATATACCGAAAGGAAGAAGTAAGCTCCTTACTGTTTTAATAGTTTTATAACGAGCAGAAATAAATTGATCAATGGCAATTGATATTATCAGTACAAACGCGGTTGCTTTAACTAGAAATGAGAGACCGATCAAAATACCCAATATAATTTTTGCTTTATTTTGAGTCGGTTTGTAAAAAGAAACATAGTAGATAAGTGAAATACTGATAAGGACTCCGGAAAAAAATTCATTACTTATTGTATAGGCAAGATAAAGCGCAACAGGTAGCGAAGACACTATAAAAGTTCCAATAAGTGCAATAGTTATATCGTTAAATTGTTTTTTAAAAAATTTGTATGAAATAAATCCAAGTAATAACCACATCAAAAAACCTGTAATTTTGATGCCAACAGGTGAAGGTAGTAACAAAATTACCAGGTAATAAAGTGGGGGTTGGTATAACTCCCAACCTTCATATGCAAGCGGGACGCGTTTATTATTTTTTAAAAAATTAACATACTCAAGGTGGCTTCCGGCATCAAATCCTCGAGAAAGTGGAAATACCAAAAGATTATGTAATTGCAGAAATAATATTAAACCAATACTTACGATCAATATAAGTGCAGTTAGTTTTTTAATATTTAAAAACATAAAAATAATACGCCCCCTCTTTAAATTTTAAAACAGGTTTCCCTTTTGATTTATTGTATTCAATATCTTCAGATATAACCACTCGATAAACTGGTTTTTCATCGGTCATTTCATTTTGATATATCCAGCCAAAAAATTCATCGGCAAAAGCACGTGCCGGTTTTTTACCATAAACTCTAAATAGATATCTCCACCCGCCATAAGAATGATATTTTCTCGGGTCTTTGCCGTAGTTTTCTAAAGCGTATGGCTTATCACCAATTACGACCATCACCTTTTTGATTCCAATTTTTTTCGTATTTAGTCCAAATTTTGCTTGAGTGCTATTTATGATAGTTAAAGAATTAAAAGTAATAAACAGTGACATAACAATTATTGTTAGCCAATTTGGTATTTCTTCAAAAAATAGTGCCAATATGATTGGAAATAAAACAAAAAAATTAAGTAAATAATATTCGGCCGAATAGCCCGGGTAAAAAACAAAAAAAATCATGCTAAAAACTGTCATCAAAAGTAAATACCGTTTTTTTTGATCTTTAAAAGATTTATAAATAAGATAAAAAATTGATGCAAGTGACAGTAAGCTTAACCAAATTTTCCCTGGAGATATCAGGCACTGTTGGCCAAGGCACTGCTCATTTTGAATATTGGTTACGGGTTTTATATACCAGTATCGAGAAAGACTTGCAAACCAAACATGCCAATGACTATTTATGGTGGCCGTAGTCACTTTCTGATGTTCAATATTTTTATTTTGAATATATCTGATAGGCGTCATCAGATTGTCAAAATTATGAACGAAGTCAAAAACAATTAATGGGGCAATAATCATTAAATATAATCCGATACTTATAATCCAAGTTTTAAAGGTAATTTTTCTGATGTTTTTTATGACATAAAAAATTACCAGTGGCCAGAAGACAAGAAGAGCCAGATGGACATGTAAGCTTGTTGCAAGTAAAAATGATGTCAAGATAAAATATCGACTATCTTTTTGGGCTTTGAATAACGAATAAAATAACCAGATAGTAATAAAAGGAATGGGGAGCGGATTCCAAAAACGACGGTCATAAAAATTAAATAGAGTTGATCCAAGGTAAAAAATCATTGAAAGAAAGGCAACCTTTTTATTAAAGATTTCTTTGACAACAAAATATATACTAAATCCGGTGAGAACTCCCATTAAGGGTGCAAAGTATGCAAGAGAAATCGGGTCTCCATTGGTAAGTTTAAATAACAAGGCATTAAGGTAGGTAAAACCTGGACCTAGATAATAACCAATATTTGATGCGGAAACTCCAATCCAAATAAGATGAAAATTCTTAACCTGTTCAAAAGCTAAATGGGCTTGATACTCTTCATCAAAATTAAAACTAAAAAAGTCGGCAGCCCGATAAAAGCGAAAAAAAATAAGAACTATGGTAATAGCAATAAAAAAAATATTTTTTTTGATAAATCTAAACATGTGTTTTTTTCCCGTAAAAAAATCCTTTTATAATATATAAAATTGCTTTGGGTTCTTTTATTAGTTGGTATGGAAGCCGTCGTATAAAACAAATAATATTTTCTAAAATTGAAAAGTTTTTACCAAGAAAATATCCATAATTATAATTATTACTATTTACAACTTTTTTTATTTCAAAATCATTTCTTGTCCCGCCTCGTGCAAATTGACGATGATAGACAAGCGCTTCTGGAGAAAATAGTATTGAGTTTTTCCAACGCTTATTAATTTGATATCCCAGATCAACCTCATTAAAGGCATATATTGGAGGGGAAAGTTTTTCATCAAACCCATTCAAATCTTTTAAAACTTGTTTTCGAAAAGACATATTACAGCCATAAGGAAAATCAACATAAGTTGTTTTTTCATAAGAAAAATTTTTTTTGAAACTTGCCCCAAACCAAAGTATTTTTCCAACGACGTTATTTTGAGTAATTATTTCACCGTCGTTAATCACCCGTCCGGCGACGCCTTTCACAGACGAGTCTTTATATGCATTAAGATGAGCTTGAACAGTATCTTTGGTAAGAGTGACATCATCGTCAAGAAATAATACAATCGAGGAGCGGGCTTGAGCCCACCCGTAGTTTAAGTATTTAACCGTATTTGGTCTATCAAAATGGACAAGCTTAAAATTTATATGTTTAGGAAATTTAGTAACAAGTTCTTTATAATTTTCTGGAGTTGACTGGTCAATGATGATGATCTCAAGTTGGATTTTTTTTGATTCTTCCACAAGTTGATCAATTAAAGACATGACGGCATTTGGTCGATTTAATGTCCCAATGACGACTGTTGTTTGAATTGTTTTCTCCATATTATTTCAGCACCTATTATGCCAGTAAATGAAAGAACTATCAATCCAACCGAAATAGCCATCATTCCCCCAAATTGCTCGTAGGCATAGGTGGCGCTTATCCAAGACAAAAACACCGCTCCAATATTTACAAAAGTTAAAAGATGTTGCTTGCCAATAGCGATGATAGGTTGAAAAAAAATCTGGCTTATCCCCCATCCGATGGATGGAATAATGAAATATGGGAATAACGAAATCAATATCTCAACATTTTTACTTGAAAATTTCCCTCCAGTGAGCAAAAGTTTCATGAAAAAAGGAGCAAAAAAAACAATGATAAAAATTGTTCCCACTGTCAAAATAAGTCCGTATAACTTAGCTTTATTAACTTGAAGCTTTGCCTTTTCAAAATTATGGGTATGAATGAGCTCGACCAAATGGGGAAAAAAAACCGTCTGGATTCCGATCGTCATAATTCCTACCAGTCCACCAAAAAGTTTTGTCACTAAATTCACATAGACTATATATCCTTCTGGAAGTTTGGCTGAAAAAAATCGAGCTAAAACGGCACTAAATCCTAAGATCAATGTACTGATAATCAACGGCGCCCAAGAAGATAAAAGTCCGGATAATTCTAATTTCATATTTTTTCCATTGATTGATTTGATTGCCGTTAACATATACGATCTGATTCGGTATGGGAAAACGAGGAAAAATTGAAGAATGACCGCAGTCACAAAACCCACCACCATACTAATGATTCCTATTGAGGGAGAAAGGATAATGATGATGCTCAAGTTGACAATGCTTCCCAAGAAATAGGCAATTGAGGGAAGTAGAAATTGTTTTTTGCTGTAAAGATAGGCGTTGGAAAATGTCCCAAGGACGGTAAATGGCAAAGTGTAGACCATATACTTCATTAAAGTACCGGTCAGAGTGACAAAGCCAGGTCCCCGCACTCCAAATAAAGCGCCTAATAATTTAGTTGAAAATAGATCGATCCCAAATGTAATAATAAAAACCATAATACTGATAATAAAGGCAATTCTAAAAAAATATTTATTGGCGCTATCTTCATTATCAATTTGCTTTTTTTTGAAGATTGGTAAAAAAGCATCGCTTAAGGTGGCGGCTATAACGGTCGTCAGGATAGTTGGAATGGTGACTGCCGAGACGAAAGCATCAAGCTGTATTCTCGCACCAAAAAGGCGGGCAACAATTATCTGGCCTATTATCTGAATAGCTGTAACGAAACCATTTATGAGCGTAATTGTTAGAGCTGACTTTTTCATTATAATATACATTATTATAGCTTAAGGGAATCCCCAACTGTATAGAGCCAGGGGCCACGGGTCATCAGGAGCCTCTCGCAGACTCTCAACACGGAGTTCAAGCTTAAGATTTTTCTTAGCGTACTGCTTGATATCTTCGGGGAGGAAACTCTCCCAGTCTTCCATGATCAGAAGTCCCTGGGGATGATCCTTCATAATCTTTTTAAAATCTTTCAAAGATCCATAAACCATCGCATTGGCAATTTTATGTTTGTAAGGCTTTGTAGTAAATTTCATGAAATAGGCATTTGAATAGCGGCCAAAATACCAATATTCAACATCAAATGTATCGTTGACAACATATAAATCTTTATAATCAAGAAAACGTTTTTTTAACTGAAAATAAAAATCTTTATAATTGGCAATCTGGACATCGCCATATTTATCAATATTAGGGTTGTAGTAGGTTTGTGGAAAACGAACAACCTTATAACCGGTAGCATAGATTAATAAAATCACAACAAGTGGAATTATCCAAGGTTTTTTTGGTAAATATTTTTCTCCAATCTTAGTCCAAAAGATGCCAAAGTATAAAAATATTATTCCAAACAATGGCAGGACGTAACGGATGTTAAATATATATGCTCTGAATGTTGCCATAAAAAAAACTACGGCAGAATAAATAAGAACAGTAAGATTTATGTTTTTATTTTTTTTAAATGACCAGATAAAACCAAAAAAAGCGCTCATAGAAATAAAAGAATATTTATAAGCAAATAGTTTTATTACTTGATAGAAGTGGTTATAAGGCAGTAATTTTTCCCCGCCGATTGATGAAAGTACGATTGGCAAGATAAAAATATAACCGACGATTACCACAATAGCGAGAGTCAAGAACGTTCCAACGTTCCAACGTTTCCACGTTAGCACGCTATATACAAAATATGCTACCCAAATAAGCACTCCGATACTATGTAAGAGAGTCGCAATGGTACAAAGTAAAATTATTAAAAAATGATTGACTTTTTTCTGTGTCATTAAAAATAAAACAATAAGAAGAATCGTTTCTAAGGCACCATAAGGTTTTGCTTGAGTGGCATAAGCTAAATTAAGATGGGAAAAGGCGTAAATAAATGTTGAGAGGATACCACCGTAGACATTACTTAACTTGCGAGCCAAGAAAAATATCGTAATAGTTCCAATTAAAAAAACAATCATTGAAGGAAGCCGGGCAGTAAATTCGTTTATCCCAAATAATTTGAAAAAAGTAGCAAGGACAAGAACGTAAAGTTTTTGATAAGTTATACCGGGCATGTTGAGAGCATTAATAAATGACAGCTTTCCTGTTAACCATTGTATTGCAATACTTGAAACATATGCCTCATCCGCCCAGAAAGAATAATTCATATTTATTTGTATCCGTTTATTTCCAACGTCTCTTTATCCAGGTGCTTGAGTTGTTCAAAATATGCGTCATCATCTTTACCCCAACCATCATCTCTCGAAATTAGATGGAGCTTAATTACATTGCTCTTTACTATCATCTTTTTTCCATCCCATTCAATTGGTTTTTGAATCCAAATATCCAGATCTCCTTCTTTCCAATGAAGAGGAACGACAAAAATTACCTTAGTGTCCGTCCATAAGAATATATCAATATTTCCATTTTTATATTTAAAATTTGTATCAATTGTTCCCTTCCATCCAAATCCCCGACCGGTAAGAACGACTTTATTAGCATAATAAACAATTTCCGGTTTGATATTTTTTATCTTGGGATACCGAGATAAAAGCACTTGATAATGGTTATATGCGCGAATTTGTCCATCCGCGGCAATGATAGATATATGAATTAAGAGCAAAACGACCAAAGTATAAAGTATCCGTTCAACCAAGCGAATTTTTGATATTTTTTTAGAGGAAATAATAAAAAGTTTAAGTTTATCAAAGTCAATTGAATTTAAATATTTTGTTGACAGAGGAAGATATAAAAGAAAAAATAAAAACAGGACAATAACCCCAAAATAATTAAGAAATGAAAAAATAGAATAAAATTGCCATAAGACAATAGAAAAAAGAAGGGAGACGGCGGCAGTATGAAGTTTTGCCTGTTTATCAAGATGCCAAAAGAAGACAGCCGGTATTTTTTTTCGCCAAACACTTAGAGCCGATCCGATCGCCGGCAAGATTATAGAGATGGCAATAAGAGTAGGAAAATCAAGAGTTGCTATGTCCGAATCGGGAAAAAAATATAAGATAGCCATTGGCGGCAGCGCAATGACAATATAAGTCCAGATAAAGATAATAATGTCATCGATTTTTTCTGTCATATTTATTTAATTTCCCAATATCAATATCATCTCTGCTTCCCGACTTGATTGCTTGAGAATAATAGGAGTTACTTGAATTTTAAGATCTTTCTCAAGAGCTTTTATCTTTTCTGTCAGATTTTTGGTATATCTAAGTATATTGGCAGAGGCCGTTCCGTCATAATTGCCGATTGAGATATCAAATTCTTTTTCCCAACCTGATGTACGCAAAGTGGCAGCATTACTTGCGGCATAACCGCGGATATCAGTTGCATTTAATATGCTCAAAGGAATATTTTTAAGAATTTTTGGAGTTTGAGTAATTATGGGAGCAGCAGATTTTTTGACTAAACGGGATTTTTTATAAAAAGAATTAAAGAGAATCATAACTAGAAAAATAGAAAAAATAACACCTATGATAACAATGTTTTTTTTCGTAAAAAAGTTAAAAGAAAATTTGGGTCGGGATATATCTAATTCTTGCTTGATTGCTTCAGTATCATCAGATTTATCTTGACGAATTTCAATTATCTGCCAGACTACTCCTATAACTAAAAAATAGTAAACCATTATGGCTACATCTTCGGCAATACGGGTTCTACCTCCGATGGAAAATAAGGCTGTAATCACCAGAAGAATAAGGGCAATAAAAAAACTAGTCCGGCTTTCAAGCTTATTTAAATAAGCAAAAATAAAAAAAGTAGCAAATAATGCTCCGTTAAATCCGATAAATTTTTCTAAAACAAGAAAGATAATCAGACAAACAATCGTCATCACATATTGACTATTATTGAGAGTGGGAATTGACAATCTAAAACTATCATTGACGGAAGGTATTTTTTTTTGTTTAGAGATAAACAGTAGCGCAAAAAGTGTGAGCAGGGATAAAGCTAAAGAAATATAAATATTCTTCAGAAAAAAAAAGCTAATAAAAAAAACCCCATTGAGAATAAAAATAATAGTAAGGGAGTCCATAATTTTATTATACTAGATTTAAATTATTGCTTGAATTCAACTGATTCAAGCAAGAAAGAACCAGTAGTTTGTACACCAATCCCGCCAGACTTGTGTTCGCTGTCACTTTTTTCAGTTAATTTTGTAAAATTTTTGCCGTCGGTTGACAGAGACCCGGTAATTGTACCACCTGAAGTTTTGAGACGCAGCCACACAGGCTGATCTACCTCAAACTGAAAATTAGCAATACTTCCACTATCCAATTCAGTAACAGGGCTGACATCTACAATCTTTCCAACTTTAAAAAGCCGCCATGAACCAGTCCCTATACCTCCGATTTCCAAAAAGTATCCGTAAGAGGTAGATAAATCAGTCCGCCCGTTGATACCAAATGTCCCTGTCTTTTGAGGAATAATTTTGGCCGTATAAGTAAAATTTCTGACTCCGGTGACTTTGTTAAAAATGCTAAGAGAAGCGCCTATGGACCAAAAGTTTATATAATTTTTTCCGTTCCAGCCGACTGGAGACAACATGTCAAAGTTGGCAGTAAAGAATTCTTTTTTATATAGATCGTTTTTTTCAGCCCATAAGCGGTCAAAAGACAGTTCTACCTGAGTGTTGGGTCGAGCTTTGACCTCAATTGATATTTTTCCGATAGATGACCAAAGACGATCATTAGTTATGATATTACTTTCATTATTTTTATCAGTCTTTTCTTCTTCCGTGGAAGCAGCGCCGGTTACAAAGCTAAAGTTTTCTTTTGGCATCTCAATAATACTCCATCCCTGTTTTATATTTCGGATATCATATTCGTAGTAAGCACTATCTGTCAGATTTCCAAATCGAAGAGTGGTTTTATTAATATTGGCGACATTTTCCTGATCAGCAGAATAGACAAGAATTTTAATAGTAGAACTACTTGAAAGATCAAGACTTTTGCGAAGAGTTATAGTATTCGACTGGAGATTTTTGGCAAGGACGACATAGCTGCTTTCTCCTTCCCAATAATTTGCATCATCATCAATATTGAAATCACCTTGCCATTTTTCTACCTTTTCAAAATTAGCAATTTTTATGGTAGCGTCCTCAAATTTTTTCGTATAATCGACCTTATATTCTTTCTCCTTAAATTCCATTTGGATTATGTTTTTGTTAACAACAGTAGTTTTTTTTGGAAAAATGGAAGCTAAACTTCCACTATTACCTAAATAAGCGAGGACAATAAAGACGATAATAAAGATATAAAAAGCAATAGAACCGATGCTTTTTGAGTTTGGCATATGATATTTTTTCATTATATCATTTTTTTTATTTGTCAACCGCTTATAACCTACAAAAGTATATATTTAGACTATCAAGAGGCTATTAAAACCTCGATATAGGCATAAACCGAGAATATGTGGAATAGATGGAAAATATATCAGAGATTATTTATATGTCAAAGACATTGTTGACGGTTATATATTACTCGCGCAAAATATTGAGACCGTTCGCGGCGAAGCTTTTAATTTTGGTTCCAACGAGACGTTAACAGTTTTAGAAGTCATTAAACAGGTTGAAAAAGTTTTAGACAAAAAAATTAATTACAAAATCTTGAATACCGCTAAAAACGAAATTCCCTATCAGTCGCTCGATTATTCAAAAATTAAAAAAACTCTTGGTTGGATGCCAAAAGAAAACATCAAATCAACAGCGGAGAGAGTATTAGGATGGTATCAACGATAGTCCTATTTTGCAATAGCATTGCAAAATCGTCCAAATTATTTTGATTTTGACCTTTCATTGAATAGTTATCATTTTAGATAACTAACTAATGACAGTATAAAATAAATTTGTCAATAGAAAGAAATTCATTTGACAGTGATTCTACAGTTTGTTATATTATATTTATCCTAGCCGCGGACAAAGCTCCGCGGTCTTTTTTATGTTAATTATTCTTGCTTTTTTTGCCGAGAATATGTGGAATAGATGGAAAATTTTTTTGTTGCGCCACTATTGTTACTTATTTATATATTCAAGGTGAACAATTCTTGACTCGTGATTGTCTAAGGTTGATTGGGATTTGCGATTAATGTCACGCATTTCGTATTTAAATTCATTGACTTCATTACGAAAATCATTTAATTCTTTTATTATGTCTTCTTTTACTTCTCCAATAAAATTAATAATCTCAACAAAACCTGCATCCATTTTTGAGTTAAGAGTCTTTAGCTCATCCTTTGTGGCGAGTAGCTTCAAATCTTCCTTAGTAGCCATTCGTGCTTCAATAGACTTAATCTCTTCTTTCGTTGCCAAAGATTGTAAATCCTTCTTTGTAGCAAAGACCACCTTCATTTTTTTGATATCAGCATTAGTAATCATAGTTTGTTAATTTAACTAAATTATAATATTAAAATCAATCATAAACTACTATAAAACATTTATCAGTAGGTTATATCCTACAAAACCACTACTTCGGATTATTATGAAGCTACAAAAAACTCGATATAGGCATAACCCGAGAATATGTGGAATAGATGGAATAAACTTCGAGATTTATTTCACGATAGATGTCATTCCCCAACTGTATAAGGCGAGGGGCCAGGGATCATCAAGAGCTTCTTTAAGACTTTCAACTCTAAACTCTAATTTCAAATTCTTTTTTGCATATTCTTTTACATCATCTGGCAATAAGCTTTGCCAATCTTCCATAATAAGGAATCCTTCTGGATGCTTGGCCATTTCTTTTTTAAAGTTTGATAGCGAACCATATACAAAAGCATTTACTAATGGATGTTTGTATGGTTTCTGGACAAATTTCATAAAATAAGCATTTGAATATCTGCCAAAATACCAATACTCAACATCAAATGTATCATTGACAACATATAAATTTTTATAATTAGGAAAGCGTTTTTTTAACTGCGAATAAAAATCTTTATAGTTGGCAATCTGGACATCGCCATATTTATCAATGTTTGGGTTGTAATATACTTGAGGCCACCTGATAATTTTATATCCTGTTATATAAAGAATAATAACAACCATAAGAGGTATTATTATCTTGCCACTTAATTCTAAATTCTTAATTTTAAATTTTATATTCTGATCATATTTCTCCCCCACTTTCGCCCAAAAGATTCCAAAAAATAAAAACATTATTCCAAATAATGTTAAGACATAACGAATGTTAAACATGTTATGCTGAAAAGCGGTTAGGATAAGAACAACAATTAAGTAGGTAAAAATTGAATAACTTAAAACTTTATTTTTTTTTAAAATCCACAGAAATCCAAATCCGGCAGAAACAGAGATAATCGTATATTTATAGGCAAATAGTTTCAAAACTTGGTACAAGTGATCGTACGGAAATAGCTTAAGAGAGAGATAGGGATAAATAACAATAAAGATAAAAGAAGAGATTACAATAAAAACAAATAAGTGTAAAACATTTAAACGTTTTAACATTAGAACGTTTGAACGCTGGAATGTTGATATAAGATAGAAAAAGTATAAAATCCACAACAAAACCCCTATGGAATGGAAGAGGGTCGCTATGCAGAGAAGGCCCAAGATACCTGTATGATAAAGAAATACTTGCCTTTTATTTTTTTCATTCTCTAAATTCATGATCAAAAGTATCACTAGAAGGGTGATGGTCTCAAGGGCGCTATAGGGCTTTGCTTGGGTGGCATAGGCGAGATTAAGATGAGAGAATATATAGAGAAACGCGCTAAGAATTCCTCCATAAACATTGCTCAGTTTTCGGGCTAACAAGAATATCACAATAATTCCTATTCCGAAAAAAATAAGGGAAGGAAGACGAGCGGTAAATTCACTTATTCCAAACAATCTGAAGAAAAGAGAGATCATCAGTAAGTATAATTTTTGATACCCCAGGGCATTAAATGTCTGGAGAATTGACAGCTTTCCGAAAATCAATCCCGACGCAATACCGGAAACATAAGCCTCATCAGCCCAAAATGAATAATTAAACATATATTATTCTTGAATCGGTGAAATTATTATTTTAAAGACCTGATTTTTAGCAATTTCATTTTTTCCACCCCAACTAATTTGTTTTTCAATCCAGATTTTATGATCGCCAGTTTTCCAGTTTGATGAAACGATAAAAATAATTTTTGAGTCGGTCCATAAAGAAATATTAATTTTTTTTATCATTAACCAATACCTGTGATTTTTTTGTAATTTATAAATGGGTAAAATTGTATAATTTTTGCATAAACAAAAAGGAAGCGATAAAAAATATATATAAAAAAATTATTAATAAAAAAAGCTTCACTAAAAATACTATCAAACCTATAAAAGTCGTGGGAAGTTTTTTAATAAAAATTTGTTTAAAAAAATTCAATAAATTTTTTATCAAACGATCAAATATCAAAAAATTAAGTCTTATCAGTTTGCCTAATAATTGGGCAAATTTTATATTAGTCATTTTCTGGAATATTGGACTGGATTCAAAAATTAATTGAAGAGTTCCGACGATGAGCATCATATAAGCCCAGATAGCCGATTTTTCAGCAACCCAATCCATCGGGACGACTAGTAAAAAAGGGCAAAAAGTTAAAAAGATTAAAGCAAACCCAAAAGAATATTTCGCCTCTAGTCGGTAACTAATTACTCCGAGGATCCAAAGTAGGGTCAGCCAAGACGTCGTCGAGTTTGTGTACTTCCTGATAACAAAAATATCTATTGCCATTGCTACCAATATAGTAATAATCGTAGGTTTGGCGAAATTTTTAAATATTTTTTCAAATCTATTTTTGTTTTTATCTGAAATGAATCTATGTAATGCAAGGATATAAAGTAGGTAAAGTAGCAGAGGTAGACTATAAACAAAAAATACTTTCCAATAATTTTGAGTGCTAAAATAATAATCGATTTTTTTTTGGGCAAAGTCTTTTAGTAGCCCAAAATTGCCTAGGAGTATTTCTTTTGGATAAGCATAATTAGAAACAAATACTGGCTCCTGTCTACTTAAAGCTAATCCTCTATCTACAGAAAGCAATTTAATTTGAAATTGATATGTCTGATTTTTTGATTTTTCAATCACAGGAAAACCGAAAGAATAAAATGGCAAAGTATAATATTGTTCAGCAGAAATTGTGGCCGTATGATACCAATCGTCATCCAACACATTTTTTATTCTAAATATCGAGTCTCCGCTTAGTTGTTCTTTTTTATCAAAACGAACGGTGACAACCCCCAAATAATTTTCTTGAGCGGTAAAAGTTCCACTTACTACTCCGCCTTTATCCTGAACACTAGTAACTGAATGATTTATGGAGATGACGTTGGGATTGATATCAGAATTAAAAAAGTATACGAAAGACAGTATAACCCCGGAAAAAAGAAAAGCCAAGGGAATGATTATCCATTTTGTGAGTTTGATTAAGAACGTTTTAGACATTACTCAATTATACCTTTTTTAGTTTTTTTGAGCCACAATTATTAAACCTGATCCTCCGTATTTTACAAAGGGAAGTTTTTTATAAAAATCAAGCAGTTTTTTTCGAGTATAGACCAAAGTATTCATAAATGAAAATGGAAAAAATCTTATAGGATATGGGAGATTATCTTCAAGCGATTCGATTTTTACGATATTAAAATTACCTAAAGCCTTTACGAAAGTGCTGACTGTTTTATGAGATTCGTTTGGAGAGGCGCAGTTGTTATCTCTGACAAATTTACCCATTAGCAATCTGATAAAATAACTAATTTTTAATATTAAATTCGAGCCGTTAGGATCGATTATAATTAGATATCCGTTTGGTTTTAACCAACGTCTGCAGTTATTAATTACGTATTTTATATCAGGGAAATGATGGAGTAAACTAAGGCAAATGATAGTATCAAATTCATTTTTTTTAAAAATAGTTTCATTTTCAATGTTTCCGCAAATAACCTTGTTATAAATGCGGGACAAAGCAGCTAATTTTATAAGTTTTTTGTTTAAGTCTATTCCGGAAATTTTAATGTTTGCTTTAATTTTTTTTATTCGTTTTGCAAAGTCTCCCGTTGCGCAACCGGCATCTAAAATATTTTTACCCAAATAAGGAATAATTTTATCCAGAATTTGTTTATAATCTTTTTCGGATATTGTGTCGTAATGGTCGTATTTATCTGCTATCTTATCGAAGAATTTAATTTCCGATTTTATATCTTGCGTATTCATTATTTTTATTAAATGTTTTTGAAAAAGTTTAATTAATTTGATATTTTAATAAATCAAAATCATTATGATATTTTATCTAGTTAATTCTAAATAATCAAGAAAGAATTTTAAATAAAAATTAAAAAACATTTCTTATATTCATTTTTTTCGTTTTAAGAAATCATAAGTACAATATCCAATAAGTAAGAATAACGTTACACTGCTGACAAATAAACTGATATAAAAAAGCCTTTGAGGAAAATATTCAATAGTTAGGTTGATATTAAAAGTATCATCATTATTTATTGTACACAACTTAGGAATTTTAACACAAATCTTTTGAGGGTCTATATACCAGCCATTAGCATAATTATTCACTAATTGATGAGAATGATTTATTTCTTGGATAAATTTTCGACCATCTGAAATAAGCCAATCCTTATTGTATGTTTGGGGTAATGTCAACACAAACGGTTTATATGCCTTTGAAATATTTATATTAAACTTAGTTGGATTTATAGAAGAAAATTGTACCTGAGGTTTAGGAGACAAACTTTGATTAGTTTGCAATACATAAAAAACAACAGATTTATAGTCAATGACTTGATAATTAATATGACTATTAACTAAAGAGCTGACGATATTTTTCTGAAATATTCTTTCTGCACCCCCATATATTTTTGTTCCGTTGTACATAAGAGGATTGGCATCGTTATGAAAAATAATATATTTTATTCCAAGATTGGCTAAATCATCTGTGATAACTTTACCATTCTTAATTTTATTAAGAATTTTTTCTGTTGCTAAATTTGTTCCAGATAATATATTTCCTATCCATCCAGATCCAATCTCTGGGCCTGAATATCCACCGTCTTTCCATTGATAAACAACAACTCCTATTCTTGGATATGGAATTGATAGAATTCTGGAATTAAAATCATCTGAAGATATTATTTTTTTAATTGAATAATAATAATCAGGAATCTTATAAAGATGAGATGTCAAGTATTTATTTTCTGTATAATTAGATTTTCGTATTAATTCTCCTGTCCAAACAGGTTTGCCAATAAGAAAAAGTAAAATACTTACAATAATAACTATAAATGCTTTAAGAATGAATGCCGATGAGGAAATTTTTGATTCTAATATGAATATACCTATTGAAACTATGGTAGACAAAGCTATTAAGTAATAAATTGAATAAATTGGATATGGATTTGAAAATAAATCTAAATATAATGGGATTTTATTTACAAAAAATGAATTAATTTCTGAAGCGGGTGAACTAGTTCCTATCATACCAAATAAAGAAAATACTAAAATAAATATGCAAAAAACATATATATAATAATTCATAATCTTTTTTCTGGTTATAACAACAAACATCAGAAGAAATATCGGTAATAATCCCACTACTCTATAAAGCGGAGAAAATAAATAGCTTGAATATTTATAATAAGGTACGATACCATAATAATCCCGTAATGGCTTGTGACCTATAAGGCTAAATCCATCTAATACTCCACTGGCACTTGTCCATAGATAATTTAACAGTCGAGGAACTCCTACTGACTCATACACTTGTCTAGTTTCAATTATTGCATTTTTAACTAAATATATTTGTGGAATTAACCAATATAGATTAAATATAATAAGTAAACTCAAAAATTGAATGCAATAAATTAATGTATATTTAATTGATATTTTATTTTTTTCGAAAAATAAATATGATATCAAGAGAATTATGAAAGGAATAATGTCTAGAATGAGATATTTCGGATTGCCGTATGCAGATGATGAAATAAGCAACCATAAGAGTACGCGAAAAATAACATCTTTTAATTTTTGTGGTGAACCAAATCCTATGATGACCAAATATAACTTAAATGGCATAGAAGCGTATGTCAGCCAAAGGGGCGTGTATGTTGAAGACATTACAGCAATAAAAGGGTTAGCCATGTAAAAAATTCCAGCAATCATGGGAGGTATAACTGTATCTACGTTAAATGTTTTTTTGATAACCGTTTTTGAAAATAGATATGCAGATAGTCCGGATAAAACAAAGATATAGTAATACCAGAGATGTTGTGTGAACGGTAAAGACAGATTTAATTTTTCGGAAATAATAAGAAACAGTCCATAAGGAAAAATTATTGACATAGAAGTACTTTGACCTCCAGTAGAATTTAAGCTCCAGGTAAAAAGATTGTTTAAAATCGAAGAAGTTCTAAGTATGGGAAAATAAACATCGGTACCGGTAAACAAATAATCTTTTCCAAACCAGGAAAATACAACCAAACCTAAAACCAAAAAAATTGATAGAGGAAAAATATTTTTAGTTAATTTAAATAGTTGTTTTTTCATTTAATATTGAAATGGGTAAATACTTTTTAATATTTTTGAAGTGAAATAAAAATAATATTTTTTGTTTCAGAGTAAACAAAACAAGCATTGGAAAATAACAAATAGAAAAAATTACATCCTTTTTCTGTTTGGATATTTTTAAAATTTCTGAAGCAACTTTCAGTGAAATTTTATATTTGATAATTAATTGTAAAAGATGAATTGAGTAAATCGGAATTAAAAAATTACTTATTGAAAATCTTGTTGAGTATTTTTTATATAACGAAATTTTATTATTAATATTTTCAATAACTCTTTTTAAAGTAAGTTTGTTTGCTCTCGATTCTTGTTTGTCATGAAGTCGGGTAAAATATATTGGAATATCTACATATTTGATATCATACTTTGAAAGAAAATTCAAAGCATTGTCTAGATCTGCCTCATTCCCCCATTTTGTATTAAATAAATGATTTTTTATGAATGAAGTTTTGTAAATCGTCGATCCGAGAATAGATAAAAAAACATTAAAGCCATTTTTATAAAGCAACTTGAACCCTTCCTTTTTTTTGATAGTATAATCCTTATTAAATAAACGAAACTCACCAATAATCTTATCTTCAATGTCGACGGCACAACCATTTGTTGCCCAAATGTCATAATTTGGGTATTTGTGTAAGAATTTTTGGCATTCTTCTACATAATATGGAGAAAGTATATCGTCATTATGCAAAATAGACCAGTAATCGCCTTTTGTATAAGAAATAGTTTTGTTTATATTCTCAATTAACCCCAGATTTTTAGAGTTTTTTATATATTTAAATTTATTTGTTTTACAATATTTTTCAACTTCTGACATATCGTCAGTAGATCGATCATCAAGAACAATAATTTCAAATGGCTTTACTATTTGATTGGAAATTGATTTGAGTGTTTTCAGAGTAAGGTCGGGTCGATTATAAACTGGAACACAAACCGATATTCTAAATGAATGTGAAATATTATTCATTATTATAAATCTTATTTTTTAACTGCATAGATAAAAAGACTGGCTCCCCTATTATTTGTTACCGGATCATTTTCATAAAAGTCTTGAATTTTTTTCTGGTATTTTTTGTATATATTTTGTTTTGCTCTTTTATCAAAAAGACTTCTAATTCTTACCTCTATTGCAAGTTTATCCCAAAAGATAAGGCAATCTTTTGAAATGTAATATTTATATTTTATTACCTTCAATCCATATCGAACCAAACGTTTTGTCCATTCTATGTGAGAATAAATATGATAATGATTCAACATTTTATTTCGCTTATAGGCATACCAGTTTCCAATAAAAGCCAAACCAATTCGATTTAGAATGTTTGAGATATATAAATATTTAGAAAATAAATGACTGGGGGAAGTAAAAACAAAAACACCGTTTTTTTTTAAAATTCTTGAAGTTTCGGAAAGTACCGCTTCGTTATTTGAAATATGTTCAATCACAGAATTACTAAAGATAAAGTTCACAGAAGAACTTTTCAGAGACATTTTTTCTGCTCCCTCAATAAGGACTTTTTTATATAGTTTTTTCTTTATAGCAATTTGGATATCTTTTGCTTCTCCATTATCGACGCCGTAAGTAAATTTTTTATCAAAAAGTATAGAAGACATATAACCGTCTCCACAACCTATATCAACGGATGGTTCCTTAAAATCCATATTCTTACATTCTTTATAGACAGTCTTTAATTCAATAGCACGAAAGAGTTTTGAGGCAGGGTGGGGATGACCTTTAAAATCATTAAGATTAACTAAACGCGTTTTCATTCGTAAATTATACAATAGTTTAAATGTTAAGGATGGCTTTGTTTTGTTTTTCAATATATTTTTTATTTTTTATAAGAGCAAAAATCGATCCATCAACAAAACCTTTTATTGCATAAATTTTAAATTCCTGCTTTACCTTAATAAAGTAATATAAGAAAATAATTGGATTAAATATTAAGTAAAATATTAGAAAACGAAAAAATCCCGCATATAATGACATATAAAGTATCCTGTTTCTAAAAAAAAGGTAGGTTTTTGCAGAATTGGAATAAATCCTTTCTTCGCGTACTTGAACTATTGGTATTTTATTTTTTTTTATTTCAATCGGATGCCAAATTTTAGCCTTTGTGCAACACCTGATTTTATATCCAGCGCGAAGGACTCTTTCTCCAATATTCGGTTCTTCAAAAACCATGGGAAAAAGAACATCATCAAGTCCTCCGAGTTTTTCATACAGTCGTGTCGATATCATATACATACTGCTAAAATGATTGATTTTATTTAATAAGGAATCACCGGTAAAATTAATCAACATACTTGTAATCTGGTTAATAGAATGGCCCGTTGTCCGTAAAATCGGGGTGTTATATTCATAATGAGAGGCTCCTAAAAGACCTACATCTTTATGAGTTTCCAGATAGTTAACCATCAATAAAGGTGCTTCTGGTTCAATAAAAACATCGTGGGCCATAATAAGCAAATATTTATAATTATTTTGTAAAGAGAATTTCTGGAATCCGATATTAATTGCTCGGCTAGCGAAATAATTTTTCGGAAGTTTTAGATAACGAACATTTTTGAAAAGTTTGACAATCCCCTGTGTTTTGTCAGTTGATCCGTTATCTATCACAAAAATATCAAAGGATTTTTGTTGTTTTAACAATTTCAACTTTTGGAGAGCAATATTTAGAATTTGATAACTGTTGTAGGTTGGTATGATGATGGCAGTTTTTGGAAATTCATTCATGAGAATTTTGTTTAGCTAACCATTTTTTGTAACCTATTTTTTCCCAGGGCATTCCTCGGCTAAAATTATTTGGCCATGGATAATGATTTTGACTTTTATTTTCCCGAGATTTTATCTCTCGAACATCGCAAAAATGTTTTGCAGGACTTCCCAAAACCAGACTGTAATCATTGACATTTCTTGTGACGATGCATCCTGCGCCCACTAAGGCATGTTCGCCGATATGAACACCTGGCATAAGAATCGCTCTGGTGGCAATCTGTGCATAATCGTCAACCGTTGGCCCGATACAAATATTGGAAGGTGGTGTTGGATCGTTTGTAAAAACTACATACGGATAAATGAAAACAAAATTCCCGATTTTTGATTTTTGACCGATATGTACATTACTGTGAAGATGGCAATGATTGCCGAATTCAGAAAATCCTTGAATATCGGAAAGCGTACCAACATGACAATGCTGTCCCATAACAGTTTGTTCGCGGATTGTCACTCTATGACCGGTTTGGAAATAATCACCAAAATTGGATCCGGCATAAAGAATTGAATGACTTCTAATAAGACTGTTTGCCCCAATTGATGTCACTGGATTTTTATACGTTTTTTTTGAATAGTAATCATTTATTGGTTCACCGATTATACAATTGTTGGCTACAATAGCATTATCTCCTATAACAACATTATCATAAATAACTGTTTCATCGCCAATTTTAACATTTTTTCCTAACTTAACATTGTCCCCGATTTTAAAATTTCCGTTGAACTTCATTTATATATTGTAACAAATTTGATAAATTTACACTCCGACGATAAAAGCAATATTTGTTGTTGCTGACCCGCCGATATTAAGCATGATTCCGTTTTTGGCATTTAGAATCTGATATTGTTCAGCTTTGTTGGCTGTTTGTTTATATAGATCGAGCATCATCCTGACTCCGGTTGCCCCGATAGGATGACCGGTACCAATAAGTCCGCCGCTAGGGTTAACTGGTTTTTTACCATTAAAATCAATAGTTCCATTCACGATCGCTTTATATTCTTCCCCAGGCTTGGTTATGCCGAAGGCAGATAGAACAGCATATTCACTTGAAGTAAAACAGTCATGTGTTTCTATAAGGTTAATGGAATCTATATTCATCTTTGCAGAAATATAGGCGTTATCAATTGCCTGCTTTGTTAACGGCAATAAGTATGGTTGATTTTTTGACAACAACATCTTATCTTCAAACAGTACCGGCGCAACGGTAAACCCCTCTCCTTTGATATGGGGAATTTTATTAATTGACAACTTTCTTTTTTTTGCAAAAATTTTGGCATATTTATTTGAAACCAAAATAATTACTGCGGCTCCATCGGTAATTTGAGAACAATCAACAACACAAAGAAGTCCGCCGATTGTCTGATTGAATTCATCCTTTCTAAATTGCGCATGTTTTTTGTTCATAAACCAGGATCGGGTCTGGGCAAACGGATTCCTTTTGGCGTTTGAATAATTAATTCTTGAAATTTCCGCCAGGCAATCCATGAATAGATTTTCTCTTACTCTGTATTTTTTAAGAATTTCATTTGCCAGGCGACCGAATAATTTGGGGAAAGGAAAATCAATTCCTTCGGCCTCTTTTTCATAATATGAAGCACTACCTATAAAAGATGCGCCGAGTTTTGCCGGTTGTGTTTTCATTAACTCTATACCAAGGACTATTGCCATATCAATGCCCCCGAAACGTATTTTGGCAGAGGCGGCATCGATTGCTGCCGCTCCTGAAGCGCAAGCCGCCTCGTAACGCATAGCTGGAACGCCAATAAACGATTTATCAATCATGGTAAAAAAAGAACCGAGATTGCCTTGATTAAAATATTGTTGACCATCAAAATTAGCAACGAACAATTGAAGTAATCCTTTTTTTGCAATATTATTAATCTCGCTATAATCCAACCCAATATTTTCTAAACTATCCTCAACGACTTCCCTCATCATGGCGACAAAATTCTTTCCTTCTTTTGACCAATTTCTGGAAAAATCTGTTTGGGCTCCTCCCAATATAAAAACGGTGTTGTTCATTATATTTTTAAGCATGATCTATAATCAAATTCACCTTGTAGCGTATGATAAAAACCGGATGAATTTTTTTTAAGATTCATTAAAGCTTTTGGAATATCTAACGTTTTATATTCTCTAATAAATTGGGTAGTTTTTTCTATTCCTCCCAATAAATCAACAAAAGCAGTCGGCGGTATCCAGTTGAATCCGTAACCCATGGAACAGTCGACATCCCGTACGGAAGAGACGCTGTTGCCTATTTGGGACAATGCATAAGAAATATATTTAGCGATGAAATAGCGGATGATATACGATTCTTTCAATCTGTCTTTTTTAAGAATTTGAAAAGCTTGTCTGTAATCCCCTATTTTTATTTTTTCTTTCATATTAGTAATAAACTCATAGGAATATAATTTTATCGGTCTATATTTTCCAGATTCAATATCAAACACTAATTTATTTTTATATAGACCTGAATTTGTTTTAATTCCCAGAAGTTTATTTGAAATCATTTTTTTCATAAATTCAGGAACGACAAAAGAATTTCTGTATTGACCTCCTATATTTTGAAAAATATTATCAACGATCGATCGGTGTATATCGAGTCCGACAAAATCAATGAGAGCTAATGGGCCAATCGGTCGGCCTGAAAATTTTCCAAGAAGAGTATCTATATAGTCAATTCCGCCTTTGTTTTTAAATTTTTCGGCAAAAATAACCGCTTCGTTTAAAAACTGAAAACCGATTCTATTTGCAGCAAATCCAGGTGTATCTGACGCAATAACAACTTTACGTAAAAGTAATCGTTCCAAAAAATTTGATAAAGGATCAATTAAATCTTTAGTCGAATATTTTGATGGAATGATTTCACACAAAAGCATTTTGTAAGGTGGATTAAAAAAATGAATTCCGAAATAATTTTCTCGATCTTCAGATAATAGTGATTGGGATAGAGTAGTGATTGATAAGCCCGATGAATTGGTACCAATAATCCTATTTTTTTTAGGGACAGATGAAATAATTTTATTTATTTCGTTCTTTGTTTCATAATTTTCAGCAACAGACTCAATTATAAGATCACTTTTAAGCAAAGCTTTTTTAACATCACTTAGTTCAATTGGTATTAATTTATCGCGGATGGAGTTGCTTCGAACTGAATTAACTGCAATTTCAATCCCAGCCTTTGCTTTTTGAAGATTGCGACCGACCATAAAAACTGGAATATCAGCAAAGGCAGAAATAATTGCCCCAATCTGTGCCCCCATATTTCCGTTTGCACCAAAGACGCAAGCGGTTTTCGGTTTGAATGCTTTCATAAAAGTTTGTGATAGTGGGTATCTTTATCCGACCATTGAGTATCAGCGTAGCTTAATAGGCTAGCATATCCTGTTAAACTTTTAATTGCGTGGGCTATGTAGGGACCTGTCTCAAGTCTTACGTATTGGTCTTTTTTGGCATCAAGGATAATCTGTTTTCTTTTTTTTGTCCGAACATCTTCTAAAACTACCTCAACTCTACCGCTGACAACCCCAAACCATTCATGCCATTTTTTGTGATAATGATTTCCGCGAACAACCCCTTTTTTTTTGAAAGTAACAAAATAAATCTGGCCGAATCTTTTTTTTGCGTCATCAAGCTCTGATTCCTTGAGAAAAACAATTAGACTCCCCCGATCGTCGTTGATTTTTTCAAATTGGGTAATTTTGTAATTCATAGAACTTTATTGGTTAGTATACAACAGTTTAAAATATTTTATCAAACCACTGATATTTCCGGCTAACGCTCCCAGTTGAGATAACTGTCTGTGCTTAATTGATTGAAATATATAATAACAGTTGATAAACGATAAATAACTTAAGAATTTAATGAGTTTTGATACGGAATTAGGTTTAATATAGCGGAGATAAAAAACGATAAAGTTTACCATTCTTGAGTAGCTCGAAGGTCTATCAATAAAAAAACCATCTTGAGACGGGCAATGATTAAGAAATATTTTTGGATTAAAAATTAGTTTATAACCTAATTTTTGGATTCTAAAGGCCGCATCGGCTTCATGATACTCCCCTAGTCCACCGTATGAATCATCAAATCCACCGATTTGTTTTAAAAGCTTCGTTCGTACCGACCAATTGCATGCTTCAAGATTGTTAATGTCTTGGACGGGTTCTTTCAGGGCGCTTGCATAATTTGATCCTAATGAAAATGCCCCGCTATCAAACCAATGGCTGACGCGGTATGGCTGGCCTTCCATGAAATAATTAATATAGATATAACCCACAATTTTCCAAAATGCGCCTCCTGTTTGAAATTTATTTTCAAAAGAGAAGAGATCGCGGTTCAACAGATATTTTTTTGGAACAACGGTCGGTCCTGTCACTCCACCGATTTTTTTATTTTTTCTAAACGTTTCATAAATTGCCTCAAGCCAGTACGGTTTCATAATAACGTCATCATCGGTTCTAATAAAAAATTTACCTTTTGCTTTTTTTAATGCCAAATTGGCCGCTCCGACCAGCCCTTTTTTTTCCTGTCTAATAAATTTGATCTGGAGTTTATTTACATAATCACTGATTATTATTGGAGTTTCATCGGTTGATTTATAGTCTACAATCAATATTTCGAATTTTTTGTAAGTTTGAATACTTAACGAATCTAAAACTTTTTTTAGGCTTTTTGCTCTGTTGCCGGTGGGGATAAATATAGAAATAAGTGATTTATCTATCATTTTCGACTTTGTAAAATTCTTCAATTGACTTGACGACATATTTAATTTGTTTTTCTGTCATATATTCAAACATCGGTAAAGAAAGAATTTCTTCTGACTCTTTTTCGGTATTTGGAAAATCTCCATGTTTGTATCCTAAATAACTATATGCTTTTTGGAGATGAAGAGGAAGAGGATAATGAATAAGAGTCAATATCCCTCTTTTTTTAAGATAATTAATTAATTGATTACGTTTTTTTGTCCTTATTAAATAGATGTGAAACACACTTTTCCTATTAGAAAATTCATTTGGTGTTTTGATTTCCGAGACCATTTTATTTAAATATTTAGTATAAAGTTTGGCAACAGCTTGTCTTTTTTTGTTCCAATCATCCAGATATTTAAGTTTGACTCCAAGAACTGCCGCCTGAAGAGTATCGAGACGCGAATTAACTCCAAAAGTTTTATGAAAATATTTATTATCTGAACCATATTGATGAATCAACCGGTACTTTTCTGCCAGTTTACGGTCATTCGTTACAATTGCCCCCCCATCACCATACGCGCCTAAATTTTTCGTTGGATAAAAAGAAAAGGCGGAAAATATACCAAAATTACCAACTCTTTTACCTTTATACATTGCTCCATGAGCTTGACAGGCGTCTTCAATGATATGAATTTTTCTTCCGGTTTTCTTTATTATTTCTTTAATTTCGTCTATTTTATCTGGTTGTCCGTAAAGATGAACTAAAATAATAGCTTTTGTTTTTTCATTTATTTTATTTTTTAAATCATCTAAGTTGATGCCATTATCGTTCTCATCAATATCAACAAATACGGGCTGGGCTCCATTTTCAGAAACAGCCAATGCCGTTGCAATAAATGTATTTGCGGGAACAATTACCTCATCATTAGTTTTTAGATCAAGACCACGGATTCCAATAATCAAGGCGTCAGTACCTGAGTTAACACCAATGACATATTTTACTTTCAAATAATCGGCAAATTCTTTTTCAAATTTTTCTACTTCTGAACCTCCAATAAATTGCGCGTTATTAATTACCCGTTCAATAACCGTATCAACCTCTTTTTTTATATGTGAGTATTGAGATTTTAAATTTGTAAATGGGATTATAGTCATAATGATTGTAATATTTTTTTAATTCCCTCAGACACAGACGTCAACGGTTTTTTGAAATAGCGACGGAGAAGATGAGTGTCGGCTAAGGTTTTTTCCAAATAAAGTTTTGGTTTTTTTACATATATAGGATCTATATTTTTATATAAATATTTATTTATCAATAAAGTTATTTCTTTGAAACTTATGTCTTTTCCGGTTCCGACGTTTACGATCGGCTCTTGACAATTTGTTGCTAAGGTAAGGATGATACTGACAATGTCATCTATAAAAATAAAGTCTCTACGCTGCGACCCGTCACCCCATATAATAGGGGACTTTCCGGAAACCATGTCACGACAAAATGAATAAATTACGCTGGCAATTTTTCCTTTATGTTTTTCACCGGGACCATAACCTGCAAGAATACGAAGTCCTAATGAGTTTACTTTTGGCCGATAAACATCGGCTAATTTTTCTAGGAGTACTTTATTTTTTGCATATGTATTAAGTAACTCATATTTTAATTTTGCTTTTTCATGATGTGGTGGATTGATTCCAGAGTAGAGACTTCCGGTTGATGGATATATGAATCGTATGTTGTTTTTAGCTGCAAAGTGTATTGAGTTTAGAAATCCTCTAATCGTAATATCTACACATTCAATCTGATTTTTGTTGAAAAGAACTGTTGAAGAAGGAGCGGAAAAATGAAAGAAAAAATCATACTTAATTTTTGGAAGCTTATTAAAAATATTTGAATCTCGAACGTCGCCGGTGATTATTTTGGCTCGTTTATTGACCTCACTCTTTTTTGCACCAAACAAAAAGCGATCGATAACAAACACGGAAGCGCCCTCATCAATAAGTTTTTTTACTAAACCTTGACCAATAAAACCTGCGCCACCGGTGACAATGCAATTTTTATTTTTATAATTGAATTTCATTTTTTTTAAACAGAAATTTTAATTTATAAGATAACCATGTATCAATATAAACAATGGTAATAAGAAAACATAAAACAGGATGTAAAAACCAAGCGGGGTCATGGATCTTTATATATCCTTTAATCGAATGATATAGGGGTTCAAATATTGTTAAAGACAAAAGTACAAAAAAAATAAGTTTAAATTGATCTTTTTTAAAGTCCACCAAGTGATACCTTCGGACTTTTTGTTTATTCAAGTACAGCGAGGTCGCATATCGTTTTCGTTTTTTTAAAAAATTAAAAAGCTCCTCGCCTGTTTTATGCCAGATTGAATTTTTAACAAAAGCTATTTTGTTATACCCCATGTTTATTAGATCAAGAACGGTATCCATATGAAAAAATTTTTCCGGATCTTTAGATATTAATAATGCAATCTTTCTTCTAATGACATAGCCATTGGCCCCAACGGTTGGTAAATTATCCGAATTAAAAGAAGTAATATGATAATTGCCTTTATCGATAGCTTTTACCGGTAAGTGCCAGCCATTATTAAAATATGAAGCCCGATCTGCCTTATGAAAGTAGAATGCAATAGGATCATTAACACCAAATAAGGCAAAATAACGATTAAGCAATTTGTCACTTTTTACATATGTGTAGCGCAAAGTTTCGCAGGCAAAGACATCGGCATTTTCAATTAAAGGCTGAACCATTTCCTTAAGCCATTTGGAATTGGGTATAACATTATCAGAGGGAAAGTTGACTAGAAGTTCATTTTTCGCACTGTTATATCCGATTGCGGTTGCAATCTCTGGTCCGTCAGTTTTTTGGACAATAATTCGACAAAATTTATATTTATTTACAATTTCAATGGTTTTATCGTTAGATTCTCCATCAACTACAACAACTTCAATTAAGTCTTTTGGGTAGTCTAAATTTTTAATGCTATCAAGACATTCTTTTATTATTTTTTGACTATTTAATGTGCAGGTTATAAAAGAAACAGTTGGAAGTTGTTTTGTCATTTTTTATTTATTTTTAAAACAAACAATTATATCATTTATTTATTGAACTTAGATTGCTCTAAGTGTCTTTTGAATCGTGTAGATGTAAGTTCATAGATTTACGGCGCTGTCGTTGAGATTCACCTTATCTTTTTCAGAGTCAATCTTAGTCTTTGCCTTGAAAAAATGTCTTCCAAGAGATTTTATTGCGTTTTTCCAGAAAGCAAATGAAACAAAACTTGTTTTGGTCTGGTTTGGATCGAAGTCTAGAAGGTGTGATAGTAATTTTCCAGCCATGTAAAAGAGGTATTTAAAATCATGAAAACTACGGATCGCCAATAATCTTCTCATAATATATTGAGGAGTCATAAATGCCGAGTAAAGTTCTTGTTCAAGCTCATATATTTTTTCTTTGGGAAAAGGAGTTTTCATTACCGGTTCACGCATATCAAAACGTTCATAATCCTCCGTTAAGAGCCAACCCTTTTCTTTACATTCTTTAAAAAGCGGAGTGCCTGGGTATGGAATGACGATAGTAGCTTGCATGGTAGTGAAGTAACCTTTTTTAAAACAGTATTTGGCGACTTCAATCGTACGTTTAGCGTCTTCATAACTTTCCCAAGGATAGCCCAACATAATGGTCGCATGTGGCTCAAGTCCTGCCTTTGATGCCATTCGGGATCCATTGATAGTGTCTGCTTCTTTCGTACCCTTATCTAATTTATCAAGTGTTTTTTGATTAGCTGATTCCATTCCATAAAGAATAAAACGAAAATTAGCTTTAGCCATGAGATTGTAATACTCTTGAGTAAGAGCATTGAAACGCATATTACACCCGTAAACAACTTTTTTGTTATAGCCGCTATTGATCAATAGTTCACAAAATTTTTTTAGTTTTGGTCCAATAAACATGGTTCCGGCATCATCAAAAATTTCTTTTACTCCATACTTATCAACTACATGTTTGACTTCGGCAAAAAGTCTTTCAGGTGTGAAGCTTCGGTAACTACCACGGGGGTTTATTGTATGGTCCCATACGCAAAACGTACAACGGTTCCACCAACAATCCCGTCCACTATACATATAGGTACCAGGAGTATATTTATAGTTTCCATTTTCATATGCATATAATTTCCATTTAGTAAGATCACGATCAACAAATGGAAGTGAATTAAGATCATGTTTAAGAGAAGCAGGCCCAGAGTTATATATTGTTTGACCGTTTTTTAATTTTGACTTGGTCAGAGGTTTAGCTTTTATATCTTTATTATTGGCTCTCCAATATATTCCTCCTTCAAGTGCTTCCTTTTTATATATATGATTTAGTAAATTTACAATTACAAAATCATAGTCTCCTCCCGTGATTGCGTAATCCACTTTACTATTTTCAAATATCTCAAGTGGTAGGTATGAAATATGGTCCCCTACCCATACAAGTTTCGTTTTTGGGACTTGTTTTTTTAAGTCGTCAATAATTTTCCAATGTTTTTTTACAATTGGTGATTTAGATTCAACCAGGAGATAGTCGGGTTTAATTCTTTTGAGATCTTTAATCCATTCACTATATTCTTTTTTTTCGGCTATGCCATCCATCCAATAAACTTTATAGCCTCTGTCCTGCAGAAGCGAAGCAGTGTAAGCTGGAACCATAGGATAGATATAAGTTGAGGCATTAAAATATTGAAACTGTCTGTTTTGAGAAAGTAGAGGTACTCCTTTATTTGACTTAATGGGCGGATAACCAACTACGACAGATATTTTCTTCATAGTTAAATATTACTAATTTAGTAATAGTATATCAAGGATATACTTGTTTACCTTCTTTATAAATCTCAATTGCCATCACTGGGCATGATTGAGCAGCAGCAATTATTTTTTCCAATCGATCCCACCGATCATTTTTTATAATTGCTATATTTTTTTTGTCCAAATCAAATGTATTAGGAGCATATACAACGCAAGTAGCAGCGCTTATACATTTGCTACGAATAATTCTTATCTCAATATTATCTTTTTTTATTATTTGAACATCATTCATAAGGAGGTTAATATATTTTTTTATCTTTCACTAAACCAACAATAAATCCTTTAATGAACATTGTACCATAGATGATATGGGTTAGAAAAAGGACGGGAAAAGTAAAAAAAGAAAGAAACAAATTTTTTGTGTGGACAAATGATTTTCCTATTAAAGAAAGACCGAGGAAAATATATATGATTAAAGGGATTAGAGAATAAGAATTAGGGAATAGAACGAGAAAAATAATATAAAAAACAAAAATAGTCGGGACAAGATAAGAAAAACGTTTTGAATTACGATCTCCGTGTGCGAAAAAAGCTCCTCTATGAAATCCATAATTTGCATGTTGTTTTAGAAAACCGATTAAGTTGTTTCTTCGATGATGATAAACAAGAATAGCTGAATTGTAGTATATTCTTCCCTTATATTTGTAAACTAGATCTTCACATAATTTACTATCTTCACCCGGCCAATATTCGCTATTAAATCCTCCTAGTTTTTGAAAAACATCTTTTTTAATAAGAAAATTCATTGAGGGGTAATCGTCAATAAATCTTGCATGTTTCTGTACAAATCGATATTGATATCCCCCACTGCCAACAGGGCTTATTAAAATTTCATCAAATATTTTCTCCCATATATTAGTTTTCTGAGGAATGATGCCGGGACCGCAAATAACTTCAGTTTTTTTAGAATTAAAATATTGAATAGCTTTTTTAAGCCAGTCTGAAGCGGGATAAGCGTCATCATCGATAAAAGCAAGTATTGACCCTTTTGCATTTTTTGCACCAATATCCCTTTTTTCTGCTGGTTGGGTAACTTTACCTGTTGGAATTATTTTTAACCATTTATATTTTGCGAATAATTTTTTATTTTCTTTATTTGATTTATTTGGCAATATAATTACTTCAAAATTTTTATAAGATTGAATGACAAATGCGGGTAAATTTTCATTACGAAGATAATCGCTTATCTCTTTGACGGGGATTATGATAGAAACGAGAGGTTTTTTCATTATTCTTTATTATTATGAAAACTTTTTAATTAAATATGCTTGAATATATTCAAATCGTTCTTTGAGTTTATTACGCTCGCCCATTGGTACAAAAGGCCTCATATCAGTTTCAAATTCTTTTTTAGAGATTTGTTTTATTGAATTTAATAATTCTTTATTTGTATAGTCTGTTATTTTGTAATAGTCCAGTTTTTTTTTAACAAGATCATTGTTTATGGGTATTCCTTGCGATGTTAGGAACCAAAGGTCAAAAAGATCCCTTCCTTTTTTCCTCGTTAGGAGAGCTCTGATTTTTTCGGCACACATTTCCTCGCTCGAAAGATGATAAATAAATGAGGTAAAAATAACCGGATATAATGTGTCAAATGTTGACTTACTTGGTTGGAAGACTTTTTCTCTAAATGAAAAATCAAGATTAATAAAAGTCGCATAGGGTAAGACATCACGATGAGCTGTTAGTAAAAATCGTTTACCGGTAATAGTTTTTCTGATCTTAAAGGAGAACTCACCTTCTTTCATAAACTCTTTAAATATTAAATTAATAAGTGATAAAAACTCGCTTTCAGAAGAAGCAACGGTAAAATCTAAATCTTCAGAAAATCTTGAAGCGCCAAGTAGAAAATGGATAGCGGTTCCTCCTTTAAAAAACACTTGCGAGCTTTCTTTATTTTTATAAAGCTTATTTAAAAAAAGGACTTGCAGATATTCGCGGTATACGGTTGATTCATTTATTTTAAACTGACGAGCAAATGAATTGATTTGATCTTTTGTAATCATATTATATTTGTTAAATTTGTAATTATTTTTCGAAATTGGTTTGTTTGGGGATATTTTAAGATATATGATTTGAATTTTAATTTATTAATTAACGACAGATTATATTCCTCAAAATGAATTTTTTTAATACCTTTTGAAGCAAGATAAAGTTGGTCGGCAAGGGCTTTTTCCTTGTCAGCGATTAAATAATTATCTACTTTTACATATCCCCAAAAAAGAGATTTTTTAAGATGGTAATATCCATATTCTTTTCCATTGAACTTTTTTGATCGAGTCTGACCGAGAGTAGCGCTCGTTATTTCATATGGGAATTGTGAAAGAATACCATAAAAATTTAAGGCACTTTCAAATGATACGTATGACGGTTCATATATAAAATTAGCCAAAACAAACTCACTGCAAGAATATTTTTTAAAACCATATTTGTTTCGTTCGATTTTAATCAGTACCCCGCTTTCTAATAAACGATTGACAATATTAAACAGAGAACTGGATTTATCTATATCCAAATGTTCTCGTAATGTTTGGAGTGTGAATAATTGACTAGATGATTCATATATTTTTTTGGTTAAAAGACTCATATCATACGTTTTCATATACTATCAATAGTAGAGAGTTTGTGCAATCTTGTCAAGCGGATTATTTGGGCACCATTTTTCCGCATTATATGCCGGCATGAGGTATGCTTTTTTTATTAAAGAAAAATATATAGCTGTATATTATAGTAAGAAGGGCGGAAAAGGCTATATTAACATACATAATATTAAGAATATTCTTTGGAATGATGTAAAGACCGATTATATAAATTGGGATCATAAAAAATACCAATAATGACACTTTACTTTTTTTGGCAAGAAAATATGAATTAAAAAATGTTATGGCTGAAAAAAAGGCACCAAATATTGCCGCATATCCCATATAAGGAAGTACGGCATTAAATTTACTGCCAAACATAATATTAAGCAATAGTGATCCAAAGGTCAGATATCCTATATAACCTGAAATACCAACCACTCCCAGCAAGATTATGGAAATTATAAGGACTCTTTCCTGTAAATGCCGTTGGGATCGATCGGAAAAAAATACAAAACTTACTTGAGACATGGGACCTAAGATATAGAGAATTATTTTTGCAAATAAATTCCACGAATTATAAATACCGCTTTCATAAGCGGAAAAAAACTTTTTGACAAATATCATATCGAGAGCGCCTATTAACGCAACACCTAATAAAGAAATAAGCGTCATTAAAAAAAATTTATTGGTAAGAATACGGCCAATATTGACGTTTTTTTGTAAGCTATTTTTTTGCCTGAATTTTTTGAGAATTTTTCGAATTATAAATATGGAAATACCTAACGTAATCAATGAAAAAAATAACTGGGTAATAACAACCCCGGAGATATTGTTTATCTTGATAACCGCGGGGACGATACTTGTCAATTTAAAAACACCGCTAAGTATGGCTAGGAGCGCGCTTAAGAAAAATAACCTGAGTCCCTGAAAAACAGAGCCGTAAAATGATCCTATAAACCCCAAAATAATAAAAGGAATAAGAGTATATGCGATTGAAGGAGTAAGATTTGTTATCCTGGGTATAAAGGGGATTAATAGCAGGAGCGGAAATAATATCCATGACCAATGCCGTAAAAATTTCCAGAATAATGTTTCCAAAACTGCCGCATACTCGTGTTGATTATTTTCCCGTGAGCTTATTTTTTGTATGAAAAATGTTGAAACCACGGCGACTGGTACGGAAATCAATGAAATGTATGAATAAAGACTGGTTATTTCTCCATATCCGGAAGGTCCTAGGATACGGCCGGCAATAAAATGAAATAAATAATTAAGAAAATTAATAATAAATGAAGAAATAGTTAAAAAAAAACCGCCCTGAATATATTCGTTTGACCACAACAACCTAATCTTATTACGCATTGGATAATTATACCTGATAGGAGTACCAAATTTAAATTATCTTCGTTCCGAGTTTAATAGCTTGTAATCTAAAAAAAGATTTTAATTCATCTAAAGTCAATGGTTTAATCATTAATGGAAAAAATTTGATTTTCTCAGCGTTCATAAAATCTTCACCCAAAGAAACCAAGTCAAGATCAAGTTTAAATTTGACTCTTACGACCTCAATTAAATCCCAGATAGAGCACTTTTCCTTTAAAATAAAATAAAGATCGACATAATCTTTAGGTTCCTCGGTTAAATTTAAAAGGAGCAATTTATTTGCGCCTATATCTTTTGGACTGTCGATTTCAATTCCTTGATAAACTAAACTTTTATCAACTCTCGGGTAAGGAAAGTTGAGAAAATCTACTTTGAGAGTTTCTTTTCCTTTTTGTAGTTCAAACCACATTACCATTTCTTTTTTTGTCATTTTTGCAGAAGCTCCCAATTGGATCGATAAAGAATTTATGAATTTAATGACGACGTTTTTATCAAATTCTTTTTCTGAGAAAAAATCTAGGTCGACGGAATAACGATGATTAAGATGAAAAACACTCAAAGCAGTTCCACCACCAAAGTAAAATGTTTCTCTTAAAGATTTTTCTTGAGAAATTTTATCAAAAACTAATTTTTGAAATGAAGTAAATCCTATTTCCCCCATATGATAAATTTAAGAAAATTTTTCCTTCCCTGATCAATTTTTAACTTGTTCCAGTATTTCTTAACTTCATTAATCGGAATTTTTTCTTTATCTTTCAAATATACTCCAAAATTTATCATTTGCTCCAATATCTTGATTCTTCCTTCCTCTGTTTTTTCCAACTCCTTTTTATCATAGTCCCAAAGATTACCCATAGGTAGTATATTTTATCAAATCTTGTAATATTTCAAAACATTTTTTCGGTACCAGATGGCGAGGGTGTCAAGCAATATATCCCAAATAGCATTTAGTGTAGCGGCGGATGTAAGATCCCCGAGTGCGTAGTCGAGTTTAATAGGCGCTTCAAAGATTCTTTTAAAACCCAGAGTATCAGCGACGACCAACATTTCTAAATCTCCGGTAAATTTTTTCCCGACCAGTTTTGGCAATATTTTCGCCAAAACATTTTTCTTAAAGATTTTGATGCCGGCCTGTGTGTCCCGTACTTTTATTCCAAATAAAAATTTGACGACAAAATAATATCCCTCACTTAATAGCTTTCTTGAGGCAACGTAATTTACCTGAGAGGCAGGATGACGTTTTGAACCAACGATAATATCAGCGTTGTACCATTCCATATGTTCAAGGAGCATCGAAATACTGTTAGGATCGATTTCCATACCTGAATCAACAAACATAACATAATCCCCAACCGCTTTTTTCATTCCCAGTTGAATCGCGTAAGATTTTCCCTGGTTTTTAATATAGGAAATTGTTTTAACTTTTGGAATATTAGCCTGTTTAATTTTTTTATATGATTGGTCGGAAGCGCCATCAAAGACGACGATAATTTCATGATCATAGCGGATCGAATCAAGGACTTGTTTTATTTGTTGGACATCTCTAACAATGGTTTTTTCCTGTTTATAGACAGGAATAATGAGGGAAAGAAAATGAGTAATTTTCTTTTGTGTGAACATGATAGGATAAAGTATAGCATATTATTCAACCACTTCTTCGCCTTCAAAAACGATATCTCCTTCTCCACCTCCCGAAGTATTGGTCGTGGTCTGAGTAGGTTGAATAAAAATAAAACTAGAGACAATTTGCTGATAAGCAGGTAATAATGAATCAGTGGTTATTGAGATTAAAACTCCTCCTTGATCAAGTGCGATCGAAGTAACCTTTTGGCCGTCAATAAATTCACGGCCTTCCAGATCAGCTATTTTAATTTTTTTCATTTTCCCGACCCCAACCCAGTCATCAATTTTTGCTAAATCAGAACTTTCTAATTTTATTGAGACAACTCCTTTTTTTTGAGGATCAGTTAATTCAACCCAAGCATAGATTGATTGATCGGTAATTTTTTTTTCGGTGAGGAGGAAAGATTCCGGATATTTAAAACTAAAGCCAGAGTCGTTAAAATAAGTTTTTATTTGAGGTTCAGATGAGACGGTTTTTGTCGGATATATAAGACCATCTGAAACAGGGTTTTTAGGCCTTTGAGTTACAAGAACAAAAACAACACCTGATATCAAAAGACCGCCTACAATGACAATTGCAATTTTGTTCATAACTGCTTATAATAGACATTATATATGAAAAAAATTGTTTTGTTAATGATAATCGGAGGAGCCTTCTTTTTTACCCGTGGCGTTGAGGCGAAACTTTTACCACGATTTTCAAATACAAGTAAAAGTGTTGGGCAACGGGTTGTTTCAAGCGGGCTTGTAGTTTCTCCAAAACTACGCTTTGACCGTCAAGCTTTGATCCTTACAATTTCAAATTTGCATAAAGTAAAAAATGTCACTTATACATTGATGTATCAAACCAATGGAGTGGATCAGGGCGCTCAAGGGACGCTTGATTCATCGTCAGGTCAAAGTGTTTTGAGGGAGTTATTATTCGGGACATGTTCTGATGTATGCCGTTATCATTCGAATATTACTGGTATGAAATTAGAGATTGTTTCAGAGCTACCTAATGGAAGGCAAACGCTAAGACGTTATAGAATAAGGGTTTAAATTCCTCCGCAAATTAAATTAAAAGATTTATAATAATAACTATTGATAAGTATGTTGTTGATATGGAAAAAATAGTAAATATTTACAAGAGGAATCGAATTAAGTTTTTAATTTTTTTAAGTATCTTCGGGCCGGCGACGATCACGGCCATGGCTGATAACGATGCGGCCGGAGTGGCCACTTACGCAATAGCCGGATCGCGTCTTGGCTATCCTATTCTTTTTGTTCTCTTTTGGGTGACAATATTACTGGCGGTTACCCAAGAAATGGGAATAAGAGTCAGTATGGTAACCCGTAAGGGGCTTGGTGATTTGATCCGCGAATATCATGGAGTAGGTGTATCAATACTTATTTTCACTGCTTTATTCATCGCTAACATGGGAGTGATCGTTGTCAACATGGCCGCTTTTAAGACAACTGCCCTAATCCTAAATCTTCCCGCGGTTCCCTTGATAATTTTTATGATCGGACTAATATTTTTATTCGTCATAAAAGGCAACTATAAATTGACTCAAAACATCATGCTCTTTGCCTCGCTTTTTTATTTAGCTTATGTTTTTTCTGCTTTTAAATCAAATCCAGATTGGGGTGCGGCATTTAAAAATTTAGTCTGGCCGCAAGGGATCAATTTTACTCCCGAATATTGGAAAACTTATATTATCATCGGACTTGGAGTACTGGGAACAACAATTACTCCATGGGGACAGTTCTTTATCAGCAGTTTTGGTCTTGATAAAAAAATAAGTTCGACAAAATTAAAATTTTCCCAGATAGAAGCTTACTGGGGAGCTTTTTTAACTGATTTTTTTTCATTTTTTATGATTGTAGCTACAGCGGCTACTTTATTTTCTCATAAAATTATTTTAGTTGATGGCGCTCAAGCATCAATGGCAATTGAACCATTTGCAGGAAAACTAGCAGCAGTTTTATTTGCGGTTGGTATAATGAATGCCGGATTCATGGGAGTTGTCATCGTTGGACTAACGACCACCTATGCTTTTTCTGAATTTTTTGGACTGACTGGCAGTTTAGACGTTCCTTATAACAAAAGTAAGATATTTTATTCAGTTTTTATTGGCCAAATAATAATTGCTTTTTTGATCGCTCTATTACCTGTGATTGATTTATTTAAAATTGTTGTTACCGTTCAGATTCTAAACGCTATGGCCTTGCCGCCGATATTTTATTTTCTGATAAAATTTACCAATGATCCTGAAATAATGGGTAAGTATGTCAACAATAAATTCCAGAAATGGTTTGCGATCGGGGGAACGGTGGTCATAACTTTAGCATCTTTATTTACAGCCTTTTACACAATTTTTTTTAACAAATGAATAATTATAAAAACGTCTTTGTTACCGGCTCGATTGCCTACGATACGATTATGAATTTCCCCAATCAGTTTCAAGATTATTTTCACGCGGAAAAACTTCATCAGATAAATGTTTCTTTTGTAGTTGATAAATTGGAAAAACAGTTGGGCGGAACGGGAAGCAATATTGCATATAATATTGCTCAAATTTTCAATAAAAAACCCTTGATTCATTTACTTGGTTCGGTAGGGAAAGATGGACAGGAATTTATCAAATTTTTCAAAAAAAATAAAATAGACGTCAGCGGAGTTATTGTTGATAAAAAATTATATACATCGGCCGGGTCAGTCATTACCGATACAAAAAATAATCAGATCTGGGGATTTTATTATGGCGCTTCGGAAAAAATTCCTTACATTAATTTCAAAAAAATAGATAAAGACACCGATCTCTTAGTCATCTCGGCCAATCACAAAAATTCTTTTTTA